>Ga0160434_100001_pt1 | contig 617314 bp, 524 predicted proteins | sample HID1973I_E0MG_FD_108273 | JGI IMG/M metagenome (GOLD analysis project Ga0160434, IMG submission 108273) | Enriched mosquito-associated microbial communities from UW Madison campus, WI, USA - HID1973I_E0 MG | ecosystem: Host-associated > Arthropoda: Insects > Digestive system > Unclassified ... | reverse complement strand
CGTCGACGAGGGCGTCGAGCGCGTCGTCGGCGGGGGTGTCGGGGCCGAGGATCCCGAACCAGCGGAAGTCGCCGGTGCCGGTGTGCAGGGTGTGCCAGCGGCCTCGGGTCTTCGCGTCGGTGGGGGCGAGGACGGTGCCGCCGTTGGGTGCGGCGGTGCTGCGCGCGTCGTAGCGCAGGAGGCGTGCGGCGCCGTCGCCGGGGGCGGTGTGCCCGAGGAGCTGGGCGACGGTGCCGTCGTCGAGCTTCTTGCTCTTCCAGCCGGTGAGCTCGGCGACGGTGGTCGCGACGAGCACCTCGGCGTCGGGCTTGTCGTTCTTGGCGGTGGCCAGGGGTGCGCCGGCGAGCGGGGCGGCGTGGGCGCTGCCGGTGCCGAGCGCGACCGCGCTCGCGGCGAGGGACGCCACGCCCGCCACGCGCAGCAGGTCGCGGCGGGTGGTGGGACGGGCGGAGCGGGAGAGGTCGGTGGTGGTCACGGGTGCACCCTTCGGGACGTCGGGGGACGGCCGTGCGGGCGGGCGACGCGGTGCGCTCCGACGGCCCGGGGCTGCGGGTTCTCGGGGGAGCGGTGGAGCGGGTCCTGCGGTCCGGTGCTGGTCGGGCGATGGTCAGCTGGTTCGTGCGCGTCCTTGCGACGGTGAACCGGATGGGGACGAGGCTAGCCAGATGCTATGGCATCGTCAAGAGGTGCGTTCACTGCGTCATCGCAGGTCAGCAGCACTAGAGAGATCCGAAGAATGCCATAGCAGACGGAACTGCGGTTGTCGCGGCGAGGGCGTGGGCGCGCACCTACAGGTAGTCGCCCGGCCAGTGGAAGCCGGCCCGCCCGTCCGTCGTCGTGGCGCGCAGGTCGTCCACGAGCGCCCGGTCGGCGCCGACGGGCCGGAGCATCCCCGTGCGGTCGACGCCGGGTACCGGGTCGGCCAGCACGGCCGTCGCGAAGCGCCCGGTCACGGGATGCGCGGGCAGCCGGACCTCGACCTCGTCGGCGTCGTGGTGCCGGGCCCGGGCGCACGTCGCGCGGGCGAGCGCGTCGGTCGTGCGCGTCGCGACCGGCGACGCGGGGTCGACCCCGAGCTCGCGGACGCTCAGCGAGCGCGCGCCGGGTTCGAGCACGACGTACCCGAGCACGTCACCCTCCGCCGAGCGCGCCGTGAGCAGCTCCGCGCCGGAGTACCAGAGGGGGATGCGTCGCTCCCAGTGCTCCGCGGTGCGGCGCGTCGCGAGCGGCCGGCGGCCCGCGGCCGTCGTGTCGAGGGCGTCGTGCAGCGCGGCGAGCTGCTGCCACGCGAGGGGCCGGCGACCACGCGGGCCATGGCATGCCGGGCAGCCGGTCGACCCGGACCGCCGGGGCGCCCGCGCCGTCGACCGCGACGTCGCCGTGGCCGTCCTCGTCCCGTGAACCCTCGTCGGGAGCGTCGCCGCCCCGTGCGTCGGCGTCCGGTGCGAGGCGCGGCGCTCCGCGCAGCACCGGGACGTCGAACGTCTCCCAGCCGCTCGACCGGTACACGTCCGGCGTGCCGGTGAAGAGCAGCGACACGTCCGCGCCGGCGGCGGCCATCTGCTCGACCGCGACGGCGAGCGCGCGCCGCACGAGCCCGCGTCCTCGCGCCTCCGGCGCCGACGCGACGTTCGCGACGCCGCCCGCGAGGAGCGTCCCGCCGTCGGGTGCGCCGATCTCGCGCGGCACCCAGTAGACGGAGGCGAGCACGCGCCCGGCGTCGTCGGCGACGACGGTCCGGCCGAGGCGCCCGGCGTCCGTCTCGTGCACGGGGACCATGAGGGGCGCGTCGAACGCGCGCCGCCACAGGTCGTGGAGCGCGGGCACGTCGTCGGGGGTCGCGGTGCGCAGGTGCATGGCCGTCCGAAGGGGGAGGTGTTGACGGGATGCTATAGCAAACGTAGTGTCGGCGGCACCGTCAGCGAGCGACGCGACGAGTGCGCGCGGCCGGGCTGGGCCGCGCCACGCACCCTGGGTGGCGGCATGCCGCCACCCAGGGAGCCCGGCCTGCGCGGCGGTCGGCGTCGCGGGCGCGCGGCCGTCGGCTCCCCGCAGGGCGTGCCGACGCCCTCCGTGACGTGCGGGGGCCCCGGGCGTCAGGCGCCCGCGGCGCTCGCCTCGGCGTCCTGCGTCTGGCTCTCGAGGCGGGCTGCCGCCTCGCCGATGTGCGCGGCCATGACCGCGCGGGCGCGCTCCGGGTCGCCGCCGGCGATGGCGTCGACGATGAGGTCGTGGGTGCGGGCGTGCTCCACCCGCGCGTCGGGCTCCAGAGCGGCGTTCGCGGCCCGCAGGAACCCGGTGATGCGGCTGCGGAGCTGGGCGTTGAGCGTCATGAGCATGTGGTGGTCCGCCATCTCCCACAGCTGCTCGTGGAAGCGGCGGTCGAGCTCGAAGACGCGCGCGTTGCTGCCCTTCTCGGCGGCCTGGACCATCTGCTGGACCGTCTTGCGCAGGCGCGTCTCCTTCGCTGAGTCCCACGCGTCCTGGACGCGCACCACGGCGAACTGCTCGAGGAGCGTGCGCAGGCTCGAGATCTCCTCGAGGTCGCGCCGGGTCAGCGCGGCGACGCGCGCGCCGCGGTGGGGGAGGCGCTCGACGAGCCCCTCCTGCGTGAGGCGGGTCAGCGCCTCCCGCACGGGGATGTGGCTCGTCCCGAGCCGTTCGGCGAGCTTGCGCTCGACGAGGCGCTCGCCCGGGGCGAGGTCGCCGTTGAAGATCGCCTCGCGCAGCTCCACGGTGACACGGTCGGCGACGTTCTGGTCCGGCACGCTCTTGAGCGCCATGGCTCCTCCGGGGTGTCGTGGTACGGCGGGCTCGGATCGTCGGCGGGTCACGACGCGCCCCGAAGGATAGCGGCCGGTGGCGACGTCGTCCCCCGCACGTCGCGGTGCGGTACATGCTATAGCATCGGCACTTCCGAGCCCAGAGGAGGAGCGATGGTCGCCCTGCACGAGCGGGCCGAGGTCCCCGCGTTCCACGGCCTCGCGGGGGTCGCCCGCCGGGACGTGACGCCCGCCGCGGGGATCCGCGCGCGCAACTGGGGTCCCGCCGACTGGGACGTCGCCGAGGGGGCGCACCGCACCCTCACCCTCACCGCCGTCGCGCTCGCCGAGGCGGGCGGCGAGGACGTCCCGCTCGTGATCGTCGCGGTCGACGGGACGTGGTGGCGACGCGTCGACGACGAGCGCGCCCTGCGCTCGACCGTGCTCGACGCGCTCGGCCTGCCCGCCGAGCGCCTGCTCGTCTCCCTCTCGCACACGCACGCCGGGCCCGTCCTGTGCTCGGCCGACGCCGACCTGCCCGGGGGCGAGCGCGGCCGCGAGTACCTCGACCTCCTCGCGCGCGCCGCCGCCGACGCCGCGCGCGAGGCCGTGGCCGGGCTCCGTCCCGCCGCGCTGGAGTGGACGACGGCGCGCTGCGCGCTCGCGTCGAACCGCGAGCTCCTGCTCGACGAGGGCTGCGGTGCGGGCGCCGAGCCGCCCGCCGCCGCGGTCGCCGCGCGGCGACCGCTTGTGGGGTTCAACCCCGAGGCCGGCACGCCGCGCTCGCCCGGCGCCGACGTCGCCGACGACCTCGTGGTGATCGGCCGGCTCAGCGCGCTGCCCGCGCCCGGCGGCACCGACGCGCCCGACGGGTCCGTCGGGTCCGGCGGTCCCGGTGCGAGCGCCGCGATCGCCGCCGCCCCGCTCGCGACGATCGTCAACTACGCGTGCCACCCCACCACGCTCGCGTGGCAGAACCGGCTCGTCTCGCCCGACTACGTGGGCGCGATGCGCGACCTCGTGGAGCGCGAGACCGGCGCGCCCGTCGCGTTCCTCCAGGGCGCGTCGGGCGAGCTCGCGCCGCGTCAGCAGTACACGGGCGAGCTCGACGTCGCGGACCGGCACGGACTCTCGCTCGGGCACGCGGTGCTCGGCGCGCTCGCCGCGCTGCCGCCCGCCGGGACCGAGCTCGAGCTCACGGGCGTCGTCGAGTCGGGCGCGCCGCTCGCCGTCTGGGAGCCCCGGGCCGCGACCGGTGCGGACCGGCCCGAGGCCCGCAGCCTCGCCGCGCTCGCCGCGCCGGTGGAGCTCGACCTGCGCGACCTGCCCACGTGGGACGAGCTCGAGGCCGAGTGGGCCGGCATCGACCCGCGCTCGCGCGACGAGCGCCTGCGCCGGGCGCGGAACCTGCGCGACGGCTACGTGACCGGTCCGACGGTCGAGCACCCCACGTGGGCGTGGCGCGTCGGCGAGGCGCTGCTCGTCGCGCACCCGGGCGAGGCGTACTCGCGCCTGCAGCGCACGGTGCGCGCGCACACGCCCCGCCCGGTCGTCGTCGCGAACCTCACCAACGGACCCGGGTTCGTCTACCTGCCCACGCGCGAGGCCTACGACGTGGGCGCCTACCAGGCCTGGCAGTCGCCGCTCGCGCCCGGCTCGCTCGAGCGCCTCGAGGACCACGCGCGCGGTCTCGTCGACCGGCTCCTCGCCCCCACCACCCGCACGACCACCTCGGAGGACCAGTGACCAGCACCGACACCGACCGCACGCCGCTCGCCGTCGTCACGGGAGGAGCCGCGGGGATCGGTCGCGCCGTCGCGGAGCGGCTCGCCGGCGACGGGTACCGGGTCGTGTGCGCGGACGTCGTGCAGCACGACCTGCCCGCGCTCGACCTCGCCGCCGCGCCGGCCGCGCCCGGGCTCGTGTGGACCCCGCTCGACGTCACCGACCACGACGCCGTGCGCGCGACCTTCGACGCGCTCGCCGAGGCGTTCGGCGGCGTCGACGCGCTCGTCAACAACGCGGGCATCCAGCGCCACCGCGGGCTCGAGGACCTCACGTGGGCCGAGTGGTCGGCCGTCGTGGACGTCAACCTGCACGGCGTCTTCAGCTGCCTCCAGGCAGCGGGCCGGCACATGCTCGCCGCGGGGCGCGGCGCGATCGTCAACATCGCGTCGGTCTCCGCGCGCGGCTCGGCGGGCCGCGCGCCCTACGCGACGACGAAGGCCGCCGTCGTCGGCCTCACGGCGACCGCGGGCGCGGAGTGGGCCGCGCGCGGCGTGCGCGTCAACGCCGTCGCGCCCGGCTACATCGACACCGGGGTGTTCCGGCAGGGCGTCGCCGCGGGCACGCTCTCCGAGGAGACGATCCTCGCGCGCATCCCCGCCGGGCGGCTCGCGCAGCCCGAGGAGATCGGGAGCGCCGTGAGCTGGCTCGTGTCCGACCAGGCCGCGTACATGGTGGGGCAGACCGTGTACGTCGACGGCGGCTTCCTCGTCGACTACGGCGTGCCGCTCGCGAAGAGGCCGGAGTGAGCGGCGCGCTCGCCGGCACCCGCGCCGGCGCGCGCGTCGTCGCGGTCCGCACCGCGACGACCGTCGTCCCGCTCCCGCAGCCGCTGCGCCTCGGCGCGATGACGGTGACGCGCCGCGAGTACGTCGGGGTGCGCGTCGTGCTCGACGGCCCGGACGGCCCGGTGACCGGCGACGCGTACGCGCTCACGCGCGAGGCGCCGATGGCCGAGCTCGTCGAGCGCCTCGTCGCGCCGCACGTCGTCGGTCGCGCGCTCGACCCCGCCGACCCGGTCCCCGGCGTCCGGGCCGCGTGGGACGCCGCGCTGCGCGGGTCGGCGATCGTCGGCCGCGTCGGGCTCGTGCGGCGCGCGGTCGGCCTCGTCGACGTCGCCCTCTGGGACGCGGCCGGGAAGCTCGCGGGCGAGCCCGTGTGGCGGCTCCTCGACCGCGCCGCGGGCGTGGCGGCGTCCGACGCCGTGCCGCGCCCCGCGATCCTCGTGGCCGCCTACCCGACCCCCGGCCGCACCGCGCGCGACGTCGCCGACGAGGTGCTCGCCCACGCGCGCGCCGGCTGGCCGCTGCTCAAGATCTCGCGCTCGCCCGACCGTGCGCTCATGCGCGAGCTCGTCGCGACGCTGCGGGCCGAGCTCCCCGCCGCGACGGGCCGCCCGGCCGCGGTCGGACGCAGCGGTCTCGTCGTCGACGTCGGGTTCGGCTGGCGCGACGCCGACGACGCGCTCGCCGACCTCGACGCGTGGGGCGTCGTGCGCGCCGCGGGCACGACCGGGGACGAGCAGGCACTCGCGTGGCTCGAGGACCCGCTCCTGCCCGAGGACGCGGCCGGGGCCGCGCGCGTGCGCGAGGAGTCCGGCCTGCCGCTCTCGGTCGGGGACGAGGTGACCGACCCCGAGGTGCTCGCACGCCTCGACGCCCTGGGCGCGCTCGACGTGCCGCGCGTGGACGCCGTCGCGATCGGGGGGATCACCCCCGCCGACCCGCTCGTGCGCGGCTGGGCGGCGCGCGGCCTGCCCGTGTCGAGCCACGTCTACCCCGAGGTGAGCGTGCACCTCGGCGGCGCCGCGGGGATCGGCGTCGAGACGTTCGACCGGTCGCCCGCGGGCAACCCCTACGACCCGGCGCCGCTGCTCGTGCGTGGCGGGCCGTCCTTCGAGGGCGGCACGGCGCTCCCGCCGGACGCGCCGGGCCTCGGCCTCGTGCTCGACCCCGACCGCTTCGACCTCGAGGAGCCCTCATGACGGACCGCCGCAGCGTCGTCGTCACCGGCAGCGGCAAGGGCATCGGCCGCGCGATCGCCGCCCGCCTGACCGCCGACGGGTGGGTCGTCGTCGGGGTCGAGCGGACCCCCGGCTCGGGCACCGTCGAGGAGGGCGTGTGCGCCGCCGTCGTGCTCGGCGACACGCGCGAGCGTGCGGTGCACCGCGAGGCCGCGCTCGCGGCGCGCGCGCTCGCGCCGCTCGCGGGCTGGGTGAACAACGCGGGCGTCACCGTGCGCACCCCGCTGCACGCCCTCGCCGACCCGGAGCGCGAGGCGCGCGTCGAGCGCGACGTGCGCGACGTCGTCGAGATCAACGGCCTCGGGTACGTGTGGGGCTGCGCGGCCGCGGTCGAGGCGTTCACCGACCAGGTCACCGGCGGCGCGATCGTCAACGTCGGATCGATCCACGGCCGCGCGTCGTTCGCCGACCACGCGGCCTACGAGCTCACGAAGGGCGGCATCGACGCGCTCGCGCGCTCCGTCGCCGTGACGTACGGCCGCTACGGCATCCGCGCCAACACCGTCGCGCCCGGCGGGGTCCGCACGCCGCACCTCGAGGCGCAGATCGCGCGCGCCGCCGACCCGGCGGCCGAGGAGCGCGCGCTCGCCGAGGGCCCGCCGCTCGGCCGCATCGCCGAGTCCGCCGAGATCGCGGCGCTCGTCGCGTTCCTGCTCTCGGACGAGGCGGGCTACGTCTCCGGGCAGTCGGTCGCCGCCGACGGCGCGTGGACCGCGTCGTTCGGGACGCCGCCCTCCGACCCCGGCCTCGACGCCCGCTACGGCCTCGGCGGTCCGCGCGACGTCTAGAACAGGCCGGCCGAGACGATCGAGCCGGAGTGCACCTCGTACGCACCGTCGTCCACGACGTCCACGATCTTGCGCAGGAAGGCAGGGATCGAGTCCGCCAGCGGCGGTTCGAGGTCCGGGACGTTCGGGCGGCTGAACACCTGGCCGACGACGCCGGTCTCGCCCGGCGCGAGATCGATGGCGTAGCAGTCGCCCTCGCTGGCCATGAAGGGGATCCAGGCGGGAGACCAGACAGTGCAGGAGTACGCCGACGGCTGGGCGACGGGCTCGCTCAGGTCGCCGACCGTCTCGCCGAGCATCCCGTGCAGGGCGATGATCTCGTCCACGCCGAGGAAGCGATGGAGGTTGACCGGTCCGTAGGTCCCGTCCGCCGGCTCCTGGCCGTCGGCGACGCGCAGCAGCGAGGCCAGGTCCGCAGGGACCGGACGTCCGATCGAGGCGGCCAGCCGGGCAAGGTCGGCGTCGGTCGCCGGGGGCCGGAACGGAGCCGTCGGGAGCGGGAGCGCGCGGGCCAGCGCGTCACGCAGCCGAGCGAGCTCCGAGGCACCGTCCATGTCGGGTGACCCTAGCCCGCCGCAGGTCGACCGTCGTGGATCCGGCGCCGACAGCGTCAGCCCTTGACCATGCTCGCGCGCGCGATGAGGCCGTCGGCGACGTCGAAGGTCGCGACGGTCTCGCCGGTCCCGGCCGACGTCGTGACGAGCTCGCGCGCGACGAGCCAGCGCTCGCCGAACGTCACGGACGCGTCGATCACGCAATGCAGCGCGGTGTCCTCGAAGCGGCCCGCGTAGAACGCGCGCAGGGCGTCGCGGCCGACGATCGGCTCGGGGGTCACGCCGCTCACGACGGCGTCGGGGGCGTACGTCGCGCAGAACGCGTCGAGGTCGCGGGCGTTGAAGGCTTCGACCTGGGCGGTCACGACGGCGGACGGGGACGTGCTCACGGGTGCCTCCTGGGGCGGTGGTGCGGGGGAGCGGTCCGGGGCGTGCCGCGACGCGGCGGCGGCACGACCCGGGGGCCGCACGGCGGTGCCGCGCGGCGTCGGTCGGCGCGTCAGTCGATGCGCACGCCGCCGTTGACGTCGTAGGTCGCGCCGGTGACGAAGCCGGCGCGGGGGGAGGCGAGGGACGCGACGACCCACGCGACGTCGTCGGGCGTGCCGAAGTCGCCGAGCGGGATCGACGCGGTGAGCCCGGCGCGCGCGTCGGGCGCGAGCTGGTCGGTGATGGCGCTCGTCACGGGGCCGGGCGCGACGGCGTTGACGCGGATGCCCTCGCTCGCGAGCAGGCGCGCGAACGAGCGCGTGATCGCGAGGATCGCGGCCTTGCTCGCCGCGTAGTGCACGCCCGTCTTCAGCGCGCCCTGCTCGCCGGCGATCGACGAGAGGTTGACGATCGCGCGGTCGCGCGCGGCGCGCTCGTCGGGCGTGACGGTCGCGCCGGCGGGCTCGGGGCGGGCGGCGCGCAGGAGCGGCAGCGCCGCGCGCGAGAGCACGAACGTGCCGCGCGCGTTGGTCTCCATGACCTGGTCCCACTCGTCGAGCTCGATCTCGTCGAGCGCGCGGTACGGGCACACGCCGCCGTTGTTCACGAGCACGTCGAGCCGACCCCAGTCGTCGGAGACCTCGGCGACGAGGGCCTCGACGGAGGCCGTGTCGCGCAGGTCGAGGCGCGAGACGCGCGTCGCGGCGCCGGCCTCCTCGCACCGCGCGGCGGCGGCGCGTGCCCCCGCCTCGCCGCCGGTGTACGTGAGCCAGACGTCGTGACCGTCGCGCGCGAGCTGGAGCGCGGTGGCGGCGCCGATGCCGGAGCTGGCGCCCGTGACGAGGGCGAGACGACGGCGCGAGCCGTCCGTGGGAAGGGCCATGAGCCCACGCTATAGCATCCATCGGTCCTCAGGCTTTGTCTTGAGTGCTATCTGCTATAGCATTTCGCGCATGACAGCCGACACCGTCGTCATCACCGACTGCGACCTGCCGGGCACGGCCTGCGAGGACACGCTCACCGCCGCCGGGCTGCGCGCCGTGCGCGCCGCCGCGCGCACCGAGGACGAGGTGATCGCGGCCGTCGAGGCCGCGGCCGCGGACGGCGACGCGCCCTCCGCGCTGCTCGTCCAGTGGGCCCCGGTCACGGCGCGCGTGCTCGACGCCGTCGCGGGCCCGGGCGGGGTGCGGATGGTCTCGCGCCTCGGCATCGGGTACGACATGGTCGACGTCGCGGCCGCGACGGAGCGCGGGGTCGCCGTCGCGAACACCCCGACCTACTGCATCGAGGAGGTCGCGAGCCACACCGTCGCGATGATCCTCGCGCTCGACCGCGGCCTGCTCGCCTACGACCGCGACGTGCGGGCCGGCGCGTGGGCGGCGACCGCGCGCCACGCCGCACGCCTGTCCAGCACGACGCTCGTCGTGGTCGGCTACGGGCGCATCGGCTCCGAGGTCGCCCGCGCGGGGCGCGCCCTCGGGTACCGGGTGCTCGTGCACGACCCCTACGTCGACGCCGCGCGCGTCGTCGCGGACGGCCACGAGCCCGTGGCGCTCGACGAGGCGATCGCGCGCGCCGACGTCCTCACGCTCCACGCGCCGCTCACCGAGTCCACGCGCCACCTGCTCGACGCGCGGACCCTCGCGGCCGCGCGCCCCGGGGTGCGCGTCGTCAACACGTGCCGCGGGCCGCTGATCGACGAGGACGCGCTCGCCGACGCGCTCGCGTCCGGGCACGTCGGGGCCGCCGCGCTCGACGTCTACGCGACCGAGCCGCTGCCCGCGGACTCGCGCCTTCGCACCCTCGACAACGTGGTCCTCACGCCGCACGCCGCCTGGTTCTCGCCCGAGGCGATGGCCGACCTGCCCGTGCACACGGCCCGCAACGCGGTCGACTTCCTCGCCGGGCGCGACGTCCCGTCGATCGTCAACCCCGCGTACGCGCACTCCCTCGCGCGCTGAGCGGCCGCACCGGCCCGCCCGGCGACCCGAGCGGCCCGCCCGGCACACCGACCGACCCGACCCGATCGACCCGACGACCGACCCCAGGAGATCGCCCGTGCAGCTCGTCCGCCTCGGCCCCGCCGGCCAGGAGCGCCCCGCCGTCCGTCACGAGGGCGTGGTCTACTCGCTCGCGCCCCTCACCGCCGACGTGGACGGGGCGTTCCTCGCCGCCGACGGCGTCGCCCGCACCCGGGCGGCGCTCGCCGCGGGCGAGCTGCCCGTGCTCGACGGCGCCGACGCGCTGCGCGTGGGCGCACCCGTCGCCCGCCCGACGGCCGTCGTGTGCGTCGGCATGAACTACGCGGAGCACGCCGCGGAGTCCGGGTCCGCGCCGCCCGAGGTGCCGATCCTCTTCTGGAAGCACTCGAACACGGTGGTCGGCCCGTACGACGACGTGCTCGTCCCGCCGGGCGCGTCGACGGTCGACTGGGAGGTCGAGCTCGGCGTCGTCGTCGGCCGCCGCGCGCGGTACCTCGCCTCGCCCGCCGACGCCCTCGACCACGTCGCTGGCTACGTCCTGTCGCACGACGTCTCCGAGCGCGACTACCAGATGAAGGTCTCGGGCGGGCAGTGGTCGAAGGGCAAGAGCTGCGAGACGTTCAACCCGCTCGGGCCGTGGCTCGTCCCCGCCGACGAGGTCGACCCGGGGAACCTGCGCCTGCGGTCCTGGGTCAACGGCGAGCCGCGCCAGGACTCGACGACCGCCGACATGATCTTCGACGTCGCCTACCTCGTGCACCACCTGTCGCAGTACATGGTGCTCGAGCCCGGGGACGTCATCAACACCGGCACCCCGCAGGGCGTCGCGCTCTCGGGCCGCTTCCCCTACCTGCGCGACGGCGACGTCGTCGCTCTGGAGATCGAGGGCCTGGGCCGCGCCGAGCAGCGCGTGCGCGACGCCGTCGTCTGACCGCGGACCGGGCCGGGCGCGGCAGGCGCCCCTTCGCGCGGTCGCGGATGCACGGCAGAGCGTCACCGACGTCCCCGAGGAGACCGTCCGGGAGCTCGCCGAGCTCCGGCGCCGGATCGGCGAGCGCAAAGGCGTGCGCGCGGTCAATTCCGGATCGTGGCCGTGATGACGAGGCCGCGGCGAGGCGGAGCCGGAGTAGGAAGGGGGACGGGGTGGGCCTGTCGTCGTGGTCTGAGGCAGGCGCGGCGCTCGCACCCGGGACGTTGCCGACACGAACCCGGTCGAACACAGGTGGATATCATCCCGGGATGACGACTCCACCGGCAGCCCATCGGGACCGCGGTGCAGAGGGCGTGGCCGTGGCTGAGGCGAGCTCAGCCAGGCTCCGGCTGCCCGCATTCGCGACGGTCCTCCTGGCGATCTCGCCGCTCCTGCTCCTACTCGGCGCCGTCAACTTCTTGGCGACGGGCCCTCGCGGGTACTTCGATAACGCCCCGACCCAAGCCGCGGTCGGCCTTGCCATCTTCGGCGTCGGGATCGCGTTCCTGCTTGCTGGACTGGTCCTGGTCGGCATGCGCATGATCGCTCAACAGCAGCTCGACGTGATCCGGACGCGCGCCTAGGGCGTGCTCGCGCGGTGGACTGGACGACATGAACAAGACACGTTCTCGCAGTGGACCGGGCAGCGCGGCGGAGCGCGCGTCCACGGCGTCCGACCCGTCGCACGGTGCTTGCGAGCCATACGGCGACGGCGAGCCGGTCACGGTGAGACTCGCCACCAGGAGACCCTTCGTCCTGGTCTTCGGGTTGGCGCTCCTGACGGAAGCCGTCGTCGTCGTGCGCCACGTCCTGCTCTACCCGGAGAAGGTGGAGGTGTCCCTCCCTGTCGCGGTCGTGGCGATGACAGCCCTCCTCGCGTTCCTCGTCGGGGTCGGTGGCGCATGCCTCTGGGCCTTCGCCCGAGCGCACCGTCGGACGGTGACGATCGGGCCCGATGCGTTGACCGTTGGCTCCGGGGCGATGCGGCTCGACTGGCCGGACGTGAAGAGGATCGCGGTCCACGTGACCGCTACCCGGCCGGTGAACACGCAGTACCTGCCTCGACGGCGCGCGAGCTCCGTCATCGTCTCGCTGGTGTGGTGCCTGCACGACCACGCCGACGGCGGGCACGGCGCCAGGTACCTCGCCCGCCGCAAGCTCCCCAAGCCGTTCACGCACACGCGGCCCCTGTCGACCGTCCCCTACACGTCGGACCTCGACGTGCCCGTCGCCCACGACCTGGACACCGCGCTACGCCGCTTCGCCGGACCTGCCTACCGCTCTCCCCTGACGCGGTAGGAGCCCCCGTGGCCTCATCGGCGACGAGTCGAGCGGAGCACCGGAGGCAGGCCGTGAGAGCGGCGGAGTCGGACGTTCCCGCGAGTCGGCGTGATGGCTCGGATCTCGAGAGAAGGCGGGGTCGGCACAAGAGCGCCTGCGGGCCGCGAACACGTTCGTGGACGCCGAGCGGGCACGGCGCAACGAGCATCTAGGGTGGCAACGGGCGGCACCGCCGGCCCTTCTGACCGACACCGACGCCGACTCCCGAGGGGACCCGTGACGCTGCCGCCCGCCCGGCCCACCGACGAGGTGCCCAGCCCGCCGGCCACGAGCAGGAAGCGGGGGCGCCGCAACCTCGTGCTCGCGCTCTGCCTCGTCCTGGCCCTCGTCGCCGGCGCTGCGCTCGTCGTCTACCTCACCCTGCGCCCACGCCTCGAGCGCCAGGCGAACATCGAGGCAGTCTCGGCAGCGTTCGAGGACTGCGACCTCGACGCCACGGGTGCGACCCTCGACCGAGCCAACGGGTCGATCGACTTCGACGCCGTGGAGACCGGGGTCGGTCCGACCTGGACGGACGTCGAGTGCGTGGGCGATGCCCTCGGGATGCCCGCGGAGCACCTGGCCCGGCTCCAGGAACCGGCCGACGGGTTCGACCAGGAAGAGCTCCGGTGGGACGTGTACATGGTGCTACGCCTCACGGCAGGCGGCGACACCCACGTGTCGCTCTACCACGACTGGTGGGCCGAGCCCTACGGCGACTGACCGTCCCCCGGAAGGCGACCTGCGGCGCGGGACCGTCGCAGATCGCGGCCGCGCTCGGGCTCAAGGTCTCGCTCGTTCCGAGGAGCGACGACGAGCGGCTCGAGGTCGCCGCGCGGCGCGAGCAGACCGTCGCCGTCGCCTGACCGCGCCCTCGCGGCCCGTCCGATCACGCGATCGGGCGGGGCAGCGTGCCCAGGTAGTGGTCGCGATCCGGTCAGCCCGTGAAGGGCAGCGCGGGCAGCCCGCGCACGCCAGGCTCGGCGCGGAAGAGCGACCCGGCCTCCGGCTCGGTCGCGTCCGCCGTGCCGAACCCCTGCCGCGACGTGGTCACGTAGAGCTCGTCGAGCCCGTCGCCGCCGAACGTGCACGCGCTCACCTGGCTCGCGGGGAACCGGACCTCCGCGTCGAGGGTCCCCTCGGGCGAGTAGCGCCGCACCGCCGACCCTCCCCACAGCGCGACCCACACGCCCCCCTCCGCGTCGACCGTGAGCCCGTCGGGCAGGCCGTCGGCGGGGTCGACCGCCACGAACGGGCGCCGGTTCACGAGCCCGCGCGGGTCGACGTCGGCGGGGACCACGTCGAGCACGTCGACGCGGTGGGTGAGCGAGTCGGCGTAGTAGGCGAGCGACCCGTCGGGAGAGAAGCCGAGCCCGTTCGAGCACGCGACGCCGTCGAGCACGACGCGGGACGTGCCGTCCGCCTCGACCCGGTACAACGCCCCGAGGCGCTCGCCCAGCGCCATCCCGCCCGCGTAGAACGCGCCGTCGGGCCCGGCCGCGCCCTCGTTGAGCCGGACCGTCGCGTCGTCCCACAGCGCGGCGAGCGGGCGCACGGGCGCGTCGTCGGCGTCCGCGACCGCGACGGAGCGCTCGAGCCCGACGACGAACCCGCCGCCCGCGCGCGGCCGCACCACGGCCGCGTGGTCGCCCACGTGGAGGCGGTCGAGCGTGCCGTCGGGGCGCAGCGTGAGGAGGTCGCCCGCAAGCATGTCGACGTAGCGCAGGCCGCCCCACCCGGGCCACCACACCGGCCCCTCCGCGTGGTGGGCGACGGGTCCGGTGACGTTCTCGACGGCGATCTGGGGCACCGGACCATCCTGCCCGACGCGGGGCGCGACCCCGACGTGCGGGCGCGACCCGCCCCGCGGGCTACGAGCGGCCGAGCTCGACGGGCTCGACCACGACGTCGACCATCGCCGCGCCGCGCAGCACGGTGATCTCGAGCCGGCGCCCGATCGCCTCGTCGAGCATGAGGCGCTGGAGCGACTGCGCCTCGACGGTGTCCGCGCCCCCGGCGCGGATCATGAGGTCGCCGACCCGCAGCCCGGCCGAGTCGGCCGGGCTGCCCGGGACGACGTGCACGACGCGCAGCGCGCGGTCGTGGCCGGTGCGTGCGGCGAGGTCGGGCGCGACGGCGACCGGCGCGCTCGCGACGCCGAAGTACGCGCGCCGCACCCGGCCGTCGCGCACGAGCGCGTCGACGATGCGCCGGCTCGTCGCGTTCATGGGGACGGCGAGCCCGAGCCCGACGCCCGCGACCGCGGTGCTGATCCCGACGACGCGTGCGTCCGCCGTCGCGAGCGCGCCGCCCGAGCTGCCGGGGTTGAGCGCGGCGTCGGTCTGGATGACGTCCTCGACGATGCGCGCGGCGGTCCCGTCGCGCGTCGGCAGGGAGCGGCCGAGCGCGCTCACGACGCCGGCCGTCAGCGAGCCCGAGAGCCCGAGCGGGCTCCCGATCGCCACGACGAGCTGGCCGACGACGAGGCCGTCCGCGTCGCCCAGCTCGACCGGGTCCGGCGTCTCACCGCGGGCCCGGACGACCGCCAGGTCCGAGAGCGCGTCGACGCCGACGACGTCGAAGGGACGCGTCGTGCCGTCCGAGAAGGCCGCCGTGCCGCCCGCCGCGGGGCCCACGACGTGGGCGTTCGTCAGCAGCAGGCCCTCGGCCGTGAGCACGACCGCCGAGCCGCCGGCCTCGCGCGCGCCGTGCCGCAGCCGCAGCGCCGCGACCGACGGCGTCACCCGGGCCGCGACGCCCGAGACGGTCCGCGAGTACTCGTCGAGAGGTCCCATGTCGGGTCAACGCCCGCCGGGACGGCGACCGTCCGGCGTTCACCCTCGGCGGACGGACGCCCGCGAGGGCGAGGCGTAGGGTGGGCGCATGATCACGCAGAGCTGGTGGTGGCTGCCCCCGCAGCCGTGACCAGTCCTGCCACGTCCCGAGCTGCGCGCCGCAGCCGGGACGTCGTCATGTCGGCCCCGGTCCGCCCGGGGCCGGGCGCGGCGTGCGGCTCCCTCCCCGAAGGAGAGCCCGCCATGACCGACACCCTCGCCCCTGCGACGCCCGCGACGCCCGCGGAGGGCGCACCGTCGTCCACCGCGGCCGTCGCCGCCGCCCGCGCCCGCAGCGCCGACCTCGAGGCACGCCTCGCGGCCGACCCGTCGCGCTTCCGCGTCCTCACCGGCGAGCGCCCCACCGGGGCGCTGCACCTCGGCCACTACCTCGGCACCGTCGCGAACCGCGTACGGCTCCAGGAGGCGGGGGTCGAGGTCGTCCTCGTGCTCGCCGACTACCAGGTCGTCACCGACCGCGACGACGCCGGCGACCTGCCCGCGACCGTGCGCGAGATCGTGCTCGACTACCTGGCCGCCGGGATCGACCCCGAGCGCACGACGGTCTTCGCGCACTCGGCCGTCCCCGCGCTCCACCAGCTCCTGCTGCCCTTCCTCAGCCTCGTCACGACGGCCGAGATCGAGCGCAACCCCACGGTCAAGGCCGAGGCGCTCGCGGCGGCCGCGCGGCAGGGGCGGCCCATGAGCGGCCTGCTGTTCACCTACCCCGTGCACCAGGCCGCCGACATCCTCTTCTGCCACGGCAACCTCGTGCCCGGCGGCCAGGACCAGCTCCCGCACGTCGAGCTCACCCGGACGATCGCGCGACGCTTCAACCAGCGCTACGCCGCCGCGGACCCGTACTTCCCCGAGCCCGACGCGCTCCTGGCCCCCGTGCCGACGATCCTCGGCACCGACGGCCGCAAGATGGGCAAGTCCGCCGGCAACGCTCTCGAGCTGCGCGCCGACGAGGACGCGACGGCCCGGTTCGTGCGCCGCGCGCGGACGGACTCCGAGCGGCACGTCACGTACGAGCCCGACCGGCGGCCCGAGGTCGCGAACCTCCTCGTGCTCGGCGCCTTCGCCGCCGGGACGACGCCGGAGGCGCTCGCGGACGAGGTGGGAGCCGCCGGGGCCGGCCGGCTCAAGCAGGTGGTGACCGAGGCGCTCGTCGAGCACCTGCGCCCCCTGCGCGCCCGACGCCGGGCGCTCGCGGCGGGCGACGGGCCAGACCCTCTCGACGTCCTCGCGCGCGGCAACGCGCGGGCGAACGAGATCGCGGACCGCACGCTCGCCGACGTGCGCGAGCTCATGGGCATGGCCTACTGACCCGCCGGGCCGCCCTCAGCCCCCGGCCCGGCGGAGCTCCGCGCGCCACAGCCCGCGCCCGCCGGGCGCGGGCCGGTCCAGACGCTCGACCGAGACGGTGGAGAGCCCGTCCTGGCCGAACGCGTCGATCTCGGCACGGGTGAGCGGCCAGGGCGGCCCGTCGTCGTCGGGCTCGTCGGCGACGGCCTGGATCACGAGGAGCGTGCCGCCGGGGGCCACGAGCGAGCGCACGCCGGCGGTGAGCTCGCCGCGGACGACCCGGTGCACGGCCTGGACCGTGTAGATCTCGACGACCAGGTCGAAGGCCCGGTGCCACGCGGGCGGCAGGTCGAGCAGGTCGCCGACGGCGTACGTCACCGCCGACCCGGGGCGACGGCCGCGCGCGGCGGCGACCGCGGACGGCGCGACGTCGAACGCGGTCGTGGCGTAGCCGAGCCGGGACAGGTGCTCCGCGTCGGCGCCGAGCCCGCACCCGACGACGACCGCCGTGCGGCGCTCCCCGTCCGGCGGGGCGACGACCCGCTCCGCGAGCGCGGGGTGCGGGTCGTCGTGCTCCCACGGCGTGGTCACGGCGCCGCGCGCGGCGGACGCCCAGAGCTGCTCGAACCAGGCCGTCGGGTGGGCGTCGTCGGCCCTGCCCAGCCGGTCGGCCTCGGACTGCCAGGCGCGTCGTTCGACCATGCGACCGACACTAGCCGCGCCGGGCCGTGGCGCACGCGGTCACGCGCCCAGGCGGTCCCGCAGGCGCGCGAGCTGGGCCCACAGCTCGTCGGGCACCCGGTTGCCGAAGGTGTCGAAGAACTCGGCGGTGAGCTCGGCCTCGGCGAGCCACGGCTCGGGCGAGACCTCGAACAGCGCGTCGAGGGCGCCGTCGGGCAGGTCGAGCCCGTCGACGTCGAGCGCGCCGGGGGCCGGGAGGAGGCCGACGGGGCTCTTCACCGCGCCGGTGTCCGTCCGGACGCCGTGCGCGCGGTCGACCTGGGCGGCGATCCACGCGAGGACGCGCGAGTTCTCGCCGAACCCGGGCCACAGGAAGCTCCCGTCGGGGCCCTTGCGGAACCAGTTGACCTGGAAGATCTTCGGACGCTTCTCGGGGTCGAGCGACGCGCCGACGCGCAGCCAGTGCGCCCAGTGGTCGGCCATGTTGTAGCCGCAGAACGGCAGCATCGCGAACGGGTCGCGGCGCAGCTCGCCGACCGTCCCCTCCGCCGCGGCGGTCTGCTCGGACGAGATCGTCGCGCCCAGGAAGACGCCGTGCTCCCACCCGTACGCCTGCGCGACGAGCGGGACGTTGCTCGCCCGGCGCCCGCCGAAGACGATCGCGTCGACCGGCACGCCCTCCGGGTCCTCCCACGAGTCGGCGATGCTCGGGCACTGCGCGGCCGCGACGGTGAACCGCGAGTTGGGGTGCGCGGCGGGCCGTCCGGCGTCGGGCGTCCAGTCCTGGCCCGTCCAGTCGGTGAGGTGCGCGGGCGCCTCGGGCGTCAGGCCCTCCCACCAGACGTCGCCGTCGTCGGTCAGCGCGACGTTGGTGAAGATCGTGTCCCGGTCGAACGTCTCGACGGCCGCGGGGTTCGTCTCGACGCCGGTCCCCGGCGCGACGCCGAAGAAGCCCGCCTCGGGGTTGATGGCGCGCAGCCGGCCGTCGGGGCCGGTGCGCAGCCACGCGATGTCGTCGCCGATCGTCTCGACGGTCCACCCGGGGATCGTCGGGCGCAGCATGGCGAGGTTCGTCTTGCCGCACGCCGAGGGGAACGCCGCGGCGAGGTGGTAGCGGCGGCCCTCCGGCGACGTCGCGCGGATCACGAGCATGTGCTCGGCGAGCCAGCCCTCGTCGCGGGCCATGGCCGACGCGATGCGCAGGGCGAAGCACTTCTTGCCGAGCAGGGCGTTGCCGCCGTAGCCCGAGCCGTACGACCAGATCTCGCGGGTCTCGGGGAAGTGCGCGATGTACTTGGTGTCGTTGCACGGCCAGGGCACGTCCTCGCGGACGGCGCCGGTGTCGTCGACGAGCGGGGCGCCGACGGAGTGCACGGCCGGGACGAAGGGGGCGCCGCCGTCGACCAGGTCCATGACGTCCTGCCCGACGCGGGTCATCACGCCCATGCTCACCACGACGTACGGGGAGTCGGTGACCTGCACGCCGACCTGCGAGATCGGGCCGCCGACGGGGCCCATCGAGAACGGGACGACGTACATCGTGCGGCCGCGCATCGACCCCTCGAAGACGCCGCGCAGCTCGGCACGCATCGCGTCCGGGGCGCGCCAGTTGTTCGTCGGGCCCGCGTCGGCCTCGTCGCGCGAGCAGATGAACGTGCGCGACTCGACGCGCGCGACGTCGCTCGGGTCGGAGCGCGCGAGGTAGCTGCCGGGGCGCAGCTCCGGGTTCAGGGGGAGCAGCGTGCCCGCGTCGACCAGGAGGTCGAGCAGGCGCTGCTTCTCGCCGGCGGAGCCGTCGCACCAGACGATGGCGTCGGGCTCGGTGAGGTTCGCGATCTCCCGGACCCAGGCGCGCGCGTCGCGGGGTCGCGGGTCCTCGGCGTGCGCCGGGGAGCCGGGCGCCGACGGGACGACGCCCCCGAGCTCGGTCTCGACGTCGTCGAGGAGCGCGGCGGGGCGCGTGCGGCGAGGGATGGCGGTCGCGGTCATGGTGACTCCCGGCGATGGTGGAAGAACTGGCGTCACGACCACTCTCCGTCCGTCAGCGAGCTGTTTTCCACCGAGAAGCCCGTGAAGATCCGCCGATCTTGACGTACGGTGAAGGAATGGCCCGACCGACCGCCCCCGTGCCCGACGACGACGCGCGCGACGCGGCCGAGCCGCCGGCCGACCTGCTCACGCTGGGACGCCGCGTGCGGCACGCGCGCACCGCCCGCGGCCTGACGCTCGACGCGCTCGGCGACGCCGTCGGCACGGCCCCGAGCCTGCTCTCGATGATCGAGAACGGGCGCCGCGAGCCGCGCCTGTCGCTGCTCCAGCAGGTCGCGCAGGCCCTCGGGGTGTCGGTCGCGGACCTGCTCACGGACGAGCCGCCCTCGCGGCGCGCGGCGCTCGAGATCGAGCTCGACCGCGCCCAGCGCGGCCCGCTGTTCGGGGCGCTCGGGCTGCCGGCCGTGAAGGCGAGCCAGAAGCTCCCGCTGCCCGTCCTGGAGAACCTCGTCGGCCTGCACGCCGAGCTCCAGCGCCGCGCGACCGAGGCCGTCGCGACGCCCGAGGAGGCGCGCCGGGCGAACACGGAGCTCCGCCTCGAGCGGCAGGCGCGCAACAACTACTACCCCGACATCGAGGAGCTCGCGGAGGACATGACCCGCCGCGCCGGCTACACGGTCGGGGCGCTCACGCACCGGACCGTGTCGCGCATGGCGGAGCAGCTCGGCTTCACGATCTGGCACGTCGACGACCTGCCGCACTCGACGCGCACCGTGACCGACCTGCGCCACGGCCGCATCTACCTCCCGCCGGCGTCGATCCCGGGCGGCCACGGCCTGCGCTCCCTCGCGCTCCAGGCGATCGCGCACCGCGTCCTCGGGCACGAGCGCCCCCGCTCGTACGCGGAGTTCCTGCGCCAGCGCGTCGAGATCACGTACTTCGCGGCGTGCTGCCTCATCCCGCAGTCCGCGGCCGTCGACTTCCTCGAACGGCGCAAGCGCGAGAAGGACCTCGCGGTCGAGGACCTCCGCGACGCGTTCGGCGTCACGCACGAGGCGGCCGCGCAGCGCCTCACGAACCTCGCGACCGAGCACCTCGGCATCCCGCTGCACTTCCTGCGCGTGGGCGACGACGGCGCGCTGTTCCGCGGCTACGCCAACGACGGGCTGCCGCTGCCCGCCGACGTCACCGGCGCGATCGAGGGCCAGATGGTCTGCCGGCGCTGGGCGGTGCGCGAGGCGTTCACGCGCCGGGACCGGGCGCAGGAGTCGTACCAGTACACCGACACGCCCGCGGGCACGTTCTGGTGCTCCACCCAGACGGGCACGACCGGCAGCGGCCAGTTCTCCCTCGCCATCGGCGTCCCGTTCGCCTCGGCGAAGTGGTTCCGCGGTCGCGACACGGCGGTGCGCCGGCAGTCGTCGTGCCCCGACGAGTCGTGCTGCCGCCGCCCCGCCGCCGACGCCGCCTCGCAGTGGCAGGACGCGTCGTGGCCCAGCGCCCGCATGCACCAGCACGTGCTCTCCGCCCTGCCGAGCGGCGCGTTCCCCGGCGTCGACGCGACCGAGGTCTACGCGTTCCTCGAAAAGCACGCGCCGTCCGACGCCCCGCGCCGCTGACGGTCGGTCAGGGGCGCAGCGGCCCGCCGCGCGCCTCGAGGCGGTCGGCGAGCCGCCGGAAGACGTCGCCGGTGCGCAGGCCGTCGTGCTCGAACTCGTTCGTCACCCACGCCTCGACGTTCCCGACGTGCGCGGCGGTCTCGAGCGAGAGCCCCGCGTCGACGAACATGTCGTCGTGGTAGACGGCCGCCTCGACGGGCACGTCGTTGCGGGCGAGCACGTCGAGGTCGTAGAGGTCCGGCCAGCCGTCGCGCGCCGCGAGCGCCTCGGCCGCGCCGCGGAACGGCCGCAGCGCGGCGACCTCGTCGAACATCCAGGGGAAGATCATCTCGCCCGTGAGGAGCAGGGGCCGCGCGCCGGGGGCGAACGCGGGGTCCTCGTCGCGCACCGCCTGGGCCGCCCACGCGGTGGGACCGGTGTGGGACTGCGCGTAGATCGACTCGTGCAGCACCGCGTAGAGCGGGTTGGTGCGGAATGACGTCGCGGCGGCGACGCCGTCGAGCAACGTGTCGGTGAGCTCGTCGGGCGCGTCCGGGTCGAACGCCTCGTCGACGAGCCAGTGGATGCGGTCCGCGCCGGGCTTCATGCCCAGGTCCATGCCGACGGACTGGAACCGGCGCACGGTGAGGACGTCGCCGTCGGGCAGCCGCACGTCGCCCGCGGCGAGGCGGTCCGCGACGCGCGCGAGCACGGCCTCGTCCTGCGGGTAGCGCGCGCGGTACCGGGCGTTCTTCCCGACGACGCGCGGCTGGGTGCGGCGGTAGACCGCACGGGCGTCGGCGCGCAGCCCGGGCAGGCCGCCGGTGACGAGGCACGCGGAGAGGGCCTCGGGCGCGCGCGACAGGTACGTCAGGGTGAGGAAGCCGCCGTACGACTGGCCGAGCGTGGTCCAGCGCCGGCCGCCGTAGACGGTGCGGCGCACGTGCTCGGCGTCCGCCACGATCGCGTCCGCACGGAAGTGCGCGAGGTGCTCGGCCTGGGCGGCGGCGGTGCCGCGGGCCGCGAGCGCCGCGCCGCGCACCGCGGACGAGCGCCCGGTGCCGCGCTGGTCGAGCAGGACGACGCGGTGCGTCGCGAGGGCCTCGCCGAGCCACCCGTCGGGGCCCGTGGGGCGCGGTCCCTTGCCGCCCGGGCCGCCCTGGAGGAACACGAGCAGGGGCAGGTCCTCGCGGCGGCGGGCCGGGTCGACGACCTCGCGCACGAAGAGGGTCAGGCGTCGTGGGTCGCCGTCCGCCCACCAGTCGAGGGGGACCTGCAGCTCCCGGTCGGTGACGTGCAGGCCGGGCAGGGTGTAGCGGGTCTCGCGCACGGTGCTCACGCCCGCCACCCTAGCCACCGCCCGGCCGCGGGCGGGCGGTGGCCGGGGGCCGCGAGGTCAGAGCGTGACGGTCTCGTTCTCGCCGCCGTCGTAGGGCCGGCCCGTGACCTTCGCCTTGACGAGGCTGAAGAGCGTCGCGACGCGGCCGCCGGGGGAGTCCCAGTACTCGGCGGACTCGGCGTGCAGCCGGATGAGCACGACGCCGGGGGAGTCCGGCCCGTCGGGGAACCATGCCTCGGCGACGGCGTTCCACAGCTCGCGGATCTTCTCGGGGTCGCGCACGAGCGTCGCGCGCCCGGAGAGGGACACCCACGAGCTCGTGCCGGAGAACGCGGCGTTCGCGGCCGAGTCGCGGGCGATCTCGGCCACCTTGTGCGAGTCCTCGGCGGCGAAGAACCACAGGTCGCCGTCGAAGTCGACCGCCTGGACGCGCATGGGCCGGCTGACGAGGCCGCCGTCCTCGGCGACCGTCGTGAGCATCGCGATCCGCTCGTCCTTGACGAGCTCGCGGACCTTCTCGACCTCGTCGGGTGCCGCGTGGGGCTGCTCGTGGTGCGTGTCGGTCATGACGCCTCCCGTCGTGGGGGGCCGCCGGGGCGCGGCCCGTCCTCGACGCTAGGCACGACCCGCGCGACTCGCCGCCCCGGCGCCGCACGACGGAGGGTGGGGTCCCGACCGGCGTCGGGACCCCACCCTCCGGGCGGGACGGGTCGGGACTACTGCTCGACGTCCTCGTCGACCCACTCGAAGGTCTTCGTCACGGCCTTCTTCCAGTTGCGGTAGAGGCGCTCGCGCTCGCCCTCCTCGACGGCGGGCGACCAGCGCTTGTCCTCGGCCCAGTTGTCGATGACGTCCTGCTCGCCCTTCCAGAAGCCGACGGCGATGCCCGCGGCGTACGCGGCGCCGAGCGCCGTCGTCTCCGCGACCTTCGGGCGCACGACGTCCACGCCGAGCTGGTCGGCCTGGAACTGCATGAGCAGCTCGTTGGCGACCATGCCGCCGTCGACGCGCAGCTCGGTGAGGTCGACGCCGGAGTCGGCGTTCATGGCGTCGAGAACCTCGCGCGTCTGGAACGCCGTGGCCTCGAGCGCCGCGCGGGCGATGTGGTTGCGGTTGACGTACCGCGTGAGGCCGACGAGCGCGCCGCGCGCGTCGGGGCGCCAGTACGGGGCGAACAGGCCGGAGAACGCGGGCACGAAGTACGCGCCGCCGTTGTCCTCGACCTTGCCGGCGAGCCACTCGACGTCCGGGGCGTCCTCGAACATGCCGAGGTTGTCGCGCAGCCACTGGATGAGCGAGCCGGTGACGGCGATCGACCCCTCGAGCGCGTAGCGGGTCGGCTGGTCGCCGATCTTGTAGCAGACCGTCGTGAGCAGGCCGTTCTCGCTCATGACCTTCTCGGTGCCCGTGTTGAGCAGCATGAAGTTGCCGGTCCCGTACGTGTTCTTGGCCTGCCCGACCTCGAAGCACGCCTGGCCGAACGTCGCGGCCTGCTGGTCGCCGAGGATGCCCGCGATCGGCACGCCCGGCAGCAGGCCCTGCTGGCGGCCCTTGCCGTAGACCTCGGAGGAGGACTTGATCTCGGGGAGCATCGAGAGCGGGATGCCCATGTCGGCGGCGATGTCCTCGCGCCACGACAGGGTGTCGAGGTCCATGAGCATGGTGCGCGACGCGTTCGTCACGTCGGTCACGTGCACGCCGCCGTTGACGCCGCCCGTGAGGTTCCACAGCGTCCAGGTGTCGGTGTTGCCGAAGAGCAGGTCGCCGGCCTCGGCCTTCGCGCGGGCTCCCTCGACGTTGTCGAGGATCCACTTGACCTTCGGGCCGGAGAAGTACGTCGCGAGCGGCAGCCCGACGATCGCCTTGTACTTCTCGGGGCCGTCGGCGCCGCCGAGCTCCTCGACGATCTTCTGCGTGCGCGTGTCCTGCCAGACGATCGCGTTGTACACGGGCTTGCCGGTGGTCTTGTCCCACACGACGGCCGTCTCGCGCTGGTTGGTGATGCCGACGGCGGCGATGTCGTTGTGCGTGACGTTCGCGCGCGTCAGCGCCAGGCCGACGGCCTCGCGGACGTTGTTCCAGATCTGCTCCGGGTTGTGCTCCACCCACCCGGCGCGGGGGAAGATCTGGTCGTGCTCGAGCTGGCCGGTGGAGACGATCTCCCCGGAGTGGTTGAAGACGATGGCCCGGGAGCTGGTGGTCCCCTGGTCGATGGCGAGAACGTAGTCGGCCATGGTGTGTTCAGTCCTTCACGTCGGTGTGTGTACGGGGAGAGTGGAGTGCGGGCGTGGCCGCCGCGCCGGCCGCGGGGACCCGGCGCCGCGGTCCGTGCGACCGGGGCTGCCCCCGGAGCCCCGGTCGCACGGAGGTCCGGGTCAGACCCAGGCGGCCCCGAGCAGGCCGGCGAGCACGCCGCCGACGAGCGGACCCGCGACGGGGACCCACGAGTACGCCCAGTCGCTCGACCCCTTGCCGCGGATCGGCAGGAGGGCGTGGGCGATGCGCGGACCGAGGTCACGAGCAGGGTTGATGGCGTACCCGGTCGGGCCACCGAGGCTCGCGCCGATCGCGACCACGACGAGCGCGACGGCGAGCGGGCCGAGGCCCGACGGCGTCTGGCCGGACGAGACGACGAAGAACACGAGCACGAACGTCGCGATGACCTCCGTGACGAAGTTCCACGAGTAGGAGCGGATCTCCGGGCCGGTCGAGAAGACCGCGAGCTTGGTCGCCCCGGGGGCGTCCTCGTCGAAGTGCTTCTTGTAGGCGAGGAAGGCGATCACGGCACCGATGAACGCACCGATCATCTGGGCGCCCCAGTACATGAGCATGTTGCCGAACGTCGGCTCGATGGTCGCGGTGACCAGTCCCTCCGGTCCCGTCACCGAGTAGAACGGCTCCTGCGCGGTGAAGAGGCCGATCGTCACGGCCGGGTTCAGGTGAGCGCCCGACTTGTACGCGATGTACACGGCCGTGAACACCGCGAGGCCCCATCCGAAGTTGATGAGGAGCCAGCCGCCGTTGAAGCCCTTCGTCCTCGGCAGGATGACGTTGGCGACCACACCGGCACCGAGCAGGATGAGGGTCGCCGTCCCGAGGATCTCGGACCAGAAGGCGTTCAGGAGGAGTTGATCCATGGTGCGCTCTCTTTCGTGGTGGACTGCTCTGTCTCAACCGATCCGGTCGCGCTGCGACCGGGGTCCTTCGGGCTCCTGCGCCGTCGGCGTCGGCCCCGGGAGGTCGGGTGTGCGGGGCGGCCGGGCGGGCGGCGGACGCCGCCCGCCCGGTCCCTCGGGGGCTGTGTTCAGCTGTCCCGCAGCGGCTGCAGCGGGGAGATGTCCTCGGCGGCGAGGCGCGTGCGCTCGGCCGCCGGGTCGTCGGGCTCCTGCTCGGCCGCGGCCTCGGCGTTCGCGCGGTCGGTGTAGCTGCGCACCTCGGCGTCGCGCGTCGCGTCGTCCCAGCCGAGCAGGGGCGCGACGACGTCGGCGATCTCGGGCAGGGCCGCGAGCCCGCGGTCGGCGATCTCGTAGTTGAGGCGCGTGCGGTGCAGGAGCAGGTCCTCGAGGTGGAGCGCGCCCTCGTGCGACACGCCGTACGCGATCTCCGCGCGCAGGTAGGCGGGCGCGTGCTCGAGCGGCTTGGCGAGGTCCGGCTGGGCCTCGCACAGCTCGACGATCTCGCGCAGGTTCGACCCGTACCGGTGCAGCAGGTGGTCGACCATCGCCGGCGTCCACCGGTACCTCGACGCCCACGGGCGCGCCTGGCGGCGCACGGCGTCGAGGCCGACGGCGCCGAGCAGCGGGATCTTGTGCGTGATCGACGGCAGGGCGCTCGCGCGCTGGCCGATCGCGAAGTCGACGGCGTCCTTCGCCATGACCCGGTACGTCGTGAGCTTGCCGCCCGCGATGACGGTCAGGCCCGGCGTGGGGGAGGCGACGGTGTGCTCGCGCGAGACCTTGGCCGAGCTCGTGCCCTCCTTGGTGCCCGGCTGCAGGAGCGGGCGCAGGCCGGCCCACGTGCCGATGATGTCGTCGCGCGTGAGCGGGTGGGCCAGCACGGCGTTCGCGTGCTCGAGCACGTAGTCGATGTCGGCGGACGTCGCGACGGGGTGCTGGAGCTCCTGCTCCCAGGGCGTGTCCGTGGTGCCGACCACCCAGTAGCGCGACCACGGGATGACGAACAGCACCGACTTCTCGGTCTGCAGGATCAGCCCGACCTGGCCCTTGATCCGCTCGCGCGGCACGACGATGTGGATGCCCTTCGACGCGAGCACGCGCAGGCCGCCCTCGCTGCCCGCGAGCGCCTCGGTGTCCTCGGTCCACACGCCGGTCGCGTTGACGACGGCCCGCGCGCGGACGGTGAGCTCGCGGCCGGTCTCGAGGTCCACGAGCACCGCGCCGTTGACGGCCCCGGTCGCGCCCTTGGTGAGCGAGACCACCTGGGTGCGCGACGCCGCGTGCGCGCCGTAGGAGGCCGCGGTGCGCACGAGGGTGCTCACGAGGCGCGCGTCGTCGACGGACGCGTCCCAGTACTGGACGGCGCCGACGGCCGCGTCGTGCGCGAGGTCCGGGAACTTCTTCTCCATGCGGCTGCGCGACAGGTGCCGGTGGAACGGCAGGGCGCGCTTGCCGGGGGCGACGCTCGCGAGCGTGTCGTAGAGGGCGATGCCGGCGCCGACGTAGGCGCGCTCCCACACGCGGTGCTCCAGGGGGTACAGGAACGGGACGGGCCGCACGAGGTGCGGCGCGAGCTCCTTGAGGAGCAGGTCGCGCTCGGTGAGGGCCTCGTGCACGAGGTGGAAGTCGAGCATCTGGAGGTAGCGCAGCCCGCCGTGCACGAGCTTGCTCGACCGGCTCGACGTCCCGGCGGACCAGTCCTGGGCCTCGACGATCGCCGTCGAGAGGCCGCGCGTCACGGCGTCGAGCGCGATGCCGGCGCCGGTGACGCCGCCGCCGATGACGAGCACGTCCAGCTCGGCGTCGGCGCTCGTGCTCGCCTCGAGCGCAGCGAGCGCCTGTCGGCGTGACTCCGCGGTCAGTCGCGTGGATGCCATCCGTGTCCCTCATCTCGTCCTCGGTGCACCGTCGGACGATCGCGCCCACGGTGCGCTCACAAGCAGACGGTCCCACGCCGCGCGGGGGAGCGCGACCGCAAGACCGTCGTGCGCGCACCGGGTCCCGGCGCGCACGCACCCGACCAGACGACCACGCTGCGAACGGACGCGCAAGCGGGGTGCACGAACGTGCAGAATGGAGGTCTCCCCGACGGACGGAGCCGTGATGGTCGACCGAGAGCAGGACGTCCTGCGCGCGGCGTCGATGTACTACCTGCAGGACATGAAGATGGAGGCGATCGCCAAGCACCTGCGCACGTCGCGCTCGACGGTCTCGCGCCTCGTGAAGCGGGCCCGCGAGACGGGGCTCGTCGAGATCTCGCTGCGCCCGACGCAGAGCCGCGCGCCGGGCCTCGGGCAGCACGTCGCAAACGCCTACGGGATCGACGCCTACGTGGTCCCCGTGCCCGACCAGGCGCCGCAGGTCGAGCGTCTCGAGCAGGTCGCGATGACGACGGCGCGCCTGCTGTCGACGTGGTTCGACTCCGACATGGTGCTCGGGATCGCGTGGGGCACGACTCTCTCGGCGGTGTCGCGGCACCTGCCGCGCAAGCCGACGCGGGGGAGCGCGGTCGTGCAGCTCAACGGCGCGGCGAACACGCGCACGTCGGGCGTGCACTACGCGGGCGACCTCATCGCGGGGTTCGGCTCGGCGTTCGACGCGCACGTGCACCACTTCCCGGTCCCCGCGTTCTTCGACTACGCCGAGACCAAGCGCGCGATGTGGCGCGAGCGGTCGGTGCGGCGCGTGCTCGACGTGCAGCGGCGCGCCGACGTCGCCCTCTTCTCGGTGGGCGCGGTGGCCGGCGGCGTGCCGTCGCACGTGTACTCGGCGGGCTACCTCGAGCCGGAGGACATCGCGGTGCTCGAGGGCGAGGGCGTGGTGGGGGACGTGTGCACGGTGTTCCTGCGCCACGACGGGACCTACCGCGACATCGCCCTCAACGAGCGTGCGACGGGGCCCGCGCCCGACGAGCTGCGCAGGGTCCCGCGGCGCGTGTGCGCGGTCGCGGGCGACAACAAGGTCGCGCCGCTGCGGGCCGCGCTGCGGGCGGGCACGGTGACGGACCTCGTCATCGACGAGATCACGGCGTCGCGCCTCGTCGAGAGCGCGGGCTGATCAACTATGCACTGGCCTGGATGAGTATGCAGGAACGGCGGATCCGGCGTACAGTGACGCCGTGCCGACGCCCCTCCCCGACGACGCGCCCCTCGCCCCGGCCGACCGCTCGCCGGTCCGCGTGCGCGCGGCGCTCCCCGCGGACGTCCGCGCGATCCGCTCGCTCGTGCAGCCCTACGCCGAGGCGCGCATCCTCCTCGCGAAGGAGATGGTCGGGTACTACGAGGCGGTGCAGGAGTTCCTCGTGGCCGACGCGCCGGTCGCCGGCGCCGCGGACGGCGCGCCCGAGGTCGTCGGCTGCGGCGCGCTCCACGTCATGTGGGACGACCTCGCGGAGATCCGCACGCTCGCCGTCGACCCGCGCTGGCGCGGGCACCGCGTGGGGCACGCGCTCGTCGTCGAGCTCGTGGCGCGCGCCCGCGCGCTCGGGCTGCGCCGCGTCTTCTGCCTGACGTTCGAGGTCGACTTCTTCACCCGGCACGGGTTCCGCCCGATCGACGGGACGCCGGTGTCGCACGACGTCTACGCCGAGCTCCTGCGCTCGCACGACGACGGCGTCGCGGAGTTCCTCGACCTCGCCCGCGTGAAGCCCAACACGCTCGGCAACACGCGCATGCTGCTCGACCTGGACGCGCCGGCGGCCTGACGCCGACGCACCGGTCAGGCGATCGGGGCGGTGGACGCGCGCGTCACGACGCGGCAGGGCAGCTCCTCCGCGCCGGGGCGGACCGTCCCGTCGATCGCGGCGAACAGGCGCTGGGCCGCGACCCGCCCGAGGCGTTCGAGGTTCATGTCGACGCTCGTGAGCTGGGGGCGCGCGTTGGTCGTGAGCACCTCCCAGTTGTCGAAGCCGATGACGGACACCTCGCCGGGGACGTCGCGGCCCAGCTCGCGCAGCGCGTCGAGCACGCCGCGCGCGATCTGGTCGCTGCCGCAGAAGAACGCGTCGACCTCCGGGTGCTGCTCGACGATCATGCGCGCCGCGCCGCGGCCCCACCCCTCGCTCCAGGACCCGAAGTACGTCTGGCCGCCCACCATCTCCAGGCCGGCGTCCGCGACCGCGGCCGCGGCGCCCGCGGCGCGGTCCTGCGCCGCCTTGTAGCCGGGGTCGCCGGAGACGTGCGCGACGTGGCGCCGCCCGCACGCGAGGAGGTGCTCGACGGCGAGCCGGCCGGCGCCCACGTTGTCGGCGGTGATCGACAGGTCGTCCGGGTTCTCCGACGGCGCGTACGCGTAGACGACCGGGACCGGGATCTCGGCGCTCAGCGGCGGGCGGGGGTCGGTGCGCGACCCGACGACGATGAGCCCGTCGACGCGGCGCGAGAGCAGCGCCCGGACGTGGTGCTGCTCGCGGATCGCGTCGCCGCGGGCGTCGCACAGGAACACCGAGACCCGGCCCGCCCCGAACGCGTCCTCGGCGCCCATGAGGACCGGGATGGAGAAGCGGCCCTCGAGGTCGCTCGTGAGCAGGCCGACGGTGCCCGTGCGGCCCTTGAGCAGGCCGCGCGCGAGCGCGTTCGGCGCGAAGGAGAGCCGCTCGGCGGCCTCGAGGACGCGCAGCCGCGTCTCGGCCTTGACCTGGTCGCGCCCGTTGATCGCCTTGGACGCCGTGGCGATGGAGACGCCCGCGAGGCGTGCCACGTCGGTGAGCGTCGCGGCGCGCGGCGTCGCGCTCCCGCCCTGTGTCGTCATGAGGCCGTGCCCCCTCCTGGTCCGGCGGCGCGGACGCCGTCGACCGAGTCGCCGTGATCGAACTGTACCCGGCGCGACGCTTGACGAGCCGCACCGCCTGCCCTAGATTCAGAAAACCTTTTCGGCTGCTTTCGGTCAAGTGGAGATCGGCAGCAGCTGGCCCGGCAGTGACTCCGGGACATCGAAGACTAGCCGTCCCCACGTCGGGACGACGAGACGACGAGGGCGGCGCACGACACCGCCGCCGAAAAGGGTTCGGGCCGTCCGGCGGGGTTGCCGGGCGGGGTGCACAGGGCTCGACGACGAGTACAGGAGACGCGAGATGACACACCACCGCAGGACGTCGGTGACGAGGGCCGTGGCCTCGACGCTGGTGATCGGCCTCACGGCCCTCGGGCTCGCCGCGTGCGGCGGCTCCGACGGCGACGACGCACCCGGGAGCACCGCGGACGCCGGCAGCCCCGAGGGCACCGACGACGGCACCACGCTCACGCTGTGGACGCGGGCGCCCCTCGAGAAGCAGGCCAACCTCCTCGTGGACGCGTACAACGCGAGCCACGAGAACCAGGTCGAGCTGACCATCGTGCCGAACGACGACTACGTCGCCAAGGTCGGCGCCGCGGCCGGCAGCGGCGGGCTGCCCGACCTCTTCGCGGCCGACATCGTCTACGTGCCCAACTGGGTCGAGCAGGGGCTCTTCCAGGACGTCACGGGGCGCATCGACCAGCTCGACTACGCGGACGAGATCAACCCCGGGCACCTCGAGGCAGGCACCTACGAGGACGCCGAGTACGTGCTGCCCTTCGTGCTCGACGTCTCCGTCCTCTTCTACAACAAGGACCTCTACGAGCAGGCCGGGCTCGACCCCGAGGCCGGCCCGACGTCGCTCACCGAGTTCGCCGAGCAGGCCAAGGCGGTCGACGAGCTCGGCGGCGGCGTCGACGGCACGTTCTTCGGCGGTAACTGCGGCGGCTGCCTCGTCTTCACGTGGTTCCCGATGGTCTGGGCCGCGGACCAGGACGTCATGAACGCCGAGGGCACCGAGTCGCTCCTCGCGAGCGACACGGCCAAGGACGTCTACGCGACGTTCAAGGACCTGGTCGACTCCGACGCGGTCGGCGCGGGCACGCGCGACGAGACCGGCGCCACGTGGGTCGCGCCGTTCCAGGAGGGCAAGATCGGCGTCATGCCGTACCCGGCGACGCTCCTGTCGACGGCGGACGAGACGGTCGACGTCGGCGTCGCGCCGATCCCCGGTCCCGACGGCGGCGGCTCGACGTTCGTCGGCGGCGACGGCATCGGCATCTCCAAGGACAGCGACAAGACCGACCAGGCGTGGAACTTCCTCTCCTGGCTGATGTCCGAGGACGCCCAGGTCGAGGTCCTCGCGAAGAACGGCGACGTCGTCTCGCGCGCCGACCTCACGGACAACGAGTACTCGTCCGCCGACCCGCGCGTCGTGACGATCAACGAGGCCGCGGCGTCGGGCCGCACGCCCGTGGCGCGCAACTTCCAGCAGGCGTTCAACGCGCCGGACAGCCCGTGGCTCACGCTCGTGCGCAACGCCGTGTTCGGCGACGCGTCGAGCATCGACGCGGACAACGACGAGATCACCGCGGTGCTCTCCCAGTAGGCCGGCCGGTGCCGCCGCCGCCCGCCGGGCGGCGGCGGCACCCCCGCCCAGGCTTCCCTCGGCCCGACCCTGGAGTCAGTCATGTCCGTGCAGTCCGCCCCGTCGTCGTCCCGGCGCACGGGTCACCAGCTCCCGCCGACCGGCGACGCGGGGACCCGCCGCCGCTCGGGCGACGCGCCGCGCCGGCGGCGCCCCGGTCGTGCGCAGTCCGCGCGCGGCTGGGCCTACGCCGCCCCGACCGCGGTGTTCGTGCTCGTCTTCTTCGTCCTGCCCGTGCTGCTCGTGGGCCAGATGTCGGCCTCCGACTGGCCGCTGCTCGCGGGCAACCAGGGCGTCAACTTCCCCGAGAACTTCGAGGACGCGGTGAACCACCGGTTCTTCTGGGACTCGATCGTCTTCACGCTGAAGTACACGGTCATCGCCACGGTGCTGCTCATCGGCCTGGGGCTCGGGTTCGCGCTGCTGGTGCAGGAGTCGAGCCGGTGGAAGAGCTTCCTGCGCACGGCGATCCTCGTGCCGAGCGCGCTCGGGCTCGCGTCCGCGTCGCTGCTCTTCTACGCGCTGTACTCCCCGCAGGTCGGCCCGATCTCGCCGCTCCTCGAGCGGCTCGGGCTCGTCGACGAGCCCGTCTCGTTCCTCGGCTCGCCGGACGGCGCGCTGTGGTCGACCGTCTTCCTCATCGTCTGGCGCTTCGCCGGGTTCTACATGCTCCTGCTCATGGTGGGCCTGCAGGGCATCCCGCACGAGGTCTACGAGGCGGCGCGCATGGACGGCGCGAGCCGGTGGCAGACCTTCTCGCGCGTGACCGTGCCGCTCCTGCGCCCGTCGCTCGCGCTGTGCACGATCCTGTGCGTCACCGGGTCGCTCCTCGCGTTCGACCAGTTCTACATCCTCACCAAGGGCGGCCCCGACAACAGCACGATCACCGTGGTCCAGCTCATCTACAACGTGGCCTTCCAGGGGCAGAACGACCTCGGCGTCGCGGCCGCGCTGTCGATCATCGTGCTCGGCGCCCTCGTGCTCATCAACGTCGCGCAGGTCCGTGGCATGCGCGCCCCGGAGGAGAAGTGATGACCGCCACCGCCCCCGCCCCGGCCCCCGCCCGCGCGGCGGCGCGCCCCACGGCCCCGCGCGCCCGGATCGGCGGCGTGCTCACGCGCACGCCCTACTGGGTCCTCACCGGCGGCCTCGCGCTCGTCTTCCTCTTCCCGCTCGTGTGGGCCGGCGTGGCGTCGTTCTCGCCGCAGCCGGGCTCGAACCAGGTCGACGGCTGGGGGTTCGGCAACTACGAGACGCTCGCCGGGTACCAGGCGGGGATCGTCCAGTACCTGTGGAACTCCGTCGTCGTCTCCGGCCTCACGGTGCTCTTCACGCTCACCGTCTCGCTGCTCGGCGGCTACGCGTTCGCGCGGTTCCGGTTCCCCGGGCGCGACGTGCTGTTCCTCGTGACGCTCGCGATCCTCATGGTCCCGTACGCGACGCTGCTCATCCCGCTCTACGTGCTCCTCAACGCGATCGGCCTGCAGAACTCGCTCGTGGGGCTCGCGCTCGTGCTGACGATGTTCCAGCTCCCGTTCGCGACGTTCATGATGCGCATCTCGTTCGAGTCGGTGCCGCGCGAGCTCGACGAGGCCGCCCTCGTGGACGGGTGCTCGTCGTTCGGGGCGCTGCGACGCGTGCTGCTGCCCGCGGTCAAGCCCGGGCTCATCACGGTCGGCCTCTTCGCCTTCCTCGCCGCGTGGAACGACTTCGTCGCGCCGCTCATCCTCATCACCGACTCGACGAAGGCGCCGCTGCCGCTCGCCGTCGCGAACATGCGCCAGCAGGTCATGGGCATCGTCGACTACGGCGCGACCCAGGCGGGCGTCGTCGTGCTCGCGGTGCCGTGCATCGTCCTGTTCCTGCTGCTCCAGCGCCACTACGTGCGGGGGTTCATGTCGGGAGCGCTCAAGGGATGAGCGACGACCGGGCGTCCACGACGCCGCCCCCGTACCCGCCGCCGACCGGCGGCCACCCCGACGACCAGGGCGCACCCGCCCGCGGAGGTTCTCCCATGACCATGACCCCGTCGCGTCCCGCCGCGACCCCGTTCAGCGGCGACGCGCCGGCGGGCGACGGCGGACGGCCGGTCGTCCCGGCCGCCGGCCGCCTGCAGCCGCTCGGCCTCGCGCAGGTCCGCATCACCGGCGGGTTCTGGGCGCGGCGCCAGGAGGTCAACCGCGCGGCGACGCTCGGGCACATCGAGCACTGGCTCGAGCGCGAGGGGTGGCTGCCGAACTTCGACCTCGCCGTGCACGGCGGGCTGCCCGAGGGGCGTCGCGGCCGGGAGTTCAGCGACTCCGAGGTCTACAAGCTGCTCGAGGCGATGTCGTGGGAGCTCGGGCGCAGCCCGGACGCCGCGCTCGAGGACCGCTTCCACGCGGTCGTGCGCCGGGTCGCCGCGGCCCAGGAGGCCGACGGCTACCTCAGCACGATGTTCGGCCGCCCGGGCCAGGGCGCGCGCTACTCCGACCTCGAGTGGGGCCACGAGCTGTACTGCCAGGGCCACCTGTACCAGGCGGCGGTCGCGCGCGTGCGCACCGGCCACCCCGACGACCTGCTCGTGGAGGTCGCGCGCCGGTCCGCGGACCACGTGTGCGCGACGTTCGGGCCCGACGGCAACCCGGGCGTGTGCGGGCACGCCGAGGTCGAGGTCGCGCTCGCCGAGCTCGGCCGCGCGCTCGACGAGCCGCGGTACCTGCGCCAGGCCGCCCTCTTCGTGGAGCGGCGGGGCCGCGGGACGCTCGCCGACATCGAGTGGGGCCGGTCGTACTACCAGGACGACGTGCCGGTCCGCGAGGCCGAGGTCTTCCGGGGCCACGCGGTGCGCGCCAACTACCTCGCCGCGGGCGCGCTCGACGTGGGCGTCGACACGCGCGACGACGAGCTGGTGGACGCGGTCGCCCGGCAGTGGGCGCGGACGGTCGGGGCCCGCACCTACGTCACAGGCGGCCAGGGGTCCCACCACCAGGACGAGGCGTTCGGCGAGGACTTCGTGCTGCCGCCCGACCGCGCCTACTCCGAGACGTGCGCGGGCGTGGGCTCGATCATGGTCGCGTGGCGCCTCCTGCTCGCCCAGGGCGACGCCCGGTACGCCGACGCCGTGGAGCGCACGCTCTTCAACGTCGTCGCGACGTCGCCCGCCCACGACGGCCGCGCGTTCTACTACGCGAACACGCTGCACCAGCGGGTCCCGGGCGAGCCGGCCGCGACCGACGTCGCGAGCGCGCGCGCGGAGTCGTCGCTGCGCGCCCCGTGGTTCCACGTCTCGTGCTGCCCGCCGAACGTCGCGCGCACGTTCGCGAGCCTCGCCGCGTACGTCGCGACCGTCGACCACGGCGGCCTGCAGCTCCACCAGTACGCGACGAGCGAGGTCCGCGCGACCCTGCCCTCCGGGGCGCCGGTCGCGGTGGACGTCGAGACGGCCTACCCCGAGGACGGGCGCGTGCGCGTGCGGGTCGTCGACGCGCCGTCGGGCCGGTGGGCGCTCACGCTGCGCGTCCCGGCCTGGTCGCCGACGGCGACGCTCACCGTGGACGACGGCGCGCCCCGGACGGTGCCCGCCGGCACCGTCGCGGTGCCGGACCTGCGCGCGGGCAGCGTCGTCGTGCTCGACCTCGACACGACGCCGCGGTTCCTGCGCCCCGACGACCGCATCGACGCCGTGCGCGGGTGCGTCGCGGTGCAGCGCGGCCCCGAGGTGCTGTGCCTGGAGTCGACCGACCTGCCCGGGGGGCGCGACGTCGCCGACCTCCGCGTCGACGCGTCCGTGCCGCCGCGCGAGGTGGACGGGACGGTCGTCGTGCGCGGCGTCGTCGCCGAGCACGAGCGCGCGCCGTGGCCGTACGTGTCGGACGCCGCCCGGCCGGGCGCGCGCCCGCGCGGGCCCGTGCCGCCGACGGACGTCGAGGTGCCGCTCGTGGCGTACCACGACTGGGCGAACCGGGGGCCGTCGACGATGCGCGTGTGGCTCCCGACCGCGTGAGCGTCGCCGCGGTGCCGGCCACCGCCGTGCCCGCGCCTCACGCGGGCAGGCGGTAGGCCTCGCCGTCCTGCTCGACGAGCCCGTCCTCGACGAGGCTCGCGACGCACCGGTCGAGCTGCGCGGCGTCGGCCCACACGCCCGCCACGACCGTGCGCGGGACGGGCCCGGGCGCGTCGCGCAGGACCGCCATGACGCGCCCGCGCACCTGCCGGTCCGTGCCCGCCCACGCCTGGGTGCGGCGTCGGTCGGCGTGCTCGTCGGCCGGGCGGCCGGCGCGCCGCCACGCGCACAGCCCGGCCACGGGGCACGCCCCGCAGCGCGGGGTGCGCGCCGTGCACACGAGCGCGCCGAGCTCCATCGACGCGGCGGCCCACCGGGTCGCCGCGTCGTCGTCCGCGGGCGCCACCTCGTGCGCGCGGCGCCGCTCGGCCGCCGTGTACGACGGCGCGGGGAGCGCGTCGCCGCCGACCGCCCGGGCGAGGACCCGGCGCACGTTGGTGTCGACGACGACCGCGCGCCGCCCGTGCGCGAACGCCGTGACGGCGGCGGCCGTGTACTCGCCGACGCCCGGCAGCGCCCGCAGGGCCTCCTCGCCGCGCGGCACCTCGCCGTCGTGCCGCTCGACGACGGCGCGCGCGCAGTCCTGCAGGCGCAGCGCGCGGCGCGGGTAGCCGAGGCGCCCCCAGGCGCGCAGCACGTCCGCGGTCGGCGCCGCCGCGAGGTCCGCGGGCGCGGGCCACCGCGCCATCCACTCCCGCCACACGGGCTCGACCCGCGCGACCGGGGTCTGCTGCAGCATGACCTCGCTGACGAGCACGCCCCACGCCGTGCGGTCCGGCGCGCGCCACGGCAGGTCCCGGGCCGTCCGGCCGAACCACTCCGCGACCGCGTCCCGGAGCGCGGCGTGGGCGTCGTCCGGGACGGGACGGTCGTGCTCGGCGTGCACCAGGTCGGCTCCTCGCTCGGTCCGCCGGGCGCTCGGCGGGCACCCGGACCCCGACATTCTGCCCCGAGGTCGGCGGTGCCCGGCGCGGCTGTGCCGGCATCGACCGGCGGAGAACTAGCGTGGGCGGCGAGCCCGTGCCGCACCGCCGGGCCGTCACGCACCGGACAGGGAGGCCTCCGTGAGCACGCCGCCGACGAGGGAGGTGCCGGCCACCGGCGCCCGGCCGAGCCGAGGGGTGCTCGCGCGCCGTCGACTGGTCGCGCTCGCGCTGCTCGCGGCGCTCGTCGTCGCGCTCGTCCTGCTCGGGCAGGTCGTGGTGCGCGCGGTGCAGCCGATGCTCGCGGGGGACGCGGAGCCCGGCACGGAGCGGTCGGCGCCCCCGACGCCCGAGGCCGTCGGGCCCCCGCAGGACTGCGACGCGCGGTCGCTGCGGCTCTCGCTCGCGCCCTCGAAGGACCGGTTCACCCAGAACGAGGCCGTCGAGCTCGCCGTGACCATGCGTCACGTCGGGGCGCGGCCGTGCCTCGTGGACGGGTCGGACGCCGTCCGGCAGGTCGTCGTCTCGTCCGGCGACGACGTCGTGTGGTCGTCCGCGCACTGCGCGTCGGGCGAGAACCTGCTGCTCATGAGCCGCGGCGACGAGGTCTCCTCGACGGTGCGCTGGGACCTGCACGGGTCGGTCGAGGGCTGCGAGCCCGACCAGCCGGCCGTCGAGCCCGGCGAGTACACCGCCGTCGTGCGGATCGCCGGCGTCGAGGACGCGACGAGCGAGCCGGTCTCCTTCACGCTGCTCGGCCCGCCGACGAAGGCCGAGCCCGAGGGCTCCACGAAGGACGCGACGGACGGCGCGAGCGCCGACGCGAAGGACACGAAGGACGACGCGACCGACGCGAAGGACGACGCGACCGACGCGAAGGACGACGCGGGCGCCGACGCGAAGGACGCGAAGGACGGCGCGACGGACGACGCGTCCGACGACGCGTCGTCGGACGCCGGGGGCTCCGCGGGCTGAGGCCCGCCCGGTCCTCCCGCCTCGCGGCCGCGCTGCGGCGTCCCGTCCGGCCGCGGCATCCCGAAAACCTGCTCGGCGCGTTTCGGAGGTCGATGAGGACATTGTCGGCTCCCGGCCCGGGCATGACCTGCTCGCCAGCCGCAGGCTGCTGCGGATTCGCGAGATAGAGCCGTTCCTCGGGCATCGCCTCGTGCCTTACGCCGTGCCGGTCAAAGACCGAAAACCATTGCGGTCCGGTGTGCGGGCTGGTTGACTGACCAGCGGCTGGCGATCTCATCGTCGAGACGGCCCAGGTGCCCACGGGGTGGTGGCGCGGGTGTGCACGCGGTGCGTGCACCTCCGGTCCCGCGCTGCCGGGCGGTGACGGTGTCCCGGGGAGAGTCGCGAGCAGGGCGCGTGGTCGTCGTGGCTCGACGCGTGCGGCACGGGACGGCGTCGTCCCGTGGCGACGCGATCACGACGGCGCCCCTGTCCCGTTCCGGTTCCCGATGGAGAGGACGACGTGATGTCGGGAAGATCGTTGAGAAAGGTCGTCGCCTCGGCGATGACAGGCGCGCTCGCCGTCACCGGCATCGCGCTGGTGCCCGCGAGCGCGCAGGCCAGCCCGGTGCAGCCGGGCAACGAGAGCGACGTCGGGGTGTACACGAGCGGTGAGGTCGACTCGCTCGACATCGGCGACCCGACGTACACCGGGGTCGGCGCGACGAGCGCCGCGCTCGAGCCGGGCGTGCCGTGGACCGCGGGGTCGATGCACGGGTCGATCTTCGCCAAGGACCTCGCCGCCGGCGGCACCGACTACTACCTGGACCGCGTGCTCGGCGTGAGCGGCACGTCGGGCAACACCGTGCTCCAGACGCGCGGGCGCTCGCTCTACCTGCGCGGGGGGAGCAACTGGGGCGTCATGGGCTTCGCGGGCTCGGCGTTCGCGGGCGGCCCGAACAACCTCGGCAACCTCTACACGGTGACCGTCCCGGGGCAGACCGTCACCGAGGTCGGGGCGCAGCGGTTCAACGCGCCGAGCCACGCCAAGGCGCGGTACACGATCGGCTCGACCGGCGTCACCGCCGACCTCAAGAAGCTCATCACGTACGACAACGTGGCGCTCACGACGATCACGTTCAGCAACCCGGGTGCGGCCGACGCGTCGTTCACGGTGCGCGCCGCGTCGCCGCTCGCGACGACGTCGACCGACGCGGACGACGAGCTCACGGGCACGCGCACGCTGACGAGCGGCTCGAACAACGGGCTCGTCGACACCCCGTGGTCGACCGTGACGGTGGGGCTCAAGGCCGACGGCTTCGAGCGGTCCGGCACGAACCTGGACCGTGCGGTGACGGTGCCCGCGGGTGGGTCGATCGAGGTGTCGGTCGTCGGCGTCCTCGGCTCGGACGCGCTGCCCGGCTCCTTCGAGCAGTTCCACGAGTACGCGGCGCTCGACCCGGCGGACGCGTTCCGCGAGGGCGTCACGGAGTTCAACCGCCAGTGGGCGCAGGACATCCCGTACATCGACGTGCCGAGCGACCCCATCGAGAAGGCGATCGTCTACCGCTGGTGGGGCGAGCGCTACAACAGCCTCGACACGAACGAGCCGGGCTACGTGTACCAGTACCCGACGACGATCGAGGGCGTGAACCTGTACCAGAACTCGGTCGCGCTCACGCAGCCGATGCACCTGCAGGACACGAAGTGGATCCGCACGCCGTACCTCGGGTACGGGCAGATCCTCAACATCGGCGAGCTCTCGGGCTCCTCGGCGTTCCTCGACAGCCCGGGGCACACGAGCTGGAACAACCACTACTCGCAGTACCTCGGCACCGCGGGCCTCGAGGCGTACAACGTGCACGGCGGCGGTCCGGCGGTCGCCGAGCGCTTCGCGACGTACTTCGAGGGCGACGGCAAGGGCCAGCTCGAGCACTACGACGGCAACGACGACAAGCTCATCGCCTACGACACCAACTACATGCCCGGCAACGACGCGGACGCGATCAGCTTCGGCTACCCGAAGGCGAACGCGGGCGCTCCGGGGGCGCGCACGATCGAGCGGCCCGAGTCGGCGTACGTGTGGGGCGCGTTCGACGCGGCCCGCCAGCTCTACGACATGGCGGGCGCCGACCAGGCCAAGGTCGAGGAGATGGGCGGCACGGCGGACGAGATCCGGGATGCGATCCTCGGCCGCCTGTGGAGCGAGGAGATGCGGATGTTCCTCGCGGGGACGTCGCACGGCGCGACGTCGGGCGGGAACCAGAACCCGCTGAGCGCCGCGGAGCGCGACCTCATCCCGGCGAAGGAGTCGAACCTCTACGACATCTACGCCGAGAACCTCATCCCGGTCGAGGACGCCGACCAGTACGTCGACGGCTTCCGCTTCCTGCGGTACGGGGACAACTTCCCGATCTTCCCGTTCTACACGGCGAACCAGTACGACCGCGCGAAGTACGCGATCGGCGGCTCGAACAACTTCTCCAACATCAACTTCACGGTCCAGTACCGCGGCGTGCGGTCCGCGCTGCGCCACTACGACCCCGACCACACCTACGTCACGCCCGAGTACGCCGCGAAGCTGCTCGACTGGATGGCGTGGAGCATCTACCCGGGCGGCGACACGCGCGCCCCGAACCAGGCCGAGTACTACTCGAACTGGAACGCGAGCACGCAGACGTTCAACCGCAACAACCCGAACCACGTGATGCTCGGCAACATGAACTACATCTACGTCGAGGACATGGGCGGCATCCAGCCCCGCTCGGACGACAAGATCGAGCTCTGGCCGATCGACCTCGGCTACGACCACTTCATGGTCAACAACCTGCGCTACCACGGCCAGGACGTCACGATCGTCTGGGACGAGGACGGCTCGCACTACGGCCTCGGCGAGGGCTACTCGCTGTTCGTCGACGGCGAGCGCAAGGCCTCGGCCGACGGGCTCGGCCGGTTCGTCTACGACCCGGCGGCCAACGAGGTCGTCGAGTCCGACGAGGGCCTGCAGGTCGAGGTCGTCTCCGAGACCGGTGCCGAGCTCCCGAGCGCGGTCGACACCCCGATCGAGGACGAGCGCGTCGTGTCGTACCTCAAGACCGCGGGCATCGACCTCACCGAGGGCGCCGAGAACCTCGCGACCGGTGCCGAGCTGTCGTCGTCCGCGACGCAGCAGGGCGTCCGCCCGACGCCGTGGCGCCAGTTCCACACGCCGGGCTGGAGCACGGGGTCGATGAACTACACCCCGGGTGCGATCAGCACGACCGAGCAGCCCGTCTCGCTCGACGCCGTCACCGACGGCACGACCGTCAACGAGCCCTACTGGGGCAACTACGGCACCGCGGGCGACACCGGCTACGTCGAGCTCGACCTCGGCGAGCCGACGTCGTTCGACAACCTCAAGGTGTGGTTCGTCAGCGACCGCCAGGCCGGCGGCTACCGCGAGCCGCTCCGGTACTCGATCCAGGTCCCGGACGGCTCCGGCGGCTGGACGACGGTGCCGGACGCGTTCAAGGCGCCGAAGGTCCCGGGCCCGAAGTTCAACGAGGCCCTGTTCGAGACGGTCACGGCCGACCGCGTGCGGCTCGCGTTCACGAACACGCCGTCGTACTGGACGGCGATCTCGGAGATCCAGCTCTTCGACTCCGGCCGGGACGTGCCCGAGGTCGTCAACGACGCGCCGTCGGTCACGGTGAGCGCGGACCGCTCGAAGGACGGGAACCTCTCGACGACCCTCGTCGGGACGGTCACGGACGACGGCATCCCCGACGACGGCGACCTCACCTACGGGTGGTCGACGGTCTCCACGCCCGACGGCGCCGGCGTCATCTTCGGCGACGCGGACGCCCTGCGCACCACCGTCACGGGCACCGAGGCGGGCACGTACGTGTTCCGGCTCACGGCGTCCGACGGCGAGCTCACGACCGAGCGCGACGTCGAGGTGGAGCTCACCGAGAAGGCCACCTCGGCCGAGTTCGGGGCGCTCGCGACGATCACGACGAGCGGGTCGGCGTCGTGGGAGAACCCGCTGCGGGTCAACGAGGCGAGCACGCCCGCGAGCTCGTCGCCCGGCGCCGGCAACGGCTGGGGGACGTGGGGCCAGACGAACAGCGGCACGAGCGCGAGCAGCGCCGCGTGGATCCGCTACGCGTGGGACTCCCCGGTGCTCGTCGCCTCGACGGACCTCTACTGGTACGACGACAACGGCGGGACGCGCATGCCGCGCGCGGACACGTACGTCGTCGAGCACTCGCAGAACGGCACCGACTGGACGCCCGTCACGCTCACCGACGGCTCGACGTACGCGGGCGCGCTCCAGCGCAACGCGTACAACCACCTCGAGTTCGAGGCGGTCGAGGCGAGCTACCTGCGCGTGCGCATCACGGGCGTGCAGGGCAGCGGGGCCGGGACCGGCGTGCTGCGCTGGCGCGTCAACGGCGACACCGTGGAGTCCGTCGCGAGCCCGGTCGTCGTGCGCACCGTGACCGGCGAGGTGCCCGAGCTGCCGACGGCGCTCGACGTCGTGTACTCGAGCGGCGGTCGCGGCACGGTCGACTTCACGTGGCAGCCGATCACGCCGGCGATGGTGGCGGAGACGAACGTCGAGCCGTTCACCGTCTACGGGACGAACACGACCTACGGCCTCATCGCCGAGGCGCAGGTCTACGTGCGGCCCGAGAACTCCCAGGGCGGCATCTCGATCCAGGGCGCCGAGCAGTTCGAGCAGAGCGTCGACGTCGGCGAGCAGCCGTGGCTGCCCACCAAGGTCGCCGTGTCCTACAACGACGGCTCGCGCGACAACCAGGCGATCGGCGTCGAGTGGGACTACGACGAGTCCGTCGTCGAGCAGCCGGGCGTCTACGTGATCCGCGGCGACCTCGTCCTGCCGGACTACGTGAGCACGGCGGGCACCACGACGACGACGCTCACCCTCACGGTCGGCGACGGCGTCCCCGTCGGCCCCGAGGTCTCGGTCACCGCCGAGTCCCGGTGCCTCGCGGGCAAGGTCTACGTGGCCGTCCGCGCCGTGAACGACGACGACGTGCCCCTCACGGTGCGTCTCGACACGCCGTTCGGGCAGAAGACCGTCAACGGCGTCGAGCCGGGCAAGAACGCGTACCAGTCGTTCGCGACCCGCGCCGCGGCCGTCGAGGCGGGCGAGGTCACCGTCGTCGCGACGGACGCCGAGGGGAGGTCGAGCACCGTCACGGCGCAGTACGACGCGCGCAGCTGCGGCTGACCGCGTGACGACCGGGGCGGGGCGGCGGGCGACCGCCGTCCCGCCCCGGTCGTCTTCACGCGTTCTGCGTGACGCCCCGCACGCCCCGCGGCCCCAGGCTGGTGGGGACCGCACCGCTCGCGGTCCGGAGCGAGGGAGGCGGCGGGGTGAGCATCGTCGTCGGGGCGGTCGTCACCGCGGTCGCGGTCGCGCTCGCGGTCACCGCGATGCTGCTCGTGCGGCGTCGCGCCCCCGCGGGCAGCCGCTTCAGCGACGGGGACCGGGCGTCCGGCGTGTTCGGCGTCCTCGCGACCGGATTCTCCGTGCTGCTCGGGTTCATCGTGTTCCTCGCGTTCGAGGCGTACGACGAGGCGCGCAGCGGCGCCGAGGCGGAGGCGCGCGTCGTCGTGCAGCAGCTCGAGACGGCGCAGTTCCTCGCCCCCGAGGTCGCCGCCGAGCTGTCGGGCGAGCTCGTCTGCTACGCCCGGTCCGTCGTGACGACGGAGTGGGAGCAGATGGCGGACGGGGACCTCGGGAACGCCGTGAACCCCTGGGGCGTCGAGATGTACCGGACGATCCGCGACGTCGTGCCGGCGTCGGACACCGAGCAGTCGGCGTACGACCGGTGGATGGAGCAGACGGCGGACCGCGAGGACGCCCGGCAGTCGCGCGTGCACGGCGCCGAGGGCCTCATCCCGCTCCCGCTGTGGCTCGTGCTCTACGTGGTCTCGGCGACGGTGTTCGTCTTCCTGCTCTTCTTCGCGGACTCCGCGGAGCGCGTCGCGACGCAGGCCCTCCTCATGGGCAGCGTGGCCCTCGTCATCACGCTGCTGCTGTGCCTGCTCGCGTTCTTCGACCACCCGCACGGTCACGAGGTGGGCAAGCTGAGCCCCACGGCGATGGAGCGCACGCTCGTGCTGCTGCGCTTGGAGGCGGAGGCCGCCGGGGTCGAGGTCGACGCGCCGTGCGACGCCGCGGGCGACCCGCTCCGCACGGCGCCGGGCGGCTGACCGCGGCGCGGGGCGGACGGGTCGGGGAGCCTCAGACGTACCGCTCGAGGATGCTCGACTCCGCGAGCCGCGACAGGCCCTCGCGCACCGCGCGGGCGCGCTGCTCGCCGACGCCGTCGACGGCCATGAGGTCGTCGATGCTCGCCGCGAGGAGCTTCTGGAGCCCGCCGAAGTGCGCGACGAGCCGGTCGATGATCGTCGCGGGCAGGCGCGGCACCTTGGACAGCAGGCGGTAGCCGTGCGGTGCGACCGCGGCGTCGAGCGCGTCCCCGCCGCCCGGCAGGTCGAGCACGCGGCCGATCTGCCCGAGGTCGAGGAGCTGCGTGGAGTCGAGGCCGCCGAGCGCCTTCTGCACCTCGGCGAGCGAGCGGTCCTTGCGCCCGAGGTCGACGTAGTCGCGGATGACGAACTCGCGGTCCGAGCCGATGCCGCCGATGAGCTCGTCGAGCTGGAGGGCGAGGAGGCGGCCGTCGGTGCCGAGCTCGATGACGTACCCGGCGATCTCCTCCGAGATGCGCGCGACCATCTCCAGGCGCTGCACGACCGCGCACACGTCGCGGACCGTGACGAGGTCCTCGATCTCGAGCGCGGAGAGCGTGCCCGAGACCTCGTCGAGGCGCGCGCGGTAGCGCTCGAGCGTCGCGAGGGCCTGGTTGGCGCGCGACAGGATCGTGTCGGAGTCCTCGAGCACGTGGCGCTGGCCGCCGACGTAGAGCGCGACGATCCGCATGGACTGGCTCACGGAGATGACGGGGAACCCGGTCTGCTTCGCGACGCGCTCGGCCGTGCGGTGCCGGGTGCCGGACTCGGTGGTCTCGATGGTCGGGTCCGGGAGGAGCTGGACGGCGGCGCGCAGGATGCGGTTCGCGTCGCGGTCGAGCACGACGGCGCCGTCCATCTTCGACAGCTCGCGCAGCCGGGTCGCGGAGAAGCCGACGTCGAGCACGAACCCGCCGGAGCAGATCTCCTCGACGACCCTGTCCAGGCCGAGCACGATGAGCGCGCCGGTCCGGCCGCGCAGGATGCGCTCGAGGCCGTCGCGCAGCTCGGTCCCCGGCGCCACGGCGGCAAGGGTTTCCCGGAGCATCTCGTCGGGGTGCGCGGGGGAGTTGGCCACGACGAAATCCTACGCTGCGGCGTCCCGCCGGGCGCCGTGCTGCGCGGCCCGCCGCCCGAAACCGGTCACGATCCGGTCACGACGCCGTCGTCGGCGCCGCGGGCGCTGCCGACCGCGCGAGCTCGAACGCCTCGCCGAGGTGGCGCGCCGCGTGCACCGTCAGCCCGTCGACCGGGCGCGGGAACGAGCCGCGCGGCACGACCGCGCGCGTGAAGCCCAGCCGCGCGGCCTCCGCGAGCCGCCGGTCGAGGCCCGTCACGGGCCGGATGTCGCCCGCCAGGCCCACCTCGCCGAACGCGACGGTCCCGGGCGGCAGCGCCTCGTCCTCGCGCGCCGAGAGCACGGCGAGCGCGATCGAGAGGTCGGCCGCGGGCTCGGAGACCTTGGCCCCGCCGACCGTCGAGACGTAGACGTCCTGGTCGACGAGGCGCACGCCGGCGTGCCGGTGCATGACGGCGAGGATCATCGCGAGCCGGCTCGCGTCCACGCCGCTCGTCGTGCGGCGCGGGTTGTTGAGCGAGCTCGGGACCGCGAGGGCCTGGATCTCCAGGGCGAGCGGGCGGCGCCCCTCGACCGTCACGGAGATGCACGTGCCCGGCACGCCCGCGCCCGTGTGCGAGAGGAACAGCCCGCTCGGGTCGGCGAGCCCGACGATCCCGTCCTCGGTGAGGTCGAAGCAGCCGACCTCGTCCGTCGGCCCGTACCGGTTCTTCACGGCCCGGACGAGACGCAGCCGCGAGTGCCGGTCGCCCTCGAACTGGCACACGACGTCGACGAGGTGCTCGAGCGTGCGCGGCCCGGCGACCGAGCCGTCCTTCGTCACGTGACCGACGAGGATCACGGGCAGGTCGCGCGCCTTCGCGGCGCCGATGAGCGCGGCCGCCACCTCGCGCACCTGGCTCACGCCGCCCGGGGAGCCGTCGACCTCGGCGGACGCGACCGTCTGCACGGAGTCCACGACGAGCAGGTCGGGGTCGGTCGCCTCGATGTGCCCGAGCACGGTCGCGAGGTCCGTCTCCGCCGCGAGGAGCAGGCCGGGCGCGAGCGCGCCGACGCGCTCGGCGCGCAGCCGCACCTGCCCTGCCGACTCCTCCCCGGTGACGTACAGCACGCGACGCGGCGCGGCCGGCGGGCCGGGCGACGCACCGCGGGCGGCGGTGGGCAGGTCGGACGCGCCGGCCGCGACGTTGCTCGCGACCGCGAGCAGGAGGGTGGACTTGCCGACGCCGGGCTCGCCCGCGAGGAGCACGACGGCTCCCGGCACGATCCCGCCGCCGAGGACGCGGTCGAACTCGGCGACGCCCGTCGGGGTCGCGCGCGCGGCCTCGACGTCGATCTCGGCGATCGGCTTCGCGGGCGAGCGCGTGGGCGTCACGGCGGTGGTGCGCGGGCCCGACGCCGCGGGGGAGTCCTCGGTGACCGTGCCCCACTCCTGGCACTCGCCGCACCGGCCGACCCACTTCGCGGTGGTCCAGCCGCACTCGCTGCAGCGGTAGGCGGGGCGGGAGCGCTTGGCGGAGCCGCGCGCGGGGGCGCTCGTCGGTGACGTCACGCGCCCCAACCTAGCCACGCCCCCCGACACGTGCCCACGACGCCGCGACGGACGGGCCCGGGAGCGGGATGCTGAGCCCATGCGCCGGCTCCCGCACGACAGCCCGTGGTGGACGCTCATCCTCACGGTCGCCTCCGTCACCGCGTGCCTGACCGTGTACTACGGGGTCCCGCTCCCTCAGGACGACGCGGCCGAGGTGGTCCAGCTCGTGTTCTTCGGCGGCGGGCTCGCGCTCCTGTGCGCGCTGCTCGTGGTGCAGGTGCGGCGCCAGGTGCGGGCGTGGGAGACGCCGAGCGTGCGGGTGCAGTCGGTCATGGGGCTGCTGCTGCCCATCGTCACGTTCTTCGCGCTCGCCTACTACCTCATGGCCGACCAGTTCGTCGGCATCGAGAACCGCACCGACGCGCTCTACTTCGCGGTCGTCACGCTCGGGACGGTGGGGTACGGCGACGTCCACCCGACGGGCGAGGCCGCGAAGATCGTGACGATGGTCCAGATCGCGCTCGACCTCGTGGTCGTCGGGGTGCTCATCTCGATCGCGACCGGGCGCGTGCGGGCGCGCGCCGAGCGCCGCGACCGGGCCGCACACACCGAAAAGTAGCCCACCGCAGTTTCGGACAGCCGCCTCTCCGCGAAAGAGGCCGTCGGCGCCGGTTCCGTGTGCTCCCAACGATTCCCCGCCTGGCGGGCGGTGCAGCAGTCGGACGCGCTCGCGCGGCCTGCGTCGCATTCACCGAAAACCATTGCGTTGGTGTTTCGTGTGTGACATGTTGTGGCCGCAAGCCGATCTCGACGAGGAGAGGTGCACGCCCGTGACGACGCGAGCGCGACGCAGTACCGCACCACACGTCCCGCCGAGCACCGCGACGGTGCCGCTCCGGCGGCGGTGACGTGTCCGACCCCCGCGCCCCGGCGCGGGGACGTCACCGCCGCCGGCAGGTCCGGCACCGTCCAGCGCCCGCCGGCACGGGCGACCCAGACCGTGCGTCCCGGGGGCCGAGGGAACTCCCGGGGCGCACGACCCTCTCCGCGCGAGCAGACCGCGTCTCCTCGCGCGCACCGTCAGGAGACCAGATGACCACGCACGTCAGACGTCCGCGCTCGCGGGCCCGAGGGCACGGCGGCGCGATCGCCGGGGCGCTCGCCGCGACGCTCGCGCTCGGCACCCTCGTGGTGACGGCCGGACCGGCGTCCGCCGCGGACCCCTACACCTTCAGGAGCACCGAGAACCCGATCCTCGACGACGGGAGCTACTACTCGGCGGACCCGGCACCCCTCGTGGTCCCGGCGGGCGCGCCGGGCAACGCGAGCGACGAGGACCGGCTGTACGTCTACACGGGCCACGACGAGGCCGGCCCGCGCCAGAACGACTTCATCATGAACGAGTGGGGCGCGTTCGTGACGAGCGACGTGGACGCGGGGGAGTGGACCCACCACCCGTCGCTCATGCGGCCCGAGCAGGTGTTCTCGTGGGCCACGCCCGGCCGCGCGTACGCGGGGCAGGTCGTGCAGGGCGTGGACGGCCGCTACTACTGGTACGTCCCGGTCCACGAGGCGGCGAGCCCGGCGTCCGACAAGTTCGGCATCGGCGTCGCGGTCTCCGACTCGCCGACGGGCCCGTGGACAGACCACGTGGGCGCGCCGATCATCTCCCAGCGCGTGCCCACCGCGAACACGATCCACAACATCGACCCGACGGTTCTCGTCGACGGCGAGGGCGACGACGCCCGCGTCTACGTGTGGTGGGGCAGCTTCGGCAACCTGCGCATGCTCGAGCTCGGCCAGGACATGAAGACCCCGGTCGGCACCGTCCGCACCGTCACGGGGCTCACGGGCTTCTTCGAGGCGGCGTGGGCGTTCGAGCGCGACGGCACCTACTACATGGCCTACGCGGGCAACAACGCGGGGCCGACCTCGGCGTGCACGCCCGCGAACTACCACGCGTGCATCGCGTACGGGACGGCGACGTCGCCGCAGGGCCCGTGGACGTACCGCGGCACGATCCTCGCGCCGGTCTCCTCGACGACGAGCCACCCCGGCATCCTCGAGTTCGACGGCGAGTGGTGGATCGCGTACCACACGGCCGACGCCGAGGGCGGGAACCACTTCCGGCGCTCGGTCGCGATCGACCGCGTCGAGTGGGACGACACGCAGACGCCGCCGCGCATGAAGCAGGTCGTCACGACCCCGGCACCGATCAAGGACACGACGCCCCGCGCCAACGTCGCGCAGGAGGCGACGGTCACGGTCTCCAACGAGCCCGTGCCCACCCAGTACTGGAAGAAGGCGCTCAACGACGAGATCGTGCGGCCCAACCCGCTGCCCCCGGACATGTGGGGCACGTGGACGGGCACCAACCCGCCGCAGCAGTGGGTCCAGTACACGTGGGACCGCCCGGTGCGCGTCGCCGGCTCCCAGATCGAGTTCTGGAACGACCAGCCGCAGGGGACCGGCGTCGGCGTCGCGGCGCCCGCGTCGTGGCGCATCCAGTACTGGGACGCGTCCGACGGCGGCGCGTGGGTCGACGTCGCGAACCCCAGCGCGTACGGCACGGGGACGAGCGGGTTCCAGGACACGACGTTCGACCCGGTGACGACGACGCAGGTCCGCGCGGTCTTCGACGCCTCGACCAACGGGAGCACCTACTCGGCCGTCGCGGTCGAGGAGTGGAAGGTCCTCGCGCAGCAGCCCGACGCCGTCGAGCCCCCCGGGGTCACGGTCGAGGTGGGCGAGACGGCGCTGCCGGGAACGGTCCCCGTGACCTACCCGGGCGGGCACACGCTCCAGGTCCCGGCCTTCTGGGACGCGGTGGACGCCGACGACGTCGCGGCGCCGGGCACGTTCGCCGTCGAGGGGTCCGTCCTCGGGTACGCGGGCGGCCGGGTGAGCACCGAGGTCACCGTGATCCCGGCCGAGGCCGCGGAGGGCGACGAGACGGCGCCGGAGGTCGTGCTCACGCCGCTCGGCAGCGCGGGCGCCGAGGGATGGTTCCGCTCCGACGTGCGCGTGCGCGTGGACGGCACGGACGACTCGGGCGGCCGCGTGGTGCTGACGACGCGGGTCGACGACGCGGCGCCGGTGACGACGGACCACGTCCGCACCACCGAGGTCGCGGTCGCCGGCGACGGCGAGCACCGCGTCGTCGCGACCGCGACGGACCGCGCGGGCAACGTCTCCGACGAGGCGCGGCTCGACGTCCGGGTCGACCGCGTGGCGCCCGTGAGCACGGGCACGCTCGACGAGCGCGCCCGCACCGTGACGGTCGCGGCGACCGACGCGACGTCGGGCGTCGCCCGCGTCGAGTACGCGGTCGGCACGGGCGCCTGGAAGACCTACGACGGCCCCGTCGCCGCGCCGGACGCGGGCCAGCACCGCGTGTCGTTCCGCGCGGTCGACGTCGCGGGCAACGCCGAGACGCCGAAGGTCGTGACGATCCCGGCCGACATCTCGGGGCCCCTGACGGGCAACGTCGCGCCGATCGCGACGGCGAGCGCGTCGTACACGGCCGGCTGGAACAGCGTCGGCGCGCTCAACGACGGCACCGACCCGGCGAGCCCGAGCCAGGCCCAGATCTGGGGCACGTGGTCGGGCTCCCGGCCCGCGACCCAGTGGGTCCGCTACGACTGGGCGCGCCCCGTCCGGCTCACGGGCGCCGAGCTGAAGTTCTGGCGCGACGCGAACCCGGGCACCGGCGACGGCGTCGCCCGTCCGGACTCGTGGCTCCTGGAGTACTGGGACGACGCGGCGCAGGCGTGGGAGCCGGTGGCGAACCCCTCGGGGTACGGCATCAGCACGACCGCGTTCAACACCGTGACGTTCGACCCGGTCACGACGTCGCGCCTGCGGGCCACGTTCCAGGCGAGCGGCAACGGGACGACGTACTCGGCGGTCGCCGTCACCGAGTGGCGCGCGTTCGCCGACGACCCGGGCACGGGCGGCCCCGACCCGGTCGTGCCCGTGACCGTCACGGCGCAGGCGCGCTGCCTCGCCGGGAAGGCGTACGTCGCGGTCCGCGCGACGAACGACCACGACGGCCCGGTCGACGTCGTGCTCGAGACGCCGTACGGCACCCGCTCGGTCGACGACGTCGAGCCCGGAAAGAACGCCTACCAGTCGTTCGCGACGCGCGCGGCGCAGGTCGGCGAGGGCACCGTCACGGTGCGCGCGACGGGGACCGTCGACGGCGACGAGGTGACGAGCGAGGTCGTCGAGGAGGTCGCGGCGGTCGACTGCTCCTGACCTCGGCGGACGCGCGGGCACGGCCCGCGCGACGAGAGATCCCGACGCGCCCGGTCCGCACGTGCGGACCGGGCGCGCCGGGGTCCTACGCTGGGGCGACGAGCCCCGGCAGGACGGGGGCGGGCGAGGAAGAGGTGAGGTCCGTGGGCCAGCCGACGAGCAGCCGACCGGCCGGGGACACGTCCCGCGGCGGGCGGCCCGCACCGCGGCGTCACGAGGACGCGGTCGGCGCGAAGGAGCACCGGCACAGCCGACCGGCGTCGCCCGCGGTGTACCGGCGCCGCCGGCTGGTCGTCCTCCTCGGCGCGGTCGTCGTCGTGGCGCTCGTCGTCGCGTTCCTCGCGCTCGTGTGGCCCGGCTTCGCGCGGCCGGCCCCCGAGCCGGCCCCCACGGTGACCGTCACGGCGGACGCCCCGACGCCGACGCTCGAGCCCGTCGAGCGGACCGCGACGACCGCGTTCGCGCAGGCCCTGCCCTCGACCGTCCTCGACCTCGCGCTGACGAGCGACGCGGCGACGGAGGCCTGGACGCCGGCCGGCGCGCTCGAGGCCTACGAGCTCGTCTACGCCGACGGCCCGGGCGACGACGCGACGACCGTCACCGTCGTCGCGGGCCAGTGGCCGACGGACGCCGAGGCCGAGGTCGCGGCGACCGACCTCGTGGGCGACGCCGAGCCGTCGTCGGAGGGCTCCGTCACGGTCGACGACGCCACGGTGGGCCGGTACGCGGTCGTCGAGGGCGCCGACGGCGCGGCCACCGTCACGTGGCGCAACGGCACGGCGGTCCTGCAGGCCACCGGTCCGGCCGACCTCGTCGTGGACGTGTACGAGGCCTTCCCCCTGTGACGGGGCGGCCGCGGCCTGGTCCCGTGGCCGCGAGTTCTGCGCAAGAATGCCCTGATCCACCCGCCGACGAGAGCTGACCGCACATGACCGACACCCTCCACCGTCCCCGGCTCGCCGTCCTCGGGACGGGGGTCATGGGCGAGACGGTCCTGTCCGGTGCGCTCTCCGGCGGCTGGGAGCCGGGCGACGTCGTCGCGACCGTGCGCCGCGCCGAGCGCGGCGACGAGCTCGCCGAGCGGTTCGGCGTCGACGTGACGCAGGACAACCGCGCCGCGGTGCGCGGCGCGGGCGTGGTCGTCGTGGCGGTGAAGCCGAAGGACGTCGGCGCGCTCCTCGCGGACGTGCACGACGACGTCGCGCCCGGGACCGTCGTGGTGAGCGTCGTCGTCGGGCTCCCGACGTCGTTCTACGAGGACCGGCTGCCCGCCGGGACCGCGGTCGTGCGGGTCATGCCCAACACGCCCTCGGTCGTCGGGGCGGGCGTGAGCGCCGTGAGCGGCGGGGCGGCGGTCGGCGAGGACGACCTCGCGCTCGTCGAGGCGCTCCTCGCGGCGACGGGCCTCGTCGTGCGCGTCCCGGAGAAGGACCAGGACGCGGTGGGCGCGCTGTCCGGCTCCGGCCCGGCGTACGTGTTCTACGTCGTCGACGCACTCGCCGAGGCCGGGGTGCTGCTCGGCCTGACGCGCGCGACCGCGCTCGAGCTCGCCACCGCGACGGTGCACGGCGCGGCCACGATGCTGCGCGAGACCGGCGAGCACCCCGCGATCCTGCGCGAGCGCGTGTCCTCGCCCGGCGGCACCACGGTCGCGGCGCTGCGCCGGCTCGACGCCGGGGGCGTGCGGTCGGCGTTCCTCGACGCGCTCGAGGCCGCGCGCGACCGGTCGGCCGAGCTCGCCGCGAGCCTGGGCGGGGCGGACGCGCGGTGAGCGACGCCCCGTCGCCCCGCACGCGTCCGCCCGCGATGGCGGACGTCGCGCAGCTCGCGGGCGTGTCGCACCAGACCGTCTCGCGCGTCCTCAACGACCACCCGAGCGTGCGGCCCGAGACGCGCGACCGCGTGCTCGACGCGATCGCGACGCTCGGCTACCGCCGCAACAGCGCGGCGCGCGCGCTCGTGACGATGCGGTCCGCGACGGTCGGCGTCGTCACGACGGGGTCCGCGCTGTACGGCCCGACGTCGACGCTCATCGCGGTCGAGGAGGCCGCGCGCGAGCAGGGCTACTTCGTGTCGGTCGCGACGATCCGCCGCTACGACGCCGACACGATGCACCGCGTGCTGGAGCACTTCATGGACCAGGGCGTCGAGGGGATCGTCGTCATCGCTCCCCAGACCGACGTCGCGGCGGCCGTGGACTCCTTCCGCGCGCCGGTGCCGGTGATCATGATCGCCGCGCGCGACCACCCGGGCGCCGACGACGCGGGGCGTGCCGAGCCGGTGCGGGCCGGGGCGACGGGGATCGTCCTGCCGATCGCGGTGGACCAGCGGCTCGGGGGCCGGCTCGCGACCGAGCACCTGCTCGGGCTCGGCCACCCCACGGTCGTGCACCTGTCCGGCCCGCTCGACTGGTTCGACGCGCGCGAGCGCGAGACGGGGTGGCGCGGCGCGCTCGAGGACCACGGCGCCGACGTGCCGGAGCCGATCCGCGGCGAGGACTGGTCGTCGGACCGCGGGTACGCGGTCGGGCGCGAGCTCGCGGCCGACCTGCGCGCGGGCCGGGGCCCGACCGCCGTCTTCGCGGGCAACGACCAGCTCGCACTGGGGCTCCTGCGCGCGTTCTGGGAGTCGGGCGTGCGCGTGCCGCGCGACGTGTCGGTGGTCGGCTTCGACGACGTCGCGGGCGCGGGCCACTTCATCCCGCCGCTGACGACCGTGCGCCAGCCGTTCGCGGCGCTCGGGCGCCGGTGCATGGCGCTCATGCTCGACGCGTTCGGCGGCGCGCCGGTGCGGCCGGTGTCGATCCCGCCCGAGCTCATGGTGCGCGAGAGCACGACGAGCCCGCGCGGCTGACCCGCCCGCCGGTCCCTGCGCCCGGGGCTCCGGACGGACGTGCGGCGGGTCCCGCGGCCGTCGGTGGGCGGCGCGTCGGGACGCGTGGCCACGGAGGTTGGCCGCACGGCGTGTGAGCGCTAACATTCACGGAGGACGAGCCAGACCACCGAGACGCGACGCCGCGGCGAGGAGAAGCAGCAATGGTGCAGCAGGACGACGTCAGCAGCCTCCGGGCCGCCGTCATCGCGGGGGAGACCGCGCTCGGGATCGAGCTGGGCTCGACCCGGATCAAGGCGTGCCTCGTGGGGCCGGACGGGACGCCCCTCGCGAGCGGGAGCCACGCGTGGGAGAACAGGCTCGACGGGCGCACGTGGACGTACCCGCTCGACGCCGTCGAGGCCGGCCTGCGCGACTGCTACGCGCAGCTCGTCGCCGACGTCGAGGAGCGGTACGGGGTGCGGCCCACGACGTACGGCGCGCTCGGCGTCTCGGCGATGATGCACGGCTACCTCGCGTTCGACGCCGAGGGCGGGCTGCTCGTCCCGTTCCGCACGTGGCGCAACACCTCCACCGGCCCGGCGGCCGCCGAGCTCTCCGAGCTGCTCGGTCACAACATCCCGCTGCGCTGGTCGGTCGCGCACTGGTACCAGGCGGTCCTCGACGACGAGCCGCACGTGGACGACGTCGCGTCGCTCACGACGCTCGCCGGGTACGTCCACCGCCGCCTCACGGGCCGGCACGTGCTCGGCGTCGGCGACGCGTCGGGCATGTTCCCCGTGGACCCCGCGACGCGCGGCTACGACCGCCGCCTGCTCGACCTGTTCGACGAGCGCGCGGCGACGCGGCGCGCGGTGCCCAAGCTCGAGGAGCTGCTGCCCGAGGTGCTCGTCGCGGGCGAGGAGGCGGGGCGGCTCACCGCCGACGGCGCCGCGTGGCTGGACCCGACGGGGACGCTCGAGGCGGGCGTCCCGCTGTGCCCGCCCGAGGGCGACGCGGGCACGGGCATGGTCGCCACGAACGCCGTCGTGCCGCGCACCGGCAACGTCAGCGCGGGCACGAGCATCTTCGCGATGGTGGTGCTCGAACGGCCCCTCGCGAGCGTGCACCACGAGCTCGACCTCGTGACGACGCCGACCGGCGACCTCGTGGCGATGGTCCACTGCAACAACGGGGCGAGCGAGCTCAGCGCCTGGGCGGGGCTCTTCGGCGAGGTCGCGGCGGCGCTCGGCACCCCCGCGTCGCCTGACGAGGTCTTCGGCGCGACCCTGCGCGCGGCGCTCGACGGCGACCCGGACGGCGGCGGCCTGCTCGCCTACAACTACCTCTCGGGCGAGCCGATCACCGGCCTGGAGGAGGGGCGCCCGCTGGTCGTGCGCACCCCCGACAGCCGGCTCACGCTCGCGAACTTCATGCGCACGCAGGTGTACTCGGCGTTCGGGACGCTCGCGCTCGGCATGCGCGTGCTCGCGGGCGAGGGCGTCGGGATCGACGCGATGTTCGCGCACGGCGGGATCTTCCGCACCGAGGGCGTCGCGCAGCGGCTGCTCGCGGCCGCGATCGACGCGCCCGTCACCGTGGGCCGCACCGCGGGCGAGGGCGGCGCGTGGGGCGTCGCCGTGCTCGCCGCTTTCCTCCGCGCCCGCGCCGCCGACCCGGCGGCAGCACCGGACCTCGGCGGGTTCCTGCGCGAGCGCGTGTTCGCGTCGGCCGAGCTCTCGACCGTCGACCCCGACCCCGCCGACGCGCGCGGGTTCGCCGCCTTCCTCGACCGGTACGACGCCGGTCTCGCCGCCGAGCGGGCCGCCGTGGCCGCGCTCGCGCCCCGACGACAGGAGAACTCATGAGCAGCGCCCCCGAGACCGCGACGGCCCCGACGCAGACGGGCGTCGCCGACGCGCTGCGGGGCGCCGTCGACGCCGCCAAGGCGCGCGTCGCCGCGCTGCACGCCGAGCTGCCGCGCTGGGAGCTCGTCGTGTGGACCGCGGGCAACGTGTCCGAGCGCGTGCGCGGCGAGGCGGCCGACGGGAGCGCCGACCTGCTCGTCATCAAGCCGTCGGGCGTCGCGTACGACGACATCACGCCCGAGGCGATGGTCGTGTGCGACCTCGACGGGAACCTCGTCGAGGGCGAGCGGTCGCCGTCGTCGGACACCGCGGCGCACGCGTACGTGTACCGGCACATGCCCGAGGTGGGCGGCGTCGTGCACACGCACTCGACGTACGCGACGGCGTGGGCCGCGCGCGGCGAGGCCGTCCCGTGCGTGCTGACGATGATGGCCGACGAGTTCGGCGGCGACATCCCCGTCGGCCCGTTCGCGCTCATCGGCGACGACTCGATCGGCCGGGGGATCGTCGAGACGCTGCGGGAGTCGCGCAGCCCGGCGGTGCTCATGCGCAACCACGGGCCGTTCACGATCGGCAAGGACGCGCGCGCGGCCGTGAAGGCGGCCGTCATGTGCGAGGAGGTCGCGCGCACCGTGCACGTGAGCCGCCAGCTCGGCGAGCCGACGCGCATCGCGCAGTCCGACGTCGACTCCCTGTACGCCCGCTACCAGAACGTCTACGGGCAGCAGCCCGCGCGCTGACGCGCACCAGCAGCACCACCATCGGACGGCGCCCGCGCAGGTGCGGGAGCCGCCCCCGACACGAGAGATGTGGACACAGATGAGCAAGCCCTACGCGGACCGCGAGATCTGGTTCCTCACCGGGAGCCAGGACCTGTACGGAGAGGAGACGCTCCGGCAGGTCGCCGAGCAGTCGCAGGAGGTCGCGCGCGCGCTCGACGCGTCGGCCGACGTGCCGGCGAACGTGGTCTGGAAGCCCGTCCTCAAGGACGCCGACTCGATCCGTCGCGCGATGCTCGACGCGAACGCGGACGACCGCGTGCTCGGCGTCGTGACCTGGATGCACACGTTCAGCCCCGCGAAGATGTGGATCGGCGGCCTCGACCGGCTGCGCAAGCCGCTCCTGCACCTGCACACGCAGGCGAACGTCGAGCTCCCGTGGGACACGATCGACTTCGACTTCATGAACCTCAACCAGGCCGCGCACGGCGACCGCGAGTACGCGTACATCGCGACGCGCCTGGGCGTCGCGCGCACGACGGTCGTCGGCCACGTGTCGAACCCGGCCGTGACCGCCCGCGTGGGCTCGTGGGTGCGCGGCGCCGCCGGGTGGGCGGCGACGCACGAGCTGCGCCTCGCCCGCTTCGGCGACAACATGCGCGACGTCGCGGTGACGGAGGGCGACAAGACCGAGGCCGAGCTGCGCTTCGGTGTGAGCGTGAACACGTGGGGCGTCAACGACCTCGTGCGCGCGGTCGAGGAGGTCTCCGAGGCCGACGTCGACGCGCTCGTCGCCGAGTACGAGGACCTCTACGACGTGGTCCCCGAGCTGCGCAAGGACGGCGACCGCCACGAGTCCCTGCGCTACGCAGCGCGCCAGGAGATCGCGCTCGAGACGTTCCTCGAGTCGGTCGGCGCGAAGGCGTTCACGACGAACTTCGAGGACCTCGGCGACCTGCGCCAGCTCCCCGGCATCGCCGTGCAGCGCCTCATGTCCAAGGGCTACGGCTTCGGTGCGGAGGGCGACTGGAAGACGGCCGTGCTCGTGCGCGCCGCGAAGGTCATGGGCCAGGGGCTGCCCGGCGGGGCGTCGCTCATGGAGGACTACACGTACGACCTCACGCCCGGCAGCGAGCGCATCCTCGGCGCGCACATGCTCGAGATCTGCCCGTCGCTGACGACCTCGACGCCGCGCGTCGAGATCCACCCGCTCGGCATCGGGGGCAAGGAGGACCCGGTCCGCATGGTTTTCGACGCCGACCCCGGCGTGGGCGTCGTCGTCTCGATGGCCGACATGCGCGACCGCTTCCGCCTCACGGCGAACGTCGTGGACGTCGTGCCGCCGAGCGCGCCGCTGCCGCACCTGCCGGTCGCGCGCGCCGTGTGGGAGCCGCGTCCGGACTTCGCGACGTCCGCCGAGGCCTGGCTCACCGCCGGCGGCGCGCACCACACGGTGCTCTCCACGGCCGCCGGCGTCGACGCGTTCGAGGTGTTCGCCGAGATCGCGCGCACCGAGCTCCTCGTCATCGACGAGAGCACCACGCGGCGCGGGTTCCGCGACCAGGTGCGCTGGAACCAGGTCTACTACCGCCTCGCCCAGGGGCTGTGACCCCGGCGCCCTCGCGCGCCGACGCACCGGCGACGGACCGGGCCCGTGCGGCCCGGCCCGTCGCCGGCCCGCACGGGACGGACGCGTTCGGCTACCTCCTCGTGCACGTCGTCGAGGACCCGTACGGCCACGCCGAGACGCTCCACTACTCGCTGAGCCGGGGCGACGACCCCACCGCGTGGGACCGGCTGGGCGTGGTGCTCGAGTCCCGGGTCGGCACGACGGGCCTGCGCGACCCGCACGTCGTGCGCGCGCCGGACGGCGACGGGTTCTTCCTCGTCGCGACCGACCTGCGCGTGTTCGGCGGCGACGACGCGGGCTGGGACGCGTGGCAGCGCCACGGCAGCCGCTCGCTCCTCGTGGCGCGCTCGGCCGACCTCGTCCGGTGGTCCGAGCCGTGGCTCGCCGAGGTCGCGCCGCCCGAGGCGGGCATGGCCTGGGCGCCGGGGGCGTTCTGGGACGCGGGCGCGCAGCAGTACGTCGTGCACTGGTCGTCGACGCTCTACGAACCGGCCGACCCCGGGCACGCGGGGACGGGCGACGCCCGGGTCCTCTGCGCGACGACGACCGACTTCGTGACGTTCTCGCCCGCGCGCGTGCTCCCCGGCACGGGGCCCACGACGACCGGCACGACGATGGTCGAGCACGACGGGCGCGTGTACCGCGCCCGCGCGGACGACGGCCCGGGCGGGCGCGGGGTCGTCGTGGACGTCGTGCCGCACGTGCTCTCGCAGGACGCCGAGGTGCTCGCGGAGCGTGTCGGCGCGGACCGCGCCGGGCGCGTCGAAGGGCTGCTCGTGTTCCGGGCGCACGACGCGGAGCGCTGGTACCTGTTCGTCGACGGGTACGGCGGCGCCGGCCGGGGGCACCACGCGTTCGTCACCGACGACCTCGCGTCCGGCCGCTGGACGCCCGTCGCGGGCGCGCTCGAGCTGCCCGACCGCACGCAGCACGGGTCCGTGCTGCCCCTGCGGGGCGACGAGTGGCACCGGCTCGTAGAGGCCTTCCCCGCGAGGCACCTGCGCTGACCACCTCGCCGGCCTCGCGCCCCGGCGGCGTCGCGCCCCCGGCTCGCGGTCGCGACGGCGGTCGCACTCGCGGTCGCGTCGTGCCGCCGTCGTCGTCGCCGGTCGTGGCGAGCGCGCACGGCGTCGAGGTCGTGACACAACCGTGACCGGAAAGACTTCCGCCCACCGCGTGTGAGCGCTAACATCTGAGCCCAGGGGGGTGTTAGCGCTCACATCCGCACTCGCCGGTCGGAACGTCCCGCTCGGCGGCGGCCGCGGTGGTCGCAGGTGCCGGGCGGTGCTCGAAAGGGTTACCGAACGGTGATGCGACTCGCGACCGCGAGGGTTGCGGAGACGGGCCTGACACCGCTAGACATTGACACATCTGAACACGTACCAACACGATTCAACAGCCCGATGGTGGGCTGGCACGGCACGCAAGGGGGATCGGCACGGCGCCGAACCCTGCATCTCAAGGAGGAGAGCATGTTCAGCACGACCAAGGCGCGCACGCGTCTGACGGGTGTCCTCGCCGGCGCTGCGGTGCTCGCGCTCGCGGCGTGCAGCAGCGGGAGCGGCGGCACGGACGACGCCGCCACCGGCGGCGGCGACGGCGGCAGCGGCGACACGATCACCGTCGGCTTCTCGCAGGTCGGCGCGGAGTCCGGCTGGCGCGCGGCGAACACCAAGTCGATCCAGGACACCCTGACCGCCGAGAACGGCTTCGACCTGAAGTTCTCCGACGCGCAGCAGAAGCAGGAGAACCAGATCCAGGCGATCCGCTCCTACATCGCGCAGGGCGTCGACGTCATCGCGTTCTCCCCGGTCGTCGAGTCCGGCTGGGACTCGGTGCTCGAGGAGGCCAAGCAGGCCGGCATCCCCGTGATCCTCACCGACCGCGCGGTCGACTCGCAGGACGACACCCTCTACGAGTCCTTCATCGGCTCCGACTTCGTCCTCGAGGGCGAGATGGCCGGCGACTGGGTCTCGGAGAACCTCGGCACCGAGCCGATCAACGTCGTCGAGCTCCAGGGCACGACGGGCGCCGCGCCCGCCATCGACCGCAAGACCGGCTTCGAGTCGGCGACCGCGGACAACCCGAACGTGAAGATCATCGACTCCCAGACCGGCAACTTCACGCGGTCCGAGGGCAAGACGGTCATGGAGGGCTTCCTCCAGGCGCACGACGACATCGACCTCGTCTACGCGCACAACGACGACATGGGCCTCGGTGCCATCGAGGCGATCGAGGCCGCCGGCCTCGTGCCGGGCGAGGACATCAAGATCGTCACCGTCGACGCGGTGAAGGACGGCATGCAGGCGCTGGCCGACGGCAAGATCAACTTCATCGTCGAGTGCAACCCGCTCCTCGGCCCGGACCTGGCCGACATCATCAAGAAGGTCGTCGCCGGCGAGGAGGTCGAGAAGCGCATCGTGGTCAAGGACGAGTCCTTCACGCAGGAGCAGGCCATCGAGGCCCTGCCCACGCGCGAGTACTGATCCCGACCCCTGCGAGCGGGAACCCCAGGGTTCCCGCCCCGGGGAGAGCGCGGTAGCGTTCCCCCACCCCGAGGACCGGCCGCGCGCCGGGCGCCCGACGAGGCCCCGGCGCGCGGCCGCCCAACCAGGCGCGGCCGGTCGACGTCGACCGACCGCCGTCGACCGCACGGAAGGTCAGCGATGACAACCCCCAGCCCGGACGGTCCGCCCGTCGTCGAGATGACCGGGATCTCCATCGAGTTCCCCGGCGTCAAGGCGCTCGACGGCGTGGACCTCACCCTGCGCCCCGGCGAGGTGCACGCCCTGATGGGCGAGAACGGCGCCGGCAAGTCCACGCTCATCAAGGCGCTCACGGGTGTCTACTCCATCGACTCCGGACGCATCGTCGTCGACGGCACGGAGCACACGTTCTCCGGTCCGGGCGAGGCCCAGTCCGCCGGCATCTCGACGGTGTACCAGGAGGTCAACCTCTGCGAGAACCTCTCGGTGGCCGAGAACATCATGCTCGGCCACGAGGTCCGTCGCCTGGGCGCCATCGACTGGCGCGCGACCCGCCGCCGCGCGGGCCAGCTGCTCGAGCGGCTCAACCTGCGCATCGACCCGGCGTCGTCGCTCGCCTCGCACTCGCTGGCCGTCCAGCAGCTCGTCGCGATCTGCCGCGCGCTCGTCGTGGACGTCAAGGTGCTCATCCTCGACGAGCCGACGTCGAGCCTCGACGCCGACGAGGTCGCCCAGCTGTTCGCCGTCGTGCGCCGCCTGCGCGACGAGGGCGTCGCGATCCTCTTCGTCTCGCACTTCCTCGAGCAGGTCTACGACATCTCGGACCGGATGACGGTCCTGCGCAACGGCAGGCTCGTCGGCGAGTACCGCACGGCCGAGCTCCCGCGGCTCGAGCTCGTCTCGAAGATGATCGGCACGTCGCTCGAGGTGCTCTCCGAGCTCGAGGAGGCGCCCAAGCGCTCGGTCGCGGACCGCGCCGACGCCACGCCGTTCGTCCAGGCCGTGGGCCTCGGGCGCAAGGGCTCGATCCAGCCGTTCGACCTCGAGGTCTACCCGGGCGAGGTCGTCGGCCTCGCGGGGCTCCTCGGCTCGGGCCGCACCGAGCTCGCGCGCCTGCTGGCGGGGGCCGACCACGCGGACACGGGCCAGACCCGCGTCGACGGCGTGCTGTCCCGGCTGCGCACGCCGCGCGCCGCGATGCGCCAGAAGATCGCGTTCTCGTCCGAGCACCGCAAGGCCGAGGGCATCGTCGGGGACCTGACGATCCGCGAGAACATCGTGCTCGGCCTCCAGGCCGACCGCGGCTGGGCGCGCCGGCTGCCCCGGCGCCAGGTCGACGAGATCGTCGACAAGTACATCCAGGCGCTCGCCATCCGGCCCGCGAACCCCGACGCGCTCATCAAGAACCTCTCGGGCGGCAACCAGCAGAAGGTGCTCCTCGCGCGCTGGCTCGCGACGGCCCCGAAGCTCCTCATCCTCGACGAGCCGACGCGCGGCATCGACGTCGGCGCCAAGGCCGAGATCCAGAAGCTCGTCGCGCAGCTCGCGGGCGAGGGCATGTCCGTCCTGTTCATCTCGGCCGAGCTCGAGGAGGTCCTGCGGCTCAGCCACCGGATCGCCGTCCTGCGCGACCGCGTCAAGGTCGCCGAGATCACCAACGACGACGACGTCACGGTCGACGACGTCGTCGAGCTCATCGCGAGCGGAGGCTCCCCGTCATGACCGCCACGACGTCCACCTGGCAGCGCGTCGTCCAGCACCGGCTGTTCTGGCCGCTCGTCGCCCTGGTCGCGCTGTTCGCCGTGAACACGATCAACCGCCCGAGCTTCCTCTCGGTCACCGTCCGCGACGGCCACCTGTCCGGGTCGCTGGTCAACCTCCTGAAGAACGGCGCCCCGCTCCTGCTCGTCGCGCTCGGCATGACGCTCGTCATCGCCACGCGCGGCATCGACCTCTCGGTCGGCGCGGTCGTCGCGATCTCGGGCGCCGTGGCGCTGAGCTTCATCGCCTCGTCGCCGTCGCCGGACAGCCTCTCCACGGTGCTCGTCGCCGTGGGCATCGCGCTCGCGCTGTCCTTCGTGCTCGGCGTGTGGAACGGCTTCCTCGTCTCGGTGCTCGGGATCCAGCCCATCATCGCGACGCTCGTCCTCATGACCGCGGGACGCGGCGTCGCGATGCTCATCACGGGCGGCCAGATCACGACGGTCAACAGCGCGCCGTTCAAGTCCATCGGCTCCGGGTTCTGGGTCGGGCTGCCCGTCGCGGTGGTGCTCGCGGCGGTCGTGTTCGTCGCGGTCGCGCTCCTCACGCGGCGCACCGCGCTCGGCATGCTCATCGAGTCCGTCGGCATCAACCCCGAGGCGAGCCGCCTCGCGGGCGTCAAGGCGCGCAGCATCATCTGGACCGTCTACGCGGTGTGCGCGCTCTTCGCCGGCCTCGCCGGCCTCATGATCAGCGCGAACGTCATGGCGGCCGACGCCAACAACGCCGGCCTGTTCATCGAGCTCGACGCGATCCTCGCCGTCGTCATCGGCGGCACGTCGCTCGCGGGCGGCAAGTTCTCGCTCTCCGGCACGCTCGTGGGCGTGCTCATCATCCAGACGCTCACCCTCACGGTGACCATGCTCGGCATCTCGCCGTCCGTGACGCCGCTGTTCAAGGCGATCGTCGTCATCGCGGTCTGCCTCGCGCAGTCGCCGAAGGTGCGCGACCTCGTCGCCGCCCGACGGCGTCGTGCGGCGCGCACGCCCGCCCAGGCCGCGGAGGTGACCGCCTGATGTCCGCCGTCCAGACCCCGACGTCCACCCCGACCCCGGGAACCGGCTCGAGCCGGGACGGGTCCGGGAGCCGACCGACCCTCACCCGGCGCCTCACGTCGCGCCTGCACCTCGACCGGCGCTACCTGCCCGTGCTCGGCACGTTCGTCGTGCTCGCGCTCATGCTCGTCGTGGGCGGCAGCCGGTACGAGAACTTCCTCTCGGGCCGGGTCGTCTCGAACCTCTTCATCAACAACTCGTTCCTCATCGTGCTCGCGGTCGGGATGACCTTCGTCATCCTCACCGGCGGCATCGACCTGTCGGTCGGCGCGGTCGTGGCGCTCTCGGGGATCACGGCGGCGTCGCTGCTGCAGAGCGGGTGGCCCGCCCCGGTCGTCATCCCGCTCGTCGTGCTCATCGGGACGGTGATCGGGCTCGTCGTGGGCATCATGGTCCACGTCTTCGACATCCAACCGTTCATCGCGACGCTCGCGGCGATGTTCCTCGCGCGCGGCCTGTGCTACGTCATCAGCCTCGAGTCGATCCCCATCACGAACGAGACCTTCGTGTCGCTCGCGAGCTGGAACCTGCAGATCGGCGAGCAGTGGCGCATCACGACGAGCGTGATCATCGCGCTCGTGGTCGTGGCGGTCGCGTTCTACGTGCTGCACTACACGCAGTTCGGCCGCACGGTCTACGCGATCGGCGGCGGCGAGCAGTCGGCGATGCTCATGGGCCTGCCCGTCGCGCGCACCAAGGTGCTCGTCTACGTGGTGAGCGGCACGTGCGCCGGCATCGGCGGCCTGCTGTTCGCGATGTTCTCCCGGTCGGGGTACTCGCTGACCGGCGTGGGCATGGAGCTCGACGCGATCGCGGCGGTCGTCATCGGCGGCACGCTCCTCACGGGCGGCACGGGCTTCGTGCTCGGGTCGGTCCTCGGGGTGCTCGTGCTCGGCCTCATCCAGACGATCATCACCTTCGAGGGCACGCTGTCCTCGTGGTGGACGAAGATCGTCATCGGCGTGCTGCTGCTGGTCTTCGTGATCCTGCAGCGCGTCCTGGTCGTCAGACGGCGATGAGCCCGGGCGCCGGGGCCGCGTCGCGACGTGCGACGCGGCCCCGGCGCCGGTGCGTCTGAGCCCCGGTCCGCCGGGGTCGTCGCAGAGCTGGACGGGGCCGGCACCCCGGGTCGCGCGGGCGTCGCCCGCGCGACGGTTTCCCCCTGGACGCGGACCTTGTCACGTGTGAACGCTCACACTACGGTGGGCGGCAGTGCTGTTAACGCTCACACGGACGGCACGGACCGAGTCTCTCAACGAGGAGAGGAAGGCCATGGACCACCCCGAGAACCGACCGAGGAGCCGCGGGCCGCGGCTGCGGCGCACCGTCGCCGCGGCGATCGCCTGCGGGCTCGTCGGCACCGTCGCGATCGCGTCGTCGCTGCCGGCGTACGCGGCGGACCCCGAGCTGCCCGAGGGCGCGTGGACCGACCCGTTCGACGGCACCGCGCTCGGCGCCGACTGGACGGTCGTCAACCCCGTCCCCGAGGCGCTCGCCGTCGCGGACGGCGCGCTGACGCTCACGTCGCAGGCCGGCGACACGTGGCAGACCGCGAACAGCGCGAAGAACGTCGTCATGGTCGACGTCCCCGCGGGCGACTTCACCGTCGTCACGCGCCTGGACGCGCCCGTGAGCAGCGTCTACCAGGGCGCCGGGCTCATCGCGTGGAAGGACATGGACAACTACGTCCGGTCCGGGCTCACCTACGTCGGCAGCCTGTCGCCGTCGGGGCGCGCGATCGAGAACGACGTCGAGTCCGGCGGCGTCTTCACCGCGGCGTCCTTCACCGACCGGCCGGGGTCGACCGGCGAGACGCTGCGCCTGCAGCGCACGGGCGACACGATCGCGACGTCCTACTGGGACGGGACGGCCTGGCGGGCCGCCGGGTCCGTGACGGTCGACTTCGACGTCACGCAGGTGGGCGTCTACGCGCTCGCCTCGCAGGCGGGCGTCGCGCACACCGCGCGCTTCGACTGGGTGACGGTCCAGGCGGCCGAGGGTGCGGACCAGGTGCCCGACGGCGCCTTCACGCTCTCCGGCCCCGGCGACGCGCGCCACCTCGTGAGCACCGACGACGGCCTCGCGCTCGACGACGAGCGCCCGGCCACGACGCTCGCGCTCGAGGCCACCGCCGTCGACGGCGCCCCCGCCGGCACGTCGCCGGTCACGCTCGCCGCGGGCGACCTCCCGGTCGTCCTCTCCGGGTCCCGCCTCGCCCTCGGGGGCGCGGGCTCGGAGGGCGAGCCCCTGCGCCTCACCGACGCCGGCGGCGGGAAGGTCTGGCTGCGCAGCGCGGCCGACCCCGACCTGTACGCGGGCGTGCGCGCCGCGGACGGCGCGCTGGTCCTCGGGGCGCGCGACGCCGCGACGAAGCTCACCGTCACGGGGGCGACGAGCGCGGACCACGAGATCACCGTCGACCTCGCGGGCGAGCGGACCGAGATGAGCGACGAGCTCTACGGCATCTTCTACGAGGACATCAACTACGCCGCGGACGGCGGCCTGTACGCGGAGCTCGTGCGCAACCGCTCGTTCGAGTTCAGCACCCAGGACAACGCGTCGTTCAACGGCCTCACCGCGTGGAGCGCGGCGAACCGGGGCGGCGCGACGGCCACGACCCAGGTCGTGAACGACGCCGGGCGCCTCAACGCGACCAACCGCAGCTACCTCGCCCTCACGACGACCGGCGCGGGCGCCGGCGTGCGCAACGCGGGCTACAACACGGGCCTCTTCGTCGAGGAGGGCCAGTCCTACGACTTCTCGGTCTGGGCGCGCTCGGCCACGGCGCAGACGCTCGCCGTGCGCGTCGAGGACGCGGCCGGGACCACCGCCTACGCGACCGGCCAGGTCGCCGTCGACGGCTCGGACGCGTGGAAGAAGTACGAGGTCACGCTGACCGCGACGGGCACCACGAACGCCGGGCGCCTCGCGCTGCTCTCCGGGGCGGCGGGCACGCTCGCCGTCGACCAGGTGTCGCTCTTCCCGCAGGACACGTGGGTCGGGCCGGTGAACGGGAAGTCCGTGCTCCGCAAGGACCTCGCCGAGAAGATCGCGGCGCTCGACCCGCAGTTCCTGCGCTTCCCGGGCGGCTGCGTGACGAACGTCGGGACGTTCCGCACGTACGAGGAGTCGAACTTCACCGACCGCCGCCGCACGTACCAGTGGAAGGAGACGATCGGCCCGGTCGAGGAGCGCGCGACCAACTGGAACTTCTGGGGCTACAACCAGTCCTACGGCATCGGCTACCTCGAGTACTTCCTGCTCGCCGAGGACCTCGGCGCGACCCCGCTCCCGGTCGTGTCGGTCGGCGCCAACGGCTGCGGCAGCACGATCCCCGAGATGACCGACCCCGTGCAGATCCAGCGCTGGGTGCAGGACACGCTCGACCTCGTCGAGTTCGCCAACGGCGACGTGGACACCGAGTGGGGCGCCGTGCGCGCCGGGCTCGGCCACCCCGAGCCGTTCGGCCTGAAGTACCTCGGCCTCGGCAACGAGGAGAACACGAAGACCTTCGAGGCCAACTTCCCGGCCTTCCGCGACGCGATCGAGGCGGCCTACCCGGACGTCACGGTCATCTCCAACTCCGGTCCGGACGACACGGGCGCGCGCTTCGACGAGCTCTGGGAGTTCAACCGCGAGCAGGGCGTCGCGATGGTCGACGAGCACTACTACAACGACCCGTCGTGGTTCCTCGAGAACGACGAGCGCTACGACTCCTACGACCGCGAGGGGCCGCACGTCTTCCTCGGCGAGTACGCCTCGCGCGGCAACACGTTCGCCAACGCGCTGTCCGAGGCGGCGTTCATGACGGGTCTCGAGCGCAACGCCGACGTCGTGCGGCTCGCGTCGTACGCGCCGCTGCTCGCCAACGAGTCGTACGTCCAGTGGTCGCCCGACGCCATCTGGTTCGACAACGACGAGTCGTGGGGCTCGGTGAACTACTACGTCCAGCAGATGTTCTCCGCGAACGCGGGCGACCAGGTCGTGCCGAGCACGCACGAGGGCCCCGCGGGCGAGGGGGCGACCGTCGACGGCGGCATCTTCCTGTCCACGTGGAGCACGGCCGCGCAGTACGACAACGTGCGCGTCACCGACAACGCGAGCGGCGCGGTCCTCTTCGAGGACGACTTCGCCGACGGCGCGGGGCAGTGGGAGCCGCAGTCCGGCACGTGGGCGGCGCAGGACGGCGCGTACGTGCAGTCGGCGACGAACGTCACCGACGCGCGCACGATCGTCGAGGGCGCCTATGCGAAGGACTGGTCGAGCTACACGCTCGAGCTCGACGCGCGCAAGACGTCCGGGTCCGAGGGCTTCCTCGTCGGCTTCGCGGCCGGCGGCCCGAACGACTACTACTGGTGGAACCTCGGCGGGTGGAACAACACGCGCCAGGCCCTCCAGCGGGCCGACGGCGGCAGCGCGAACGAGGTGAAGGCGGTCGAGAACCACTCCATCGAGTCCGGGCAGCCGTACCACGTCAAGGTCGTGGTCGAGGGCTCGACCATCGAGCTGTACCTCGACGGCGAGCTCCAGATGTCCTACGAGCAGCCGGCCAAGAAGTCGCTCTACCAGGTCGTCACGCGCGACGACGACACGGGCGACGTGGTGGTCAAGGTCGTCAACCCCACGGCGACGGCGGCGCGCACCGCGCTGCACGTCGAGGGCGGGGCGGTCGCGGACGAGGCGACGGTGACCGAGATGGTCGGCGCGCCGTCGGACACGAACACCAAGGCCGACCCGGAGCACGTCGTGCCGGTGGAGCGGACGCTGACCGGCGTGGGCGAGGAGCTCTCCTACGAGTTCCCCGCGCACTCCATCACGTTCCTGCGCCTGCACACCGCTGCGGCGGACGAGCTCGACCTCGACGTCACGGCGCAGCCGCGCTGCCTCGCCGGCAAGGCGTACCTCGCGGTGCGCGCGGTGAACGGCGAGGACGTGCCCGTCGACGTCACGCTCACGACGCCGTTCGGCACGAAGGCGTTCGCGGACGTCGCGCCGGGCAAGAACGCGTACCAGTCGTTCGCGACGCGCGCGACGTCGGTCCCGGCCGGCAGCGCGAGCGTCACGGGCACGGCCGAGATCGACGGGGAGCAGGTCACCTCGACCGTCACCGTCGACCACGACGCGCTCGACTGCGGCTGACCCCTACCGCGAGGTAGAGCCTCGGGTCGCGAGGTAGAGCCCGCCGGGCTCTACCTCGCGCCGGGAGCTCTACCTCGCGGGGACGGCGCCCTCGTGGCCGGTCCGACGGGCCACGAGGGCCACGAGGGCGGGCCGCCCCGTTCGTTCCTGATCGATCGAAGTCCGGTCCTGTCCGACTTCGAGCACCACTGTTAGCGTTCACATGCGCTCGTCCGACGACGGACGGCCACCCGGCGGTGCCGCCGGGGCACGACGACGAGGAGTCATCGATGACCTCACGCCCTGCATCACCCCCCGTACGAGATCCCCGCACGCGCCCGTCCGACGCGCGGGCCGGGCGGCGCGCCCTCGCCGGGCTGCTCGGGCTCGCCCTGACCGCCCCGCTCGTCCCGGCGGCGGCCGCGGCCGCGACCCCGGCGACGACCGCCCCGACGGCGCTCGCCGCCGCCCCGACGACCGACGGGCTCGAGCTGTGGCTCCCGCTCGACGAGACCTCGGGGACCGTCGCGCACGACGCGTCCGGCAACGGGCGCGACGCCGACCTCGTCGGGACCGGCGGCGGCTGGCGCGCCGGCCAGGGACTGACGTTCGGCGGGTCGAACCACGTCGACCTGCCCGACCACCTCCTCGCCGGCCTGGACGCCGTGACCGTGAGCGCGGACGTGTGGGTCGACACCTCGCTCACGGGCAACTACTTCTTCTACACCCTCGGCAACACGGCCGTCGGCAGCCCGCAGTCGGGCAACGGCTACCTGTTCTCGACGGGCAACGCGAACTACCGCGCGACCGTCTCCGACCTCGCGTGGGGCCGTGAGCAGAACACCGCGAAGACGCCGGCGGCGGCGCTCGCGCGCGGCGTCTGGAAGACCGTCACCTACACGCTCGGCGGCGGCACGGCCCGCCTCTACGAGGACGGTGCGCAGGTCGGCCAGAACACGGCCGTGACCATCACGCCGGGCGCGATCGGCGGCGGCAGCACGACCGCCAACGCGCTCGGGAAGTCCGCGTACGCCGCGGACAACCTCTTCAAGGGCCGCATGAAGGACTTCCGCCTGTACGACCGGGCGCTCACCGCGGCCGAAGTCGCGGAGATCGCCGCCGCGTCCGCGGCCGACGCGGTCGCGGCGGACGCCGCCGCGCTCGACCTCGGCGACACGAGCGCCGTCGTCACCGACCTCGCGCTGCCGGCCAAGGGCGTCGGGGGCTCCGCGGTGACGTGGGCGACCTCGGACGCGGCCGTCGTCGCGGCGAGCGGCGCGGTGACCCGCCCCGCGGCGGGCGAGGACCCCGCGACCGTGACCCTCACCGCGACCGTCGCGCTGCGCGGCGCGAGCGAGACCCGCACGTTCGACGTCACGGTCCTGCCGGGAGACGGCGACCAGGCGAAGGCCGACGCCGCGGCCGCCGCGCTCGAGGTGACGAACCTCGACGACGTGCGCGGCAACCTCACGCTGCCCACGACCGGGCAGCACGGCGCCGTGGTGACGTGGGCGTCGTCGTCGGGCACGGTCACGGCGACGGGCGAGGTGACGCGGCCCGCGCACGGCGAGGACGACGAGACGGTGACGCTCACGGCCACCGTGCGCGTCGGCGCCGCGACGGCCACGCGCGAGCTCGTCGCGCACGTGCCCGCGCTGCCCGAGCAGGAGGACCTCGAGGGCTACCTCTTCTCCTACTTCATCGGCGAGGGCTACGCGGACGGCGAGCAGGTCTACTTCGGCCTGAGCCGGGGCAACGACGCGCTGCGGTACCAGAACCTCAACGACAACGAGCCGGTCCTCACGTCCGAGCTGGGGGAGGAGGGCCTGCGGGACCCGTTCATCATCCGCTCGCCCGAGGGCGACAAGTTCTACCAGATCGCGACCGACCTCAAGATCTACGGCAACGGCAACTGGGACGCGTCCCAGCGCACGGGGTCGAAGTCGATCATGGTCTGGGAGTCCACGGACCTCGTGAACTGGACGGACCAGCGGCTCGTCAAGGTCTCGCCCGACACCGCCGGCAACACGTGGGCGCCCGAGGCGTACTACGACGAGAGCATCGGCGCGTACGTCGTGTTCTGGGCGTCGAAGCTCTACGCGGAGGACGACCCCGGCCACACGGGCAGCTCGTACAACCGCATGATGTACGCGACGACGCGCGACTTCGTGACGTTCAGCGAGGCGAAGGTCTGGGTCGACCCGGGCTACTCCGTCATCGACTCGACCGTGACCGAGCACGACGGCGCGTTCTACCGCTTCACGAAGGACGAGCGGAACAACACGTCGTCCACGCCGTGCTCGAAGTTCATCCTCGCCGAGAAGGCGACCGAGCTGCGCTCGACGGACTACGAGTTCATCACCGACTGCATCGGCAAGGCGAACTCGCTCGGCGGCGGCATCAACCAGGGCGAGGGCCCGACGATCTTCAAGTCGAACACCGAGGAGAAGTGGTACCTCTTCATCGACGAGTTCGGCGGCCGCGGCTACGTGCCGTTCGAGTCGACCTCGCTCGACGCGGCCGAGTGGACGATGTCCACCGGCTACGAGATGCCGTCCCGCCCGCGCCACGGCACGGTGCTGCCCGTGACGCAGGCCGAGTACGACCGCCTGCTGCAGGCCTACCAGCCCGACGCCTTCGTCGAGTCCGTCGAGGACGTCGAGGTCACCGTCCAGACGGGCACCGCGCCCGTGCTCCCGGCGACCGTCACCGCGCGCTACGCCGACGGCTCCTCGGGCCCGGCGGACGTCACGTGGGACGAGGTCGACCCGGCGTCGTACGCGCAGAAGGGCACGTTCGAGGTCGCCGGCTCGCTCGGCGGCGGCGTGAGCGTCCGGGCCCGCGCGGTCGTGACCGTGACGGACGACGTCGTGCCCGTCGAGGGCCTGAGCGTCACCCCGGCGTCGGTCCAGGTGGGCGTCGCGGGCACGCGGCAGCTCACCGCGACGGTCACCCCGGCCAACGCGAGCGCCCGCGCGATCACGTGGGCGTCCGACGACGAGGACGTCGCCACGGTATCGGCCGACGGCGTCGTGACCGGCGTCGGCGAGGGCCACGCCCTCGTCACGGCGACGACGGCGGACGGCTCCCGCACCGCGTACGTCGCGGTCGAGGTGACGGCCGACGTGCCGGGCCTCGTGGTGCGCTACGCGCTCGACGAGACGAGCGGGACGTCGGCGGCGAACTCGGCCCCGGGGTCGTCGTTCGGCGCCGCGACGCTGACGAACGGCGCGCGCTTCGCCGGGTCCGGCGAGGGCGTCGTGCTCGACGGGACGGACGACTACGTCGACCTGCCCGACCACCTGCTCGCGGGGCTGACCGACGTCACGGTCGGGCTCGACGTCAAGGTCGCGACCGACCAGTCGACGCCGTACTTCATCTACGGCCTCGGCAACTCGAGCGGCTCGAACGGCAACGGCTACCTGTTCACGACGGGCAACGCGTACCGCACGTCGATCGCGACGGGCAACTGGACGACCGAGCAGACCGTGTCGAAGAACGCGAACCTGCAGCGCGGGGTGTGGAAGCACCTCACGTACACGCTGTCCGGGACGACGGCCGTGCTCTACGAGGACGGCGTCGAGGTGGGCCGCCAGACCGGCGTGACCATCGACCCGAAGGACATCGGCAACGGGTCGACGCTCGCGAACTACATCGGCCGCTCGCTCTACTCGGGCGACCGGTACCTCAAGGGCTCGGTGCGCGACTTCCGGGTCTACGACCGCGCGCTCACGGCCGACGAGGTGTACCAGGTCGGCGCGGACCACACCGCGGTGACGGGTGCCGAGCTCGACGCGCTCAAGGTCCCGGCGATCGTCGACGGCGCGAGCTCGACCGTGACCCTCGCGGTCGAGCCGGGCACGGACGTCACGGCGCTCGCGCCCGAGCTCACGGTCTCGCCGCGCGCGACCGTGTCGCCCGCCAACGGGTCGGTGCAGGACTTCACCGAGCCCGTGACGTACACCGTGACCGGCCCGGACGGGTCGTCGCGCACGTGGACCGTCCAGGCGAAGCAGATGGGCAGCCCCGTGCTCCCGGGGAAGTACGCGGACCCGAACATCGCGCAGTTCGGCGACACGTTCTACCTCTACGCCACGACGGACGGCACGGCCGGCTGGGGCGGCAAGGACTTCTACGTCTGGAAGTCCACCGACCTCGTCGACTGGGAGCGCTCGGAGGAGCCGTTCCTCACGCTCGACGGCGCGAACGGGAACGTCCCGTGGGCCACGGGCAACGCGTGGGCGCCGACGATCATCGAGCGCGACGGGAAGTACTGGTTCTACTTCTCGGGCCACAACCCGACGTACGACCGCAAGACGATCGGCGTCGCGGTGGCCGACAGCCCCGAGGGCCCGTTCACCGCGCAGCCCACGGCGATGATCACCAACGGCGAGTCGATCGCGTCCGGCCAGGCCATCGACCCGGCCGCGTTCCACGACCCGCAGACCGGGAAGTACTGGCTGCTGTGGGGCAACGGCGGGCCGTCGAACGGCCCGGTCATGGCCGAGCTGGGCGACGACATGACGTCGATCAAGACCGGCACGCTGCGGCGCATCCCGGGCCTGACCGACTTCCGCGAGGGGCTGTTCCTCAACTACCGGGACGGCCTGTACCACCTCACGTACTCGATCGACGACACCGGCTCGGAGAACTACCGCGTCGGCTACGCGACCGCGACGAGCGTCGACGGGCCGTGGACCTACCGCGGCGTGATCCTCGAGAAGGACGCCTCCCAGGGCATCCTCGGGACCGGGCACAGCTCGATCCTCAACGTCGAGGGCACGGACGACTGGTACATCGCGTACCACCGGTTCGCGATCCCGGGCGGCAACGGGACCAACCGCGAGACGACGATCGACCGGCTCACGTTCGGCGCGGACGGCCTCATCCAGAAGGTCGTGCCGACGCTCGAGGGCGTGGACCCGGTCGACGTCGCGCCGCAGCCCGAGGTCGAGCTCACCGTCGAGGCCACCCCGCGGTGCCTCGCCGGCAAGGTCTACCTCGCGGTCCGCGCGACGAACGCGGGCGACGTGCCCGCGGACGTCACGCTCTCGACGCCGTTCGGCGAGCGGTCCGTCGCGGACGTCGCCCCGGGCAAGGCCGCGTACCAGTCGTTCGCGACCCGGGCGACGTCGGTCGCGGCGGGCTCCGTGACGGTGACGGGCAGGGCGGTGCTCGACGGCGACGAGGTCACCACGACCTACGACGTCGCCGTCGACGCCCACGCCTGCGGCTGATCCCCGCGAGGCAGGACCGTCCGTCGCGAGGGAGAGCCCGCCGGGCTCTCCCTCGCGACCGGGGGTTCTCTCTCGCGCACGAACGCTTCATCTCGACGAGGAGAAGGACGCATGACAGGACTCAGGACGCGCGCCGCGCGGCGCCGGGCGGCGGTCGTCGCCGCCGGGCTCGTGGGCGCGCTCACCATGACGACGCTCGCCACGGCGGGCGCGACGGCGGCCCCGGCCGCCACCGCGGTCGGCGGTGCGGACGACGACGGGCTCGTCGTCTGGTACCCGCTCGACGCGGCCAGCACGACCGGCACCACGGCGGCGAACCTCGCCGCCGGCTCGACGTTCGGCCCGGCCACGCTCGTCGGCGGGCAGGCGTCGGCCGACGGCACGACGCTCGACGGCACGGACGACTACGTCGACCTGCCCGACCACCTGCTCGCGGGGCTCACCGACGTCACGGTGAGCCTCGACGTCCTCGTGGACGCGAGCCAGGGCACGCCGTACTTCGTCTACGGGCTCGGCAACACGAGCGGGACGGCCGGCAACGGCTACCTGTTCACGACCGGGAACGCGTACCGCACGTCGATCGCGACGGGCAACTGGTCGACCGAGCAGACCGTCACCAAGGGCTCGAACCTCGCGCGCGGGGTGTGGAAGACCCTCACGTACACGCTCTCCGGGACCACCGCGACGCTCTACGAGGACGGCGTGCAGGTCCGCCAGTCCACCACCGTGACGACCGACCCCGGGCAGATCGGCGGCGGGCAGACGACCGCCAACTACGTCGGCCGTTCGCTCTACTCGACCGACCGCTACCTCAAGGGCCAGGTGCGCGACTTCCGGCTCTACGACCGCGCGGTCACGGCGGCCGAGGCGGCCGACCTCGCATCCGGGACCTCCGCGGCGGCGGCCGACGCCGACCTCGCGGCCCTCGACCTCGGCGACACCGGCGCCGTCACCGCCGACCTCGTGCTGCCCACCACGGGAGCGCAGGGCTCGCTCGTCACGTGGACGTCGTCCGACCCGGCGGTCGTCTCGGCGGCCGGGAAGGTCACGCGGCCCGCGGCGGGCGAGGACGACGAGACGGTGACCCTCACGGCGCTCGTCACGCGCGGCGCCGTCGCGCGCACCGCGACGTTCCAGGTCACGGTGCTCGCGCAGCTCCTGCCGGCCGAGGCCGCGCGGTGGGACGCCGAGCACGTCGTCGTCCCGCACCTGGACGACGTGCGCGGGAACCTCACGCTCCCCGCGACGGGCGCCAACGGCTCGACGCTCGCGTGGGCGAGCGCCGACCCCGGCGTCGTCACCGCCACGGGCGAGGTGACGCGCCCCGCGCCCGGGGACCCGGCCGCCGTCGTGCGGCTCACGGTGACGGCCACGAAGGACGGCGCGACCGCGACGCACGCGTACGACGCGACGGTCCGGCCGCTGCCGGCGCCCGCCGACTACGAGGGCTACTTCTTCCCGTACTTCGAGGGCGAGAGCACGCCCGACGGCGAGTCGGTCTACTTCAGCGTGAGCGAGGGGGACGACCCGCTCGACTGGGTCGAGCTCAACGACGCCGAGCCCGTGCTCACCTCGACGCTCGGCGAGAAGGGCCTGCGCGACCCGTTCGTCATCCGCTCGCCCGAGGGCGACCGGTTCTTCCTCCTCGCCACCGACCTGCGCATCTACGGCGGCAACAACTTCGCCAACGCGCAGGAGCGCGGCTCGCGCGCCCTCATGATCTGGGAGTCCACGGACCTCGTGCACTGGTCCGAGCAGCGCTCGGTCACGGTGTCGAGCGAGTACGCGGGCAACACGTGGGCGCCCGAGGCGTTCTACGACGCCCGGCGCGGCGAGTACGTCGTGTACTGGGCCTCGGCGCTGTACCCGACGACGAGCACGGCGAACCGCCGGATTGCCGACTCCTACCAGCGCATGATGTACGCCACGACGCGCGACTTCGTGACGTTCAGCGAGCCGCAGGTGTGGATCGACGAGAAGCGCGGCAACGGCCTCGGCATGATCGACTCGTCGATCGTCGAGCACGAGGGCACGTACTACCGGTTCACGAAGGACGAGGCGTACATGATCCCGCGCCTCGAGACGTCGACCGACCTGCGCTCGACGGACTGGGACCTCGTCGCCGAGAAGATCGGCTACGGCCAGCCCAACCCGTGGGGCGGTACGTTCACGGCGGGCGAGGGCCCGACGGTGTTCAAGTCGAACACCGAGGAGAAGTGGTACCTGTTCATGGACCAGCCGAGCTACCACGGCGGGCAGGGCTACATGCCGTTCGAGTCGACCGACCTCGGGTCCGGGGTGTGGACCGCCGTCGACGCGCACCTGCCCAGCAGCCCGCGCCACGGCACCGTCCTGCCGGTGACGGCCGCCGAGCACGCCGCGCTCGTCGCCGCGTACGGCGAGGAGCCGCCCGCCCCCGAGCTCGACCTCGCGGTCGAGGTCTCGCCGCGGTGCCTCGCGGGCAAGGCGTACGTCGCCGTGCGTGCGACGAACGGCGAGGACGTGCCCGTCGACCTGACCCTCACGACGCCGTACGGGACGCGGTCGTTCGCCGACGTCCAGCCGGGCCGGAACGCCTACCAGTCGTTCGCCGCCCGCACGGCGTCCGTCCCCGCCGGGACCGTCTCGGTGACCGGCGTCGCGACCCTCGACGGGAAGGAGGTGACGACCACGCGCGAGGCGCCGGTCGAGGCTCTCGACTGCGCCTGACACCGGTCGGCACCCGGCGAGGGAGGTCGCCCGCGCGGCGGGGTCCTGGCAGCAGCCAGGACCCCGCCGCCGCGGACGGCGCCCGCACCGCCGGGCCGGCCGCCATCCTGCACGAGCGTCGGAACGCGGGGCTTCCCTCCTTGCCGCCGACGGCGCTTCCACCACTCGACGACGAGTGAGAAGGAGCGAAGCAGACATGCCTGTGCACGACTCGACCTATTCGCGCCGTTCCGTCCTGCGGCTCGGCGCGCTCGCGGCCGGAGCGACCGCCGGCGCGGTCGCCCTGGCCGGGAGCGGTGCCGCCGCGGCACCGTCCGCGGCCGCCCCGGCGGCGTTCGTCCCCGCCGCGCCGCCCGTGAGCCGCGGCTTCCTGCGGTCCCTGGACCGCTCGGTCACGCTCGACGGGTGGACCGCCGAGCCGTTCCCGATGTCCGACGTGTCGCTCGCCCCGAGCGTCGCGACCCGGTCCCAGGACCAGATGCTGCACCTCGCCCGGGTCTACCCGGTCGACCGCGTCCTCGCGGTGTTCCGGCGCAACGCCGGGCTCGACACCAAGGGCGCGTCCGCGCCCGGCGGCTGGGAGGGCTTCGGCCACGCGAACGAGCAGCCGTGGGGTCCCGACGACTACCCGGGGCGCGCCAACACGCAGACCGCGAACCTCCTGCGCGGCCACTACGGCGGGCACTTCCTGTCGATGGTCTCGCTCGCGTACGCGAGCACGGGGGAGACGGTCTTCCGCGACAAGGTGGACCAGATCGTCGCGGGCCTCGGCGAGGTCCAGACGGCGCTCGCGGCCACGGGGCGGTTCAGCCACCCCGGGTTCCTCGCGGCCTACGGCGAGTGGCAGTTCAGCCAGCTCGAGAAGTACGCGCCGTACGGCGAGATCTGGGCGCCGTACTACACGTGCCACAAGATCATGGCCGGCCTCGTCGAGGCCCACCGCCTCGCCGGCTCGGACCAGGCGCTCGAGATCGCGACCTCGATGGCCGCGTGGGTGCACTCGCGCCTGTCGGTGCTGCCGCAGGCCCAGCTCGACCGCATGTGGGGCATCTACATCGCGGGGGAGTACGGCGGCATGAACGAGGTGCTCGCCGACATCGCGTCGGTCACGGGCGACGACACGTTCGTCGGCACCGCGCGCCTGTTCGACCTCAACACGCTCGTCGACGCGAGCGCGGCCGGCACGGACACGCTCAACGGCAAGCACGCGAACCAGCACATCCCGCAGTTCCCCGGCTACCTCAAGGTGCACGACCTCACCGGCGAGGAGCGCTACCTGCGGGCCGTGGAGAACTTCTGGGGCATGGTCGTCCCGGGGCGCACCTACGCGCACGGCGGGCACGGCGAGGGCGAGCTCTTCGGGCCGCCGAACACCGTCGCGGGCGACATCGGCGCGCGCAACGCCGAGACGTGCGGCACGTACAACATGCTCAAGCTGGGACGCCTGCTGTTCTTCCACACGCTCGACCCGAAGTACATGGAGTTCTACGAGCGCGGCCTGCTCAACCACATCGTGGGCTCGAAGAAGAACACGCAGTCCGACACCAACCCCGACGTGACGTACATGTACGGGGTCAACCCCGGCACGCGCCGCGAGTACGGCAACACCGGGACGTGCTGCGGCGGCACCGGGCTCGAGAACCACGTGAAGTACCGCGACTCCGTGTACTTCCGCGCCGTCGACGGCTCCGCGCTCTACGTCAACCTCTACCTCGCGTCCACGCTGACCTGGGAGGAGAAGGGCTTCGAGGTCGTCCAGGAGACGCAGTACCCGAAGGTCGGCGCGAGCCGGCTCACGGTGAACGGCTCGGGGCAGCTCGACCTGCGCCTGCGCGTGCCCGGCTGGGTCCGCAAGGGCTTCACGGTGCGCGTCAACGGCGCGGTGCAGGAGCTCGACGCCGTCCCCGGCACGTACGCGACGGTGTCGCGCTCATGGTCGCCGGGCGACGTCGTGGAGATCGACATGCCGCTGAGCATCCGCGCGGTGCCGACGATCGACAACCCCGCGGTCCAGAGCATCGAGAACGGCCCGACGGTGCTCCTCGCGCGCAGCGCGTCCCGCGAGTACCTCAAGCTCTCGCTCTACGCCCACGTGGGCCTCGACGGGACGCTCGACGGCGCGTTCACCGACCTCGGCGACGGGTACTTCCGGCTCGGGAGCACCACGTTCGAGCCCGCCTGGTCGGGCGACGACACGCAGTACCACATGTACGTCGAGCGGTCCGAGCCCCGCGTCGTGTTCGCGGGTCTCGACAGCGGCGTGACCAACGCGCAGCGCCCGAACGGGACGTCGTTCCTCGACGTCGTGTGGGGCGACGGCGGCTTCGCCGACCGTGCGGCCTTCCTCGCGAAGGTGCAGCGCACGGTCGAGCAGTTCACCGCGGACGGCCTCCTGAGCCGCCGCGACGGTCAGAAGGTCCTGGTCACGGCGGGGAAGGCGAGGCTGGCATGAGCGCGCGACGCAGCATCTCATCGCGGGGTACGGGCGCGACCGTGCTCCTCCCGCTCGGCGACGGGGGGCAGGGCCCGGCGCGGTCCCCGCGTGCCCGACGCCGCGTGGTCGCCACCGCGACCGCGCTCGCCCTCGCCGTGACGGGCGCGGGCGTCGGCGCGTGGGCGGCGACGGCGGGCGCGCCCGACGGCCTCGTCGCCGCGGCCGAGACCGAGCCGGCGAACGTCGCGCTCCTCGGCACCCCGGAGGCGAGCTACACGGCGTCCTGGAACAAGGTCGAGGCCGTGAACGACGGCGCCGGCGTGAGCACGGGCGGCGCGCACGACGCGACGTGGGCCACGTGGAGCGGGGACCGCCCCGCGTCGCAGTGGCTCGAGTACTCGTGGCCCGCGCCGGTGACGGTCGACCGCTCGGTGGTCCGGTTCTGGTCCGACGGCACCGACGCGAACGGCGACAACGTGCGCGTCCCGGCGTCCTGGACGCTCCAGTACTGGGACGAGGACGCGGGCGCGTTCGTCGACGTGCCGAACCCCAGCGGGTACGGCACGGCCCGGCTCGAGACCAACACGACGACGTTCGACGCCGTGACCACGACGCGCGTGCGCGCGACGTTCGCCGCGCTGCGCGGCACGACCGCCACGACGTACTCGGCCGTCGGCGTGTCCGAGTGGGAGCTGTGGGGGACGGGCGGGGTCGAGGAGCCCGAGCCCGTCGACCCCAACGGGCCCATCGACTACTCGCCGGTCCACATCCCGACCGACGTCGGCGTGCTGCCCGACCTGCCCGCGGAGATCGACGCGATCTTCACGGACGGCCGCGTCCAGACCGTCGAGGTCGACTGGGAGGACGTCACCGCCGAGGACGTGGCCGCGGCGGGCGCTTTCGACGTCACCGGCACGTCGGCCGAGCTCGTCGAGCCCGTGACCGGCACCGTGCACGTGCGCGACGGCGACCCGGGTGACGTCACGGCGGTCGACAACGTGAGCGTCGTGACCCTCGCGGGCACCGCGCCCGCGCTCCCCGCGACCGTCACCGCCGAGTACGAGGACGCGTCGAAGGACAGCCGCGTCGCCGTCGAGTGGGACGACGTCGACCCCGCCGACTACGCGGAGCCCGACGGCCTGTTCTTCGTCGCGGGCGACGTCGAGGGTACGGACGTCCCGGCGGAGGCCGTCGTGTTCGTCGTCGCGCCCGACACGGGCGAGGACACGACCGCGCCGACGGTGACCATCACCGCGCAGCCGGGCCCGGCGACGTCCGGGTGGTACGTCGTGCACCCGACGCTCACCGTCGTCGCGACGGACAACCGCGACCCCTCGCCGGGGGTCGAGGTCTCGGTCGACGGCGGGGAGTGGGTCGCGTACGACGGGCCGTTCGCGCTGGACGACGAGGGCGAGCACACCGTGGCCGCCCGCGCGACGGACGCCGCCGGCAACGTGGGCGAGGGGTCGCGCACGCTCCGCGTCGACACCGTCGCCCCCGTGACGACCGCGACCGTGCGCGACCTCGGCACGAGCGTGGAGATCACGCTCGAGGCGACCGACGCGGGCTCGGGCGTGGACAAGATCCAGTGGGAGGGCCCGGGCACGTTCTGGGGCACCTACTCGGAGCCGTTCACGCGCGCGCTCACGGACGAGGAGCAGGTCGTCGAGTTCGCCGCGACCGACGCGGCGGGCAACGAGGAGGCGCGCGGGCGGGTCGTGCTGCCGGCGCTCGGCGCCGAGCCGTCGCTCGACCTCGACGTCGAGGTCACGCCGCGGTGCCTCGCGGGCAAGGCCTACGTCGCGGTCCGCGCGACGAACGGCGAGGACGTGCCCGTCGACGTGACGCTCTCGACGCCGTACGGGACGAAGGACGTCGCCGACGTCGCGCCCGGCCGGTCCGCCTACCAGTCGTTCGCCGTGCGCGGGGCCTCGGTCCCGGCCGGGACGGCCACGGTGACGGGCACCGCGACGCGCGACGGCGAGGAGGTGACCTCCGCCGCGACGGCCGCGTTCGACGCGCTCGCCTGCGGCTGACCCCGACCCCCGTGCGGCGTGCCGGCGCCGCACGGGTCCCTGCCCGGCCCGTGCCCCCTCCCCGGGGGTGCGGGCCGGGTCTCGTCGTGCCCCCGTGACGGCGCGGGGCGCGGCCGGCGTCGGCCCAGGTCACGGCCCCGGGGGCGGACCCCGCCCGACCGGCGGGTGAACATCTTGGACGGGTGTTCAGGTCGGGCGTCCGGGATGGCAGGATGGACCCGGTTGGACGGCCGTCCAACCGGGTTCGGGGGGGCCCAGGACGCCCCTGCCGGGCCTGGACGACGAGGTTCTCGACGCCGTGACGACCACACGACGGCTGATCGCCGCCGCGCTGCTGAGCGCCGCCCTGACGACCACCGGGGCCGCGGGCGCGTCCGCCGCCTCGTCCCTCCCGCCCGCCGGGCCCGACGACGGCGTGCGCGTCTCCGTCGAGATCCGCGAGCGCGAGGTCCCCGCGACGCCGCGGGTCGTCGTCGTGGGCGAGGGGCCCTTCGTCGCCGGGGGCACCGTCGTCGTGCGCGGCAGCGGGCTCGCCCCGCACACCGAGCACGAGGTCTGGCTGCTCAGCGAGCCCGTGCTCCTCGCCACCGTGACCACCGACGCCGACGGCGCGTTCGAGGTCACCGTCACGCTGCCCGCGACGACGCCGCCCGGCGAGCACACGATCCGCGTCGTCGCGCCGTCGTCGGGGGCCGAGGTCGTCTCGGAGCCCTTCGAGGTCGTCGCCCCCACCGGGCCGACGGAGCCCACGGAGCCCACGGAGCCGACCGGGCCGACGTCGCCGGGCGACGGCGGGCCGGGCACCGTGGACCCCGGCACGGGGCCGGGCACGTCGGCGTCGCCGCCCCCCGGCGGGCTCGCGACGACGGGCGCGGGCCTCGCGGCGGTCGCCGTGCTCGCGGCGCTCGCGGTCGCTGCGGGCGTCGTGCTGCGCCGTCGCCGCCCCGGCAGCGCCGCGTAGCGCCCGGGCCCGCCGGCCCGCGAGCGCGCCGCGCTCCCGCGGTCAGGGGCGCGCGGCGAACCGCTCGAGCAGGTCGGCGTGCCCCGAGACGATGAGCAGGTCGTTCGCGCTGATCCGGGTCTCCGGCGTGGCGTAGAGGAAGTCCTCACCGGGCGACTTCACGCCGATCACGGTCACGCCGTAGCGCTCGCGCACCTTCGACTGCGCGAGCGTGAACCCCTGGACCTCCTTCGGCGGGCGCATCTTGACGATCGTGAACCCGTCCTCGACCTCGATGTAGTCGAGCAGCTTGCCCGAGACGAGGTGGGCGACGCGGGCCCCGGCGTCGGACTCCGGGAACACCACGTGGTGCGCGCCGATGCGCTGCAGGATGCGGCCGTGCTCGGCCGAGATCGCCTTCGCCCAGATCTGCGGCGTGCCCATGTCGACGAGGTTGCCCGTGATGAGCACGCTCGCCTCGAGGGACGTCCCCACGCCGACGACGGCGACGGGGAAGTCGCGCGCGCCGAGCTGCTCGAGCGCCACCGGGTTCGACGCGTCGGCCTCGACGAGCGGGATCTGCCCGCTCCACTGCGCGACGAGGTCCGGGTCGCGCTCGACGGCGAGCACGTCCTGCCCGAGCCGGTCGAGCGTCGCGGCGATCGCGGACCCGAAGCGCCCGAGGCCCACGACGAGCACGCCGGCGTCCTTGCGCGGCGTCCTCGCCTCGTCGCGCCGGGCGCGCTCGGAGCGGGCGCGCTCGGCGATGCGGCGCGCGACGGGGTCCGCCGGCAGCCGGTCCGCGCCGGTCACGGAGGGGAGGGGGTCGGTCACGGTGCGGGGCCTTCCTGGGTCGTCGTGCGGGGTGCGGCGGGGCGGGGAGCGTGCGGGGCGGCGCCGGCGGCGGTCGCGGGCGCGGGCCGGGGCCTCACCCGATGATGGGGCGCTCCTCGGGGTAGCGCACGATGCGGCGCCGGTCGCGCAGGGCGAGCGCGGCGGCGAACGTCATGGTGCCGGTGCGGCCGATGAACATGAGCGCGACGAGCACGTACTTGCCCGTGTCGGGCAGGACGGGCGTGAGCCCCGTGCTGAGGCCCACCGTCGCGAACGCGGAGATCGTCTCGAAGAGCACGACGTCGAGCGTCTCGCCGGTGATCTCGAGCAGCAGCAGGCTCGACACGAGGACCGCCGTCGCGCCGACGAACGACACGGCGACCGCGAGGCGGAGCGTGTCGCGCGGGATGCGGCGCCCGAAGGCGTCCATGTCCCGGTCGCCGCGCGCCTCGGAGATGATCGCGATGAGCATGACGGCGAGCGTCGTCACCTTGATGCCGCCCGCGGTCGACGCGGAGCCGCCGCCGACGAACATCAGCGCGTCGGTGATGAGCCAGCTCGCCTCGCGCATCTCCCCGGTGTCGACGGTCGAGAACCCGCCCGAGCGGGGCATGACGCCCGCGAAGAGCGACGCGAGGAGCTTCTCGCCGAAGGAGAGCGGGCCGAGCGTGCCCGCGTTGCGCCACTCGAGGAGCGCGAAGAGCGCGGTGCCGACCACCACGAGCGCCCCGCTCATGGAGAGCGTGAGCTTGGTGTGCAGGCTCCACCTCGACGCGCGGCGGCGGTTGCGCATGACGTTGAGGATCACGGGGAAGCCGAGGGAGCCGATGAACACGCCGAGGATGATCGGCAGGCACAGCATCCAGTCGCCCACGTAGGGCATGAGGCCCTGCTCCGTCGGCACGAAGCCCGCGTTGTTGAACGCCGAGACGCCGTAGAAGATCCCGTGCCACGCCGCCTCGCCGAACGTCTCCTCGAGGACGATGAACCGCGGCAGGAGCAGGAGGGCGATGAGCAGCTCGAGCGACGTCGAGGTGATGATGACGACCCGCACGAGCGAGCCGACCTCGCCGAGCCGCGTCGTCTTCGTCTCCGACGCCGTGAGGAGCTTCTGGGTGAGGCCGATGCGGCGCGAGACCGCCATGCCGAGGATCGAGGCGAGCGTCATGACGCCGAGGCCGCCGACCTTGATGCCGACGAGGATGACCACCTGGCCGTAGAACGACCAGTACGTGCCCGTCGGCACGACGACGAGGCCCGTGACGCACACCGCCGACGTCGCCGTGAAGAGCGCGTCGACGAACGACGCGGAGCGACCCGTCGCGGTCGCCCACGGTGCCAGCAGGAGCGCCGTGAAGAGCGCGATGACGGCCGCGAAGACCGTGACGGCGAGGCGTGCGGGCGACTGGCGGGCGAGGCGGTCCACGATCTCGCGGCCCGCGAAGAGGCGGCCGGTCACCGTCGACGGCATCGGTCCCCCCACCCAGCTCTCGGTCGCACCACGAGCGCAACTCTGCCACGCGGCCTGGGGCGCGTCATGTCGCCCCACGGCGCCGGTCGCCCCGGCCTCGCGCCGGCGTGCGCGGACCGGGGGCGCGGGCGCGCGGCGTCGGGCGTTACCGTGAGCCATGCCCAGCTCCGAGCCGACGTCGACGGCGGCGCCGCGCGCCGTCGACGCCCCCGCCGCCGAGGCGTGCCGCGCCCACGTCGTGTGGGGTCCCGACCTGCTCGGCTACGACTTCGGCCCGGGCCACCCGATGGCGCCCACGCGGCTCGACCTCACGATGCGCCTCGTGCAGGGGCTCGGCCTCCTCGACGGGCCGGACGTCGACGTCGTCGCGCCGCTGCCGGCGCCCGACGACGTGCTCCGCACCGTCCACGACCCCGAGTACGTCGCCGCGGTGCGCGAGGCGTCGGCGCGGGGGACGACCGACCCGCACCGCGGGCTCGGGACCGAGGACGACCCCGTCTTCGCGGGCATGCACGAGGCCGCGGCGCGCATCGTCGGCGGGTCCTGGGCCGCGGCGGGCGCCCTGCTGTCCGGCGCCGCGCGGCACGCCGTGAACGTCGCGGGCGGCATGCACCACGCCAAGGCGGGCGCGGCGTCCGGCTTCTGCGTGTACAACGACGCGGCCGTCGCGATCCGGCGCCTGCTCGACGAGGGCGTGGAGCGCGTCGCGTACGTCGACCTCGACGCCCACCACGGCGACGGCGTCGAGGAGGTCTTCTGGGACGACCCGCGCGTGCTCACCGTCTCGGTGCACCAGAGCGGCGTCACGCTGTTCCCGGGCACGGGGCACGCCGCCGACGTCGGCGGCCCGGGCGCGGAGGGCACCGCCGTCAACGTCGCGCTCCCGCGCCGCACCGACGGCGCGCGGTGGCTGCGCGCGGTCGACGCCGTCGTCCCGCCGGTCCTGCGCGCGTTCCGTCCCGACGTCCTGGTCACGCAGCACGGGTGCGACGCGCACGGCGACGACCCGCTGTCCGACCTCGACGTGCCCGTCGGTGCGCAGGCGGCCGCCGCGGCGCGGCTGCACGCGCTCGCGCACGAGCTCGCCGACGGGCGGTGGCTCGCGCTCGGCGGCGGCGGGTACGCGATCGCGCGTGTCGTGCCGCTCGTGTGGTCCTCGGTCGTGGGCGAGGTGGTCCACGCCCCGGTCCCCGTCGACCAGGAGCTGCCGGCGCCCTGGCGCGAGCTCGTCGCCGAGGTCGCGGGCTTCGACGCGCCCCTCGCGTTCGGCCCCGACGTCGCCTGGCGGTCGTGGAGCGAGGGCTTCGACCCCGACGACGAGGTCGACCGAGCCGTCCTCGCGACGCGCCGCGCCGTGTTCGGCCACCTCGGGCTCGACCCGCACTTCGACTGACCGGGGGAGCGCCCGGACCGCCCGCCGCACGGCGGGCGCCCGCGCCCGCGTTCCGGTCCACCGGCGCGAGCGGGTAGGCTAAGGGGCGGATTTCTCTCGTGTTGGTCGGCTCGTGGTCTGCGAACCCTGATCAACCGTGGACCACGCGGTGGTCGCCCGGCCCGTCCGGACCGACCCCGCCGACCAGCACCGACAAGCATTGCGAGGACCACTATGGGCTCCGTCATCAAGAAGCGCCGCAAGCGCATGGCCAAGAAGAAGCACCGCAAGCTGCTGCGCAAGACGCGCCACCAGCGCCGCAACAAGAAGTGACGTCGCGCGCGTCCTGACGCGCACCAGACCGCCGAGCCCGGCACCCCTCGAGGGTGGCCGGGCTCGCTGCGTCCCGGGGGGCGTCAGAGGCGCGCGATGCGGCGGTCGACCGCCCGGCGCACCGAGCGCAGCACGAGCGCGCCCGCCCACACGGCGCCCGCCCAGCTCGCCGTCCGCACGCCGCTGCGGGCCACGCGCCGACGCCGCCCGCGGAACTCGCGGATGGGCCAGCCCACGTCCTGCGCGTGCCGGCGCAGGCGCGTGTCGGGGTTGATGGGGCACGGGTGCCCCACCGCGTTCATCATCGCCACGTCGTTGAGCGAGTCCCCGTAGGCGTACGACGCGTCGAGGTCGATGTCCTCGCGGTCCGCGAGCGCGCGCACGGCGTCCGCCTTGGCGCGGCCGTGCATGAGGTCGCCCACGAGGCTGCCGGTGTAGAAGCCGTCCTCGTGCTCCGCGACGGTCCCGAGGGCGCCCGTCGTGCCGAGGCGCCGCGCGATGAGCTCGCCGATCTCCACCGGGGTCGCCGAGACCAGCCAGACCTCGTGCCCGGCCGCGAGGTGCTCGTCGAGGAGGCGGCGCGTGCCGGGGTAGATGCGCAGCGCGAGGACCGTGTCGTAGACCTCCTCGCCGATCGCCGTGACCTCCGCGACGGAGCGCCCGGCGATGAGCGCGAGCGCGCGCGAGCGGATGCGGTCGATCTGGCTGCGGCTCTCGCCGAGCAGGAGGTAGCGCGCCTGGTGCGCCGCGAAGCGCACGAGGTCGAACGTCGAGAAGAACTGCCGCTGGTACAGGGCCCTGGCCAGGTGGAACGAGGACGCGCCGCGGATGATCGTGTTGTCGACGTCGAAGAACGCCGCCGTGCGGCGGGCGGACGGCAGCCCGGGGGACGTCGGCATGCGTCCACTCTATCCGCGCCCGCCGGTCCTGCCTCTAGCCTGGGACGGTGAGCGCGCACGGTCCCTCGACGAACCCCCCGGTCCTCCTCTACGGGAGGGCCGGCTGCCACCTGTGCGACGACGCGCGGGCCGTCGTCGCGCAGGTGTGCGCGGACGCGGGGGTGGCGTGGGCGGAGGTCGACCTCGACGCCCCGGCCACGGACCCGGCGCTGCGCGAGCGCTACGGCGACTACGTCCCGGTCGTCACCGTCGACGGCGTGCAGCAGGGGTTCTGGCGCGTCGACGCCCGCCGGCTGGCCCGCGCGGTGGGCCGGATTTCGGGCCCGGGCCCGGACCTGGGATGATCGCACGGGAACGAGCGAGCGACCGTCGACGTGGACGGTCCCGGGACGACGGTGGTGACGTGTGGCTGAGCAGGTGATCGGTGAGGTGTCGGTCCCGGGTATCCCGAGCGCGACCGTGGCACGGCTGCCGTTCTATCTCCGGGCTCTGCGCGACCTCGTCGCGCGCGGCGTGACGACGACGTCGTCCGTCGAGCTCGCGGAGCTGTCGGGGGTCGGGCCGGCGCAGCTGCGCAAGGACCTGTCGTTCCTCGGGTCGTTCGGCACGCGCGGCGTCGGCTACGACGTCGACGCGCTCGCGGGGTACATCGCCGGGGCGCTCGGGCTCGAGGACGAGCACCGCATCGCGATCGTCGGGATCGGCAACCTGGGGCACGCGCTCGCGAACTACTCGGGGTACGAGCAGCGCGGCTTCCACGTCGCCGCGCTCCTGGACGCCTCGCCCGAGGTCGTGGGCACGCGCGCCGCCGGGCTCGTCGTCGAGCACGTGGACGCGCTGGAGGACGTGGTCGCGCGCGAGGGCGTCTCGATCGTGGTGCTCGCCACGCCCGCCGCCCACGCGCAGGCGGTCGCCGACCGCGTGGTCGCCGCGGGGGTCAAGGAGATCCTCAACTTCGCGCCGCGCGCGCTCCAGGTGCCCGCCGACGTCGACGTGCGCGGCGTGGACGTGGGCAGCGAGCTGCAGATCCTCGCGTTCCACTCGCAGGCGCGCTCGCTCGCCGCGGCGAACGACTGACGCACCGCGGCGCACGCCCCGGCGCGACCGCACGGACGCCGGCTCGACCTGCGGACGACCGGCGCGACCCACGGACGACGAGAGGCCGCGTGCTGGTGCACGCGGCCTCTCGGCGCCGGGCCCCCGCGGTGCGGGGCGGCGCGGACCGTGCCGGGCGGGGGCCGGCGCGGTCGTCGGGGGGTCAGGCCTGCTTGATGGCCGAGACGTCGAGGGCGATCTTGATCTTGTCGCCGACGAGCACGCCGCCGGTCTCGAGCGCGGCGTTCCAGGTCAGCCCGAACTCCTTGCGGGAGATCTCGGTGCTCGCCTCGAACCCGGCGCGCGCGTTGCCGAACGGGTCGGTCGCGGTGCCGGAGAACTCGGTCTCGAGCGACACGGGCTTGGTCACGCCGTTGATCGTGAGGTCGCCCGCGACCACGTAGTCGTCGCCGTCGCCGGAGATCGAGGTCGACGTGAACGACCACGTCGGCTTGTTCTCGGCGTCCCAGAAGTCGGCGCTGCGCAGGTGGTTGTCGCGGTTCGCGTCGCCCGTGCTCACCGACGCGGCGTCGAGCTCGGCCGTGACGACGGAGGACTCGAGCGTGTCGCCCACGGTGATCGAGCCGGCCGTGATGGCGAGCGTGCCGCGCACCTTCGAGATGCCGGCGTGGCGGACGGAGAACGCGGCCTGCGAGTGCGAGGCGTCGAGGGCGTAGGTGCCGGAGGTGAGACCGGCGGGCAGCGGCGTGGCCATGAGGATGCTCCTTGTGTCGGGTCGTTCTCGTGATCGCGCCGGGGCGCGGGTCCAACTGATTGAAGATTCAATCACGAACGCCGGTATCAACACGACCCCCCGGCCGGTCTATTCCCGGTAGTGGAAGAATCGTCAGCACCCGCGCCGGCCGCCGCCGTCGCGGACCACCCCAGCCCGAGGACCGCATGACCAGCCAGCCCGTCGCCCGCACCGCCCCCGCCGACCGCGCCGAGCGGGCCGAGCCGCGCTGGCTCGACGCCGACCAGCAGCGGCTGTGGCGGTCCTACCTCGACGGGACCGTGCGGTTCGTCGAGGCGCTGAGCCGGGACCACGACGAACGGTCCACGCTCTCGCTCAACGAGTACGAGCTCCTCGTCCGCCTCTCCGAGAGCCCCGACCACACGCTGCGCATGTCGGCGCTCGCCGACGGCCTCGCGCGCTCGCGCAGCCGCGTGACGCACACCGTGGCCCGCATGGAGGACCGCGGCCTGGTCCGCCGGTCGGCGACCTCGAACGACCGGCGCGGCGTGAACTGCGCGATGACCACGGAGGGCTACGCGGCCCTCGTGGCCTCCGCCCCGGCGCACGTGGCGGCGGTCCGGCGCTTCATGGTCGACGTGCTCACGGAGGAGCAGTTCCGCGCGCTCGGCGAGGCGATGGCCGCCGTCGCGGAGGCCTGCAAGGCGGACCACGACATCTGACCGCCGGAGTTCGGGATACTGGACCCCATGGTCTCCACCACGGTCCACCTCCTGCGTCACGGCGAGGTCCACAACCCCGACGGCATCCTCTACGGCCGGATCGCCGGCTACCACCTGTCCGAACGGGGGCACGAGATGGCGCGGCGCGTCGCCGCGCACCTGGCGGGCGAGCCGGGCCCGGACGGCACGTCGCGCCCGCGCGCCGACCTCGCCGTCGTGATCGCGTCCCCGCTGCAGCGCGCGCAGGAGACGGCGACGCCGGCCGCCGCGGCGTTCGGCGTCCCGCTCGGCACGGACGAGCGGCTCGTCGAGGCGGCGAACCACTTCGAGGGCATGACGTTCGGCGTGGGCGACGGCTCGCTGCGCCACCCCCAGCACTGGCGCTACCTGTGGAACCCGTTCCGCCCGTCGTGGGGCGAGCCGTACGTCGAGCAGGTCGCGCGCATGCGCGCCGCGGTCGCCGACGCGCGCGAGAAGGCCGCGGGCCGCGAGGCCCTGCTCGTGAGCCACCAGCTCCCGGTCTGGCTCACGCGCCTGAGCTTCGAGAACCGCCGCCTGTGGCACGACCCGCGCAAGCGGCAGTGCTCGCTCGCGTCGCTCACGTCGCTCACGTTCGAGGACGAGCGCCTCGTCGGCATCCACTACTCCGAGCCCGTCGCCGACCTCCTGCCGGGCGCGTCGGCGGTCGCCGGGGCGTGACGTCGGTCATGTCCCGCGCCACGACGCCCGTTCTGACCGGTTCGTCCCGTCGCTTCTCAGGACCTCCCCAGGTTCGCGCGACAGGGTCTCGTCCTGTGATGCCGTCGTGACCGCCGTCCGCCCGCTCGAGCCCGCGGTGCGGGCGCCTCGTCGTGCCCGCGCCCTCGCCGCGACGGGGGTCGCGCTCGCCGCGGCCCTCACCCTGTCCGCGTGCACGCAGGAGTCCGGCGCGACGACCGACGTCGTCGGCCAGGGGTTCGTCTCCGGCGACGGCTCGGTGCGCACGTGGGACGCCGACGACCGCGGCGAGCCCGTCGCGCTCACCGGCACCGACTACGAGGGCGAGGACGTCGACACGGCCGCGTGGCTCGGCGACGTCGTCGTGCTCAACACCTGGTACGCCGCGTGCGCCCCGTGCCGCGCCGAGGCGCCCGACCTCGTGGAGCTCGCCAACGATCGCGAGCCCGACGGCGTGCGCGTGCTCGGCATCAACACGACCGACGAGGCCGGGGCCGCGCAGGCGTTCCAGCGCACGTTCGAGGTGCCCTACCCCTCGATCGACGACCGCAGCGGCGAGGTCGTCGCGCAGCTGTCCGGCACCGTCCCGCTCCAGGCCGTCCCCTCGACGGTCGTGCTCGACCGCGAGGGCCGCGTCGCGGCGCGCGTCATCGGCCTCGCCGAGGGCTCGACCCTCGGCGCGCTCGTCGACGACGTGCTCGCGGAGGGCGCCGGGGACGCGAGCGGCGAGGCGGCCGGCTGACCGTGCTCCCGCTCCCGTCGCTCGCCGCCCCCGCCGCGCCCCTCGGCGCGGCGCTCGTCGGCGACGTCGGCGACACGTTCGCCACGACCGTCTTCAGCGGCTCGATGCTCCTCGCGCTCCCGGTCGCGGTGCTCGCGGGGCTCGTGTCGTTCGCGTCGCCGTGCGTCCTGCCGCTCGTGCCCGGCTACGTCGGGTACGTGAGCGGCATGGCCGCCGCGAACGCCGGACCGGCCCGCCCGCGCGGCACGGGCGGCACGGGCGGCACGGGCGGCACGACGACGGTCGCGGCCCCGAGCCGCGGGCGCGTGCTCGCGGGCGTCGGCCTGTTCGTCGCCGGCTTCACGCTCGTGTTCGTCGCCCTGATGTTCGCGGCGGGCGCGGTCGGCGTGCACCTCGTGCGCTGGGAGGACGTCATCACGCGCGTCCTGGGCGTCGTCGTGATCCTCATGGGCTTCGCGTTCATGGGCGCCGTGCCGTTCCTGCAGCGCGAGCGGCGCCTGCACCTGAGCCCGCGCGCGGGCCTGTGGGGCGCGCCGCTGCTGGGCATCGTGTTCGGCCTGGGCTGGACGCCGTGCCTCGGCCCGACGCTCGTCGCCGTGCAGGCGCTCTCGCTGAGCGAGGCGTCGGCCGGGCGCGGCGCGGTGCTCGGGGTCGCGTACTGCGTGGGCCTCGGGGTGCCGTTCCTGCTCATCGCGCTCGGCCTGCAGACCTCGCAGCGGATGCTCGGCTTCCTGCGGCGCCACCGCCTGGCCGTCATGCGCCTCGGCGGGGCGCTCCTCGTGCTCATCGGCGTCGCGCTCGTCACGGGCCTGTGGACCACGTGGACGACGTCGCTGCAGGGCTGGATCGGCGGATTCGTGACGGTGGTCTGATGAGCGAGAAGTCGACGCACGACGCGACGGCGCCCGGCGCCGCGTCGCCCTACCGCCCCGAGGGCATCGACGACGCGTTCGCCGAGGGCGGCGCGCCCGCGCCCGCGGCGCCGAACCTGCCGACGCTCGGCGTGGTGGGGATGCTGCGCTGGACGTGGCGCCAGCTCACGAGCATGCGCGTCGCGCTCATGCTCCTCATGCTCCTCGCGGTCGCCGCCGTGCCGGGCTCGGTGCTGCCGCAGCGCCCGCAGGACCCGGCGGCCGTGCTGCGCTACCTCCAGGACAACCCGACGACCGGCGAGTGGCTCGACCGCCTCGGGTTCTTCGACGTCTACTCGTCGGTCTGGTTCTCCGCGATCTACCTGCTGCTGTTCGTCTCGCTCGTCGGCTGCATCCTGCCCCGCACGAAGGCGCACCTGCAGGCGCTGCGCAGCCGCCCGCCGCGCACGCCGCGCCGGTTCGACCGCTTCCCCGCGCAGGGCCGCGCCGTGACCGACGCGACCCCGGACGAGGTCGTCGAGGCGGCCCGGGCGCACCTGCGCGGCCGGCTCCGGTGGCTGCCGACGTTCCGCGTCGAGACGGACGCCGAGGACGCCGCGCCCGCCGTCGGGAGGCGCGCCGCGCGGCCCGCCGCCCGGACGGTCGCGGCCGAGCGCGGCTACGTGCGCGAGACGGGCAACCTCGTCTTCCACCTCTCGCTCGTCGGGCTGCTCGTCGCCGTCGCGCTCGGCCAGCTCCTGCACTACCGCGGCCAGGCGATCGTCACCGAGGACCGCGGGTTCGCGAACGCGGTCGTCGACTACGACACGTTCGAGAACGGCGCGTGGTTCCGCCCGTCGTCGCTCGTGCCCTTCTCCATGACCCTCGACCGGTTCGAGGCCGAGTTCGCGGCCGACTCGCTCGCGTTCGCGCAGTCGCGCGACTTCACGGCGTTCGTCACGGTGCGCGACCCCGACGGCGGCACCCACGAGGAGACCATCAAGGTCAACCACCCGCTCACGGCGGGCGGCGCGAAGATCTACCTCCAGGGCAACGGGTACGCGCCCGAGGTCACGGTGCGCGACGCCGACGGCGAGGTCGCGTTCTCCGGCCGGGTCCCGTTCCTGCCCGAGGACACGATGTACACCTCGCGCGGCGTCATCAAGGTCCCGGACGTCTCCCCGGGCCTCGAGCAGGTCGGGCTGGTGGGATCGTTCCTGCCGACCGCCGAGCTCAGCGCGGACGGCACGACGGCGAGCTCGGTGTACCCGCAGCCGATCAACCCGCTGCTCGTGCTCGAGGTGTACCGCGGCGACCTCGGCCTCGACGAGGGGCTGCCCCAGAACGTCTACCGCCTCGACACCGAGGACCTCGAGCCCTCGGTCGACGAGGACGGCGAGCGGGTCAAGGTGCTCGTCGCGCCCGGGGAGACGGTCGACCTGCCGGACGGCCTCGGCACCCTGACGTTCGAGAGCGTGCCCCGGTACGTCGCGCTCGACCTGCGCCACGACCCGTCGCTCACGTGGGTGCTCGTCTTCTCGCTCGGCGCGCTCGGCGGCCTCGCGGTCTCGCTCTTCACGCCCCGGCGGCGCGTGTGGGTGCGGACGTGGCGCGAGCCCGTGCCCGAGGAGCCGGACGCCGCGCCCGGCGCGCCCCGCGAGCGGACCGTCGTCCAGGTCGCCGGGCTCGCGCGCGGCGACGACGCCGGGCTCCAGGGCGAGGTCGACGCGCTTCTCGCCGCGCTGCCTGGCGTGGCACCATCGGGTGAGGGCGACCTCACCTCCGCTCCCGCGCGACCGCGCGGGGCTCGCACGTCCTCCGACGCCCGGGGGACCGGGACGACCGCGCGCGGCACGGACCGCGCACGAAAGGCTGACCGATGACCGTGGCCGAGCTGAGCCAGGACCTCGTGTGGGCGGCGGCGACCGCGCTGACCGTCGCGCTCGTGGCGTTCGCGATCGACCTCGCGCGCCTCGCGGGCCGGCGCGACGACGAGCGCGCCGGGCGCGACGCCGTCCCGGCCGCCGAGCCCGCCCTCGCGGCCGGCGGCGCGCGTCCTGCCGCCGCCTCGCCCTACGGGCCGGGCGACGAGGCGGGCGACGACCCGGACGACGCGGCGGACGAGCCCGCGCCGGTCTCGCGCAAGGCCGCGAACATCGGCATGTCCGTCACGTGGCTCGGTACCGCGCTCCTGCTCGTGGCGATCGTCACGCGCGGCATCGCCGCCGGCCGCACGCCGTGGGCCAACATGTACGAGTTCACGCTCGTCGGCTCGTTCGTCGCGCTCGCGGTGTTCCTCGGCGTCTCGACCAAGCGCGACGTGCGGTTCCTCGGCTCGTTCGTCACGGGCCTCGCGGTGCTGTTCCTCGTCCTCGCGCAGAACGCGTTCTTCGTCGTCGCGACGGGCGTGCAGCCCGCGCTCCAGTCGTACTGGCTCGTCATCCACGTGGGCGTCGCGATCATCGCGACGGGCATCTTCACCGTCGCGTTCGTGACCTCCGTGCTCCAGCTCCTGCGCGACTCGCGCGAGTCGGGCAGCCCGTACCTCGGTCGCCGCGGCTGGCGCTGGCTCGAGTCGACGCCCGGCCCGCTGCAGCTCGAGGCCCTGAGCTTCCGCCTCAACGCGGTCGCGTTCGTGCTGTGGACGTTCACGATCATCGGCGGCGCGATCTGGGCCGAGCACGCCTGGGGCCGCTACTGGGGCTGGGACCCCAAGGAGGTCTGGAGCTTCGTCGTGTGGATCGTCTACGCGGCGTACCTGCACGCGCGCACGACGCGCGGCTGGTCCGGCCGCCGGGCCGCGTACTTCGTGATCGTCGGGTACGCGTGCGTGCTCTTCAACTTCACCGGCGTGAACCTGCTGTTCAACGGCAAGCACTCGTACTCGGGCCTCAACCCGGGCGACTGACCCGGCGGCGCGACGTCGCGCACGCACGAGGGGGGCGGACCGTCACGGTCCGCCCCCCTCGTGCGTGCGGTGGAGCGGTCAGCGACCGCCGGGCTCGTCGCGCTCGGTGCCGCTGCCGCTCGGGCCGGCGTCCCCGTCGGTCCCGTCGGCGTCGGGCTCGCCCGCGTCCTGCGCGGGCGCGTCGTCCGTCACGGGGCGGTCCGGGCCCGCGGGGTTCGCGCGGCCCTGGCGGCGCTGCTGCTGCTCGAGCCGCCAGAGGAACTCGGGGTCGTCGTCGGGCGCGACCGGGCCGGTACGACGGCGGCGCGAGCCGCCCGCCCCGCCGGTCGTGGGCCGCCCGCCGGCCCGGTAGCGGGGCGTCGAGCGCTGGGAGCGCTTGACGAGGACCCACGCGATCGGCCCGAGGAAGGGCAGCAGGACGATGAGCACCACCCACAGGCCCTTGGGGATCCCGCCGCGGTCCTCCTCGTCGCTCGAGGCGAGGTCGACGAGCGCGTAGACCGCGAGTCCGACGGCGATGAGGGGGAGCAGCACGCGAAGCATGGCTCCAGCCTACGGGCCGTACCCTGGAGGGGTGCCTGTCGTCGTCTACTCCGTCCTGCGCCTGCTCCTCCTCGCGGTCGCCCTCGGCGCCCTGTGGCTCGCCGGGATGCGCGGGTGGCTGCTCGTGCTCGTCGCGGCGGTCGTCGCGCTCATGCTGTCCTACCTGACGCTCAACAAGCCCCGGGAGGCCGCCTCGCGCTACCTCGCCGCGCGCTCGGAGCACCGCGCCCGCACGGGCGAGCGCTTCTCGCGCGAGATCGAGGACGACGCCGCGGTCGAGGACGCCGCGGTCGACGCCGCCGACGGCCCCGAGGCGAGCCCCTCCCGCTGACGCCGGCCCGCCCTACAGGGCGAGCCCGACTCCCAGCAGCACGCCGTACGCGAGCTCGAACAGACCCGTCCCGGCGAGGACGGGCACGAGCAGGGGCCCCCGGGCCCCGGCGAGCACGGGCAGCGTGAGCAGGACCGCGGGGAGCAGCAGGACGAGCGTCACCAGGGCCCACGGCGCGGCGAACGCGCACACCACGGCGAGCAGCAGCGGGAGCCAGATCATCGCGGCGAAGACCCGCCGCGCGCGCCAGTCGCCGAGGCGCACCGCGAGCGTGCGCTTGCCCGCGACGACGTCCGTCGGGATGTCGCGCAGGTTGTTGACCATGAGGATCGCGCACGCGAGCAGGCCCACCGCGACCGCGCCCACGAGCGCGGGCCACGTGACGACGTCGGCCTGGGTGTACGTCGTGCCGAGCGTGGCGACGAGCCCGAAGAAGACGAACACGCCGACCTCGCCGAGGCCGCGGTACCCGTACGGGTTGCGCCCGCCGGTGTAGTACCAGCCCGCGAGGATCGCGAGCGCGCCCACCGCGAGGAGCCACCAGTGCCCCGAGACCGCGCACAGCCACAGGCCCAGCACCGCGGCGACGCCGAACGCGCCGAACGCGGCGGCGCGGACCTCGCCGGCGCGCGCCGCGCCCGAGGCGGTGAGGCGCGCGGGGCCGACGCGGTCGACGTCGGTCCCGCGGATCCCGTCCGAGTAGTCGTTCGCGTAGTTGACCCCGACCTGCAGCGCGAGCGCGACGCCCAGCGCGAGGAGCGCGGGCCAGAACGCGAAGCCGTCCACCTGGGCCGCGGCCCCCGACCCCACGATCACGGGGGTGGCTGCGGCGGGCAGGGTGCGCGGGCGCGCGCCCGCGACCCACTCGGCGGGACTGGCCATGGTGCTCCGATCGGTCGTGCGGGCGGTGCTCAGGGGGCGTCGTGCCCGACGGCGAGCCGCGCCACCGCGGCCCGGTCCACCTTGCCGGGTCCTCGCCGGGGCAGGTCGGCCACGACGAGCACGCGGCGCGGCGCGGCGGCGCGTCCCAGCCTATCCGCGACACGGCGGCGCACGGTGGCGAGCAGGTCGTCGGGCACGGGCCCGACGACGGTCACCACGGCGACGACGGCCTGGCCCCACTCCGCGTCGGGCACCCCGACGACGCACACCTCGCCCACGCCCTCGACGTGCGCGACGACGTCCTCCACGGCGGCGGGCGCGACGTTGACCCCGCCCGTGACGACGACGTCGTCCGCGCGGCCGAGGACCTCGAGGCGCCGCCCGTCGCCGGCGGACAGCGTCGTGGCGGGCGCGTCCGCGCTCGCACCCGACGCGCCGGCGACGCGGCCGAGGTCGCTCGTGCGGAACCACCGCGTGCCGTCCGGGCCGGTGCGGAACGCCGCCGCGGTCGCGGCCGGGTCGCCGAGGTAGCCGTCGGCGAGCACCGGCCCGGAGAGCTCGACGACTCCCGCCGCCTCGCCGCGCCCCTCGACGAGCCGCGCGCGCACGCCGTCGAGCGGGACGCCGTCGTAGACGCACCCGCCGCACGTCTCGGTCATGCCGTACGTCGTGACGACGCGCGCGCCCGCCGCACGGGCGCGCGCGAGCAGCGGCCCGGGCGTCGCGGCCCCGCCGAGCAGGACCGCGTCGAGCGCGCACAGCGCGTCGAGGCCGGCGCCCTCGCCCGCGTCCGCCGCGGCGACGAGCCGGTGGAGCTGGGTGGGGACGAGGGACGCGTAGCGCCGCGACCCGCGCGGCGCGCGGCGCACGAGGGCCGCGAAGCCGTCGGCCGTGAAGGGCTCGTCCGGTGCGGCCGCGGTGAGCCCGTGCCCGGCGTGGGCGCGCGCCACGACCTGGACCCCCGCGACGTGGGTCGCGGGGAGCGTGAGCACCCAGTGCCCGGGGCCGCCGAGCCGCGCGTGCGTGGCCGCCCCCGAGGCGCGCAGCGCGCGCGCCGAGAGCGCGACCTCGCGCGGCGCGCCCGTCGAGCCCGACGTGCGCAGGACGAGCGCCGTGCCCGGGCCGGGACCGGCGTCGGCGAGGACCGGCGCGGTCGCGACGGGCGGGCCGTCGCCGTCGAGCACGGCGCCGACCGCCCGGACGACGCCCTCGAGATCGGCGGGGACGACGGCGCGGGTCACGCGACCAGGGTAGGCGGGGTCGTAGGCTGGCGCGGACCAGCAGGCCGGGCGCGCGCCCGGTCGTCGGGCACGACGGACGACGCCGTCCGCCGCGACGAGAGGGGCGACGGGTGAGCACGCTCGCGGGGGGACGGGGGTGGCGCGGTCGCGCCGCGCGCGCGGCCGGGGTCGCGCTCGCGGCGCTCCTGGCGGCCGGGTGCGGTGGCGGGGAGCCCACGGCGCCCGTCACGCAGACCGTCGAGCAGGGCGTCGTCGCCGACAAGGGCGGCCCGCCCGAGCCGGCGGTGCCCGTCGTGTGGCCGCTCACGGGGGTCGTGACCGAGGAGGTCGCCGAGCGCCCCGCGCTCGCCGTGAAGATCGAGAACGCGCCGCAGGCGCGGCCGCAGACGGGCCTCGAGGACGCCGACATGGTGTGGGAGGAGGTCGTCGAGGGCGGGATCACGCGGTTCGTCGCGGTCTACCACTCGCGCGAGCCCGAGCTCGTCGGGCCGGTCCGGTCGGTGCGGCCGATGGACCCGGCGATCGTGGCGCCGATGCACGGGATCCTCGCGTACACCGGCGGGCAGACGCCGTTCGTCGAGGCCGTGGGCGCGGCGGGCGTGCAGTCCGTCGTCATGGACCACGGCGACGACGGGTTCGAGAAGACGGCCGCGCGGCGCGCCCCGCACAACGTCTACGGGCGGCTCGCGGACTTCTGGGCCCAGGGGGACGACGACCGGACCTCGCCGCCGCCCGCGCAGCTCGTCCACGCGCGCGAGGTCGGCGACGGGACGGCGACCCGCTCGGGCGACGCCGCGGACCGGCTCGACGTGCGCCTGAGCTTCGCGAGCCGCGCGGTGTGGGACTGGTCCGGCGAGGAGGGCGCGTACCTGCGCAGCGAGGGCGAGACGCCCTCGGTGTCGGCCGACGGCGACCGGCTCGCGGCGGCGAACGTCGTGCTCGTCGAGGCGACGATGGTCGACACCGCCTACCGGGACCCGGCCGGGGTGCCCGTGCCGGAGACGCGGCTCGTCGGCTCGGGCGACGCCGTCGTCGCGAGCGGCGGCAAGCACGTGCGGGCGACGTGGTCCAAGGAGGCGGAGGACGCGCCGCTCGTCCTCACGGACGCGGAGGGCGAGCCCGTCGAGCTCGAGCCCGGCCGGACGTGGGTCGAGCTCGTGCCGTCGGGCAGCGGGAGCTGGTCCGTCGGCTGAGGACGCGTCCTCCCCGCGGCGGACACCTCGTCCCCCGGGCGGAGCGCGGCTCCACCCGCGGGAGGACGGGTCGGCGCGCAGGTGGGGCCGCGGGGCCGACGCGGCGAGGGGTGCGCGGGCGGCACCGTGGAGTCATGGCAACCGTCGTCCCGAACCCCGTCCCCCCGTCCGTCCCCGGCGAGGACCGCGCCCCGTCGTCGGCCCCGCCCTCGTTCGCCCCGCGGCACGACGACCGCGAGCCCGGCGCCGCGCGCTCGGCCGTGCCGGTCGTCGTCTCCGTCGGCCTGCTCTTCGGCCTCGCCGTCGCGGCGGCCTTCGTGGGCCGCGGCATCATCGAGATGCTCACGGGCATGCTCGGCCAGTGAGCCCGCGGGCCGTGGCCGGCCCTTCCCGGCCCAGGAGCCGGCGCTCCTGGCGGAGCCGGCGCCTCCCGGCTCAGAACGCGTAGCCGAACCGCCCCCAGTCGGGGTCGCGCCGCTCGAGGAACGCGTCGCGCCCCTCGACGGCCTCGTCCGTGAGGTAGGCGAGGCGCGTGGCCTCCCCGGCGAACACCTGCTGCCCCATGAGCCCGTCGTCCGCGAGGTTGAACGCGAACTTCAGCATGCGGATCGCCTGCGGGGACTTCGTCGCGACGACGCGCGCGTACTCGAGCGCGAGCGCCTCGAGGTCGGCGTGGTCCGCGACCTCGTTGACGGCGCCCCACTCGAACGCGTCCTGCGCCGAGTACTCCCGCGCGAGGAAGAAGATCTCGCGCGCCCGCTTCTGGCCCACCTGCCGCGCGAGGTAGGCGGAGCCGTACCCGCCGTCGAACGAGCCCACGTCCGCGTCGGTCTGCTTGAACCGCGCGTGCTCGCGGCTCGCGATCGACAGGTCGGCGACGACGTGCAGCGAGTGCCCGCCGCCCGCGGCCCAGCCGTTGACGACGGCGACGACGACCTTGGGCATCGTGCGGATGAGCCGCTGGACCTCGAGGATGTGCAGGCGGCCCGCGCGCGCGGGGTCGACGGCGTCGCGCGTGTGCACGTCCCCGCCGCCGTCGGGGGCGGTCGTGTACTGGTACCCCGAGCGGCCGCGGATGCGCTGGTCGCCGCCCGAGCAGAACGCCCAGCCGCCGTCCTTGGGCGAGGGGCCGTTGCCCGTGAGCAGCACGGTCCCGACGTCCGACGTCATGCGGGCGTGGTCGAGGACGCGGAAGAGCTCGTCGACCGTGTGGGGGCGGAACGCGTTGCGCACCTCGGGGCGGTCGAACGCGACGCGCACGACCGGCAGGTCGCGCCGGACCGCACCGGGTGCGCCGTCGGCGCCGTCCGGCTCCCGCTCGACGCCGCGGTGGTAGGTGATGTCGGTGAGGTCGTCGAAGCCGGAGACCTCGCGCCAGGCGCGCGGGTCGAACGTCTCCGAGACGCGGCGGGGGAGGGGCGCGGGCCCGTCGGCGGGGGTCGTGTCGTCGGTGCTGCTCACGAGCGCCACGGTAGCCGGTCGGCCGGGAGGGGATGCCGCGGCCGAGATTTACTGGTACGGTAGTACCACTAAGAGCGCGCGACGGCGGGACCTGCCACCCGGTGCGCCGACCCACGGAGAGTCCCGCATGGCACTCGCATGGATCGTCCTCGTCCTGTCCGGAGCGCTCGAGGCCGGCTGGGCCCTGAGCCTCAAGGCCTCGGAGGGCTTCAGCAGGCTCTGGCCCAGCGTCTCGTTCGCCGTCCTGCTCGTCCTGAGCATGGTCGGGCTGAGCTACGCCCTCAAGACGCTGCCCGTCGGCGTCGCGTACGGCGTCTGGGTGGGCATCGGGGCCTCGCTGACCGCTATCCTCGCCGTCGTCCTGTTCGACGAGCCCGTCACGGCCCTCAAGGTCATCTCCCTCGTGCTGATCGTCGCGGGGGTGGTCGGGCTCAACCTGTCCGGTGGGGGTCACTGATGCCCGGAACGTCGACCGGTCCCGACGGCCCCGAGGGGCCGCGGACCGAGCCCCGCCGCCAGGCGCGCGGCGCCGCGCGCCGCGACGCCATCGTGCGGGCCGCCGCGGACCTCATCCTCCGGGAGGGTCCGGCGGCCGTGACGCACCGGGCCGTGGCGGCGCGGGCCGAGGTCCCGCTCGCCGCGACGACCTACTACTTCACCGGCCTCGACGACCTCATCGGCGCGGCCGGCCAGGTCATCGCGGCCGGCTGGGCCGAGCACGCGCGCGAGGCCGCGAGCAGCGCGATCCGGCGCGGGCCCGGCGTGCGCCGCACGAGCACCGCGAGCGCCGAGGTCCTCGTCGACGCCGTCCTGCCCCCGGGCGGCGAGGCTGAGGTGCGCGGGTTCTACGAGCACCTCGTCGGCGCGGGCCGCTACCCCGCGCTCGCGCGCGCGTACGGCGACGGCCGGCACCGGCTCGACACGGCCGTCGCGCACGCGCTCACCGTCCTCGGCGTGGAGCAGGGCGCGACCCCCGGCGTCGTCGTCGCGACCGTCGACGGCGCGGCGGTGAGCGCGCTGAGCGAGGGGCGCGACGTCCGCGCCCTGGCCGTGCGCCTGGTCGCCGAGCTGCTCGACGGCGTCCGCCGCGACTGACGGCCCGCCGCCCGCCGACGGGGTGCCTGCGCCCGGGGGTGCCGGGGACCCCCGGCCCGGCGAGGCCCGCGAGGGGTGGCATAGCCTGGGAGACGTGCCAGACCTGCCCGAGACCGTCGTCTACCGCACCCGCCTGACCACGCGCTTCCGGGGCCTGGACGCCCGCGACGGCGTGCTGCTGCGCGGCGCCGCGGGCTGGGGCGAGTTCTCCCCGTTCTGGGACTACGACGACGCCGAGTCCGCCGCGTGGCTGCGCGCCGCGCACGAGGCCGCCCACGAGGGCTGGCCCGCCCCGGTGCGCGACGCCGTGCCCGTCAACGTCACCGTCCCCGCGGTCGGCCCCGAGCGGGCGCGCGCGATCGTCGAGGCGTCGGGCGGGTGCCGCACGGCCAAGGTGAAGGTGGCCCAGCGCGGGCCCGACGGCGCCCTCGAGCCCCTCGCGGACGAGGTCGCGCGCCTCGAGGCCGTGCGCGACGCGCTCGGCCCGGGCGGCGCGGTGCGCGTCGACGCCAACGGCGCGTGGGACGTCGAGGACGCACTGCGCCGGCTGCCGCACCTCGACCGGGCCGCCGGCGGCCTCGAGTACGTCGAGCAGCCGTGCGCCGACGTCGCCGGGCTCGCCGCGGTGCGTCGCGGGCAGCGCGGGGACGCGGCCGTGCCCGTCGCGGCCGACGAGTCCGTCCGGCGCGCGGAGGACCCGCTCGCCGTGGTCCGGGCCGAGGCCGCGGACGTCGTCGTGCTCAAGGTCCAGCCGCTCGGCGGGGTGCGCGCGTGCCTCGAGCTCGCGGAACGCGTCGGGCTGCCCGTCGTCGTGTCGTCCGCGCTCGAGTCCTCCGTGGGCATCGCCGCGGGCGTGGCGCTCGCGGCCGCGCTGCCGGACCTGCCCTACGCGTGCGGGCTCGCCACGGTCCAGCTCCTCGCGCAGGACCCGACCGACGCGCCGCTCCTGCCGGTCGACGGCGCCCTGCGCGTCGCGCGGCCCGTGCCCTCGCCCGCCCGGCTCGAGGCGACCGCGCCCGACCCGGTGACCGACCGCCGGTGGCGCGACCGCCTCGACCGGGTCGCCGCGCTCGTCGGCGGTGCGGCGGAGGTCGCGCGATGAGCACGGGGACGGCCGCCGCGCCGCCGCCCGCCGTGCGGGTCGCGGGCGCGCTCGTGCGACGGCTCGTCGAGGCCGGCGTGCGCGACGTCGTGCTCGCCCCCGGCTCGCGGTCGGCGCCGCTCGCGTACGCGGTCGCCGCGGCGGCGGACGCCGGCCTGCTCACGCTGCACGTGCGGGTCGACGAGCGGTCGGCCGCGTTCCTCGCGCTCGGCCTCTCGCGCGGGAGCGCGCCGGTCGAGGCCGCGGGCGGGGCGACGCTCCCGCGGCCCGTCGCGGTCGTCACGACGTCCGGCACGGCGGTCGCGAACCTCCACCCCGCCGTCCTCGAGGCGCACCACCGCGGCGTCCCGCTCGTCCTGCTCACCGCGGACCGCCCGCACGAGCTGCGCGGCACGGGCGCGAACCAGACCACGGACCAGGTCGGGATCTTCGGGCCCGCGGTGCGGTACGTCGTCGCGCAGCCCGCGCCCGACGGCCGCGACGGCGAGGAGCGCGACCTGCTCGCCGCGACCGCGCGCGCGCTCGCCGCGGCGACCGGGGCGCGCGGAGCCCGGCCCGGCCCCGTGCACCTCGACCTCGCGTTCCGCGAGCCGCTCGTGCCGGACGGCGCCGCCGACCTCGCCGACCTCGTCGCGCCGTCCCCGGCGGAGGGCTCCCGCGCCGCCTTCCCGGACGTCGTCGCCCCCGTGGTCGCCGCGCCCGCCGTCCCGGCGCCGTCGGGGTCGACGCTCGTCGTCGCGGGCGACGGCGCGGGTCCCGTCGCGCGCGCGCTCGCCGAGGCGCGCGGGTGGCCGCTCCTCGCCGAGCCGTCGTCCGGGGCCACCGGCGGGTCGCACGCCGTCACGGCCCACGCGCTCGTCCTCGGCGCGGCCGGCCTCGCCGACGACGTGACCGACGTCGTGGTGCTCGGCCACCCGACCCTCACCCGGTCCGTCCAGCGGCTGCTCGCGCGGCCCGGCGTCGCCGTGACGGTCGTCGCGCCCGGGGCGGCCCCCTGGCCCGACGCCGCGCGCAACGCCTCGACCGTGCTCCCGGCCGTCCCCGAGGCGTGGCTCGAGCCGGCCGCGACCGACGCGTCCCCGTTCCTCGCGCGCTGGCAGGCGGCGGGCGCCGCGGCGGCGCGCGTGGTCGCGGCGGCGACCACGGGCGACGGCGAGCCCGACGGGCCGTCCGTCGCGCGCGCCGTCGCGCAGGCCTGCGCGCCCGGCGAGATCCTGCTCGTGGGGGCGTCGAGCCCCGTGCGCGACCTCGGCCACGTGCTCGGGCCGGGCGTCGTCGACGCCGACGAGGACGGACCGGTCGTGCTCGCCAACCGCGGCCTCGCGGGGATCGACGGGACGGTCTCGACCGCGACGGGCCTCGCGCTCGCCGCGGCCCGGCGCGGGGTCCGCGTGCGCGCCCTGCTCGGCGACCTCACGTTCCTGCACGACGTCGGCGGCCTCCTGCGCGGGCCGGACGAGCCGCACGTCGACCTCCAGCTCGTCGTGGTGAACGACGACGGCGGGTCCATCTTCGCGGGCCTCGAGCCCGGGGGGCTGGGGGAGTCGTCCGTGGCCGCGGGCCGGACGTTCGAGCGCGTCTTCGCCACGCCGCACGGCGCGAACCTCGCGCACCTGTGCTCGGGCTACGGCGTGGACCACCAGCTCGTGCCCGACGTCGCGTCGTTGCGCCACGCGCTCGCGGCGCCGAGCCACGGGGTCCAGGTGCTCGAGGTGAAGGTCGCCCGCGCGGACCGGCGCGCCGCGGGCGACGCGCTCGCCGCGGCCGTGCGCGCCGCGGTCGAGGAGGCCGTCTCCGGCTGACCGCACGCCAGGATTCGCAGAGAACTCCCAGGGACGCTCAAGGGTCGTTCAAGCCCGGCGGTGTGAAGTAGTGGGCAGAACGAGGAGGCCCACCATGTCGAACGACACCCCCACCACGCCGATCACCCCCGTCCCGGCGAGCACGCCCGCCGACGGCGGCGCCCCCGTCGCGCAGACGACGTCCGCCGCCCCGGTCCAGGCCGCGCCCGAGCAGCACGCCCCGCACGCGCCGGCCGGCGCGCCCGGTGCGCAGCACCCCCAGGCGCAGCCGACGCAGCAGCTCCCGGCGCAGGAGCCGGTGCAGCAGCACGTCCAGCACGTCCACCTCGCGCAGCCCGCGCCGGTGCAGCAGCCCGCGCGGCAGCCGGCGAACCCCTACGCGTACGCGCCGGGCGCGCACGTCCCCGCCGGGACGCCCGGCGCGCCGGGGAGCGTCCCGCCGCCGCCCGCACCGCCCGTCCCGGCCGAGACCGCAGGCGCAGGCAGGGAGCGTCGCCGCGGCTGGGTCCCGGTCGTCAGCGCCGCCGCGGCCGCCGCCGTCCTGGCGAGCCTCGGGACCGCCGGTCTCACCGGCGCGTTCGGCGACGACGGCACCGCCGCGACGTCGCTCGCCGACGTCGGCCAGCAGGAGCAGTCGACGACCGCGCCCGTGGCGAGCTCGTCGTCGCAGAACCCCGACTGGGAGGCCGTGACGAAGGCTGTCGCGCCGTCGGTCGTTGCGATCCAGGTGCAGACCCAGGCCGGCGGCGCCGAGGGCTCGGGCGTGATCGTCGACGACCAGGGGCACGTCGTGACGAACAACCACGTCGTCGAGGGCGCCGCGGACGACACCGTGCAGGTGACGCTGAGCGACGGCCGCCTGTTCGACGCGAAGATCGTCGGACTCGACCCGGCGACGGACCTCGCGGTCGTGCAGATCCAGGACGCGCCCGACGACCTCCAGCCCGCGACGCTCGGCGACTCCGACGACGTGAGCGTGGGCGAGTCCGTGCTCGCCGTCGGCAACCCGCTCGGCCTCGCGAACACGGCCACGACCGGCATCGTCTCGGCGGTCGACCGGCCGGTGTCCGCGTCGGGCACCGAGGGCGGCACGTCCGTCGTGACGAACGCGATCCAGATCGACGCCGCGATCAACCCCGGCAACTCGGGCGGCCCGCTGTTCGACGCGCAGGGCCGCGTCATCGGCATCACGTCGTCCATCGCGACGCTCTCGAGCGGCGGCAGCCAGTCCGGCTCGATCGGTCTCGGCTTCGCCATCCCGGTGAACCTCGCGAAGTCGATCAGCGCCCAGCTCGTCGAGAACGGCACGGCCGAGCACGCGTTCCTCGGGGTCTCGCTCACGGACGCCACGGCGACGGCCGACGGCGTGACGCGTCGCGGCGCCCAGGTCGCCGAGGTGACCGAGGGCTCGCCCGCGGCCGAGGCCGGCGTGCAGACCGGCGACGTGATCGTCGGGATCGACGGGCACGCCGTCGGCGGCGCCGAGTCGCTCACGGCGTTCGTCCGCGAGCGTGCGGCCGGCGAGAAGGCGGCGCTGACGGTCGTGCGCGACGGGAAGACCGTCGAGGTCGACGTGACGCTCGCGACGCGTCCCGCCGACGACGAGACGACGAGCCAGGGCTCGGACGGCTCCGGCCAGGGCCAGGTCCCCGGCCAGGACGGCCAGCAGGGCCAGGACGGCGAGCAGGGCCAGGACGGCCAGCAGGGCCAGGACCAGCAGGGTCAGGACCAGCAGACCGACCCGAGCGACCCGAGCAACGTCCCGAACCCGTTCGACTGGTTCTTCGGCGGCCGCGGCTGACCCACGAGGACCTCGCCCGCCGCGCGTCGTCGCGCCGCGCGGCGGGCGTCCCGGCGGCTCGTGGAGTCCCCCCGCGAGGCCGCCCGCCAGGCCGGCACGGAGTCTCCGTGCCGGCCTCCGGCGTGCCCGGCCGCGGCGAGGGACCGGCGGGTCAGAAGAGACGGCCCCCGGTGACGGCGAGGTGCTCGCCCGTGACGTAGCTCGACTCCTGCGACGCGAAGAACACGTACGCGGGCGCGAGCTCGGCCGGCTGGCCCGCGCGGCCCAGCGGCGTGTCGCCGCCGAACTGCTCGACCTTCTCGTCGGGCATCGTGGCGGGGATGAGCGGCGTCCAGATCGGCCCCGGGGCGACCGCGTTGACGCGGATGCCCTCCTCCGCGAGCTGCTGCGCGAGGCCGCGCGTGACGTTGAGGATCGCGGCCTTCGTCGCGGCGTAGTCGAGCAGCGGCGGGCTGGGGTCGGACGCCTGGATCGACGTCGTGTTGATGATCGAGCCGCCGCGCGGCAGGTGGTCGAGCGCGGCCCGGGTGATCCAGAACAGCGCGTAGAGGTTGGTCTTCAGCACGCGGTCGAGCTGCTCGGTCGTGATGCCGCGCAGCCCGTCGTCCTGCGCCATCTGGTACGCGGCGTTGTTGACGAGGACGTCGAGGCCGCCGAGGCCCGAGACGGCGTCCTCGACGAGCCGGTGGCAGAACGCCTCGTCCTGGATGTCGCCCGGCAGCAGGACGGCGCGGCGTCCGGCGTCCTCGACCCAGCGGGCCGTGGTCCGGGCGTCGTCCTCCTCCTCGGGCAGGTACGAGATCGCGACGTCGGCGCCCTCGCGCGCGAAGGCGATCGCGACGGCGCGGCCGATGCCGGAGTCGCCGCCGGTGACGAGCGCCTTCTTGCCGTCGAGGCGGCCGGAGCCCGCGTACGTCGTCTCGCCGTGGTCCGGCTCCTGCGACATCTCGGCGGTACGGCCGGGGGGCTCCAGGTCGTCCGCCGGCTGCTTCGGCCGGGGCTCCTGCGTCGTGGGGTCCTGGGGTGCGGTCTGGTCGGACATGGCTGTCTCCCGTGTCGGTGGCGGGGGGCCCACCCAGCATGGGCAGGTCTCGCCGCACTCGCAGCACCGGTGCGCGCGGCCCTCGTCCCGCGCCGCCCGGACCCGACGCCCCGGCGGCCCGGGCGGCCGTCGGGGCACGACGACGTCAGGCCGACGGCGTCAGGCCGAGGACCTCAGGCCGAGGACCTCAGGCCGAGGACCTCAGGCCGCCGGCGTCACGACGCCGGTGCCGGTGCCTCGCGGGGGTCGAGCGGCTTGGTGAAGAAGCCGGCCGTCTCGGTGTAGCCGCCGGCGAGGGAGAACTCCTGGCACACGCCGGTGGCGATGGCCGCGCGGAGCGCGCCCGCCTCCTCGGCCCAGCCCTCGGCCGCCGCGAGCAGCGCCCGCCCCAGACCGAGGCGTCGGTGGCCCGGGGACACGACGAGCTCCTCGACCCGGCACACCACGCCGTTCGCGGCGAAGCTCAGGTGCCGGTTCGCGAGGACGTAGCCCACGACGCCGTCCTCGGGCAGCTCGGCCACCGCGAAGAACGTGTCGAGCGCGGCGAGGAGCGGCCCGAAGGACCGGTCGAACGCCGTGCGCTCGGGCTGGTGGAGGCGCATCTCGGGCACGAGCGGCCACACGGCGTCGCGGTCCGCGACGGTCGCGCGCCGCACGAGGACCCCGGACGGGCCGGCGGAGGGCAGGGCGGAGGAAAGGGGGGATTCGGACACCTTCGCGAACCTAGCAGCGCCCCGCTCGTCTCCGACAGGGGCGTCCGGTGCCCGGTCGTCCGGCCGGGGCGGTGACGTTTCGCCCGGACGACGATCATGCGCCTGGCCCCCGCCGAGCATGCGGTCGTCTCCCGTTCCGGCCCTCGATCGGGCCACAGCCGCATGCTCGGCGGTCACCGGCGGCTGCGGTCAGGGTCGGGAGGGCGTCAGGAGCCGAGGGCGTACCGGAGGGGCTCGAGCTTCGCCTCCGACTCGGCGAGCTCGGCCGCCGGGTCGGACGCCGCGACGATCCCGCAGCCCGCGAAGAGCCGGACCGTGCGCGGGTCGCTCGCGGAGAGCTCCGCCGAGCGCAGAGCGATGCCCCACTCGCCGTCGCCGTCAGCGCCGAGCCAGCCCACCGGGCCGGCGTAGCGCCCACGGTCCATGCCCTCGATCTCGCGGATGAGCTCGCGCGCGACCTCCGTCGGGGTGCCGCACACCGCGGCCGACGGGTGCAGCGCCGCGGCGAGCGCGAGGCTCGTCGGCCCCGCGCCCGCGCCGCGCGCGAGGACGCCCGTGACGTCGGAGGCGAGGTGCATGACGTTGGGCAGGTGCAGCACGAACGGCGCGTCGGGCACGTTCGTCGACGTGCAGAACGGCGCGAGCGCCTGCGCGACCGACGCGACGGCGTACTCGTGCTCCTCGAGGTCCTTCGACGAGCGCGCGAGCTGGGCGGCCCGCAGGAGCGCCTCGTCGTCCGACAGCCCGGCGCGGCGGATCGTCCCGGCGAGCACGCGGGACGTCACGAGACCCTTCTCGGAGCGCACGAGCAGCTCGGGCGTCGCGCCGACCATGCCGTCCACGGAGAACGTCCAGCACGCCTCGTACGCCGCGGCGAGGCGCGCGAGCAGCCAGCGCGGGTCGACGGGCTCGCTCGTGTGCGCGAGGACGTCGCGCGCCAGCACGACCTTCTCGAGCGCGCCCGCGCGGATGCGCTCGACGCCCTCGGCGACGACGTCGGCCCAGTCGTCCGCGCGCAGCGCGCCGTCGCGCCACGTCACGTCGCCGGGCGCCGTGACGGGCGTGCGGGGCGCCCGCGCGAGGGCGTCCGCGGGGGAGGAGGAGAGCGAGCCGGCGGTGTCGACGGTCGTGAGCCACGTCGTGCCGTCGCGGCGACCGACGACGACGCGCGGCACGACGAGCACGCCGCCCGCGCGCACCGGGTCGTGCGCGTCGTCGCCCGGCGCGGAGTCGTCGAACGCGAAGCTCCCGAACGCCACCGGGCCGGTGCCCGGCAGGCCGACCTCGTCGCGCACGACGGCGCGCGCGAGCGTCTCGTGCCAGGCCGCCTCGGCGTCGGCGAACCGCCCCGGGCCCCACGTCTCGAGCCGCAGCGCCTCGCCCCAGCCGACGATCCCGTCGCCCCGGCGCACCCAGGTGAGGGGCTGCGCGTCGGGCAGGAGGTCCACGAGGGCGGCGGGCCCGCCCGGGAGGTCGTCGATCCGGGTGGTCCGCACGACCAGGGGGTGGGGCTGGACGGCCGGGACGGCCGACGGTTCTGCGCTCATCGCCTCCCAGGGTAAGCGCGCCCGCCGGGTGGCGCGGGCCGCCGGGCGCGCGGGCGGGCGCGGCCGCGGGCCGTCGCCGGGCGCGCCGCGGCGTGGCGGCCCGACCGCGCCGACCGTGGAAGCATGGCCCCATGCCCCGCGCCAACCTGGACAAGAAGCCCACCGAGGTCGCGTCGATGTTCGACGGCATCGCCCGTCGCTACGACCTGACGAACGACATCCTGTCGCTCGGGCAGGACCGGGCCTGGCGGCGCGCGACCGTGCGCGCGCTCGACGCGCTGCCCGGGGAGAAGGTGCTCGACCTCGCGGCCGGGACCGGGACGTCGTCCGAGCCGTTCGCCGACGACGGCGTGCGCGTCGTCCCGTGCGACTTCTCGTTCGGGATGCTCCAGGTGGGCAAGGAGCGCCGCCCCGACCTCCCGTTCGTCGCGGGCGACGCGACGCGTCTGCCGTTCGCCGACGCGACGTTCGACGCCGTGACGATCTCGTTCGGCCTGCGCAACGTCGTCGACACCGAGGGCGCGCTGCGCGAGATGCTGCGCGTCGTGCGGCCCGGCGGCCGCGTGGTGATCTGCGAGTTCTCGACGCCGACGTGGGAGCCGTTCCGCGTGCTCTACCAGGAGTACCTCGTGCAGGCGCTGCCGCGCATCGCGGCCGCCGTCACGCGCGAGGGCGGGTCGTACGAGTATCTCGCCGAGTCGATCGCCGCGTGGCCCGACCAGCAGGGCCTCGGCCGCCTGCTGCTGCGCGCCGGCTGGGGCCAGGTCGCCTACCGCAACCTCTCCGGCGGGATCGTCGCGCTGCACCGCGCCACGCGCCCCTGACGCCGCGGCGGGCTCCCGCACCCGCCTCCTCCCGTGCAGCCGGCTCGTCCCGGGCACCCGCCTCGTCCCGGGCACCCGCCGCCTCGCGCGCCCGTGCAGGCCTGCCCGCGGCTCAGACCGGGGCGAGGGCGACGTGTTCGCCGTCGGGCAGGGTCACGATGACCTCGTCGCCCGTCGCGATCGTCCCGCCGCGCTCGACGACCGCCATGACCCCCGCCCGGCGCACGACGGCGCCGTCGGCGTCGCGGCCGACGACCCGGCGCAGCAGCCCCGGCCGGAAGTCGTCGATCTGCGTGCACGGGTTGCGCAGCCCCGTGACCTCGAGGACGACGTCGGGCCCGATCGCGAGGCGCGTCCCGCGGGGCAGCCCGAGCAGGTCGAGACCGCGCGTCGTGACGTTCTCGCCGAGGTCGCCGGCGGAGACGTCGAACCCCGCCGCGGCGAGCTCGTCGAGGAGCTCCGCGTGGACGAGGTGCACCTGGCGCAGGTTGGGCTGCGTCGGGTCGGCGCGGACGCGGCTGCGGTGCTGCACGGTCGCGCCCGCGTGGGCGTCGCCGACGACGCCGTGGCCCGCGACGACCTCGACCGAGCCGGCGACCTTCTTGCGGAACCCGTGCACCGGGCTCGACGCCACGGCCTGGACGTGCGGTGTCGGGGGAGCCACACCGCGATCCTGCCGCGCCGGCGGGCCGCGCGCCAGGCCCGGCGACCTCGCCCGGCGAACCCTTCGGCGAACCCTTCGGCAAACCCCTCGGCAAACCCCGGCGAACCCCCGGTGACGTGCCGGGGGTCTCCCGGCGATACCCCGGCGCCCCGCGCGACGCCTTCCGTGGAGGTCCCCGGTCCCAGGGTCCTCGGTGCCGGACGGCAGGGACGGAGGTCCCCGATCTGGCGAGGAAGGCTCTCCTTGCTACACATCGCGCTCCGGAAGTGACTAGAGTGACGGTTGTCCATTGTGACCGACTTCACAAGGGCGACGGGTGCGCCGTGCCCGAGGACGGGTCACGGTGAGGGTGCGTGAGCACCGACGGGTGTTCCGACGAGTGGGCGAAGAGGTGAGGACGTGGGCGCTGGGCGCGACGACGCCGACGTCATCGTCGTGGGCGCGGGCCCCGCGGGGTCGACCGCGGCGCACTACTGCGCGGCGGCCGGGCTGAACGTCCTGCTGCTCGAGAAGTCCGCGTTCCCGCGCGACAAGATCTGCGGCGACGGGCTCACCCCGCGCGCCGTCGCCGAGCTCGTGCGCATGGGCGTCCCGACGCGCGCCGAGGACGGCTGGATCCGCAACGAGGGCCTGCGCGTCGTCGCGACCGGACGGTCGTGGGAGCTCGCCTGGCCCGACCTCGCGTCCTACCCGAGCTACGGCATGGCCCGCGCCCGCCACTCGTTCGACCGGACGCTCGCCGAGCACGCGCAGCGCACGGGCGCCAAGCTGCTCGAGCGCACCGCCGTCACGGGTCCGGTGCTCGACGAGCGCACGGGCCGTGTCGTCGGCGTCACGGCCCGGCCGGTCGACGACAAGGGCCGTCGCGCCGGCGACGAGGTCACCTACCGCGCGCCCGTCGTCATCGCGGCCGACGGCGTGTCCTCCCGGTTCGCTCTCGCGCTCGGCCTCACGAAGCGCGAGGACCGCCCGATGGGTGTCGCCGTCCGCACCTACTTCAGGACCCCTCGGCACGACGACGCGTGGATGGAGTCCCACCTCGAGCTGTGGGAGGGCGCGCCGAACCGCTCGGCCCTCCTGCCGGGCTACGGCTGGATCTTCGCGCTCGGGGACGGCACGGCGAACGTCGGGCTCGGCTCGGTGAACTCGACGCCCGCCAAGCAGTCCGCGGCGAACGTCGACTACAAGGCGCTCTTCGCGACGTGGATGCGCAACGCGCCCGCGGAGTGGGAGTTCACCGAGGAGAACCAGCTCGGCCCCGTGCGCGGCGCCGCGCTGCCCATGGGGTTCAACCGCTCGCCGCTGTACACGCGCGGCGTGCTGCTCGTCGGCGACTCCGGCGGCATGGTGAGCCCGTTCAACGGCGAGGGCATCGCGTACGCGATGCAAGCCGCGCGCACCGCGGCGGACGTCGTCGCGCAGTCGCGCGCCCGGGGCACCGACGCGGGCCGCGAGCGCGCGCTCCAGACCTACCCCCGGGTCATGCGCCGCGAGCTCGGCGGCTACTACACGCTCGGCCGGTACTTCGTGAAGCTCATCGAGCACCCCGAGGTCATGCGGATCTGCACCCGGTACGGCCTGCCCCGGCCCGTCGTCATGCGGTTCGTGCTCAAGCTCCTGTCCGACTGCTACGAGCCCCGCGGCGGCGACTGGGTCGACCGCGTCATCGCGGGGCTGACGAGGGTGGTGCCATCGTCATGACCCGACGAGGTGGGCCGGCGACGATGCCGGCGCTCGCACCACCTGCACGTGAGCCCGGGCACCGCCCGGTGGCCCCGAGCCCCCACTCGAGGAGTACGCGATGACCAACCCGTACGTACCGCTTCTCGTCCTCATGGGCGTCGCCGCGGTCCTCGCTCTCGGCGGCGTCGCCGCGAGCGCGGTGATCGGCCCGAAGCGCTACAACCGCGCCAAGCTGGACGCCTACGAGTGCGGCATCGAGCCCACGCCCCACGCCGTGGGCGGCGGCCGCTTCCCGATCAAGTACTACCTCGTCGCGATGACGTTCATCGTCTTCGACATCGAGGTGGTCTTCCTCTACCCGTGGGCCGTCGACTTCGCGACGCTCGCGACCTTCGGCCTCGTGGCGATGCTCGGGTTCCTCGCGCTCATCACCGTGCCGTTCGTCTACGAGTGGCGTCGTGGGGGCCTCGAGTGGGACTGACCCCCGTGCACGACGCACGTCCGCTGCCGCCCGTCGCCGACGGCACCCGCACCTCGCGCCCGCGGCCCCGCCGCGCCGGGCGCTAGCCAGACCAGGAGGACACCATGGGGATCGAGGAAGCTCCTTCAGGCTTCTTGCTCACGACCATCGAGGACCTCGCCGGGTACTTCCGCAAGGCCTCGCTGTGGCCCGTGACGTTCGGGCTCGCGTGCTGCGCGATCGAGATGATGGCCGCGGGCGCGTCGCGCTTCGACCTGTCGCGCTTCGGCATGGAGGTGTTCCGCGCCTCGCCGCGCCAGGCCGACCTCATGATCGTGGCCGGCCGGGTGAGCCAGAAGATGGCGCCCGTCGTGCGCCAGGTCTACGACCAGATGAGCGCGCCCAAGTGGGTGCTCTCGATGGGCGTGTGTGCGTCGAGCGGCGGCATGTTCAACAACTACGCGATCGTGCAGGGCGTCGACCACGTCGTGCCCGTGGACATCTACCTGCCGGGCTGCCCGCCGCGGCCCGAGATGCTCATCAACGCGATCCTCGCGCTCCACGAGCAGATCCGCGAGGAGCCGCTCGGCGTGAACCGCGAGGAGGCGGCGCGCGCCGCCGAGGCCGCGGCGCTCGAGGCGACGCCGACGTTCCAGATGAAGGGGCTGCTGCGATGACCGGCACGACCGGCGACGGCGCCAAGCCCGTCCCGCAGCCGGAGGAGGTCCAGGGCCCGCGCGCGACCGACCTCGTCACCGGCTCCGGGTCGCCCCGGACGCTCGACGTCGTCGAGGTGCGGTCCGGCATGTTCGGCGCGCACGGCTCCGGCGACACGTCGGGCTACGGCGGCCTCGTGCAGCCGGTGGCGATGCCGGGCGCGAGCCCGCGGCCCTACGGGAGCTGGTTCGACGAGGTCGTCGACGTGCTCGGCGAGGTGCTCGCGGAACGCGGGACGGCGGTCGCCGACGCGCTCGACTTCGTGAGCGTGGACCCGCCCGGGCCGCACGCCGAGCTGACGCTCCACGTGCACCGCGACCACCTCGTCGAGGTGTGCCAGGCCCTGCGCGACGATCAGGACCTGCGGTTCGAGCTGAGCCTCGGCGTCAGCGGGGTCCACTTCCCCCACGACGTCGGCCGCGAGCTGCACGCCGTCTACCACCTCACGTCGATCACCCACGGGCGCCGCCTGCGCCTCGAGGTCGCGGTGCCCGACGCCGACCCGCACGTCCCGTCGACGACGTCGGTCTACCCGACGAACGACTGGCACGAGCGCGAGACGTGGGACTTCTTCGGGATCGTCTTCGACGGACACCCCGCGCTCGCGCGCATCGAGATGCCGGACGACTGGCCCGGCCACCCGCAGCGCAAGGACTACCCCCTCGGCGGCATCCCCGTCGAGTACAAGGGCGCGACCGTGCCCCCGCCCGACACGAGGAGGTCGTACTCGTGAGCACGCACACCACCGGCGCCCCGGGGTCCGCCCCGCACGCCACGCGCCCGCCCGTGGGCGACTTCGAGCCGGGCGTCCCGAGCTTCGAGGCGTCGGGCGGCGACTGGGCCGAGATCGCGGAGAACGCGGTCGCCGCGGCCGCGCTCGGCGAGGAGCGCATCGTCGTCAACATGGGTCCCCAGCACCCGTCGACGCACGGCGTGCTGCGCCTCATGCTCGAGATCGAGGGCGAGACCGTCACCGAGGCGCGGTGCGGCGTCGGCTACCTGCACACCGGCATCGAGAAGAACATGGAGTTCCGGACGTGGACGCAGGGCGTCACGTTCTGCACCCGCATGGACTACCTCGCGCCGTTCTTCCAGGAGACGGCGTACTGCCTCGCGGTGGAGAAGCTCCTCGGCATCACGGACGACGTGCCGGAGCGCGCGAGCGTGATCCGCGTCCTGCTCATGGAGCTCAACCGCATCGCGTCGCACCTCGTGTGCCTCGGCACGGGCGGCAACGAGATGGGCGCGACGACCGTCATGACCATCGCGTTCACCGCGCGCGAGGAGATCCTCAAGGTCTTCGAGGCGGTCACGGGCCTGCGCATGAACCACGCGTTCGTGCGCCCCGGCGGCGTCGCGCAGGACGTGCCCCCGGACCTCGTCGACCAGGTGCGCGCGGCCGAGCCGCTGATCCGTCGCTACCTCGCCCAGCTCGGCGACCTCATGCTCGCCAACCCGATCTTCAAGGGCCGCCTCGTCGGCGTCGGGCACCTCAACCTCGCCGGCTGCATGGCCCTCGGGATCACCGGCCCGGTGCTGCGCTCGACCGGCCTCCCGTACGACGTGCGCAAGACCGACCCGTACTGCGGCTACGAGACGTACGACTTCGACGTCCCGACGTCGCAGGGCGCGGACTGCTACGACCGCGTCGTCCTGCGCATCGAGGAGTGCTACCAGTCGCTGCGCATCGTCGAGCAGTGCCTCGAGCGGCTGGAGGCCACCGCGGGCCAGCCGGTGATGGTGGGCGACCGCAAGATCGCGTGGCCGGCGCAGCTCGCGATCGGCTCGGACGGCCAGGGCAACTCGCTCGAGCACATCAAGGAGATCATGGGCACCTCGATGGAGGCCCTGATCCACCACTTCAAGCTCGTGACGGAGGGCTTCCGGGTCCCCGTCGGGCAGGCGTGGCAGACCGTGGAGCACCCGCGCGGCGAGCTCGGCGTGCACCTCGTGTCCGACGGCGGCACGCGCCCCTACCGGGCGCACTTCCGCGACCCGTCGTTCAACAACCTCCAGGCCGTGGCCGCGATGTGCGAGGGCGGCCAGGTCGCCGACGTCGTCGTCGCCGTCGCGTCCCTGGACCCCGTCCTGGGAGGGGTGGACCGATGACGATCGACGCAGGACCCACGACGAACGGGTCGCCCGCCGGGGGGCCGCGCTCGCGCCCGGGCTACGACGCCGAGACGACCGCCCGCCTCGCCGCCGACGCCGCGCAGATCGTCGCCCGCTACCCGCAGGCGCGCTCCGCGCTGCTGCCGATGCTGCACCTCGTGCAGTCGGAGGACGGGTACGTCTCGCGCGACGGCATCCTGTTCTGCGCCGAGCAGCTCGACCTCACGGCCGCGGAGGTCTCGGCCGTCGCGACGTTCTACACGCAGTACAAGCGCCACCCCAACGGCACCTACACGGTCGGCGTCTGCACCAACACGCTGTGCGCGATCATGGGCGGCGACGAGATCTTCGACGAGCTCTCGGAGCACCTCGGCGTCGGCCACGACGAGACGACCGAGGACGGCGCCGTCACGCTCGAGCGCGTCGAGTGCAACGCCGCGTGCGACTACGCGCCCGTGATGATGGTCAACTGGGAGTTCTTCGACAACCAGACGCCGCAGTCGGCGACGGACGTCGTCGACCGCCTGCGCGCCGGCGAGCAGGTCGCACCGACCCGCGGCGCCGCGAGCGTGTGCACCTTCAAGCAGATGAGCCGCGTCCTCGCGGGCTTCTCCGACGGTCGCGCCGACGAGGGCGTGGGCGCGGGCGAGCCCACGCTCGCCGGCCTGCGCCTCGCCCGCGAGCACGGCTGGACCGCCCCCGGCACCAGGGTCGACGAGGGGCTGGCCCCGGCGGACGGCGAGACGGACGCAGAGGCGGGCACGGGGGCGCCGGATGCGAAGGGCGTGGCGGGCCTGGCGGGAGCGCCGCGAGGGACGAGCGGCGCGGATGGTAGCCCGAGCACCGGAGCCCCCGGGCCCGCCGGAGGCGAGCCGGAAACCGGCGAGGAGCAGTCGAGCGCGGAGCGCGAGCCGACGACCGGGTCGGACGTCGAGCCCGGCGGCAAGCCCGGGACGCCGGAGCGCGAGGGCGACGCGTCGAGCCCGGAGGAACGTCCGGCGTCGGCCACGGAGGAGGACGCATGAGCGAGCAGCCGCAGTCGACGGTCGCGCCGTTGACGCCCGTCCTGTCGGACACCTGGGACGCCGACCGCTCGTGGACGCTGCGGTCGTACGTCGACCGCGGCGGCTACGCGGGCCTGCGCGCGGCGCTCGGCCAGGACCCGGCGGACGTCGTCGCGGCGGTCAAGGCCTCGGGCCTGCGCGGCCGCGGGGGAGCGGGGTTCCCGACGGGCATGAAGTGGGGCTTCCTGCCCCCGTCCGACGGCGGTCCGCGCTACCTGGTCGTCAACGCCGACGAGTCCGAGCCGGGCACGTGCAAGGACATCCCGCTCATGATGGCGAGCCCGCAGGCGCTCGTGGAGGGCGTGGCGATCACGTCGTACGCGATCGGGTGCCGGCACGCGTTCATCTACGTGCGCGGCGAGGTGCTGCACGTGTACCGCCGCCTCCTGCGCGCCGTCGAGGAGGCGTACGAGGCCGGGTACCTGGGCACGGACGTCCTGGGGTCGGGCTTCGACCTCGACGTCACGGTGCACGCGGGCGCGGGCGCGTACATCTGCGGCGAGGAGACGGCGCTCCTGGACTCGCTCGAGGGCCTGCGCGGCCAGCCGCGGCTCAAGCCGCCGTTCCCCGCGGTCGCGGGCCTGTACGCGCGCCCGACGGTGGTGAACAACGTCGAGTCCATCGCGAGCGTGCCGTCGATCGTCGAGCGCGGCGCGGACTGGTTCGCCTCGATGGGCACCGAGCGGTCGGCCGGGTTCGGGCTCTTCTCGCTCTCGGGCCACGTGACGCGGCCGGGCCAGTACGAGGCGCCGCTCGGCACCACGCTGCGCGAGCTCCTCGACCTGGCGGGCGGGATCCGCGGGGGCAAGGACCTCAAGTTCTGGACGCCGGGCGGGTCGTCGACGCCGCTCTTCACGGACGCGCACCTCGACACCCCGCTCGACTACGAGTCGGTCGCCGCGGCGGGCTCGATGCTCGGTACGCGCGCGCTGCAGATCTTCGACTCCACGACGTGCGTCGTGCGCGCGGTGAGCCGCTGGACGGACTTCTACGCGCACGAGTCGTGCGGCAAGTGCACGCCGTGCCGCGAGGGCACGTACTGGATGAAGCAGGTGCTGGCCCGCATCGAGGCGGGCCAGGGCACCCCCGGCGACCTCGACCTGCTCCTCGACACGTGCGACAACATCCTCGGCCGCGCGTTCTGCGCGCTCGGCGACGGGGCGACGTCGCCCGTGACGAGCAGCATCGAGCTCTTCCGGGACGAGTACGAGGCCCACATCTCGGGCCACGGCTGCCCGTTCGACCCGTCCGCCGCGGCGCTGTTCGACTACACCCCGCGACCGGCGGCGGCGCGCGCCCTCACGGCAGGAGTGCACTGATGACGACGACGACCCCCGCCACGACCGCGGCCGGCGACGGCGCGAAGGCCCCGGTCCCCGCGGAGCACGTGGCCGTGACGATCGACGACGTGGAGATGTCCGTCCCGAAGGGGACGCTCGTCATCCGCGCGGCGGAGCAGATCGGCATCCAGATCCCGCGGTTCTGCGACCACCCGCTGCTCGCGCCCGCGGGCGCGTGCCGGCAGTGCCTCGTCGAGGTCGCGACCCCCGACCGCGACGGGAACCTGCGCCCCATGCCGAAGCCGCAGGCGTCGTGCACGCTCGAGGCCACGCCCGGCATGGTCGTGAAGACCCAGCGCACGAGCCCCGTCGCCGACAAGGCGCAGCACGGGATCATGGAGCTGCTGCTCATCAACCACCCGCTCGACTGCCCGGTGTGCGACAAGGGCGGCGAGTGCCCGCTGCAGAACCAGGCGATGAGCAACGGCCGCGCGACGAGCCGGTTCGTGGACGTCAAGCGCACGTTCCCCAAGCCGATCGCCGTCTCGACGACGATCCTGCTCGACCGCGAGCGGTGCGTGCTGTGCCAGCGGTGCACGCGGTTCTCCAAGGAGATCGCGGGCGACGCGTTCATCGACCTGCAGAAGCGCGGTGCAGCCCAGCAGATCGGCCGCTTCGACGAGGCGGTGCTGGACTTCGCGCCGCCCGCCGGGACCGCGCCGGGCGACCGCCCCGTCGGGCTCGCGCTCGAGGACGAGGCCGGGCTGCCGTTCGCGTCGTACTTCTCGGGCAACACCGTCCAGATCTGCCCCGTCGGCGCGCTCACGGGCGCGGCCTACCGGTTCCGGTCCCGCCCGTTCGACCTCGTCTCGACGCCCTCGGTCGCCGAGCACGACTCGTGCGGGAGCGCGATCCGCGTCGACCACCGCCGCGGCGTCGTGCTGCGGCGCCTCGCGGGCGACGACCCGGTCGTCAACGAAGAGTGGATCACCGACAAGGACCGCTTCGCGTTCGCGTGGCAGTCGGCCCCGGACCGCCTGACCCACCCGCTCGTGCGCGACCGCGAGGTCGCGCCCGACGGCACCGTGACGCGCGGCGAGCTCCGCCCGGCGTCGTGGGCCGAGGCGCTCGAGGTCGCGGGCGAGGCGCTCGTGCGGGCGCGCGACGCGGGCGGCGTCGGCGTCCTGCCGGGCGGCCGCCTGACGGTCGAGGACGCGTACGCCTACGCCAAGCTCGCGCGCGTCCTGCTGCGGACCAACGACGTCGACCACCGCGCCCGCGCGCACGGGGCCGAGGAGGCCGACTTCCTCGCCCACGCCGTCGCGGGGCGCGGCATCGGGGTGACGTTCTCCGAGCTCGAGAAGGCTCCCGCGGTGCTCCTCGTCGGCCTGGAGGCCGAGGAGGAGGCGGGCGTCACGTTCCTGCGGCTGCGCAAGGGCGCCCTGCGCCACGGCGTGCGCGTGTTCTCGCTCGCGCCGTTCGCCTCGCGCGGTCTGCAGCGCGTCGAGGGCACGCTCCTGCCGGCCGCGCCCGGCACCGAGGCCGAGTGGCTCGACGGCATCGCCGGCGGCGACCAGGTCCGCACGCTCGACGAGGCGGCGGGCGCGGACGACGCGCTCGCCGCGGCGAGCGACGCGCTGCGCGCCCCCGGTGCGGTCATCCTCGTCGGCGAGCGGGTCGCCGCGACGCCGGGCGGGTACAGCGCGGTGCTGCGCGCCGCCGCCGCGACGGGCGCGCGCCTCGCGTGGGTGCCCCGCCGCGCGGGCGAGCGCGGCGGCGTCGAGGTCGGCACGCTGCCGAACCTCCTGCCGGGCGGGCGGCCCGTCGCGGACGACGTCGCGCGCCGGGACGTCGCCGCGGTGTGGGGCGTCGACCCCGAGGCCCTGCCCTCGGCACCCGGCCGGGACCTCGGCGAGATGCTCGACGCGCTCTCGGTGGGCCAGCTCTCGGGGGTCGTCGTCGGCGGGCTCGAGCTCGCCGACCTGCCCGACCCGGAGCACGCGCGCCGCGCGCTCGCCGCCGCGGACGTCGTGGTGAGCCTCGAGGTGCGCGCGTCCGCGGTCACCGGGCTGGCCGACGTCGTGCTCCCCGTCGCGCCGCCCGTCGAGCGCGCCGGGTCGTACTGGAGCTGGGAGGGCCGGCTGCGGCCGTTCCCGGCGGCCCTCGAGTCGACCGCGATGGCCGACCACCGCGTGCTCGACGCGCTCGCCGACGCCGCGGGCACGCCGCTGGGCCTCGCGAGCGTGGACGGGGTCCGCGCGGAGCTCGGCCGGCTCGACGCGTGGGACGGCGAGCGCGTCGCGGCGCCCGACGTCGTCGCGGCCGAGCCGCCCGCCGTCGCGCCCGGCACCGCGGTGCTCGCGAGCTGGCGCCTGCTGCTCGACGACGGGCGCGGCCAGGACGGCGAGCGTCACCTCGCCGGGACGGCGAAGCGCCCGGTCGCACGGCTGTCCGCGACGACGGCCGCCGCGGTCGACGTGTTCGACGGCGAGCTCGTGCGCGTCGGCACCGACCGGGGGGCGATCACGCTGCCGGTCGTCGTCACCGAGATGGTCGACCACGTCGTGTGGGTGCCGCTGCGCTCCGCGGGGTCGCAGGTGCACGCGACGCTCGGCGCGGTGCCGGGCGACGTCGTGACCCTCGCGCCCGCGGACGCCGCGGACGCGCGCACCGAGGGAGGGGAGGGCGCATGAGCCTCGTCGTACCGGCCCTGGCCACGGGCCTCGTCGCGGAGACGCCGGGCGTGCCCGGGATCGCCGCCGACTTCTCCCAGGACAACGGGTGGACGTACCTGGTCAAGGCCGTCCTCATCATCGTCTTCCTGCTGACGAGCGTTCTGCTCGCCATCTGGTTCGAGCGCAAGGTCGTCGCCCGGATGCAGGTGCGTCCCGGCCCGAACTGGCACGGGCCGTTCGGTCTGCTCCAGTCGCTCGCGGACGCGATGAAGCTCCTGCTCAAGGAGGACATCACCGTCAAGGCGGCCGACAAGTTCGTCTACCTGCTGGCGCCGATGATCTCGGTGTTCTGCTCGCTGCTGGTCTTCGCCGTCATCCCCTTCGGGCCCGAGGTGCGGCTGCCGTTCACGGACTTCGTCACGCCGGCGCAGCTCACCGACTTCCCCGTCGCGGTCCTCTACATCCTCGCGTGCGCGGCCCTCGGCGTGTACGGCATCGTCCTCGGCGGCTGGTCCTCCGGATCGACGTACCCGCTGCTCGGCTCGGTGCGCTCCACGGCGCAGGTCATCAGCTACGAGCTCGCGATGGGCCTGTCGCTCGTGTCGGTCTTCATCATGGCGGGGTCGATGTCGACGTCGCAGATCGTCGACTCGCAGACCCCGCTGTGGTGGGCCCTGCCGCTCCTGCCGGCGTTCGTCATCTACGTCATCTCGATGATCGGCGAGACGAACCGCCTCCCCTTCGACCTCCCGGAGGCCGAGGGCGAGCTCGTGTCGGGCTACATGACCGAGTACTCGTCGATGAAGTTCGCGTGGTTCTTCCTCGCGGAGTACATCAACATGATCAACGTCTCGGCGATCGCGACGACGCTCTTCTTCGGCGGGTGGCGCGCGCCGTGGCCGCTCTCGACCGTCAACGACGGCATGTTCAACGAGGGCTGGTGGCCGATCCTCTGGTTCCTCGCCAAGGTCTGGCTGTTCATGTTCGTCTTCGTCTGGGTGCGCGGCACGCTCCTGCGCCTGCGCTACGACCAGTTCATGACGTTCGGCTGGAAGGTCCTCATCCCGTTCGCGCTCGGCTGGGTCGTCCTGCTGGCCGTCGGCCAGGGCGTGCGCCTGTTCCTCGACGTGGACTTCCGGGTCGTCGTCGGGGTCGCCGTCGGGCTGGGGGTGGTCGCGGTCGCCCTCGCGTGGTTCTGGCCCGAGAAGAAGGCGCCACCCGGCGCCCGGCCGGAGGCGTTCGACGCGTTCGCGGACGGCTTCCCCGTCCCGCCGCTGCCGGGGCAGACGCTCCCGCCGTCGACGCGCCGCCGCGCCCTCGTGCCCGACGACGCCGCGCGGTCCGCCGCCGGCACCGACACGCCCCACGACAAGGAGGTCGACCGTGGCTGAGCAGCACGAGTCCGGCGGGGACTACCAGCCCCTGCGGCCCCAGGCCAAGGGCCTGCGCGAGGCGCTCGCGCCCGTCGCGGGCTTCGGGGTGACGTTCTCCTCGATGTTCCGCCCGACGGTCACCGAGCAGTACCCGCGGCAGAAGCACGCGCCCAAGCCGCGCTACCACGGGCGCCACCAGCTCAACCGGTACCCGGACGGGCTCGAGAAGTGCATCGGCTGCGAGCTGTGCGCGTGGGCGTGCCCCGCGGACGCGATCTACGTCGAGGGCGCCGACAACGCCGACCTGCCGGAGGGCGGCCACATGTCGCCCGGCGAGCGGTACGGCCGCGTCTACCAGATCAACTACCTGCGCTGCATCTTCTGCGGGCTGTGCATCGAGGCGTGCCCCACGCGCGCGCTGACGATGACGAACGAGTACGAGCTCGCCGGCCCGACGCGCGCCGGGATGATCTGGGAGAAGCAGGACCTCCTCGCGCCGCTGCGCGAGGGGATGCTCGCCGCGCCCCACCCGATGGTGCCGGGGACGAGCGACACGGAGTACTACCGCGGGGAGGTGACCGGCCCGGTGGCCGAGCAGGTGGAGTGGGTGCGCGAGCACCGGCCCGACGACCCGACCCTGCCGCCGGAGCCCCCGGGCCCGACGCCCGAGGTGCGCCGCGTCGAGCACGCCGCCCGCGGCCGGAAGACGGCCCGATGACCGCGAGCTCGGGCGAGGCGGTGCTCTTCTGGGTGCTCGCCCCCCTCATGGTCCTCGCCGCCCTCTCGCTGCTCTTCGCGCGCAAGGCGGTGCACGCGGCGATCGCCGTCATGTTCGTCATGGTCTCGCTCGCGATCCTCTACGTCGCGCAGGAGGCGTCGTTCCTCGGCGTCGTCCAGGTCGTCGTGTACACGGGCGCCGTGATGATGCTGTTCCTCTTCGTGCTCATGCTCGTGGGCGTCGACGCGTCCGACTCGCTCGTCGAGACGATCCGCGGCCAGCGCTGGATCGGCGTGCTGCTCGGTCTCGGCCTCGGCACGGTGCTCGTCGGGGTCGTCACCCAGGCGACGTTCCCGCCCGCCGTCGGGCTCGAGGCCGCGAACGCGGCGACGAACCCGGTCGCGCTCGCCCGCGTGCTCTTCGCCGACTACGTGTTCGCCATGGAGGTCGTGGGCATCCTGCTCGTCACGGCCGCGGTCTCGGCGCTCGTGCTCACGCACCGCCGCCGCCTCGCGGCGAAGGTCGGGCAGCGCGAGACGGCCGACGCGAAGGTCGCGGGGCTCGCGACCGGCGGTCGCCTGACGCCGCTCGCCGCGCCCGGCGTCTACGCGCAGAACAACGCGATGGACACCCCCGCCCTCGACCCGCACGGACGACCCATCGAGGAGTCCGTGTCCCGCATCCTGCGCATCCGCGGCCAGGAGCGCTCCGCCACGACGATCCTCGCGGCCGAGCGCGAGGTGCTCGTGGAGCACGAGCCGCAGCGCGCGCTGCCCTCGCTGCGCGCCGGGGACGCGGCCGAGCGCACCGTGCCGGCCGCCCCGGCGGGCGAGAGTCCCGCCGGCGACCCCGGCGGTGGCGAGGACCCGGGCCGGAGCCGGACGCTGCCCGACGGAGGGGACGACTGATGGAGATCACCAACTACCTGGTGCTCGCGGCGATCCTCTTCACGATCGGCGCGACGACGGTGCTGCTGCGGCGCAACGCGATCATCGTGTTCATGGGCATCGAGCTCATGCTCAACGCCACGAACCTCGCCCTCGTGACCTTCGCCCGCATCCACGGCGACGTCACCGGTCAGGTGCTCGCGTTCTTCGTCATGGTGGTCGCGGCCGCCGAGGTCGTCGTCGGGCTCGCGATCATCGTGTCCATCTTCCGCACGCGTCGGTCCGCCTCGGTCGACGACGTCAACCTGCTGAAGAGCTGAGAGGTCGGCACCGATGACGATGCTCCTGACGCCCACGGCGTCCGGTCTCCTCGCGGCGCTGCCCGCCGAGACGACCGTCGTCGCCCCGAGCGACGTGGTCCCCGGGCCGTTCCTCGCGGCCCCCCTGCTCATCGTGCTCCCGCTGCTGGGCGCGGCGGTGCTCCTGCTCGCGGGCCGCCGCAGCGACCGGTGGGGCGCGTGGTTCGGCGTGGCCATGTCCGCCGCGGCCTTCCTGGTCGGCGCGTGGGTCTTCCTGTCGATGCTCTCGCTGCCCGCGGACGAGCGGGTCGTGGACTACCGCCTCTACGACTGGATCGCGGCGGGCGCCCTCGACGTCGCGGTCGGGCTGCGGATCGACCCGCTGTCGATGACGTTCGTGCTGCTCGTGACCTTCGTCGGCACGCTCATCCACGTGTACGCGGTCGCGTACATGGAGCACGACCGCGACCGGCGGCGGTTCTTCGCCTACCTCAACCTGTTCGTCGCGGCGATGCTCGTGCTCGTCCTCGCCGACTCCTACCTCCTGCTGTTCGTCGGCTGGGAGGGCGTGGGTCTCGCGTCGTACCTGCTCATCGGGTTCTGGAACCACAACCGCGACTACGCGGTCGCGGCGAAGAAGGCGTTCGTCATGAACCGCGTGGGCGACATCGGCCTCATCGTCGCGCTCATGCTCATGTTCGCGACGTTCGGCGCGGTCGACTTCACGACGGTCTTCGCCGAGGCCCCCGAGGCCTCGACGGCGCTGCTCACCGCGACGGGGCTCGCGCTCCTGCTCGCCGCGTGCGGCAAGTCGGCGCAGTTCCCGCTGCAGGCGTGGCTCGGGGACGCGATGGCGGGCCCGACGCCGGTCTCCGCCCTCATCCACGCGGCCACCATGGTCACGGCGGGCGTCTACCTCGTGGTGCGCTCCGCACCGGTGTTCGAGGGAGCGCCGACCGCGCAGCTCGTCGTCGTGGTCGTGGGCGCGGTGACGCTCGTCTTCGGGGCGATCGTCGGCTGCGCGAAGGACGACATCAAGAAGGCGCTCGCCGCGTCGACGATGTCGCAGATCGGGTACATGATCCTCGCGGCCGGTCTCGGCCCGATCGGCTACGCGTTCGCGATCTTCCACCTCGTGACGCACGGCTTCTTCAAGGCGGGCATGTTCCTCGGCGCCGGCTCGGTCATGCACGGCATGGACGACCAGGTCGACATGCGCCGGTTCGGCGGGCTCTCGCGGTACATGAAGGTCACGTTCGTGACGTTCGGCCTCGGCTGGCTCGCGATCCTCGGCATCCCGCCGTTCTCCGGGTTCTGGAGCAAGGACAAGATCATCGAGGCCGCGTTCGTGCCCGTCGACGGCGAGCCGTGGCGCGCGTGGGTGTTCGGCGGCGCCGCGCTGATCGGCGCGGGCATCACGGCGTTCTACATGTCGCGCCTGTTCTTCATGACGTTCGCGGGCCGGCGCCGCTGGAACGACGGCGGCGGCACGGCGGACGGCCTCGGCCCGCAGGACGGGCCCGTGCGCCACCCGCACGAGTCCCCGCGCCTCATGACGTGGCCGATGATCGTGCTCGCGGTCGGGTCGGTCGGGCTCGGCGCGTTCCTCGCGTCCGGCTCGCGGTTCGTCGACTGGCTGGAGCCCGTGACGGGCCACGCCGAGCACGCCGAGCCGGTGCTGCCCGTGTGGTCGCTCATCGCGCTCACGCTGCTCCTCGTGGTCGCGGGCGCCGCGCTCGCCTGGCGCCAGTACGCGATGTCGTCCGTGCCCGTCCGCGCGCCGCGCGGGTCGGTGCTCACGCGGGCCGCGCGCCGCGACCTGTACCAGGACGACGTCAACGAGACCGTGTTCATGCGGCCCGGGCAGTACCTCACGCGGTCGCTCGTGTACGCGGACAAGGAGATGGTCGACGGCGGCTGGCTCGGCCTCGCGGGCCTCGTCGGCAAGGTCGGCGAGTGGTTGCGCGGCTGGCAGAACGGCTACGTGCGCTCGTACGGAGCGACCATGCTCGGCGGCCTCGTCGTGATCGCCGCCGTCGTCCTCGCCCTCACCACCGGCACCGCGAGCTGAGGAGACCCTCGATGAACAGCGTTCCCTGGCTCACCCTCCTCGTCGCGTGGCCCGTCGTCGGCGCCGCGGCCGTGTGGCTCACCGCCGCGGCCCGCACGCGCGGCGTCGGCTCCGGCGCCCTGCGGGCCGTGCGCGGCATCGCGCTCGGCGCCGCGCTCGTCGAGGTCGCGCTCCTCGTCGGCGCCTTCGCGGCGTTCGACACCGCGGACGCCGGCACCCACCAGCTCGTCGAGACGTACCCGTGGATCCCGCAGATCGGCGCGAGCTACGCCGTCGGCGCCGACGGCGTCGCGCTCCTGCTCGTCGCGCTCGCCGTCGTGCTCGTGCCGCTCGTCGTGCTCGCCGCGTGGAAGGAGCAGGAGGGCGACGTGCGCCGCCTGCGCCACTACCTCGCGCTCGTGCTGCTCCTCGAGGCGTTCATGGTCGCCGTGTTCGTCGCGCGCGACGTGTTCTTCTTCTACGTCCTCTTCGAGGCCATGCTCATCCCGGTCTACTTCATGATCGGCGGCTTCGGGGTCGGGGCGCGGCGGCGGTACGCCGCCGTGAAGTTCCTGCTCTTCTCGCTCGCGGGCGGCCTGGTCATGCTCGCGGCCGTCATCGCGCTCTACGTCCAGGTGCCGATCGACCCGGCGACGGGCGCGCGCCCCGACGACGCGTTCCTCACCGCGAACCTCGTCGAGACGTTCGCGGCGAACCCCATGCCCGTGACGACGGAGCGGCTGCTGTTCCTCGGCTTCTTCCTCGCGTTCGCGATCAAGGCGCCGCTCTTCCCGGTCCACACGTGGCTGCCCGACGCCGCGCAGCACGCGCCCGCGGGCACCTCGACGCTGCTCGTCGGCGTGCTCGACAAGGTCGGCACGTTCGGGATGCTCACGCTGTGCCTGCCGCTCTTCCCGGGCGCGAGCGCGTGGGCGGCGCCGGTCGTGGTCGTCCTCGCGGTGGTGTCGATCCTCTACGGCGCGCTCATGGCGATCGGGCAGACGGACCTCATGCGCCTCATCGCGTACACGTCGGTGTCGCACTTCGGGTTCATCGTGCTCGGCATCTTCGCGTTCTCGTCGCTGAGCGTCGCGGGGTCGTCGTTCTACATGGTCAACCACGGCATCTCGACGGGCGCGCTGTTCCTCCTGGGCGGCTTCCTCGTGGCCCGTCACCCCGAGCGCTCGCAGCGTCTCGCGGACTACGGCGGGCTGCAGAAGGTCGTCCCGGTGCTCGCGGGGACGTTCCTCGTCGCGGGCCTCTCGGCGCTGTCGCTGCCCGGCCTGTCGACGTTCGTCAGCGAGATCATGGTGCTGCTCGGCACCTTCACGCGCAGCCCGTGGGCCGCGCTCGTGGCGGTGCTCGGCGTCGTGCTCGCCGCGCTCTACGTGCTGCTCACGTACCAGAAGGTGTTCACCGGCCGCACGCGCGAGGGCCTCGAGCAGCTGCCGGACCTCGGCGCGCGCGAGAAGTGGGTCGTCGCGCCGCTGCTCGCGCTCCTGCTGGTGCTCGGCTTCTACCCGGCGCCCGCGCTCGACCTCGTCCGCGAGCCCGCGCAGGTCACGCTCTCCGACCTCGCGCCCGCGGGCGTCGAGGACCCACCGCGCACCGACCCGTTCTCGTCCGACCCGACGCCTGACGCCGCCGCCGAGGCGCCGCGCAGCACCGCAGAAGGGAGCGAGTCGTGACCGACTCCTTCGTGGCCCCCACGGTCGACTGGGTCTACCTCGTCCCGATCCTCGTGGTGCTCGGCGCCGGCGTGGCCGGCGTCCTCGTCGAGGCCTTCGTCCCGGCGCGCGTGCGCCGCACGACGCAGGTCGTCCTCGCCCTCGTCGCGACCGCCGTGTCGTTCGCGACGATCGTGCGGCTCTGGGGCGACCCGGCCGTGCAGGGCCTCGAGTCCGGCGTCCCCGGCGTCCGCGTGCTCGGCGGGTCCATGGTCGTCGACCACTTCGGGCTCGCGATCCAGGGCACCGTCGTGCTCCTCGCGTTCCTCGCGCTGCTGGTGATCGCCGACCGCACCTCGACGGGGCAGGACGCGTTCGCGCCCACCGCCGCGGCCGTGCCCGGCTCGCCGTACGAGGACCTCGCGCGCCGCAAGGGGCTCGAGCAGACGGAGGTCTACCCGCTCGTGCTGTTCGCCGTGGGCGGCATGATGATCTTCCCCGCGACGGGCAACCTCCTCGTGATGTTCGTCGCGCTCGAGGTGCTCTCCCTGCCGCTGTACGTGCTGTCGGCGATGGCCCGCCGCCGTCGCCTGCTGTCGCAGGAGGCGTCGTTCAAGTACTTCCTCCTCGGCTCCTTCGCGTCGGCGCTCTTCGTGTTCGGCGTGGCGCTGCTGTACGGCTACGCCGGCTCGGTCGACCTCGCGGCGATCCAGGCCGCGATCGCGACGGGGGAGAGCCCCGTCGCCGACATGCCGGGCCTCGTCCTCACCGGCCTCCTGCTCGTGCTCGCCGGGCTCCTGTTCAAGGTCGGCGCGGCGCCGTTCCACGCGTGGACGCCCGACGTCTACCAGGGGGCCCCGACGCCGATCACCGGGTTCATGGCGGCGTGCACCAAGGCGGCGGCGTTCGGCGCGCTGCTGCGCGTGCTCTACTCGGTCTCGATCGGGCTCGCGTACGGCGCGCCCGAGCTGCGCGAGGACCTGTTCGTCGCGCTGTGGGTCGTCGCGCTCCTCACGATGGTGATCGGGACGGCCGTCGGTGCCGTCCAGACCGACGTCAAGCGCCTGCTCGCGTACTCGTCGATCGCGCACGCCGGCTTCATCCTCGTGGGCGTCATCGGGTTCTCCCCGGCCGCGCTGCGGGCCACGGTGTTCTACCTGCTCGTCTACGGCCTCGCGACGGTCGGCGCGTTCGCCGTCGTGACCCTCGTGCGCGAGAAGGTCGCGGCCCCGGCGTCCGTGCCGGCGGTCGTGGGAGCGGGCGGCACGGACGCGTCGTCCGACGGCGCGGACGTCCCGGACAACGCGTCCGGGAGCGCGCCCCGGCACGACGACGGCGCGGTGCTCGGCGAGGCGACCCACCTCGCGCAGTGGGCCGGGCTCGGACGGCGCAGCCCGTGGCTCGCGGGCGCCTTCGCCCTGTTCCTGCTGTCGATGGCCGGCATCCCGCTCACCGCGGGCTTCATCGCCAAGTTCAGCGCGTTCGGCGCCGCGATCGCGGGGCCCGACGGGCAGGGCGGCGGCTCGACGTGGGTGCTCGCGGTCGTCGGTGTCCTCGCGTCCGCGGTGGCCGTGTTCTTCTACGTCCGGATCATCGTCCTCATGTTCTTCACGCCCCCGGCCGACGAGGGCGCGCAGGGCGAGGGCGGCGTCGGGGTGACCGTCGTACGCTCGACCGGTCCGACCACCGTGGCCGTCGCCCTGTGCGCGCTCGGGGTGCTCGTCCTGGGCGTGTTCCCGTCCCCGGTTCTCGATCTGGCGGCCGAGGCGGTTAAGTTCGTCCCGTGACCTCCGTTCCTCCCGGGCCGCCCGCACGGACGACCCCCGTGACGACCACCGCCATCCCGATCTCCGACCCGGAGCTCGCCGCCGCGCTCACCGCGCGCCTGGCGGGCGTCGAGACGCGGTTGCGGGACGCCGTCGCGCACGCCGACCCGCTCGCCGACACGGCGTCGCGCCACCTCGTCAACGCCGGGGGGAAGCGGCTGCGCCCGCTGCTCACGCTGCTCGCCGCCGAGCTGGGCGACGGGGACCGTCCGGAGGTGGCCGAGGCCGCCGTCGTCGTCGAGCTCACGCACCTCGCGTCGCTCTACCACGACGACGTCATGGACTCCGCGCCCGTGCGGCGCGGCGCCCCGTCGGCGCACGCCGTGTTCGGCAACTCGGTCGCGATCATGGTGGGCGACCTGCTCTTCGCGCGCGCCGCCTCCACGGTCGCGGCGCTCGGTCCCGAGGCGGTGCTCATCCAGGCGCGCACGTTCGAGCGCCTGTGCCTCGGCCAGCTCCACGAGACGGTGGGGCCCGACGAGGGCGAGGACCCGGTCGGGCACTACCTGCAGGTCCTCGCCGACAAGACGGCCTCGCTCCTCGCGACGTCGGCCCGCCTCGGGTCGATGTTCGCCGGGTGCGACGCGCGCACGGTGGACACCGTCGCCGCGTACGGGGAGCGGCTCGGCGTCGCGTTCCAGCTCGCCGACGACGTGCTCGACCTCGCGTCGTCGGGCGACGAGTCGGGCAAGACGCCGGGCACCGACCTGCGCGAGAAGGTCCCGACCATGCCCGTGCTGCTCCTGCGCGCGCGCGTCGCGGACGGCTCGGCCACGGCGGCCGACCGCGCGCTCGTCGACCTGCTCGACTCCGACCTGTCCGACGACGCGGCGCTCGCGGACGCCGTCGCGGCCCTGCGCCGCCACGAGGTGCTCGCCGAGACGCGCGCGCTCGCCGTGCGCTGGGCGCGCGACGCGGCGGGCGAGCTCGACGCGCTGCCCGGCGGGCCGGTGACGGACGCGCTGCGCTCGTTCGCCGAGGCGCTCGCGGACCGCGCGGCCTGACCGCCCGCCGCGCGGCGTGCCACGCGGCGCGGCGCACGGGGACCGGGTGAAATTCGGTCCCGGTCCGCGGTCGTGGGGCACGACGCCCGTCGGTGCCCGGGTCGACGGTCGCCCCGGGACACCGGTGACCAGGGCATTCGCGGCTGTCCGGGCGTACGGGGCGCGTCGGCCGGCGTCCGCCGGACGGGCTCGCGCAGGTCAGGGCCGCGCACGGGCCGGGCCGGCGGGGGAGTTCTCCCCATGGGACGAAGGGCCCGGATCGACCTTCCTCCGGTTATCCTCGTGTGCGCGATCGGTGCGGGGCCCGGCGACCAGGTGAGCGGCGGGGGAGCCAGCGAGGGCCGGTCGCCATCTGACCCGGCTTCTCGGAGGACCTGTGGGCTTCTTGTCGCGCCTCAACGACAACCGTCGCACCGTGGCGTCGGTGAGCACCGTGTCGGTGTTCTCGACCGCGCTGGTCGGCATGGCGCTGTGGTACGAGGGCGAGGCGACGGCGGACGTCGAGCTCAACGACTCGGGCGTCTGGGTCACCAAGACCTCCGCCGGCCTCCTCGGCCGCTTCAACTACGAGTCGCAGGCGCTCGACGGCTCGCTCCTCGCGGGGTCCGCGTCGTTCGACGTCCAGCAGGACGCGGGCCGCGTCCTGCTCGACGACGACGGGACGAGCACCGCGTCGCCCGTGGACATCGCCCACCTCGAGCTGAGCGGGCAGGTCCGCCTCCCCGCCGGGGCGCAGGTCGCGTCGGGCGGCGCGACGACCGCGATCCTCGACGGCGAGGAGGGCCTGCTGTGGGTCCTGCCGTTCGACGGCGCCACGACGTTCAAGGAGGACGAGACCGAGCCGGTCGCCGAGATCGGCGGCGACGGCGCGCTGGCCGTCTCGCACGACGGCACCGTGTTCGTGGCGGTGCCCTCGACGGGCACGCTGTGGACCGTCGGCACGACCGCGCGCGGCACGGCCGAGGAGCCGAAGGAGTCGTCGCTCCCGGTGAGCTCGGGGGCCGACGTCGCGGTCACCGCGGTCGGCGGCGACCCGGTCGTGCTCGACCGCTCGGGGGGCAAGCTGGTCCTGCCGGGCGGCGAGACCGTGACGCTCGACGGCGCGGACCAGGCCCAGCTGCAGCAGCCGTCCGCGTCGTCCGACAAGGTCGTCGTCGCGACGAGCACGGGCCTCGTCGCGCAGCCGCTCGGCGGCGGGGACGCCGAGGTGCGGCGTGCCGAGGGCGTGCCCGCGCGCCCGGTCCAGCTCGACGGGTGCACCTTCGGCGCCTGGTCCTCGACCGGGCAGGTCATCCGCGACTGCGCGGGGCCCGACAACGACGTGGACAAGCGCCTCGAGGGCATCGACCCCCAGGCCCGCCTCGAGTACCGCGTGAACCGGCACGTCATCGTCCTCAACGACCTCTCCGCGGGGACGCTGTGGATGGCCGCGGACGAGTACGAGAAGGTCGAGGACTGGGACCTCGTCATCCCCGAGGAGGCCGAGGGCGAGGAGTCCGACGCCGAGCTCACCAACCCCGAGCAGGTCGACCAGTTCCTCGCCGACCGCGACCAGCCGAACCGTCCGCCGAAGCCGCTCGACGACTCGTTCGGCGCGCGCCCCGGCCGCACGACGATCCTCCCGGTGCTCGCGAACGACGTCGACCCCGACGGCGACGTCATGACGGCGACGCTCTCCGGGGAGTCGCCGCGGAACGGGACCGTCCAGGAGATCATGGGCGGCGCCGCGCTCCAGGCCGTCGTGCCGGAGGACGCCGAGGGCACCGACACGTTCCGCTACGCCGTCTCCGACGGCCGCGGCGGGACCGCCGAGGCGCAGGTGACGCTGAAGATCTCGCCGTGGGGCGAGAACGAGATCCCCGAGCAGACCGGCGACCCGGTGCTCAAGGTCGCGCAGGGCGGCACGGGGACCATCAAGGTCCTGCCCTTCTTCAAGGACCCGGACGGCGACGACATGTTCCTCGCCTCGGCGGCCGCGACGTCCGCCGGCGACGACGTGCGCTCGCGCCCCGACGGCACCGTCGAGTTCCGCGACGGCGGCGGCTCCACCGGCCGCAAGATCGTCTCGCTCACCGTCTCCGACGGCCAGGGCGGCCTCGCCGAGGGCAAGCTCCTCGTGGACGTCGTGCCCGGCCCGCAGCCGCCCATCGCGGTGAACGACCACGTCGTCGTGCCGGCCGGCCAGCCCGTGACGGTCGAGCCCCTGCGCAACGACTCCGACCCGAACGGCGACGAGCTGCGCCTCGCGCAGGTCTCCGAGGCCGCGCCCGCGGAGATCACGCCGAACTACGACGCCGGCACGTTCACGTTCCTGTCGAACGAGCCGCGCTCCTACGACCTCACGTACCAGGTGACCGACGGCCCGAACGCGACGACCGGCCTCGTGCGCGTCGACGTGCTCCCGCCGTCGGCCGCCGAGGGCGCGCCCGTCGTCGTCGCCGACACCGCGCTGCTCCCGACGGGCGGCAAGACGCTCGTGGACGTGCTCGCGAACGACACCGACCCCGCGGGCGGCGTCCTCGTCGTGCAGTCCGTCTCGGTGCCCGACGACGCCGGCGTCTCCGTCGCGGTGCTCGCGCACCAGATGCTGCGCATCACCGAGGTCCGCCGGCTCGACGGGCCCGTGACGATCGAGTACACCGTGTCCAACGGGACCGAGACCGCGACGGGGCAGGTGCGCGTCATCCCCGTGCCGGCCCCGACCAAGCTGCAGCCGCCGAACGCCGCGGCCGACGAGGTCACCGTGCACGCGGGCGACGTCGTGACGATCCCGGTGCTCCGCAACGACACGCACCCGGACGGCCTCGAGCTCTTCCTCGAGCCCGAGCTCGAGCAGGACGTGGACCCCGAGCTCGGCGAGGCGTTCGTCTCGGAGGACACGCTGCGGTTCAAGGCGGGCCCGACGGCGGGGGTCGCGTACGCGATCTACCGCGTGCGCGACACCAACGGGCAGGAGGACTCCGCCCAGGTGACGATCCGCATCCGCGACGGCGAGGACAACGCACCCCCGCAGCCGCGCGAGGTCGAGGCGCGCGTGCTCTCGGGCTCCTCGGTGCGCGTGGACGTGCCGCTCGAGGGCATCGACCCCGACGGCGACTCCGTCCAGGTCACGGGCATCGCGTCGCCGGCCTCCAAGGGCACGGCCCGCGTGGTCGACGGCGTCGTCGAGTACGCCGCGTCGAAGAACTCGGTGGGCCTCGACTCGTTCACCTACGCGGTGCTCGACGCGCGTGGTGCCACCGCGACCGGCACCGTCCGCGTGGGCATCTCCCGGCCGGGCGAGACGAACCAGCCCCCGGTCGCGGTCGACGACGAGGTGACGGTCCGGCCGGACCGCACGGTCGCGATCAACGCGCTCGCGAACGACACCGACCCCGACGGCGACAAGGTCGGCCTCGTGCCGTCGGCCATCGAGGACGAGCACGGCATGGACCCCGAGGTGGTCGGCGACCGCATCGTCGTGACCACGCCCCGCGACGACGGCGCGTACACGTTCTACTACGGCATCCAGGACACGTACGGCGCCCGCGCGACCGGCGCCGTCACGGTGAACGTCGCGGCCGACGCGCCGCTGCAGCCGCCGATCGCGCGCGACGACACGGTCTCGACGGCCGACGTGCTCGGGAAGACGACGGTCACGGTGCCCGTGCTCGACAACGACGACGACCCCGACGGCGCCGCGAGCGACCTCACCGTGACGACGGACGCCGAGACGGCCACCGTCTCGGAGGACGGCGTGCTCGAGGTCACGCTGACCGAGGGCCGCCAGGTCCTCACGTACACCGTGACGGACATCGACGGGCTCACGGCCAAGGCGTTCGTCAAGGTCCCGGGCCTCACCGACCAGGTCCCGACGCTCCGGCCCGGCATCACGCCGCTCGAGGTCTACTCGGGCGAGCCGCTGGACATCGACATCACGGACTGGGTCCTGGTCGTCGAGGGCCGCACGCCGCGCCTGACCGTCGAGGACAAGGTCACCGCGCTCGAGGGGACGAGCGAGGTCACCTCGCTCACCGAGCTCACCTACACCTCGGACGCCGGCTACGTCGGCCCCGCCGCGGTGACGTTCGAGGTCACCGACGGCTCCGGCCCCGACGACCCGGACGGCAACACGGCGCTCCTCACGCTGCCCATCGAGGTGCTGCCGCCCGAGAACATGCCGCCCGAGCTCACGGGCAACCCGACGCTCGACGTCGCGGCCGGCGAGGACGCCTCGATCGACCTCGCGCGCTTCGCGACCGACCCCGACGGCGACGCGCTGACGTTCCGGGCGAGCGGCCAGTCGCAGGGCGTCACGGTGTCCCTCGAGGGCAGCACGCTGCGCGCGCAGGCGACGCCCGAGGTGCCGAAGGGCACGGTCGTCACCGTGCCGATCACGGTGACCGACGGCGAGCACCCGCCCGTCGAGGGCAGCGCGACCCTCACGGTGGTCGCCTCGACGCGACCGCTCGTGCGCGCGAACGCCGACACGCTCGACGACGCCCACCAGGGCCGGGCGAGCAGCGTCGACGTGCTCGCGAACGACTCCAACCCGTTCCCCGACACGCCGCTGAACCTCGTGTCCGCCGGCGTCGAGACGGGCCGGGGCGACGCGAGCGTGAGCGGCAGCGACGTCGTCGTGACGCCCGCGGACGACTTCGTCGGCGTCATGGTGGTCCGGTACCGCGTCGAGGACGCGACCAAGGACCCCGACCGCATCGTCGACGGGCGGCTCCAGGTGACGGTGCTCGGCCGGCCCGAGGCCCCGTCGACCCCGCAGGTCGAGGAGGTCCGCTCCCGGACCGTCGTGCTGTCCTGGGACCCGCCGAACAACAACGGCTCCGAGATCACGGGCTACACGGTGCGCAGCCAGAACGGCTACGAGAAGCAGTGCGGCACCACGACGTGCACGCTCGACGGGCTGACGAACGACGTCGAGTACACGTTCACCGTGTTCGCGACGAACGACGTCGGCGACGGGCCCGCGTCGGCGCCGTCCGCGGTCGCCCGGCCGGACGAGAAGCCCGACCCGCCGGCGGCGCCGACGCTCGAGTTCGGCGACAAGGCGCTCACCGTCACGTGGGCGAACGCGACCTACACGGACCGCTCGGCGATCCGCTGCGTGAACCTGCGCATCTCGCCCGCCCCGGAGAGCGGCGCGACGGACAAGTCGTGCGTGCCCGGCACGCAGACGACGTGGGACGGGCTGAAGAACGGCACGTCGTACACCGTCGCGGTGCAGGCCGTGAACGACGCCCCCGACCCCTCCGAGTGGGGCGCCGAGTCGGCGCCCGAGGTGCCCGCGGGCGTCCCGGACGCGCCGGCCGCGCCCTCCGCGACGCGCGTCGACACCGCGCTCGGCGGGCAGGTGAGCGTCTCGTGGACCACGCCGTTCGAGAACGGCGACTCCGTGAAGACGTACTACCTCGACGTGCTCAAGGGCGGCTCGGTCGACCGGACCATCCCGGTCTCCGGCGCCACGTCGCAGACGGTCGAGGGCCTCGACCCGGCCTCGACGTACACGTTCCGCGTCACGGCCGAGAACAAGGCCGGGAAGTCCGAGGCAGGCGCCCAGTCGTCGCAGGTCGTCCCGTACGGCACGCCGGACACCCCCGGCGCGCCGCGGGCGGACCTCATCTCCGGGGACACGAGCCAGAAGGCCCGGGTCAGCTGGAACGGCATCGCCGACGCGCGCGGCACGGGCCTGTACTACGAGGTCCGCGCGAACGGCGGCGGCGCGCGCCAGGGCGGCTCGCCGATGACGTACACCGGGCTGGCCAACGGCACGGCCTACACGTTCACGGCCCGCGCGTGCAACGCCTACACGTGCTCCGCGTGGTCGGGCGCCTCGAACTCCGTCACGCCCTACGGCACGCCGCCGGCGCCGAGCGTCAGCGGCGCGAACGCGGGCACCGGCTCGACGCAGACGACCGTGAGCTGGAGCACGAACGGCACGAACGGCCGCCCGATCACGATGCAGGTGCGCATCGGCGGTGGCGGCTGGGAGAACGTCGGCAACTCCGGCTCGCGCACGGTCGGCAACGGCTACAGCCAGTCGATCGAGATCTGCGGCCGCGTGGTCGACAGCGAGGGCCAGACGAGCGGCACGAACTGCGCCACCGCCCGCACGGGGGCGCAGCCGCAGCCCCAGGCGACGGTGAGCAAGGGCGCGTACGTGAGCAACGGCAACTGCAACGACGGCACGTGCCACTACTTCCAGGTGACGACGCGCGACTTCCAGGACACCGGGAACCGCATGGTCGAGTGCTGGACCAGCCGGAACGGGGACCACCGCTTCGGCGGGACGACCGAGAGCGTCCCGGCGAACGGGACCTTCCAGGTCGGCTGCTACATCGGCTACGGCCGGCCCAACTTCCCCGGCCACGACGTCTGGGTCGTCATCAACGGCAAGGCGTACGGCCGTACGGCCTGGTGACGTCCCCTCCCACACCGGACGTCGCCGCGGGCGGCGACGCACCCCGAACGAGCACGAGAAACGGAACACCATGAGCACGATGACCCCGGAGCAGGCCGCCTGGTTCGCTCAGACCTTCGACCGCCTCGTCGGCAACGTCGGCCAGGCCGTGCTGGGCAAGGCCCACGTCGTGCGCCTGACGCTCACGTGCATGCTGTCGGAGGGCCACATCCTCCTCGAGGACGCTCCCGGCACGGGCAAGACCTCGCTCGCCCGCGCCCTCGCCGCGAGCGTGCAGGGCACGAACAACCGCATCCAGTTCACGCCGGACCTGCTGCCCTCCGACGTCACGGGCGTGACGATCTACGACCAGAAGTCGGGGCGCTTCGAGTTCCACCAGGGCCCGATCTTCGCGTCCATCGTGCTCGCCGACGAGATCAACCGCGCCTCGCCGAAGACGCAGTCCGCGCTCCTGGAGGTCATGGAGGAGGGCCGGGTCACGGTCGACGGCGTCGGGCACGAGGTGGGCCGCCCGTTCATGGTCATCGCGACGCAGAACCCCATCGAGCAGGCGGGCACGTACCGCCTGCCCGAGGCGCAGCTCGACCGCTTCCTCATGAAGGCGTCGATCGGCTACCCCGACCACGCCTCGACGGTCGAGATCCTCTCGGGCTCCGCGGTGCGCGACCGCAGCAAGTCGCTGCAGCCGCTCATCACGACGCAGGCCGTCACGGAGATGGCGGAGCTCGGCGCGCGCGTGCACGTCGACGGCGCCGTGCTCGAGTACGTGTCGCGCCTGGCCGAGGAGACGCGCAACGCCCCCGAGGTCCGCGTGGGCGTCTCGGTCCGCGGCGCGCTCGCGCTCGTGCGCTGCGCGAAGGTCTGGGCGGCGGCGCACGGCCGCAACTACGTCCTGCCGGACGACGTCAAGGAGCTCGCGCAGCCCGTGTGGGCGCACCGCTTCGTGCTCGACCCCGAGGCCGAGTTCGCCGGCGCGACGAGCGAGGCGGTCCTCGGCCGCCTGCTCGCCGACGTCGCGGCGCCGCAGGAACGCCGCAGCGCCTGACCGTACGGGCCGCGTCGCCCCGGCGGCGCGGCCCGCGCGCTCCCCGCGCCACCCACCCCCACCGCAGGACACCGAGAGCAGGACGATGAACGCCTCCCGACCCCGATCACGCGGCGCGGCCGCCGGCACCTCGCCGTCGACCGCGCTCGCGGGGCTCGTGCGACCCCTCGCCGCCGGCGCCGGCCGCGCGCTCGCGCCGGTCCGCCGGGCGCTGGAGCCGCTCGAGCCCGTGACGTCCGCCGTGAGCCCGTTCGGCTGGGTCGCGCTCGTCGCGGCAGCGGCCTCGTGGTGGGCCGGGCTCCTGTTCTCGTGGCTCGAGCTCCTGGTCGTCGCGGTGCTGCTCACCGTCGCGCTGCTCGCCGCGGTCGTGTTCGTGCTGGGCCGCTTCCGCTACGCCGTCGTGCTCGACCTCGCGCAGCAGCGCGTGACCGTGGGCGACCGCGCCGTCGGGCGCCTCGACGTGAAGAACGACTCGGCGCGCCCGCTCCTGCCGTCGGTCATGGAGCTCCCGGTGGGGCAGGGCATGGCGACGTTCCCCGTGCCGCGCCTGCGCCCCGGCGCGAGCCACGAGGAGATCTTCACCGTCCCGACGCACCGCCGCTCGGTGATCTCGGTCGGCCCCGTGCGCTCCGTGCGCGCCGACCCGCTCGGGCTGCTGCGGCGCGAGGTCGTGTGGACCGAGCCGGAGGAGCTCTTCGTGCACCCGCGCGTGAAGAACCTCGCGGGCTCGTCGACGGGCTTCCTCAAGGACCTCGAGGGGCGCGTCACGACCGACATCTCCAACTCCGACGTCTCGTTCCACGCGCTGCGCGACTACGTCCCGGGCGACGACCGCCGGCACATCCACTGGAAGACGACGGCGCGCACCGGCCAGCTCATGGTCCGCCAGTTCGAGGAGACCCGGCGCTCGCACCTCGCGGTGCTGCTGTCGACGCGCGCGGAGGACTACGCGCGCGACGAGGAGTTCGAGCTCGCGGTGAGCGTGTGCGGCTCGCTCGGCCTCCAGGCGATCAAGGAGGACCGCGGCGTCACCGTGCTCGTCAACGACGGGTCCCTGCGCGGCGACCACCGCACGCGGCTCCTCGACGACCTCGCGCGGGTCGAGACCCACGACCACCGCACGTCGCTCGTCGACGTCGCCCGCGTGGCCGGCGCGACGATCACCGACGCGTCCGTCGTGTCGTTCGTCGTGGGCTCGCGCGTCACGCCGACCGAGCTGCGCGCGGCCTCGGCCCGGCTGCCCCAGGACGTGCGGGTCATGGCGATCCAGTGCGTCCCGGGCGCGTCGCTGAGCCGGCACGCGATCGCCGAGCTCGTGGTCCTCACGATCGGGGAGCTCGCGGAGCTCCCGCTCGCGCTGCGGAGGCTGAACGACTGATGAGCGCTCCCTCCACCACCACGCGCGGCTCGCGCCGCGCCTCCGGCGGCGCCCCGGCGACGCCGGGCGCCTCGACGGGCACGTCGCGGCGCGGCACCACGCGGCTGCGCGGCGGCGACACGCCGCGCGCCCTCACGGCCGTCGGCGCCGTCGACGCGGTCGTCCTCGTCGTGCTGCTCGGGGCGACGGTCGTCGGCCTGGCGCCCGTCTGGGGCTCGACCGGCTACCTGCTGCCCGCGGGCGGCGGTGCGCTCGTCGGCCTCGCCGTCGCGTGGCTCGGCGCCTGGCGGCGCTGGCCCGCCGTGACGGTCCTCGCCGTGGCGGTCCTCGCGTACGTCCTGCTCGGCGGGGCGCTCGCCCTGCCCGCGGACGCGATCGGCGGCGTCCTCCCGTCGCTCGACACGGCCCGGGACCTGCTCCTGGGCGCCGTGACGGGCTGGAAGGAGTTCGTCACGACGGTCCCGCCGCTGCACTCGTTCCCTGACCTGGCCGTCGTGCCGTACCTCCTCCTGCTCGTGACGGGGGTCGTCGCGGGGTCGGTCGCGTGGCGCGCGAAGCACGGTGCCTGGGCGGTCGTGCCCGTCGTCGTGACGTTCGTCGCGGTCATCCTGCTCGGCACGGTCGTCGCGGCCTACCCGGTCGTCCAGGGGCTCGTGCTCGGCGTCGTCGGCCTGCTGTGGGCGAGCTGGCGGGTCACCGCCGCGCGCATGGGGGCGCACCAGATCACCACCGAGGCGAGCCGCGCGGCGACGCGGCGCCTGTGGTGGCACCGCGTGCGCGCGGGCGCGGCGATGCTCGCGATCGGCGGCGTCGCGGCGGCGTTCGGCGCGCCGGCGGTGCTGCCCGACGACCCGCGCACCGTGCTGCGCGACACGGTCGTCCCCCCGCTCGACCTCCACGAGTACGTGAGCCCGCTCACCGCGTTCCGCAAGTACGCGAAGGACATGAAGGAGGCGGAGCTCTTCACCGTGCGCGGCCTCCCGGCCGGTGCCCGCGTGCGGCTCGCGACGCTCGACACGTACAACGGCGTCGTCTACGACGCGTCGAGCGGGCTCCCCGGCTCGGGCGTCTACACGCGCGCGGGCGAGGAGATCGCGACGGTCGCGCCCGGCACGCCGACGACGCTCGACGTCGAGGTCCGCGACTACGCGGGCGTCTGGGTCCCGGACGCGGGGACGCTCGCCGGCGTCACGTACACGGGCTCGCGCGCGCGCGAGCTCGCCGAGGGCACGTACTACAACGCGACGACGGGGACCGCCCTCACGACCGCGGGCCTCGCGCCCGGCGACACCTACAGCGTCGACACGCGCCTCGTGCCCGACCCGACCGAGGAGGACCTGCGCGCGGGCGCCGTCGACCAGGGCGTGCCGGTGCCGCAGGCGGGCAAGGGCGTCCTCCCGGCGGCCCTCGCCGGGAAGGCCGCGCAGTTCATCGGCGACGAGACCGAGCCGGTCGCGCAGCTCTTCGCGCTGCGCGACGGCCTCGTCGCGAGCGGCGTGTTCTCCAGCGGTCTCGAGAACCAGCCGCCGTCGCGGCCCGGCCACTCCGCGGAGCGCATCGACACGCTCCTCGCGGACGAGGAGATGGTCGGCGACGACGAGCAGTTCGCCGTCGCGCTCGCCCTCATGGCGAACCAGGTCGGCATCCCGGCGCGCGTCGTCATGGGGTTCTACCCCGACGAGAAGAACCCCCTCGAGCCCGGCGAGCCGTTCACGGCGACCGGCGCCGACGTACACGCCTGGGCCGAGGTGCCCTTCGTCGGGCACGGCTGGGTCGCCGTCACCGCGATCCCGGACGAGGACAACAAGATCCAGCCCGAGCCCAAGAGCCTCCAGGTGCCCAAGCCGCCGGTGCTCGAGGACCCGGAGCCGCCGGAGGAGCCCGCCGAGGCCGAGGCCGGCACGGTCGACGACGAGGAGAAGGAGAAGGCCGAGAGCGACGGTTTCGACTGGGGCACGGTCGTCCTCGTCGGCGTGGCCGTCGTGGTCCCGCTCGCCCTCCTCGCGCTGCCGATCGTGCTCGTCCTCGCGTACAAGGCGCGCCGCCGGGCCCGCCGGCGCGCGGCCGAGCGCCCGGTCGACCGCGTGAGCGGCGGCTGGCGCGAGGTCCTCGACACGGCGACCGACCTGGGCACGCCCGTCCCGGTCGGCGCGACCCGGCGCGAGGGCGCCGGGGTCATCGCGCAGACGTTCGGCGCGACGACGACGATCCCGCTCGCGCACCGCGCGGACGCGACGGTCTTCGGGGCGGGGGAGCCGACCGACCAGGAGATCGAGGCCTTCTGGGCGGACGTGGACAGCGTCGTCGGGGGGCTACGCTCCTCGGTGAACCGGCGTGCCCGGATCCGCGCGGCGCTGTCGCTGCGGTCGGTGCGCTCCGGTCGTCCTGCCGGGCGACGGCTGCCGTGGGCGCGTCGGGACGTGACCCGGTCGACGACGTCGCCGCGGCCCCCGACGGCGGGCGACGCGGCGGGCAAGGAGTGACGTGATGACGGACGTGACGTGCGCCGCGTGCGGTTCCGCGCAGACGTCGGGCTCGGCCTTCTGCGGGGTGTGCGGCCAGCCGTTCCCGCGCACCGGTCGCGCGCCCGCGCAGCCCGCGGGCGGCCCGCTCGGCGGCGTGCAGGCCGCGGCCGTCGCCCGCCCCGGTCCGCCCCCGTTCGCGTCCGGCGGCTCCGCGCCCGACACGACGACCGAGCCCGAGGTCTACACGGCGACCCAGCGGGCCGTCCTGCCGCCCTCGGCGCCCGGCGGGCCCACGATCCTCACCGCGCCCTACGCGGGCGTCGGTCGCCGCTTCCTCGCGTACCTCGTCGACGGCGCCGCCGCGGGCGTGGTCGTCGTCGCGGTCCTCCTCGCGGGGCTCGCCGTCGCGGGCGTCCCGCTCGGGGGCGTGCGCACCGTCACCGCCGACGAGGCGGAGTCGATCCTCGCCGCGGCGGCCGTCGCGTACGTCGTCGCGGGGGTCGTCGCCCTCGCGTGGTGGGTCGGGCTCTGGTTCTGGGAGGGGACGACGGGCAAGACCCTCGGCAACCTCGCGACGGGGATCCGCACGCTCGACGCCGCGACGCGCGCGCCCGTGGGCTTCGGTCGCGCGCTCCTGCGCTGGGTCGTCGTGGGCGCGGGGTCGCTCGCGTTCGGCGTGGGGCAGCTGGTCGTCGTGCTCAGCCCCGGCTTCGACTCGTCGGGCCGCCGCCAGGGCTGGCAGGACAAGGCGGCGAAGTCCGTGGTCGTCGACGCGCGGGGCGTCTCCGGGTCGGAGGACGCCGCGCACGACGGCGTCGCGTCGCTCGTCGGGCCGCCGGCGCAGGTTGCCGCGACCGGCTACCCGGGCGCGCCCGCCCCGTCGGCCGGGTACGCCCCGCCGGCCGCGCCCGTCGCGACGGGCCACGCGGCCGTCCCCGCGCCGCTGCCCCCGGCGCCCGCGCCCGCCGCGGGCGGCTACGGGCCCCCCGGGCAGCCGGCCGCTCCGGCGCTCCCGGACCCCTGGGCGTTCCCGCAGCAGGGCGGGCAGGGCTCGGGCGGGCTCATCACCGGGGTACCGGGCGTGTCCGGCGGCGCACCCGCGCCGTCCGCCCCGCCCGCCGCGCCGTCCGCCCCGCCCGCCGCGCAGCCCGCGACGCCCCCCGCCGTCGCACAGCCCGCGACGCCGCCCGCGGTCGTGCGGCCCGCGGCGCCGCAGGCCGCGCCCGCCGCGCCGTCGCCCGCCGTCGCGGAGCCCGAGGACCCGGAGTGGGACAGCACGCGCATGACCGCGCGCGACGCCCGGGTCGAGCCCGCGCCCGTCGTGACCGTCGTCCTCGAGCTGGAGTCGGGCGAGCGCCGCGTCGTCGACGGCCCCGCGCTCGTCGGCCGCAACCCGCAGCCCGCCGACGGCGGCGACTGGATCCTCGTGCCCGTCGACGACCCGACGCGGTCGGTGTCGAAGACCCACGTCGAGCTCGGCGTCGACCCGGACGGCCTGTGGCTCACGGACCGCGGCTCGACCAACGGCACGGTGGTCTCCGCCCCCGGCACGACGCCGCGCGTCGCCGCGGCGGGCGCGCGCGTGCGCGTCCCGGTCGGCGCGACCATCCACGTCGGCGACCGCCGCCTGGTCGTGCACGCGGGTCCCGCATGACGCCGCCCGAGACCGAGGTGCACCTGTCCTGGGGCGCCGCGTCCCACCGCGGCGCCCGTCGCCAGCTCAACGAGGACCGCTTCCTCGTCTCGCGCTCGGTCTTCCTCGTCGCGGACGGCATGGGCGGGCACGAGGCCGGCGAGGTCGCGAGCGCGACGGCCGTCGAGGCGCTGCGGCCCCTCGCGGACCTCGACGTCGTGACCCCCGACGACGTCCGCTCGTGCCTGGAGGTCGCGCAGCGCGAGGTCCAGGCGATCGTCACCGAGCCGGGGCGCGGCGCGGGCACGACCCTCACCGGCGTCGCCGTGGCCGAGCAGGACGGCAACCCGTACTGGCTCGTGGTGAACGTCGGGGACTCCCGCACGTACCACCTGTCCGACGGCCGCCTGGACCAGGTGAGCGTGGACCACTCGGAGGTGCAGGAGATGGTCGACGCCGGCCTCCTCACGCCCGCCGAGGCCCTCACGCACCCGCGCCGCCACGTGGTGACGCGCGCGCTCGGCTCGCGCGCGGTGCCGCAGGCGGACTTCTGGTACGTGCCGATCCACCGCCACGACCGCGTCCTGGTCTGCTCGGACGGGCTCACGGGCGAGCTGTCCGACGCGCGCATCGCCGAGGTGCTGCTCGAGCTCCCGGACCCGCAGGGCGCGGCCGAGAGGCTGGTCCACGAAGCCATCGCGGCGGGCGGCCGGGATAACATCACGGTCGTCGTCGTGGACGCGACCGGGGTGTCGGACGACACGAGCGGCGGGAGCACGGCACCGCGCGACCGGCCGCTGGAGGCGGCCGCGGCCGTCGACGAGGACACACTGCCCAGAGAGGTACGACTGCAGAGGGGGAGCCCGGCGTGAGCCTGCGGTACACATCGGGAGACGCACGCACGCTCGTCCGCGGCGGGGCCGTCGTCCTGCTGCCCGCACCGGCCGAGCCGGCGCTCGTGGAGCAGGTGTGGGCGCAGCTCGGCGACGACCCGGGCGTGGTCGAGGTCCTGCAGGTCCTCACCGGCGCGTTCGGGTCGAGCCTGCGCACGATCCCGCCGTTCGCGGTCGCGGTCGTCACCGGGCGGCGCGTCCACGTCGCGGTCCGCGGCGCGCTCGCCGTGACGCTCGAGGTCGAGGACGGCTCGCGCGTGCACGCCGACGGCGACGACGTCACGACGTGGTCGGAGCGTGTCGTCGACGACGTGGTCGAGGTGCTCGTGCGCACCGGCGCGGCCCCCGTGGGCGTGCCCGCCGGCGGGCCCCTGCTGGGTGCGGCCGCGTCGTGGCCGCTCGCGTCGGGCGTCGTGCTCGCGGACGCGGTCGCGTGGCAGCTCGCGGAGCGCCCGGCGCGCGCCGAGGAGCCCCCGGCGGTCGCGGCGGTCCCCGACGTGCCGGAGGCGCCCGCGCCCGTGCCGGCCCCGTCCGCCACGGTGCCGCCGCCCGCCCCGCCGCGGGACGTGGTGCCGCTCGTCCCGGTCCTGCGGCTGCCCGAGGAGACGATCGCGCCCGAGCCGGACGCCTTCGCCCCGGCGTCCGCCGAGACCGTCGCCGAGGTCCCGGAGGGCGCGTCCGAGGACGCGCGCGACGCGGCGCACGACGACGCGGCGTCCGCCGCGGCCGACGCGGTGCCCGCCCCGGCCGACGAGCCGGAGCCCGAGGTCGACGACTACGCGCACCTGTGGGGCTCGACGATCCTGCGCACGGTCGAGGACGCGGCCGTGCGGGCGCAGGACGAGGACGAGGACGACGCCCCGCCCGCGCCGGCCGCCGACGCGGCGGCCGCCCCCGTGCCGCCCCCGCCGCCGGGTCCCGCCGTGCCGCTCCCGGACGAGGCCCCGGCACAGGACGGGCTCATCGCCGGCGTCCCGCGCGAGTGGACCGGCGCGACCCCCGCGGCCGCGCACCGCGCCGCGACCGTCGGCCCGGACGACGAGGCGCCCGCCCCGGGTCTCGACCACGACGGGCACACCGTGCTGTCGTCGGCGATCGCCGACCTGCGCGCCGCGGCGGAGGGCGACGAGCCCGCGCCGTCGGACGCCCCGCCCGCGCCCCCGGCCCCGCCGACGCCGTCCTTCACGGCCCCGCCGGCCCCGGGCGCGCAGCAGATCCTCGCGCGCACGTGCGACCAGGGGCACGCGAACCCGCCGTCCCGCGACACGTGCGCGGTGTGCGGCGGTCCCCTCGACGGCGACGCGGCTCTCGCGGTGCGCCCGTCGCTCGGCCGCGTGCTCGTGTCCACCGGGCAGACGGTCGAGCTCGACCGCGGCGTCGTCGTCGGGCGCCGCCCGCGCTCGCCGCGCGCCCAGGCGGCCGACCTGCCGCGCCTCGTCACGGTGCCGAGCCCGCAGCAGGACATCTCGCGCTCGCACGTCGAGATCGTCCTCGAGGGCTGGCACGTGCTCGTGAGCGACATGGCGACGACCAACGGCACGACGCTCCTGCGCGCCGGGCAGCCGCCGCGCCGCCTGCACCCGTCGGAGCCGGTGCTCGTCGTGGACGGGGACGTCGCCGACCTCGGCGACGGCGTGACCCTGCGGTTCGAGGGGATCTGGTGAGCAGCAAGCGCGCGCCGTCACCCCCGCCGGAGATCCAGGGCTTCGAGTACGTCTCGCTCATCGGCTCGGGCGGGTTCTCCGACGTCTTCCTCTACCAGCAGCAGCGCCCGCGGCGCCGCGTCGCGGTGAAGGTCCTCCTGCACGAGTGGTCGAGCGTGTCGCAGCGCGCCGCGTTCGACGCCGAGGCCGACCTCATGGCGACGCTGTCGACGCACCCGTCCATCGTGACGATGTACGAGGCGGACGTCGCGGACGACGGCCGGCCCTACCTCGCGATGGAGTACTGCTCGCGGCCCAACCTCGGCTCGCGCTACCGCACCGAGCGGCTCTCCGTCGCCGAGGCGCTGCGCACCGCGGTCCAGATCGCGGGCGCGGTCGAGACGGCGCACCGCGCCGGCATCCTGCACCGCGACATCAAGCCCGCGAACATCCTCGTCACCGAGTACGGGCACCCGGCCCTCACGGACTTCGGCATCTCGTCCACGGTCGACGACGCCGCGCGCGCCGAGGGCATGTCGATCCCGTGGTCGCCGCCCGAGTCGTTCGCCGAGCCGCCGCGCAGCGGGATCGCGACCGACGTCTGGGCGCTCGCCGCGACGACGTACACGCTGCTCGCGGGACGCTCCCCGTTCGAGGTGCCGGGCGGGTCGAACTCGAGCGCGAACCTCATCTCGCGCATCGAGTCCTCGCCGCTGCCGCGCACGGGCCGCACCGACGTCCCGGCGTCGCTTGAGCGCGTGCTCGACACGGCGATGGCGAAGAACCCGGCGTCGCGCTACCCGACGATGCTCGCGTTCGCCCGCGCGCTCCAGCAGGTGCAGAACGAGCTCTCGTTCGCGGTGACGCCGATCGACGTCCTCGACGACTCCGGGCACGTCCAGGAGGAGGAGGCCGACGACGACGGCGGGACGCGGCTGCGCCAGGTCGTCTCGATCGACCCGTCCGGCGCGTCCCCGGCGCCGCCGCGCCCGACGCAGCCGACGGCGCCCCTGCGGCCCGCGCCCCAGCCCTCGCAGCAGCCCGCGACGCCGTGGCCCGCGCAGCCGACCGCCCACCCGGGCACGCAGCAGCCGGGCACGCAGCAGCCGACGTGGGGTCCCGCCGCGGCCGCCGCCACGACGAGCGGCACGGCCGGGTACGCGCCCGTCGTCGAGGCGACCGACACGTCGCGCGTGCACGGCCAGGCGCCGTACGCCCCCTGGGGCACGCCCGCCGTCGAGGACACCGTCCAGCGCACCGTCGGTCCGGCGCAGGCCGGCCCGGAGGGGGCGGAGCAGCCCGAGGCGCGCCGCGGCCGCGGCCTCGTGCCGGTGCTCGTGGGGGCGGGCGTCCTCGTCCTCGCCGGCGCGGGGATCTTCGCGCTGACCCAGGGCGGCGGGGGAGAGGACCCCGGCCCCGAGGAGACGGGCCCGACCGCGACGACCGACCAGCCGGCCCCGCCGTCCGACAACCTCGGCGCGCTCGTCCCGCCGGTCAACGACCTCGTGGGCGAGTACGACCCGGACCGCGAGGTCGCCGTCTTCACGTGGGCCTACGACAGCCCCGACGCCCGGGAGGGCGACGGGTTCGCGTGGCGCAAGCTCGACCTCGTCGAGGACGAGCAGCTCAAGCGGATCTTCGACCAGGACACCGTGGAGCTGAGCTCCGGGCCGGGCGAGCGGGTCTGCATCGAGGTCGTGGTGGAGCGCGACGGGCGGGTCTCCGCGAGCCCGCAGACGGCGTGCGTCGAGGGGGAGGCAGGATGAGCGAGCTCGCGATCGAGTTCTGCGGCGAGTGGTTCCGCCCGGCGGTCGACGGCGACCCGTTCGACATCGGGCGCGACGGCGACCTCGCGATCGAGGACAACCCGTACCTGCACCGCCGCTTCCTGCGCGTCTCGTACGAGAACGAGATCTGGTGGCTCGCGAACGTCGGGTCGCTCATCTCCGCGACGGTCTGCGACGCGGGCGGCGGCGTGCAGTCGTGGCTCTCGCCCGGCAACCGGCTGCCCATCGTGTTCCCGGCGACGTCGATCGTCTTCACCGCGGGCCCGACGACGTACGAGATCACGGCCCAGCTCCGCGGCGCGCCCTACCAGGAGATCCGCTCGGAGGACCCGGACTCCGGGGCCACGACGATCGGCATGATCACGTTCACCACGAGCCAGAAGCAGCTCATCGTCGCGCTCGCGGAGCCGATGCTGCGCCGCGACGGCACGGGGCTCTCCGAGATCCCGTCCTCGGCGGCCGCCGCGAAGCGCCTCGGCTGGGCGACGACCCGGTTCAACCGCAAGCTCGACAACGTGTGCGACAAGCTCGACCGCATCGGGGTCAAGGGGCTGCGCGGCGGCCCGGGGGCGCTCGCGACGAACCGGCGCGCGCGCCTCGTCGAGTACGCGGTCGCGTCCCGGCTCGTGACCTCCTCCGACCTGCCCCTGCTCGACGTCACGGACGACGGCTGACCCTGCCCTGACGCGGGCGTGCGCGCCGGTCGCCCGGCCCTCGCCGCGCCGCGCCCGGCCGCGACGGCCGCCCTGCCACCCCGTACCGACACCCGCCGAACGAGGTTCTCCCCGTGCGCATCAAGCTCACCCTGCACCGCCCCGACGCGTCGACGACGAACGTCGCCGTCACCGCGGACGCCACGGCGACCGTGCGCGACGTCGCCGAGGCGCTCTTCGCGGGCGACCCGACGCGCGCGGGCTCCGCGGTGCCCGAGCGCCTGACGCTCCAGGTCACGGGCACCCCGACCGCCGCCGGCGCGACCGGCCAGGGCCGCGTGCTGTCCCCGACGAGCGACCTCGTCGAGGCGGGCCTGCGCTCGGGGTCGACGGTCTCGATCGTGCGCGTGTCCGAGCAGTTCGACGCGCCGGGCCAGGACCGCGGCGCGGCCGTCGCGGTGCTGCGCGTGCTCGAGGGCCCGGACGCGGGCCGGGAGTTCCCGCTGCCCGTCGGCACGAGCTACCTCGGGCGCGACCGCAACATGGACATCCGCCTGTCCGACCCGCAGGTGTCGAAGCGGCACGCGCGCCTCACGGTCGGGGAGTCCATCGAGATCACCGACGCGAACTCGGCGAACGGCCTCGTCATGGGCGGCCAGCGCATGACGCGCTCGACGCTCACGTCGGCGGACACCGTGACGATCGGCAGCACCGTCGTCTCCGTGGTGTCCCTCCACCGCTCGACGAGCCTCGCCCCGACGAGCCCGGTCGTCGAGTTCAACCGCTCGCCGCGCGTCGTCGCGCGGTTCGGCGAGCGCAAGCTCAAGGCGCCGAAGCCCCCGCAGCCGCAGGAGCCGGCGCGCTTCCCGTACCTCGCGATGGTCGCGCCGCTCATCATGGGTGCGATCCTCTACTCGGTCACGAAGAACGTCCTGTCGATCGTCTTCGTCGGCCTCAGCCCGATCCTCATGCTCGGGAACTACCTCGACCAGAAGGTCCAGTCGAAGCGCAAGTTCAAGGCGCAGGCGGAGCAGTTCCGGGCGTCGGCCGCGGCGATGCGCGAGACGATCGCGCGCACGCACGCGGTCGAGCGCGCGGTCCGGCTCAGCGAGGCGCCGTCCGTCGGCGACACGGTCGACGCGGTGCGCCGCCTCGGCGGGCTGCTGTGGACGCACCGGCCCGAGCACGAGGCGTTCCTCGCCGTGCGCATCGGCCTCGGCGCCGCGCCGTCGCGCACCCAGGTCGAGCAGCAGAACGAGAACAACACGCTCCCGGAGTTCTGGAACGAGCTCGAGAAGCTCCACGCGCAGTGCGCGACGATCGACGGGGTGCCCGTCGTCGCGCGCCTGCGCCAGGACGGCGCGCTCGGCATCGCCGGGTCCGGGGCGACGGCCGACGCCGTGGGCCGCGGCGTGCTCGTCCAGCTCGCGGGCCTGCACTCGCCGTCCGAGCTCGTGCTCGCGGCGATCACGTCGCAGCGCTCGCGCGCCGACTGGGAGTGGCTCGAGTGGCTCCCGCACACGGGCTCGCCGCACAGCCCTCTGGGCGGCGACCACCTCGCCGACAACCCGGGCGCGGCCCTGTCGCTCCTGTCGCAGCTCGAGGACCTCGTGGAGCTGCGCGGCGCCGACCTCGACGCGCACGCCGAGCTGCGCGGCCCGATCGACCCCGAGAAGCCCGAGGACACCCCGGCGCCCGTCCTGCCGACCGTCGTCGTCCTCGTGGAGGACGACGCCCCGGTCGACCGGTCGCGCCTCACGCGCCTCGTCGAGCGCGGCGCCGACGCCGGGGTGCACGTCGTGTGGGTCGCCCCGACCGTCGAGCAGCTCCCGGCCGCGTGCCGCACGTTCGTGCTCGTCGAGGAGAACGACGCCTCGGGCGGAGCCGGACGCCCGGGGACGGCGCAGGGCGCGACGACGGGCGAGGTGCGCGTGGGCCGCCTGTCGTTCCCCGTCGAGTGCGAGACGGTCGACCTCGCGACGGCGCACGAGGTCGCGCGCATCCTCGCGCCCGTCGTCGACGTGGGCGCGCCCGTCGACGACGACTCCGACCTCCCGCGCTCGGTGTCGTACCTGACGCTCGCGGGTGCGGCGCTCGCGAACGACCCGAGCACGCTCGTCGACGCGTGGCGCGAGAACGGCTCGCTCACCCCGCGCGACGGCTCGCCGCCCGTGCGGCGCAAGCGCCCGACGAACCTGCGCGCGCTCGTGGGGCACTCCGGCACCGAGGCCCTCTACCTGGACCTGCGCACGCAGGGCCCGCACGCGCTCGTCGGCGGGACGACGGGTGCCGGGAAGTCGGAGTTCCTCCAGTCGTGGGTGCTCGGCATGGCGGCCGCGCACAGCCCGGACCGGGTGACGTTCCTCTTCGTCGACTACAAGGGCGGGGCCGCGTTCGCGGACTGCGTCGACCTGCCGCACAGCGTGGGCCTCGTGACCGACCTCTCGCCGCACCTCGTGCGCCGCGCACTCACGTCGCTGCGCGCCGAGCTGCGCTACCGCGAGCACCTGCTCAACCGGAAGAAGGCGAAGGACCTCGCCTCGCTCGAGCGCACGGGCGACCCGGACGCGCCGCCGAGCCTGCTCATCGTCGTCGACGAGTTCGCGGCCCTCGTCAACGAGGTGCCGGAGTTCGTCGACGGCGTCGTGGACGTCGCCCAGCGCGGGCGGTCGCTCGGCCTGCACCTCATCCTCGCGACGCAGCGCCCCGCGGGCGTCATCCGCGACAACCTGCGCGCGAACACCAACCTGCGCGTCGCGCTGCGCATGGCCGACGAGGACGACTCGACCGACATCCTCGGCATCCCGATGGCCGCGCACTTCGACCCGTCGATCCCGGGGCGCGGTGCGGTGAAGACCGGCCCGGGCCGGATCACGCCGTTCCAGACGGGGTACGCGGGCGGCTGGACGACGTCGCGCCCGGAGCGCTCGCGCATCGACGTCCAGGAGATGTCCTTCGGCACCGGGGTGCGCTGGGAGCTCCCGGAGCCCGACGTCGACGACGAGACGAAGGACCCCGGCCCCAACGACATCTCGCGCGTCGTCGCGACGATCTCGCGGGCCGCGACGGAGGCCGCGGTGCCCGCGCCGCGCAAGCCGTGGCTGCCCGAGCTCGCGCGCACGTACGACCTCGCGCGCCTGCCCAACCCGCGCACCGACACGATGCTCCTGCTCGGCGTCGAGGACGACCCGACGACGCAGACGCAGCCCACCGTGTTCTACGAGCCGGACCGCGACGGCAACATGGCGATCTACGGCACCGGCGGGTCCGGCAAGAGCGCGACCCTGCGGTCCATCGCGGTGTCCGCGGCGATCACCGCGCGCGGCGGCCCGGTCCAGGTCTACGCGATCGACGCGGGCGCGAGCGGCCTGCGCATGCTCGAGGACCTGCCCCACGTCGGCGCGGTCATCTCGAACGACGACGAGGAGCGCGTCCAGCGCGTGCTGCGCATGCTGCGCGACGTCGTCGACGAGCGCTCCGCGCGCTACGCGGCCGTCCGTGCGGGCGACCTCAACGAGTACCGGCGCATCGCGAACCGGCCCGACGAGCCGCGCATCCTGCTGCTCGTCGACGGCCTCGGCGCGTTCCGCGAGTCCTACGAGTTCCGCGCCGCGCACCAGTTCCCCGTGTGGAGCGCGTTCTCCGCCGTCGCGACGGACGGGCGCCAGGTCGGCGTGCACGTCGTGGTGTCGGGCGACCGGGCGACGTCGGTCCCGACCTCCCTCGGGTCGACGATCCAGAAGCGGCTCGTGCTGCGCCTCGCGAACGAGGACGACTACCTGACGCTCGGCGTGCCGCGCGACGTCCTGTCGCTCACGTCCCCGCCCGGGCGCGGAATCCTCGACGAGAACGAGGTGCAGGTCGCGGTCCTCGGCGGCGACCCGAACGTCGCGCTGCAGGCCCGCGAGCTGAGCAGGCTCCGCGACGCCATGACGCGCCTCGGCATCCCGCAGGCGGCCGGGGTGGACCGCCTGCCCGACTCGTTCGCGCTCGGGGAGCTCCCGGTGCTCACGGGCGACCGGCCCACGGTCGGGCTCGACGACCTCGACATCGCGCCCGTCGCGCTGCCGGCGCGCGGCACGTTCATGCTCTCGGGTCCGCCCGGGGGCGGGCGCACGACGGCGCTCGTGACGATCGCGCAGGCCGTGCGCCGCGCGCGGGCCGGCCGCGTCGTGTACCTCTCGCCGCGCCGCACGAGCATCTCGGGCCTCGACGCATGGGACAGCGCGGCGACGTCGCCGGAGGAGGTCGTGACGCTCCTGGAGGGCCTCACGGCCGCGATCGACGGCGGGTCGCTGCGACCCGGCGGGCTCACGGTGCTCGTCGAGTCGGTCACCGAGTTCACCGGCACGCCGGCCGAGCAGCCGCTCGCGACCTTCGTCAAGGCGGCGGTGCGCGCCGAGCAGCTCGTCGTGGGCGAGGCCGAGTCGTCGACGTGGGGCCAGGCGTGGGCGCTCGCGCAGCCGTTCAAGGCGGGCCGCACGGGCCTGCTCCTCACCCCCGGCGACCTCGACGGCGACACGCTGCTCGGCACGGGCCTGGGGCGGATCCGGCGTGCGGAGTTCCCGCCCGGACGAGGGTTCCTCGTGGTGTCCGGACGGGCCCGCAAGATGCACGTCGCGCTGCCCGAGTAGCGGCGCGGTGACGCCCGTCGCGGTCATGGGGAGGCCTCCCCATCGACCGTGCTCGGGGGTCGATGGTTGAGTACTACCAGCACGAACTGACGCGACGGCCACGCTGGGTGGCCGTCGAGGAGAGAAGGGGAACCGACATGGCGGGTATGTGGGGCGCGGACGTCGAGCAGCTGCGCGGGCTGGGCCAGACGCTGCAGCAGAAGGCGGACGAGATCCGCACGACGATGCAGAACCTGAACTCGCAGATCCAGGGTGTCCCGTGGGAGGGCCCGGACGCGCAGCAGTTCAAGGGCAGCGACTGGCCGGCCGCGCAGACGCAGCTGAACAACGTCGCGCAGACGCTGACGGACGCGGGCCAGAAGGCCCAGCAGAACGCGCAGCAGCAGGAGCAGGCGTCGAACTCCTGATCCCAGGAGCCTCGGCACGAGGGCGCGGTACCCGGACGGGTGCCGCGCCCTCGGCGCGTCCGGGCCCGGGCGGTCTGGGAGACTGGCCGCCGGACACCCCACGACGAAGGGCTGCTGACGCATGACCGAGCTGCACTACCCGAGCGACGACTTCCCGGCACCGGTCGGCGTCACCGTGACCGCTCCCGAGGCCTGGGTGCCGCTGCCGCACGTCGCGCTGCCCCTCGCCCTCGGCCGCGAGGTGGCCGAGGGGGAGTTCAACCCGAACGTCATCGTCGTCGTGTCGCGCGTGCGCGCGGACGTCACGCTCGACGACGCGCACGCGGAGGTCGTCGCCAAGCTGCGGCCCCTGCCGAAGCTGCGCGAGCTCGCGGGCGGGGACGTCGACGTGGACGGCCTGCCGGGACGCTGGCTCGAGGTGTCGTTCAAGGGCGGCGCGGGCACGGTGCTCGTCCAGTCGGTGCGCACCGTCGTCGTGCCGCGCGGCCCGGTCGCGGACGTCGTGCAGACGACGGGCACGTGCACGCTCGTGCAGCGCCCGTGGGCGGGCGAGGAGATCCGCGCGGTCCAGGAGAGCCTGCGCGTCGTGCGCTGAGGCTGCGCAGGACCGTCACCGTTTACATTCGCCCGGATCACAAGACGGGCTATCCACCTGGCGAGACCGCTGGCACAGTAGGAGAGTCGGGAGAGGGCTGAGTGAGGCTACCCTCACCCGGTCTACAATCGAGGTGGTCGCCAGCGGTCGGTGAGCCCCGCCGCGGCGCGGCGGGCACGCCGCAGGTCGTGACCACCAGACCCGTCCTCCACCGGAAGGCACCCCGTCCTGTGAGCAGCATCCGTCCCCTGCGCGTCGCGATCGTCGGCGCGGGTCCCGCCGGGATCTATGCCGCGGACATCCTGTCCAAGACCGATCTCGACGTGAGCATCGACCTCTTCGAGCGTCTGCCCGCGCCGTTCGGTCTCGTGCGCTACGGGGTCGCCCCCGACCACCCGCGCATCAAGCAGATCATCGTCGCGCTGCACAAGGTGCTCAGCCGCGGCGACATCCGCCTCCTCGCGAACGTGGACTACGGGGTCGACCTCAAGCTCGACGACCTGCGCCAGTACTACGACGCCGTGATCTTCTCCACGGGCTCGATCCGGGACGCGGCCCTGCCGATCGAGGGCATCGACCTGCCCGGGTCGTACGGCGCGGCGGACTTCGTGTCCTGGTACGACGGGCACCCCGACGTGCCTCGCACGTGGCCGCTCGAGGCGCAGCAGGTCGCGGTGCTCGGCGCCGGGAACGTCGCGCTCGACGTCGCGCGCGTGCTGGCCAAGCACGCCGACGACCTCCTGCCGACGGAGATCCCGGAGAACGTCTACGAGACCCTCAAGGCGTCGCCGGTCACCGACGTGCACGTGTTCGCGCGCCGCGGCCCGGCCCAGGCGAAGTTCTCGCCGCTCGAGCTGCGCGAGCTCGGCCACGTGCCGGACGTCGACGTGATCGTCTACCCGGAGGACTTCGAGTTCGACGAGGGCTCGATGGCCGCGATCAACGCGTCCAACCAGACGAAGCAGGTCGTCAAGACCCTCACCGACTGGACCCTCAAGGACCCGTCCGAGCTCACGGCGTCGCGCCGCCTGCACCTGCACTTCCTCCACGCCCCCGCCGCGATCCTCGGCGACGGCGCGGTCGAGGCGCTGCGCACCGAGCGCACGCAGCTCAACGGGGACGGCACCGTGTCCGGCACGGGCGAGTTCCGGGAGTGGCCCGTCCAGGCCGTGTACCGCGCGGTCGGCTACTTCGGCTCCCCGCTCCCGGAGATCCCGTTCGACGAGCTCAAGGGCGTCATCCCGAACCGCGAGGGGCGCGTCGTCGACATCGACGGCGAGCACATCCCGGGCGTCTACGCGACGGGCTGGATCAAGCGCGGCCCCGTGGGCCTCATCGGCCACACGAAGTCGGACGCGTCCGAGACGGTCCGCCACCTCGTCGAGGACGTCACGGGCGCCGGCGACGGCGGCGACGTCGCGGCGGCCGACCTCGAGGCGGGGCGCGTCGCGCCGTTCGGCACGCCCGACGCGGTCGTCGAGTTCCTCGCCGAGCGCGGCGTCGACGTCATCGAGTGGTCCGGGTGGGAGCTGCTCGACGCGTACGAGCGCGGCCTCGGCGAGCCGCACGGGCGCGAGCGCATCAAGGTCGTCCCGCGCGAGGACATGATCCGCGTCGCGCGCGGCGAGTCGCAGGTCGGCTGACACCCCGCACGCACCGCACGACGGCGCCTCGCCCTCCCGGGTGGGGCGCCGTCGTCGTCCCCGGCGCGCGGGCGCCCGACGGGTGCCCCGGGAACGCGTCGGGACCGTGGGACGTTCACCAGGTGGGCGACGGCGGGACCGTCGCCGCACGGGCGGCCTCGCACCTCGGCGGGCCGCCCCGAGCGTGGAAGGAGCGCCCGTGGGACGACGCCAGCACTTCAACGGCCTGAAGACCGCCGCGCTGTTCGGGGTCATGTGGGCCGTGGTCCTCGGGCTGTGGGCGCTGTTCGGCGCGCGCGCGAACCTGCTGTGGGTGTTCGTCGGCATCGGCCTCGTCACGACGTTCTACGGGTACTGGAACTCCGACAAGATCGCGATCCGCGCGATGCACGCGCGTCCCGTGAGCGAGCTCGAGCAGCCCGCGATGTACCGCATCGTCCGCGAGCTCTCGACGGAGGCCCGGCAGCCCATGCCGCGCCTGTACGTGTCGCCCACGCAGGCGCCGAACGCGTTCGCGACGGGCCGCAACCCCAAGAACGCGGCCGTGTGCTGCACCGAGGGCATCCTGCGCCTGCTCGACGAGCGCGAGCTGCGCGGCGTCCTCGGGCACGAGCTCATGCACGTGTACAACCGCGACATCCTCACGTCGTCCGTCGCCGGGGCGCTCGCCGGCGTCATCACGTCGCTCGCGCAGTTCCTGCTGATCTTCGGCGGCGACCGAGACCGCGGCGGCAACCCGCTCGCGGCGATCGCCATGGTCGTGCTCGCGCCGATCGCGGCGATGCTCATCCAGCTCGCGATCTCGCGCACGCGCGAGTACGACGCCGACGAGGACGGCGCGCGGCTCACGGGCGACCCGCTCGCGCTGGCCTCGGCGCTGCGCAAGCTCGACGCGGGCACCCAGCGCGCCCCGCTCCCGCAGAACCGCGACCTCGTGGACGTCTCGCACCTCATGATCGCCAACCCGTTCCGCGGCGCGGGCGTCGCGAAGATGTTCGCCACGCACCCGCCCATGGCGGACCGCATCAAGCGGCTCGAGTCGATGGCCGGGCACGGCCCGGGCTACGGCGGCATCACGTACCACTGAGCCCGCAGGGACCTCGCGCCGGCGTGCCGCGCGGCCGCGGCTCGGCCGCCGCGGGTGCGGCACGAGCCGCGTGCGCCGCCGCACGGGGCGGTCGCTAGCCGCCGACCAGGACGCCTCCGACGAGCGCGACGACGCCGAGCGCGGCCACGAGGGCGCTGCGGCTCGGGCGTCGCCGGGAGTCGCCGGACCCCGCGGCGGCGACGGCGCGGTCGTTCGCCGCGAGCAGGGCGTCGCGCGCCGCGAACGGGTCCGCGGCACCGCGCACGAGGCCCCCGGTGGTCTCGGCCGGCAGGAGGATCGCGTCCGCCTGCTCCAGGGACGACGCGGCGACGCGCACCACGAGGGCGTCGGCGCTCGCGACCACGGCCTCGACGCGGCGCCACGGGAGGTGGGCGTCGAGGAGCGCGCCGCGCACGACGAGCGCCTGCGGACGGGGCGCGAGCGCGGGCTCCGCGGCCCACGACCACGTGTGCAGCGCCCACGCCACGAACACCGAGCCGGGCACGAGGGCGACGAGCGAGACCTCGGGGGCGATCCACAGGGCGAACGGGAGGACGAGGACGGCCGCGACCCAGGGGCCCACCCCGCCCGTGCGCACGGCGAGCCGGAGCAGCCGGTCGCGGGTGCCGGCCGGGCTCGCACCGCCGTCCGGCCCCGTGCCTCCCCGGACCGAGCCCTGCCCGCCCGCGGCCGTCGACCGGCGGGACGGGCCGCCCGCGTGCCGTCCGCGCGTGCGGGGGACGTCCACGACCGTCTCGGTGACGTACCAGCGCTCGTCGGGCCCGCGCAGCGCGACGGGGGAGCCGTCGGCGACGAGCCCGACGACGAGCACGGGCGTGCCGTCCCAGGTGGGGGGCGAGCCCGGCGGCCAGTCGTCGTCCTCGCCGGGCCCCTGCGCGAGGTCGAGCAGCTCGTCGTCGGAGACCGACCCGACGGGCCGGTCGAACGGGTCCTCGTGCGCGGCGTCGTCGGGCGGCTCGGACAGCAGGAAGAGCTCCTGGGCGCCCGCGAACGCCACCCCGTCGTCGGCCGCGAGCCGCACGTCGCGACCGTCCCACGTCGCCAGCACCCCGACGGCCTGCTGGTCGCGCACGAGGAGGGCGCGGACGCGTCGTCGGCGGGCGGCCTCGCGCGCGAGCACGACGAGCCCGACCACCGCGGCCGCACCGGCCGGGACGAGGACGAGCGAGGGGTCGAACACGTCGTCGACGAGTTCCGCCCGCCCGCTCCCGTCGTACCGCACGACGACGACCGACCCGACCTCGGGCGTCGTCGAGGGCAGCGGGACCGAGAGCTCGAGGTCGCCGACGGCCACGACCGCCGTGAGGTCGTCGTCGTCGAGCGCGACGACGGTCCCGTCGGCCTCCAGGGCCGCGGCGCGGAAGCGTTCGGCTGCCTGCGCATCGCGGACGAACCACGCCCCGCCCACGAGGGCCCCGACGAGAGCGAGCGCCCCGAGCGCGGTCCAGCCCCCGCGCCACCGCACCGCCCAGGCGCGCCCGGCGGGCTCCCCGCCCGGCACGACGCGCGGGCCCTGCCAGAGCCGTGTCGCGACGCGCTGACGGGCGCGCGCCGACGCGTCCACACCGACGAGGAGGCCGAGCACGGCCGCCCCGGCCAGGGAGACGACGAGCGAGGTGCCGGACGAGCCGACCGCGGTGAGAGCGGCGGCGACCAGCGCGGCCCACAGGCCGGCCCGTGGTGCGACCAGGAGCGTGACGAGCGCCCCGCACGCCACCCCCGCGACGACGCCCGCGCCCCAGTACCCGGGGTCGGAGACGACCGCGGCCGTGAACGGGCCGTCGTCGTCCGGCAGGGCGAGGACCGAGAGCACGACGGTCGCGACGAGCACGACGGCCGAGACGAGGGCGAGCCGGCGGACGGAGGGGCGCCGGCGCCAGAGCGCGACGTCCTCGGCGGTCAGGGGGCGGTCCACGCGCGCAGTGTACGGGCGCGCGGCGCTCAGCCGAGAACGTCCTCCAGGCGGGCGGCGACGCCGTCGTCGTCGTTCGAGGCCGTGACCTCGCTCGCCGCCGCGAGCACGTCCGGGTGGGCGTTCGCGACGGCGAACGACCGGCCGGCCCAGCGCAGCATCGGCAGGTCGTTCGGCATGTCGCCGAACGCCCACACGTCGCGCGCGTCGACGCCGAGCCGTGCGCACCACCGCGCGAGGGCGGCGTCCTTCGTCACGGCGGGCGCGAGCAGCTCGGCGAGGCCCGCGGCGCCCGAGTACGCGAGGTGGGCGCGGTCGCCGACGACGGCGCGCACCTGGGCGAAGAACTCCTCCTGGTCCGCGCCCTGGCCCTGGGCGCCGTGCGCGACGACGACGGGCTGCGTCGCGGGGGCGTCGACGGCCGCGTCGGCGCCGCGGCGCCGGGCGAGGATCTTCCCGACGGGCACGGCGGGCCGCTCGTCGGGATCCGCCGCGCCGAGGGTCTCCTCGACCCGGCGGACCACCACGCCGTCGGCGGGGTCGGTCGTGTCGTCGGCGGTGGAGCGGAACCCGGGGTCGAACGTCGGCCCGTCGACCCGCTCGAGCGCGAGCGCGACGTCGGGCACGCGGGCCCGCAGCTCGGCGACGAGCCCGCGGGCGTCGTCGTCGGCGAAGCCGCACACGTCGAGGGGCCGGCCCGTCCCCAGGTCCCACACGGCCGCGCCGCCGAGGCAGATCACGTGGCCGTGCCCGCCGACGAGGTCGCGCAGGGCGGTGAGCCAGCGCGGCGGGCGGGCCGTGACGAACACGACCTCGACGCCCGCGGCCTCGGCCGCGGCGAGCGCGGCGCGCGTGCGCGACGACACGCTCCCGTCGCTGCGCAGGAGCGTGCCGTCGAGGTCGGTCGCGACGACCCGGGGCCGTCGGGGTGCGCCGGCCGGGGGAGGGTGCGCCACGCGGTCGCTCAGCGGTAGTTGGTGAACTGGAGCGCGACGTCGAGGTCGGCGGACTTGAGCAGCGCGATGACGGTCTGCAGGTCGTCGCGGGACTTCGACGTCACGCGGACCTCGTCGCCGGTGATCTGCGTCTTGACCGCCTTGGGGGCCTCGTCGCGGATGATCTTCGTGATCTTCTTCGCGTTCTCGCTCGACAGCCCCTCCTTGAGGGTCGCCGCGAGGCGGTACTCCTTGCCGGACGCCTTGGGCTCCTTGTCGCCCGTGTCGAGGGACTTCAGCGAGATGCCGCGCTTGATGAGCTTGGTCTCGAAGACGTCGAGGATCGCGAGGACGCGCTCCGCGGAGTTGGCGACCATGACGATGCTCTCGCCGCTCCAGGCGATCGAGGCGCCGACGTTGCGGAAGTCGTAGCGCTGGGACACCTCCTTCGCGGCCTGGTTGAGCGCGTTGTCGACCTCCTGGCGGTCGACCTTGCTGACGATGTCGAACGACGAGTCGGCCATGGTGGTCCTCCCTCGGGGACGGGTGCGGGTGCTGGGTCCACGGTAGTCGAGCGCGCGGCGCCAGGCGGCGCCGGTCAGGCGCGCGCGGCGAGCCGGGTGGCGCGCGCGGCGCGCAGGCCGTCGACGGACAGCACGACGAGGGCGAGCCACACGAGCGCGAAGCCGGCCCAGCGCGAGGGCGGCATGTGCTCGTCGAAGACGGCGACGCCCACGACGAACTGCAGCGCGGGACCGAGGTACTGCAGCAGCCCCATGACGCTCAGGGGCAGCCGGCGCGCGGCGCCGGAGAACAGCAGCAGCGGCAGCGCGGTGACGATGCCGGCCGAGGCGAGCAGGAGCGCGTGGCCGACGCCCTCCGTCGCGAACGTCCCGGCACCCGTCGCGGCGAGCCACGCGAGGTAGCCGAGCGCGAAAGGGGTCGCGACCGCCGTCTCCACGGCGAGGCCGGGTAGCGCGGCGACCGTGCGGCCGACCCGGTTCTTCACGAGCCCGTAGACGCCGAAGGAGCCGGCGAGCACGAGCGCGATCCACGGCAGGCCGCCCACGCCCGTGCTCAGCACGACCACCGCGGCGGCGCCGATCCCGATGGCGGCCCACTGCGCCGGGCGCAGGCGCTCGCGGAGCACGACCACGGCGAGCAGCACGGTGACGAGCGGGTTGATGAAGTAGCCGAGCGCCGCGTCGAGCACGTGCCCGGACAGCACGCCGTACACGTACGTGGTCCAGTTCGTCACGATGAGCACGGCGGCGACGGAGAGCACGCCGACGACGCGCGGCGTGCGCAGCGCGGCGACGAACGCCCCGAGGCCGCGCGTCAGCGCGAGCAGGAGCACGCAGAACAGCAGGCTCCACACGACCCGGTGGGCGATGATCTCGAGCGGCGTGGCGGGCGCGAGCAGCGGGAAGAAGAGGGGCATCGCGCCCCACAGGAAGAATGCCCCCGCGCCGAGGAGCAGGCCCCAGCGGTCGGTCGGGGCGGGGGCGGCGGGCGGTCCCGCCGGGGTCGTCGCGGGGGCGGGGTCTCCGGGGGAGGCGTCGAGGGTCGGCCCGACGAGGTCGGCGCGCGGCTCCCCGGGCCCGGGGGTGCCCGGGCCGGAGGACGGGTGGGTCACCCGTCCACTGTAGGACCGCGGACGCGGGGTGGGCGGCGGGGGAGCGGGGCCCGCGGCACCGGGCTCCGCGGGACCCGGGAGGGGCGCGGAGGGACGCTCCGCGCGGACCGGTCCGGGAGCGGATTTCGCGCTGCGGCCGGGCGGGCTGTATCGTTGGCTCGCCCGCGTGGCCCACCCCGCACGATGTGCAGGGCAGGGCTGTGCGACAACTCCACACGGCAGGTTGCCCGAGCGGCCAAAGGGATCTGACTGTAAATCAGACGGCTCAGCCTTCGGGGGTTCGAATCCCTCACCTGCCACCGGAGCGACGGGGCGTCACCCACCAGGGTGGCGCCCCGTCGTCGTCCTCGAGCTTCTCGCGTCGCGCCCCTCCGTCGGCCCTCGCCGCGCCGCCACCGACCGCCCCACCGACCGCCCCGCCGGCGGTCCCGGCGCGGTCGCGGAGGGCCCCGGAGCCGCGGAACGACGCCGATTTCGCGCCCGGCCCGGTTGCGTGTAGAGTTTTCCGCGCTGCCCCGATAGCTCAGTCGGCAGAGCGTCTCCATGGTAAGGAGAAGGTCAAGGGTTCGATTCCCTTTCGGGGCTCTGTGGTGACGCGGGGTCGTTTCGCTGGAATACTGCGAGACGACCTCGCGTTCAGTCACGCGGCGGGGTAGCTCAGATGGTTAGAGCGCACGACTCATAATCGTGAGGTCGCGGGTTCGATCCCCGCCTCCGCTACCACTTTCGACAATCTCGCACGGCGGCCGGCGTCGTGCGACCTGCACAGCACATGCGCCCTCCGGAGGCGCGAGAGGTGGTCCACAACCGTGGCAAGCAAGAGCGCTGACGTTCGCCCCAAGATCACGCTGGCCTGCGTGGACTGCAAGGAGCGCAACTACATCACGAAGAAGAACCGTCGCAACGACCCGGACCGCCTGGAGCTCGCGAAGTTCTGCCCGCGCTGCGGCAAGCACACCGCGCACCGCGAGACCCGCTGAGCCTGCGGCTCCTCCGCGCCGGCGAACCCTGGTGAGCGTCAACCTGGCCTACGTCGGCCGCGAGTACCCGGCCAACGCGCCGTACTCGGTGGGGCGCGAGAGCCTGCGCCAGTTCGCCGACGTCGTCGGTTCCACCCACCCCGTGCACCACGACCTCGTGGCGGCGCGGGGTGCGGGCTATCCGGACCTGGTCGCCCCGCCGACCTTCGCGGTCGTCGTCGCGCAGCGCGCCGAGGCGCAGCTCATCGAGGACCCCGAGGCGGGCATCGACTTCTCGCGCGTCGTCCACGCGGACGAGCGCTTCACGCACCACCGGCCGATCGTCGCGGGCGACGAGCTCGTCACGGTGCTGCACGTGGACTCGATCGTCGAGCGAGCCGGCCTCGCGATGGTCACCACGCGCTGCGAGATCCTCGCCGAGGTGCCCGGCGACGACGGCGAGCCCGTCCGGACGCCGGTCGCGACCGTCCGCTCCACCCTCGCCGTCCGCGGGGAGGACGCATGACCGCCGCCCGCCCCGTGCTCACGGACCTCGCCGTCGGCGACGTGGTCGGCACGCGCACCGTCGAGGTCGACCGCGCGCGCCTCGTGCGCTACGCCGGCGCGAGCGGCGACTTCAACCCGATCCACTGGAACGACGCGTTCGCGGCGGAGGTCGGGCTGCCCGGCGTCATCGCGCACGGCATGTTCACGATGGGCGCGGCCGTCGCGCTCGTCGAGGACTGGGCGGGCGACCCGGGCGCCGTCGTCGACTACCAGACGCGCTTCACGCGCCCCGTCGCGGTCCCGAACCCGGGCGTCGCGACGATCGAGGTCACCGGCGCGATCGGGGCGATCGACGCCGACGCCGGGACCGTGCGCGTCGACCTCACCGTGACGTTCGAGGGCGCGCGCGTGCTGGGCAAGTCCCAGGCGGTCGTCCGCCTCTGACCCGGCCCGCCCGCCGCCTCGCGGCGGGCCTACCGCTCCGACCTCCTTCCACGGCGCCGCCCTCCCGGGTACGGCGCCGTCGTCGTGCGCCCCTTCCCAAGGTGGGAACGCTCCCACTACCGTGGTGGGCACGGTTGGCCGACGTCGAAGGAGACGCTCATGACCCTGCCCGGACCTCACGGCACCCCGCACGCGGACGCCCCCCACGGCGACGCCTCGCGCGCCGGCACCGGACGCGACGACGGGGGCGCCGGCCGTGCGCTCGACCGTCGCGCGTTCCTCGCGCTCTCCGGGGCGGGCGCGGCCGCGCTGACGACGCTGCTCGCCGCGCCGGCGGGGGCCGCGACGGCCCGCGCGCCCCTCGCCGCAGGCGGGAAGGGCGGCGCGCACGGCGGCGGGGGAGCCCGCGACTCGGTGCGCCGCGCGCACGCCTTCCTCGACGCGACGACCGACGCCTACCCGGAGCAGAACCCCGGGCCGCGGCTCGCGCAGTCCTACGCCGACCAGCTCGGGCTGTTCTCGACCGCGTTCGTCTACGACACCGCGCTCGCGGTCTGCGCCACGCTCACCGCGGGCCGCGACCACCTGCGCCGCGCGCGGGCGCTCGGCGACGGCCTCCTCTACGCCCAGGACCACGACCCGGCCTTCGACGACGGCCGACTCCGTCAGGCCTACAACGTCGGGCCGTACGTCTTCTACGACGGGACGCCGCAGGAGCACGGTCTCGTGCTGCCCGACGGGACGGCGAACGTCGGGTGGCAGTTCGGGTTCCTCGGGACGGCCGTGGGCGACATGGCGTGGCCCGGGATCGCGCTCCTGCACCTGCACGCGGCGACGCGCGACCGGCGGTACCTGCGCGGCGCGCTGCGCATCGGCGAGTGGATCGTCGCGAACACGTGGTCGACGCGCCCCCTCGGGGGGTTCTCGTTCGGCGTCGACGGCGCCGACGCGCCCGTCCCCAACGGGTCGACCGAGCACAACGTCGACTGCGTCGCGTTCTTCCGCCAGCTCGCCGCAGCCACGCGCGACCGCCGGTGGACGCGTGCCGGTCGGCACGCGCGCGCGTTCGTCGACCGCATGTGGGAGCCGGACGGCGGCTACCTGTACACCGGCACGAACGACGGCGTCGAGATCAACCGCGACCCGCTGCCGCTCGACCCGCAGACGTGGGGCTGGCTCGCGCTGCGCGACCGCCGCCTGGCGCGCGCCCTCGACTGGGCGTCGTCCGCGCTCGCGGCGCGCGACGTCGCGGGCGACGGCGTCTCGCAGCTCCCCGCGGGCGTGCGCGTCGAGGGCGTGACGTTCTCGAGCGCGAGCCTCACGTCGACGGCGTCGTACAACGGCCTGCCGGTGCACCCGCAGGGCGTCTGGCTCGAGGGCACCGCGCAGCTCGCCGCGGCGCTCGCCGACCGCGACGGCAAGGGCGCGCGCCGCGGCCGTCGCGACGCCGAGCGCGCGGCGGACCTGCTGCGCGAGGTGCGGGTCGCGCAGGACGCCGTCGGCGCGGGGCAGACCGTCGGCGGCGCGCCCCTGCCGGAGCGCTCCGGCGTCGTCGCGGCGTCGAGCCTGATCGACACCGGCTTCGGGTTCGGGTACTTCCAGGTGCAGCACGTCGGCGCGACGTCCTGGTACCTCATGGCGGCGGCGGGAGCCAACCCCCTCCAGGTCGGAGGGCTGCGCTGACCTGACCGGACGGCGTCAGGGCGCCGGCGCCGGGCCCGTCGTCGTCCCGACGACGAGCTCGACGTCGAGCGTCGTCGTGCGCGGCTCCTCGCCCGCGAGCACGCCGATGACGGCGCGGCCGAGCTCCGAGCCCTTGCGCAGGAGGGGCTGGTCGACGGTCGTGAGGACGTCGGGCGCGAGCCACGGCAGGTCGAGGCCGTCGAACCCGGCGACGGAGACGTCGTCGGGCACGCGCAGCCCGAGCTCGCGCGCGCCGAGCAGCGCCCCGGCGGCGAGGAGGTCGGAGTGCGCGATGACGGCGGTCGGCCGCGTCGCGGGGTCCTGCGGCACCACCGCGCCGTCGTCGCCCGTCCGGCCGAGGAGCGCGAGCGCGGCCGCGCGGCCGTGCTCGACGAGCGACGCCTCGGTCTCCCAGCTCGCGACGGGCTCGACGACGTCGCGCACGCCCGCGAGGCGGTTCGCCGTCGGGGTGCGGTCCACCTGCGCGAGGCGCGCGGCGTCGAGCGGGCCGCTGCGGTCGGACGTGTCGAGGGGGAGCGAGACCTCGGCGATGCGCTCGTGCCCGAGGTCGACGAGGTGGCGCACGACGTCGGCGGTGCCCGCGCGGTCGGCGATCCCGACGAGGGGCGCCCCCTCGACGGCGCGGCCCTCGCCGATCACGACCGGCACGCCGCGGCGGCGCAGCGCGGCGAGCGTCGCGTCCTCGCTGCCGACGCCCCACACGAGCACCGCGACGTCCATCGCGGCGCTCTCGACGAGCGGGTCGACGGCGCGGGCCGGGTCGTCGGAGGGGATGCCGGGGATGAGCAGCACGCCGAGCCCGTTCTCACCGAGCGTGGACACGAGCCCGTCGAGGACCTGGATCGCGACGGGGTCGCGGAACGCGCGGCGCAGCTGGTCCCCGACGACGACCCCGACGACCCCGGACCGCCCGGAGCGCAGCTGCCGGCCGAGCGGGTTCGGCCCGGTGTAGCCGAGCTCCTCGGCGGCGTCGAGGACCCGCGCGCGCGTCTCGGGCGTGATGGGGCCGGCGCCGGAGAACGCGAGCGACGCGGTCGAGACGGAGACGCCCGCGTGCTCGGCGACGCGGGCGAGCGTGGGCCGGGGGCGCGCCGCGGGGGCCGCGCCGTCGGCGTCGCTGCCGCGTGGGGTGCCGCGGGTGTCGCTCATCACGCTCCTGCCTGCGCGTCGGACCAGGTCCGCGCGGAATGTCGATTGACGCGCGGCCAGCGTACCCGCACACTGGTGACCATGCCTCGAATCGATTCGAAGCGCCCCGTCCTCCGTTGGATCGAATCGATTCGAGGAGGCGCTGCGCGCACTGCCCCGTCCCTCGCCCGCGCCCGCTGGGCGCTCCTCGGCATCTTCGCCCTCAACGGCGTGATGATGTCGAGCTGGCTCGCCCGCATCCCGTCCGTGCGCGACGCGCTCTCGCTCTCGCCGGCCGACCTCGGCGTCGTGCTGCTCGCGGGCGCCGTCGGCGCGCTCGCGACCGTGACGGCCGCCGGCCCGTTCGTCACGCGCTTCGGCGGACGGGTCGCGTTCGCCGTGTCCGCCCTCCTCTTCGGCGCCGCGTTCCTGCTGCTCGGCCTGGGCCCGGCGACCGGGTCGGTCGCGCTCCTCGCCGCCGGCATCTTCCTCAACGGCATGGCGTTCTCGCTCGGCAACGTCCCGATGAACGTCGAGAGCGCCGGGATCGAGCGGCGCGTGGGACGCACGATCCTGCCCCAGTTCCACGCCGCGTTCTCGATCGGCGCCGTGATCGGCTCGCTGGTCGGCGCCGCGTGCGCCGCCGCCCAGGTGCCCGTCCTCGTGCAGTTCACCGCCACGGGCGCCGTCGCGCTCGTGTGGCGGCTCGCCGCGATCCCCGCGACGGTGCACGACACGGCCGTCGAGCGCCGTCCGCGCGGCGACCGGCGCGAGCACGCCCCCGCCGCCGTCGAGGCGCTCGGCGACGCCGTCGTCGACGTCGAGACGGCCGGCCTGCGCGCCCGCCTCGCCCGCCGCGGCGCGCGCGTCGGCGCCGCGCTCGGTGCGTGGCGCGAGCCGCGCACGCTCCTCATCGGCCTCGTCATCCTCTCGGCCGCGCTGTCCGAGGGGTCGGCGAACGACTGGCTCTCCCTCGCCGTGGTCGACGGCTTCGCCCAGACCGAGGCCGTCGGCGCGGTGGTGTTCGGCTCGTTCGTCGCCGCAATGACGGTCATGCGCCTCGCCGGGACGCGCCTCATCGACCGCTTCGGGCGCGTCGTCGTGCTGCGCGCGTCGGGCGTGACGTCGATCGTCGGTCTCGTGCTCTTCGGGTTCGCTCCGACGCTCGCGCTCGCCGGGGTCGGGGTCGTGCTCTGGGGCTTCGGCGCCGCGCTCGCGGTGCCCGTCGGCATCGCCGCCGCGTCCGACGAGCCGCTGCGCGCCGCGGGGCGCGTGTCCGTCGTCTCGGCGTTCTCGTCGATGGCCTCGCTCGCCGCCCCGCCGCTGCTCGGCCTCGCGGCCGAGGCGCTCGGGGCGCGGCACGCGCTCGTGCTCATCACCGGCGCGATGGTCCTCAGCGTGCTGCTCGCGCGCCAGGTCGCGCCGCTGCGCACGCCCGCGGCGCTCGCCGCCCGCCGCCTCGGGCAGGATGGCACCGTGGACGAGGACACCCCGGGCACCCCGGACGCGGTCGACGACGGCGTGCGCGACGGCGCGTCGTCCGACCCCGTCGCGCGCGCCGAGCCGTGCGCCGCCGCCGGCGCGTCGTCCGACCCCGTCGCGCCGGCCCGCCGCCGTCGCGGCCTGCGCCGCCGGGCCGAGGCCCGCACGACGCGCCGCCCCGCCCGCACGTCGCACCGCCGCGAGGAGACCTCCGCATGACCGCCCCGTCCGCCGCACGGCCCGCCCGCGCCGTCTCGCTCGCCGCGTGGGCCGTCTTCGCGGTCTTCTTCCTCAACGGGTTCAACTTCGCGACCTGGGCGTCGCGGCTGCCGTCGGTGCGCGACGAGCTCGGGTTCGCCGAGAACCAGATGGGCCTGCTGCTGCTCTTCGCGGCGTTCGGGTCCCTGCTCGCGCTCCCGCTGTCCGGGCTCGTGGTCGAGCGGCTCGGCGCCTCGCGCGCGGTCGTGCTCTTCGCGGTCGTCAACACCGTGGGCCTCGTGACGACCGTCTTCGCCGTCGCGGAGGGCGCCGACTGGGTCGTGCGCGTCGGGCTGTTCGTCACGGGCGTGGGCACCGGGGTCTGGGACGCCGCGATGAACCTCGAGGGCGCCGCCGTCGAGCAGCGCCTCGGCCGCGCGATCATGCCGCGCTTCCACGCCGGGTTCTCGTTCGGGACCATGGCGGGCGCGGGGCTCGGCGCGGTCGCGGCGGCGTTCCACGTGCCGGTCCAGTGGCACCTCACCGTCGCGGTCGCCGTGAGCCTCGTCGCGGTGCTGTGGTCGGTGCGCCTCTTCCTGCCCGCCGGCCGGGTCGACCACGACGCGGCCTCGCGGGCGGACGCGCACGCCGACGGCGCGGACCCGGCGACCGCCGTGCCGTCGGTCGTCCCCGACGACGCGTCGTCCGGCCGCGCCCGCTCCGCGCTCTCGGCGTGGACCGAGCCGCGCACGCTGCTCATCGGCGTCGTCGTGCTCGCCGCCGCCCTCACCGAGGGGGCGGCGAACGACTGGGTGAGCCTCGCCGTCGTGGACGGGTTCGGGACGGAGAACGCGATGGGCGCCGTCGGGCTCGCCGTGTTCCTCACGGCGATGACCGGGATGCGCCTGCTCGGCACCGGGCTGCTCGACCGCTTCGGGCGCGTCGTGGTGCTGCGCACCTCGGCCGGGCTCGCGCTCACCGGACTGCTGGTGTTCGGCCTCTCGCCGAACCTCTGGGTCGCGCTCGCCGGCGTCGTGCTGTGGGGCATGGGCGCGGCCCTCGGGTTCCCCGTCGGCATGAGCGCCGCGTCGGACGACCCGCGCCGCGCCGCGGCCCGCGTGAGCGTCGTCGCGACGATCGGCTACTCGGCGTTCTTCGTGGGCCCGCCGCTCATCGGGTTCCTCGCGCACGAGGTCGGCTACCGCGCCGCGCTCCTCGTCATCGCGGTCCCGGTGGTCCTCGGTCTGCTCGTCGTCGGTGCGGCCCGCCCGCTGCCCACCGCCGCGGGCGCGGAGCGCGCCGACGCCGACATCGAGGCCGACGCCGACACCGAGGCCGACGCCGAGGCCGAGGCCGAGGCCGACGCCGGCGCCGGCGGCGAGGGCGCGTCGGCGGGCGACCGCCCGAACTAGGCTGTCCCGGTGACCTGCGAACCCTCCGCGCCCCGCGTCGTCGACCCGGCGACCGCTGCCGCGACCCGCCCCGGCCTGCGACCCGACGCGCCCGGCGAGCCGACGCTCGCCGAGCTGACGACGCTGCGCGTCGGCGGCCCGGCCGACCGCTACGTCGAGGTGCACTCCGAGGCCGAGCTGGTCGAGACCGTGCGCGCCGCGGACGCCGCGGGCGAGCCCCTGCTCGTGCTCGGCGGCGGGTCGAACCTGCTCGTCGCCGACGAGGGGTTCGGCGGCGTCGTCGTGCGCGACCTGCGCCAGGGCGTCGTCGTCGACGCGCAGGACTCGTGCGGCGGCGCGAGCTTCACCGCGCCGGCGGGCCAGGACTGGGACGCGCTCGTCGCGCGCGCCGTCGCGGAGGACTGGGTCGGCGTCGAGGCGCTGTCGGGCATCCCCGGGACGGTCGGCGCGGCCCCCGTGCAGAACATCGGCGCGTACGGGCAGGAGGTCGCCGGCGTCGTGTCGACCGTGCGCGTGTGGGACCGCGAGCGCGGCCGCGTGCGCACGCTCGCGCTCGGGGAGCTGGGCTTCGGGTACCGGACGTCGGTGCTCAAGCGCACCATGCACGCGGCCGAGCCCGGCTCGCCCGGTGCCGACGCGTCCGGCCCCTGGTACCCCTCGCCGCGGTACGTCGTGCTCGAGGTCGGCTTCCAGACGCGCCTGGGCTCGCTCTCGGCGCCCGTCGCGTACCCGGAGCTCGCGCGGCGCCTGGGCGTGCAGGTGGGCGAGCGCGCGCCGATGGCCGACGTGCGAGAGGCCGTGCTCGCGCTGCGCGGGGGCAAGGGCATGCTGCTCGACGCGGACGCGTCGGCCCCCGACCACGACCGCTGGAGCGCCGGCTCGTTCTTCACCAACCCGGTGGTCCCCGTCGGCCAGGCCGACCTGCTGCCGGCCGAGGCGCCGCGCTACCCGGTCCGCTCCGCGACGCCGAGCCGCACGACGGGACCGAGCCTCGGCGAGGTCGACCCGAGCCTGGTCAAGACCTCGGCCGCGTGGCTCATCGAGCACGCCGGGTTCGGCAAGGGCTTCGGCGTGCACGGGCCGTCGAGCCTCGCGACCCTCTCGACGCGGCACACGCTCGCCCTGACGAACCGCGGGGGCGCGAGCGCCGGCGACGTCGTCGAGCTCGCGCGCGCGGTGCGCGACGGCGTGGTCGACGCGTTCGGCGTCGAGCTCGTCCCCGAGCCGGTCCTCGTGGGCGTCGCGCTCTGACGCTCCGGCGGGCGCGCGGTCAGTAGACGAGGACGGTCGTCCCGGGCGGCGCGCCCCACGTGTCCCAGATCCAGTCCATCGCGCCGTTCGCGACCCGCACGCACCCGTGCGACGCGGGCCACGGCGGGATCGACCCGGAGCCGTGCACGGCGATGCCGCCCGTGAAGAACTTCGGCCGCCACATGCTGCCGAGCTCGAGGCTGGACTCGTGGTTCCCGTCGACCTGGCGCCCCACGGCGAACGTCCCGCGCGGCGTGCTCGCCCGGAACGAGGACCCCTTCGCCTCGAAGCGCTCGCCGTTGCCTGACGACGCGTTGACCACCCGGACGACCGTGCCGTCCTCGACGGCGAGCAGGAGCTGGCGGTCGAGGTCGATCTCGACGACCTTGCCCGAGCCGCTCTGCGCGCGCGGGCGCACGCCGTCGTCGAGCGCGGCCTGCGTCGCCGGGCCGACGACGCCGTCGCGCGAGATCCCCGCGGCCTTCTGCAGCGCCCACACGGCCTGCTGGGTCCCGGGCCCGAAGTCTCCGTCCGGCGCCGGGATGAAGTAGCCGAGCTCGGCGAGGCGCTCCTGGAGGGCGAGGACGCGCTCGCCCGTAGCGCCGCGCTCGAGCTCGGCGGGCTCCGGCGGGGTCGTCGGCTCGGCCGCCGGCGGCGGCGTCGACTCCTCGGGCGTGGGCTCGGGCTCCGCGGCCGGCGTCGACTCCTCCGGGGTGGGCGTGGGCTCGGGAGCCGGCGTCGTCTCCTCCGGCCGGGGCTCGGTGGTCGGCGCGGGCGACGGCTCCGCGGGGGTCGTCGTGGCCTCCGCGGTGCCCGACGGCGCACGGCCGGGCTCCAGGTCGGGCAGCCCGGCCTGGCACCCCGCGAGCACGAGCAGCGCGGCGAGCACGGGCGCCGTCGCGCGCAGCAGCCGGCGCGTCCCGGTGCCTCGCGCACCCGGGCGCGGTCGCAGCTGGTCCTGGTCCACGGCGGTCCCCCTCGTGTCACGGCCGACGATCCCCCGATCGGACGGCGCGGAGGTCCATCATGCGTCGGGCACGTCGCCGGGGGAGCGTGCCGGGCGGGTGAAGCCGGGATCGTGACGCACTCGTGACGCGCCGCCCGGTGTGCGACGACCGTCCCGGGCCCGCCCGGGGCGCTACGGCGCCCCGTGCGGTCCGGGGTGCTCGAGCGCGTCGCGGACCAGCGCGAGGACCCGCGCGTCGCTCAGGCCGGACGCGCGCGCGGTCGCGACGAGGTCGCGCGCGGCGCGGCGGGCGTCGACGTCGGCGGGGGAGACCCCGGCGGCGACGACGGTCCCGGCCCGGCGGCGGGTCGTCACGACGCCCGACTCCTCGAGCTCGCGGTACGCCCGCGCGACCGTCCCGGGCGCGAGGCCGAGGTCGGTCGCGAGCGCGCGGATCGTCGGGAGCCGGTCCCCGGGCGCGAGGCGCCCCGCGGCGACGAGCGCGACGACCTGCGCCCGGATCTGCTCGAACGGGGCGACGCCCGTGCCGAGGTCGATCACGACGCGCAGCTCAGGCATGGGCGCGCGCACCCCCGTCCGGTGCGGGGGCGACGGCGGCGTCGGGGTCGGGAGCCGGGCGGACGGCGAGCGCGATCCCGGCGAGGGCGAGCGCGACGGCGACCACGACGAGGACCGCCGCGCCCGGGTAGCCGGCCCGCGCGGCGGCGTTCGCGCCGTAGAAGAGCATGCCCGCGGCGGTGAGCGCGAGCGGGACCTGGACGCCGCGCAGCACGCGGTGCGCGGAGAGCCGGCGCAGCGCGAGGTCCCACGCGCCGCCCACCTGGGCGACGGCGGGCCGCTGGGCGACGAGCCGCAGGACGCCCTCGCCCGCGCCGACGAGCACGACCGCCCCGAGGGCGAGCCACGCGCCGTAGAACGCGCCGGGGTACGGGCTCGCCGTCGAGGTGACGTCCGCCGTGACGCGCGTGACCGAGCGGCCGTCCTCGCCCGCGGTGAGGGCGCCGACCGCGGCGAGCACGAGGACGAGAGCCCCGAGCGCCCTGGCGAGCCGGCGCTGCCCGCGCGGGGCGACGTCCGCCGCGCGGCGCGGCTGGAGCGACGCCGACCGCACGACGGTCCGGGGGCTCGGCCACGTGAGCTCGCCGACCGCGTGGACGGCGAGGAACGCCGCGCCGACGAGGGCGGGTGCGAGCCCGACGAGCACGCCCTCGGCGAGCCCGTCCACGACCGAGGTGGCCTGGGCCACGGCCAGCGCCGCGAGCACGCCCGCGGCGACGGCCCCTCCGGCGACGACGTCCGCGTGGCGGCGCGCGGCGGCGCGGACGGGGTCGCCGAGGCTCGCGACACGGGGCGACGGGCGCGTCGCACGCACGAGCACGCAGACCACGAGCACCACGAGCGCCACGAGCCCGCCGAGGACCGGCAGCGCGGGACCGTTCCAGAACGCGTCCTCCACCACGGGGGCGAAGCTCGAGATCCCCGGGGACGTTTGTGTCGACGGTTGTACCAACATGCTCCCGACGTTCCCACCCGGGGATCCCGGTGTCAAGGCCGGTGTCGCGGGCGTGCGCCGCGCGCCCTGCCCGCCGCGGTGGCTCCGGACGGCGGGCGCCCCCGGATGAGAGGTCTCTCATCGGCGTCTCACGCGCGGGTCACGCGCGGCGGGTTCCCTGGCAGCGTGACCACGACCTGCGACCCCGCGACCGACCAGCGCGCGTGGCTCGACCTGCTCGCCACGCCGGACGCCGAGGACCTCCTCGGCGCGGCGCTCGCGGCGGACGGCGCGCACCTCGGCGCGTGGGGCGTGGACCGCGTCCACGCCCGGCCCGGGGCCGAGGTCACCGTCGGGTACGACGTCGTGGCCCGCCGCGAGATCCCCGGTGCCGACGGCGGCGCGCCCGTCGTCGCGGAGGCCCCCGAGTACCTGCTCGCGACGACCGCCGACCTCCCGCCCGAGGCCGTCGGGCCGGGCGTCGCGCGCCTCGCCGACGGGCCGCGCGTCGTGCACGTGTGGCGGCACCCCGCGGACCCGATGCTCCCGGGCCTCGCCGCCGCGTGCGACGCGGCCGAGCTCGGCCGCCGGCTGCGCGGTGCGGGGCACGCCGTGGACGTGGAGTCGGTCGAGGTCGTCGCGTACCGCCCGCTGCGGCGCGCCGTCCTGCGCGCGCGCACGACGCGCGGCGTCGTCTACGTCAAGGTGGTGCGGCCCGCGAGGGTGCGCTCGCTCGTGCGGCGGCACGTGCTGCTCGGCGGACCCGGTCGCGCCCCGCACGAGGTCGTCGGTCCCCGCTGCCTCACGTGGTCCGCCGACGGCGTCGTCGTGCTCGACGAGGCTCGCGGCCGCTCGCTCGCCGAGCACCTCGCCGCCACGCCGCCCGCCGGACGCGCGACGGCGGTCGACCCGGCCGCGCTGCTGCGCGCGCTCGAGGAGCTGCCCGCCGCCGCGACCGCCCTCACGCGGCGTGTGCCCTGGGCCGACCGCGTCGCGCGGTACGCGCGGACCGCCGTCGAGGTGCACGGGCTCGACCCCGCGCGCACCCGGCGCGTCGTGCGCGCGGTGGACGCCGCGAGCGCGGCGGGGCTCGGCCCCGTCGTCCCCACGCACGGCGACTTCCACGTCGCGAACGTCCTCCTGGCCGACGACGCGCGCCCGCCCCACGGGCAGCGGGTCGGCGTGCTCCTCGACGTCGACACGCTCGGCCCTGGCCACCGCGTCGACGACCTCGCGTGCGTCGTCGCGCACCTCGCCGTGCTCCCCGCGCTGTCGCCCGCAGACTACGCGGGCACCGACGGGCTCGTCGCCCGATGCCTCGCGGCGTTCGACGTCGTGGTCGACCCCGTGTTGCTGCGCGCCCGCGCGGCGGGGGTCGTGCTCTCGCTCGCGTCCGGCGCCGCGACGCCCGCGCTCGCGCAGGCGTGGCTCGACGTCGCGGACGGCCTGGTCGAGGCGGCGCTCGCGGCCGCCGGACCGGGCCACCCGCTGTCTGAGAGCTCTCTCATCGACGGCTCCTCGCCGTCTCACGTCCCCTCGCAAGACTCGGGTCCAGACGCAGCCGAGAAGCGGCCGCGCGCAGGACGGAACGAAGGAGAAGGATCATGAAGGCTCGCAGCGCATGGATCGTCACGGGTGCCCTCGGCGCGGTCGGCCTCGGTGCCACGGTCGCCACCGCGCAGGGCGTCTTCGACGCCCCCGGTGACGCGGTCGTCTCGCCCGCCGTCCAGCTCGACGACCCGACCGCCCCGACCGGCTCGACGCCCGCGAGCACGGCGCCGACGAGCACGGCGACGCCGAGCCCGAGCGCGGTGCAGAACGGGTCGTCCGTCACGACCGTCACGGCGCAGACGGCGAACACCCCGCAGACGGCGAACACCGCCCCGACCCCGAACACGCCGCAGTCGGCGCAGACGCCGAACACGCCGAACACGCCGAACACGCCGCAGTCGGCCCAGACGCCGAACACGCCCAACACGCCGCAGTCGGCGCAGACGCCCAACACGCCCAACACCCCGAACACGGCGCCGTCCCCGAACACGCCGAACACGCCCAACACGCCGAACACGCCGAACACGCCCAACACCCCGGCGAGCCCGGTCACGCCCCCGACGCCGCAGTCGGCCGACTGACCGCACTGCGGCCGGACCCCACCGCGACGCCCGTCCCACCGCCCCCGGGACGGGCGTCGTCGTGCGTCCGGGGCCGTGGATGTCGACAGTGGCCGTCGGCCGCCGGCCGCCGGCCGTGGTCCGTGGTCCGTGGCCGGTGGGCCGGTGGTGGGCCCGGCTCAGGCCTGGTGCGCCTCCTGCCGGCCGCGGGGGGCGTCCGCGAGCCGGTACCCCATGCCGCGCACGGTGACGAAGTGCTCGGCACCGAGCTTGTTGCGCAGGTAGCGGACGTACACGTCGACGACGTTCGAGCCCGGGTCGAAGTCGTACCCCCACACGCGCGACAGGAGCTGCTCGCGGCTGAGCACCTGCCCGGGGTTGCGCAGGAACGCCTCGGCGAGCGCGAACTCTCGCGCGGAGAGGTCGACCTCGCGCTCCGCGGTCCGGGCGCGCCGCGTGCGCAGGTCGAGGCTCAGCGACCCGTGCGACAGGACCGTCACCTCGCCGGCGGGCTCGGCGCGCAGGCGCAGCCGGATGCGGGCGAGCAGCTCCTCGAACCGGAACGGCTTCGCCATGTAGTCGTCGGCGCCGCCCTCGAGCCCCGCCACGGTGTCGTTCACGGACGTGCGCGCCGTGAGGATGATGACGGGGATGGCGTTCCCCGTCTCGCGCAGGCGGCGCAGGACCGTGAAGCCGTCCTGGTCGGGCAGGCCGAGGTCGAGCACGAGGAGCGCGAAGTCGCCCGTGCTCGCGAGGTCGAACGCCTCGCGCCCCGTCGGCACGGTCGTGCTCGCGTACCCGGCGGACCGCAGGCCCTTGGCCACGAACGACGCGATCCGGGTCTCGTCCTCGGCCACGAGGATCTGGCTCACGGGGTGGTCCTTCCGTCGGGGTGCGCGGTGGTCGGCGGGGGCGGGGGGAGCAGCGGCGTCGGCGCGGTGGGCGCGGTGGGCGTCGTGACGGCGGTCGCGCCCGGCCCGGGCGGACGCTGGGCGAGGGGCACGGTCGGGGCGGTCCCGTCGACGCGCGGCGCGTGCGCCGGGGCGACCGGGAGGTCGAGCGAGAACGTCGATCCGACGCCCGGCGTTGAGGCGACGGCCGCGTGGCCGCCGTGCCCCTCCGCGATGGCGCTCACGATGGCGAGGCCGAGGCCGGCGCCCTCGGGGCGCTCGCGGCCCGCGGGCGCGGGAGCCTGGGCGAACCGCTCGAAGATCCGGCCCACCTGGTCGGGCGCGATGCCCACGCCCTCGTCGCGGACCCACAGGCGCAGCCGGGCGCCGTCCTCGGAGACGGCCGAGCCGATCGCGACGACGGAGCCGGGCGCCGAGAACTTCACGGCGTTGGCGGCGAGCTGCAGGAGCGCCTGGGTGACGCGCTGAGCGTCGACGGGCACGACGACGTCGGCGCGCGCGTCGACGAGCCAGCGCCGGTCGCCCAGGGTGCGGACCTTGTCGTGCACGTCGTCGGTGAGCCGCCCGACGTCCGTCGGGGCGGGGCGCACGAAGTCCGGCCGCCCGACGGTCGCGAGCGTCACGAGGTCGTCGACGAGCCGGTTCATCCGGTCGAGCTCGTCGAGCGTGAGGTCGCGGGTCTCGCGCGCGTCGTCGGGGTCGTGCGGGTCCATGAGCTCGAGGTGGCCGCGCACGACGGTGAGCGGCGTGCGCAGCTCGTGCCCGACGTCGTCGAGCAGGCGGCGCTGCGACTCGAACGCGCCCTCGAGCCGGTCGAGCATGCCGTTGACGGTGCGGGACAGGTGCGACAGGTCGTCGTTGCCGGTGACGGGGATGCGCGCCGACAGGTCGGTGTCCCCGATCTGCTGCGCCGTGCGGGCCAGCACGCGGATGGGCTGCAGGAGCCGGCCCGCCACGACCCACCCGACCACCCCGGTGAGCACGAGCGCGCCGAGCGCGACGAGCGCGTACGTGCCGAACACGCCCGCGAACTCCGCGTGCTCGGCGCTGCGGTCGTAGGCGAGCACGAGAGCGGCAGGCGCGGTGCCGGGCGGTGCGGCCGGGTCGGAGGTCGCGGAGGCGGGAGCCGAGGCGAAGGGGAAGACGAGCGCGCGGTAGTCCGTGGTGGGGGTCGTGATCGTGAGCAGGACGACCTTGCCGTCGACGTGCGGCGCGAGAGCGTCGAGGAGCGCGGCGTCGTCCTCGAGGTGTACCTGGACGTCCTGCTGCGACACGAGCGGCGCGCGCCCCTCGCGCAGGCCGATGATCCCCTCGTTGCGACCGGGCACGACGAGCTGGATCGCCGCGACCACGACGTCCTCGGACGACGTGAAGCGCTCGCCGGTCACGGGGTTCACGCCGGACTCCCCGAGCGTCCTCAGCTCGGCCGCGCTGCGCGCGAGGCTCTCCTCGATGCGCGCGTCGACCTGCCCGCGCTGGAGGAACCACGCGGCCCCGCCCGCGAGGACGAGCGCGAGGGCCGAGAGCCCGAGGAACGCCGCGAGCATGCGCGTGCGGACGGTGAGCCCGAACCGCCGGTGCTCGGCGGTGCCCGCGGCGTCGCCCGCCTCCGCGGCGTCACCGGAGGGCGCGGCGCCGCCGGACGGCGGGGCGTCGGAGGGGCGCGGTTCCCGGGCCATCAGTCGTCCCTCTCGTCGTCGTCATCGCCGTCATCGTCGTCGTCGTGCCCGCGGTCGTCGTCGTCATCGTCGTCGTCATCGTCGTCGTCGCTCGACGGCGGGGCCGGGGTGACGCGGTCGACGTCGTCGTCGTCATCGTCGTCGCCGGACGGCGAGGGGGACGGCGTCGAGGTGGGGTCCGTGGACGGCGTCGGCTCCGGTGTCGAGGGGGCCGGGGCAGGCGTGACGACGACGGCGTCGTCCAGCACGCGGTCGGCGGGCCGCGCCCCGACGGCGACGGCGGTCGCGGCGCCGGCCAGGACGAGGAGGAGCACGCCCACGGTCCACGCGACGATCCGGCGAGTCATGGACCCAGTATCCGAGAGCCGCATGAGACGCACATGAGAACTGCGCGCCCGTGCCGTCAGCCGTCCGCCAGCCAGGCGTCCACGCCGGCGAGCAGGCGACGCCGGGTGCCGGTCGACGCCCGGCTCGCCCGGATGGACGAGCGGGCCAGGTCGGCGAGCTCCTCGTCGGAGAACCCGTGCTCGGTGCGGGCCGTCTCGTACTGCGCGACGAGGCGCGAGCCGAAGAGCAGCGGGTCGTCGGCACCGAGCGCGACCCGGGCGCCCGCGTCGACGAGCGCGCCGAGCGGCACCTGGCCCGCGTCGTGGTAGACGCCGAGCGAGACGTTGGACGCCGGGCACACCTCGAGCGCGATCCCGCGGTCGACGACGTCGTCGAGCACGCGCCGGTCCTCGGCCGAGCGCACGCCGTGGCCGAGACGGTCGGGCACGAGCGCCTCGACGACCTCGTGGACGTGGCCCGGCCCGAGCAGCTCGCCGCCGTGCGGCACCGACGCCAGGCCCGCGCGCCGCGCGATGGCGAACGCGCGGGCGAACTCCGCGGTGTCCCCGCGCCGCTCGTCGTTGCTCAGGCCGAAGCCCACGACCTCGCCCGGCCCCTCGCCCGCGTACTGCGCCGCGAGGCGGGCGAGCGTGCGCGCGTCGAGCGGGTGGCGCGTGCGCGACGCCGCGACGACCACCGCGACCTCCGTGCCCGTCGTGGCGCTCGCGGACCGGGCGGCGTCGAGCACGATCTCCACCGCCGGGGTGATCCCGCCGACGAACGGCGCGTACGACGTCGGGTCGACCTGGATCTCGAGCCGCCCCGACCCCTCGGCCGCGTCGTCCTGCGCGGCCTCGAGCACGATGCGGCGCATGTCCGCCTCGGAGCGCACGCACGCGCGCGCGGCGTCGTACAGGCGCTGGAAGCGGAACCAGCCGCGCTCGGTGGGCGGCAGGCGCAGCGGGTCGCCGTCGAGGAACGCGTGGGGGAGGCGCACGCCGTACTGCGCGGCGAGGTCGCGCAGGGTCTCGGGACGCATCGACCCCGTGAAGTGCAGGTGCAGGTGGGCCTTCGGAAGCGTCGCCAGGTCTCGCACACGCCGGAGTCTGCCACGCGGGCGCCGGCCCGGCCGGGCCGGCGCCGCGCGACGCCTCACGGGACGGTGAGGTAGCCCCGGTCCATCGCGATCGTCACGGCCGCCGTCCGGTCGTCGACCCCGAGCTTGCTGAACACGCGGAGCAGGTGGGTCTTCACGGTCGCCTCGGCGATGAAGAGCTCCTTGCCGACCGCGGCGTTCGACAGGCCGCGCGCGACGAGCCGCAGGACCTCGACCTCCCGGGCCGTGAGCCGCTCGCCCCGCACGGTCGTGACGAGCCGGGTCGCGACGCTCGGCGCGAGGACGGTCTGCCCCCGGGCCGCGGCGCGCACGCCCGCGACGAGCTCGTCGCGCGGCGTGTCCTTGAGCAGGTAGCCGGTCGCCCCGGCCTCCACGGCGCGCAGGATGTCCGCGTCCGTCTCGTACGTCGTGAGCACGACGACGCGCGGCGCCCGCCCGCCCGCGCCGAGGATCGCTGTCGTCGCGCCGACGCCGTCGAGCACGGGCATGCGCAGGTCCATGAGCACGACGTCGGGCGCGAGCTCGGCGGCGAGCGCCACGGCCTGCTCGCCGTCGCCCGCCTCCCCGACGACCTCGAGGTCCGGCTCGGCCGCGAGCAGCCCGACGAGCCCCGAGCGCACCACCGGGTGGTCGTCGACGACGAGGACCCGCACCGCCGCGCTCACGCGGTCGCCCCGTGGTCGTCGCGCGCCGGCCCGAGCGGGAGCTCCACGACGACGGACGTGCCGCCCGCGGACCCGGGACCGACGCGCACGGTGCCGCCGCCCGCCGCCACGCGCTCGCGCATCCCGCGCAGCCCGTAGCCCTCGACGAGGTCGGCGGGGAGGCCGCGACCGTCGTCGTGCACGGCGAGGCGGACGAGCGCGCCGTCCGCGGCGAGCTCGACGCGGACGCGACGCGCGGCGGCGTGCCGCCGGACGTTCGCGAGGGACTCCTGGGCCGAGCGCAGGAGGACGACCTCGTCCGCGCTCGTGAGGCCCGCGACGTCGCCGAGGCGGGACGTCACGGCGACGCCCGACTCCGCGGCGAACCGCTCGGCGAGGCGGCCGACCGCCTCCGCGAGCGTGCCGCCCGCCTCCAGCGGCGCCGGTCCCGTCGCGGCGACGAGGGCGCGCGCCTCGGCGAGGTTCTCGCGCGCCGTCGCCTCGACGAGCGCGAGCCGGTCGCGCGCCGCGGCGGTCGCGTCGCGGTCGAGGTCGGCGCTCGCGGCCTGCGCGAGCATGACGACGCTCGTGAAGCCCTGGGCGAGCGTGTCGTGGATCTCGCGCGCGACGCGCTCGCGCTCGGCGGCGACCCCGGCCTCGTGGTGCGAGCGCGCGAGCTCGGCCTGCGTCGAGCGCAGCTCGTCGACGAGGCGCGCGTGGCGCTCCGCCTGGCGCATCGTGTGCGCGGTCCACAGGCCGAGGCCGATGGAGAACGCGAGCGCGACGCCCATCTGGGGCGCCGTGCTCGCGAGCGCGACGGGGTCGACGGACCCGGTCGCGGGCTCCCACGCGAGCGCGAGCGCCGTGCCGCCCGCGAGGGCCGTGCACAGCACGACCTGGGCCCACAGGTGCTCGGACATCATCCAGATCTGGGTGAACGTCGCGAACAGCAGGAGCGTGCCGAGCGTGTCCTGCGCCGCGACCACGACCGTCGCGGCGACCGCGACGACGAGGTACAGGTGGGCGGAGACCTGGTCGCGCGTGCGCGCGGCGCGCCGACCCCAGACCGCGTACGTGAGGAGCATCGTCGCGATCGCGGCGAGGGCCACGACGAGCGCCGTCCCCCGCACGGGCGCGGTGAACAGCGCGACGGCGCTCAGCCCGACGATGAGGTAGTACGCGACGTCCCACCAGCGCACGTCGCGCTCCCACGTGCCGTCGAGCTGCTCGGTCGCGGTCGCGGTCGGTCGGGCGGCGGGCGCGGCCGTGCCGACGGCGTCGCCGTCGGCACGGGCCACGACCCCGGGGGTCTCAGCCGTCGTCACGGCGCCGCCACCGGAACGTGCGCGCCCCCACGACGAGCCCCACCACCAGCCATGCGACCAGTACAGCAGCCGTCGCGCCGTGCTGCCACGACCCCGACGGCTCGAGCGCGGCCGCCTCCTCGGGGAGGAACACCGAGCGCATGCCCTGGGCCATCCACTTGAGCGGGAAGACCGACGCCACGGACTGCATCCACGACGGCAGCGCGAAGAACGCGAAGAACACGCCCGAGATGAACTGGAGCACGAGGACGACGGGCGTGACGACCGCCGTCGCCGACTTCCCCGAGCGGGGGAGCGACGAGAACGCGACGCCGCACACCGCGCCGGCCGCGCAGCCGAGCACGAACACCCAGAGGAACGTCGCGACGCGCTCCGCGCCGTCCGGCATCGTCCAGGGCATGGGCACGTCGAACACGACGGCCGCGAGGGCGAGCAGCAGCGCGGTCTGCACGACCGACGTCACGAGGACGAGGCCGACCTTGCCGTAGAAGTACGCGGACGCCGGGAGCGGCGTCGAGCGCAGGCGCTTGAGCGTGCCGTCGTCGCGCTCGACCGCGATGGAGATCGCGAGCGACTGGAAGCTCGTGAGCATGACGCCGGTCGCGACCATCCCGGGCAGGAAGTACTGGGCGAACGGCACGCCGTAGCCGTCGGTGCCCTGGTCCTGGCCGTCGAACACCGACGCGAAGATCGCGAGCATGATCACGGGGTAGGTGAAGATGAAGATCACCGCGTCGCGCTCGCGGAAGAACGCGCGCAGCTCGGCCGTCGTGCGCTCGAGCCCGAGGCGGCCCGGGCCCGGCAGGCGGGGCGCGGCGGCGGCGCGCCGGGCGGTGGTGGTGGGTGCGGTCACGGTCGTGCCTCCTCGGCGAGGGCGACGCGCGCGGAGGGGCGCGACGCCGGGACGGGCGGTGCGGGCGACCCGGCCGCGTCGGCCGGCTCCCCGATGAGGTCGAGGTAGACGTCCTCGAGGCTCGGCCGGCTCACCTCGAGACCCGCGACCTCGCCGCGCTCGTCGCCGAGGCGCGCGGCGAGCGAGGCGACGAGCGCCGTGGGGGAGTCGGTGCGCTCGGCGCGCCACCCGTCGTCGTACCAGCGCACGACGGGCCGCCGGGCGGCCTCGCCCCCGAGCCGGTCGGGGGCGTCGAGCGCCACGACCCGCCCGTCGCGCACCACCGCGGCGCGGTCGGCGAGCTGCGCCGCCTCGTCGAGGTAGTGGGTCGTGAGGACGATCGTCGTGCCGCCGTCGCGCAGCGAGCGCACGAGGTCCCAGAAGGAGCGGCGGGCCTGCGGGTCGAACCCGGTGGTCGGCTCGTCGAGGAAGAGCAGCTCGGGGCGGCCCACGATCCCCAGCGCGACGTCGAGCCGGCGGCGCTGCCCGCCCGAGAGCTGCCGCGTGCGCGTGCGGGCCTTGGGGCGCAGGCCGACGGCGTCGATCACCTCGTCGGGGTCGCGCGGCGCGGGGTAGAACGCGGCGAAGTGCCGCACGAGCTCGGCGACCGTCAGCTCGGACTGGTCGCGCGAGTCCTGCAGCACGACGCCGAGGCGCGCGCGCCAGGCGCGGCCCGCGGTCTGCGGGTCCTCGCCGAGCACGCGGACCTCGCCGGCGTCCCGGCGGCGGAACCCCTCGAGGATCTCGACCGTCGTCGTCTTGCCCGCGCCGTTGGGGCCGAGGACCGCGAAGATCTCGCCGTGCTCGACGCGCAGGTCGAGGCCGTCGACGGCCTGCTTGGCGCCGTACCGCTTGCGCAGCCCGCGGGCCTCGACCGCCGGTGGGTGCGTCCGTCCGGGTGTGGTGTCCATGCCGTCCAGCCTGGCCGGGAGGCCCGGTCGCGCGCGACGGCCGTTCGTCCGCACCTCGTGTCCACCGACCGGTGGACGCCGCGCCCGGCGGGCGTCGTCGGCGGGCGCGCGGACCGGCCCGCGAGAGCGGTTCGACCCAGGGCCCGGCGTCGCGTACAGTAATCCTTCGGTGGTTGACGCCCACCATGCTGAGCCGCGCCTCGACGGGGTGGTGCGCAGGGGACGGGTGTCGGTCGCGAAGGGTAGTGGCGCAATTGGTAGCGCAGCGGTCTCCAAAACCGCAGGTTGCAGGTTCGAGTCCTGTCTACCCTGCTCAGCACCTCCCCCTCGGGGGACGTGCGTGGTCCGAGAACGGATGCACGAGAGGTTCAGGTCCGGGGTACGTCCCGTACGTCAGCGATGGGGTAGATCAGTGAGCGAATCGCCGTCAGAGGCCGTGGGTGCGGACGGCGCACGCGCCGACGAGGTGAAGAAGGGCCGTTCCGCAGGGGACAAGAAGCCCAACGTCTTCGCCCGCATCGCCCTCTTCGTGCGCCAGGTGGTCGCCGAGCTGCGCAAGGTCGTCACGCCGACGCGCTCGGAGCTCATCACCTACACCACGGTCGTCCTGGTCTTCGTGCTGGTCGTCATGGCCTTCGTGACGGTGCTCGACCTCGGGATCGGCAAGGCCGTCCTGTGGGTCTTCGGGGACTAGCCCGCCACGACGCACCCGACGTGCCGGTCGCACGGCACCTGGCGCCCCTCGGGGCGCCGTCGGCGCTTCCAGCCCTAGTCCTTCCCAGAAGTCATCGAAGCCGGTCAGCAGAAAGCAGGTTCGTTCGTGTCCCAGGAGTCGCTGGACCAGACGGAGAACGTCGACCCGACGCAGCCCGAGGGTGCCCAGGACGAGGTCGACGAGACCACGGACGCGCCCGAGGTCGCCGAGGACGCTGAGACCGACGAGAGCGTCGAGCCCGCGGCGGACGAGGACGTCGACGACGTCGAGGACGAGCGCCCGGTCGACGAGGACGGCGACGTCATCGAGGACCCGGTCGCGGAGTTCAAGCGCACGCTGCGCACGCAGCCGGGCGACTGGTACGTCATCCACTCGTACGCCGGGTACGAGAACCGTGTGAAGGCCAACCTGGAGAACCGCATCCAGAGCCTGAACATGGAGGACTACATCTTCCAGATCGAGGTCCCCATGGAGGAGGTGGCCGAGATCAAGAACGCGCAGAAGAAGATCGTGCGTCGTGTCCGCATCCCCGGCTACGTCCTCGTGCGCATGGACCTCACCGACGAGTCGTGGGGCGCGGTGCGCCACACGCCCGGCGTCACGGGCTTCGTCGGCCACACCCACCAGCCCGTGCCGCTGACGCTCGACGAGGTCTTCTCGATGCTCGCGTCGACGCTGGCGCCCGCCCCGGAGCCGGGCAAGCCGATCCCCGCGGCGGCCAAGGCCCCCGTCGAGGTCGACTTCACGGTCGGCGAGTCGGTCACCGTCACGGACGGTCCGTTCGACACGCTGCCCGCGACGATCTCCGAGATCAACGTTGAGAACCAGAAGCTCAAGGTCCTCGTCTCCATCTTCGGCCGGGAGACCCCGGTCGAGCTGTCGTTCAACCAGGTCGCCAAGATCTGACACCCAGGCCAGTCTGGCGCGGCACGCACGTGGCCGCGTGAACGCAGTACTGCAACCGGGTCATCGCCCACGGCGTCGGCCCACGAGAAGAAAGACAGGGAAGAGTCATGCCTCCCAAGAAGAAGGTCTCCGGCCTCATCAAGCTCCAGATCCAGGCCGGCGCGGCGACGCCCGCCCCGCCGATCGGCCCCGCGCTCGGTCAGCACGGCGTGAACATCATGGAGTTCTGCAAGGCCTACAACGCGGCCACCGAGTCGCAGCGCGGCAACGTGATCCCGGTCGAGATCACGGTCTACGAGGACCGTTCCTTCACCTTCATCACGAAGACCCCGCCGGCCGCGGAGCTCATCAAGAAGGCCGCCGGCGTGCAGAAGGGTTCGGCCACGCCGCACACCGTCAAGGTCGCGAAGATCACCGCCGACCAGGTGCGCGAGATCGCCCAGACCAAGCTCGAGGACCTCAACGCGAACGACATCGACGCCGCGTCGAAGATCATCGCCGGCACGGCCCGCTCGATGGGCATCACCGTCGAGGGCTGACGCCCTCGCTCCCCGCCGCCCCGGGTGCACCCCGGGGCGGCGGGACCGACGTCCGCCCACGACCGTGGGCGGCAGTGGCAGGGTCCGCGCGGACCCGCTGACCACGACTGCAGAAGGAGAAGCAGCTATGGCAACGCGCAGCAAGGCGTACCGCAACGCCGAGGAGAAGATCGACCGCGAGCGTCTCTACGCTCCGCTCGAGGCGATCCGTCTCGCCAAGGAGACGTCGACCGTCAAGTACGACGCGACCGTCGAGGTCGTCTTCCGCCTGGGTGTCGACCCGCGCAAGGCGGACCAGATGGTCCGCGGCACGGTGAACCTCCCCAACGGCACGGGCAAGACGGCCCGCGTCATCGTCTTCGCGAACGCGGCGAAGGCCGAGGAGGCCCGTGCGGCCGGTGCCGACGAGGTCGGCGGCGACGACCTCATCGAGAAGGTCGCCGGTGGCTACACCGACTTCGACGCCGCGGTCGCGACGCCGGACCTCATGGGCAAGGTCGGCCGCCTGGGCAAGGTGCTCGGTCCCCGTGGCCTCATGCCGAACCCGAAGACCGGCACCGTGACGATGGACGTGGCGAAGGCCGTGTCCGACATCAAGGGCGGCAAGATCGAGTTCCGCGTCGACAAGCACGCGAACCTGCACTTCATCATCGGCAAGGTCTCGTTCGACGAGAAGGCGCTGGTGGAGAACTACGCGGCCGCGATCGAGGAGGTCCTGCGCCTCAAGCCGTCGTCCTCGAAGGGCCGGTACATCACCAAGGCCACGCTGACGACGACGATGGGCCCGGGCATCCCGCTCGACCAGTCCAAGACGACGAAGCTCCTCGAGGAGGACGCGGCCTGACGGCTGCGCCCCCTCCGCGACCGGCCACGCCGGCCGCACCACGCCGACGGCGCGGTCCCCTTCCCGGGGCCGCGCCGTCGGCGTCTGCACGCCGCCCGCGCGCGACCGCAGTCGAGCGACCCCGACAAGGTGCGCGCGTGCGGTGAGCGGCGCGCTGCGGGCCGAGCGACGCACTGCGGGCCGAGCGCTGCACGTCCGCGTGCAGCGCTCGGCCCGGTGTGCATCTCTCGCCGTCGGGCGGCGGCTCAGCAGGCGCCGAGGTCGCGCCAGACGCCCCACTGCCCGCTCTGCGTCGGGTTCTCGTTCGTGGTCCACCACTTCGCCTCGTACGCGCGGCCCTGGAAGGAGACGCGGTTCCCGCCGGTGTAGACCGCGGACGCCGACCACGCCGGCGCGGTGCACGTGCCCGGGTCGGTCGGGTCCGTGGGGTCGGTGGGGTCGGTGGGGTCGGTCGGGTCGGTGGGGTCCGTCGGACCGCTCGCGAGGCGCCCGCCGATCACGGACGCGAGCTCGTAGCCGTTCGTCTTGTCCCAGTTGATCGACCACGTCATGACGCCGCCGATCTTCCCGTAGGGCGTCGCGGGGCGGAACGCGCCGCACCCCGTCCCGACCTCGAGGCAGTCGACGGCCTTCACGACGTTCGCGAGCGGCTGGTAGCCGCCGCCGGCCGCGCGCGGGACGGCGGGCACGCCGATCCCGACCTGGTCGGGCCGCAGGCCCATCTCGAGCTGGATGCACGACAGCGCGGTGAGGAAGTCGACCGTGCCCTGGGAGTACACCTGCTGGTTGCAGCCCATCATCGAGCCCGAGTTGTAGTACTGCGTGTTGACGATCGTGAGGATGTCCTTGATGGCGAGCGTGAGCTGGTAGTAGCCCATGCTCGTCGCCTGGTAGTCGATGGTCTGCGGCGCCATCGTGAGGATCAGGCCCGGACCGGCCTTGGCGGAGAGCTGGCGAAGCGCGCTCGCCATGTACGTCGCGTTGATGCCGTGCTCGAGGTCGATGTCGACCCCGTCGAAGCCGTACTCCTGCATGAGGGCGTACGTGGTGTCGGCAAAGTTCTTCGCCTCGGTGGCGTTCGAGACGACGACGTTGCCGCGCTCGCCGCCTACCGAGACGACGACCTTGCGGCCCTGCGAGCGGATCGTCGCGACGTCGGCCTTGAACTGCGCCGTCGTGTACCCGCCGAGCTCCGCGCTCGCGAGGTTGAACGTGATGCCGCCGGGCGTGCCGGCGAGGTTGTCGGCGAAGGCGATCGCGACGAGGTTGTACGCCTGCGGGATCTCCGACAGCCGCATCGTCACGGAGCCGTTGTCGAAGTTGTGCCAGTAGCCCGTGAGCCACTGGGTGCCGGGCGCGGCGGCGGCGGCCGGAGCCGTCGACGCCGACGTCGCGGCGGGCACGGCGGGGGAGGCGGTCGCGGGGGCGGTGGCGAGCGCGCCGGTCGCGGCCAGGGCGAGGGCGGTCGCGGCCGTCGCGAGCGCGCGCAGCACGCGGCCTCGGGGGCGGCGGGTCGAGATGGGTTCCACGGGGGTGCTCCTCGGGTCTCGGGTGCGCCGCACGGGCGCACCGGCCCGCGGACGGCGGGCCGTCTCGACGCTAGGAGCCCGGGAGCCCCGGGGGGATGAGGGATTCCCCGCGACTTGGCCCGGCGGGCCTACGGGAGAACGCGTAGGCCCGACCGCTGCTCACGGGTGCCGGTGCGTCCCGGGCAGGTCCGGCAGGCGGTGCTCGCCGTGCGGGACGGCGTGCTCGCCCGCCGCGGTGGCCGACAGGCCGAACGTCGCGACCGAGGCGACGGCGAGCGCGCCCGCGAGGAGCGCGGCGAGGGAGACCGCGGTGCGCCGGCCCGGGTGGTCGGGGGACGGCGCGGCGCCCGCGGCGTCGGGCGCGGACGCTCGTCGGACCGTCTCGGGGGAGCCCGTGGGGCGGGAGAGGACGCCGACGCAGCCGGCCGCCGCGAGCTGCAGCGCGGCGGCCGCCGTCACCGCCGGGCCGAGCGTCGAGCCCCCGGACACCGCGAGGGCGACCTGCCCGGCGGCAGCGACGATGAGCACGCCGACCGCCGTCCGGCCGAGGCCCGTCGGGCGGACGGCGCGCGGCCGGTACCCGGCCAGCAGGAGCACGGCGCCCGTCGTCTCCGCGGCCCCGAGCGCGAGCGCGAGGAGCCCGGCGGGCGCCGGGAACGTCCCTCGGACCAGGCCGAGGTTGACGATCCCGGCGCCCAGCAGGGCGAACCCCGCGAGCACGCGGAGCAGCGGCGCCCGCGGGCTCACGCCGTGGCGGCGCGCGTCTCGGCCGGCTTGTCCGCCGCGAGGCCCACGCCGAGCAGGAGGATGGCGCTGCCGAGGTGCAGCACGTTGTCGGCGCCGTTGAGCGCGATGATGTTGGCCGCCGTCCCGACGAGGAACAGGCCCACGACCCCGACGAGCAGGTAGACGGCGCCGACCGTGACGTTCACGGCCTTGGCGGACCGCACCGAGCGGGACGCGAGCAGCAGCGCCGCGCCGATGCCCAGGTGCACGATGTTGTGCAGCGGGTTCACCTCGAAGAGCAGCAGGTTCCTGCCCTCGGTGGCGGCGAAGCCCACGCCGGAGGTCACGACGAACCCCGCGAGGCCGACGAGGAGGTAGACCGCGCCGAAGACGGCGGCGAGGAGACGGTTCGGGGACGAGGACATGGTGCGTACCCACCTTCGATCTCGTGGCGCGGGCCGTTCCCGCGCTCGACAGGGGTTCGGTGCGCTCGCCCCGGCGGATGGGTCCGGGTGCCGCGGGACCCCGGAGAAGACTGTGCGCAAACTGGACGCGACCGGATGTATCAGACGACGCGGGGGCGCCTCTCGTCCGGGTGGAGGGGTGCGCCAGGGCACCTCGACCGAGCCGGAACTGCTCACCACCGAGGAGAACGATGCGCCAGCAGCGAGCGAGCACGGAGGGTCGTGACCAGTGATGATGGTTGTCGAGCCCGACGGCCACGCCGTAGAATCAGGCGTTTCTGCGGACCCCCCGCTGATGCCTGACCGCACGCACGTGCCGAGGACAGTGCCGCCGATGACGAGAACGACCGACGAGCTCGCCGACACCGGTCAGCCGGAGCCCAGCCTGGGCGACCGGGGAGCGTTCGCGCTCCTGGAGTACCGGGACGGCCGGCCGCACGCCCTCGGGGAGTTCGTCCGCGAGGCGACCCCCCTGCTCTGGCACACCGTGCGGGCGCAGGGCGTGGACCGCGAGCAGGCCGACGACGTCGTGCAGACCGTGTGGGTCGCGCTCGTGCGCAACGCGATGACGATCAAGGAGCCCCACGCGGTGCTCAAGTGGCTGCTCATCACGGCCAAGCGCGCGGCGTGGGAGGCGGTGCGCAAGTACCGCGACGACGCCCGGCGCCGCACCGAGCTCCCCGACGACACGGACGAGGGCGTGCCCGAGCTCCCCTCGGGAGACCCGACGCCGGACGTCGAGGTGCTGCGCATCGAGCGGGACCGGGGGCTGTGGCGGGCCCTCGAGCAGCTCCCGGAGAGGTGCCAGAAGCTCCTGCGCCTCGTGTCCCTCGCCGACCGGCCGGACTACAGGTCCATCTCGGCCGCGATCGGCATGCCCGTGGGCAGCATCGGCTCCACGCGCGGCCGCTGCCTCGCCAAGCTGCGCGACATCATCGACGACCAGGGGGAATCGTGGGAAGCATCATGAGCGCCGAGTCGAAGCACAGCCCGGACGAGCCGCTCGACGAGGTCGACGTGGCGCTCCTCGCGGACCTCGCGCGGATCGCCGAGGAGCTCGACCCCGTGCCCGCGGGGCTCGTCGACCGGTCGCTGTTCGCCATCACGCTCGCAGGCCTCGAGGCCGAGGTCATGGAGCTGGAGTACGTCCAGGTCCCGGAGATGTCGGTGCGCGGCGACGCCCCGCCCGTCGAGGCGCGGACGATCACGTTCACGTCCGAGTCCGTGACGATCATGATCTCGCTCTCGGCGACGGAGGGCGGCCAGGTCCGCATCGACGGCTGGGCGGCGCCCGCGACCGCGCTGCGCGTCGAGCTGCACCGGCCGGGCGCCGTCACCGAGACGACGAGCGACGACGACGGGCGCTTCGCCTTCGACGCCGTCGACCGGGGGCCCGCGAGCCTCGTGGTACGTCGCGCCGACGGCACCGGCGGTGCCGTGAGCACGCCCGTCGTCGAGCTGTGAGCGTCGGCGCGCCGTCGTCGTAGACCGCCGCCGGGTCCCTCGGGACCCGGCGGCCCTCCTGCTGTCCCGCCGTCGCGCCGCCCGGCGCGCCGGACCCCGCACGCCCCGCCCGGCACCGCGTGACGCCGTCGTCACGAGCGGCCGGGGGATGCCGAGACCCGACCCTGGAGGTCACCTGTGAGCCAGAGCCCCGACACGTACGCCGGCCGCGCGATGCGCTTCCTCGACCCGATCGACGTGCGCCCGCGCCGCGGTCGCCCGCCGCTGAACCCGACGTGGTACGTCGCCGACCGCCTCATCGTGCGCGGGGCGCCGCCGCGCGCCCTCCGCGAGCGTCTCGACGGGCCGGGCGACCTGGCCGACCTCGTCGCGTTCGCCGAGGGCGACGCCGGGGCGCACCCGCTCGAGGCGGCGGCGCGCTCGCGGGGCTGGAACGTCGCGCTCGACACCGCCGGCGACCGGGCGCCGCTGTCCGTCGCGCGCCTGCTCGGCGAGGCGGGGGAGGACGGGCCGGAGCATGCGGACGACGACGCGTACGGCTTCGCGCTGCGCCTCGTGCCGGACGACCACGAGGAGGTGCCCGACGCGTGGAAGCTCGTCGAGGAGCTCGGGGGCCGCCTCGACCCGCAGGACCCGGACGGGCCGACGATCACGCTCGACCACGTCATGACGGCGACCCCGTACTCGACGCCGCTGCCGTACTCCACGCCGCTGCCCTACTCGACCCCGCTGCCGTACTCCACGCCGCTGCCGTACTCCACGCCGCTGCCGTACTCGACGCCGCTGCCGTACTCCACCCCGCTCCCCGTGCGCGGCCTGGCCGAGTACGGGCAGGCGGGCACCGGGGGCCGGTCGCCCGCGCAGCGCCTCGGCGACGCGCCCCGGCGCAGCGCGGCGGGCGAGTCCCCGCTCGTCGACGCGGACGGCGGCCGCCGCGCGGTCGTCGCCGTGCTCGACACCGGGGTGGGGTCCCACCCGTGGTTCGGCGACTACGACCCCGCCGACCCCACGCGCGGCGACGGCAACGGCGTCGTCCTGCGGCACGCCACGCTCGACGGCGAGCCGATCGGGACCTTCCCGCTCGCCGCGCGGCCCGAGGACGACGCCGAGTACGGCGGCGCGTCGTCGGCGCCCCTGACCGGGCCGCTCGACCCCATCGCGGGGCACGGGACCTTCATCGCGGGCGTCGTGCACCAGATCGCCCCCGACGCCGCGATCCTCCCCGTGCGCATCTTCGGCGGCTCCGGGACCGTGCCCGAGTGGGACGTCCTGCAGTCCCTGCGCCGGCTCCTGCGGTTCCACCTGCGCGGCCTGCGCGGGGTCGACGGCTACTTCCCGGTGGACGTCGCCGTCCTGTCGATGGGGTACTACCACGAGCAGCCGGAGGACGTCGCGTACGACGGCCCGCTGCGCGCGGTCCTGCGCGCGCTGCGGCAGGCGGGCGTCGTGGTGGTCGTCGCGGCGGGCAACGACGGCTCGACCCGGCCCATGTACCCGGCCGCGTTCGCGCCGCACGTCTCGGGGACGCCGAGCACCGTCGTCGTGGAGTCCGAGCAGCTCTCGCACGACTACGTCCCGCTCCTGACCGTCGGGGCGCGCAACCCCGACGGCACGACCGCCCTCTTCACGAACGAGGGACCGTGGGTCACGACCCTGCGCGCCGGCGCCGCGATCGTCAGCACGTTCCCCACGACGCTCAACGGACCGACGACGCCGTCGCGGAGCCTGCCGGACACGCGCTTCGGCGGGGACCGCGCGACGATCGACCCGGAGAGCTTCAAGGGCGGGTTCGGCACGTGGAGCGGGACGTCGTTCGCGGCCCCGGTCCTCGCGGCCGAGGTCGGCGCGGCGCTGGAGACGGGCCCGCTGGGGGCCGGGAGCGGTAATCTCGGTCAGCGAGTGGCGGAGCGTGTCGACGCGGCGTGGCGGGCCGTCACGCGGACGGTCGGCATCGAGCGGCCGGAGGCGCGCGACCAGGAGTGAGCGGTCGTCCGTCCCGGCGGGGGACGGAGGTGTGCGCGGTGGGTGTCTCCACCCTGGCGGAGGCGTCGGCCGCGCTGGACCGTGCCCTCGGTCTGAACTCCCGCGGCCGGCACTCGGCGGCCCGCACGGGCTTCGACGCCGTGCTCGCCTGGTGCGCCTCCGCCGGGACGTCCGACGAGGCCGGGGCGGCGCGCGCCGGCGAGCTGCGGCACCTGCTCGTGCGGGCGCGCATCGGCCTCGCGGTGTGCCACTTCGAGGCCCGGGGCGACGTCGGCACGGCCCTCGGGCTGCTCGACGACGCCGCGACCGCGGCCGAGCACGACGACGCCCTGCGCGCCGTCGTGCTCGGCCAGCGCGGCCTGCTCCTGCACCGGACCGGCGACCTGGAGGCCGCGTCCGGGGCGATGGACGAGGCGACGAGCCTCGTCCCGGCCGACGCGTGGCGCGACCTCGCCGTCCTGCACATGAACCGGGGCTCCCTGCGGTCCGACCTCGGGCGCCTCGCCGAGGCCGCCGAGGACTTCGCGGCGTGCTCGGACTACGCGCGGCGGATCGGCAACGACCTCTACTCGTCGATGGCCGCGCACAACCTCGGCTGGGTCACCTACCTGCGGGGCGACCTCCCCATCGCGCTGCGCACGATGGAGCAGGCCGCGCAGGCGGCGCCCGAGCGGCACGCGGCGGTCGGGCTCGTCGACAAGGCCCAGGTGCTCCTCGACGCGGGCCTCGTGGCCGACGCCGACGAGGCGCTCACCGAGGCGCGCGAGCACCTGCGCCGCTACCGCATGGTGCGCGACCTCGCCGAGGTCGAGCTCGTGCGCTCGCGCGCGCTCGTCGCGCTGCGCCGGTACGACGACGCGCGCACCCAGGCGCGGTCGGCGGCACGCCGGTTCGAGCGCATGGCCAACCGGCCGTGGGAGCTGCGCGCGCGGGTCGCGGAGCTGCAGGCGCTGGGCGCGCACGACGCCGCGCGCTCGGTCCGGCCCGCCGCCGCCCGGCGCCGGGCCGCAGACGCGCTCGAGCTCGCCGAGCACGGCAGCGCGCTCGGCCCGACGATCGGGCTCGGGGTCGAGGTCCCGGCGCGCCTCCTCGCGGCCGACTGGTTCACGACGGCGTCCGACCTCGACGCCGCGCGCGCCGCGCTCGACGCCGTGCCCGGCGACCTGCGCCGGGCGCCGCTGCCCCTGCGGCTGCAGCAGGAGGCGGTCGTCGCGCGCATGGCCTTCGCGGCGGGCGACCGGCGCCTCGGCGTCCGCGCGGTCCGCCGCGGCCAGGCGGCGCTCGCGGACCACCGCGCGCGGCTCGGCTCGGTCGACGCGGTGACCGCCTCGGCGGTGCACGGCGTGCGGCTCGGCAACGTCGACGTCCGCGCGGCGCTGGGCACGCGCCGGGCCGCCGCGGTGTTCGACGCGGTCGAGCGGGGGCGCGCCGCGTTCGCCGGCTCCGGGCGGGTGCGGCCGCCGTCCGACCCGGTCCTCGCGGACCTCCTCGTCTCGGCGCGCCAGGAGGTCGAGGCCGCTCGCGGCCTCGGCTCCTCGGCGGACCCCGAGCTCCTGTCCCGGCGCCAGGAGCACCTGCGCCGCGCGCGCCGCCTCCAGGACGACGCGCGCCGCCGCGCGTGGCAGCACGGGGGAGAGGGGCGGGCGCCGGTCGCCGCGACGGAGCGCGGCCTGCGGGCCGCCCTGGCGGCGGCGGGCTCGGACGCGGTCGTCGCGAACCTCGTCCGCGATGGCGACGACCTGTTCGCCGTGCGGGTCGGCGCGACGGGCTCGCGCCTCGTGCCCCTCGGGTCCCACCGGGCCGTCGGCGAGCTCGTCCGTCGTGCGCGGGCCGACTTCGCGGTGCTGTCCAACGTGCTCATCCCCGTGCCGATGCGCGAGGCCGCGGTCGCGTCGCTGTCCCGTGCGCTCGCCGCGCTCGACGAGGCGCTCGTCGTGCCGCTCGACGCGCGGGGCGACCTCCACGTGGCGGCGCGCGACCTCCTGCTGGCCGTCCCGTGGGCGTCTCTCCCGTCGCGGCGGGGCCTGCGGACGTGGGCGAACTCGTGGACGGACGTGCGGCGCGGCGAGCCCGTGCGCCGCACGGACCGGGCGCTCGTCGTCGCCGGGCCGGGCCTGCGGTTCTCGACGGCCGAGGCGCAGCTCGTGGCCGGCGTGTGGGACGGCTCGTCCGCGCTCGTGGGCGCCGACGCGACGTGCGCCGCCGTCGTGGGCGGGATCGGGCCCGCGGGCGTGCTGCACCTCGCCGCTCACGGCACGCACGACACGAGCAACCCGCTCTTCTCCTCCCTGCGGCTCGCCGACGGCCCGCTCTTCGCGCACGAGCTCGACGGGATCGACCTGCACGGCGTCGTCGTGGTGCTCTCGGCGTGCGAGGTGGGGCTCTCGACGCCGCGCGTGGGCGGCGAGTCGCTCGGCCTGACGAGCGTGCTGCTGCGGCTCGGCGCGCGGGCGGTGGTCGCGAGCGTGGCGCCGCTCCGGGACGACGTCGCGGCGCGCGTCATGCCCGCCCTGCACGCGGAGCTGCGCGACGGCGCGATGCCCGGGACGGCGCTCGCGCGCGCCGTCGCGGACGAGACGGAGCCCGTCCCGCTCGTGTGCTTCGGGCCGCTCGTGCTCTGAGCCCGCGCGGGTCCCGCGGGAGCGCGCGGAGGGCCCGGCGGAGCACGGTGCGCGGCGCGGTTTGGAGCACGCCCCGCCGTCCCGTACGATGGGCGTGTACCCAAGACCGCCGGTCGTCCGACGCTGCCCGCAGACTCCTCTGCGGACGCGGAGGCCGAAGTCCCGCCCACGAGGCGGAGGCCAGCGCAGGTAGCGAATCGACGACGTCCGCCCGGCCCCGCCGTGCGTGCGACTGCGAGCCCCGCGCCTGCGCGGGGCTCTTTCTCGTTCCGGGGCCACGCCGGTGGTACCACCACCGGAAGGATTGCCATGGCGAGGCCGGACAAGGCAGCCGCAGTCGCCGAGATCTCGGACAAGTTCCGCGACTCGAACGCTGCCGTGCTGACCGAGTACCGCGGGCTCACCGTCGCGCAGCTCAAGCAGCTGCGTCGGTCGCTCAGCGGCAACGCAACCTACGCCGTGGTGAAGAACACGCTGACCGCCATCGCGGCCAAGGAGGCCGGTGTCGAGGGACTCGACGCCGACCTGCAGGGCCCGTCGGCCATTGCCTTCGTCACCGGGGACCCGGTCGAGGCAGCCAAGGGTCTGCGTGACTTCGCCAAGGCGAACCCCGCGCTGGTCATCAAGGGCGGTGTCCTCGACGGGCGCCCCCTGACCGCCGCGGAGGTCACGAAGCTCGCGGACCTCGAGTCCCGCGAGGTCCTGCTGGCCAAGGCGGCCGGCGCGATGAAGGCGAAGCTGTTCCAGGCTGCGTACGTCTTCACCGCGAAGCCCGCCGAGGCCGCCCGCGTCATCGATGCCCTGCGTCAGAAGCAGGAATCGGAGGGCGCTGCCGCGTGACCCAACGCCCCGGCACCTCGGTGCCGAGGCTCGTGATCACCGCAGCGCACGCACACACCCCGCTTCTGGCAGGCCCGCACGGGCCGCTGCCGAGCACCGACTGAAAGGAACGCCATCATGGCGAAGCTCAGCACCGACGAGCTCATCGAGCAGTTCAAGGGCCTCACCCTCATCGAGCTCAACGAGTTCGTCAAGGCCTTCGAGGAGACCTTCGAGGTCACCGCCGCCGCCCCCGCCGCCGTCGCGGTCGCCGCCCCCGCGGGCGGCTCGGGCGACGCCCCGGCCGAGGAGGAGAAGGACGAGTTCGACGTCATCCTCGAGGCCGCCGGCGACAAGAAGATCCAGGTCATCAAGGAGGTGCGCGCGCTCACGTCCCTCGGCCTGAAGGAGGCCAAGGACCTCGTGGACGGTGCCCCGAAGCCGGTCCTGGAGGGCGCGAACAAGGAGACGGCCGAGAAGGCCAAGGCTGCCCTCGAGGGCGCCGGCGCCACGGTCACCCTCAAGTGATCTCGCCGGTCCCGTCCTGACGGGACCGGTCGTCACGCCGCACGAGGCCCGCACCCCGCTCGGGGTGCGGGCCTCGTCGCGTCCCGGCAGCCGGTGCGGGCGGCCGCGGGGGAGCGCGGCGCGCCGCCGGGGCGCGCCCGGGGCGTCCCGGCTTCACGGATGGGCGTGGTGTGTGCCACCATGTCCGGGTCGACGATGCAGGACAGCGACGTCGACGAAGGACCTGGCAGCACGTGTGGGCCGGGGCGTACGGCGGGCGAGGAGGCCCGCCGGAGGAGTACCGGGCAGGGCGCCGGACGGCGCGGGATCGAGCCCCGGCAGGAGGGTGCGCGGTCGGACTGGACGTGCACCCCTGAAGGGGGTATGCTAGCGCTTTGCGCTGTCCTGTGCCCTCGATCTCAGATACCCCCGACCCCCTCGCCGACGTACGTGCGCGTCCGCGAGGTGTCGCGGCGGCGGTGATCGCGACCAGCCTGGCGGTGCAGCGTTCTTTCGATCTGCAGGGAAGGACCCCTCTTGGCTGCCTCGCGCACCCCTTCTGCTCCGTCCGCCGACGCCATCGCGAACCGCACCGCTTCCCGGCGCGTCTCCTTCGCCAAGATCTTCGAACCCCTCGAGGTCCCCGACCTCCTGGGCCTCCAGACCGAGAGCTTCGACTGGCTCCTCGGCAACGAGGCCTGGCAGGCGCGCGTCGCCGCGGCGAACGCGGCCGGACGCCAGGACGTCCCGGCGACGTCCGGGCTCGAGGAGATCTTCGAGGAGATCTCGCCCATCGAGGACTTCGGGTCCTCCATGTCCCTGTCGTTCTCGAACCACCGCTTCGAGCCGCCGAAGTACACGGCCGACGAGTGCAAGGAGAAGGACTTCACCTTCGCCGCGCCGCTGTTCGTCACCGCGGAGTTCGTCAACTACAACACCGGTGAGATCAAGAGCCAGACGGTCTTCATGGGCGACTTCCCGCTCATGACCGAGCGCGGCACCTTCATCATCAACGGCACCGAGCGCGTCGTCGTCTCCCAGCTCGTCCGCTCGCCCGGCGTGTACTTCGAGCGCACGGCCGACAAGACGAGCGACAAGGACATCTTCTCCGCGAAGATCATCCCCTCGCGCGGCGCCTGGCTCGAGTTCGAGATCGACAAGCGCGACGCCGTCGGCGTGCGCGTCGACCGCAAGCGCAAGCAGTCGGTCACGGTCCTCCTCAAGGCCCTCGGCCTCTCGGAGTCCGAGATCCGCGAGCAGTTCGCCGACTTCCCGTCCGTGCTCGACACGCTCGAGAAGGACCACGTCCACACGCAGGACGAGGCGCTCGTCGACCTGTACCGCAAGATCCGCCCGGGCGAGCCGCCGACCGTCGAGGCCGGCCGCGCGCTGCTCGAGAACTTCTACTTCAACCCCAAGCGCTACGACCTCGCGAAGGTCGGCCGCTACAAGGCGAACAAGAAGCTCGGCATCGACGCGCCGCTCACCGACTCGACGCTGTCCGTCTCGGACGTCGTCGCGACGATCAAGTACCTCGCCGCGCTGCACGCCGACCACGCGACCGTGCCCGGCACGCGCGCCGGCGAGTCCGTCGACGTGCGCGTCGAGACGGACGACATCGACCACTTCGGCAACCGTCGCATCCGCGCCGTGGGCGAGCTCATCCAGAACCAGGTCCGCACGGGCCTGTCCCGGATGGAGCGCGTCGTGCGCGAGCGCATGACGACGCAGGACGTCGAGGCGATCACGCCGCAGACGCTCATCAACATCCGCCCGGTCGTGGCGTCGATCCGCGAGTTCTTCGGCACGTCGCAGCTCTCGCAGTTCATGGACCAGAACAACCCGCTCGCGGGCCTGACGCACAAGCGTCGCCTGTCGGCGCTCGGCCCGGGCGGTCTGTCCCGCGACCGTGCCGGCATGGAGGTCCGTGACGTCCACCCGTCGCACTACGGCCGCATGTGCCCGATCGAGACACCCGAGGGCCCGAACATCGGCCTCATCGGCTCGCTCGCGTCGTACGGGCGCATCAACCCGTTCGGGTTCATCGAGACCCCGTACCGCAAGGTCACCGACGGCAAGGTCACGGACGAGGTCGCGTACCTCACCGCCGACGACGAGGACCGTCACGTCATCGCCCAGGCGAACCAGGTGCTCAACGCCGACGGGTCCTTCGCGGACGAGCGCGTGCTCGTGCGCACGAAGGGCGGCGAGGTCGAGATCGTCCCGGGCGCGCAGGTCGACTACATGGACGTCTCGCCGCGCCAGATGGTGTCGGTCGCGACGGCCCTCATCCCGTTCCTCGAGCACGACGACGCGAACCGCGCGCTCATGGGCGCGAACATGCAGCGCCAGGCCGTGCCGCTGGTCCGCTCCGAGGCCCCGCTCGTCGGGACCGGCATGGAGTGGCGCGCGGCGGTCGACGCCGGCGACGTCATCGTCGCGACCAAGCCCGGCGTGGTCACCGAGGTCTCCGCGGACCTCATCGTCGTCGCCAACGACGACGCGACCACGACGAGCTACCGCGCCGCGAAGTTCCGCCGCTCGAACCAGGGCACGAGCTACAACCAGCGCGTGCTCGTCGACGAGGGCCAGCGCGTCGAGGTCGGCTCCGTCCTCGCGGACGGCCCGGCGACGGACGAGGGCGAGCTCGCGCTCGGCCGCAACCTCCTCGTGGCGTTCATGTCGTGGGAGGGCCACAACTACGAGGACGCGATCATCCTCAGCCAGCGTCTCGTGCAGGACGACGTGCTCTCCTCGATCCACATCGAGGAGCACGAGGTCGACGCGCGCGACACCAAGCTCGGCCCCGAGGAGATCACGCGGGACATCCCGAACGTCTCCGAGGACGTCCTCGCGGACCTCGACGAGCGCGGCATCATCCGCATCGGTGCCGAGGTCGGCGCGGGCGACGTCCTCGTCGGCAAGGTCACGCCCAAGGGCGAGACCGAGCTGACCCCGGAGGAGCGCCTCCTGCGCGCGATCTTCGGCGAGAAGGCCCGCGAGGTGCGCGACACGTCCCTCAAGGTGCCCCACGGCGAGTCCGGCACGGTCATCGGCGTGCGCGAGTTCAACCGCGAGGACGGCGACGAGCTGCCCGCGGGCGTGAACCAGCTCGTGCGCGTCTACATCGCGCAGCGCCGCAAGATCACGGACGGCGACAAGCTCGCCGGCCGTCACGGCAACAAGGGCGTCATCTCGAAGATCCTGCCCGTCGAGGACATGCCGTTCCTCGCGGACGGGACCCCGGTCGACGTCATCCTCAACCCGCTCGGCGTCCCCGGCCGCATGAACGTCGGCCAGGTCCTCGAGACGCACCTGGGCTGGGTCGCGAAGCAGGGCTGGGACATCTCGCTCGCCGAGGGCAAGGACCTCTCCTGGAAGGAGAACGTCCCGGAGATCGCGGCGAAGTCCGACCCGGGCCGTCCGGTCGCCACCCCGGTGTTCGACGGCGTCCACGAGGACGCGCTGACGGGCCTGCTCTCGACGACCATCCCGAACCGCGACGGCGACCGCATGGTCGGCGGCGACGGCAAGGCGCGCCTGTTCGACGGCCGCTCCGGCGAGCCGTTCCCCGAGCCGGTGTCGGTGGGCTACATGTACATCCTCAAGCTCCACCACCTGGTCGACGACAAGATCCACGCGCGCTCGACCGGCCCGTACTCGATGATCACGCAGCAGCCGCTGGGTGGCAAGGCGCAGTTCGGCGGCCAGCGCTTCGGCGAGATGGAGGTGTGGGCCCTCGAGGCGTACGGCGCCGCCTACACGCTGCAGGAGCTGCTCACGATCAAGTCGGACGACGTCCCCGGCCGCGTCAAGGTCTACGAGGCCATCGTCAAGGGCGAGAACATCCCCGACTCGGGCATCCCGGAGTCCTTCAAGGTGCTCCTCAAGGAGATGCAGTCGCTGTGCCTGAACGTCGAGGTGCTCTCGAGCGACGGCGTCTCGATCGAGATGCGGGAGTCCGACGACGACGTGTACCGCGCCGCGGAGGAGCTCGGCATCGACCTGTCGCGGCGACCGAACGCCGCCGCGAGCGTCGACGAGATCTGATCTCGGGCAGGCGGGGGCGGCCCGCCCGGTCCCACGACCGGGCGCCGCTCCCGCCCCGACCCGCACCCCACCCGTTCCACCCCGTCTTTATGGAGCCGGCGGCGGCGACCTCGCCTCGAGGGCCCCGCACCGGCAGACGAAGGAAGTAGGACACCTTGCTCGACGTCAACGTCTTCGACGAGCTGCGTATCGGCCTGGCCACGGCCGACGACATCCGTGCGTGGTCGCACGGTGAGGTCAAGAAGCCCGAGACCATCAACTACCGCACCCTCAAGCCCGAGAAGGACGGCCTCTTCTGCGAGAAGATCTTCGGCCCCACCCGGGACTGGGAGTGCTACTGCGGCAAGTACAAGCGCGTGCGCTTCAAGGGCATCATCTGCGAGCGCTGCGGCGTCGAGGTGACGCGCTCGAAGGTGCGCCGTGAGCGCATGGGCCACATCGAGCTCGCCGCGCCCGTCACGCACATCTGGTTCTTCAAGGGCGTGCCCTCGCGCCTCGGCTACCTGCTGGACCTCGCCCCGAAGGACCTGGAGAAGGTCATCTACTTCGCGGCGTACATGATCACGTCGGTCGACGACGAGGGTCGCCAGGAGGACCTCCCCAACCTCCAGAACGAGATCGACCTGGAGAAGAAGGAGATCGCGGACGCCCGCGACAACGACATCAACTCCCGCGCCCAGAAGCTCGAGGCCGACCTGGCCGAGCTCGAGGCCGAGGGTGCCAAGGCCGACGCGCGCCGCAAGGTCCGCGACTCGGCCGAGCGCGAGATGACGCAGATCCGCAAGCGCGCGGACGCCCAGCTCGACCGCCTCGAGCAGGTCTGGGACCGCTTCAAGAACCTCAAGGTCGCCGACCTCGAGGGCGACGAGATGCTCTACCGCGCCCTCCAGGACCGCTACGGCACGTACTTCGAGGGCTCGATGGGCGCCGCGGCGATCCAGAAGCGTCTCCAGGACTTCGACCTGGAGGCGGAGGCCGAGTCCCTGCGCGAGACGATCCGCACGGGCAAGGGCCAGCGCAAGACGCGTGCCCTCAAGCGCCTCAAGGTCGTCAACGCGTTCCTCACGACGACCAACTCGCCCACGGGCATGGTGCTCGACGCCGTCCCGGTCATCCCGCCGGACCTGCGCCCGATGGTGCAGCTCGACGGTGGCCGCTTCGCGACGAGCGACCTCAACGACCTGTACCGCCGCGTGATCAACCGGAACAACCGCCTCAAGCGTCTGCTCGACCTGGGTGCGCCGGAGATCATCGTCAACAACGAGAAGCGGATGCTGCAGGAGGCCGTGGACTCGCTGTTCGACAACGGCCGCCGCGGCCGCCCGGTCACGGGCCCCGGCAACCGTCCGCTGAAGTCGATCTCCGACATGCTCAAGGGCAAGCAGGGCCGGTTCCGCCAGAACCTGCTCGGCAAGCGCGTCGACTACTCGGGCCGTTCGGTCATCGTCGTCGGCCCGCAGCTCAAGCTGCACCAGTGCGGCCTGCCGAAGCAGATGGCGCTCGAGCTCTTCAAGCCGTTCGTCATGAAGCGCCTCGTGGACCTCAACCACGCGCAGAACATCAAGAGCGCCAAGCGCATGGTCGAGCGTGCCCGCCCGGTCGTGTGGGACGTGCTCGAAGAGGTCATCACCGAGCACCCGGTCCTGCTGAACCGTGCGCCGACGCTGCACCGACTGGGCATCCAGGCGTTCGAGCCGCAGCTCGTCGAGGGCAAGGCGATCCACCTGCACCCGCTCGTCTGCGCCGCGTTCAACGCGGACTTCGACGGCGACCAGATGGCCGTCCACCTGCCCCTGAGCGCCGAGGCGCAGGCCGAGGCCCGCATCCTCATGCTCTCGAGCAACAACATCCTCAAGCCGTCGGACGGCCGTCCGGTGACCATGCCCTCGCAGGACATGATCATCGGCCTGTACCACCTGACGAGCGACAAGACCGGCGCCGAGGGCGAGGGCCGCTCGTTCGCGTCCGTCGCCGAGGCCATCATGGCGTTCGACCAGGGCACGCTCGACCTCAACGCCCCGGTGAAGATCCGCACCACGGACCTCGTCCCGCCGGTCTCCGGCTTCGACGCGCCCGAGGGCTGGGAGCCCGGTCAGCCGATCCTCTTCGACACCACGCTCGGGCGTGCGCTGTTCAACGAGACGCTGCCGGTCGACTACCCGTACGTCAACGCGGTGGTCGACAAGAAGCGCCTCTCGGCGATCGTCAACGAGCTCGCCGAGCGCTACCCGAAGGTCGAGGTCGCGGCCTCGCTCGACGCCCTCAAGGCCGCCGGCTTCCGCTGGGCGACCCGCTCGGGCGTCACGATCGCGATCTCCGACGTCGCCACCCCGGCGGCGAAGGCCGAGATCCTCGAGCAGCACGAGGAGCGCGCGCTCAAGGTCCAGCAGCAGTACGACCGCGGTCTGATCACGGACGACGAGCGCCGTCAGGAGCTCATCGAGATCTGGACGCAGGCGACCGACAAGGTCGCGTCGGTCATGCGCGAGAACCTCGAGGCGAACGACCGCAACACGGTCTACCGCATGGTCGGCTCGGGTGCGCGTGGTAACTGGATGCAGGTCCGTCAGATCGCCGGCATGCGCGGCCTCGTGGCGAACCCGAAGGGCGAGATCATCCCGCGCCCGATCAAGTCCAACTACCGCGAGGGCCTGTCCGTCCTCGAGTACTTCATCGCGACGCACGGCGCCCGCAAGGGTCTGGCGGACACCGCGCTGCGGACCGCCGACTCGGGCTACCTCACGCGTCGTCTGGTGGACGTCTCGCAGGACGTCATCATCCGCGAGGAGGACTGCGGCACGGAGCGTGGCCTCACGCTGCCGATCGCCGAGGAGCTCGGGGGCATCCTCGTCCGCCACCCCAAGGTGGAGACGAGCGTGTACTCGCGCACCCTCGCGTCCGACCTCGTCGACGCGGACGGCAACGTCATCGCGAAGGCGGGCGACGACGCGGGCGACCTCCTCATCGACGCGGCCGTCCAGGCCGGCGTCCGCGAGGCGAAGGTCCGCTCGGTCCTGACGTGCGAGTCGCGCGTCGGCACGTGCGCCAAGTGCTACGGCCGCTCGCTCGCGACGGGCAAGCTCGTCGACATCGGCGAGGCCGTGGGCATCATCGCGGCCCAGTCGATCGGCGAGCCGGGCACGCAGCTGACGATGCGTACCTTCCACACCGGTGGTGTGGCGTCCGCGGACGACATCACGCAGGGTCTGCCGCGTGTCACGGAGCTCTTCGAGGCCCGCACCCCCAAGGGTGAGGCGCCCATCGCGGAGTTCTCGGGCCGCATCGCGATCGACGACACCGAGCGCTCGCGCCGCCTCGTCCTCACCCCGGACGACGGCTCCGAGGAGATCGCCTACCCGGTGACCAAGCGTGCGCGCCTGCTCGTGCAGGACGGGGACCACGTCTCCGTCGGCACGCAGCTCGTGCAGGGTGCCGTGGACCCGAAGAAGGTCCTGCGCATCCTCGGCCCGCGCGCCACGCAGAAGCACCTGGTGGACGAGGTCCAGGAGGTCTACCGCTCCCAGGGCGTGGACATCCACGACAAGCACATCGAGGTCATCGTGCGCCAGATGCTGCGTCGCGTGACCGTGCTCGACTCGGGCGACTCGCACCTCCTGCCGGGCGAGCTCGCCGAGCGCGGCCGCTTCGAGGACGCGAACCGCCGGGCCGTGGCGGAGGGTGGCCAGCCGGCCTCCGGCCGTCCCGAGCTCATGGGCATCACGAAGGCCTCGCTCGCGACCGACTCGTGGCTCTCGGCCGCCTCCTTCCAGGAGACGACCCGCGTGCTCACCGAGGCGTCGATGAGCGGTCGTCGCGACCCGCTGCTCGGCCTCAAGGAGAACGTCATCATCGGTAAGCTCATCCCGGCCGGCACCGGTCTTCCCCGGTACACCAAGGTCGAGGTCGAGCCCACCGAGCAGGCGAAGACGGAGCTCTACCCGAGCTTCGGCTACGACGAGATCGACTTCCCGGCGCTCGGCATGGGCTCCGGCGAGGCGATCCCGCTCGAGGACCTGGACTTCGGCGACTACCGCTGACGTCCCGCACCCCCGGGTGGCGCACCGCACGGGTGCCCGACGACGCAGGCCAGCCTGCGCCGTCGGGCACCCGTCGGCATGTGACCAGCACCTTTGACTACCCCTGAGGTGCCAGGTAACCTGGTAAACCGTGCCCGCGCCGTCGGGCCCTCCGTGATGTCCCTGGCTGACCTCCCGCGCCTCCGCGCGCGCGACGTGTCGGCCCGGGGGACGCCAGGACGGGCCGATGTGAGTGCGCGAGCGCTCCGGACCCGCCCGTCCCGCGCCCAGCGCCCGACGGCGGCGACGGACCATCGAGCCGGTGGTAGGTGGCTGCGCGCGACGCCTCTGCGTCGCGGGTGCCGCGTGCGATCGGCACCCGAAGCCAGCACGACCACAGCCGGGGATCGCCCCGGTTCAGCTCGAGAAGACAACGGAGACGTAGTGCCTACGATCCAGCAGCTCGTCCGCAAGGGGCGGACCTCGAAGGTGGGGAAGTCGAAGACCCCCGCCCTCAAGGGCTCCCCGCAGCGGCGCGGTGTGTGCACGCGCGTGTACACCACCACCCCGAAGAAGCCGAACTCCGCGCTGCGCAAGGTCGCTCGCGTGAAGCTCTCCTCCCAGGTCGAGGTCACGGCCTACATCCCCGGCGTCGGCCACAACCTGCAGGAGCACTCCATCGTGCTCGTGCGCGGCGGTCGTGTGAAGGACCTCCCGGGTGTGCGCTACAAGATCGTGCGCGGCGCGCTCGACACGCAGGGCGTGAAGAACCGCAAGCAGGCCCGCAGCCGCTACGGCGCCAAGAAGGAGAAGAGCTGATGCCTCGCAAGGGCCCGGCCCCGAAGCGGCCGCTCATCGTCGACCCCGTCTACGGGTCTCCCGTCGTCACCCAGCTCATCAACAAGGTGCTGCTGGACGGCAAGAAGTCCACTGCCGAGTCGATCGTCTACGGCGCGCTCGAGGGCGTCCGCTCGAAGACCGACGGCGACCCGGTCGTCGTCCTCAAGCGCGCGCTGGAGAACGTCCGCCCCGCGCTCGAGGTCCGCTCGCGCCGCGTCGGCGGTGCGACCTACCAGGTCCCCGTCGAGGTGCGCCCGGCTCGCGCCACGACCCTCGCGCTGCGCTGGCTCACGGACTACTCGCGCGCGCGTCGCGAGAAGACCATGACCGAGCGCCTCATGAACGAGATCCTCGACGCGAGCAACGGCCTCGGCGCCGCGGTCAAGCGTCGCGAGGACATGCACAAGATGGCGGAGTCCAACAAGGCCTTCGCCCACTACCGCTGGTAGTCCGCCCGACCGGCCCCGTGGACGCACGTCCCCGGGGCCGTCGGCGGGTCTCCGGCCGGCCACCCCGGTCCGAGCAGCGCCCCCGACTCAACCCACCTAGCGAGGGAAACAGACCGTGGCACTTGACGTGCTGACCGACCTGAACAAGGTCCGCAACATCGGCATCATGGCCCACATCGATGCCGGTAAGACCACGACCACCGAGCGCATCCTGTTCTACACGGGTGTGAACTACAAGATCGGTGAGACGCACGACGGCGCGTCGACGATGGACTGGATGGAGCAGGAGCAGGAGCGCGGCATCACCATCACGTCGGCCGCGACGACCTGCTACTGGAAGAACAACCAGATCAACATCATCGACACGCCGGGCCACGTCGACTTCACGGTCGAGGTCGAGCGCTCCCTGCGCGTGCTCGACGGCGCCGTCGCCGTCTTCGACGGCAAGGAGGGCGTGGAGCCGCAGTCGGAGACGGTGTGGCGCCAGGCGGACAAGTACAACGTCCCGCGCATCTGCTTCGTCAACAAGATGGACAAGCTCGGCGCGGACTTCTACTTCACCGTGAAGACGATCGTCGAGCGCCTCAAGGCGAAGCCGCTGGTCATCCAGCTGCCGATCGGCTCGGAGAACGACTTCACCGGCGTCGTCGACCTCATCGAGCAGAAGGCGCTCGTCTGGCGCGGCGAGACCAAGCTGGGCGAGGCGTACGAGACCGAGGAGATCCCGGCCGACCTCGTCGAGCGGGCCGAGCAGTACCGCAGCGAGCTCATCGAGGCCGTCGCCGAGGCGGACGAGGAGCTGCTCGAGAAGTACCTCGGGGGCGAGGAGCTCACGGTCGCCGAGATCAAGTCCGGCATCCGCAAGCTCGTCATCGCCGGCGAGGCCTTCCCGGTCCTGTGCGGCTCCGCGTTCAAGAACAAGGGCGTCCAGCCCATGCTCGACGCGGTCATCGACTACCTGCCGTCGCCGCTCGACGTCCCCGCGATCGAGGGTCACGACGTCAAGGACGAGGACGTCATCGTCGAGCGTCACCCCGACGCGACGGAGCCGTTCTCGGCCCTCGCGTTCAAGGTCGCGTCGCACCCGTTCTTCGGCAAGCTCACCTACGTCCGCGTCTACTCGGGCAAGGTCGCGCAGGGCGCCCAGGTGCTCAACTCGACCAAGGGCAAGAAGGAGCGCATCGGGAAGCTCTTCCAGATGCACTCCAACAAGGAGAACCCCGTCGAGGACGCGACGGCCGGCCACATCTACGCGTTCATCGGCCTCAAGGACGTCACGACGGGCGACACGCTGACCGACCCGTCGAACCCCGTCATCCTCGAGTCGATGACGTTCCCCGAGCCGGTCATCGACGTCGCGATCGAGCCGAAGACGAAGGCCGACCAGGAGAAGCTCTCGACGGCGATCCAGAAGCTCGCCGAGGAGGACCCGACCTTCCGCGTCAAGCTGGACGACGAGACCGGCCAGACCGTCATCGGCGGCATGGGCGAGCTCCACCTCGACATCCTCGTGGACCGCATGCGCCGCGAGTTCAAGGTCGAGGCGAACGTCGGCAAGCCGCAGGTCGCGTACCGCGAGACGATCCGTCGCAAGGCGGAGAAGATCGACTACACGCACAAGAAGCAGACCGGTGGCTCCGGGCAGTTCGCGAAGGTCCAGGTGACCTTCGAGCCGCTCGACACGGCCGAGGGCGAGCTCTACGAGTTCGAGAACGCCGTGACCGGTGGTCGCATCCCGCGCGAGTACATCCCCAGCGTCGACCAGGGCATCCAGTCGGCGATGCAGCTCGGCGTCCTCGCCGGGTTCCCCCTCGTGGGCGTCAAGGCCACGCTGATCGACGGCGCCTACCACGACGTCGACTCGTCGGAGATGGCGTTCAAGATCGCCGGCTCGATGGTCCTCAAGGAGGGCGTCAAGCGGGCGGACCCGGTTCTGCTGGAGCCGGTGATGGCGGTCGAGGTGCGTACGCCCGAGGAGTACATGGGCGACGTCATCGGTGACCTCAACTCACGTCGTGGAATGATCCAGTCCATGGAGGACGCGACGGGTGTGAAGGTCGTCCGGGCCCACGTACCGTTGTCAGAGATGTTCGGGTACATCGGTGACCTCCGGTCCAAGACCCAGGGTCGCGCCGTGTACTCGATGCAGTTCGACAGCTACGCCGAGGTTCCTCGGAACGTTGCCGAAGAGATCATCAAGAAGACCCGGGGCGAGTGAGTCCCCACAGGTCGAAGACCCGCACAACCATCAACCTGTAGGAAACCGCAACGCCCCGCGGATGTAGGATCTCTCGGTCGACATTCGCAACGTTCGGCACATCTACCCAAGTCCCAGGAGGACCCCAGTGGCTAAGGCCAAGTTCGAGCGGACCAAGCCGCACGTCAACATCGGCACCATCGGTCACGTCGACCACGGTAAGACGACGCTGACGGCGGCGATCTCGAAGACGCTCGCGGACACGTACCCGGACCTGCCGGCGAACGTCCAGCGCAACTTCGACGAGATCGACGCGGCTCCCGAGGAGAAGCAGCGCGGTATCACGATCAACATCGCGCACATCGAGTACGAGACGCCGAAGCGTCACTACGCGCACGTCGACGCCCCCGGTCACGCCGACTACATCAAGAACATGATCACCGGTGCCGCCCAGATGGACGGCGCGATCCTGGTGGTCGCGGCGACCGACGGCCCGATGGCCCAGACGCGCGAGCACGTCCTGCTCGCCCGCCAGGTCGGCGTGCCCTACCTGCTCGTCGCGCTCAACAAGTCCGACATGGTCGACGACGAGGAGATCCTCGAGCTCGTCGAGATGGAGGTGCGCGAGCTCCTCTCCGGTCAGGGCTACGACGGCGACGACGCGCCGGTCGTGCGCGTCTCGGGCCTCAAGGCTCTCGAGGGCGACCCCGAGTGGACCGCCAAGGTCCTCGAGCTCATGGAGGCCGTGGACGAGAACGTCCCCGAGCCCGTCCGCGAGCTCGACAAGCCGTTCCTCATGCCCGTCGAGGACGTCTTCACGATCACCGGTCGTGGCACCGTCGTCACCGGCAAGGTGGAGCGCGGCACGCTCGACATCAACTCGGACGTCGAGATCGTCGGCATCCGCTCCCCGCAGAAGACCACGGTCACGGGCATCGAGACGTTCCACAAGCAGATGGACCAGGCCCAGGCCGGCGACAACACCGGTCTGCTCCTGCGCGGCATCAAGCGCGAGGACGTCGAGCGCGGCCAGGTCGTCGTGAAGCCGGGTTCGATCACCCCGCACACGGACTTCGAGGCGCTGGTCTACATCCTGGGCAAGGACGAGGGCGGCCGTCACAACCCGTTCTACTCGAACTACCGTCCGCAGTTCTACTTCCGCACGACGGACGTCACCGGCGTCATCACGCTGCCCGAGGGCACCGAGATGGTCATGCCCGGCGACAACACCGAGATGACGGTCGCGCTGATCCAGCCGATCGCCATGGAGGAGGGCCTCGGCTTCGCCATCCGTGAGGGTGGCCGCACCGTGGGCTCGGGCCGCGTCACCAAGATCATCAAGTGATCTGACGCTGCCTCCGGCAGCATCGCCACGAGGGCCCGGCACCGCCAGGTGCCGGGCCCTCGTGCCGTCCCCGGGAGGGGGACGTCACAGTCGCGCCGGCCGCCCCGACTTGGCTCGGGCGGATCCGTGTGGCAGACTGTTCAGGTTGCCTGTCACGGGCGCGCTCTTTCACGTGTCGAACAGTGTGTTGAACCGGTCCCCGCTCGGCGGGGACGGACCCCGGGTGTTCTCCCGGGTCTGCGGGTTGAGCTCTCTGTCGACATGGATCGAGCACCCCGCGGAACACCTGTTCCGACCAGGCTCGACAAACGTTGTGGCCCGAAGCTGCGGCGTCGTGCGTCAGCACGGTGCGCGGTGGGCTCACATATCCAACGGCCCTGCGCCTCTCGGCGCGTGCGCCCAGGTGCGTCGTGAATACGCGACACGCCCGAGCGCGGGGGTCGGACAGCTAGCGGTTCGAGAGAGAGAGTCAGACGACGCCATGGCGGGACAGAAGATCCGCATCCGGCTCAAGTCCTACGACCACGAGGTCATCGACAGCTCGGCGCGCAAGATCGTCGACACGGTGACGCGCGCTGGTGCAACGGTCGTGGGTCCGGTGCCGCTGCCGACGGAGAAGAACGTCTTCTGCGTCATCCGGTCGCCTCACAAGTACAAGGACAGCCGCGAGCACTTCGAGATGCGCACGCACAAGCGGCTGATCGACATCATCGATCCCACGCCGAAGGCCGTCGACTCGCTCATGCGTCTCGACCTGCCTGCCGACGTGAACATCGAGATCAAGCTCTGAGGCTGGAGGACATCATGACTACCCCCCAGCAGAACGCCCGCCCGGTCACGGCCGTGCTCGGCACCAAGCTCGGGATGACCCAGCTCTGGGACGAGGCCGGTCGCCTCGTGCCCGTCACGGTCGTCGCTGTCGGCACCAACGTCGTCACGCAGGTCCGCACCGCGGACGCGGACGGCTACGCCGCCGTGCAGCTCGCCTACGGGCAGATCGACCCGCGCAAGGTCACCAAGCCCCTCAAGGGCCACTTCGAGAAGGCCGGCGTGACGCCGCGCCGCCACGTGGCCGAGGTCCGCACCACCGACGCCGGCGAGTACTCGCTCGGCCAGGAGATCACCGCCGAGGCCTTCGAGGCCGGCGCCGTGGTCGACGTCGTGGGCACCACCAAGGGCAAGGGCACCGCCGGTGTCATGAAGCGTCACGGCTTCGCCGGCGTGGGCGCCTCGCACGGTGCGCACCGCAACCACCGCAAGCCCGGCTCGATCGGTGGGGCGTCGACCCCGTCGCGCGTCTTCAAGGGTCTGCGCATGGCCGGTCGCATGGGCCACGCCCGCCAGACCACCCAGAACCTGACCGTCCACGCGGTCGACGTCGAGAAGGGTCTGCTGCTCGTCAAGGGCGCGGTTCCCGGCCCCAAGGGCGGCGTCGTCCTCGTGCGTTCCGCCGCGAAGGGAGCGTGACAACCATGGCCACGCAGACCGTCGACGTCGTGGACGCCCAGGGCAAGAAGGCCGGCTCCGCCGAGCTTCCCGCCGAGGTGTTCGACGTCGAGCTGAACATCCCCCTGATCCACCAGGTCGTCGTCGCCCAGCGCGCCGCGGCCCGTCAGGGCACGCACGCCACCAAGACCCGCGGCGAGGTCCGCGGCGGTGGCCGCAAGCCGTACAAGCAGAAGGGCACCGGCCGCGCCCGTCAGGGCTCGACCCGCGCGCCGCAGTTCGCCGGCGGTGGCACGGTCCACGGCCCGCAGCCGCGCTCGTACGACCAGCGCACCCCCAAGAAGATGAAGGCCGCCGCCCTGCGCGGTGCCCTCTCCGACCGGGCGCGCAACGGCCGCGTGCACGTCGTGACCGGCTTCGGCGTCGACGGTGTGCCGTCCACGAAGACCGCTCTCGCGACGCTCGCGCAGCTCTCGGAGCGCAAGCACGTCCTCGTCGTCACCGAGCGTGGCGACGAGCTGACGGTCAAGTCGCTGCGGAACGTCGAGCAGGTCCACCTCCTGGTGGCCGACCAGCTCAACACCTACGACGTTCTCGTCTCCGACGACGTCGTCTTCACGCAGGGCGCGCTCGACGCGTTCCTGGCCGGTCCGGCCACGGGCCGCTCCGCGAAGGCCGTCGCCACCTCCACCGAGGCGGACGAGACTGCTGCCGAGGAGGCCGCGAAGTGACCACCGTGACCAAGGACCCCCGTGACGTGATCCTCGCGCCGGTCGTCTCCGAGAAGAGCTACGGCCTGCTCGACGAGGGCAAGTACACGTTCGTCGTCGACCCGCGGTCGAACAAGACGGAGATCAAGATCGCGATCGAGCAGATCTTCGACGTCAAGGTCGCCTCGGTGAACACGATCAACCGCAAGGGCAAGTCGCGCCGCACGCGCTTCGGCCTGGGCAAGCGCAAGGACACCAAGCGTGCGATCGTCACCCTCCGCGAGGGCACGATCGACATCTTCGGCTGAGCCGACGAGAGCAGATTGAGGACAGATCCCCATGGGAATCCGTAAGTACAAGCCGACGACGCCCGGCCGCCGCGGCTCGAGCGTCGCCGACTTCGCCGAGATCACGCGCTCGCAGCCGGAGAAGTCTCTGGTCCGCCCGCTCTCCAAGAGCGGCGGCCGCAACAGCTCCGGTCGTATCACCACCCGTCACAAGGGTGGTGGCCACAAGCGCGCGTACCGCGTCATCGACTTCCGTCGTCACGACAAGGACGGCGTGCCCGCGAAGGTCGCTCACATCGAGTACGACCCCAACCGCACGGCGCGCATCGCGCTCCTGCACTACGCGGACGGCGAGAAGCGCTACATCATCGCGCCGAGCAAGCTGAAGCAGGGCGACGTCGTCGAGAACGGCGCCGGGGCCGACATCAAGCCCGGCAACAACCTGCCGCTGCGCAACATCCCGACCGGTACGGTCATCCACGCCATCGAGCTCAAGCCCGGCGGCGGCGCGAAGATCGCCCGCTCGGCTGGCGCGTCGGTCCAGCTCGTCGCCAAGGACGGCCCGTACGCGCAGCTGCGCATGCCCTCCGGCGAGATCCGCAACGTCGACCTGCGCTGCCGCGCGACGGTCGGCGAGGTGGGCAACGCCGAGCAGTCGAACATCAACTGGGGCAAGGCCGGCCGCATGCGCTGGAAGGGCAAGCGCCCGACCGTCCGCGGTGTCGCGATGAACCCGATCGACCACCCGCACGGTGGTGGTGAGGGCAAGACCTCCGGTGGTCGCCACCCGGTGAGCCCCTGGGGCCAGCCGGAGGGTCGTACCCGCCGCCCGAACAAGCCGAGCGACAAGCTGATCGTGCGTCGCCGCCGCACCGGCAAGAAGCGCTGATAGGAGCCTGGAGACATGCCTCGTAGCCTGAAGAAGGGCCCCTTCGTCGACGGCCACCTGCAGAAGAAGGTGGACGTGCAGAACGAGAAGGGGACCAAGAACGTCATCAAGACCTGGTCCCGTCGGTCGGTCATCACGCCCGACTTCCTCGGTCACACCTTCGCCGTGCACGACGGCCGCAAGCACACGCCGGTGTTCGTCACCGAGTCGATGGTCGGCCACAAGCTCGGCGAGTTCGCTCCCACGCGGACCTTCCGCGGCCACGTGAAGGACGACAAGAAGGGTCGTCGCCGCTGACCCGCAGGGGTCGCGGTGACGACTGGATTGTCGAATGACGGTCAACACACAAGAAGGCAGGACAGCAATGGAAGCCAAGGCGCAGGCGCGGTTCGTCCGTGTCACGCCCCAGAAGGCCCGGCGCGTCGTGGACCTCATCCGTGGCAAGCAGGCCTCCGAGGCCGTCGCGGTGCTGAAGTTCGCACCGCAGGCGGCGAGCGAGCCCGTCCGCAAGGTCGTGGAGAGCGCCATCGCCAACGCCCGGGTGAAGGCGGACCGCGCGAGCGTCGCGTTCGAGGAGCAGGAGCTCGTCGTGCGTGAGGCGTTCGTCGACGAGGGCCCGACCCTCAAGCGTTTCCGCCCTCGGGCCCAGGGTCGTGCGAACCGCATCCTCAAGCGCACCAGCCACATCACCGTGGTTGTCGCTCCGCGTGAGAACACGAAGGGAAGTGCCCGATAGTGGGACAGAAGGTTCACCCGCACGGGTACCGCCTCGGCATCACCACCGACCACCGGTCGCGCTGGTTCGCCGACAGCACCAAGCCCGGACAGCGGTACCGCGACTACGTCCGCGAGGACGTCCAGATCCGCAAGCTCATGAGCACCGGTCTCGAGCGCGCCGGCATCTCCAAGGTCGAGATCGAGCGCACCCGTGACCGCGTCCGCGTGGACATCCACACGGCGCGCCCCGGCATCGTCATCGGTCGCCGCGGCGCCGAGGCGGACCGCATCCGCGGCGAGCTGGAGAAGCTCACCGGCAAGCAGGTGCAGCTCAACATCCTCGAGGTCAAGAACGCGGAGATCGACGCGCAGCTCGTGGCCCAGGGCATCGCCGAGCAGCTCGCGAGCCGTGTCTCGTTCCGTCGTGCCATGCGCAAGGGCATCCAGTCCGCGCAGCGCGCCGGCGCGAAGGGCATCCGCGTGCAGGTCTCCGGCCGCCTCGGCGGCGCGGAGATGAGCCGGTCGGAGTTCTACCGCGAGGGTCGCGTGCCGCTGCACACGCTCCGCGCGAACATCGACTACGGCTTCTTCGAGGCCCGCACGACCTTCGGCCGCATCGGCGTGAAGGTCTGGATCTACAAGGGCGACATCACGGAGAAGGAGTGGGCCGCCCAGCAGGCGACCGCCGCTCCGCGCCAGGGCCGTGGCGGCCCTCGCGGCGAGCGCGGCGGCGACCGCCGTGGCGGGCGTCGTCCCGAGCGTTCGGCCGAGCGGAGCGGTGCTCCCGAGGCGCCGGCCGCCGAGCAGGCCCCGGCCACGGAGCCCGCTCAGCAGGCCCCTGAGACCGGAACGGAGGCCTGAGTCATGCTGATCCCCCGCAGGCTCAAGCACCGCAAGCAGCACCACCCGTCGCGCTCCGGCGCGGCGAAGGGTGGCACGCAGATCTCGTTCGGCGAGTACGGCATCCAGGCTCTCGAGCCCGCGTACGTCACGAACCGGCAGATCGAGGCTGCTCGTATCGCGATGACCCGCCACATCAAGCGTGGCGGCAAGGTCTGGATCAACATCTACCCGGACCGTCCCCTGACCAAGAAGCCCGCCGAGACCCGCATGGGTTCCGGCAAGGGCTCGCCCGAGTGGTGGGTCGCCAACGTCAAGCCCGGCCGCATCGTCTTCGAGCTGGCCGGTGTCCCGGAGCCCCTGGCTCGTGAGGCCATGCGCCGCGCGATCCACAAGCTCCCGATGAAGTGCCGTTTCGTGGTGCGCGAGGGTGGTGGCAACTGATGGCTATCGGAACGAAGGGGCTCGCCCCGGTCGACCTGGACGCCATGGACGACGAGGCTCTCGTCGCCAAGCTCAAGGAGACCAAGGAGGAGCTGTTCAACCTCCGCTTCCAGTCGGCCACCGGCCAGCTGGAGAGCCACGGTCGCCTCAAGGCCGTCCGCCGCGACATCGCCCGGATCTACACGATCCTCCGCGAGCGCGAGCTCGGTATCCGTACTGCGCCGAGCGCCGAGTGAGTGAGGCTGGAATGAGCGAGAACGCAACGAACGCTCCCGAGGTCGCCGAGGAGCGCGCGCACCGCAAGACGCGCCGCGGCTACGTCGTGAGCGACAAGATGGACAAGACCGTGGTGGTCGAGGTCGAGGACCGGGTCAAGCACCCGCTCTACGGCAAGGTCATCCGACGCACGAGCAAGGTCAAGGCTCACGACGAGCAGAACACCGCCGGCATCGGCGACCTGGTCGTCATCATGGAGACCCGCCCGCTGTCCGCGACCAAGCGGTGGCGCCTGGTGGAGATCCTCGAGAAGGCCAAGTAAGGTCTGACGGCTTCGCCTTCAGGCAGGTCGTGGCGGGCGGCGAGCCCGTCCGCCACGACCGCTCTCGTGCCGCGCCTCCCGGTGCGGCAACCAGTGAGGACAGGGGAGGCGGGAACACCGCCGCCGCCTGGCCGGTTCACCCGTGAGGGACCCGGCACTGACAGCTATCCGTTCGGCAAGGCTCGCCCGCGGGCGAGAACCGGCTCGACGACAGGAGTAACTACATGATCCAGCAGGAGTCGCGACTTCGTGTCGCCGACAACACGGGTGCGAAGGAGATTCTCTGCATCCGTGTTCTCGGTGGCTCGGGCCGTCGCTACGCCGGAATCGGCGACGTCATCGTCGCAACCGTCAAGGACGCGATCCCGGGCGGCAACGTGAAGAAGGGCGACGTCGTCAAGGCGGTCGTCGTCCGCACCGCCAAGGAGCGCCGTCGTCCGGACGGTTCCTACATCAAGTTCGACGAGAACGCGGCCGTGATCCTGAAGAACGACGGCGAGCCCCGCGGCACGCGCATCTTCGGCCCGGTCGGTCGTGAGCTGCGCGACAAGCGGTTCATGAAGATCATCTCGCTGGCTCCGGAGGTGCTCTGACCATGGCGAAGATCAAGAAGGGCGACCTCGTGGTCGTCATCGCGGGCAAGGACAAGGGCAAGCAGGGGCGCGTCCTCGAGGTCCTCAAGGACAGCGACCGGCTGGTCGTCGAGGGCGTCCAGCGCGTCACGAAGCACACCAAGGTCGGCCAGTCGCAGCGCGGCACCCGCACCGGTGGCATCGAGACCGTCGAGGCGCCGATCCACGTGAGCAACGTGATGGTCGTCGACCCGGAGTCCAAGAAGGGCACCCGCGTCGGGTACCGCACCGAAGAGGTCGAGCGTGACGGCCGCAAGCGGACCGTCCGTGTCCGCGTCGCCAAGCGCTCCGGTAAGGACATCTGATGAGCACCGATATCGCAGCCCCCGAGGTCCCTCGCCTCAAGCAGCGCTACCGCGACGAGATCGTCGCCGGTCTGCGCGAGGAGTTCGGCCACGAGAACGTCAACCAGGTCGCCCGCGTCACGAAGATCGTCGTGAACATGGGTGTCGGTGACGCGGCCAAGGACTCGAAGCTCATCGAGGGCGCCATCCGCGACCTGTCCGCGATCACCGGGCAGAAGCCCCAGGTCACGAAGGCCCGCAAGTCCATCGCGCAGTTCAAGCTGCGCGAGGGCATGCCGATCGGCGCGCACGTCACGCTGCGCGGCGACCGCATGTGGGAGTTCGCCGACCGTCTTCTGTCGATCGCCCTGCCGCGCATCCGCGACTTCCGCGGTCTGTCGCCCAAGCAGTTCGACGGGCACGGCAACTACACGTTCGGCCTCACGGAGCAGTCGATGTTCCACGAGATCGACCAGGACAAGATCGACCGTGTCCGCGGTATGGACATCACGATCGTGACCACGGCGACGACCGACGACGAGGGCCGCTCCCTGCTGCGCCGTCTCGGTTTCCCCTTCAAGGAGAACTGACATGGCGAAGAAGGCCCTGATCAACAAGGCGGCCGCCAAGCCCAAGTTCGCGGTCCGCGCCTACACCCGGTGCCAGAAGTGCGGTCGCCCGCACTCCGTGTACCGCAAGTTCGGCCTGTGCCGCATCTGCGTGCGGGAGATGGCTCACCGTGGTGAGCTTCCCGGCGTCACCAAGAGCAGCTGGTAACAACTACGTCGTAGGTCCCGGCGGCCGGGGCGCGCGAGCGCACGGCCGCCGGGATACCCCGGCGAGGAAGGGCTAAGCCCGATGACGATGACCGACCCGATCGCAGACATGCTGACGCGTCTGCGCAACGCGAACTCGGCTTACCACGAGACGGTGACCATGCCGTTCTCGAAGCTGAAGTCGCACATCGCCGAGATCCTCCAGGCGGAGGGTTACATCACCGGCTGGAGCGTCGAGGACGCGAGGGTGGGCAAGAACCTCACCATCCAGCTCAAGTACGGCCCCAACCGTGAGCGCAGCCTGGCCGGCGTGCGCCGCGTGTCCAAGCCGGGCCTGCGCAAGTACGTCAAGTCCACGGAGCTGCCCAAGGTGCTCGGTGGCCTGGGTGTGGCGATCCTGTCCACGTCCTCCGGCCTCCTCACCGACAAGCAGGCCGCCACGAAGGGCGTGGGCGGCGAAGTCCTCGCCTACGTCTGGTAATCGGAAAGGAGATACGCCAATGTCTCGAATCGGCAAGATCCCCGTTCCGGTCCCGGCCGGCGTGGACGTCACCATCAGCGGCGCGCTCGTGACCGTGAAGGGCCCCAAGGGCTCTCTCGAGCACACCGTGCCCACCCCCATCCAGGTCGCTCAGGAGGACGGCACCCTCGTGGTGACGCGCCCGAACGACGAGCGCGCCTCGCGTGCGCTGCACGGCCTCACCCGCACCCTCCTGGCGAACATCGTCGAGGGCGTGACGAAGGGCTACGAGAAGAAGCTCGAGATCGTCGGTACCGGTTACCGCGTGACCGCGAAGGGCTCGGACCTCGAGTTCGCCCTCGGGTTCAGCCACCCGGTCGTCGTCACCCCGCCGGCGGGCATCGCGTTCGCCGTCGAGAGCCCGACGAAGTTCTCGGTCTCCGGCATCGACAAGCAGCAGGTCGGCGAGGTCGCAGCGAACATCCGCAAGATCCGCAAGCCCGAGCCGTACAAGGGCAAGGGTGTGCGTTACGCCGGCGAGGTCGTCCGCCGCAAGGTCGGAAAGGCTGGTAAGTAACGATGGCTCTGAAGGTTCTCGGCAAGGGCAAGGCCGTCGCGCGTCAGCGCCGTCACCTGCGCCTGCGCAAGAAGATCAAGGGGACCGCCGCTCGTCCGCGCCTCGTGGTGACGCGCTCCACGCGCCACATCACGGCCCAGGTGGTGGACGACACGATCGGTCAGACGCTCGCGTCGGCCTCCTCGCTCGAGGCGGACCTGCGTGCGCTCGACGGCGACAAGAGCGCCAAGGCCCGCAAGGTCGGCGAGCTCGTCGCCGAGCGTGCGAAGGCCAAGGGCGTCGACGCCGTCGTGTTCGACCGCGGTGGCAACAAGTACCACGGCCGGGTCGCTGCGGTCGCCGACGGCGCCCGCGAGGGTGGTCTGGCACTGTGACGACGCACATCCCCACACGGAAGCAAAGGATTCTCTGATGGCTGCAGGGCAGCGCAGCAACACCGGCGCCCCCACGGGTGCCGCCAACGAGTCGAGCGACCAGAACGCTCGCGGGGGTCGCGACAACCGTCGTGACAACCGCCGTGACGGTCGCCGTGGCGACGCAGCCGAGAAGAACGCCTTCGTCGAGCGCGTCGTCACCATCAACCGCGTCGCCAAGGTCGTCAAGGGCGGCCGCCGCTTCAGCTTCACCGCGCTCGTCGTGGTGGGCGACGGCGACGGTACCGTCGGCGTCGGCTACGGCAAGGCGAAGGAGGTGCCCGCGGCGATCGCCAAGGGTGTCGAGGAGGCCAAGAAGAACTTCTTCAAGGTCCCGCGCATCCAGGGCACCATCCCGCACCCCATCCAGGGTGAGGCCGCCGCCGGCGTCGTCTTCCTGCGTCCGGCCGCCCCGGGTACCGGTGTCATCGCCGGTGGTCCGGTGCGCGCCGTGCTGGAGTGCGCGGGCATCCACGACGTGCTGAGCAAGTCGCTCGGCTCGTCGAACGCGATCAACATCGTGCACGCGACCGTCGAGGCCCTGCGCAACCTGGAGCAGCCCGAGGCTGTCGCCGCGCGCCGTGGTCTCCCGCTCGAGGACGTGGCCCCGGCCGCGCTCCTGCGTGCCCGTGCCGCGGGGGTGAGCGCCTGATGGCCAGGCTCAAGGTGACCCAGACGAAGTCCGCCATCGGCGGCAAGCAGAACCAGCGCGACACGCTGCGCACTCTGGGCCTCAAGCGGATCGGCGACACCGCCGTGAAGGAGGACCGCCCGGAGATCCGCGGCATGGTCGCGACGGTGGCGCACCTCGTCACCGTTGAGGAGGTCGAGTGACGATGGCTGAGAAGGCCACCAAGGAGACCGCCGAGGCTCCGAAGAAGAAGGCTCCCGCCAAGAAGGCGGAGGCTGCTGCTCCGGCTGCGCAGGCGACCGAGGGTGCCGGCGGCACCCTGAAGGTCCACCACCTGCGTCCGGCCCCCGGCGCCAAGAAGGCCAAGACCCGCGTGGGTCGTGGTGAGGCGTCGAAGGGTAAGACGGCGGGTCGCGGTACCAAGGGTACGAAGGCTCGCTACCAGGTGCCCGAGCGCTTCGAGGGCGGGCAGATGCCTCTGCACATGCGCCTCCCGAAGCTGCGCGGCTTCAAGAACCCGTTCCGCACCGAGTACCAGGTCGTGAACCTGGACAAGCTCGCGGCGCTGTACCCCGAGGGTGGCTCCGTCACCGTCGAGGACCTCGTCGCGAAGGGCGCGGTCCGCAAGGGCCAGCTCGTGAAGGTGCTGGGCACGGGCGAGATCACCGTCAAGCTCGAGGTCGCGGTCGACGCGCTCTCGGGTGCGGCCCGCGAGAAGATCCTCGCGGCCGGCGGCTCGGTCTCGGAGGACTGACACCACGGACAGGGCCGGTGGCGCGCACGCGCCGTCGGCCCTGTCCGCGTCTCGGGGCACGTGCCCGCGACGCGGTCGCCGTCCCGTCCGGCAACGGGGCGCGGCTAGACTTCCCGTCGGCCGGTCGTGGGCCACCTCGCCCACGACGACCGTCACGGTGGACGGTCGACCGATCCGGTCGTCCGACACCGACTTGCCGTTCGACGCGGCGCAACGGTTAGGGTGCCTCTTGGCGCCGGTGCCGTGCGTCACACCTCGCCGGGCCTCCCGGCGACACGAGATCCCGCCTCGGCGGGCCAGGAGGATAGGTGCTCAGCGCATTCGCCCGGGCTTTCCGGACGCCTGACCTGCGGCGCAAGCTGCTGTTCACGATCGCGATCATGGCGATCTTCCGGGTGGGTTCGTTCATCCCCACGCCCGGCGTGGACTACCCCAACGTGCAGCAGTGCATCGCGGAGACCGCCGAGGGCAACGACCTGCTCGGGCTCGTCAACCTGTTCAGCGGCGGCGCGCTGCTGCAGCTGTCGATCTTCGCGCTCGGGATCATGCCGTACATCACGGCGAGCATCATCGTGCAGCTCCTGCGCGTGGTGATCCCTCGCTTCGAGGCCCTGCACAAGGAGGGCCAGTCGGGCCAGGCGAAGCTCACGCAGTACACGCGCTACCTGACGATCGCCCTCGCGATCCTCCAGTCGACGACCGTCATCACGACGGCGCGCAACGGCCTGCTCTTCCAGGGCTGCTCCGTCGACGTCATTCCCGACGGCTCGTTCCTCACGATGGCCCTCATGGTCATCACGATGACCGCGGGCACCGGCCTCATCATGTGGCTCGGCGAGCTCATCACCGAGCGCGGCGTCGGCAACGGCATGTCGCTGCTCATCTTCACGTCGATCGCCGCGAGCTTCCCGACCGCCCTGTGGTCGATCGCCGGCGGCGCGAACGGCGCGGCGAACTTCATCATCATGATCGCGGTGATCATCCTCGTGATCGGCCTGGTCGTGTTCGTCGAGCAGTCCCAGCGCCGCGTCCCGGTGCAGTACGCCAAGCGCATGGTCGGCCGCCGCATGTACGGCGGGTCGAGCACGTACATCCCCATCAAGATCAACATGGCGGGCGTCATCCCGGTGATCTTCGCGGCCTCGCTGCTCGCGGTCCCGGGCCTCATCGCGCAGTTCGGCGACCAGACGGCCGACTGGGTCGTGTGGGTCAGCACGAACCTGGCGGACCCGGCGGCGCCCCTGCACATCGCGCTCTACGTCGCGATGATCCTCTTCTTCTGCTTCTTCTACACGGCGATCACGTTCAACCCGGACGAGGTCGCGGACAACATGAAGAAGTACGGCGGCTTCATCCCCGGCATCCGCGCCGGGCGCCCGACCGCCGAGTACCTCGACTACGTCATCACCCGCATCACGTCCGCGGGCTCCATCTACCTCGCGCTCGTCGCACTCCTGCCGACGCTGGTCCTCATCGGGCTCGGCGTGAGCACGAACATCCCGTTCGGCGGCTCCTCGATCCTCATCGTGGTCGGCGTCGGCCTGGAGACGGTCAAGCAGATCGACTCCCAGCTGCAGCAGCGCCACTACGAAGGGTTCCTCCGTTGAGCAACGCCTCGAGCGCGCAGCACGCGCGCCTCGTCATCATGGGCCCGCAGGGCGCCGGCAAGGGCACCCAGGCCGCGCGCCTCGCCGAGCGGTACGAGATCCCCGCGATCTCGACGGGCGACATCTTCCGGGCGAACATCAAGGGCGGCACCGAGCTCGGCCGGCTGGCCCAGGAGTACACGGCGAAGGGCGACCTCGTCCCGGACTCCGTGACCAACGCGATGGTCCGCGACCGCCTCGCCCAGGACGACGTCGCGCGCGGCTTCATCCTCGACGGGTACCCGCGCAACGCGGCCCAGGTCGTCGAGCTCGACGCGATCCTCGCCGACCTCGACCGGTCGCTCGACGGCGTCGTGGAGATCACGGCCGACCGCGACGAGCTCCTCGCCCGCCTCGCGAAGCGCGCCGAGATCGAGGGTCGCGAGGACGACACCGAGGAGGCCATCGCGCGCCGCCTCGACATCTACGCGGAGCAGACGGCTCCCCTCACCGCCGCGTACGACGAGCGCGGGCTCCTCGTGCGCGTGGACGGCATCGGCGAGATCGACGACGTCACGGGGCGCATCGTGTCCGCGCTCGCGCCGCTGGTCGGCTGACGGACGGAGCGTCCTGAGGGCCCGCGCCGAGCGGGGCGGGCCCGGGGGAGGGAGCACGATGTTCGGTCGCGAACGGATCGAGTACAAGACGCCCGAGCAGGTCCAGGTCATGCGGCAGGCGGGTCTCGTCGTCGCCCGGGCCCTGGCGACGGTGCGCGCGAGCGTCCGCCCGGGGATGACCACGGGCGACCTCGACGAGCTCGCGGCGGCGGTCATCGCCGACGCGGGCGCGACGCCGTCGTTCCTCGGCTACGAGGGGTACCCGGCGAGCCTGTGCGTGTCGGTGAACGACGAGGTGGTGCACGGCATCCCGGGCCGGCGCGAGCTGCGGGCCGGGGACGTCGTCTCCGTCGACTGCGGCGCGATCGTCGACGGCTGGCACGGCGACTCGGCGATGTCGCTCGTGCTCGGCGACGCCGACCCGGCGGACGCGGCGCTCGTCGAGGCCACGCGCCGCGCGATGTGGGACGGCATCGCCGCGCTCGCGACGGGCGAGCGGCTCGGCGACGTCGGCGTGGCGATCGAGGACTCGGTGCGCGCCTCGGGGGAGCGCGACGGGGTCGCCTACGGGATCGTCGAGGAGTACGTGGGGCACGGGATCGGCTCGGCGATGCACCAGCCGCCCGACGTCCTCAACTACCGCGCCCGCGAGCGCGGCCCGCGCCTGCGGCCGGGCATGTGCCTGGCGATCGAGCCGATGGTGACGCGCGGCGAGCGTTTCACGCAGGTGTGCGAGGACGACTGGACCGTCGTGACCGACGACGGCTCGCGCGCGGCGCACTGGGAGCACAGCGTCGCGGTGCTCGAGGACGGCATCTGGGTCCTCACCGCGGAGGACGGCGGTGCCGAGGAGCTCGCCGCCCGCGGCGTGCGGGTCGCGTCGCTCGCCGCCTGACGCCACCCGGCCCCGCCGGCGGGGTGTGACGTACCTCGGTTTCCGGCTGCTTGCCGGATGCCGTAGGATAGACCGTTGGGTGTAGTCCGTGTTCACCGAATCGTCCGGCACCACCGTCCCCTGGGGGCCCGGTGCAGGCGTCGACGCGAGGCTCCACACGACAATCCACGTGCGCGGGCAGGTCCTTCGCGCGTGGGACCGAGCAGTTCAGACGAGAGTTAGCGGAGGACATGGCAAAGAAGGACGGTGTCATCGAGATCGAGGGCAGCGTGGTCGAGGCCCTGCCGAACGCGATGTTCCGCGTGGAGCTGGCCAACGGGCACAAGGTCCTCGCCCACATCTCGGGCAAGATGCGTCAGCACTACATCCGGATCCTCCCCGAGGACCGGGTCGTGGTCGAGCTGAGCCCGTACGACCTGTCCCGCGGCCGGATCGTCTACCGCTACAAGTAGTCGCCACGCGTCCATCACTCACCAGCCACCGCCTCCGCGGTCGTCCGGTCCGCCGGTCGGCCACGCGCGGGGGCGGAGCACCACTGAGGGAACACTGATGAAGGTCAAGCCCAGCGTCAAGAAGATCTGCGACAAGTGCAAGGTGATCCGCCGGCACGGTCGCGTCATGGTGATCTGCGACAACCTGCGGCACAAGCAGCGCCAGGGCTGAGTCCCGCGCCTGCGCCACGGGTGACGGCCTCCGGGCCGGGTCACCGGGCGACCGCCTGACGGCGGCGCCCACCAGCGCACCACCACGAACCCGCCCCGACGGCCGGTCGCGACAGCGGCCGCACGACGGCGCGGGGGAACCCCCGGCTCGGAGGCCGGGGCCCGCGGTACCCGCGGGAGGGCGGTGCGGAAGACCTCCGAACGAAGTACGAGGAGCCGAAAGGCACATGGCACGTCTTATCGGCGTCGACCTCCCCCGCGACAAGCGGCTCGAGGTGGCGCTCACCTACATCTACGGCGTCGGCCGTACCCGCGCCCAGCAGACGCTGGCCGCCACGGGCATCAGCCCGGACGCGCGCGTGAAGGACCTCGGCGACGCCGAGCTCGTCGCGCTCCGCGACTACCTCGAGGGCAACTACAAGCTCGAGGGTGACCTCCGTCGTGAGGTGGCCGCCGACATCCGCCGCAAGGTCGAGATCGGCACCTACCAGGGCCTGCGTCACCGCCGCGGCCTTCCCGTGCGCGGTCAGCGCACGAAGACCAACGCGCGCACGCGCAAGGGACCGAAGCGCACCGTGGCCGGCAAGAAGAAGGCCCGCTAAGCAGCAGTCCGCCGGGCGGGCCCCGGCCGTGCGGTGACCCTCGCGTCACCGGGCGTCCCGGAGATCCCCGCGGTCCGACCACCTCAGACCAGGAGAAAGAAAGCACATGCCTCCCAAGACTCGCGCAGCCTCGGGCTCGCGCAAGCCGCGCCGCAAGGACAAGAAGAACGTCCCGCTGGGCCAGGCGCACATCAAGAGCACCTTCAACAACACGATCGTCTCGATCACCGACCCGACGGGCGCCGTGATCGCCTGGGCGTCGGCCGGGCACGTGGGCTTCAAGGGCTCCCGCAAGTCCACGCCGTTCGCCGCGCAGCTCGCCGCGGAGTCCGCGGCGCGCCGCGCCCAGGAGCACGGCGTGAAGAAGGTCGACGTCTTCGTCAAGGGTCCCGGCTCGGGCCGTGAGACCGCGATCCGCTCCCTCCAGGCCACCGGCCTCGAGGTCGGCTCGATCCAGGACGTGACGCCGCAGGCGCACAACGGCTGCCGCCCCCCCAAGCGTCGCCGCGTCTGACCCTCCCGCCGCCGGCACGCACGCCGTCGACGGTTCCGCGGGTGCCTCGCGCACACCGGGGTCCCGTCGACGGCAGCGGTCCGTCCGGGCCCCGGCCCGGCGGACCACCCGGCGGCACCCCTTCCCGGACGGGTGGACCGAGTCCCGTCCGGGGCCGCGCGCCGCAGGCGCGTCCCTCGCCTTGAACCGTGCAGCGTCATATGGCGGACGCTCACCGAAAGGAAACCACCAGTGCTGATCGCACAGCGCCCCACCTTGACCGAAGAGGTCATCTCGGAGAACCGTTCGCGCTTCTCCATCGAGCCGCTGGAGCCGGGCTTCGGCTACACGCTCGGCAACTCGCTGCGTCGCACGCTGCTGTCGTCCATCCCGGGCGCGGCGGTCACCTCCATCCGCATCGACGGTGTGCTCCACGAGTTCACCACCGTGCCGGGTGTGAAGGAGGACGTCACCGAGGTCATCCTCAACATCAAGAACCTCGTCGTCTCCTCGGAGAACGACGAGCCCGTCGTGATGTACCTGCGCAAGCAGGGCGCTGGCGCGGTCACCGCGGCGGACATCGTCCCGCCGGCGGGCGTGGAGGTCCACAACACCGATCTGCACATCGCCACGCTGAACGACAAGGGCAAGCTCGAGATCGAGCTCACGGTCGAGCGCGGCCGCGGCTACGTCTCGGCGGCGCAGAACAAGTCGTTCGACGCGGAGATCGGCCGGATCCCGGTGGACTCGATCTACTCGCCGGTCCTCAAGGTGACCTACAAGGTCGAGGCGACGCGTGTCGAGCAGCGCACGGACTTCGACAAGCTGGTCGTGGACGTCGAGACGAAGCTGGCGATCTCGCCGCGCGACGCGCTCGCGTCGGCGGGCAAGACGCTCGTCGAGCTGTTCGGCCTGGCCCGTGAGCTCAACGTCGAGGCCGAGGGCATCGAGATCGGCCCGTCGCCGACGGACGCCGCGCTCGCCGCGGACCTCGCGCTGCCGATCGAGGAGCTCAACCTCACGATCCGGTCGTACAACTGCCTCAAGCGCGAGGGCATCCACCAGGTGGGCGAGCTCGTCGCGCGCAGCGAGGCCGACCTGCTGGACATCCGCAACTTCGGTGCGAAGTCCATCAACGAGGTGAAGGAGAAGCTCGCCGAGCTCGGCCTGTCCCTCAAGGACTCGCCGCTGGACTTCGACCCCTCGGCCGCGTCGTACTACGACGGCGACGAGGACGAGCCGACGTTCTCGGACACCGAGCAGCAGTACTGAGCCAGCGGCAGCCGGCGACCTGACACCTTCAGCGCGCCCCGGGTGGTCCCGGGACCGCGATCACTTCCCAAGGAGCACATCCCATGCCTACCCCCACCAAGGGCCCGCGGCTCGGCGGTGGCCCGGCTCACGAGCGTCTGATCCTCGCGAACCTGTCCACGGCGCTGTTCGAGCACGGCCGCATCACGACCACCGAGACCAAGGCCAAGCGCCTGCGTCCGCTGGCCGAGCGCCTCATCACCTTCGCCAAGCGCGGTGACCTGCACGCGCGTCGTCGCGTCCTGCGCGTCGTGCGCGACAAGTCCGTCGTGCACACGCTGTTCACCGAGATCGCCCCGCAGATGGCGGAGCGCAACGGTGGCTACACGCGCATCACCAAGGTCGGCACGCGCAAGGGCGACAACGCGCCCCTCGCGGTCATCGAGCTCGTGACCGAGCCCGTCAGCCCGAAGCAGGCCGTCGTCCGCGAGGCCGAGAAGGCCGCGGAGAAGGCGAGCAAGAAGTCCGCCGCTCCCGTCGAGGACGCGCCGGTCGTCGAGGACGCCCCCGTCGAGGACGCGCCCGTCGCCGAGGACGCCCCGGCGGAGCAGGCCGAGGAGACCAAGGAGAGCAAGGAGGCCTGACGCCTTCCGCTCTCCGCACGGAGGGGCCCGGGACCGTACGGTCCCGGGCCCCTCCGTCGTCCGGGGCGGGCTCGCCGCGCACGCCCGCTCGCCGCGCGGGCCGGGCCCCGTGCTCCTAGGGTCGAGACGTGCAGCCCGGTGACGTCACGGCCCACCCGCCCGTGCTCCTCGTGCACGGCTCGCGCACGTCGCGCACGATGTGGCGCGCCCAGGTCGAGGCGCTCGACCGGGCCCACGTGCCGTCGCTCGCGGTCGACCTCCCGGGGCACGGGCTGCGCCGCGGGGAGCCGTTCACGCTCGACTCAGCGGTCGACGCGGTCGTCGACGGCGTGGACGCCCTCGGGGGCCGCGCGGTCGTCGTGGGCCTCTCGCTCGGCGGGTACGTGGCGATCGAGGCGCGGGCGCGCACGCCCGAGCGCGTGCTGGGGCTCGTCGCGGCGAGCTGCTCCACGGCACCGCGGACCCGCCTGCGCGACGCGTGGCTCCTCGCGGCGCGGCGCATCGAGCACCTGCCCGACGGCGGCGCGGCGCTCAACCAGGCCGTCGTGGACCGCACGCTGTCGCCGGGGGCGGCGGCCGACCTCGCCGCCGGGGGCTTCGCGCTCGACGTCATGAGCGCGATCCTGCGCGAGGTCGGCACGTGCGACCCCCTCGCCGCGCTCGGGGAGGCCGACTCGCCCGTGTGGCTCGTGAACGGGCGCTGGGACCACTTCCGCACGGGGGAGCGGTCGTTCGCGGCCGCCGCTCGGCGCGGGGGAGCGCCCGTGCGGCTCGTGGTCGTCCCCGGCGCACGGCACCTCGTGAGCCTCGACCAGCCGGTCAGGTTCTCGCGCGTGCTGCTCGAGGCGGTCGCGGACGTGGAGCGCGTGGCGGTCCCGGCGGCCTCAGGCGGGCGGTAGGTCCCAGGCGCGCGCGCCGCCCACGAGCGCGGCGGAGTTCGGCACGACGACGACGTCGTCGCCGAGACGGTCGAGCACCGTCGCCGTGATCTGCCGCGAGTTCCCGCCGCCGAGGTAGAGCCGGTCCCACCAGAAGACGGGGCGCAGCCCCTCCACGACCGCGAGCACGCGGCGCGACCACAGCGCGTTGCCGAGGCGCCGGCGCTCGGGCTCGCCCACGTACTCGTCGTACGTCGTGCCGCGTCGCACGGGCGCGCGGGACCACTCCAGGTGGGGAGCGAGCCGCCCGCCGTGGAACAGCGCGGACCCGAGCCCCGTCCCGAGCGTGAGGACGAGCTCGAGCCCCGACGCAGCGACGACGCCGGCGCCGTGCACCTCGGCGTCGTTGAGCACCAGGGCGGGCACGCCGAGCCGCCGCGCGACCGCGGCCTGCACGTCGAAGCTCGTCCAGGCCGCCACGAGGGCGGGGTCGACGCGCGAGCGCGGGCCGCTGCGCGTGACGTAGTGCGGCGTGTGCACGACGACGCCCCGGCGGACCATGCCGGGCATCCCCACCGTCACGCGGTCCGCGGCCGGCAGGCGCGCGGCGATCTCGGCGACCGTCTCGACGAGCAGCTCGGGCGGCAGCGGGTACGGCGTGGGCACGCGGACCGCGGCGGCGTGCGCCGTGCCCGACGCGTCGAGCACGTTCGCCTTGATCCCGCCGCCGCCGCAGTCGACGGCGAGGGTCCTCACGTCGGTCATGCGTCGCAGCGTAGGCGGGCGCGGCGCAGGGCGCAGCGTGCGGCGACGGTCCCGGGCGGCGGCTACCGTGAGGTCCCGTGAACGACGTCGCGTCCCCGCCCGACCCCTCGACCGGCCCCGCCGACGGGCCCCGCCCCGCCCCGGGCGCCGTGCGGGTGCGCCTCGACCTCGCCTACCAGGGCACGCGCTTCGCGGGCTGGGCGCGCCAGCCGGGCCTGCGCACCGTCCAGGGCGCGCTCGAGGACGCGTTCGCGACGCTCCTGCGCGGGGACGCGCCGCGCCTGACCGTAGCGGGCCGGACCGACGCGGGCGTGCACGCGCGCGGACAGGTCGCGCACGTCGACCTCGCCCCGGAGCAGTGGGAGGCGCTGCCGGGGCGCTCCGACCGCGACCCCGGCGCCGCGCTCGTCGCGCGGCTGGGCGGCGTGCTGCCCGGCGACGTCGTCGTGCACCGGGCCGCAGCCGCCCCTGCGGGCTTCGACGCGCGGTTCTCCGCGCTGCACCGGTCGTACACGTACCGCGTGGCCGACGACCCGGCCCGCCGCGACCCGCTGCGCCGCGAGTGGACGCTGTGGAACCGCCGCCCCCTCGACGTCGCCGCGATGGACGCCGCCGTGCGCCCCCTGCTCGGCGTGCGCGACTTCGCGGCGTTCTGCAAGCCGCGGCCGGGCGCGACGACGATCCGCGAGCTGCAGCACCTGTCGTGGTCGCGGCCCGAGGCCGGTCCCGACGCCGGGCTCGTCGTCGCGCACGTCCGGGCCGACGCGTTCTGCCACAACATGGTCCGCGCGCTCGTCGGGGCGTCCCTCGCCGTGGGGGAGGGACGGCGCGACGTCGCGTGGCCCGCGGAGCTGCTCGCGAGCCGGCGCCGCGACGGCGGGGCGGGCGTCGTGCCCGCGCACGGGCTCGTGCTCGAGGAGGTCTCCTACCCGCCGGACGACGAGCTCGGCGACCGGGCCGAGCGCATCCGCGCCGTGCGCAACGAGGAGGACGTCTGGGACGAGGAGCCGCCCGCGCGGTGACGCGCGGGCGGCCCCGCGGCGGCCGTCAGGGCTCCTCGACGACGTGGACCGCGGCCTCCTCGGCGCTCGCGCCCGCGCCCGAGATGCCCTCGTCGTCGGCGTAGGTGTCGTTCTGGCGCCCGTCGAGCGCGTCGGGGTCGGCGACGAGCCGGCCCGCACGCGTGTCGTCGGGACGGTCGAGCGGGTCGCCGTCCCACTCCTCGGGCTCCTCCTCGGCGAGGCGCTGGTCGAGGGTCTCGCCGTGCACCTCCTCCCACGGCGTCTCGCCGAAGTGGTTGGCGCGGTCGCGCTCGGGCGGCGAGTACCCCTCGTCGAGGACGTCGTCGAGCCCGCGGTCGAGCAGCGTGTCCTCGGCCTGGAGCTGGTCGTTGTCGCCCTCGGCGCCGGTCTCGGGGTCCGGGCTGGTGCCCGTGGTGTCCTGGCTCATGGCACCACCGTCGCACCTCGTCCGGCCCGTCGCAGCACGACCGCCGCAATGCGCGTGACCCCGGGTCGGTGGCCGCGAGACGATGGCGCGGTGGGCCATCTCGAGATCTCCGACGTCACCTACCACCTGCCCGACGGGCGCACGCTCCTGGACTCCGTGAGCCTGCGCGTGGCCGACGGCGCACGGGTCGCCCTCGTGGGGCCCAACGGGGTGGGCAAGTCGACCCTCCTGCGCGTCGTCACGGGCGAGCTGGCGCCGCACGGCGGCACCGTCGTGCGCAGCGGCGGGCTCGGCGTGATGCGCCAGCAGCTCGCCCGCGGGGACGACGAGCGCACGGTGCGCGACCTGCTCGTCGAGCTCGCGCCGGCCGCGGTCCGCGGTGCCGCGCTCGAGCTCGCCGCGGCCGAGCACGACATCATGACGGTCGACGACACCGCCGCGCAGATGCGCTACGCGCAGGCGCTCGCGGACTGGGCCGACGTGGGCGGCTACGACGCCGAGACCGCGTGGGACCTGGTGACGGACGAGGTCCTCTCGGTCCCGTTCGAGAAGGCGCAGTGGCGGGACCTGCGCACGCTCTCGGGCGGCGAGCAGAAGCGCCTCGCGCTCACGGCCCTGCTCGCCGGCCCCGAGCAGGTGCTCCTGCTCGACGAGCCCGACAACGCGCTCGACGTCCCCACGAAGCGCTGGCTCGAGGACCGCCTCGTCGCGTCGCCCAAGGCGGTGCTCTACGTCTCCCACGACCGCGAGCTCCTGGCGCGGACCGCGACGCAGGTGGCGACGCTCGAGCCGACCCCGGGCGGCGGCACGGTCTGGGTGCACGGCGGCGGGTTCGGGAGCTACGCGCAGGCCCGCACCGACCGGCGCGAGCGGCTCGCCGAGCTCGCGCGGCGCTGGGACGAGGAGCACCGCAAGCTCGTCGACCTCGTGCAGACGCTCAAGACCAAGGCGGCGTTCAACGACGGCCTCGCGAGCCGGTACCAGGCGGCGCGCACGCGCCTGCGCAAGTTCGAGGAGGCGGGACCGCCCGAGGTGCTCGCGCGCGAGCAGCGCGTGAGCGTGCGGCTGCGGGGCGGCCGGACGGCCAAGCGCGCGGTGACGTGCCAGGAGCTCGGGCTCACCGGCCTCGTGCAACCGTTCGACCTCGAGGTGTTCTACGGGGAGCGGGTCGCGGTGCTCGGCTCGAACGGCTCGGGCAAGTCGCACCTGCTGCGCCTGCTCGCGGCGGGCGGGACCGACCCGGAGCCCGGCACGGTGGCCGCCGAGCCGGGCGGTCCGGACGCGCCGGAGCCCGTCGCCCACACCGGTCGCGCGGCGCTCGGCTCGCGCGTGCGGCCGGGCTGGTTCGCCCAGAACCACGACCAGGCGGGGCTGCGGGGGCGCACGCTGCTGGAGATCCTGCACCGGGGCGAGGGCCACCGCGCCGGCATGGGGCGCGAGGACGCGAGCCGCGCGCTCGACCGCTACGAGCTCGTCGCGCAGGCAGGCCAGCGGTTCGAGACCCTCTCCGGCGGCCAGCAGGCGCGCTTCCAGATCCTGCTCCTCGAGCTCGACGGCGCGACGCTCCTGCTGCTCGACGAGCCCACGGACAACCTCGACCTGCACTCCGCGGAGGCCCTGGAGGCGGGGCTCGAGGCGTTCGAGGGGACCGTGCTCGCGGTGACGCACGACCGCTGGTTCGCGCGCGGCTTCGACCGGTTCCTCGTGCTCGGGGCCGACGGCCGGGTCGTGGAGACGCCCGAGCCCGTGTGGGACGTCGAGCGCGTGGACCGCGTGCGCTGACGGGGCCCGTCGGCGCGTGCCGGCGGGCCCCGGGCGCTCCCTATCCTGGGGGCATGGCCGTCCACAAGATCGTGCTCTTCTACGCCTTCACGCCGCTCGCCGACCCGCGCGCGGTGCAGCTGTGGCAGCGGGCGCTGGGGGAGCGGTGGAACCTCACGGGGCGTGTGATCGTGTCGGAGCACGGCATCAACGCGACGCTCGGCGGGACGGTCGAGGACCTCAAGCAGTACGTGAAGACGACGCGGACCTACCCCGGCTTCCGGGGGATCGACGTCAGGTGGGCGGACGGGACCGGCCGCGACTTCCCGCGCCTGTCCGTGAAGGTGCGGCCCGAGCTCGTGGCGTTCGGGGCGGCCGACGAGCTGGAGGTCGACGCGGACGGCGTGGTCGGCGGCGGGCAGCGCCTGAGCCCCCAGGAGCTGCACGACCTCGTCGACGCGCGCGGCGACGAGGTCGTGATGTTCGACGGGCGCAACGCGTTCGAGGCGGCGATCGGGCGGTTCCGCGGCGCGGTCGTGCCCGACGTCGCGACGACGCGGGACTTCGTCGCGGAGATCGACTCGGGCCGCTACGACGACCTCAAGGGGCGACCCGTCGTCACGTACTGCACGGGCGGCGTGCGGTGCGAGGTGCTGTCCTCGCTCCTGCGCTCGCGCGGGTTCGAGGAGGTGTACCAGCTCGACGGCGGCGTGGTGCGCTACGGCGAGGCGTTCGGGTCGCAGGGCCTGTGGGAGGGGTCCCTGTACGTGTTCGACGAGCGCATGCACGTCGAGCTCGGCCCGGGGTCGACGCCGCTGGGGGAGTGCACGGTGTGCGGGGGCGCGACCGCGAAGTACGAGAACTGCGCCGACCCGGGCTGCCGCACCCTGCGCCTGTACTGCGCGGGCTGCGTCGGGGTGGCCCGGTCGACGCGCTGCGCGGCCTGCGTCGCGGCCCGTCCGGAGCAGGTCGCGCCGCTTTGACCGGGGCCCCGGGACCCGGGTACCCTGATGAGTCGTTGTGCTCTCTCACGACGCCCGTGTCGCTAGCGCGCCCACTCGCTGCCGGCCAAGGAGCGGGTGTCGACCGAGCCCGCCGCGCAACGACAACGCCCTCTCGGTCGCCCGCTTCAGCGGCCGAAGAAGACACTGACAGAAACGAAGGCTACGACCGTGCGTACGTACACCCCGAAGCCCGGCGACATCCAGCGCGACTGGTACGTCATCGACGCGACCGACGTCGTCCTGGGCCGCCTGGCCACCCACGTGGCCACCCTGCTGCGCGGCAAGCACAAGCCGACCTTCGCCCCGCACGTCGACGGCGGTGACTTCGTCATCGTCATCAACGCGGAGAAGGTCGCCCTGAGCGGCAACAAGCGCGAGCAGAAGATGGCCTACAACCACTCCGGTTACCCGGGTGGTCTGCGTGCCGTCGCCTACGGCGACCTGCTCGACAAGCACCCCGAGCGCGCCGTCGAGAAGGCCGTGCGCGGCATGCTGCCGAAGACGAGCCTCGGCCGCGCCCAGCTCGGCAAGCTGAAGGTCTACGCGGGTGCCGAGCACCCGCACGCCGCGCAGCAGCCCCAGCCGTTCGAGATCACCCAGGTCGCGCAGTAATCGCCGCCCAGGCGTAGCCGACAGAGAGACGCGAGGACACACCCGTGGCCGAGACCACCGTCGAGACCGACACGCTGGGTGACGAGACCCCCAGCAGCTACACCTCCGAGTCCGCAGCCCCCACGGGCCGCGGCCAGAGCATCACCGCCCCCGGCCAGGCCCTGGGCCGTCGCAAGGAGGCGGTCGCTCGCGTCCGCCTCGTGCCGGGCACGGGCCAGTGGAAGATCAACGGGCGCACGCTCGAGGACTACTTCCCGAACAAGGTCCACCAGCAGCTCGTCAACTCCCCGCTGAAGCTGGTGGACGTCGAGGGTCGCTTCGACGTCGTCGCCCGCATCGCGGGTGGCGGCACCTCCGGCCAGGCCGGTGCGCTGCGCCTCGGCATCGCGCGTGCGCTCAACGCGATCGACGCCGAGAGCAACCGCCCCGCGCTGAAGAAGGCCGGCTTCCTCACTCGCGACGCCCGCGTCGTCGAGCGCAAGAAGGCCGGTCTCAAGAAGGCCCGCAAGGCTCCGCAGTACTCCAAGCGCTGATCCTCAGCGTGTGACGTCGGCCCCGGTGGACATGGTCCGCCGGGGCCGACGTCTTTTGTCAGGACTGGTGACGATGCCCTCGGCGATGCGGGTGGCACACGGTGGTCGTACGGTCGGCGTGCGGCTCCGGTGAGGGGAAGGAACTTCATGGGACGACTGTTCGGGACCGACGGCGTGCGGGGCCTGGCGAACGGCCACGTGACGGCGGAGCTCGCGCTGGACCTCGGCGTGGCCGCGGCGCGCGTGCTGGCCACGGGGGGACCGGAGGGGCACCGTCCGCGGGCGGTCGTCGGGCGCGACACGCGCGTCTCCGGCGAGTTCCTCGGCGCGGCGCTGGCCGCGGGGCTCGCGAGCGCGGGGGTCGACGTGCGCGACGTGGGCGTCCTGCCGACCCCGGGCGTCGCCTACCTGACGAGCACGATGGACGTCGACTTCGGCGTCGTCATCTCGGCGTCGCACAACCCCATGCAGGACAACGGCATCAAGTTCCTCGCGCGCGGGGGCGTCAAGCTCGACGACGCCGTCGAGGACGCGATCGAGGGCCTGCTCGGCGAGGAGTGGTCGCGCCCGACGCACGGCGGCGTGGGCCGGCTGTCCCGGGACACGGGCCGCGCCGGCAGCGCGTACGTCGAGCACCTCATGGCGAGCATCGGCGCCGACGAGGACGCCAAGCCGCTCGCCGGCCTGCGGATCGCGGTCGACTGCGCCAACGGCGCGGCGAGCGACGTCGGCCCCGCGGCGCTGCGCGCGGCGGGCGCGGACGTCGTCGTCATCAACGCGAGCCCCGACGGCTACAACATCAACGCGGCGTGCGGCTCCAACCACCCCGAGCAGCTCCAGGCCGTCGTCGTCGCCTCGGAGGCGGACTTCGGCGTCGCGTTCGACGGCGACGCCGACCGCTGCATCGCCGTCGACCACGGCGGCGCGGTCGTCGACGGCGACCAGGTCATGGGGGTCCTCGCGCTCGCGCTCCAGGAGCGCGGCGCCCTGCCCGACGACACGCTCGTCGTCACGGTCATGAGCAACCTCGGCCTCCTCCTCGCCATGCGCGACGCGGGGATCCGCACGGTGCAGACCGCCGTGGGCGACCGGTACGTCCTCGAGGAGATGCGCGCGCGCGGCTACGGCCTCGGCGGCGAGCAGTCCGGCCACATCATCATCTCCGAGCACGCCACCACCGGCGACGGCGTCCTCACGGCCCTGCAGCTCGCGGCGCGCGTCAAGGAGACCGGGCAGAAGCTCGCCGACCTGGCGTCCGTCGTGCAGCGCCTCCCGCAGACGCTGGTCAACGTCCCCGACGTCGACAAGTCCCGCGCCGCGCACGACGAGGCGCTGCTCGCGGCGGTCGCCTCCGCCGAGGCGCGGCTGGGCGAGACCGGTCGGGTGCTGCTGCGCCCGTCGGGCACCGAGCCCCTCGTGCGGGTCATGGTCGAGGCGGCGACGCAGCAGCAGGCCGACGCCGTGGCCGCCGAGCTCGCCGGCGTCGTGCGCGAGCGGCTCGCCCTGTGAGCGTGCGGCAGGGGGTGGACGAGGGCCTGCGCTCCCACGTCCTGGACCTCCTCGAGACGTACCCCGACGGGGTCCTGCCCATCGTGCAGGCCGGTCACCCGGTGCTGCGCACGCCCGCCGTCCCCTACGCGGGCCAGCTCGGCGACGTCCTGCCCCGGCTCCTCGACGCGATGCGCACGACGATGCACGCCGCGCCCGGGGTCGGGCTCGCGGCGCCCCAGATCGGCCTGGGCATCGCGGTCGCCGTCGTCGAGGACCCGGGGAGCCCGGACCCGGACGACGCGCGCGAGCGACCGCCGCTCGGGTTCCGCGTCCTGGTCAACCCGCGGTACGAGGCGGTGGGCGGCGACGACGAGCGCACGTTCGCCGAGGGGTGCCTCTCCGTGCACGGGTGGCAGGCCGAGCGCACGCGACCGCGCTCGGTGCGCCTCACGGGCGAGGACGAGACGGGCGCCCCCGTCGACGAGGTCCTCACGGGCTGGCCCGCGCGTATCGTGCAGCACGAGACGGACCACCTGCGCGGCGAGCTCTACCTCGACGGCGCCGACCTGCGCACGCTCGCCTCGACGCTCGGCACGGCCCGGCTGCCCGTCCGCGCGGCGTCCTGACCCGCCGGTCCTCCGCGCGCGGCCCGGGCGGCCCTGCCCGGCCGGCCCGCGCGGGGGTCCGGGCCCCGCCCGTCCGGCGGGCCGGGTCGCGGTGGTCCTCCCGACGTACGCCGCGCGGGACGGATCTCCCTCGTCGGGATGACGACGTCGCGCCCGCGCAGGCGCGAGACTCGGACGACGCCGCCGACGGCGTCCCTCAGGGATCTCCCGGGGGAATACCTGATGGACGACGGCGGTCCGCTCCGTAGGCTTGTCCTGGTGCCGCGCACCGTGCCGAGCCCGCACCGCCGCCAGCCTGGCCTCCCCGCCAGCCGACGAACAGGAACCCTTTGACCGAGGCGTTGACGACCTTCCTCGAGAATCTGGAGCACTGGATTCTCACCCTCGCCTCGTCCGCGTGGATCTACCCCGCCCTGTTCGGGTTCGCGACGATCGACGGGTTCTTCCCGCCCATCCCGAGCGAGTCCGTGGTCATCACGCTCGCGGTCTCCGCGCACGCGACCGGCTCGCCGAACCTGCTCCTCGTGCTGCTCATCGCGGCCGCGGGCGCGTGGACCGGGGACCAGATCGCGTTCGCGCTGGGCCGCCTCGTCGGCACGGAGCGGTTCGCGTTCCTGCGCTCGGCGCGGGGCCGCCGGGCCGTGGCGTGGGCCGAGCGCGCCCTCGCGCACCGCGGCGCGTCCTTCATCCTCGCCGCGCGGTACATCCCCGTCGGCCGCGTCGCGGTCAACATGACCGCCGGCGCCGTCGGGTACCCGCGTCGTCGCTTCATGGCCTTCTCCGCGATCGCCGCCGTGACGTGGGCCGTCTACTCGGTCGTCATCGGCCTCGTCGCGGCGCAGTGGCTCGGCCACGAGCCGCTCCTCGCCATGGTGGTCGGCGTCGTCATGGGCATCGCCACGGGGTTCCTCATCGACCGCATCCTCATCGCGCGCGCCCGGCGGCGCGGGACCTACGCGCCCGAGGGGGCTGTCGGTCCCGTGCCCGACGGCGCGGCGCCCGCCCCGGCGGCGGCGCCCGCCTCGGCGGCGGCGCCCGCTCCGGCGGCGCCCGCCCCGACGGCGCCCGGTGCGGTCGCGGCGTCGGGCCCGGCGGCGGGCCAGGTCGCGGAGGCCGGACCGGCGTCCGGCACCGACCCGGCCGCGGGCGTCGGACCGGCGCCGTCGCCGACGTCGGACGCGTCGGGCAGCGGCCCGGTGCGCTGAGCCGCGCTCAGAGCTTGCGCAGGCGGACGCGCTGCACCGAGTGGTCCGCGCCCTTGGTGAGCACGAGCGTCGCGCGGCCCCGCGTCGGCAGGATGTTCTGCTCGAGGTTGGGTGCGTTGATCGAGTCCCAGATGGACCGCGCCCGGTCGACCGCCTCCTCGTCCGTGAGGTCCGCGTAGCGGCGGAAGTACGACTCGGGGCGCGCGAACGCCGTCCGGCGCAGCGTGAGGAACCGGTCGACGTACCACTGGCGCACGTTGCGCGTGCGGGCGTCGACGTAGATCGAGAAGTCGAAGAAGTCGGAGACGGCGACCGTGGACTCGTCGTGCGCGCTCGGGCGGGCCGGCTGCAGCACGTTGAGACCCTCGACGACCAGCACGTCGGGCTTGCGGACGACGGCCTCCGCCCCGGGCACGATGTCGTACGTGAGGTGGTCGTACACGGGGGCGCGGACCTCGTCGTGGCCGGCCTTGACCTTCGACAGGAACCGGATGAGCGCCCGGCGGTCGTAGGACTCGGGGAACCCCTTGCGGTCCATGAGGCCGCGACGCTGGAGCTCGGCGTTCGGGTAGAGGAAGCCGTCGGTCGTGATGAGCTCGACGCGCGGCGTCTCGGGCCAGCGGGCGAGCATCTCGCGCAGCACGCGCGCCGTCGTCGACTTGCCCACCGCGACCGACCCGGCGACGCCGATCACGTACGGGGTCGAGCCCGTGTCCTCGCGCAGGAACGTCGACGTCGCCTCGTGCAGGCCCGCCGTGGCCGTGACGTAGAGGTTGAGCAGCCGGGAGAGCGGGCGGTACACCGCGTCGACCTCCGCGAGGTCGATCGGGTCGCCGAGACCGCGCAGGCGCTCGACGTCGTCGTCGGTGAGCGGCAGGGGCGTGGACTCCGACAGGCGGCTCCACGCCGCGCGGTCGAGGTCGACGTACGGCGACGAGGGGGTGGCGGCGGCGAGGCGGGCCAGGGCGTCGGTCGCCTCGGGTGCGGGGGAGGACACCCGTCCGATTCTGCCGGAAGACCGGTGGTGCCCGCGCACGCGGCGGGTCGGCGCCCCCTCAGCCCTCGCGGGCCCGGGCCGGGCGTGCCGTCGCGCGGCGCGCCGTGCGGACCGGCGGGGGCGTCCCGGTGGCCGGCTCCGCGAGGTCGGGGAGCCGCTCCATGAGCGCGCGGGCGTCGGCGGGCGCGTGCGCGTGCACGTCGTTGTCGAGGTAGACGACGACGTCGCGGCCCGCATCGTGCCACGCCCGCACCCGGTCGGCCCACGCGTCGAGCACGGGCGGCCGGTAGCCGCTCGTGTACAGCTCCTCGTCGCCGTGCAGGCGCACGTACACGAGGTCGCTCGTCGCGGCGTCGAGGACGGGCCAGCGCCCGGCGCCGTCGGATACCGCGAGCGCGACGCCGTGCGCGCGCAGGAGGTCGAGCGCGGCCGGGTCCGCGAACGACGCGTGCCGCGCCTCGAGCGCGTGGCGCAGGGGACGGTCGGCGTCGACGTCGGTCCACGCCGGCGCGCGCAGCGTGTCGCCGTGCTCGGTCGCGAGGCGTGCGGCGTCGGCGGTCGAGCGGGGCAGCAGCGCGAGGAAGGGCGCGAGGGTGGACGTGTCGAACGTCGTGGCCGACGGCAGCTGCCACAGGACCGGCCCGAGCCGGTCCCCGAGCGCGAGGACGCCGCTCGCGAGGAAGGTCGCGAGCGGCGTGTGCACGTCGCGCAGCCGCTTCATGTGGGTGATGAACCGCGGTCCCTTGACGGCGAAGGTGAACCCCTCCGGCGTCTGCTCGCGCCACCGCAGGTACGACGCGGGGCGCTGGAGCGCGTAGAACGAGCCGTTGAGCTCGACGGTGGGGAAGCACGCGGCGACGTGCTCGAGCTCGCGCCGCTGCGCGAGCCCGGCGGGGTAGAACGGACCGCGCCAGTCGGCGTAGCGCCACCCGGAGAGGCCGATGCGGACGGTGGGCACGGACCCACCCTCCGCCGGTCCGCCGTCGCCCGCAGCGCGGGACGACGATTAGGCAGGACGGCTCACGAAAAACCGCGGGATCCCGCGGCCCTGAGGGGTCGGCCGACCGTCGCTAGACTCGATCACCATGTGCGGAATCGTGGGCTACGTGGGCCCTGGAACCATGGTGGGAGAGGCCTCGGGGCGACCCCTCGACGTCGCCCTCGAAGGACTCGGCCGGCTCGAGTACCGCGGGTACGACTCCGCGGGCGTCGCGCTCGTGGGCCCCGGGATCGACGCCGTCGCGTTCGCGAAGAAGTCCGGGAAGCTGGTGAACCTGGTCGAGGAGATCGACCTGCACCCGCTGCCCGCCGCGACGGCCTCGATCGGGCACACCCGGTGGGCGACGCACGGCGGCCCGACCGACACGAACGCGCACCCGCACCTCGCGGACGGCGACCGCCTCGCGGTGATCCACAACGGCATCGTCGAGAACTTCGCGGCCCTCAAGACCGAGCTCCTCGCCGAGGGCGTGACGTTCCGCTCCGAGACGGACACCGAGGTCGCGGCCCAGCTCCTCGCGCGGGCGTACCGCACGACGAAGGACCTCACGACGGCGATGGGCCAGGTCGCCCGCCGCCTGGAGGGCACGTTCACGCTGCTCGCCGTGCACGCCGACGCCCCCGACGTGGTCGTCGGCGCGCGGCACGACTCGCCGCTCGTCGTCGGGCTCGGCGAGGGCGAGAACTTCCTCGGGTCGGACGTCGCGGCGTTCATCTCGCACACCAAGGAGGCGCTCGAGCTCGGCCAGGACCAGATCGTCACGATCACCCCGACGTCCGTCGAGGTCACCGACTTCGACGGGCACCCCGCCGAGGCGAAGCGGTTCACGGTCGACTGGGACGCCGCGGCCGCCGAGAAGGGCGGCTACGCGTCCTTCATGGACAAGGAGATCCACGACCAGCCGCACGCCGTCGGCGACACGCTCCTCGGCCGCACCGACCCCTCGGGCAAGCTCGTCCTCGACGACCTGCGCATCGACGAGGCCGTGCTGCGCTCGGTCGACAAGATCATCGTCGTCGCGTGCGGCACGGCGGCGTACTCCGGGCACGTCGCGAAGTACGCGATCGAGCACTGGTGCCGCATCCCCGTCGAGGTCGAGCTCGCGCACGAGTTCCGCTACCGCGACCCGATCGTCGACGAGAAGACGCTCGTCGTCGCCGTGACGCAGTCCGGCGAGACCATGGACACGCTCATGGCCGTGCGCCACGCGCGCGAGCAGGGCGCGAAGGTCATCTCGATCGTCAACACCCACGGCTCGACCATCCCGCGCGAGTCCGACGCCGTGCTGTACACGCACGCCGGCCCGGAGATCGCCGTCGCGTCGACCAAGGCCTTCCTCTCGCAGATCACCGCGGCGTACCTCCTGGGGCTCTACCTCGCGCAGCTGCGCGGCAACAAGTTCCCCGACGAGATCACCGCGATCCTCGACGACCTGCGCGACATGCCGCGCAAGATCCAGACCGTCATCGAGCGCGGCGAGTACGTGCGCGCGACCGCGCGGTCGATGAAGGACGCGCGGTCGGTGCTGTTCCTCGGCCGCCACGTCGGGTTCCCGGTCGCGCTCGAGGGTGCGCTCAAGCTCAAGGAGCTCGCGTACATCCACGCCGAGGGCTTCGCGGCGGGCGAGCTCAAGCACGGCCCGATCGCGCTCATCGACGAGGGCCAGCCGGTGTTCGTCATCGTGCCGTCGCCGCGCGGCCGCGAGGGCCTGCACTCCAAGGTCATCTCGAACATCCAGGAGATCCGTGCCCGCGGCGCGCGCACCCTCGTCATCGCGGAGGACGGCGACGACGCGGTGCGCCCCTACGCCGACGAGATCTTCTGGGTCCCCGAGTCGCCGACGCTGCTCTCGCCGCTGCTCGCCGTCGTCCCGCTGCAGATCTTCGCCATGGCCCTCGCGACGGCGAAGGGCCTCGACGTCGACCAGCCGCGCAACCTCGCGAAGTCGGTCACGGTCGAGTAGTCCGCCCGCCGAGCATGCGGCTGTGGCCCGTCCGGAGCTCAGGACGGGCCACAGCCGCATGGTGGCCGGGCGAGGGGCGCATGGTGGCCGGGCGAGGGGCGCAGGGGGGTCGTCGCGATCGCGGGCCGCGGGCCGAGGGGCCGAGGGGGTGCGGGCCGTAGGGTGGTCGCATGATCATCGGGGTCGGGATCGACGTCGTCGACGTCGCGCGGTTCATGGAGTCGATCGAGCGCACCCCGCGGCTCCGCGAGAAGCTCTTCACGCCGGCGGAGCGCGACCTGCCGCCGTCGTCGCTCGCGGCACGGTTCGCCGCGAAGGAGGCGATCGCCAAGGCGCTCGGGGCGCCGGGCGGCATGCAGTGGCACGACGCGACGGTCCACCGCGTCGTCGGCGGTCCGCCCGAGGTCGAGATCACCGGCACCGTCGCGGCGCGCGCCGAGGCGCTCGGGATCCGCACGTTCCACCTGTCGATCTCGCACGACGCCGGGATCGCCTCGGCGATGGTCGTCGCGGAGGGCTGACCACCGCCGCCGGCACACCGCCGAGCATGTGGTCGTCTCCCGTTCCGGGCCCAGATCGGGACGCAACCGCATGGTCGGCGGGAGACAGGCGCATGGTCGGCGGGCTCGGGCGGTATCCGGCGGGCTCCGAGGGCCGGGGTTCGGCGGGCTCGGAGCGGTCTCGGAGCGGGCTCGGATCGAGTCGAGCGGGCTCGGACGGGTGCCGAGACCGGCGACGGTCGCCGCGTCGTCGCGGGACCACCGCCGTCGTTCTCAGGCGGCCAGCGCGGCTCGGACCGTCCGGCCGATCGTCCCGACGTCGCGGCCCGTGAACCGCAGGACGTCGACGCGGCCGGTCGTGACGAGCAGGTTCTGGCGGGCCCGGTCGGCGTAGACGGCGGCTGGCGCGTCGTGGACGTCCTGACCGTCGAGCTCGGCCACGAGCCACCGCTCGCCCCGGCGCCACGCCATGTCGCCGCGCGCCGCGAGCCCGTCACCGTGCACCGGGAGCTGGAGCACGTGCGGCGGGACGCCCTCGTCCACGCAGTCGAGGCGCGCGAACGACTCCAGCGGTGACTCGGCCCGCGCGTCGGCGAGCGCGAAGAGCGGGTGCCGCGTCGCGACGCCGCGTCGGCCGCGCGCGGCGTCGTGCGCCCGGGCGAGACCGCCGCGGTCGACGACGCCGAGGTGCAGCGCGGAGTCGAGCACGGCGAGGCCGTGCGCGCGCGGCAGCTCCGGCACGGCCTGGGCCAGCGCCCACTCGGGGCTCGCGACGCGGCGGCCCCGCACCTCGACGGTCGTCATGCCGGCGTCGAACTGCCGCAGGCGCAGGCCGTCCCGGTCACGGCGGTTCGTGGCGCCGGGCACGGCGACCTCCGGTCGCGGCGTCGCGGGCAGACCGCGGACGCCGTGGAGCACGAGCGCGCTCGTCCCGACGGCGACCGCGTCGTCCCCGTACGCGATCAGGCCCGCCCACGCGGCCCGCTGCCGACGGTCGTCCCACGACCTGACGGCGAGCGGCACGACGTCCGTGTCGTAGACGCCGCGCGTGACCCGGGCGAGGCGCAGACGGCGCACGAGGCCGGCGACGTCTTTGTCGGTGAGCCCAGCCGCGCGGCACTGGGCGATCGAGACGAGGCCGCCCTGCCCGGCCGCGGTGGCGAGGAGGTCGTCGGGGAGCGAGGTGGCGTGCACGGCGCCGATTCCAGCGTGACGGCGCGGCGCGACGTCGGGCACGGCGGGTGCGCTGTGGACGGACGGGCCGGTTCTCGGGCCTGTGGACCGGCGACGCCGGCGCACGCCGGGACGTCGACCATGCGCCTACAGCGACCCGACCATGCGGTTGGCTCCCGATCCGAGCCCAGATCGGGAGACAACCGCATGCTCGGCGTCACCCGGGGGTGGCTCCGGGAGACAACCGCATGCTCGGCGCCACCGCGGGGGTGGCTCCGGGAGACGACCGCATGCTCGGCGTCACCCGGGGTGGCTCTGGGAGACGACCGCATGCTCGGCGCCACCGGGGGTGGCCCCCGGGGTCAGGACTGGAGGGCCGGGACGACCTCGCGCTCGAAGAGCTCGATGCCGCTGCGGTCGTAGGCCGCCTCGGCGAAGTAGGTGATCGCGTAGCCCAGGCCGAGGCCCCGGAGCTCGGTGAGCTTCTCGACGATCTGCTCGGGGGTCCCGACGAGCGGCCCGCGGCGCGCCTTCTCGGCTGTCTCGGCCGCGCGGTCAGGCAGCGTGAGGGCGTGGTGCTCCTCGATCCAGGCGATGCGGTCGTCGACCTCGGCCTCCGTCGCGCCGATCACGACGTTGTAGTTGGCCGACCGCGTGATCTCCTCGAACGGGCGGCCGATCTCCTCGCAGTGCTCGCGCAGCACCTGCGACTTGTGCGTGAAGCCCGCGGGCGAGCCGTCGAAGTTCGTGTACTGCGCGTGCTCGGCCGCGATGCGCAGCGTCTTGCGCTCGCCGCCGCCCGCGACCCACAGCGGAGGACCGTCGACCTGCAGGGGGAGCGGGGCGAGACGCGCGCCGTCGACCTGGTAGTGCGCGCCGTCGAGCGTCGCGACGCCGTTCGTCCACAGCTGCTTGAAGATCTGCACGCCCTCGTCGAGCATCGCGAGGCGCTCGCCGGCGCGCGGGAACCCGTAGCCGTACGCGCGCCACTCGTGCTCGTACCAGCCGGCGCCGATGCCCATCTCGACGCGCCCGCCCGAGACGACGTCGACCGTCGCCGCGACCTTCGCGAGGTAGGCGGGGTTGCGGTACGCCATGCACGTGCACATCTGGCCGAGACGGACGCGTTCCGTCGACGCGGCGAACGCGGCCATGAGCGTCCACGCCTCGTGGGTGGCCTCGTCCGTCGGCTCGGGCGTGGTGTGGAAGTGGTCGTAGACCCAGACCGACTCCCACGCGTGCGCGGCGCCGGGCAGCCCCTCGCCGGCGAGGGCGGTGTCGGCGTGACGCGCGAGGGAGCGCATGGTCTCCCACTGGTCCGCGGGGTCGATGCCGACGAGGTCGAGCCGCCAGCCCTGGGGGATGAAGAGTCCGAATCGCATGGGCGTCACCCTAGGCGTTGCTCCTGGGCACGCCCGCGCTCGCCCTCTGGGCCGGTCCGCTCGCCCGGGCCTCGGTCCGGCCCCGCGGCCCTCGACCTCTCGGCGGCTCGTCCCGTGGACGGCTCGGCGTGATGGTTCGGCCCGCGGGGGCCGGGCCGCGGTCGCGCGACGCGCGCGGGCACGTCGACGTGGGCAGGATGGGCGGCATGATCGAAGCCTGGTCGGCCGCCGACGTCTGCGCCGCCGAGCGGCCGCTCCTCGACGCGGGGGTGCCGCTCATGGAGCGCGCGTCCTTCGCGCTCGCCGCCGTCGTGGCGCGCGACCTCGCCCGGGTGCGGTCCGTCGTCGGGCCCGACGGCGGCCGGCGCGACGGGCGCGTCGCCGGCGCCCGGGCGGTGCTCCTCGTGGGGTCGGGCAACAACGGTGGCGACACGCTGCACGCGGGCGCGTTCCTGGCGCGCCGCGGGGTGCTCGTCACGGCGGTGCTCACGAGCGCGCGGCCGCACGCGGAGGGGCTCGCGGCGCTGCGGCGCGCGGGCGGGCGCACGCTCGACGCGTCGGGCGCATCGGGCGCGGGACGCGCCGGGGGGCCCACCGCCGACCGGACGGGCGAGCGCGCGGCCGCCGAGCCGGGCGCACCCGCCGCCGAGCCGGGTACACCCGCTGCCGGGCTCGGCGCACCCGCCGCCGTCGGGCAGGACGCGCCCGGCGACGCGACGCTCGGGCGGGTCGTCGAGGAGGTCCTGCGCGCCGACGCGGTGCTCGACGGTCTCGTGGGCATCGGCGCGACCGGTCCGCTGCGCGGTGCGGCGGCCGACGTCGTCGACCGCGTCGCCGACGCGCTGGGCGCCGCGCCGCGCCGGCCCTGGGTCGTGGCGGTGGACGCGCCGAGCGGGATCGGCGTCGACGACGGCACCGTCCCGGGCCCGGTGCTGCGCGCGGACCGCACGGTGACGTTCGGGGCCGCGAAGCCGGGGCTGCTGCTCCCGCCCGCGACGCACGCGGCGGGGCACGGCGCCGTGGTCGACATCGGCCTGGCGCTCGGAGGACCGGCCGGGCCGCGCCCCGCGGTCCGGCGCCTCGAGCCCGCCGACGTGGCCGCGCTGTGGTCGGTGCCCGGCCCGACGGACCACAAGTACACGCGCGGCGTGGTGGGGGTCGTCGCCGGGACGCCGACCTTCCCGGGCGCCGCCGTGCTCGTCACGACGGCGGCCGTGCGCACGGGCACCGGCATGGTGCGGTACCGCGGGCCGGACGACGTGGCGCGCGCGGTGCTCGCCGCGCGGCCCGAGGTCGTCGCGGCGGGCGGCCGGGTCCAGGCGTGGGCGCTCGGGTCCGGCGTGCCCGCGGTGCGCGGCGACGGCGTGCCGGGCGGCGCGGACGACGACGGCGGCCAGCACCGGCGCGTCCGGCACGCGCTCGCGGAGGTCACGGCCGAACTGTCGGCCGACGTGACCGGCGCCCCCGTCCCGGCGGTCGTTGACGCGGGCGCGCTCTCGCTGCTGCCGTCGCGCTGCCCGGCCTGGGTCGTGCTCACGCCCCACGCGGGCGAGCTCGCGACGCTCCTGCGCGCGCGGGGCGAGGACGTCTCGCGCGCCGCGGTCGAGGCCGAGCCCTGGCGCTGGGCGCGCCGCGCCCACGACGTCACCGGCGCGACCGTGCTGCTCAAGGGCTCGGCGACCGTCGTCGTGGGCCCGGGCGTCACGTTCGCGCAGGCGGACGCGCCGCCGTGGCTTGCGACGGCGGGGGCGGGCGACGTGCTCGCGGGCGTCCTCGGGGCGCTGCTCGCGGGCCACGCCGAGCGCGTCGTCGCCGAGCCGGCGCTCGCGGCCGAGCTCGCGGCGGCCGCGGCGCTCGTGCACGGGCTCGCGGCCGAGCGGGCGAACCCGGGCGGCCCCGTGGCGGCGCTCGACGTCGCCGACCAGGTGCCGCGCGTCGTCGCGGAGCTCCTCGCCGCGCGCTGACCTCGTCGCCCGCCGCAGCCGTCGCCCGCCGCAGCCGTCGCCCGCCGTGGCCGGCGCCCGAAGCGGCCGGCGGGCGCACCCGCGCGGCCCGCCGGTGGCTGACGGAACCGGTCGCCGGGCCGGGCGGCCCGGCCGCGCGGGCTACCGTGGTCGCGTGGTCCCCCTCCCCGTGCGCGACGGTCTCAACCCGACGCGCCTCGTCCTGCCGCACGACGCCGCGAGCGTCGCGCGCTGGACGCGCACGCTCGACTACGTGCGCCACCGCTTCCCCGACGACGCCGCGCGCCTGGCCGAGAAGGTCGCCGCGGGGGAGGTCGTCGACGGTCGAGGGCGCGCGGTCGACGACCGCACGCCGTACGAGCCGCGCGGGTTCGTGTTCCTCTACCGCGACCCGCCGGACGAGCCGGACGTCCCGTTCGAGGTCCGCGTGCTGCACCGCGACCGCGACCTGCTCGTCGTGGACAAGCCGCACTTCCTCGCGACGATCCCGCGCGGCGCGTACGTCGCGCGCTCGGTGCTCGTGCGCCTGCGCCGCGAGCTCGACCTGCCCGACCTCAGCCCCGCGCACCGCCTCGACCGCGTGACGGCGGGCGTCCTGCTCCTCACGGTCCGCCCGCAGGTGCGGGGCGCCTACCAGGAGCTGTTCGCGCGGCGCGAGGTCCGCAAGACGTACGAGGCGGTCGCGCCGTTCGACCCCGCGCTCGAGCTGCCGGTCACGGTGCGCTCGCGCATCGTCAAGCGGCGCGGCGTGATGCGGGCCGAGGAGGTGCCGGGCGAGCCGAACGCGGAGAGCCGCGTGCACCTCGTCGAGGCGGACGCCGCCCGCGGGCTCGCGCGCTACCGACTCGAGCCGCACAGCGGCCGGACGCACCAGCTCCGCCTGCACATGAGCGGGCTCGGCGTGCCCATCGTGCACGACAACTTCTACCCGGAGCCGTACGACGTCGCCCCGGACGACTACTCGCGCCCGCTGCAGCTCGTGTCGCGCTCGCTCGAGCTCACGGACCCGCTCGACGGGCGTCTGCGCCGCTTCAAGACGGACCGCGTGCTCGACGCGTGGTGACCGGCCGGGCGGGCGTCACCCCGCACGGGCGGGCGCGGTGAGAGAATCGTCGACCGTGAGCGACACCCTGCGCACGACCCCTCCCGGCGGTCCGGACGCGCACGCCTACCCGGCGCGCGCGGTCGTCGACCTGGCCGCGGTCCGCGACAACGTCCGCACGCTCGCCGGGTACGCGCCCGGCGCGCAGGTCATGGCGGTGGTCAAGGCGGACGCGTACGGCCACGGCCTGCTCCCGAGCGCGCTGGCGGCGCTCGCGGGCGGCGCGACGTGGCTCGGCACCGCGCAGCCGAGCGAGGCGCTCGCACTGCGCGCGGCGGGGATCGGGCCGGGGCGCGCGCGCGTCCTCACGTGGCTCTACCCGCCGGGCGCGCCGCTGCGCGAGCTCCTCGAGGCGGACGTCGACGTCTCGGTCGCCGCGGGCTGGGCGCTCGACGAGGTCGTCGCGGCGGCGCGCGCCGCGAGCCGCACGGCGCGCGTGCACGTCAAGGTCGACACCGGCCTGGGCCGCAACGGCGTCGTGCCGGCCGACCTGCCCGCGGTGCTCGACGCGGCCGCCCGGGCGCGCGCCGAGGGCCTCGTCGAGGTCGTCGGCGTCTGGTCGCACCTGGCGCGCGCCGACGAGCCCGGGCACCCGAGCGTGCTCGCGCAGGCCGAGGTGCTCGACGACGCCGTGCGCCTCGCGGAGGCGTCCGGGATCGAGCCCGAGGTGCGTCACCTCGCGAACTCCCCGGCGACGCTCACCGCGCCGCGCACGCACTACGACCTCGTGCGGCCCGGCCTCGCCGTGTACGGGATGTCGCCGGTCCCCGACGTCGCCGCGCCCCAGGACCTCGGGCTGCGGCCCGCGATGACGCTCGAGGCGCGCCTCGCGACCGTCAAGCGCGTGGGCGCGGGCCACGGCGTCTCGTACGGCCACCTGTACACGACGGCGACGGACACCGTGCTCGGCGTCGTGCCGCTGGGGTACGCGGACGGCATCCCGCGCCACGCGTCGCGCGTGCCCGACGGCCCGTGGGCCGCGCCGGGCGGTCCCGTGCTCGTGGGCGCGGGCGGTCCCGACGAGCGCGTCCTGCGCGTCGCGGGCCGCGTCTGCATGGACCAGGTCGTGCTCGACCTGGGCGCGGGCGCGACCGAGCGCGCGGGCGACGTCGTGACGCTGTTCGGCGACGGCGCGGGCCTCGCGCGCGGCGGCGCCCCGACCGCCGAGGACTGGGCCCGCGCCGCCGGGACCATCAGCTACGAGATCACCACCCGGCTCGGCGCGCGCGTGCCGCGCGAGCACGTCCGTCTCGACGTGCTCGACGACGACGCCCGCGCGCTCCTGCCGCCCGAGCACCGACCGACCGAGAGGACCGAGGCACCGTGAGCGACCCCACGACCGACCCGACCGACGACGGCGTCGTCCACGTCGTCCTGCCGGACGCGGACGCGACGCGCGCGTTCGGCACCGCGCTCGCGGGCGTGCTGCGTGCGGGCGACCTCCTGGTCCTCACCGGCGACCTCGGGGCGGGGAAGACCACGCTCACGCAGGGCATCGGCGCGGGGCTCGGCGTGCGGGGGCAGGTCGCGTCGCCGACCTTCATCGTCGCGCGCGAGCACCCGCCGTTGACGGACGGGCCGGCGCTCGTCCACGTGGACGCCTACCGCCTGGGCTCGCTCGACGAGGTCGACGCGCTCGACCTCGACTCGAGCCTCGACGAGTCGGTCACGGTCGTCGAGTGGGGGAGCGGGCTCGTCGAGTCGCTCGCGGGGGACCGCCTCGAGATCGTCCTGCAGCGCCCGCGGGGTGCGCGCGCCGCGGCGGACGCGGCGGCGGAGGACGAGGACGCGCCCGAGGCCGGGGAGCGCCGCGTCGGCGTGCGGCCGGTCGGACCGCGCTGGGCCGGGCTCGACGTCGCGGTGCTCGCACGCGCCGCCGGTGTCGAGGTCGTCGGCGGGCCGGGCACCGCCTCGCCCGCGCAGCCGTAGGCTGGTTCCGTGGCTGTTCTCGCGCTCGACACCTCCGCGTCCGTGACCGTCGCCGTCGTCGGGGACGACGGGGCCCGCCTCGCCGTCCGGGAGGCGCCCGAGCGCCGTCGGCACGCCGAGGCGCTCGCCCCGCTCGTCGAGGAGGCGCTCGCCGAGGCGGGCGTCGCCCGCACGGACCTCAGCGCCGTCGCCGTGGGCACGGGCCCCGCCCCGTTCACGGGGCTGCGCGTCGGTCTCGTCACCGCTCGCGCGCTCGGCTTCGCGCTCGGCGTCCCCGTGCTGGGCGTGCCGAGCCTCGACGCCCTCGCGGCCCAGGCCGTGAGCGACCTCGGCCTCACGCCCGACGACGAGGTGCTCGTCGCGACCGACGCGCGCCGACGCGAGGTCTACTGGGCGCGGTACCGGGTCGTCGCGCACGAGGGCCCGCACGCCGTGCCCGTGCTCGTCACCGTGGCCGGCCCCGACGTCGGGCCCGCGTCCGCCGTCGCCGAGCACGCCGCGGGCGCGGTCGTCGTGGGCGAGGGCGCGGCGCTGTACGCGGACGTGCTCGACCCCGCCGAGGACGCCCCGCTCGTCCCGGACGGGGCGGTGCTCGCCCGGCTCGCGCTCGCGCGCCGCGACGCGGGCGAGGACCAGCCCACCGAGCCGCTCTACCTGCGCCGCCCCGACGTGCACGAGGCGGCGGCGCGCAAGCGCGTGACGGACGCCGCGGAGGCCGGCAGGTGAGCGCTCGCCGGTACGAGATCCGCCTGCGCCCCCTCGGGGCGGCGGACCTCGACCGCGTCGTCGAGCTCGAGCGCGAGCTGTTCGGGCGCGGCGCCTGGACGTACGGCATGCTCGCCGACGAGCTCGCGGGCCTCGGCCGGTGGTACGTCGCGGCCGAGCCGGTGCGGCTCTACGCGGCCGGGCCGCAGCCCCTCGTCGGCTACGCCGGGCTGTGGTTCGACGGCGACGTCACGCAGGTCATGACCATCGGCGTCGACCCGGCCTTCCAGCACCAGGGCGTCGGCTCGACGCTGCTCGACGCGCTCGTCGCCCGCTCGCGCGAGCTCGGCGCGAGCGCGGTGCTGCTCGAGGTGCGGGTCGACAACGACCCCGCGCTCGCGCTCTACGCCAAGCACGGCTTCGAGCAGCTCGGCGTGCGCAAGCGGTACTACCAGCCGGAGGACGTCGACGCCTACACGATGCGCCTCGAGCTCACGGGCGCGCGCGACGACGACCCCGACTACGGCAGCGCCCCGGACGCGGGGAGCGACGTCGCGTGAGCGCCGCCCGCGAGCGCGTCCTCGTCGGCGCGCCTGCCCTCGCGGCCGCGCTCGACGCCGCCGACGCCCCGGTCGTCCTCGACGTGCGCTGGGCCCTCGGCGTGACCGACGGTCGCGAGCGGTACCTCGCGGGGCACGTCCCGGGCGCCGTCTACGTGGACCTCGAGGCCGACCTCGCGGCGCCGCCGTCGCCCGCGCGGGGACGCCACCCGCTCCCGGACCCGGACGACCTCCAGGCCGCGGCACGCCGCTGGGGCGTGCGCGGCGACCGCGGCGTCGTCGTCTACGACGCCGTGGGCGGCACGTCCGCCGCGCGCGCGTGGTGGCTCCTGCGCTGGGCGGGTCACGCGGACGTGCGGATCCTCGACGGCGGCCTCGACGCGTGGGAGCGTGCCGGGCTGGCGACCGCCGCGGGCGACGTGCGCGCCGAGCCGGGCGACCTCGTCGTCGTGCCGGGCGCGCTGCCGGTGCTCGACGCCGACGCCGCGGCGGACCTCGCGACGTCGGGCGTGCTCCTCGACGCCCGTGCGGGCGAGCGCTACCGGGGCGAGGTCGAGCCGGTCGACCCGCGGGCCGGTCACGTGCCGGGCGCGGTGAGCGCGCCGACCACGGGCAACCTCGCCACCGACGGCGCGTTCCTCGACGAGCCGGCGCTGCGGGCGCGGTTCGACGCGCTGGGCGCGGCGGACGGCCGCGCGGTGGGGGTGTACTGCGGCTCCGGCGTCACGGCCGCGCACGAGGTCGCCGCGCTCGCGACGCTCGGGGTCGAGGCCGCGCTCTACGCGGGCTCGTGGTCCCAGTGGTCGAACGACCCGGCGCGACCCGTCGCGACCGGCCCCGCCGCGTAGCGGTCAGCACCACCCCTGGAGACGGACGCGAGGCGGCGTCCCGGACCGGGACGCCGCCTCGCGGACGCGGGGGAGCGGGCGCTCAGACCGTCGCGACGGCCTGCTCGGGCGCGAGACGCGGGGCGCGCGGGTACGGCGTGCCCTCGCCGTCGGCGACGCCGACGTTGATGACGAGGAGCGACTTCCAGCCGCTGTCCGCGAAGAACTCGGCGTCGACGCCGGCGAAGTCCATGCCGTTCATCGGGCCCGCGGCGAGACCGGCCGCGCGGAGCCCGACGACGAGGTAGCCGGTCTGGATGAGGGCGCTCGTGCGGCCCATGTCGTCGCGCACCTCGGGCACGCCGTCGAGGTTCTCGCGCACGCCGGGGACGTGCGGGAAGAGCGTGTCGAGGTGCTGGTGGAACGCGGGGTCGTAGGCGACGACGAGCGCGAGCGGCGCGGCGGCGACGCGCTCCTTGTTCCCGTCGTTCATGTGCGCGACCAGGCGCTCGCGGGCCTCGGGGGAGCGGACTGCGAGGAGGCGCAGGGGGACGGTGTTCATCGCGGTGGGGCCCCACTTGATGAGGTCGTAGACGGCCGCGATCTGCTCGTCGGTCACCTCGGCGTCGGTGAACCGCGCCGTGGTGCGCGCCTCGCGGAAGAGGCGGTCGGCGGTCGCGTCGTCGATCTGCAGGTCGACGGGGGCAAGGGTGTCGGTGCTCATGCCCCGGGAAACAGTCAAGCCTTCAACCATCTTCCCGACAGAGCGTGTGACGTGGGCGACAGCGCGGTCCCACCGCCGGGCGCGACTACCCTGGACCCATGGTTCCCCCAGTGGCAGCGAGCGGCGGCGAGCCGCTCGTGCTCGGCATCGAGACGTCCTGCGACGAGACCGGCGTGGCGCTGGTCCGCGGCCGCGAGCTCCTCGTGGACACGGTCGCGAGCTCCATGGACGAGCACGCGCGGTTCGGCGGCATCATCCCCGAGGTCGCGTCGCGCGCCCACCTCGAGGCGATGATCCCCACGCTCGAGCGCACGCTCGGCACCGCCGACGTCGACCTGTCCGAGGTCGACGCGATCGCCGTGACGGCCGGACCGGGCCTCGTGGGCCCGCTGACGATCGGCGCGTCCGCGGCCAAGGCGCTCGCCCTCGCGCTCGGCAAGCCGCTCTACGGCGTCAACCACGTCATCGGCCACGCCGCCGTCGACGAGCTCGTGCACGGCGCGTTCCCCGAGCGCGTCCTGGCGCTCGTCGTCTCGGGCGGGCACAGCTCCCTCCTGCTCGTCGACGACGTCGCGACGTCGGTCACCGAGCTCGGCTCGACCCTCGACGACGCCGCGGGCGAGGCCTTCGACAAGGTGGGCCGCCTGCTCGGCCTGCCGTACCCCGGCGGCCCGCACATCGACCGCCTCGCGCGCGAGGGCGACCCGACGGCGATCCGCTTCCCGCGCGGCCTCACCGCGCGCAAGGACCAGGAGAAGCACGCGTACGACTTCTCCTTCTCGGGCCTCAAGACGGCCGTCGCGCGCTGGGTCGAGGCCAAGCAGGACGCGGGCGAGGAGATCCCCGTGCACGACGTCGCCGCGTCCTTCGCGGAGGCGGTCGCCGACGTCCTCACCGCCAAGACCATCGCGGCGTGCGAGCGGCACGGCGTCGACACCCTCGTCGTGGGCGGCGGGTTCTCCGCGAACTCCCAGCTGCGCGACATGGCCGCCAAGCGCTGCGCGGAGGCCGGGATCGAGCTGCGCATCCCGCCCATCCGCTACTGCACCGACAACGGCGCGATGATCGCGGCGCTGGGCTCGGCCGTCGTGCGCGCGGGCGTCGCCCCCTCGTCCCTCGACATCGGCGTCGACTCGTCGATGCCGCTCACCGTGACCCACGTGTGAGCGGTCGCTACCCCTCCGTGGGCCACCTCCCCGGCGGGACCGGCACGACCGACCTGCCGCCCGAGGAGGCGTGGCGGCGCGCCTGGGCCTGGCGACGGCACGCGGAGAGCGTGGACGGCGCCGAGCGCGCGCACGCCGAGCGGACCGCCGCGTACTGGTTCGAGCAGCACCGCGCGGCCGAGCAGCGACGACGGCCGGCGCCCGGGCAGAGGATCGCGGGGCCGCACCCCCTCGCCGCGGCGCACGCCCCGCCGGGCCGCGTGCCCCCGCCCCGGCGGCGGTCGCGGCCGGGTGCCGTGGTGGCGCTCGTGCTCGTCGTGGCGGTGGCCGTGGTCGTGGCGGTCGTCGGCGTGGGGACGGTCTCGGCGGCGCTGCGCGGCGCGTCGGAGCGCCTGGGGGAGGGCGTCGAGGCGCTGGGCTCGTGGGACTCCGAGCTCGGCGGCCCGATCGAGCCGCCGCAGGAGTGGGAGCCGCTCGCCGACGGCGAGGGCGGCGTCGGGGAGGGCTACGCCGACCCGGGCGCGGACGTCGACGCCGAGCCCGCGCCGTCGGGCCTCGCGGGCACGGAGGAGCGCTGGCGCGCGGGCGAGTACGCGCAGACGCTGCCGGACCCGGTGCCCGGCGAGGCGCCCGGCAACGGCTTCCTGCCCGCCTACCCCGACCCGACGGACTGGGTCGTCGCGCTCGACCCCGCCAACGAGGGGCTGCGCGTCGTCGTCACCGACGACCCGGGGCTCAACTGCGGCATGACGTGGGTCGAGGAGAACGACGCCCGCGACGGCGCCGCCGGGTGCTTCGACCCGTCGTACCCGCGCACGATCTTCCTGTGGTGGTCCGACGCGGCCGACCCGGCGACCAAGGAGTTCGTCGCGGCGCACGAGCTCTCCCACCTCATCCAGTGGTGGCACCAGTTCGACGTCATGCAGTCCGCGACCGACGCGGGCCTCGGCGCCGACGAGCGCTGGACCACGGCCGTCGAGACCGACGCGACGTGCCGCGTCCTGTCGTGGGGCGGGTACTCGCAGGAGGCGGCGGACCGGTCGTCGTCGCCGTGCACCGCCGACGACTGGTCGCCGTCGTGGCTCGCCGAGCAGGCGGACGCGCTGGGCGTCACCGTCGTCGACTACTGAGCGGCCCCGCGCCGCGCGCCCCGTCAGAGGGGGCGGCCGGCCCGCATCTCCGCCACGAGCGAGCGCACCACGGCGTCGAGCTCGCCGCCGTGCCGCCGGGCGACGGCCCGCTGGCGCTGGTACGACGCGCCGCGGCGCAGGATCGTCCGCACGCCGTCGAGCTCGTCGAGGCAGCCGAGCCGGGCCGCGACGGGCTCGAGCTCGACGAGCAGGCGCGACACCGCGTCGGTCACGAGCTCCTCGTTCCCCGCGCGGTCGAGGATGATGATCGCGTCCATGCCGTAGCGCGCCGAGCGCCACTTGTTCTCCTGCGCGAACCATGCCGGCAGGGTCGGCAGCTCGCGCCCCTCGTCGAGGAGCGTGGAGAAGTGCTCGACGAGGCAGTGCGTGAGCGCGGCGAGCGCGAGCAGCTCCGTGATGTTCGTCGTGCCGTCGCAGATGCGCGTCTCGAGCGTGCCGAACCGGGGCGCGGGGCGCAGGTCCCAGCGGATCTCGTCGATGACGTCGATGACGCCCGTGTGCAGCATGTCGCCGACGTAGCCCTCGAGCTGGGACCACTCCTCGAACTGGAACGGCAGGCCCGCCGTCGGCAGCTGCTGGAACATGAGCGCCCGGTTCGACGCGTACCCCGTGTCCTTGCCGCCCCAGAACGGCGAGCTCGCCGACAGCGACTGGAGGTGCGCGAAGCACGTGAGCATCGCGCGCTGGATCGGGAGCACCTTGTCGCGGTCCTCGATCCCGACGTGCACGTGCACGCCGTAGATGAGCATCTGCCGGCCCCACCACTGGGTGCGGTCGATGAGGGTGTTGTAGCGCTGCTTGTCGGTGACCTTCTGCTGGGCCCAGCGCGCGAACGGGTGCGTGCCCGCGCACATGAGCTCGACGCGCAGCGGGTCGGTGACGGCGCGGATCTCCTCGATCGAGCGCTCGAGGTCGCGGCCGGCCTCGCCGACCGTGCGGCACACGCCGCTCACGACCTCGACCGTGTTGAGCAGGAGCTCCTGCTTGATCGACGGGTGCTCGCCCCCGCCGTCGGGCCGCACGGCGTCCAGCACGGTGCGCGCGACCTGGCGCAGGTCGCCCGAGTCGGCGTCGACGAGCGCGAGCTCCCACTCGAGCCCGACCGTCGAGCGCTCGGAGCGCGCGAAGGGGATCTCCACCGGTCAGCCCCTCCGCTCGGTCGCGCTGCGGTCGAGCGGCTCGACGACGAGCACGCGCTGCTGGCCGTCCACGCGCGTGAGGACGACCGTCGCCTCGGCGTCGCCCGTCAGGGCGAGCTGCTTGCGCAGCTGCTCGGGCGTCACGGCGGTGCCGCGCTTCTTGATCGTCAGCCGGCCGACCCCGCGCTCGCGCAGGTAGGCCCGCAGGCGCTTGAGCCCGAACGGCATCTCGTCGAGCACGCGGTACCCGCGCGCGAGCCCGGCGCCGAGCCCGTTCTCGCCCACGGGCGCCGGGGAGTCGGTCGTGACGTACGCGATCGTCCGGTCCAGGAGCCGCCCGTCGAGCTCGGCCGCGGCGTGCCCGACGAGCCCCGCCCGGATCACGGCGCCGTCCGGCTCGTAGAGGTAGCGGCCGACGGCGCCCGCCTCGGCCACGACGTCGTCGTCCCCGGGGCGGTGCGCGAGCGAGCGCACGAGCGTGTGCTCGCTGCCGTCCTCGCGCGTCGTCGTGGTGAGCACGAGCGCGGCGCGTCCCGGGCCCTCCGGGGCGAGCGGGCCGAACCACAGCGCGGCCTCGACGACGTCGCCGTCGACCGAGACCCACTCGGTCTCCGCGTCGTCGGGCAGGCCCTGGTGGGAGATCCCCGGGCCGACCTTGATGCCCACCGCGGGCACGCGGTCGCGCACGGCCCACACGGCGTCGAGCGGCGGGGCGTACGCGCGCGGGTCGAACACGCGCGACCCCGCGCGCGTGCGCCGGGCGGGGTCGGCGTACACGCCGTCCACGCCCTCCGCGACGAGGTCGAGCGCGAGACCGTCGCCGTGCCGCACCTCCGCCTCGGGGAAGTGGCGCAGGTTGACCGTCGCGAGGGCCGCGGTGAGCTCGTCGACGTCGCTCGCGAGCACCCGCAGCCCGGTCCCGGCGAACGCGAGCGAGTCGGCGCCGATCCCGCACGTGAGGTCGGCGACCTTCGTCACGCCCGCGTCGAGGTAGCGCTGCGCGTGCCGGGCCGCGACGACGAGCCGCGTCGCCTGCTCGAGCCCGGCCTGCGTGAGGAGCATGCCGTCGGCGAACGCGCCGAACTTGGCGTGGCCCGCGGCGCGCAGGCGCGACTGGGTGAGCGCGGCGGCGGCGAGGTCCGGGTCGACGCCCTTCGCGCGCAGGCCCGCCGACAGCACGAGGGCCTGCTGCTCGTCGTACGGCGGCAGCGCGCCGAGCAGGGCCCAGCCCTCGGGGCTGAGCAGCTTCGACAGCGTGGCGGCGTCCATGCGTCGATCCTTCCACGGACGGGTCCCGGGGTGCGCGGCCGACCACGGTGCGGAGCGCGCCGCGGCGCAGGTGGGGCGGCGCGTCGGCGCTGCGGCCCGAGACTGGCACTCGCCTTGACCGAGTGCTAACCGCGACCTAGATTGGACGGCGGGTCGCCGCCGTCTGCGGACGTCGGGGACCCCACGAGCGACCACGCCGCCCGGCACCCGCGACGACGGCCGGCACGGTGCGCTCGACACATCCGCTGCAGTTCTCACCGCGAAAGGGGAGGTCCGACGTGTCGGTCCCCATCAAGCCGCTCGAGGACCGGATCGTCGTGAAGGCCCTCGAGGCCGAGACCACGACCGCATCCGGCCTGGTCATCCCGGACACCGCCAAGGAGAAGCCCCAGGAGGGCGAGGTCCTGGCCGTCGGTCCGGGCCGTGTCGACGACAACGGCAACCGCGTCCCGCTGGACGTGGCCGTCGGCGACAAGGTCATCTACAGCAAGTACGGCGGCACCGAGGTCAAGTACGGCGGCGAGGACTACCTCGTCCTGTCCGCGCGCGACATCCTCGCCGTGGTCGTCGGCTGACCCAGCCGGCACCTGCACGACACAGGGCCCCGCGACCGTCACGGTCGCGGGGCCCTGTCGTGCCCCGGCGGGTCGCCCCACCCGCCACGGCGTGCCGACGCGCTCGGTCGAGCGCTCGCGCCGACGTCTGCGGCTCGCGGGCGGACCGTCGTCGGTCCGCGCCCGCTCAGCCCGTCCTGCGTGCCGACCCGGCGAGGATCGCGGCGCGCTCGTCCTCGCTCAGGCCGCCCCACACCCCGTACGGCTCGCGCACGCGGAGCGACTGCTCGCGGCACTGCATCATCACGGGGCACGAGTGGCAGATCGCCTTCGCCGCCTCCGCGCGGCGCCGGCGGGTCGAGCCTCGTTCACCCTCGGGGTGGAAGAACAACGTGTCGTCCGCGTCGCGGCACGAACCCTGGTACTGCCATTCCCACAGCTCCATGACCGGACCGGGGAGCCTCGAGATCTCTGCCATGGCGAACAACCTACAAGCGTTGCAGGGGTTGTTCAAGCCCCTGTGCACGATTCGTGAAGCCGCAGGTCCTGGGAGCGCTACCAACAGCATCGCGCCAGGTGCGGGCGGTCGTCCGATCAGGGGGGTCGCCTTGCGACGTGCGCTGGCGCGAATCGGGGGCGCGTGACGCGAAGCGCGATCTGGCTGGCGCGATAGGACGAACTCTGAACAAATGCTGGCCCGTCGTGGACGCGATATTGGTCACGGTCGGGTCGAGGTCTGGTCGAGGCGGGTGGCGTGACCCCCGAGGGCTCGGCAGAATCGATCCATGACCTCAGTGCGGTCCGCCCCCGACGCGGAGGGAGCCCGGCCGAACGTCTCCCACGGCCCCGGCCGCGCCGTCGCCGTCGTCGCGCGCCGGCTCGGCGTGGCTCCAGCGACCCTGCGCACGTGGGACCGCCGGTACGGACTCGGCCCGTCCGAGCACCGCGCCGGCGCCCACCGCCGCTACACGGACGACGACGTCGCCCGGCTCGTCATCATGCGCCGGCTCACGCTCGACGGCGTCGCGCCCGCCGACGCGGCGCGCGCCGCGCTCGAGGCGGACGCCGAGGAGCTCGCGGAGCACCGTGGGGCCGACGCCGTCGACGCCGCGCGCGAGGCCGCCGAGGCGGACGCGGAGGACGACGCGGCCGAGGAGGAGCCCGCGGAGCCCGCCGGGCGCGGCGGGGGACGCCCGTTCCTGCGCGCCGTGCCGGGCGGCGACGCCCGCGGCGGCGGCGGGCCGCGGCCCCTCGGGGTGCGCGAGGCCCGGCCGACCGGCGTCTCCGACGTGGTCGACGCCGCGATCGCCTACGACCAGCGCACGTGCGACCGGCTCCTGCGCATCCCCGCCGGCAGCGACCCGGCCGACTGGTGGTCGGACCTCGTCGAGCCGGCGCTCGAGCGTCTCGCCGAGCGCACCGTCCTCGCCGGCCCCGGCGAGGTGCCGGAGGTCGTGCTCGCGAACGCGACGCTCGCCGCCCTGCGCGAGTACACGCAGGAGCGCGAGGACGCGATCGTGGCGGCGGGCGGCCCGCCGCGCAACCACCCCAGCCGGATGCGTCGCATCGTCCTCGTGTTCGCGGCCCCCGACGAGCCCCTGCCCCTCGCGGCCCACGCGCTCGCGGCGTCGCTCGGCGCGCACGGCGCGATGGCCCGGATCGTCACGGGTCCGGCGAACGTGCACCGCACGCTCGAGCTCGTGACGATGGTGCGTCCCTCCGCCGTCGCGATGGTGACCACCCAGGCGCGCCCCGACCTCGGCATCGTCCACGCGACGCACGAGGCCAACCCGAGCCTGCCGGTGTTCGTCGGCCTGCCCAGCGACGACGCCGCGGGCGACCTGCCGCTCGCCGCGACCGTGCACCGCGTGCGCAGCTTCCCCGGCCTCCTGCACGAGCTCCTCGCCGTCGTGCGCTGACCCGGCGACGGCCGCGCGGCGTCGCCCGCGGCCGTCGCGCGGGCGGCCGGGGCGGGAATACCGGGAGGGCCCGCGGCGTAGAATCCTGGTGTGACCGCCTCGCCCGTGCCCCCCGGTTCCACGCCCGCCCCGACGCCCGAGCGCGACCCCTTCGGGTTCCTCGGACTCACCTACGACGACGTGCTGCTCCAGCCGGGGTTCTCGGACCTGGCGCCGTCGGACATCGACACCACGACGCGCCTCACGCGCGAGATCTCGCTGCGCGTGCCGCTCGTGTCCGCGGCCATGGACACGGTCACCGAGTCCCGCATGGCGATCGCGATGGCGCGCCAGGGCGGCATCGGCGTGCTGCACCGCAACCTGTCGATCGAGGACCAGGCGTACCAGGTCGACCTCGTCAAGCGCACGCAGACGGGCATCATCTCCAACCCCGTGACGATCGGGCCGGACGCGACGCTCGAGGAGCTCGACCAGCGCGCCGGCGAGTACCGGATCTCCGGCTTCCCCGTGCTCGACGGCGAGCAGCGCCTCATCGGCATCGTCACCAACCGCGACCTGCGCTTCACGCCGGTCGCGGAGTGGGCGACGACGAAGGTCGACGAGGTCATGACGCCCGCGCCCCTCATCACGGGCGACGCGGGCATCTCCCGCGAGGAGGCGACCGCGCTCCTGCGCCGGCACAAGCTCGAGCGGCTCCCGCTCGTCGACGCGGACGGCCGCCTCACGGGCCTCATCACCGTCAAGGACTTCGTGAAGTCCGAGCAGTTCCCGAACGCGTCGAAGGACGGCCAGGGCCGCCTGCTCGTCGGCGCGGCGATCGGCTACTTCGGCGACGCGTGGCAGCGCGCGACGACGCTCATCGAGGCCGGGGTCGACGTGCTCGTCGCCGACACCGCGCACGGCAACGTCCGCATGCTCATCGACATGGTGCGCCGTCTCAAGACGGACCCGGCGACGCGCGACGTGCAGGTCATCGGCGGCAACGTCGCGACGCGCGAGGGCGCCCAGGCGTTCGTCGACGCGGGGGCGGACGCCGTGAAGGTCGGTGTCGGCCCGGGCTCGATCTGCACGACGCGCATCGTCACGGGCGTGGGCGTCCCGCAGGTGACCGCCGTCTACGAGGCGTCGCTCGCCGCGCGCCCCGCGGGCGTCCCGGTCATCGCCGACGGCGGGATGCGGCACTCGGGCGAGATCGGCAAGGCGATCGTCGCGGGCGCCGAGACCGTCATGCTCGGCTCGATGCTCGCGGGCACCGAGGAGTCGCCCGGCGACACGATCCTCGTCAACGGCAAGCAGTACAAGGCGTACCGGGGCATGGGCTCGATGGGCGCGATGTCCTCGCGCGGCAAGAAGTCCTACTCCAAGGACCGCTACTTCCAGGCCGAGGTCGCGAGCGACGACATGATCGTGCCGGAGGGCGTCGAGGGCCAGGTGCCGTACAAGGGCACGCTCCAGGCCGTGTCGCACCAGCTCGTCGGCGGCCTGCACCAGACGATGTTCTACGTCGGCGCGCGCACCGTCCCCGAGCTCCAGGAGAAGGGGCGCTTCATCCGCATCACGTCGGCGTCGCTCAAGGAGAGCCACCCGCACGACGTGCAGATGACGGTCGAGGCGCCGAACTACACGGGCTTCTGAGCCGACCGCGCCGACGGCCCGGCGCCCGCCCCTCGGGGCGGGCACCGGGCCGTCGGCGTCCCCCGCCGCAGCGGGCCGTGCTCAGGAGGCCATGACGCGCGCGTGCAGGGCCTGCACGGCGTAGCGGGCCGCCCAGAACGCGCCGTGCTGCCACGCGGAGATCTCCGACATCCAGTCGCCCGCGAAGTAGACGTTGCCGGCGCCCTGCTGGAGCTGCTTGAAGCGCGACGACTGCGTGTTGGGGAACGCCCACGCGCCCTCGATGTAGGGCACCTTGTGCCACGCGATGGAGAACGAGCTCTCCAGCTCCGTGCGGTACTTCTCGCCGTGGATCTTCACGCCCTGCTCGACGGCGCGCATCTCGCGCTGCCGGGGCGTCATGTCCGCGTAGCTGCGGGCGTTCGCGCCGGTGTTGTAGTACCCGACGACCAGGCCCCGGCGCTCGCCGTACCCGTACGACGGGTACCAGACGTGCGCGAGGTCCATGTCGGTCTCGGTGATGCCGCCGTAGATCCGGTGGTCGTCCTCCCAGAAGCGCGACCGGTACTGCAGGCCGATCTTGCCCGCGGGGGAGCCGGTCGAGAACTCGCCGAGGGCGGCGTCGACGTCGGGACCCCAGTTGGTGTCCCAGCGCCGCATGAGGCCGGCCGGCGCGGAGACTATGGCGAAGTCGGCGTCGATCTGGCGGGCCTTGCCGTTCGGCGCCCGGTAGGTGACCGAGACGCCCCGGCTCGTGTTCCGCACGCCCGTGACCGGCGAGCTGAACTGGACGTTCTGCTTGCCGATCGCGCGCACGAAGTAGTCGTACGTCACGTCCATGCCGCCCTTGGGCTGGAACATGAGCATCGACTGCTCCCAGTTGATCTCGAACGGGAAGTACTGCCCGACCTTCGAGGCGAGCACCTCCGAGACCGTCCCGGGGCCGGGCAGCGGCGTGCCGTGCTCGTTCCAGGCCGAGGGGTACACGGAGAACCCGCGGTTGTTGCCGCCCTGGTAGCGGCCGTCCGCCGTGAGGGAGCCCCAGCTGCGCAGGAACGCGCGCAGGTTCTCCTTGTCGGCGGCCGTGAGCTTCTGGTCGAGCGCCCCCTGGTCCGACGCGTAGGCGAGCAGCTCCGACGTGTAGCCGAACACGTCGGCCTTCGCCGTGCGGTAGCGCACCGGGTTGCCCGGCGTCGCGCCCGAGCGCTCGTTGTAGAGGTAGGCGTCGGCGTTCGCGTTGGTGAAGACCTCGTACGGGACGCCGAGCTCGCGCAGGTAGTCCATGGTGACCATCCACTGCGCGATGCGCCCCGCGCCGGCGTTCATGTACACGCCGTCGGCGAACCGGGCCGTCTGCTTCACGCCGTCGACGTCGGTCTCGGAGTCCCCGCCGCGGATCGTCAGCGTGCGCCCGCCCGCCCGGTGGCGCGCCTCGAGCACCGTCACCTTGTAGCCGGCCTTCTGCAGCTCGTACGCGGACGCGAGCCCGGCGGGCCCGGCGCCGACCACCACGACCTTCTTCGCGGAGCGGCCCGTCAGCGTGAAGTCGCTGCCCCGCGGCGGCTTCCAGGAGTCGGCCCTCGGCTGGCCGGCCGCGGTGGGGGCGAGCCCGACCGCGCCCATCGTCGCGAACATCACGCCGGCGCTGGAGCCGACCCCGACGGCCTGGAGGAAGTTGCGGCGGGAGAAACCGGTCGTCTTCTCGTCAGTGACCATGTGGCTGGAGACCTCTCGTCCACGGCCTGACGGGCGGCCGGCCCGGCCCACGATGCCGGGTGCCGCCGTCAGCACCGCGGCCGACGTTAAGGACGCCGCGTCGCCGGCTCGGGTCCGGGAGGTTTCGCGTCCGTCAACGTCGGACGCGGTTCGTAAACGTCTGATGTCGCCCGCCGGCCGCGCGCCGAGGGGCGACCCGCGGCACCGTGCGGAACGGGGGTTGCCGGGCCGCCGGCCCGGTAGCGGACACGTCACGCGTCCTTCACGGCCCGGAAACGACCGCTCGTTACGTTCGCCGCTCCGGTCGGCCCCCGCGCCGGCCGTGGCCGGGCACCAGGGTGGTGCCCGTTCTCCCCGCCTGGAGGCATGCATGAAGAACCGCACGAAGGTCGTCGTCGCCGTCGCCGTCACCGCCGCGCTCGCCGTCCCCGGGACCGCCGTCGCCGCGGGCAAGCTCTTCCAGCCGAAGCCGACGGAGGCGGTCTCGTTCATCACGGGGGACACGGCCTCGATCGCCGACGGCGTCGCGATCGGCAAGAACGTCTCCTGGTACAAGTCGTCCGGCCTCGGGCCGTCCGCGATGAACACGACGCCCGGCGTCACGACGGAGGAGCGGTACATCCCGACCGACGTGTTCCCGGGCGGCGTGCTGCCCGCGGGCGTGACGATCACCGAGGCGCAGGGCATCAACGTGCTGATGCGCATCGGGGAGAACCTCGAGAAGGCCGGCCTGTCGTACGACGACGTCGTGTCCATGCGGGTGTTCCTCCAGAACCCCGCGGGCCAGGAGAAGATGGACTTCGCGGGCTGGAACCGCGCCTACCGGCAGTTCTTCGCCAACACGAACCTCGCCACGGGCGCGACCTTGGACGTCCAGCTCGGCTCGCGGACGACGAAGCCGATGGTCGTCAACGAGGCCCGGCCCTCCCGGTTCGCGCTCGAGATCGAGAACCTCCCGGTCAACGGGTGGCTCGTCGAGGTCGAGGTCGACGCGGTCTACCCGAAGTGACCGCCGGACGGCCGCCCCGCGCGGGGCGGCCGTCCGCGCGTCAGTCGCGGAACGTCTCGATCTGCGCCCCGAGCTCGCGCAGGCGCTCCGTGAGCTGCTCGTAGCCGCGCGCGATGATGTCGACGCCGCGCAGGACGGACGTGCCCTTCGCCGCGAGCATCGCGAGCAGGATGACGACGGCGGGCCGCAGCGCCGGCGGGCAGCTCACCTCGGCGCCCGACCAGCGGGTCGGGCCGGTGACCTGGAGGCGGTGCGCGTCGAGCAGGCGCACGTCGGCGCCGAGCCGCGTGAGGTCCGTGAGGTGGATGGCGCGGCCCTCGTAGACCCAGTCGTGGATGAGGGTCGTGCCCTGCGCGCCCGCCGCGATGACGGCGAAGAACGGCAGGTTGTCGATGTTGAGGCCGGGGAACGGCATGGGGTGGATCTTGTCGATCGGCGCGTGCAGCTCGCTCGGGTGGACCGTGACGTCGACGAGCCGCGTGCGGCCGTTGCGCGCGAGGTACTCGGGGCTGAGCGTGTAGCGCTGGCCCATCTCGGCGAGCGTCGCGAGCTCGATCTCCATGAACTCGACGGGCACGCGCGCCACGGTGATCTCCGAGCCCGTGACGATGCCCGCGGTGAGCAGGCTCATGGCCTCGACGGGGTCCTCCGAGACGGCGTACTCGACGTCGACGTCGATCGCGGTGCGGCCGTGGACCCGCAGGGTCGTCGTGCCGATCCCGTCGATGCGCACGCCGAGCAGCTCGAGGTAGAAGCACAGGTCCTGGACCATGTAGTTCGGGCTCGCGTTGCGGATCGTGGTGACCCCGTCGCGGCTCGCGGCCGCCATGAGGGCGTTCTCGGTCACCGTGTCGCCGCGCTCCGTGAGGACGACCGACAGGTCGCGCCCGTCCGCCGGGGCGACCGTCGCGTGGTAGTTCCCGCCGGTCGCGGTGACCGACAGGCCGAACGGGCGCAGCGCGATCATGTGCGGCTCGACGGTGCGCGTGCCGAGGTCGCACCCGCCCGCGTAGGGGAGCTCGAACGTGTCCCGCAGCCCGAGCAGCGGCCCGAGGAACATGATGATCGACCGCGTGCGCCGCGCCGCCTCGACGTCGATCGACGACAGGTCGAGCGCGGCCGGGGCGACGATCTCGAGGTCGCGGCCGTTCTGCGCCCACGTCGCGCGCACGCCCACCGAGCGCAGCACGTCGACGATGCGGTCGACCTCGACGATGCGGGCTACGCCGCGCAGCGTCGTGCGGCCGCGGTTGAGCAGCGACGCGCACAGGAGCGCGACGGCGCCGTTCTTCGAGGAGTTGACCTCGATGCGTCCGGAGAGGGTGTGCCCGCCCTGCACGCGCAGGTGCGAGTGCTTGGGGCCGCCGAGGCTGATGATCTCGGAGTCCAGCGCGAGGCTGATCCGCGTGAGCATCTCGACGCTGACGTTCTGCGCCCCCTGCTCGATGCGGTGCACGGCGCTCTGGCTCGTGCCGAGCCGGTCCGCGAGCTGGGCCTGGGTGAGGCCGCGGTTCTGGCGGGCGCCGCGGACGAGCGCGCCGACCTGGGTGAGTGGTCCGTCGTCGAGCATGGTCATGAGCCGACCATAACTCATGGATGAGATATCGCCGCGGCATGCGCCACGTGTCGTCGCCGCAGGAGCGATGTCACGCCGCGCCGGGCGGTGCGACAGATGCGTCTCGTGAGTTACGCCGCCGTCAGACGGGCCACCGGCCGTCCGACCCCGCGCCGACGTAGGGGCGGTCGCGCCGGCTCTCGTCGAGCTCGTCGACCCAGCGGCGGTGGGCGCCGACCTGGTGGTCGTGCAGGGCCTGCGGCGTCGCGGCCGCGAGCCCGGGGTGGCGGCGCACGAGCGCCGCGAGGACGTCGAGCGTCGCGAGCGCGTCCACCTCCGCGGTGTGCAGCGCGCCGGGCACGGCCACCCCGTAGTGCGCGCAGAGATCGGCGAGGCGGCGCTTGCCCTCGCGGTCCGGGTCGGCGTCACGGTCGAGCACGAGCGGGTCGAGCACGGGCCGCACGGCGCGGCCGAGCCGCTCGGGGAGCGTCGGAAGCCCGTGGCGCGCGAGCTCGACGTCGAGCAGCGTGAGGTCGAACGCGGCGTTGTACGCCACGACCGGGACGCCGTGGCGCTGGTGCGCGACGAGCTCGCGCGCGACCTCGTCGAGCGCGTCGCGCGGCGCCGCACCGCCGGCGACGGCGTGCGCGGTGGCGATGCCGTGGATCGCGGTCGCTTCCGCGGGGATGTCGACGCCCGGGTCGACGAGCCACGTGCGGACCGAGGTCCCGGCGGGGCCGCGCAGCACGAGGGCCGCCGTGACGACGCGGTCGACCTCGACGTCGAGCCCCGTGGTCTCCGTGTCGAAGGCCACCAGCGGGCCCGCCGTCCAGGTCATCGTCGTGCCTCCGTGCCGTCGTGCGCGTGCGGGACGTGCGTCGTCCCGGGCCGTCGCCGGCGTCCCGGCGACGTGGCGTCACCCTCCCAGGGCCCACCCACACGCCGGTAGTCTGGTCCGGTGAGCAACGAGATCGAGATCGGACGTGGCAAGCGCGGGCGGCGCGCGTTCTCCTTCGACGACATCGCGGTCGTGCCCTCGCGGCGCACCCGCGACCCGGAGGAGGTCTCCGTCGGCTGGCAGATCGACGCCTACCACTTCGAGCTGCCGATCATCGCGGCGCCCATGGACTCCGTGATGAGCCCCGCGACCGCGGTCGCGCTCGGGAACCACGGCGGCCTCGGCGTCCTGGACCTCGAGGGCCTGTGGACGCGCTACGACGACCCGGAGCCCCTGCTCGCGGAGATCGCCGCGCTCGAGCCGCTCGAGGCGACGCGCCGCATGCAGGAGATCTACGCCGAGCCCATCAAGGCCGACCTCATCACCCAGCGGCTCAAGGAGATCCGGGCGGCGGGCGTGACGGTCGCCGGCGCGCTCTCGCCGCAGCGCACGCAGGAGCACTACCAGACGGTCGTCGACGCGGGCGTCGACCTCTTCGTCATCCGCGGCACCACGGTGTCCGCCGAGCACGTCTCCGGCGTCGCGGAGCCGCTCAACCTCAAGCGCTTCATCTACGAGCTCGACGTCCCGGTGATCGTCGGCGGCGCGTCGACGTACACCGCGGCGCTGCACCTCATGCGCACGGGCGCCGCGGGCGTCCTCGTCGGGTTCGGCGGCGGCGCCGCCCACACGACGCGCGTGAGCCTCGGCATCCACGCGCCCATGGCGAGCGCCGTGGCGGACGTCGCCGCGGCGCGCCGGGACTACCTCGACGAGTCGGGCGGCCGCTACGTGCACGTCATCGCGGACGGCGGCGTCGGGCGCTCGGGCGACCTCGTCAAGGCCGTCGCGTGCGGGGCCGACGCCGTGATGATCGGCGCGGCGCTCGCGCGCGCCGAGGAGGCGCCGGGCCGCGGGTGGCACTGGGGCTCGGAGGCGCACCACCCGCAGCTCCCGCGCGGCGAGCGCGTGAGCGTGGGCACCGCGGGCACGCTCGAGGAGATCCTCTTCGGCCCGGGCCGCCAGGCCGACGGGACGCTCAACCTCGTCGGCGCGCTGCGCCGCGCGATGGCGACGACCGGCTACTCGGACCTCAAGGAGTTCCAGCGCGTCGAGGTCGTCGTCTCGCCCTACCAGCCGCGCTGAGCCGCTCGATGACGGGACGGGTCGCCGACGGGCCGCGCCTCACCGGGCTCGACGCCGCGCGTGCGCTCGACGCCGCGACGCCGGTCGACGCCGTGGCGCGCAGCGGCGCGCTCGCGATCGGCGAGGTCGCGGACGACGAGGTGGAGGCCGTCGTCGCGCTGTGGCGCGAGTGCGGCCTCACGCGGCCGTGGAACGACCCGTACCGCGACGTCGCCGACGCGCGCCTCGGCAGCACGTCGACCGTGCTCGTGGGACGCGCGAGCGGCGGCGCGGACCCCGTGCCCGACGGCGCCCCCCGCGCGGGCGAGGTGGTCGCCACCGCGATGGCGGGCCTCGACGGGCACCGCGGCTGGCTGTACTACGTCGCCGTCGACCCGCGCCTGCGCGGCACGGGGCTCGGGCGCGAGATGGTCGTCGCGGCCGAGGCGTGGCTCGCGGCGCAGGGCGCGCGCAAGGTCCAGCTCATGGTCCGCTCGACGAACGCCGCGGCGCAGGGCTTCTACGCCCGCCTCGGGTACGCCGACCAGGAGTGCACGGTCCTGGGCCGGTGGCTCGACGAGACGTGAGCCGGCGCGGGAGCCCGACGTGACCGGTCCGGTGCCGTGGCGCCCCGCGCCCGCCGAGCTCGCGGCGCTCGAGGCCGAGCACCGCGAGCGCGTCGCGCGGCTCGACCCGTTCGTCGTCGTGCCGGACCTGGCCGCGGACGGCGCCGCCCCGGCCGGGCTGCTCGCGGTCCGTCTCCCCGACGGGTCCCGCGCGGCGGGCGTCGTGACGACCACCGACGTCGACGCGCGCTCGTCCGCGGCGACGTTCCGCGCGCTGCGCGAGCACCGGCTCCGGGCGCGCGCGGCCGGTCCCGACGTGACGGGCGCCGTCGCCGCGCTCCTCGACGTCTGGACCGGGCGGTACCGGCACGACGTCGCGCCGCGGACCGGTGCCCGCGCGCCCGTCACCGACCGCGTCGCTGCCGACCACGGGCCGGCGGGCGACGGGCTCGCGGACCACGGCCTCCCGGACGACAGGATCGCGGACCACGGCCTCGCGGTCGCGTGGCCGAGCCGCGACGTCGAGGCGGTCGCCGCGCTCGCGGCGAGCGGACTGCGCCCGTCGGCGCACCTCGCGGCGCGTCGTGGCGCGCGACCCCCGGCGGACGGCTCGTCGCCGGACGGCGGCCCGGTGCTCCGCGACGCGACGCCCGCCGACGTCGACGCGGTCCTCGCGCACCAGCTCGACGAGATCGCGCTCGACGCCCTCGTCGGTGCGGCGCGCGTGCGGCCCGGGGCGGCGGCCGCGCTGCGCCCGCAGGTCGCGGCGGCGGTCGGCCGGGAGGACTCCACGGTGCTGGTCGCGCAGGCGCCGGGCGCCGGCGGCGGGCGAGAGGTCGTCGGCGTCGTCGCGGTCGAGCCGCCGCGGCTCTCGCGCCCCGTCGCCGCCGCCGTGACGGGCGCCCCGGCGGCGTACCTCGTGCTCCTGCACGTCGGCGCGGCCGCGCGCGGGAGGGGGACCGGCACGGCGCTCGTCGACGCGGCGCTGCGACGCGTGCACGACCGCTGGGGGCCGGGCACGACGGTGCTCCTGCACCACGGCGTGCTCAACCCGCTCTCGGCCCCGTTCTGGGCCCGCCACGGCTTCCGCCCGGTGCTCACGACGTGGGAGCTCGCTGTCACCCCGACGACGTAGCCTGTTCCCCATGTCCAGCTCCTCGAGCACTCCCTCGAACCCCGCGGGCGCCGGCGACGACGCCGCCCTCGACGGGCTCCTCGACCCCGAGAACCCCGCCGCCACGTACGTCCTCGAGCCGGAGGTCGTCGCCCCGCTCGTCGCGCGTCTCGTCACGAGCAGCACGTCGGGCACGCACCGCTCGGTCCTGCCGTTCACGGGGGCGCCGCTCGCGTCGTTCCCGACGTCCTCGCCCGCCGACGTCGAGCGTGCCGTCGAGCGTGCCCGTGCGGCCCAGCGCTCCTGGGCGCGCGTGCCCGTCGCGGAGCGCGCGCGGGTCCTGCGCGACTTCGGCGCGCTCGTGCTCGCCGAGCAGTCCGACGGCCTCGACCTCGTGCAGATGGAGTCGGGCAAGTCCCGGCGCTCGGCGTTCGAGGAGGTCGCCGACCTCGCGATCCTCACGCGGCACTACGCGGTGCGCGGCCCGCGCTACCTCGCGGACCGCCGCGTCCCCGGGATGCTCCCCGTGCTCACCGGCACGCGCGTGCACCGCCGCCCGGTGGGCGTCGTAGGCGTCGTCGCGCCGTGGAACTACCCCCTCACGCTCGCGTTCGCGGAGGCCGTGCCCGCGCTGCTCGCCGGGAACGCGGTCGTGCTCAAGCCCGACCCGCAGACCACGCTCACCGCGCTGTGGGGAGCCGAGCTCCTCGAACGCGCCGGCCTGCCCGCGGACCTGCTCCTCGTCGTCGCGGGCGGCGGCGACGTCGGCGCCGCGCTCACCGACCACGTCGACCACATCGCGTTCACCGGCTCGACGGCGACCGGCCGCAAGGTCGCCGCGCGCGCGGGGGAGCGGCTCATCGGCGCGACGCTCGAGCTGGGCGGCAAGAACCCGCTCTACGTCGCGGCGGACGCGCACGTGCCGAGCGCGGCGCGCGCAGCCGTGCGGGCGTGCTTCGGCAGCTCGGGGCAGCTGTGCGTGTCCATCGAGCGCCTCGTGCTGCACGAGGCCGTGGCCGACGCGTTCCTCGACGAGTTCGTGCCGCTCGTGCGCGCGATGCGGCTCGGCGCGGGCCTGGACTACTCGGCGGACATGGGCTCGCTCACGTCGCAGGCGCAGCTCGACCGCGTGGTCGAGCACGTCGACGACGCCCTCGCGCGCGGCGCCCGCGTGCTCGCCGGCGGCGTGCACCGCGCCGACATCGGCCCGTTCTTCTACGCGCCCACGGTCCTCGACGACGTCCCGCACGACGCGCGCTGCGCCCGCGAGGAGACGTTCGGGCCGGTCGTGTCGGTCGTGCGGGTCGCGAGCGACGACGAGGCCGTGCGGGTCATGAACGACACCGAGCTCGGGCTCAACGCGAGCGTGTGGACCCGGGACGCCGCGCGCGGCCGCCGGATCGCCGCGCAGGTCGAGGCGGGGACGGTGAACGTCAACGACGGGTACTCCGCGGCCTGGGGCTCCGTGGGCGCGCCGATGGGCGGCTTCAAGGCGTCCGGGCTCGGCCGCCGGCACGGGCGCGAGGGCATCGAGGCGCTCACCGAGGCGCAGACGATCTCCGTGCAGCGCGGCGCCAACCAGGGCCTGAGCCTCGACACGCTCTACGAGCTCGGCGGCGAGCTGCCGAGCCGCGTGCTCACCACGGCGCTCGACGTCATGCGGCGGCTGCGCCTGCCCTGACGCGGGGCGTCCTGCCCGTCGACCCCGCGCCGTCGCGCCGTCGACCCCGCGCCGTCGCGTCGTCGCGCCCGCGGGGGGTCGGCGCCGTGCCCGCGCGGGGTCGGCGCAGGGCTCAGCGCAGGGCCGCGTCGAGGAGCGCCTTCGCCGCGGCCGGGACCTCGCGCACTCGGTACACGACGGCCTTCCACGGCTCGACGCTCGCGGCGCTCACGCCCACGCCCACGGCGTCGAGCCCGGCGACGCGGCACGAGAAGAGCGCGCGGGGCAGGTGGTACGTCTGCGTCACGACGACGGCGTCGGCGAACCCGAACTCCGCGACGGCCCGCGTGCACGTGGCGTGGGTGTCGAACCCCTCGCGGTCGAGGAGGATCGCGTCGTCGGGCACGCCGCGGTCGAGGAGCCAGGCGCGCATGGCCCCGGGCTCGTCGTAGTCGTCGTGCGCGTCGCCGCTCACGAGGACCACGGGCGCGACGCCGCGCGCGTGGAGGTCGGCCGCGGCGTCGAGGCGACGGCGCAGGTACGTCGAGGGCGTGCCGTCGGGGCGCAGCCCGGCGCCCAGCACGACGACGACGTCGCTCGCGGGGACGTCGGCGGGGTCGGCCACGTGCGCGCGCCCCACGCCCTGCACGACGAGGAACGGGACGAGCACGACGGCCGCGAGGCCCGCCGCGCCGAGGGCGAGCGTCCGTCGACGCGGTCGCCAGGGCCGGGAACTCCCTGCGGGACGGCCGCCGGGGAGGGTGCGGCCGCGCAGGCCTCGGACGCGGGGAGGGCGGGGGTCGTGCGGGGGCGCCTCGGTCACGCGCCGACCCTAGCGGCCGGGCGGGGGCGCGCGGGTCAGCCGCCGAGCGTGTCCAGCTCCGCGGCGAGGTTCGCCCGCGCGAGCTCCTCCCAGCGCGCCGCGGCGGTCGCCGTCCGGTAGAGCGCCCCCGCGTCGAGCAGGGCGCGCAGGACGGCGGCGCGCCCCGCGCGGAACGCCGCGTCCGGGACGTGCGCGTACTCGGCGCGCACCTGGCGCACGTAGCGCGCGTAGCGGTCGGGGGCGGCCGCGAGGATCGCGAGGTCGGCGTCGCTGACGAGCGCGCCCGCGGCGTCGCCCGGCGCGGGGTCGTGGTGCGTCGTGAGCAGCACGAGGCGCGCGACCTCGGCGACGGCCTCCGGCCCGAGGTGGGGGCCGAGGGCCTGCGTGGCCAGGGCGGCGGAGCGCTCCTCGTCGCGGCCCGCCTCGCCGTCGTGCACGGCGTCGTGGAACCAGAGCGCGAGCTGCGTGACGGACGGCGGGCCGGGCACCGCGGCGTCGGGCACCCCGGCGGGACGGTCCTCGAGCAGGGCGAGCGAGTCGAGGGCGTGCACGAGGTGCTCGGGGCCGTGGTACGCGCGGTGCGGCTCGTGCCAGCGGTCCACGAGGTCGCGGCCGACGTCGCGGGCGCCCGGCAGGAGCGCGTCCCAGCGGGCGAGGAGCGCGTCGGCCTTCGCCGCGCGGCGCGCGTGCCCGGGGACGCGCAGGCCCGACGCGGCGAGCCGGCGCGCGAGCTCGCGCCCGTCGACGGGGACGGCGCCGGCCGCGACGGCGGCGTCGTACCGCTCGGCCGCGAGGTCGTAGTGGTCGAGGTCGAACGCGCGCCGGCTCAGGCCGATCGTGTCGGCGAGGGCGTGGAGCTCGACGAGCGAGGCGTCGGACACGAGGTGGCTGAACAGCGTGCCGTGCGCGGGCCACGCGGGCGGGTCGACGTAGACGGTCACGTCCCGAGCCTAGGCGTGCCGAGCCTGTGCCTGCCGCCCGCCGAGCATGCGGCTGCCTCCCGTCCGGCGGTCGGGACGGGAGGCAGCAGCATGGTCGGCGCCGGGCGGCGCCGGGCGGTCAGGACGCGGAGGCGGTGCCCTCGACGACCTCGACGCACTGGCGCGCGATGGCGAGCTCCTCCATGGTCGGCACGACCATGACGAGCGTGCTCGTCCAGTCAGGGGAGACGACGCGCGGCTCGCCCGAGTCGACCGCGTTGCGGTCCGGGTCGACCGCGAGGCCGAGCGGCTCGAGCCCGTCGACGACGGCGGCGCGCACGTCGGCGTCGTGCTCCCCGACGCCGGCGGTGAACGCGACGACGTCCACGCGGCCGAGCACCGCATGGTAGGCCCCGACGTACTTGCGCAGGCGGTGGATGTAGACGTCGAACGCCTTCTGCGCGTCCTCGTCGCCCGCGTCGATGAGGCGCCGCAGCTCGCGGAAGTCGTTGACCCCCGAGAGGCCCTTGACGCCCGAGCGCTTGTTGAAGAGCGCGTCGATGTCGTCGATGCTCATGCCCGCGTTGCGCGCGAGGTGGAACACGACGGCCGCGTCGATGTCGCCCGTGCGGGTGCCCATGACGAGGCCCTCGAGCGGGGTCATGCCCATCGACGTGTCGACCGCGACGCCGCCGCGCACGGCCGACGCCGAGGCGCCGTTGCCGAGGTGGAGGACGATCGTGTTGAGCCCCTCGATGCGCCGGCCGAGGACGCGCGCGACCTTGCCGGACACGTACTGGTGGCTCGTGCCGTGGAAGCCGTACCGGCGCACGCCGTGCTCCGCGGCGACCTCGCGGTCGAGCGCGTACGTCGACGCCGCGTCGGGCAGCGTCGAGAAGAACGCGGTGTCGAAGACCGCGACGTGCGGGACGTCGGGCAGCAGGTCGCGCGCGACGCGGATGCCCGTGACGTTCGGCGGGTTGTGCAGCGGCGCGAGGGGGGACAGCTCGTCGATCTGCCGCACGACCTCGTCGTCGACGAGGACGGGCTGGGAGAAGATCGCGCCGCCGTGCACGACGCGGTGGCCCACGGCGTAGACGTCGGCCTCGGAGAGCGTCGGGCCGACCTCGTCGAACAGGCCGAGCGCGATGCGCAGCGCCTCGCCGTGGTCCGCGACGGGCTCCTCGCGCGTCGTCGTGTTGCCCGCGAAGCGGTGCTTGACGATGCCCGACTCCTCGCCGATGCGCTCGATCGTCCCGGCGGCGATCGCCTCGCCGCCCACGGGGTTGACGAGCTGGTACTTCAACGACGACGAGCCCGAGTTGAGCACGAGCACCGAGCCGTGCGCCCCGTACGCGCTGTAGGGGTTGGGGCGCTCGCCCTCGGGCAGGATCGTCATGAGGTGGCTCCGGCGGTGGTCGTGGCGGGGGAGTCGGCGGGCGCCCCGGCGGGCGTCTGCGCCTGGATCGCGGTGATCGCGACGGTGTTGACGATGTCCTGCACGAGCGCGCCGCGCGACAGGTCGTTCACGGGCTTGTTGAGGCCCTGGAGCACCGGGCCCACGGCGACCGCGCCGGCCGAGCGCTGCACGGCCTTGTAGGTGTTGTTGCCCGTGTTGAGGTCCGGGAAGATGAACACCGTCGCGCGCCCGGCGACGTCGGAGCCGGGCATCTTCGACGCCGCGACCGACGCGTCGACGGCCGCGTCGTACTGGATCGGCCCCTCGACGAACAGGTCGGGGCGGCGCTCGCGCACGAGCGACGTGCCGCGGCGGACCTTGTCGACGTCGGCGCCGGACCCGGACTCGCCCGTCGAGTACGACAGCATGGCGACGCGCTGGTCGACGCCGAACTGGGCCGCGGTCGCGGCGGAGGAGATCGCGATGTCCGCGAGCTGCTCCGCCGACGGGTCGGGGATGACGGCGCAGTCGCCGTAGACGAGCACGCGGTCCTCGAGGCACATGAGGAACACCGACGACACGACGGACACGCCCGGCCGGGTCTTGATGATCTCGAACGACGGCTTGATGGTGTGCGCGGTCGTGTGCTTCGCGCCCGACACCATGCCGTCCGCGAGGCCGAGGTGGACCATCATCGTGCCGAAGTACGACACGTCCTGGACGCGCTCGCGCGCCTCGTCGAGCGAGACGCCCTTGTGCGCGCGCAGCCGCGCGTACTCGGTCGCGAAGAGCTCGACGTGCTCCGGGTCGTGCGGGGACAGGACGCGCGCGGCGTCGATGTCGAGGCCGAGCTCGGCGGCGCGGGCGCGCACGCGCTGCTCGTCGCCGAGGATCGTCAGGTCTGCGACCTGGCGCCCGAGCAGGGTCGACGCCGCGCGCAGGATGCGGTCGTCGTCGCCCTCGGGCAGCACGACGTGCTTGCGGTCGGCGCGGGCGCGCGAGAGCAGCTCGTACTCGAACATGAGCGGCGTGACGACCTCGGGCCGCGGCACGTCGAGCCCCGCGAGGAGGGCCGTGCCGTCGACGCTCTGCTCGAACAGCGCGAGGGCCGTGTCGACCTTGCGCTGCGACTCCTTGGTGACCCGGCCGCGCGCCTGCGCCGCGGCGCTCGCCGAGCGGAACGTGCCGAGGTCGGTGCGGATGATGGGCAGGCTCGGGTCGAGGTCCGCCACGAGGCGGGCGGTCGACTCCGGCGGGAAGAACCCGCCGTTGAGGATGACGCCCGCGAGCGACGGGAAGCCCGACGCGGCGTGCGCGGCGAGCAGCCCGATGAGGATGTCGACGCGGTCGCCCGGCGTGATGACGACGGCGCCCTCGGTGAGGCGGTCGAGCAGGTGCTCGAACGACATCGCGCCGACGAGCAGGTCCGTCGCCTCGCGGGCGAGCAGCTCCTCCTCGCCGAACGCGAGCGAGCCGCCGACCGCCTCCATGAGGGTGCGCACGGTGGGCGCGTCGAGGAACGGGTCCTCGGGCACGGCCCAGCCGGGCAGACGCCCGTCGGTCGCCGTGCCCCCGCCGAGCGGGGCGCCGTCGGGGCCGAGGCCGCCGAGCAGCGCGCGCAGGGTGCCGAGGTCGTCGGGCGCGACGCGGTTCGCGACGACGCCGATGGGCTGGGCGTGCTGCGAGCGCAGCTCGGCGACGCTCACCTCGATGAGGTTCCCCACGGCGTCGGGCGTGCGCCCCTTGCCCGAGACCACGAGGAGCACGGGCGCCCCGAGGTTCGCCGCGACGCGCGCGTTGAACGACAGCTCGGTGGGCCCGGCGACGTCCGTGTAGTCCGTCCCGACGACCACCACGAAGTCGCACGTGCTCGCGACCTCGTGGTACCGCGTGACGATCCGCGACAGGGCGGCCTCCGGGTCGGCGTGCACGTCCTCGTACGTCACGCCGATCGCCTGCTCGGCGGTCAGGTCGACGCCGTCGTGCGCGAGCAGGAGCTCGAGCACGTAGTCCTGGACGTCCGGGCCCGCGGCCCGCGTGACCGGCCGGAAGACCCCGACCCGCTGGACCTTGCGGGCCAGCAGGTCGAGGACCCCGAGCGCGATCGTGGACTTGCCGGTCTCGCCCTCGGGCGAGGTGATGTAGATGCTGCGAGCGGGAACGCTCACTCGTTGTCTCCTCCTGTGTCCTGCACGGCGCCGTTGTACTGCGGGCCGCCTTCCTCGGTGCCGGTCTCGCCGACGTCCGGCCAGACCCAGTCGCGCACCTCGGGGATGTCCTCGCCGTGCTCGCGCGTCCACTGCCGGGCGGCGAGGCGCGCGTCGACCATCTCCTGGCGCAGGCCCGCGTAGCGCGAGCGCAGCTCCGGGACGCGGTCGATGACGTCGATGACGAGGTGGTACCGGTCGATGTCGTTGAGCATCGCCATGTCGAAGGGCGTCGTCGTGGTGCCCTCCTCCTTGTACCCGCGCACGTGGATGTTGGCGTGGTTCGTGCGGCGGTACGTGAGGCGGTGGATCAGCCACGGGTAGCCGTGGTAGTTGAAGATCACCGGCCGGTCGGCGGTGAAGAGCGTGTCGAAGTCCTTGTCCGACAGGCCGTGCGGGTGCTCGTTCTCGTCCTGCAGGCGCATGAGGTCGACGACGTTCACGACGCGCACCTTGAGCTGCGGGAGCCGCTCGCGCAGGATGTGCGCGGCCGCGAGCACCTCGAGCGTCGGGACGTCGCCCGCGCACCCGAGCACGACGTCCGGGTCCTCGCCCTCGACCTCCGTGCCGGCCCACTCCCAGATGCCGAGGCCGCGCGTGCAGTGCGCGATCGCGTCGTCCATCGAGAGGAACTGCGGGGCCGGCTGCTTGCCCGCGACGACGACGTTGACGTACTGGCGCGAGCGCAGGCAGTGGTCGTACGTCGAGAGCAGCGTGTTCGCGTCCGGCGGCAGGTACACCCGGACGATCTCGGCCTTCTTGTTCACGACGTGGTCGATGAAGCCCGGGTCCTGGTGCGAGAAGCCGTTGTGGTCCTGGCGCCACACGTGGCTGGACAGCAGGTAGTTGAGGCTCGCGACGGGCCGGCGCCACGGGATGTGGTTGGTGACCTTGAGCCACTTCGCGTGCTGGTTGAACATCGAGTCGACGATGTGGATGAACGCCTCGTAGCTCGTGAACAGCCCGTGCCGCCCGGTGAGGAGGTACCCCTCGAGCCAGCCCTGGCACTGGTGCTCCGAGAGCATCTCCATGACGCGGCCGGCGCGCGCGAGGTGCTCGTCGACGTCGGGGCCGTAGAAGTCGGCGTTCCACTGCTTGTCCGTCACCTCGTAGACGGGCTGCAGGCGGTTCGACGCCGTCTCGTCGGGACCGAAGATGCGGAAGTTGTCGGGGTTGAGGCGCACGACGTCCGTGAGCCACTGGCCGAGCACGCGCGTCGCCTCGGCGACCGCGCCCCCGGGGGCGGACACGTCGACCGCGTAGTCCCGGAAGTCGGGCAGGCGCAGGTCCTTGAGGAGCAGCCCGCCGTTCGTGTGCGGGTTGTCGCTCATGCGCAGCGTGCCGCGCGGCGCGAGCGCCGCGACGTCGTCCTGGAGCCGGCCGTCCTCGTCGAACAGCTCGTGCGCGCGGTACGACTCGAGCCAGCCGCGGAGCACCTCGAGGTGCTCGGGGGTGTCGCGGGCGCTCGCGAGCGGCACCTGGTGGGCGCGCCACGAGTCCTCGGTCTTCTTGCCGTCGATCTCCGGCGGGCACGTCCAGCCCTTCGGCGTGCGGAAGACGATCATGGGCCACGCGGGACGCTCGTCGTTCCCCGCCGCCGCGTCGGCCTTGATCTGCGCGATGTGGTTGAGGACCTCGTCGAGCAGCGTCGCGAAGCGGCGGTGCACCTCGAAGTGGTCCTCGCCGTCGAACCCGCCCGTGAAGAAGTACGGCGTGTGGCCGTAGCCGATCATGAGGTCGCGCAGCTCGTCGTCGCTGATCCGCGCGAGGACCGTCGGGTTCGCGATCTTGTAGCCGTTGAGGTGCAGGATCGGCAGGACGACGCCGTCGTTGCGCGCGTTGACGAACTTGTTCGAGTGCCAGCTCGTGGCGAGCGGGCCGGTCTCCGCCTCGCCGTCGCCGACGACGGCCGCGACGAGGAGGTCGGGGTTGTCGAACGCGGCACCGTACGCGTGCGAGAGCGCGTAGCCGAGCTCGCCGCCCTCGTGGATCGACCCCGGCGTCTCCGGGGCCACGTGGCTCGGGATGCCGCCGGGGAAGGAGAACTGGCGGAACAGGCGCCGCATCCCCTCGGTGTCCTGGGTGACGTCGGAGTAGGTCTCGGAGTACGTGCCCTCGAGGTACGCGTTCGCGACGAGGCCCGGGCCGCCGTGGCCCGGGCCGGCGACGTAGATCGTCGACTGGCCGCGCTGGGCGATCGCGCGGTTGAGGTGCGCGTAGAGGAAGTTGAGGCCGGGCGTCGTGCCCCAGTGGCCGAGGAGGCGGGGCTTGACGTCGTCGCGCGTCAGGGGGGTGCGCAGCAACGGGTTGGCGAGCAGGTAGATCTGGCCGACGGACAGGTAGTTCGCGGCGCGCCACCACGAGTCGACGCGACGCAGGGTCTCGTCGTCGAGGGGGGCGACCTCGGCGGGTCGCCAGGCGGTGGACTCGATGGCCGTGGTCGTGCTCATCTCACGCTCCTGCAAGGGGAAGGGTCCGTGAACGACTACGACTTCATACAACCGCATGAGACACGGCACTGCACGAGGTTGGGCGCCCGGCGCGGGTGTGACGTGCGTCGGGGGACCCCAGGAGAGGTCCAAGGTCCCGACGCCGCACCCCTCGCCAGGGACTCTCGTCCTCGCTATGCTCCTCGACGCGGGGATTCGTTCACGGTGCTTCCAATGTCGGATGCACGCGCGTCCCCGCAGATGGGGGTCCTCCATGAAGAACAGGCTCCGCTCCGCACTGCTCGCCACCGCGCTCGTCGCCGGGCTCGTCGCCGTCCCGGCGGCCGGCGCGTCCGCGGCCGGCTCCACCAGCGGGACGTTCACGTGCCCCGCCGGCCGCCAGGCCGTCGTCACGGCGAGCGCCACGTGGCACGTCCAGCTCACGGTGAACGGCGTCACCCGCAGCAAGTCCGTCGCCACCGGGGGCGCGGTCGTCACCATCGCCGCCGGCTCGGCGACGGCGAAGTACTCCGCGTACACGGGCGGCCCGGCCACCCGTCCGTCGATCTCCATCGACTGCCGGATCTGACGCACCGGCCGGGGCGGGCGGTCCGCCGCCCGTCCCGGCCCGGTCGGCCCGGGTCGGGCCGGGCGTCGTCCGACCTGGTGTGACCTTCGTCGGAGGGGCGTCCGGGATGCGGGACCTCGCGCGTCGCCCGGCTACCGTGGGGGCGTGCCCGAGCCCACCGCCCGCCGCTCGTTCTGGGCGGTCGCCCGCCAGCCCCGCATGATCGGGCTCCTCGTGCTGTTCCTCGCCGCCGCCATGGTGTGCGCGCGGCTCGGGGTGTGGCAGCTCGACCGCGCGCAGCAGCGCGCCGAGCTCGCCGCCCAGCAGGAGGCGGCCGAGGCCGAGGCCGCCGGGCCGGAGGGCCTCGGGACGCTCCTGCCGCCCCAGACGACGTTCCCCGGCGAGCTCGTCGGCCGCCAGGCCTGGGTCGAGGGCGAGTACGACGCCGACGGGCAGCTCCTCGTCGCCGGCCGGTCGCTCGACGGCGAGACGGGCTACCTCGTCCTCACGCCGCTGCACGTCACCGACGACGGCACGGGCGGCGCGTCGTGGGCGGACCTCTCGGGCGCGCCCGTGCTGCCGGTCGTGCGCGGGTGGGTCGCCACCCCCGACGACGCGACGGCGCTCGCGGTGCCCCAGGGCGCGGTGCGCCTCACGGGCTACCTCCAGGCGTCGGAGGCCGCCGGCGAGGCCGAGCTGCCCCCGGGGCAGACCGACGCCATCGCGACGGGCGAGCTCGTCAACGCGTGGGGTGGGCCGATGTACTCGGGCTACCTCGTGCTCATCGCCTCCGAGCCCCCGCAGGCCGCGCCCGCCGAGGGCGGCCCCGCGCCGCTGCCCCGCCCGACGATCGAGGGCGGCACGGGCCTCAACCTGCAGAACCTCTTCTACGCGCTGCAGTGGTGGGTCTTCGGCGGGTTCGCCGTGCTGCTGTGGATGCGCCTCGTGCGCGACGAGATGGCCGGCGGGAGGCGCAGCACGCGCGGGGACGACGGCGGCATCGCAGGCCTGCCCGGCGACGGCGGGACCGGCCCGGTCGCGACCGGGCCGAGCACGCCCGGGCCGAGCACGCCCGGGCCGAGCACGCCCGGGCCGAGCGCGCCCGGGCCGAGCGCGGCAGGACCGACCGCGACCGGGTCGACGACCTGAGTCATCCGCGCCCGGACGGGCCGGTCCTGAGGAGCGTCCGCGCCCGCACGGGCCGGTCGCGCCGTCGCGCCGGGCGCTACTCGCGCTGCCAGGAGTGCCACAGCCGGGCGTAGTCGCCCCCGGCCGCGACGAGCTCGTCGTGCGGGCCGATCTCGCTGATCCGCCCGGCGTCGACGACCGCGACGCGGTCCGCGTCGTGCGCGGTGTGCAGCCGGTGCGCGATCGCCACGACCGTGCGCCCCGAGAGCACCGCGTTGAGCGAGCGCTCGAGGTGACGGGCGGCGCGCGGGTCGAGCAGCGACGTCGCCTCGTCGAGCACGAGGGTGTGCGGGTCGAGCAGCACGAGGCGCGCGAGCGCGACCTGCTGGGCCTGCGCGGGCGAGAGCGCGTGGCCGCCCGAGCCGACCGCGGTGTCGAGGCCGTCCGGGAGGTCCTGGGCCCAGCCGCGCGCGTCGACCGCCTCGAGCGCGCCGAGCAGCGCGTCGTCCGTCGCGTCGACGTCCGCGAGGCGCAGGTTCTCCGCGAGCGTGCCCACGAACACGTGGTGCTCCTGGGTGACGAGCGCGACGTGCCGGCGCAGGTCCTCGAGCGGGAGCTCGACGAGCGGCACGCCGCCCACGGTGACCGACCCGCCCGTGGGCGGGTGGATGCCCGCGAGCATGCGGCCGAGCGTGGACTTGCCGGCACCCGAGGGCCCGACGACGGCGAGCCGCTCGCCCACGCGCAGGTCGAGGTCGATCCCGTGGAGCACGTCGTGCCCCTCGCGGTACGCGTAGCGCACGCCGCGCCCGACCACGTGCTCGTCCGCCGGGACCGCCGTGCCCGCCTCGCGGTCGGTCGGCACGAGCCCGACGCCCACGACGCGCGCGAGCGACACCGCCGCGACCTGGAGCTCGTCGAGCCAGAACACGAGGTCGAAGACCGGCCCGCCCATCTGGAACCCGAAGGCGGCCACGGTGGTCACGGTGCCGAGCGTCGCGTGCCCCTGCGAGACGAGCCACCCGCCCCACAGCAGCACGGCGATCGGCGCGATCGCGATGGCCGCGTCGAGCGAGGGGATGAGCCGCATGCGCAGACCGAGCGTGTACCTCTCGGCCGCGAACGCCTCGCGCAGGTCCTGGTCGACCCGGCGGCGCAGGCGGTCGCCGAGGTGCAGCGCGTCCGCCGTGCGGGCGCCCTCGACGGTCTCGGTGATCGTCCCGTTGAGCGCCGCGTACGCGGCCGACTCGCGCAGGTAGCCGGGCGTGGCGCGCGCGAGGTACCAGCGTGTCGCGACGACGACGAGCGGCACGCCGACCACCAGGCCGAGCGCGACGAGCGGCGCGGCGAGGAAGGCGGCGACGAACGTCAGCGTGATCGTCACGACGCACACGAGCACGCGCGGCACGCCGAAGCGCACGGCGTGCTGCAGCTTGTTCACGTCGTTGGTGGTGCGCGCGACGAGGTCGCCCGTCCCGGCGCTCTCGACGGTCGACAGCGGCAGCCGCGTCACCGTCGCCATGAAGTCCTCGCGCAGCTCGGCGAAGACCTCCTCGCCGAAGATCATCGACACGCGCTGCGCGAAGCGCGTCACGACGGCCTGCACCACGACCGCCGCGACGAGCAGGAGGACCAGGCGGTCGACGTGCTCGACCGTCGTGCCGGCCGTGACGTCGTCGACGAGGCCGCCGAGCAGGAACGGCCCGACGAGGCCCGCGACGGCCGCGACGGTGTGCAGGGCGACGACGCGCACGAGCGCCCTGCGGTGGCGCCGGAAGAGCCGCGCGGTGGTGCGCCGCACCTCGGCGGCGTCGGCGATGGGCAGCATCCGCGGGTCGGCGGCGGGTGCGGTCGGTGCGGTCACCGTGTCCTCCCTGCGGTCTCGTGCTGGTGGGTGGTCCCGGTCCCGTCGCCCTCACGCGGGGTCCCGTCGGGGGCGGGCCGTGCGGCGTCGTCCTCGGCCATGCTGCGCCCGACGACGGCCCGGTAGCGCGCGGCCCACGTGCCCTCGCGCGCGAGCAGCTCCGCGTGCGTCCCGCTCTCGACGACGCGACCGCCGTCGAGCAGGTGCACCTCGTCGAGGTGGTCGAGCACGAGCGGGCTCGCCGTGACGACGAGGGTCGTGCGGCCCCGGCGGGCGGCGGCCACGCGCTCGGCGATGCGCGCCTCGGTGTGCGCGTCCACGGCGCTCGTCGGCTCGACGAGCACGAGGATCTCGGGGTCGGTGAGCAGGGCGCGCGCGAGCGCGACGCGCTGGCGCTGGCCGCCGGACAGCGAGCGGCCCTTCTCGGGGAGCTCGCCGGCGAGGCCGCCGGGCACCGAGTCGAGCACGTCCTGCGCGTCGGCGGTGAGCACGGCCCGGAGCAGGTCCTCCTCGAGCGCGCGCCCGCGCGCGTCGAGCTCCTCCCCGAGCACGCCCGAGAAGAGGTGGCTCGTCGCCTCGGCGACGACGACGCGGTGGCGCAGGTGCTCCTTGTCGAGGTCGGCGAGCAGGGTGCCGCCGAGGCGCACCGGCGTGCCTGCCTCCGCCTCGTCGTCGAACCGGCCGAGCCGCGTGGCGAGCACCGCCGAGGCGTCCGGGTCCGCGCACACGAGCCCGACGACGCGGCCCGGCCGCAGCACGAGGCCGCTCGTCTCGTCGACGAGCTCGGCGCCCGCGGGCGGCTCGGCCGCGGGGCTCGACGCCGGCGGCGTCGCCTCCTCGATGCGCAGCACGTCGCGGATCTTGCCCGCCGAGATGAGGCCCCGGATGACGATCTGGGTCATCTGGGTCGCCATCTGCACGGGCCACGCGAGGAACGCCGCGTAGGCGTAGAACGTCACGAGCTGGCCCGCCGTGATGTCGCCCGCGATCGCGGCGCGCGAGCCGAGCCACAGGACCGCGGCGACGAGCAGGCCGGGGAGCAGCACCTGGAGGCCGTCGAGCCAGGACTGCACGGTCGCGACGCGCACGCCCTCGCGGCGCACGGCCTGCGACTGGCGCGCGTACCGCTCGGTGAAGACCTCCTCGCCGCCGATGCCGCGCAGGATGCGCAGCCCGGAGACCGTGTCCGCGCCGAGCGACGTGAGCCGCCCGGTCGCCTCGCGCTGGGCCGCCTGGCGCGACTGCAGCGGCTTGACGAGCAGGCCGAGCACGAGCGCGACGAGCGGGATGCCCAGCGTCACGACGAGCCCGAGCGTGAGGCTCTGCACGAGCATGATGGCGGCGACGGCGACGTAGGCCAGGACCCCGCCGGCGAAGCGCCCGAACATCGCGAACACCTCGCCGGTGCGCAGCGCGTCGTTCGCGACCGCGGCGACGACCTCGCCCGTCGGAAGCTTGCGCGTCACGGCGTGCCCCGAGCGCGCGGCCTTGTAGCCGACGAGCTGGGAGAACGCGAAGGCCGAGCGGATCCAGTTCTCCACGTCGTACCGGTGGCTCAGCGCGCCCGTCGCGACCATGACCACGGAGACGAGCAGCATGAGCCCGACCCACGCGAAGAGGTCCCGACCGAAGCCGTGCGCGAGCCCGCCGTCGATCGCGCGGCCGAGGAGGAGGGGGATCGCGGCCTGGCAGAGCATCGTGGTCGCGCCGACGAGCAGCGACGTCGCGAGGATGCCGCGCTGGCGCCACGCCTGCCACGCCAGCAGCCGTGCCGGCGTGGTGAGCGGAGGCGTCCCTGGGTCAGGGAGGGGGAGGGGTCGCACGGTGTTCTACCCTAGGTTCGGCGTCCGACACGGAGCCACGGATTTAGCCGCCCGCGGGGTGACGACCGCCACGCCGGGGCGCACGAGGTGAGGACTCTCCCCCCATGACCACGCAGGACCCCGCCCCCACCACGACCGCGCCGAGCCCCCAGGCCGCGCAGACGGCGATCCGCAAGGCGCGCGGCGCCCTCGCGCGGTACCGGGTCCTCGCGATCATCACCGGTGTCATGCTGCTCGTGCTGTGCGTCGAGATGATCGTCAAGTACGTGGTCGGCGAGTTCGTCGACGTCGAGCCGGTCATCCGCTGGGTCGAGTGGATCCCGTTCGCGCACGGCTGGATCTACGTCGTCTACCTCGTGACCGTCCTCGACCTGTGGACGAAGATGCGCTGGGGCTGGGGCCGGCTCGCGACGATGGTCTTCGCGGGCGTCGTGCCCGTGATGTCGTTCGTCCTCGAGAAGAAGGTGCACGCCGAGGCCGAGGCGAAGCTCGCGGGCCTGGAGGAGCGGTACGCGTCGTGACCGGCGCCGCGCCGCAGCCGCCCCTCGCGCCGCTCGTGGCGCCGGGTCGTGACCTCACGACCCCCGAGCTCGAGCGGTACGCGCGCCACCTGTCGCTGCCCGGCGTCGGGCCGGAGGGGCAGCGGCGCCTCGCGGCCGCGCGCGTGCTCGTCGTCGGCGCGGGCGGCCTCGGCAGCCCCGCGCTGCTCTACCTCGCGGCGGCGGGCGTCGGCACGGTCGGGATCGTCGACGACGACGTCGTCGACGCGTCCAACCTCCAGCGCCAGGTGATCCACGGCGGCCCCGACGTCGGGCGGCGCAAGGTCGACTCCGCGCGCGACGCGATCGCCGACGTGAACCCGCACGTCCAGGTGGTCGAGCACGCGGTGCGACTCGACGCGGGCAACGCCCTCGACGTGCTGCGCGGGTACGACGTCGTGCTCGACGGCGCCGACAACTTCCCCACGCGCTACCTCGTCTCGGACGCCGCCGAGGTGCTCGGCCTGCCCGTCGTCTGGGGCTCGATCTACCGGTTCCAGGGGCAGGTGAGCGTCTTCTGGGGCCGCCCGCGGTACGCGGACGGTGCAGACGGCGGCGGCGCTGGGGCCGGCGGCGTCGGGTCCGACGGCGAGGGGTCCGACGGCGAGAGCGCCGGCGCCGCGCGCGGCGTCACCTACCGCGACGTCTTCCCGGTGCCGCCCCCGCCCGGCGCGGCGCCCGACTGCGCGACGGGCGGGGTGCTCGGCGCGATGTGCGGCACCGTCGGGTCTGTCATGGCGACCGAGGCCCTCAAGCTCGTGACCGGCGCCGGCACGACCCTGCTCGGGCGCCTCGCCGTCTACGACGCGCTCGACCTCACGTGGCGCCAGCTCACCGTGCGCCCGGACCCGACGCGCGAGCCCGTCACCGCGCTCCTCGCGGGCGACGACGCGTACGCCGCGTTCTGCGGGCTCGGCCCGGCGGCGTCGGTCGTCGGGAGCGCCGCGGGGGGCGACGCCGGGCGCGAGGGCGAGGGGACGGCGCCGGGCACGGCGACCCCGCCGCGCGACGCCACGGCGCACGACGCGGCGGCCCTCCTGGCCGGCGGCGCGGCACCGCTGGTGCTCGACGTGCGCGAGGACTGGGAGGTGCAGGTGCGCCCGGTGCCCGGCGCGACCGTGGTGCCGAGCGGCACGTTCCTCGGCGGGCCCGACGCCGCGGCGGCGCTCGCGGACCTGCCCGTCGGCCGGCCCGTGCTCGTCGTGTGCGCGGTCGGCGCGCGGTCGGCCCGCGTGGCCGACGTCGCCCGGGCGGCGGGGATCGACGCCCGGTCCGTCGTGGGTGGCGTCCCGGCCCTCCTGGCCGAGGTAGAGCTCCGGTCCGCGAGGTAACGCCCTGGTCGGCGAGGTAGAGCCCGGTCGCCCGACCACGGCTCTCCTTCGGGGACCACGGGTCTACCTCGCGGGACCGGGGCTCTACCTCGGGGGACCACGGTTCAGCCCCGCGTGACCGCGGCTCGACCTCGCGGGACCGGGGTTCTGCTTCGCAGGGGGCCGAGCGTCAGAGGGCGAGGTCGAGGCGGCCCTGAGGGGAGGAGCTCGCGAGGGCGCCCTCGCGGCGCGGGATGCGCCCGGCGCCGGCGGCGAGGCGCCCCGACTCGACCGCGAGCCGCATCGCTCGGGCCATACGGACCGGGTCGGCGGCGCGCGTGACGGCCGTGGCGAGGAGCACGCCGTCGCACCCGAGCTCCATCGCGAGCGCGGCGTCCGACGCCGTGCCGATGCCCGCGTCGAGGATCACCGGCACGCGCGCGGCGGCGGCGATCGCCTCGACGTTGCGGGGGTTGAGGATGCCGAGACCCGTGCCGATGGGCGCGCCGAGCGGCATGACCGCGGCGCAGCCGACGTCCTCGAGCCGGCGCGCGAGGATCGGGTCGTCGTTCGTGTAGGGCAGCACGACGAACCCGTCGCGCACGAGCCGCTCCGCCGCCTCGACGAGCCCGACCGGGTCGGGCAGGAGGGTGACGTCGTCCGCGACGACCTCGAGCTTGACCCAGTCTGTGCCGCACGCCTCGCGCGCGAGGTGCGCCGTGAGCACGGCCTCGCGCACGGAGAAGCAGCCCGCGGTGTTCGGCAGGGCGCGGATGCCGAGCCGGTCGAGCAGGCCCCAGATCCCGGCGTCGGGCGACCCCTCGCCGCCCGCGCGGACCGCGACGCGGCGCATGGCGACCGTCGTGAGGGCCGTGCCCGACGCGACGAGCGCGTCCTCGAGCGTGAGCAGGTTCGCCGCGCCGCCCGTGCCCATGACGAGGCGCGAGCCGATCGTCGTCCCGGCGACGACCAGGGGATCGTCGGTGGTCGTCTGCGTGGTCATGGTCCTCCTCAGCCGCCCTGGACGGCGGTGACGATCTCGACGCGGTCGCCGGGCGCGACCACGGTGCGCGACCACGTGCCGCGCGGGACGACGGCGTCGTTGATCGCGACGGCGACGCCCTGCGGCGAGCCGTCGGTGACGTACGCGGGCACGAGCGCGGCGACGAGGTCCTCGACGCCGGTGCCCCGGTCGAGCGGGTAGGGCTCGCCGTTGACGAGCGCAGTCGGTGGGGTGGCGTCGGTCACGGGGTCGTCCTCCGGGTCGTGGTCGTCGGGTGCGCCGCGGCGGCGCGGGCAGGGGCGGCGCGGTCCGGGGCGAAGCGGTCGGGCCGGGCCGGGCCGACGACCGCCGCGGCGTCCGGGGGCAGGGCGGCGCCCGTGATCCCGGCGACGACGACCTCGGCCGTGAACGGCGCGAGCAGGATCCCGTTGCGCCCGTGGCCCGCGGCGACGTGCAGCCCCGGCACGGGCGTCGCGCCCAGCAGCGGCAGGTTGTCGGGCGTCGCGGGACGCGCGCGCGGCGTGACGTCGACGAGCGCCGCCTCGTCGATCCCCGGAAGGAGGGCGCGCGCGTCGCGCAGGAGCGCGAAGACGCCGCCCGCCGTCGCGCGGCGGTCGTCGGGGTTCTCCTCGGTGGTGGCGCCGACGACGACCTCGCGGTGACCGGCGCGCGGTCCGTCGGCGGCGGGGGAGCGCGGCACGACGTACACCGGCCGCCCCTGCACCACCCCCCTCACGACGTGCTCGAGCGCGAGGTCCGGGCCGGCGTCGAGGCGCAGCGTCTGGCCCTTGACGGGACGGGTGGGCACGCGGACCTCGGGGACGTCGGCGAGCAGCGACCCGGTCCGCCAGCCGGCGGCGAGCACGACCGCGCCCGCGCGGTGGACGTGACCCGCGTCGTCGCGCACACCGACGGCGCGGCCCGTGGCGTCGCGCACGACGCCCGTCACGGCGCGCCGCACGAGGCCGGCACCGGCCGCGGACAGGGCGGCGAGCAGCGCGGCGTGGGTCGCGCGGGGGTCCACGGCGTGGTCGTGCGGCGCCCACGCCGCGCCCGCGACGCGTGGCCCGAGGTGCGGCTCGCGGCGCCGCGCGTCGGCGGTCGTCAGCTCGTGCGAGGCGAGGCCGTGCGCGGCGTGCAGCGCGAGCACGCGGCGCACGAGCGCGAGGTCGTCCGTGTCGTAGGCGACCGTGAGCGTCCCCGCGGTCCGCAGCCCGACGGCCGAGCCCGTGGCGGCCTCGACGTCCGCGGCGAAGCGCGGCCAGGAGCGGGCGGCCGCCAGGTGGAGGCGCAGCGCGTCGTCCTCGCCGAAGTCGGCCTCCGTGACCGGCGCGAGCATCCCGGCCGCGGCGTGCGTCGCGCCGTCGCCGGGGGCGGGGTCGAGCACCGTCACGGCGAGGCCGTCGGCGGCGGCGCGCCACGCGACGGCGAGCCCGACGAGACCGCCGCCGACCACGACGACGTCGCGCGCGGCGTCGGGCGGGGCGTCGGGCACGGACGTCGCCGAGGACGCCGACCGGACGGCGGGCAGGGGGTTCATGGCGCTCCCTTCGCTGGCATGACCCAGATCAGGTTCGACGGTCGGCTCCTACGCCCTCTCAGCCCCGTCCGGGGCTCCCGTGCTGAGTGCCACAGTAGTGCGCGCCGACGAGACGGGTCGAATGGGGCGACACGGGGCGCGGTCTCACGATGTGGATGGTGGCGTTGGCTCAATGTCCCCTGGTGCACTCTCCCCGCGTACGACCGATGCAGGGGGCATTGATCTCTTCGTGCGCCTTTCTGTGTCTCCAGGTCAACGTCGACGAGCGGAGCACGAAGAATGCGAAGCGGAATGCAGCAACCTGGCCTGGGTCGCGGCTCGTGGCAGCGGTCGCGATGGCGGTCGGTCTCCCGCTGATCGGTGCTGTCGGCGCCTCGGCCTGGACGTTCGCGACCACCACTTCTCCCCAGGGGCCCTGTACGACGGGTCGTCTTTCGGCGATGAGGCCGGCGACATCGATCGATACGGCTTCAGCACCATCAGGATCGACGTGACGCTCAAGGATCCGGGGAGCGACGGGAACTCGGTCCACCGGCGGAAGAACGGCTGGAAGCCGGGGCAGGTTCGATGGTTTGCGAGCCTGCGTCCCGACATCTGCTCGACGAAGACGTCGTCGACGCTCGAGGCCGGCGCTGTAGGCACGCTGACATGACATCCGAGGCTGGAGAGGCATGCTCACACTGACGAAGATCGCGCACGGGTACAAGGACCGAGAGGTCCTGGTCGACGTCGACCTCGAGCTGGACGACGGCGTGACAGCGTTGCTCGGCGTCAATGGCGCGGGGAAGAGCACGCTTCTGGCCGTCGCCTCGGGTGGGCTCCGACCGCACTCGGGCTCCGTACAGGTCGCCGGATCAAACCTGTACGGAGCCCGGGCGGCCCGTTCCCACGGGCTGCGTCACGTCGCGCTCATGCCTCAGACGGCGGTGTTCCCCGGCTCGATGACGGTCGTCGAGGTCGTGGAGTACCTGACGTGGATGCGCGGGGTCCGTGCGCGAGAGGCCCGGATCGCAGCACGGGACGCCTTGCGACGGGTCCACCTCGAGGACAGGGCGACGTCTCGGGTCAAGACGCTGTCGGGGGGCATGCAGCGCCGGGTAGGGCTCGCGCAGGCGATCGCGTCCGGTGCCCGGCACGTCTTGCTCGACGAGCCGAGCACCGGCCTCGACCCGGAGCAACGGCGCGCGATGGTGACGATGCTGGCGGACCTCGAGGGCTGCGTGCTTCTGAGCAGCCACGTCATGGAGGACGTGCGCGACCTTGCTTCTCGCGTCGTCGTTCTCGACGGAGGTGGGATCGCGTTCGACGGGACGATCGAGACGCTCGCGGCTCTCGCTCCTCCCGGCGGGGAGAGCCGCGCAGCGGAGTCCGGGTTTCTCGCGGTGCTCTCCGGGGCGCGCGGTCTCGACCCGAGGGAGGCGTGAGAGCGACATGGCTTTCCGCCTGTGGTTCAGACGCGCCCATGGTCTCCTGTTCGTCGGCATGTTCACCGTTCTCTGCGTGCTGGTGGTCCTCTCTCGTGACGGGTGGCAGTGGCAGTGGTTGTGGGCGACCAGCTGGGCGGTGGGTTCGTCCATCGTGGTCGCTCCGGTTCTCGCCGGCTCCACGGCGTTCGTCGTTCAGCGCCGGCTTTCTCCGTCCGCGCGCATCCTGACGGCATCGTCACGCCGCGGAGTCTCCGGTGTCCTTCTCCTCGCAGCGGTTCCGTGGAGTGCTGCGGTGGTCGGCATCGTGGCAGGGCTCGTGGTGGTCGGAACGCGCACGAGCGAGGTAGCCGGACCGCCGCACATCCCCGGATGGATCGTCGGTCACGCACTCGTGGCGGTATCGACCGCCGGCCTCTTCGGCCTCGCGGTCGGCGTCTGGGTCCCGAACCTCGCGGCCGGACCGCTCGCGGCCGTGCTCGCCTACGTGGTCCCCATCGCCGTGCTTCCCCTCGGGGTCGAAGGACTCATGGCTGCAGGCGGATCGACCGGACCCGCGTACGGCATGGAACCGGAACCCAGGGTGCTCGGCACGATGATCGCCGTCAACGTCGCGCTGGGTGCTCTGTGCGTCGCCGTCGTCGTCGGGCGCCTGCGTCCTGTGCGGGGCACGTGGTGGTACCTCGCCGGTGCTCTGGGTGTCCTGCTCGTGACAGCGGGTGCGACGTTGTCCACCATGGACCCCCGGATGTCCTGGCTCCGGCCCGTCGAGATGGCCGATGAGTGCGTCGGTGACGCGACCCGGGTGTGCGGCCCTGCGGACTCGGTCGCCCTCCTGGAGACCGCGCAGCGCGACATCGCCGCGGCGCGCGAGGTGCTCTCGCGTACCGGGCTGGAGGCCGACGAGGCATACGTCTACAGCCCGGGACCCGAGGAAGCCGGTGCCGGGACCGGTGTGCTCTACGCGGAACCGCAGTCGATCGTCGATGGCCACCTCGGCGACTGGGACGTCGCGCTGACGATCGCGACACCTGCGGCCTGCGCGGAGTACTTCCACACCTCGCCCCCCGACGAGCTCCTTGCAGGTCAGGCGCGGTTGGCGTCCTGGGTCTCGGACGCGCTGGCCGGACGTGTGACGCAGGCCGACCGGGACGTCCTCACGACCTATGACGCCCTACGTGCCTGTGACGGCACATCACTGCCGGACTGGGCGTCGGGCGAGTGGTGAGCCTCCTTGCCGCGCACCGGTGGCGCGTCACCGGTGCAGCATGCGTGGCGCTCGCCCTGCTCGGCTATCTGAGCAGGACGGAGACGGTGACCGTTCCCTTGCTCCAGGAGCGCATCCCGGTCCGTGCGCTCGTTGCCGTCCTCGCCGCGGCCGTGGTCCTCACGCCGTTGTACGCAGCGTTCGGTGCGATCAGCCGCACCCTCGTCCGCGAGCCCGGGCTGCGCCCGCTGCGCATCGTGGCGGTCTTCGGACTGGGAGCGACCGCCGTCGCTCCGGCGCTGCTCGGCGAGGTCGTCGACGCGCCCTGGGCCGTCGTCGATCTCCGGCTCTTCCTCGCCCTGCTGGTGCTCGGCCTGGTCGGGGTCGTGGTGCTCGGGGACTCCGCAGGGCTGGTCGTCCTCGGGCTCGGCTTCCTCGCCCTGCTCGTCACGGCTGCGCCGGGAAGCTGGTTCACCGGCGTGCTGCTCGCCACGCCGACGGCCGCCCTCGGTGCGGCGACCGTGCCTGCCGCCATCGCGTACGTCCTCCGTGGACCGCGGGGACGCACGGTCGACGAGGAACGTTGACGAGCGGTTCGACCGACGCCTTCCGGTCGGCCCGTACACCCGTACAGTCGGGTCCCGTGACCATGAGCCCTCCCCACCGGGCGCGGCCCGCGCCGACCGACGCCCGCGACCGCCTCGCCGCCGCCCGCCTGTACCTGTGCACCGACGCGCGCGAGGAGCGCGGCGACCTCGAGGACTTCCTCCACGTGGTGCTCGCGGGCGGGGTCGACGTGGTCCAGCTCCGCGACAAGACCCTCGACGTGGTGCGCGAGCTCGAGCTCCAGGAGACCGTCGCGCGCGTCGCGGCGGAGCACGGCGCGCTGTGGGCGGTCAACGACCGCGCCGACGTCGCGGGGCTCACGGGCGCGCCCGTCGTGCACACGGGCCAGCGCGACCTGCCGGTCGGGGCGGTGCGGTCCCTGCTCGGCCCGGCGCCCGTCCTCGGGCGCTCGACGCACTCGGCCGGCCAGGCCGCCGCGGCGGAGGCCGACCCCGACGTCGACTACTTCTGCGTCGGGCCGCTGTGGGCCACGCCGACGAAGCCGGGTCGAGCCGCCGTCGGCCTCGATCTCCTGCGCGACGTCGCGGCGAGCGCCCCGACGACGCCGTGGTTCGCGATCGGCGGGATCGACGCTGCGCGCCTCGACGCGGTGCTCGACGCCGGGGCGTCGCGCGTCGTCGTCGTGCGCGCGATCACGCAGGCCGCCGACCCCGGCGCCGCGGCGCGCGACCTGCGCGCACGCGTCGTCGCGCGCTCCGGGGCGTGAGACCCGTGCCGGGAGGCCGCCGGGCGGCGACTATCCTGGACCGGTGACGTCACCCGCCACCGCTCCCGACACCCCCACCACCGCCCAGGTGGCCTCGACCCCGCGGCCCGTGCTCGTCGTCGACTTCGGCGCCCAGTACGCGCAGCTCATCGCGCGCCGCGTGCGCGAGGCCAAGGTCTACTCCGAGATCGTGCCCCACACGTTCACGGTCGAGCAGATGCTCGCGAAGGACCCGGCCGCGATCATCCTGTCCGGCGGGCCGTCGTCCGTGTACGCGACCGGCGCCCCGTTCGTCGACCCGGCCCTCTTCGAGGCCGGCGTGCCCGTCATGGGCATCTGCTACGGCTTCCAGGCGATGGCCAAGGCGCTCGGCGGCGAGGTCGCCCAGACCGGTCTGCGCGAGTACGGCGGCACCGAGGTCGAGGTGTGCGCCGCGGGCGTGCTGCTCGACGGGACGCCCGAGAACCAGACCACGTGGATGAGCCACGGCGACGCCGTGCACCGCGCGCCCGACGGCTTCGAGGTCCTCGCGACGTCGGCCGGCTCGCCCGTCGCCGCGTTCGAGGACCACGAGCGGCGCCTCTACGGCGTGCAGTGGCACCCCGAGGTGAAGCACTCCGCGCACGGACAGACCGTGCTCGAGCACTTCCTCTACGAGGGCGCCGGGCTCGCCCCCGACTGGACCCCCGGCAACGTCATCGCGGACCAGGTCGCGGCGATCCGCGCGCAGGTCGGCGACGCGCGCGTCATCTGCGGGCTCTCCGGCGGCGTCGACTCGTCGGTCGCGGCCGCGCTCGTGCAGAAGGCCGTCGGCGACCAGCTCACGTGCGTCTTCGTCGACCACGGCCTGCTGCGCGCCGGCGAGGCGGAGCAGGTCGAGCGCGACTTCGTCGCCTCGACGGGCGTGAACCTCGTGGTCGTCGACGCCAAGCAGCGCTTCCTCGCGGCGCTCGCGGGCCACAGCGACCCGGAGACGAAGCGCAAGATCATCGGGCGCGAGTTCATCCGCGTGTTCGAGGACGCCGCGCGCGACGTCGTCGCCGACGCGGGCGCGCACGGCGAGGAGGTCAGGTTCCTCGTGCAGGGCACGCTGTACCCCGACGTCGTCGAGTCCGGCGGCGGCGAGGGCGCGGCCAACATCAAGAGCCACCACAACGTCGGCGGCCTGCCCGACGACCTGCAGTTCTCGCTCGTCGAGCCGCTGCGCACGCTCTTCAAGGACGAGGTCCGCGCCGTCGGGCTCGAGCTCGGCGTCCCGGAGGAGATCGTCTGGCGCCAGCCGTTCCCCGGTCCCGGGCTCGGCATCCGGATCGTCGGCGAGGTCACGGCCGACCGCCTCGAGACGCTGCGCGCGGCCGACAAGATCGCGCGCGAGGAGCTGACGCGGGCCGGTCTCGACCGCGAGATCTGGCAGTGCCCCGTCGTTCTGCTCGCCGACGTGCGCTCGGTCGGCGTCCAGGGCGACGGCCGCACGTACGGCCACCCGATCGTCCTGCGCCCGGTGTCGTCCGAGGACGCCATGACGGCGGACTGGACGCGCCTGCCCTACGACGTGCTCTCGGTCATCTCGACGCGCATCACGAACGAGGTGAACGAGGTCAACCGCGTGGTGCTCGACGTGACGAGCAAGCCGCCGGGCACCATCGAGTGGGAGTGACCCCCGGCGCCGGTCCTCAGCGGCCGGCGAGGCGGGCGGCGCGCGCGTAGGCGTCCTCGACGTCGGCGAGCACGCGCGGCCACCCGGCCGACGACGGGACGTCGCGGTTGTGCGCGACGACCCGGTCGAGCAGCCCGTCCTCGGCGACGAGGCGCACGAGCGCGTCCGCGAACGCGGCGTCGTCGTCCGCGAGGAGGGCGTCGACGCCGTCGGTGAGGCGCTCCGCGACGCCGGACTGGGACCGAGTCACGACGACGAGGCCCGCGGCCTGGCCCTCGAGCGCGGCGATGCCGAACGCCTCCTCGACGGCGGGCGCCGCGAACACGTCGGCGCGCGCGTAGAGGCGCTTGAGCTCGGTCGCCGTGAGCCGGCCGGGGAGCGAGACGACGTCGCGCAGCCCGTGCTCGGCGACGAACCGGCGCGCCGCGTCGAGCTCCGGGCCGTCGCCGGCGACCGTCGCGTGCAGGGCGCCCGCCGGGACGCGCGCGGCGGCGTCGCGCACCGCCTCGAGCAGCGGCAGGACGCGCTTGCGCGGGGCGAACCGCGTCGCGGCCACGACGTGCACCGCGGGCCCCTCCATGCGCTCGCCGCGCTCGGTGCGCGGCACGCGCCACGCGTCGAGGTCGAGCCCGTTGTGCAGGACCGCGACTTCGCCGCGGTCGCCGACGATGCGGCGCAGCGGCGCGGCCGTGAGCTCGCTGACGGCCGACCACAGCACGGGCCAGCGCGACCAGCGCACCACGCGGTCGAGCGCGGCGAACGCGCGCTCGGCGCCGCCCCAGACCGAGTGGACCGTGAGGACGGCGGGCAGGCCCGCGCGCACGACCGTGCGCAGCGACGCCTGCGTGGACGGCGTGAGCACGCCCATGTGCAGGTGCACGACGTCGGGCCGCGCCGCGCGCAGCACGCGCGCCACGTGGTGCGGCGCACGGGGGTGCACGGGGTAGCCGCCCGGGATCCGCGCCGCGAGCCGGTGGACCGTGACGTCGCAGTCGCGCTCGGTCGTCACGCCGTGCGCGCCGGGCGCGGCGGGCGTCGTGCACACCACGGCGACGTCGTGCCCCGCGGCCGCCTGCTGCTGCGCCAGCCGGGCCACCTGGGTCTCGATGCCGCCGAGGAGGGGCAGGTAGCAGTCGGTGACGTGGGTGATGCGCACCGAGGCATCCTCCCACCCGCCCCCGGGGGTCGCCGACACGCGGCACCACCTGCGCCGACACGCGGCGTTTGCGCGGGCGCTCCTCGGCCCGGGTCGCTACGGTGGTCTCGAAATGGGTGGTTCGACCGTCCTGCGGCGGCCACGCCTCGCAGGCGGGGGCGCGCCGGACGGGCCAGGGTGGTCCTGACGAAGGAGAAGCGCGCCATGTCCAGCACGGTCACCGTCAGCCCGGCGAAGGGGGTCCGGGGCATCGGCCTCGTCTCCGTCATCGCCGGCATCGTCCTCCTCCTCGCGGGCATCGGCACGTGGATCGTCGTGTCGAACCAGCTGTCCGCCGAGAACATCACCGTCTCCGACGACGCGTCCTTCATGGCCGGTCGCCACGTGAACGGTCCCCTCACCGCGTACGCGCAGGCCGAGGTCATCAACAAGCACGCGCTCGAGGCGAGCGGCGGCCAGACGTACGCCGAGCTCGACCAGGACGACCCGACGCGCCAGACGGTGATGACCGCGTCGTTCCTGCGCGCGTCGCTGTTCACGTCCGTCGTGGCGTTCGGCGTGTGCGCGCTCGTCATCGGGCTCGGCATCCTGTTCATCCTGCTCGGCATCGCGCTGCGACGGCTCGCGGGCGGACCGAGCGTCGCCGTCGAGACGCCCGCGGCGTACACGTCCGGGGGCGACCTGTCCGACGTCGGGCGGCACTCCGCGCCCGCCGCGGCACCGGCGACCCCGACGCGGCCCGCCACGCCGCCCACGGCCCCCGAGGGCCCGGGACGCGCGTCCGCGCTCTCGACCCCGGCGGCCGAGGCCCGTGCCGCCGCCGCGGGCACCGCGGAGCCGACCGGCGCGACCGGCACGGGGACGCCGTCCGCCCCGGGGGCGAGCCCGGAGGCCGCGCCGCCGTCCACGACGCCGCCGCAGACCCCGCCGCAGACCCCGCCGCAGGAGCGCCCGGGCACCACGGCGGGCTGACCGGCACCGGGTGCCGCACCCCGCGCGCACCCGAGTCGTCCGTCCCGACGTCGGAGACCCGCGCCCGCCGAGTCGCACCGGAGGGCGTGTGCGGACCGCCGCCACGCGGACGAGCCGAGGGCCGTGACGAGTCTCGTCACGGCCCTCGGCGCGTCGTGTGCGGGCGGGAACCCTCAGCCGCGGCCCCTCCGCCGGGCGCTCGAGACGATCGAGCCGACGACGAGCGTCACGCCCGCGACGACGAGCACGACGATCGCGGCGAGGCCCAGGTCCACGTCGGCCCCGAGCGCGCCGGCCAGCACGGCCGCGCCCAGCGCGAAGACGACGAAGCCCCAGACGATCGTCGCGACGCGCGGGCCGCGGGGACGCGGCGCCGCGACGCCCTGGTCGGGTGCGCCGCCCTGCGCGGACGCCGCCGGGTGCGCGCCGTCCCGGTCGGTGCCCCGCGCGTCGTCCCCGCCGGTGCCCCGCGCGCCGTGGTGGGCCGGGCGCCCCGCGCGGGCGGTGCCCGCGGGCGTCGGGTGCTCGGTCGGCAGCACGAGGGTCTCGTCGGCCGCGGGGGACCCGGGCCCTCCGGCGGCCGCCGGGAGCGGCTCGGTGGGAGCCGCGGGCGCACCGAGCGGCTCGGTGGGCGTGCCCGCGAAGAGCTCGTCGTGCAGCGGGCGCGTGCCGCCCGGGGTGTTCTTCTCGTCGCTCATCAGTCCTCCTCGATCGTGACCTGGCCGGCGCCGACGACGACGTCGAGGACCAGCAGCGGCTCCTCACCGGCGCGGACCTCCGTGTTCTCGAAGGTCACGGGGCGCGTGCTCACGCCGCTGATCTCCCGGTCGTCGCCGTCGACGCGCCACCGCGCGCTCCCCGCGAGCACCTGGACGTCGGCGCGGACCGGGACGCCGTCGGGCACGATCACCGTGACGTCGCCGGCGCCGAGCTCCACCGGGACCTCGACCGGGGACGCCGCGGTCGCGTCCGACAGGTCCAGCGCCGACAGGTCGATCGTCGGGTCGCCCCAGCGGACCGCGAACCCGGCCTCCGCGACGTCGGGCAGCACGACGGTGTAGGTGCCGTCGGCGACGGTGCGCGCCTCGCCGGTGGCGATGAGGCGGGGTGCGTCGTCCTGCCAGGCCGCGACGGGGACGCCGACGAGCAGGCCGAGCACCGCCAGGCCGCCCAGCGCGCCGCTCGTGCGGCCGCGCAGGCCGCTGACGACGATCGCGAGCCCGGCGAGCACGACCGACCCGCCGACCCAGGTGAGGAACACGGGCCAGGGGAGCTCGCCCTGCCGGTCGACGACGAGGAGCAGCGCGCCGAGCAGGAGGCTCAGCCCGACGACGACCCCCACGGTCGCCGAGCCCGGGCCGCGGTGCCGCGGCGGCTTGGGCGGCCTCGGCGCGGCGGGCGGCGCCGGCGGGGCGGGCAGGGGCGGGACGGGCGCGGCGGGTGCCGTGGCCCCCGGTGACGCTGCGCTCGGGGCGGTGACGTACGGGCTCGTCTCCGCGGCCCACGACGGCGCGTCGGTCGTGGAGTACGCCGTGCCCGCCGCGTACGGCGGCACGGGGCCGGGGGTGCCCCACGGCGCGTCGGCGGTGCCGGGCTGACCCGTGACCGGGCCCGGCGCCGTCGTCGGCGCGGCCGGGCGGGGCGGCGTCGTGCCGGGCGTGCCGTCGCGGCGCAGGACCGAGACGGCGACCACGGCGACGACGACGATGGCCGCGACCCAGAAGAAGCCCGTGAGCCAGCCGAGGTTCAGGTAGTCCCACCACGACCACCAGCCGCCGCCCCACGAGAGCCCGACGACGACCATGGCGATCGCGCCGAGCATCGCGACGTCGAAGCTGCCGCGGAACGCCTCCTGGAGGTGGATGCGCCCGTCCTTGCGCTCCGGCAGGAGCGCCCACGCGGCGCCGTAGAGGACGAGCCCCGCGCCGGAGAGGAAGAACGTCACGAAGAGGATGCCGCGCACGAGCAGGGGGTCGATGCCGAAGCGCTCCGCGACGCCCGCCGCGACGCCGCCGATCCAGCGGTCGTCGGAGCGCGCGATGCCGACGCGGCGCACGGCGTCGAAGAAGCCGTCGGTGCCGGTGGGGCGCGCGGCCGCGGGCGGCACGCCCGGGCCGGGCTCGCCGGCCGGCGCGGGGCCGGGTGCGGTACCCGCGCTCGGTGCGGGGCCTGCGCTCGGTGCGGGGCCTGCGCCCGGTGCAGGGCCGGCGCTCGGCGCGGGGTCGCCGTCGGTGCCCGGCCCGGCCGACGGACCGGGACCGCCGGCGGGCGGTTCGGGAGGGAGGGGCGTTGTGCTCATGCCTCCATGCTGGTCCGCGCGACGGTCCGGGGGTATCGGGAGCCACCCTGAGCCGACCCTGAACCCTGCCCGGCGGCACCCTGGTTCCGGCCCCGGACGGCACCCGGGGGCCCCACGACGTGTGACGATCGGGGGGTGACCTCTCGACCTCCCGCCCCTGCGGCGGCCCGGACCGGGTACGCGGTGCTGCCCCTGCGCCGCCCCGAGCGCGGCCGCTGGGTCAGCGGCGTGTGCGCGGGGCTCGCGGCGCACCTCGACGTGCCCGTCGGGGCCGTGCGGCTCGTCATGGGCCTCCTCGGGCTCGCGGGCGGCGCCGGGATCGCGCTCTACGTCTTCTGGTGGCTCACCATCCCGCCCGGCGACCCCCGCGCCGCGCTCGAGGCGCAGCGGCCCGCGTCGCTCTCGCGCCTCGCGCCGCGGCTCCAGGGCCGCGTGTCGCAGCTGCCCGTGCGCGACGTCGCGATCGGCGTCGTCCTGCTCGGGGGCGCCGCGCTGCTCGTGGCGCTGCGCACCGGGGTCGACATCGAGGTCTCGTGGGTCATCCCCGTGCTCATCGCGCTCGCGGGCGCCGCGCTCGCGTGGAGCCAGCTCGACGCCGCCGAGCGGGGGCGGCTCGTGAGCCGCGCGGGCGGGCGCACGCCCGCGGGCGTCCTGCGGATCGCGGGCGGCGTCGTGCTCGTGCTCGTCGGGATCGTGCTGCTCGTGGGGCAGGACGCGCGGCCGTCGTCGATCGTGCGCGCGGCCGTCGCGTCCGTCGCGGTGCTCGGCGGCGTCGCGATCGTGCTCGCCCCGTGGTGGCTGCGGCTCGTGCGCGAGCTCGGCGACGAGCGGGCCGCCCGCGCGCGCGAGGCGGAGCGGGCCGACATCGCCGCGCACCTGCACGACTCCGTGCTCCAGACCCTCGCGCTCATCCGGGCGCGCGCGACCGACGCGGACACCGTCGCGCGGCTCGCCCGCGCGCAGGAGCGCGAGCTGCGCGAGTGGCTCTACGACGACCGGCCCTCGCCCGGCACGTCGCTCGCGGCGGAGCTGCGCGCGCTCGTCGCCGAGGTCGAGGACGAGCGCGTGGGCCGGCGTGCGGAGCCGCTCGGGGCGCCGGGCGACGGGACCGACGCCGGTCCCGTGGTCGTCGACCTCGTCGTCGTCGGGGACTGCGTGCCCACGCAGGAGACGGCCGCGCTGCTCCAGGCGACGCGCGAGGCCCTCGTCAACGCCGTCGCGCACGGCGCGCCGCCGTACTCGGTGTACCTCGAGGTGAGCGCGTCGGCGGTCGAGGTCTTCGTGCGCGACCGCGGCAACGGCTTCCGCATGCGGGACGTCGCGCCCGACCGGTTCGGGGTGCGCGAGTCGATCCTCGGGCGCGTGCAGCGGCGCGGCGGCACGGCCGAGATCATCAGCCGCCCCGGCTGGGGGACCGAAGTACGGTTGCGGGTGCCGCGCGGGGCCGCCCCGACGGAGCCCGTCGCGGCGCCCGCGCCCGAGAGCCTCGAGGAGACGACGTGACGACGATCCCCAGCCCGGCCGGCGGGTCCGCGACCGGACCCGTGCCGGTCGTCCTGGTCGACGACCACCACATGTTCCGCGCCGGGGTGCGCGCGAGCCTCGACCCGGCGCTCGTCGAGGTGGTCGGCGAGGCGGACTCCGTCGACTCGGCCGTCGAGCGCGTCCACGCGCTGCGCCCGCCCGTCGTGCTGCTCGACGTCCATCTGCCGGGCGGGAACGGGGGCGGCGGCGCCGAGGTGATCCAGCGCTGCGCGGACCTGCTCGCCGACGTGCGGTTCCTCGCGCTCTCGGTGTCCGACGCCGCGGAGGACGTCGTCGCCGTCATCCGCGCGGGCGCGCGCGGCTACGTGACGAAGGCGATCTCGGGTCCGGACCTCTCCGCCGCGGTCGGGCAGGTCGCCGGCGGGGACGCGGTGTTTTCCCCGCGCCTTGCGGGGTTCGTGCTCGACGCGTTCGGCACGGGCGCGGGCGACGTCGCCGTGCGCGACGACGAGCTCGACCGCCTCTCGGCGCGCGAGCAGGAGGTCATGCGGCTCATCGCGCGCGGCTACACCTACCGCGAGGTCGCGTCCGAGCTGTTCATCTCCATCAAGACCGTCGAGACCCACGTCTCCGCCGTGCTGCGCAAGCTCCAGCTCTCCTCGCGCCACGAGCTCACGCGCTGGGCGGCGCAGCGCCGCCTGCTCTAGCGGGCGCTCGGCGAGGACCGGCGGTCAGCCCTCCCAGGCGGGGGAGAGGGTCACGACGTCGCCGACGACGGTGACGGCGGGCGGGCGCACCCCGGCCTCGCGCGCACGGTCGGCGATCGTCGCGAGCGTGCCGACGGTCGTGCGCTGGCGCGGGCCGTAGCCGTCCTCGACGACCGCGACCGGCGTCTGGGGCGAGCGGCCCTGCGCGACGAGCGCGTCCGCCGTCTCCGCGAGCCGGGACACCCCCATGAGCAGCACGACCGTGTGGTCCGTCGCCGCGGGGACCGCGCCGACGTCCTCGTGGCCCGTCAGCACGGTGAACCCGCGCGACAGGCCGCGGTGCGTCACGGGGATGCCCGCGGCGGCCGGGACGGACACGGCGCTCGTCACGCCCGGCACGACCTCGACGGGGATGCCGTGCGCGCGGCACGCGTCGAGCTCCTCGCCGCCGCGGCCGAACACGTAGGGGTCGCCGCCCTTGAGCCGCACGACGCGGCGGCCGACGAGCGCGTGGTGCACGAGGATCGCGTTGATCTCCGACTGCGGCACGGGGTGGTGGCCGGGCGTCTTGCCGACGTCGACGACGACCACCTCCTCGCCCAGCTCGGCGAGCAGACCGCGCGGGCCGAGCCGGTCGACGACCACGACGTCCGCCTCGGCGAGCAGGCGCCGCCCGCGCACCGAGACGAGGCCGAGGTCGCCCGGGCCGCCGCCGACGAGCGCGACGGAGCCGACCGGGCGCACGAGGGGGGCCGTGACGGGTCCCGCGCTCGCGAGCAGGGGGTCGTCGTCGCGGCCCGACCCGCGCACCCCGCGCAGCGGGAGCTCGCCGGTCTCGAGCAGCACCGCGAGGGCGTCGCGCACGCGCTGCGCGCGGCGCGGGTCGCGACCGCCGTGCACGGCGACGCTCACCTGCGCGGCGGGGGCGGGGACGCCGTCCGCCCCGGCCTGGCCGGGGACGCTCGTCCGCGCGACGGCCGGGACCCAGGCCGTGCCGGCCTCGGCGTCGCCCGCCGTGACGCAGAAGACCCGGTCGGCCTCCGCGTCGGCGGCCACGAGGTCGTCGACCTCGCGGTCGCCCGTCGCGGTGTGGACGAGCCACGCGCCGTCGAGGTCGCCCGTGAGGTAGTCGCGGCGCACCCACCGCACGGCGCCCGCCGCGGCGAGCTCGGCGAGGTCCTCGCACACGAACGGCGCGACGACCTCGACGCGCGCGCCCGCGTCGAGCAGCCCGCGCGCACGCCGCGCGGCGACGGGACCGCCCCCGACGACCACGGTGAGCCGGCCCGCGACGCGCAGGCCGAGCGGGTACGTCTCGTGGACCTCGGCGCCGACGCCGTCCGCGTCGCTCGGCCGGGTGCTGCGGGTGCTCGTCATCTCGACCTCAGATCGTATACGCGCCGGGACGCTCGGCCGGGCGGCGGGCCGCCGCGAGGGCGTCGCCGACCATCCCGGCGGCGAGCGTGCCGCCGTCCTGGCCGTCGACGAGGAGGAACGCGCCGGTGCGGCGCGCGACGACGTACTCCTCGGCCGCGACCGGCGCCGCGAGGCGCAGCGTCACGCGGCCGATGTCGTTGAGCTCGAGGCGCTCGGCGGGCTCGAGCTCGGCGGTGTCGAGGTCGAGGCGACCGACGACGTCGCGCACCACGGCCTGCACCGTGCGGGTCGTGTGCTTGACGAGCACGCGCGAGCCGGGCAGGAGCGGGCGGTCGCCGAGCCACGCGACCGTGCCCTCGACGTCCTGCGTCACCTCGGGCGCGTCCTGGGCCGCGGCGATGAGGTCGCCCCGGGCGAGGTCGACGTCGTCCGCGAGGCGCAGCGTCACCGACTGGGGGGCGAAGGCCTCGACGAGCGGCTCGCCGCTCGCGAGCGAGTCGGCGGTGTCGATGCCGGCGACCGTCGTGCGCCGCCCCGACGGCAGCACGACGACCTCGTCGCCGACGCGCACGACGCCCGACGCGACCTGGCCCGCGTAGCCGCGGTAGTCGCGGTACTCCTCCGCCGCGGCGCCCTGCGGCCGGATGACGACCTGCACGGGGAACCGGAACCGCTCGGCGTCGGGGTCGTCGCCCGTCGGCAGCTCCTCGAGGAGCTCGAGCAGGCTCGGGCCGTCGTACCAGGGCGTGCGCGCGCTGCGGTCCACGACGTTGTCCCCGACGAGGGCCGAGACGGGGACGGTGTGCACGTCCGCGACGCCGAGCGCCGCGGCGGCGCCGCGGATGTCCGCCGCGAGCTCCTCGTAGCGCTCGCGCGCGTAGTCGACGAGGTCGATCTTGTTCACCGCGACGACGACGTGGGGCACCCGCAGCAGGCTCGCGACCGCGAGGTGGCGCCGCGTCTGCTCGAGCAGGCCCTTGCGCGCGTCGATGAGCAGCACGACGACGTCGGCCGTCGACGCGCCGGTCACGGTGTTGCGCGTGTACTGCACGTGCCCGGGGCAGTCCGCGAGGATGAACGACCGCCGGGCCGTCGCGAAGTAGCGGTAGGCGACGTCGATCGTGATGCCCTGCTCGCGCTCGGCGCGCAGGCCGTCGGTGAGCAGCGCGAGGTCGGCCGTCTCGAGCCCGCGGTCGCGCGAGACGCGCTCGACGGCGTCGAGCTGGTCCGCGAGCACCGACTTCGAGTCGAACAGCAGGCGCCCGACGAGCGTGGACTTGCCGTCGTCGACGGAGCCGGCCGTCGCGAGGCGCAGGAGCGTGCCGCGGCGGTCGTCGCCCAGCGCGGCGGGGCCGGCGGGGGCGGTGGTCGGGTCGGTCGTGGGCGTGCCCATCAGAAGTACCCCTCCTTCTTGCGGTCCTCCATGGCGGCCTCGGAGAGGCGGTCGTCGGCGCGCGTCGCGCCGCGCTCGGTGATGCGCGTCGCCGCGACCTCCGTGATGACGTCGTCGACGCCGGTCGCGTCCGAGCGCACCGCGCCGGTGCACGACATGTCGCCCACCGTGCGGTACCGCACCGTCTCGGTGCGTACCGACGCGGCCTCGGCGTCCGTGCGGGGCTGCGAGTACGGCCCGACGGCGAGCAGCATGCCGTCGCGGTCGAACACCTCGCGCTCGTGCGCGTAGTACAGCGCGGGCAGCTCGATGCGCTCGCGCGCGATGTAGCGCCACACGTCGAGCTCGGTCCAGTTCGACAGCGGGAACACGCGCACGTGCTCGCCCGGGCGGTGGCGGCCGTTGTACAGGTTCCACAGCTCGGGGCGCTGGTTGCGCGGGTCCCACTGCCCGAACTCGTCGCGCAGGGAGAAGACCCGCTCCTTGGCGCGCGCCTTCTCCTCGTCGCGCCGGCCGCCGCCGAACACGGCGTCGAACCGGTGGCCGGAGATCGCGTCGAGCAGCGGCTGGGTCTGCAGCGGGTTGCGCGTGCCGTCGGCCCGCTCGCGCAGGCGGCCGTCGTCGAGGTAGTCCTGCACGCTCGCGACCTCGAGCCGCAGGCGCAGGCGCTCCGCGGTCGCGTCGCGGTACGCGAGGACCTCGGGGAAGTTGTGCCCCGTGTCGACGTGCAGCACGGGGAACGGCACCGGGCCGGGCGCGAACGCCTTGACCGCGAGGTGCAGCATCACCACGGAGTCCTTGCCGCCGCTGAACAGCAGCACGGGGCGCTCGAACTCGGCCACCACCTCGCGGACGATGTGGATGCCCTCGCTCTCGAGCGCGTCGAGCTGGGAGAGCCGGCGCGCACCGGGCAGGGCGGCGGCGGGGACCGCGGCGCCGGCGGGCGAGCGGGTGGTCGTCAGGTCGATGGTCGTCATGCCCGTCCTCATCCGTGGAGTCCGCACTCCGTCTTGTCGAGCCCGGCCCAGCGGCCGGCTCGCGGGTCCTCGCCCGGTGCCACGCGCCGCGTGCACGGCAGGCAGCCGATCGAGGGGTACCCGTCGTTCAGCAGGGGGTTGAGGACCACCTGGTGCCGCGCGGCGTAGGCGAGCAGGTCGTCGAACGACCAGGCCGCGAGCGGGTTGATCTTCACGAGCCCGTTCTTCTCGTCGAACGTCACGAGCGGGGTGCCCGTGCGCGTGGGCGCCTCGTCGCGACGCACGCCCGTCACCCACACCGCGTAGCCCGCGAGCGTGCGGTGCAGGGGCTCGACCTTGCGCATCTGGCAGCACAGCCCCGGGTCGCGCCCGAAGAGGTCGGCCCCGTGCGCGGCGTCCTGCTGGGCCACGGTGAGCTCGGGCCGCACGTCGACGATCGTCACGTCCATCTGCTGCTCGACGGCGTCGCGCGTGCCGACCGTCTCGGCGAAGTGGTAGCCCGTGTCGAGGAACAGCACGTCGACCCACGGGATCTGCGCCGCCACGACGTGGGGGAGCACGGCGTCGGCCATCGAGCACGCGACCGCGACCGACGTGCCGAACTCGCGCGCCGCCCACGCCACGACCTCCTCGGCCGTCGCCTCGGGCCGCGAGGCGCCCTCGACGCCGGGCGTCCCGGCGCCGTGCAGGAGCTCCGCGCCGCGGCGCGCGACCTCGCGCAGCGCGTCGGGCGAGCGCTTCTCGCGGCCCTGGGCCGCCTGGCGCGCGCGCTCCGCGTGGTGCGCGGCCTTCGCCGTCTCGCGCTGCTCGGACCGCGCCCGGGCCGCGGCGCGCAGCGCGGCCAGCGGGTCGGTCGCCGTGCCCGACGACGCGGCCGGGGTGGTCGTCCCGCTCATCGCAGCGCCTCCTCGTCGGCACGGTGCGCCCACTGGGCGAACGTCTCGGTCCCGTCCTTGTCGGCCTCGTAGCGGCGCACGACGCGCTCGACGTAGTCGGGCAGGTCGGACGCCGTGACCTTGAGGCCGCGCACGGTGCGGCCGAGGCCGGCCTCGTCGCGGTCGTCGGACGCGAGGCCGCCGCCGAGGTGGACCTGGAAGCCCGGCACCTGCTCGCCGGCGTCGTCCAGGACGAGCTGGCCCTTGAGGCCGATGTCCGCCGTCTGGATGCGCGCGCACGAGTTGGGGCAGCCGTTGACGTGCAGCGACAGCGGCTTCATCCCGGACAGGTCGCCGAGGCGCTTCTCGAGCTCGTCGATCGTCGCGGTCGCGGTGTCCTTCGTGTCGACGATCGCGAGCTTGCAGTACTCGATGCCCGTGCACGCGATGGTGCTGCGGCGGAACGGGCTCGGGTTCGCGTCGAGGCCGTTGGCCTTGAGCGTCGACACGACGTGCTCGACGTGCTCGTCGGGGACGTCGAGCACGAGCAGCTTCTGGTGCGGGGTGAGGCGCACGCGGCGCGAGCCCACGGACTCGGCGAGGTCGGCGACGTTCTCGAGGATCGTGCCGCTCACGCGCCCGACGTACGGCGCCGCGCCGACGTAGTTGAGCCCGTCCTTCTGACGGTGCACGCCCACGTGGTCGCCGGGCACCGGCGGCTTCGGGGCCGGCGGGCCGTCGGGCAGGCGGTACCCGAGGTACTCGGTCTCCAGCACCTCGCGGAACCGCGCGGGCCCCCAGTCGGCGAGGAGGAACTTCAGGCGCGCCTTGTTGCGCAGCCGGCGGTAGCCGTAGTCGCGGAAAATCTGCACGACGCCGTGCCACACGTCCGGGACCTGCTCCTCGGTCGCGAAGACGCCGAGACGCTCGCCGAGGCGCGGGTTGGCCGAGAGCCCGCCGCCGACCCACACGTCGAACCCGACGCCGAGCTCGGGGTGGCGGTGGGCGACGAACGCGACGTCGTTGATCTCGTGCACGACGTCCTGGCTCGGGTGCCCGGTGAGCGCGGTCTTGAACTTGCGGGGCAGGTTCGCGAGCTCGGGGACGCCGACGTACCGCCGCGTGATCTCCGCGATCGCGGCGGTCGTGTCGAGGAGCTCGTCGGCCGCGACGCCCGCGACGGGGCTGCCGAGCACGACGCGCGGGACGTCGCCGCACGCCTCGGTGGTCTGCAGGCCGACGGCCTCGAGCCGGCGCCAGATCTCCGGGACGGCCTCGACCTCGACCCAGTGGAGCTGGATGTTCTGGCGGTCGGTGATGTCGGCCGAGTCGCGCCCGAACTCCTTCGAGATGCCGGCGACGACGCGCAGCTGCTCGGTCGTCAGCGCGCCGCCGTCGATGCGCACGCGCAGCATGAAGTAGCGGTCCTCGAGCTCGTGCGGCTCGAGCGTCGCGGTCTTGCCGCCGTCGATCCCGGGCTTGCGCTGCGTGTACAGGCCCCACCAGCGGAAGCGGCCGTGGAGGTCGTCGCCGGGGATGGAGTCGAAGCCGTCGCGCGCGTAGACGGTCTCGATGCGCTCGCGCACCGACAGCCCGCCGTCCTCCTGCTTCCACGCCTCGTTGGCGTTGAGCGGCTCGGTGCCGTCGACCTTCCACTGCCCGTTCGGGCGGGCGGCGCGTGCCGGGCGCTCGCCGGCGGGCCGTGCCGTCCGAGCGGGCCGCTCGGGTCGGGCCGGGGCGTCTCCTGCGCTGCCGGGCGCAGTCGTGGCCTGCGTCATCGGTGTTCCTCGTGTCCTCGTTCGGGGGGCGGGGACGCGCGACGGCGAGCGCTCAGCGAGGGTGCGAGTGGCTGAGGGACCGACGGCGCGCGCCGGTTCTCAGGGATTCTCGGGAGAGAGGTGCGAGCCGGGGGCTCGCGCTGAGTCGGGCGCGGTTCAGCGACAACAGCTGAGACACGTGTGCGCGCACGCCGGCATCCCGTGACGCGAGGTCACGAGGAGGGTGCGGGCAGCCGTGGTCATGCGCAGCACAGTAGCCCCCGCCGCGGGCCGTGGACACCCCTCGTCCGCATCGTGGGAAACCGGAAAGAGTAGACCGAATCGGTCAAGTTTTGCAAGCGGCGGCGCCCGGGGTGGCGACGGCCCGGCCCCGGCGCGCGGGCGCCGGCTCGGGACCGGGCGCAGATCACTTTGTGCATACTTTCACGACAGGGGTGTCAGCAAATAGCATGGCGGCATGGAGTTCCTCTACAACGTCTTCGTCGCGCTGCACTTCGTCGGGTGGGCCATCGTCCTCGGTGGCTACCTCGCCTCGCTCCGCTCGCCGGGGCTCTACAAGGGGGTGTTCCACGGCGCGCTCACCGCGCTCGTCGCGGGCGTCCTCATGGTCGGGATCCGGGAGATGGGCGACTTCGCCCCCGAGCTCGACATGGCCAAGATCGGCGTCAAGCTCGGGATCGCGCTCGTCATCGCGGTCCTCGCGTTCGTCGCGAAGCGCCAGGGCGACAAGGCGGCCGACGGCGCCGTCGCGCCCGGCGTCAAGCATGCCATCGGCGGGCTGACGCTCGTGAACATCCTCGTGGCCGTGTTCTGGAACTGACCCGCGCAGCCCTCGGAGCCCCGCGACGCCCGGCGTCGCGGGGCTCCGTCGCGCCGGGGGTCGCTCGTCGACGGGCCGGGTGTCGCGCGGTCGGAGCCCGTGGGTCGTTGACGAGGAACTAGGTGCATGGTCCACTAGTCGCATGGTCCTTCGATACCTCGTGCTCGGCCTGCTCACGGTGCGCCCCATGACCGGCTACGACCTCAAGCGCGCGTTCGACTCGTCCGTGCACCACTTCTGGGCGGCCGACCGGTCGCAGCTCTACCGCACGCTCGCCGCGCTCGTCGACGCGGGGCTGGCCGAGGTCCAGGTCGTGCCGCAGGAGAGCTACCCCGACCGCAAGGTCCACCGGGTCACACCGGCGGGGCGCGAGGCGCTGCGCGCGTGGCTCGCGTCCCCGCTCGAGGCGGAGGACTCGCGCGAGCCCTTCGTGGGGCGCGTGTTCTTCGCCGACCAGCTCGACGACGCGGGCGTCGCGGCGCTCCTCGCGGCCCGGCGTGCGCAGGCGGAGGAGGCGGTCGCGGCGCTCACCGCGGAGGAGGAGCGCGTCGCGGCGGTCGTCGCCGAGGGCGGCCCGGACGCCGAGCGCGTGCGCGGCACGCGCGGGCTCGCGCTGCGGCTCGCGACGCTCCGGCACGGCCTCGCCCACGCGCGCACCGAGCTCGCGTGGCTCGACGAGACCGAGCGCGAGGTGCTCGCGTGAGCGCGCGGGGCGCCGTCGGGCACCACCCGGCCGCGCGGGCCGGCGCGCCGGGGTCGGAGCGGGCGTCCGTCGTCCTGCTGCACGGGGGCAACGTCGCGTCGTGGATGTGGGAGCCGCAGGTCGAGGCGCTCGACGACCTCGACCTGTGGACCCCCGACCTTCCGGGCTTCGGCACGCGCTCGGACGAGGACGTCGCGTCGCTCGACGCGATGGCCGACGCCGTCGCCGAGCTCGTCGCGGCGCTCCCCTCGGGGCGCGAGGCCCACGTCGTCGGGCTCTCGCTCGGCGGGCTCGTCGCGCTGCGGGTCGCGGCCCGCCACCCGGGCCTCGTCACGTCGGTCCTCGCGTCGGGCGCCGTGGTCGACGGCGTCCACGGGGTCGCGGGCCTCGTCGGGCGCGCGCAGCTGCGGGTGTGGGACCGTCGCTGGTACTGGCACGCGCAGGCGCGCGCGATGCGCCTGCCCGCCGACGGGCGCGAGGCCTTCGTGCGCACGGGGCTCGCGATCCGGCGCGAGACGATGGAGCGGCTGCTGTCCGACGTCTACCGCGGGTCGTGGCCCGCCGGGCTCGGGTCGAGCGGCGCGCGCGTCCTCGCCGTCGCCGGCACGCGCGACGTGCGGGCCGCCCGCGCGGCCCTGGAGACCGTCGCCCGACGCGTCCCGGAGGCCGTCGTGCGGCTCGCTCCCGGCATGCACCACCACTGGAGCGCGGAGGACCCCGACCTGTTCAGCGCGACGGTCCGCGCGTGGGTCGTCGACGGCGTGCCCCACCCCGCGCTGGTGCCGCTGCCCGGGTGACGCGTGCGCCCCCGCGCCGTGCGAGGGTTGGCCCCGTGAGCGTGGGTGGAGAGGTCCTGGTCGGCCTGGCGATCCTGGTCGGCCTCGTGGGGATCGTCGTGCAGGTGCTGCCGGGCAACGTCCTCGTGCTGGGCGCGGTCCTCGTGTGGGCGATCGTCACGGGCGGCCCGGCGGCCTGGGTGTGCTTCGCGGTCGCCGCGGTGTTCGTGGTCGCGGCGGAGGCGGCGCAGTACGTGCTCGCCGGGCGCCACATGCGGCGCGCCGAGGTGCCGTGGTCGACGCTCGTGTGGGGCGGCATCGCGGGCGTCGTCGGGTTCTTCGTCATCCCCGTGGTCGGCCTGTTCGTCGGGTTCGTGCTCGCCGTGTTCGTCGCCGAGCTGCTGCGCCGCCGCGACCGGCGCGCCGCGTGGCGCGCGACCGTCGCCGCGATGCAGGCGACCGGCATCACGATCCTCGTCCAGCTGCTCGGCGGGCTGCTCGCCGCCGCGACCTGGCTCGTCGGCGCGTTCGTCGTCTGAGCCGGCCGCCGCGCGGCCGTGCGGGCCGCCCGCCCGTCAGCCCCCGGGCTCCATGAGGTAGAGCTGGTTGCCGTCGGCGTCGCGCAGCGCGAACATCGGCGGCACGCCCTCCCAGCGCAGCAGCTCGCCGACGTCGGCGCCGGCCGCGGCGAGCGCCGCGTGGTCCGCCGCGGCGTCGGACGTGAGGAGGCGCACGCCCGTGTCGACGCCGGGCTCGCGCGAGCCGTCCGTCGCGACGAGCGCGAGCGACGTCGTCGCGCCCGGCGGCGCGACCTCGATCCAGCGGAAGCCGTCCTGGAGCTCGCCGTCCATCCGGACCTCGCAGCCGAGCGTCCCGGTGTAGAAGGCGAGCGCACGGTCCTGGTCGGCGACCGGGATCGCGACGGTGTGCACGCCGACGAGATGGGTGGTGGTCATGTCGTCCTCCGTCCGGAGCGCCCTCGCGCTGCCCGTGCCCGTACCGACGGCCCGCGTGGCGCGAACTCATCGGTGCCGAGGTGTGGGTCCGGACGCCTAGGCTGGAGGGGCTATGGCTTCGCTCTTCGAGAACCTCCCGCTGCCCGGCCTCGACACGCTGTTCGACGGCCCGCGCGTCGACCACGGCGGCGAGTCGCGCCTGCCGCGGACCGCCCCGCGCTGGTCCGACGACGCCGCCGTCCCCGACGCCGCGGGCTCGCCCGCCGGGACGGGTTCGCCCGCCGGGACGGGCGCGGACGGCCCGGGGGAGCGGCGCGGCCGCTACGCCCACCTCGACCCCGACGCGCTCCTCGACGGGCTCAACCCCCAGCAGCGCGAGGCCGTCGTGCACGCCGGCGGGCCGCTGCTCATCGTCGCGGGCGCCGGGTCGGGCAAGACGCGCGTGCTCACGCACCGCATCGCGCACCTGCTCGCGACCGGCCGCGCCCGCTCGGGGCAGATCCTCGCGATCACGTTCACCAACAAGGCCGCCGCGGAGATGCGCGAGCGCGTCGAGCACCTCGTCGGACCGTCCGCGCGCAGCATGTGGGTCTCGACGTTCCACTCCGCGTGCACGCGCATCCTGCGCCGCGAGGCGAAGACGCTCGGGCTGCGGTCGAGCTTCTCCATCTACGACGCCGCGGACTCCCAGCGGCTCATCACGCTCGTCACGCGCGAGCTCGACCTCGACCCGAAGAAGTACCCGGCGCGGTCGCTCGCGAACAAGATCTCCGACCTCAAGAACGAGCTCGTCGACCCCGAGACGTACGCCCGGGACTCCGGCGCGCGCGCGACCGAGGACGGGCTCGCGGGCCACCCCGGGGCGCGCGGCCCGCAGGTGCCCGAGTTCGACCAGGTCCTCGCCGACGTCTACACGCGCTACCAGGCGCGGCTCGTCGCGGCGAGCGCGCTCGACTTCGACGACATCATCATGACGACGGTCAACCTGCTCCAGGCGTTCCCCGCCGTCGCGGAGCACTACCGCCGCCGGTTCCGCCACGTGCTCGTCGACGAGTACCAGGACACCAACCACGCGCAGTACGTCCTCGTGCGCGAGCTCGCGGGCGTCGGCAGCGACTCCGCCGCGACCGACCCCGCGACGAGCGGCACCGGCGCGGCCCAGGTGCCCGCGCTGGACCCCGCGGAGCTCACCGTCGTCGGCGACGCCGACCAGTCGATCTACGCGTTCCGCGGCGCGACGATCCGCAACATCCTCGAGTTCGAGGCCGACTACCCCGACGCGCGCACGATCCTCCTCGAGCAGAACTACCGCTCGACGCAGAACATCCTCTCCGCCGCGAACGCCGTCATCTCGCGCAACCCCGACCGCAAGCCCAAGCGCCTGTGGACCGACTCCGGCGCGGGCGCCAAGGTCATCGGCTACGTCGCCGACAACGAGCACGAGGAGGCGCGGTTCGTCGCCGAGGAGATCGACCGCCTCGGCGACACCGACGGCGTGCGCCCCGGCGACGTCGCCGTCTTCTACCGCACCAACGCGCAGTCCCGCGCCCTCGAGGAGGTGCTCATCCGCGTCGGCCTGCCGTACAAGGTCGTCGGCGGCACGCGCTTCTACGAGCGCCGCGAGGTCAAGGACGCCGTCGCGTACCTGCGGGCCCTCGACAACCTCGACGACGACGTCAACCTGCGCCGCGTCCTCAACGTGCCCAAGCGCGGGCTCGGCGACCGCGCGGAGGGCGCCGTCGCGGCGCTCGCGGACCGCGAGCGCATCTCGTTCGGCGCCGCCCTCGACCGCATCGACGAGATCCCCGGCCTCACGAACCGCACGCTCAACCCGCTGCGCGCGTTCGTCGAGCTCATGGCCGGGCTGCGCGAGCTCGCGGCCTCGGGCGCGACGCCGGCCGACGTCCTCGGCGCCGTGCTCGACCGCACCGGCTACCTCGCCGAGCTCCGCGCGAGCGACGACCCCCAGGACGCGACGCGCGTCGAGAACCTCGCCGAGCTGCACGCCGTCGCGTCCGAGTTCACCGAGCTCGAGCCCGAGGGCACGCTGTCCGACTTCCTCGAGCGCGTCTCGCTCGTCGCCGACGCCGACCAGATCCCCGACGCCGACACCGACGAGGACGCGGCCGACGAGGCGGAGGAGAAGGAGGACCCGGGCGTCGTCACGCTCATGACCCTGCACACCGCCAAGGGCCTCGAGTTCCCCGTCGTCTTCCTCACCGGCATGGAGGACGGCACCTTCCCGCACATGCGGTCCCTGCACGACGACGCCGAGCTCTCCGAGGAGCGGCGCCTCGCCTACGTGGGCATCACCCGCGCGCGCGAGCGGCTCTACGTGTCGCGCTCGGCGGTGCGGTCGGCGTGGGGTATGGCGAACGAGTTCCCGCCGAGCCGGTTCCTCGAGGAGATCCCCGAGGAGCTGTGGGACTGGCGACGCCGCGAGTCGAGCATGCAGACGCTGCGCGCCGGCGGGTCGGTCTGGGGGCGCGGGTCCGGCTCCGGATGGTCAGGCGGGCGTTCGGGGTACGGAGCGCGGTCCGGGGCCGACGACGCCGGGTCTACCATCCGCGGTCCTCGTTCCTCGGACCGCTCCCGCCAGACCCGCCACGACCCGGCGTCGTCGGCCCCGGCCCGCTCGTCGTTCGGGTCGCCCGGGCGCTCATCCGGGACCGGGACCGGGACCGGCGGGGCGACGTTCGGGTCGGCGACGCCGCGGCAGGACGCCGACATCCCGAGCCTGTCGCTCGGCGACAAGGTGACGCACGACGCGTACGGGCTGGGGACGGTCGTCGCGCTCGAGGGGGCAGGGCCGAACGCCGTCGCGAAGATCGACTTCGGGGCGGACGGGACGAAGCGGCTGCTCCTGCGGTACTCGCCCGTGACCAAGCTGTAGGCGACCGGCGATCGGCGACCGGCGACCGGCAGGCGCGGCCACCGTGGCCGCGGTGGCCGCCGTCGGGCGGGGTCAGGAGGCGGCGCGCCCGCCGTCGTCGGCGAGGCGGAGGTCCGCGAGGGCCGCGCGCAGGGCGGCCGGGTCGGCATCGGCCTCGGCGAGCGCCGCGGCGAGGGTGCGGTGCGCCGTCGTGCCGTCGACGCGCAGGAGGGCGAGGAGCACGTGGCCCGAGTCGATCGAGCGGGAGCCCTCGTGGATCGCCTCGCGCAGCGACAGCTCGAGGGTCTTCTTCGCGTCCTTCGTGAAGGGCACGTGGCCGCGGCGCCCGCCGCGGCGCGGGCGGTCCAGGGACCCCGGGCCGAACACGGCGTCGGTGCGGGCGCGCACGGCGTCGAGGTCGATGCCGAGCGCGGCCAGGGCGTCGGCGTCGAGGACGTCGTCCGGGTCCGCCCCGTCGGCGAGGCGGCCCAGCGCTGCCGGCGTGACGCCGGTCGCGGCGAGCGCGCGCGCAGCGGGCCCGGCGGGCTGCTCGGCGAGCGCGAGGAGCAGGTGCACGGTGTCGATCGACGCGGCGCCGTGGCGTCGCGCGATCTCCTGCGCACCGATGACGGCCGAGCGGGCGTCGGACGAGAAGCGTTCGAACATCATGACCTCCGGGTGCGGGACGAGCCGTACTTCTTGTGCACCGCCTGGCGGCTCACGCCGAGCCGCTCGGCGATGTCCTGCCACGACCAGCCGAGGCGGCGGGCATTCTCGACCTGCAGCGCCTCCAGGCGCTCGGCGAGCACGCGCAGCGACCGCACGGCGCGCAGCCCCACGTCGGGGTCGGTGCTGCCGGCGGCGTCCAAGTCGAGGTGGTCCATGCGTGTCAATGTAGGTTGACATTCTCTCGTTGTCAACCCATGTTGACGTCGGTGTCGCGCGGACGGGCCGCGAGCCGAGGGCGTCGCTGGGCTAGGGTCGTCCGGGCCGCGAGCGGCCGGCGCGCCGGGTGGGCCGGCGCCGCGCCCGGGGCGCGAGGGACGAGCAGCAGGGGAGAACCGCCATGTCCGGCACGGACCAGGGGACGGGCGCCGTCGGCGCAGCACGCCGACCGAGGCGGCAGGGTCGGCGGACCGCGGTCGCGCTCGTGGCGGGCACGGTCGTCGCGGGGCTGCTCGCCGGGTGCTCCGGCGCCGTCGAGCCGGAGCCGGGCGAGGCCACGACGACCACGCCGGCGCTGTCCACCGACCCGACGCCCGTCGTCGTGCCCGCGCAGTTCTACGGGGCCGAGGCCGACGTCAGCGTGGGCCCCGTCGCCGTGCACGACGGCCTCGCCGTCCTGCGCGTCGAGGTCCAGGGCACGAAGGGCGAGAGCGCCGTGCTGCTCGGGTCCGAGCTCGCCAACCGCACGCTGAGCCAGGACGAGTCCTTCTCGGGGGTCCGCCTCGTGGACCTCGACGCCGGGGTCGTGCGCGAGGCCGCGCACACCGGCGGCGGGTCCCCGGTGGGGCTGCTCGACGGCGGGTGGCAGGTCGGCGAGGGCAAGGAGCCCACGGTCGGGTACGTCGCGTTCGACCCGCCGACCACCGCGACGACGTCCGTCCTCGTCCCGTCGGTCGGTCTCGTCGAGGACGTGCCGGTCGTCGCCGCGGCCGACGCCGGCGACCTCACGGTGGCGCCCGCGGAGCTCTCGGGCGGCGAGGCGTCCGACGTCGTGGCGCCCGTCGCGTTCCTCGAGACCTACAGCACGCAGGCGTCCGGCGCCGTGCGCACGCGCCAGGACGAGGACACCGTGACGGTCGCCGTCGACTCCGACGTGCTGTTCGGCGTCGACTCGGCCGAGCTCGGCGCGGACGCCGACGGTGCGCTCGGCGCGGTCGCGGCGCAGGTCGCGCTCGCGGACGGCGGCGAGCTCGTCGTCGTGGGCCACACCGACGACGTCGGCGAGGAGGACGCCAACCAGGACCTGTCCGAGCGGCGCGCGCAGGCCGTCGCCGACCGCCTCGCGACGCTCGCCGACCTCGGCGCGCTCGACGTGCGGGTCGAGGGGCGCGGCGAGAGCGAGCCCGTGACCACCGAGGCGACGGACGAGGCCCGCGCGCTCAACCGCCGCGTGACGGTCGAGTTCACGCCCGCCCGGACCGAGGCCGCCGCGCCGCCCGCCGCCGCCCCCGCGCCGGGCGGCGTGCCCACCGCGGAGGGGCCGACGGTCCCGGGGCTCGGCGAGGCGACCGTGCAGCACGACGACGGGATCGGGGGCACGCACCCGCTGGCCGTCGCGCTCGTCGACGTGCGACGTGTCGGGAGCTACCTCGTCGGGGACCTCACCGTCCGTAACGACGGCACGGACTACGCGTCGCTCGTGACCGTGCTCGGCTCCGTCCACGACGGCCGCGGCGACCTCACCGGCGCGACGCTCGGGGCGGGCAACGTCACGCTGCTCGACGGCGGCACGCGCGTCTACCCGGCCGACTACCTCGTCGACCCCGCGCTCTACACGGACACGGTGCGCAACCCGCTCGCCGAGACGACCGTCGGCTCGCTCGACGCCGGGACGACGGTGCACGTCACCGTCGTGTGGCCCGACCCGGGCGGCGAGAGCGTCGTCGTCGACGTGCCGGACGGCACGGTGCCCGGAGCGACGGGCAGCTCGCCGGTGCGCTTCGAGGGCGTCCCCGTCACGTCCTGAGGCCGTCCGCCGCGCCGCGGCGCGCGTGACCAACGGAACACCGCTGGTCGCACGGTGTGCACGCGCCCGGGATAGGTCCCCTCGCCCGCGAGGGCTACCCTGTACGGGGATGTCTTGATGTCGAGACATCGGTCATGCCGCTCACGGCGCATCAGACGGAAGGACGCAGCAGGGTGGACCTGTTCGAATACCAGGCGCGCGACATCTTCGAGAAGCACGGCGTGCCCGTGCTGGGCGGGGTCGTCGCGACGACCCCCGAGGAGGCCCGCGCGGGCGCGGAGAAGCTCGGCGGCGGCACCGTGGTCGTCAAGGCCCAGGTGAAGACCGGCGGGCGCGGCAAGGCGGGCGGCGTCAAGCTCGCCCACTCGCCCGAGGAGGCCGCGGAGAAGGCGTCCGAGATCCTCGGCATGGACATCAAGGGCCACACGGTCCACCGCGTGATGATCGCCGCGGGCGCGCGCATCGCCGAGGAGTACTACTTCTCGGTGCTGCTCGACCGGGCCAACCGCTCCTACCTCGCGATGGCGAGCGTCGAGGGCGGCATGGAGATCGAGCAGCTCGCGGTCGAGCGCCCCGAGGCGCTCGCGAAGGTCGCGGTCGACCCGACGGTCGGCATCGACGCGGCCAAGGCTGCCGAGATCGTCGAGGCGGCGGGCTTCGCGGCCGACGTTAAGGACGCGGTCGCCGACACGATCCAGAAGCTGTGGACCGTCTACCAGGCCGAGGACGCGACGCTCGTCGAGGTCAACCCGCTCGTCAAGACCGAGGACGGCCAGGTCGTCGCGCTCGACGGCAAGGTGTCCCTCGACGAGAACGCCGGCTTCCGCCACGCGGAGCACGCCGAGCTCGAGGACAAGGCCGCGGCCGACCCGCTCGAGGCGAAGGCCAAGGAGAACGACCTCAACTACGTCAAGCTCGACGGCGAGGTCGGCATCATCGGCAACGGCGCGGGCCTGGTCATGAGCACGCTCGACGTCGTCGCGTACGCCGGCGAGGCGCACGGCGGCGTGAAGCCCGCCAACTTCCTCGACATCGGCGGCGGCGCGTCCGCGGCCGTCATGGCGGCGGGCCTCGACGTCATCCTCAACGACCCGCAGGTCAAGAGCGTGTTCGTCAACGTCTTCGGCGGCATCACCGCGTGCGACGAGGTCGCGAACGGCATCGTCCAGGCGCTCGCGATCCTCGGCGACGAGGCGAACAAGCCGCTCGTCGTCCGTCTCGACGGCAACAACGTCGAGGAGGGCCGTCGCATCCTCGCCGAGGCGAACCACCCGCTCGTGACGCTGGCCGAGACGATGGACGGCGGCGCCGACAGGGCAGCCGAGCTCGCCGCTGCCTCCGCTGCCGCCTGAGCCCGCCCCGACGATCCCGAGAGAGAACAGACAACAGACATGGCAATCTTCATCAACGAGGACTCCAAGGTCATCGTCCAGGGCATGACCGGCTCGGAGGGCATGAAGCACACGACGCGCATGCTCGCGTCGGGCACGAACGTCGTCGGCGGCGTCAACCCGCGCAAGGCCGGCCAGAGCGTCGAGTTCCCCGGTGACGTCACCGTCCCCGTGTTCGGCTCCGTCGCCGAGGCGATGGCCGAGACCGGCGCCGACGTCTCCGTGATCTTCGTGCCCCCGGCGTTCACCAAGGCCGCCGTCGTCGAGGCGATCGACGCGCGCATGCCGCTCACGGTGATCATCACCGAGGGCGTCCCGGTCGCGGACTCCGCCGAGTTCTTCACGCTCGCCCAGCAGGCCGGCGTGCGCCTCATCGGCCCGAACTGCCCCGGCATCATCAGCCCCGGGAAGTCGAACGTCGGCATCATCCCGGCGAACATCACCGGCCCCGGCAAGATCGGCCTCGTGTCGAAGTCCGGCACGCTGACCTACCAGATGATGTACGAGCTGCGGGACTTCGGGTTCTCGACGGCCATCGGCATCGGCGGCGACCCGGTCATCGGCACGACGCACATCGACGCGCTCGCGGCGTTCGAGGCGGACCCGGAGACCGAGGCCATCGTCATGATCGGGGAGATCGGCGGCGACGCCGAGGAGCGTGCCGCGGCCTTCATCCAGGCGAACGTCACGAAGCCGGTCGTCGGCTACGTCGCGGGCTTCACCGCCCCCGAGGGCAAGACGATGGGCCACGCGGGCGCGATCGTGTCCGGCTCGTCCGGCACCGCGCAGGCGAAGAAGGAGGCCCTCGAGGCCGCCGGCGTCAAGGTCGGCAAGACGCCGTCCGAGACCGCCGCGCTCATGCGCGAGATCCTCTCCTGACGCCGGGCGCCGCGCGCGCCCGACCCGTCCCCGACGCCCCGCTCCGCCTCCGCGGACGCGGGGCGTCGTCGTCCCCGGGCGCCGTCGGACCACGAGGACGGCGGGGCGGTGCGCGGCGGGTACGCTGGCGCGCCGGAGAGGTTCACCCGATGCACCCGTTCGATCGACGACGATGGGGACCATGAGCACCACCAGCACGACCCGCGGCACCGCACCGCGCACGGTGGAGGGCACGCGTCCGCCCGTGCCCCACGTCCCCCGGCGGGGCGTGTCGGGGGTCGTCGCCGCCCTCCAGGCGGTCGCGTTCTCGCTCGCGGTCGTCGTGCTGCCCGGCGTCGCGGCGTTCGTCGCGTCGTCGGACACGGGCTCGACCGCGGGCTGGGGCCAGTCCGTGACGGTCGCGGCCGGGCTGTGGCTGCTCGGTCACGGCGTCCCGCTCGTCGCGAGCGGCACGACGGTGACCCTCGTCCCGCTCGGCCTCACCGCGCTCGCGCTCCTGTGCGCGTTCGCGTCCGCCCGGCGCTCGGCGCACACCGCGACGTCCGCGTGGGTCGCGGGCACCGTCACGTACGCGGTCGCGACGCTCGGCGTCGCCCTGCTCGCCGGCACGACGACCCCGTGGGGCCTGGCCGTGGCCGTGGTCGGCGGCGCGCTCGTCGGCGGGCTCGGCCTCGGCGCCGGGATCCTCGCCCGGCCGGACGCGCCCGCCGCGGGCGCCCTCGCCGGCCCCGTGGACCGCTGGCTCCCGGCGACGGTGCGCCTGGGCCTGCGGGGCGCGCTCGTCGCGACCGGGCTGCTCGTCGCGGCGTCCGCCCTGCTCGTGGGCGCCTGGGTGGTCGCGGGCCGCGCGACCTCGGGCGACATCCTCCTGGGGCTCGCCCCGGGCCCCGTCGGCGGTCTCGTGCTCGGCGTGGCGCAGCTCCTCGTGCTGCCGAACCTCGTGCTCTGGGCGGCGGCGTGGCTCGTCGGGCCGGGGTTCGTCGTGGGGGAGGGGAGCACGTTCACCGCGTCCGGCTCCGACCCCGGTGCGCTGCCGGCGGTCCCGCTCCTCGGCGCGCTGCCGGACGACGCGTGGACCACGGCGCTCACGCCCTGGCTCCCCGCGCTCGTCGTGGCGATCGGCCTGGTCGCCGGGGCGTACGTCTGGCGGCGCCTGCCCGACGCGGTCGGTGCCGACGACGCCGACCCGGTGCGCTGGTCCGAGGTCGCCCTGGCGCTCGCGGGCCTCGCCGTGGGGGCGGGCCTCCTGCTCGGCGCGCTCACGTGGGTGGGGAGCGGCGCGGTCGGGCCCGGACGGCTGCAGACCGTCGGTGCCGACGCGCTCGTCGTGGGGCTCCTCGCCGCCGCCGAGGTGGGCGGCGGAGCGGCCGTCGCGCTCGTGTGCGGGCGCCTCGACGTCCTCGGCCGGCGGCACGGCCGGGGCGACGCCGCCGACGGCTGACGGACCCGTCAGGGCCGGGGTGCGATGCCCCCGAGGCGGTCCTCGATCGACTGCAGGCGCGCGCTCTCGCAGCGGTCCTGGGCGGAGACGGTGATCGCGCCGTCCAGGCACTCCTGGTGCGCCATCGCGACGTCCCACGTGACGAGCATGGCGACCATCTGGAACGACAGCATGACCGCGAGCCCGACGCCGATCGCGAGCGCGGGCACGAGCGCGCCTCGCACGCGCGCCCGCCACGACGCGACGAGCGCGCGCACGCCGACGACGACGGCCGCCACCGCCGCGGCGAGGCTCGCGAGCTGCCACGGGAACGGCAGGGTGCTCAGCACGATGACGAGGAGCAGCAGGAGCCCGAAGTGCAGGACCCGACGCGTCGCGAGGCGCGACGCCTCCGGGTCGACGGGCGGGGGCTCGGGCGGCGCGGCGGGGGGCCGCGGGGCCGGCGGGCCGCCGGGGCCCGGCCGACCGGGTTCCCCGCTCGGCGGTCGCGCGTCCTCGGGCGCGGGGCGCGGCGGCGCGTCCGGGCGGGGCGGTGCGTACGGGTTGCCCAAGGCGACTCCTCGGTAGCGGGCGGGCTCGGGGTACATTCTCTCCCATCGAGCGGGTCGCCTGCGGACCCGTCGCGCCCTCCCCGCCGTCCCCCTCAGGAGCACCGTGCAGACGCCGTCCGGCCACCTCGTCGAGTCCTCGTCCGCGGCGCGCGTCGTCGTCCTCGTGTCGGGGGCGGGCAGCAACCTCGCCGCGATCCTCGCCGCGCACGACGACGCCGCGTACGGCGCGCGCGTCGTCGGCGTGGTCTCGGACAAGCCCGCGGCGGGCGGCCTCGACCTCGCGCGCGACGCGGGCGTGGCGGCGGTCACCGTCGCCCCGGCGGACTTCCCGGACCGCGCGGCCTGGGACGCGGGCGTCGCGCAGGCGGTCGAGGTGTTCCGCCCCGACCTCGTCGTGCTCGCCGGCTTCATGCGCATCCTCGGGCCGGCGTTCGTCGGGCGCTTCGCGGGGCGCACGATCAACACGCACCCGGCGCTCCTGCCGTCGTTCCCCGGCGCCCACGGCGTGCGCGACGCGCTCGCCTACGGCGTGAAGGTCACGGGCGCCACGGTCCACGTGGTCGACGACGGCGTCGACACGGGGCCGATCATCGCCCAGGTCGCCGTGCCGGTGGAGGCCGGCGACGACGAGGAGAGCCTGCACGAGCGCATCAAGGTCGCCGAGCGCGCGCTGCTCGTGGAGACCGTGGGCCGCGTCGCGCGCGAGGGGCTGCGCGTGGACGGCCGCCGCGCCCTCGTCGGCTAGCCCTCCTCCTCCGGCTCCGCGGTCTCCTCCTCCGGCGCCGCGGGGTCGGGCGGCAGGTCGCGCGGCGCGAGCACCGTGAGCACCTGGTAGGTCGCGCGCGCCGCGTCGGGCGTCTCGCGCGCCTCGGCGAGCGATCGGTCCGACCACCGTTCGAGGACGGCCTCGATGTCGTGCGCCATGGCCGTGGCCTGCTCGGGCGTGAGCACGAGGGCGCTGATGGCGAGGATCCGGTCCTCGCGCGCGACGCCGGACTCGTTGGCCCGCCGGAACGTCTCCTCGGCCCACGCGAGGGCCGGGCGCACGACGTCGCGCACGGCGGCCGGCGTCCCCGGCTCGACCGCGTAGCTCCTCGCGACGTTCGTCCACACGCGGTCGCGGCGGTCGCGCGCGTGCTCGGGCGCCTCGACGATGAGCCCGGCCTTCGCGAGCACGCGCAGGTGGAAGCTCACGGCGTTGGCGGGCTCGCCCGTCGCCCGGGCGAGGTCGGCGGCGCGCGCGTGCCCGAGCACGGCGAGCTCCATGAGGATCCGCTGGCGCAGCGGGTGGGCGATCGCCCGCAGCGCCGCGGGCTCCTGGACGCGGAGGGTCTCGAGCACACCGCGAGGCTAGCAACGGACGCGCACGCGCGCGTGCGCACCGCCAAGTGCGCAACGACTATTGCGCAACTGTCGTTGCGGATCTACTGTTCCCCCATGACGACGCAGCGCGAGACCGCCCCCGACACCCGCCCGCCGGCCCCTGGCCCGTCGGCCGTTGTCCCACCGGCCGTTGTCCCACCGGCCCCCTCCCCGCCGGGGGAGCCCGCCGGCACCCCGGTCCCCGGCCCGACGCCGCTCCTGCGCAACCGCTCGTACATGCTCCTCATGTCGGGCCTCACGGCGGAGTCCCTCGGCGCGGGGATCGCGCTCTTCGCCGTGCCGCTCGTCGCGTACGGCCTCACGGGCTCGGTCGTGCAGGCGGGCGTCGTCGCCGCGGTCGGGCAGGTCGGCGCGCTCCTCGCGACGCTGCCCGCCGGGGTCGTCGCGGACCGCGTCGACCGGCGCCGCCTCGTCGTCGCGGCCGCCGCGGTCGGGACCGTGCTCTGGGCGACCGTCGCCGTGACGGCCGCGCTCGGCTCGCTCACCGCGTGGCACCTCGCCGCCGTGCTCTTCGGGGCCTCCGTCGTCGGAGCGCTCGTCGACCCCGCGACGAGCGGCGCCTTCCGGTCGGTCGTGCCCGTGCCCCAGCTGCCCACCGCGCTCGCCGCGGCCCAGGGCCGGGACGCCGCCGCGAGCCTGCTCGCCGGTCCCGTCGGCGGCGTGCTCTACGCGGTCGCGCACGCCGTCCCGCTCGCGGCCGCGGCGGTGGGGCACCTCGCGACGGCGGTGTGCACGTGGCTCGTGCGCGAGCCCCTCAACGGCGACGTCGCCGAGGCACGCGCGACCCGGCCCGTCGCGGCGCTGCGCGAGGGGCTGCGGTTCGTGTGGTCCGTGCCGCTGTTCCGCGCGCTCCTCGGGCTCTTCGTCGTCATCAACGTCGCGTTCGGCGGGCTCATGGTGGGCATCAACCTCGAGCTCGTCCGCACGGGCACGGCGCCGTTCCTCATCGGTCTCGTCGACCTCGCCGTCGGCGTCGGCGTCCTCGTCGGGGCCGTGCTCGCGCCGCGCCTCGTCGCGCGCTTCCGGGCGGGCGCGCTCGTCGTCGTCGCGCTCGGGGTCCTCGCCGCCGGCGCCGTCGTCATGGCGGTGCTCGGGTCGTACACCGGGTACCTCGTCGTGCTGCCGTTCGCCGTCCTGCTCGTCCCCGCCGTGAACGCCGGGCTCTCGGGCTACGCGGCGGCGATCACGCCGCCGCAGATGCAGGGCCGGCTCTCGTCCGTCATGGGCCTCACCGGCCTCGCCGCGGGCCCGCTCGTCCCGCTCGTCGGCAGCGGGCTGCTCGACCGGTACGGGGTCGGGGTCGCGCTCGCGGTGCTCGCCGGGCTCCTCGTGGCGACCGTCGCCGTCCTCAGCACCGTGCGCTCCCTCTGGCGCGTGGGCACGCCGGACACCTGGGCCCAGGACGCGCACGACCTCGCCGGCGCGGCCCTCGCGCCCGCCGCGGGGCCGGGGGAGGGCTCCGGCGACGCGCCGTCGGGCCGGTAGACTGGGTTCGGCCGCGACTGGCGAGGGTGGGAACGACCACCGGGGAGCGGCCGCAACAACCTGCTGGTGCGTCGACCGCCTGGGCGCCTGGGATCTGCCACTCGGCACCGCGCGCGCGTCCTGCCCGGACCGCACGGTGCACCGACCGCGACCCAGAGGAGCCCCTCGCATGTCCGCACCCACGGCCCCCGACGTCCAGCTCGCTGACGACGCGCAGCGCCCCGTCCGCCGCGCCCTGCTGAGCGTCTACGACAAGACCGGTCTCGTCGAGCTCGCCACCGCCCTGCACCGCGAGGGCGTCGAGCTCGTCTCGACCGGCTCGACCGCCGCGACCGTCGCCGCCGCCGGCGTCCCCGTGACCCGCGTCGAGGACCTCACCGGGTTCCCCGAGTGCCTGGAGGGCCGCGTCAAGACGCTGCACCCGCGCGTGCACGCGGGCATCCTCGCCGACTCGCGCAAGCAGGACCACCTCGACCAGCTCGCGCAGCTCGACATCGCCCCGTTCGAGCTCGTCGTCGTCAACCTCTACCCGTTCGCCGCGACCGTCGCGTCGGGCGCCGGGCCGGACGAGGTCGTCGAGCAGATCGACATCGGCGGGCCCTCGATGGTCCGCGCCGCGGCGAAGAACCACCCGAGCGTCGCGGTCGTCGTCGAGCCCGCCGCGTACGGCGCCGTGATCGACGCGGTGCGCGCGGGCGGGTTCACCTACGCCCAGCGCAAGGCGCTCGCGGCCGCGGCGTTCGTGCACACCGCGACGTACGACGTCGCCGTCGCCTCGTGGATGGGCAGCGTCGTCACGTCGACGGACGAGGTCGTGCGCGAGGACGGCTCCACGGCGCCCACCGGGTTCCCCACGTGGATCGGCGGCACGTGGGACCGCGCCGACGTGCTGCGCTACGGCGAGAACCCGCACCAGCGCGCCGCGCTCTACACGACCGGTCACGGCCCGAGCGGGCTCGCGCAGGCGACGCAGCTGCACGGCAAGGCCATGAGCTACAACAACTACGTCGACGCGGACGCCGCGTGGCGCGCCGCGCACGACCACGCCGAGCCTGCCGTCGCGATCATCAAGCACGCCAACCCGTGCGGCATCGCGGTGGGCACCGACGTCGCCGACGCGCACGCGAAGGCGCACGCGACCGACCCGGTCTCGGCGTACGGCGGGGTCATCGCCGCGAACCGCGTCGTCACGCGCGCCGCCGCGGAGCAGATCGCGCCGGTCTTCACCGAGGTCGTCGTCGCGCCCGGGTTCGAGCCCGGCGCGCTCGAGGTGCTGCAGGCCAAGAAGAACCTGCGCCTGCTCGTCGTCGACGGCGCGCCGTCCGCCACGGTCGAGAGCCGCCCCATCAGCGGCGGCCTGCTCGTGCAGAGCGTGGACCGCGTCGACGCCGTCGTCACCGACGCCGAGGGGACCGTGACGGGCGGGGACGACCCGCAGCACTGGACCCTCGTCACGGGCGACGCCGCCGACGAGGCGACGCTCGCCGACCTCGCGTTCGCGTGGCGCGCCGTGCGCGCGGCGAAGTCCAACGCGATCCTCCTCGCCGCCGACGGCGCCGCCGTGGGCGTCGGGATGGGCCAGGTCAACCGCGTCGACTCGTGCCGCCTCGCGGTCGAGCGGGCCAACACGCTCGCCGAGGGTGAGGAGCGCGCCCGCGGCGCGGTCGCGGCGTCCGACGCGTTCTTCCCGTTCGCCGACGGCCTGCAGATCCTGCTCGACGCGGGCGTGCGCGCGGTCGTCGCGCCGGGCGGGTCCATCCGCGACGCCGAGGTCGTCGAGGCCGCGACCGTCGCGGGCGTGACGATGTACTTCACGGGCACGCGCCACTTCGCGCACTGAGCAGGACCGGCCGCGGCCCCCGGGCCGCGGCCGGTGCTCAGGCGACGGCGTCGCGCAGGCGCACCGCCGGGTCGAGCGCCGCGGCGAGGTCGAGCCGGAACGGCGCGGGACGGTTCATCGCCTTGCGCACGGTGCCGACGTCGCGCGGCGAGTCGACGAGGAGCACCGCCCGCACCGGGACCGCGTGGTCGCCGTCCGGGCCGACCGCGGCCGCGCCCCCGGCCGGGACGTGGGCGGGGTCCACGTAGAGCGCGGCCCAGCCCTCGCGGCCGGACGGGCCGCCCGACGGGTCGCCGCGGAACAGCACCGCGTCGCCCGCGCGCGGCACGCCCAGCAGCGCGAGGTCGTGGCCGAGCTGCTGGGAGAAGACGTACGGCGCGTGGGCGGCGTCCGCCCCGTCGAGGCCGAGGAGGGCGCGCGCGGTCGGCTCGGGGTCGTGCAGCGCCGCGGACCAGTGGCCGCCGGGCACGGGCCCGAGCAGGGGGTGCTCGCGCGTCGCGCAGTCGCCGACCGCCCACACGCCCGGCACGCCCGGCACCGCGCCCGTCGCGTCGACGCGGACCGTGCCGCGCGCGTCGCGGGGGACGACCCCGTCGAGCCAGTCGGTCGCGGGGCGCGCGCCCACGGCCGCGAGCACGACGTCGGCGGGCACCTCGGTCCCGTCGGCGAGCCGGACGCCGTCCGCCCGCACCTGCACGACCGCGGTCCCGGCGACGAGGCGCGCGCCCGCGTCGTCGTACCAGCGCGCGAGGTGCGCGCCGACGTCGGGCCCGAGCTGCCGCTCGAGCGGCGTGCCGCCCGCCTCGACCACGGTGACGTCGGCGCCGGCGCCCGCGACGACGCCCGCGAGCTCCGCGCCGATCCAGCCCGCCCCCACGACGGCGAGCCGCAGCCCGGGCGCGACGAGCGCGCGCAGGGCCGCGGCGTCCTCGGCCGTGTGCAGCACGCGCGCCGCGTCCCACCCGGCAGGCCGCACGGGTACCGAGCCGACGGCGAGCACGACCGCGTCGGCGCGCACGGCGTCGCCCGAGCGCGTGGTGACCACGTGGCCCGCGGCGGGGTCGGCGGCGGGCGCGAGCGCGACCGCCGGGTCGGCGAGGCGCACGTCGTCCGCGAGCTCCTCGACGTCGATCCCCAGGTCCTCGGCGAGCCACGCGGGGCGCGGGCGGCTGAGGAGCTCCTTGGACAGCGGCGGGCGGTCGTACGGCGGCACGCCCTCGGCGCCGAGGAGCGTGATCCGGCCGGCGTGGCCGAGCTCGCGCAGGGCCGCGACGGTGCGCGCGCCGGCGAGTCCTGCGCCAACCACCACGACGGACGACGGGGCGGGGGCGGACGTCGGGACCGGGCGCACGGGGGACGGCATGAACGCCACGCTAGGGCACGACGGTAGGCTTCCGGACGTGGAACGAGGACGAGCGTGAGCGACGTCACGCACGGTACGGCGCCCCGGCGGACCCGCCCCGAGCTCGTCCCGTCGTGGCACCACGTGAACGACGACGAGCCGGGCGCCGCGTCGGCGTCCGACCCCGAGCAGCGCGCCGGGAGCGGCGCGGCCGTGCCCGAGCCGCCCGTGAGCCTCGCGCCGTCGCGGCAGCCGGCCATGTGGCTCGTGCTCGCCGGGGTCGCGGTCGCGACGGCTGTCGCCCTCCTCGTCGACGCGCGCGCGGGCTGCCTCGTGCTGTCCGCGGTGCTCACGGTCGCGGGCGCGTGCCGCGCGCTCCTGCCGGGCCCCGGGCCCGTGGGGATCACCGTCCGCTCGCGCGGCCTCGACGTCTTCTTCTTCCTCGCGCCCGCCGTGGTCCTCGCGTTCCTCGCGCTCACCGCGCCGGGCGTCGTGCCCGTCGACTGACGGCCCCGGCCGCGGGGACGACGGAGGGCCCGGTCCGTGCGGACCGGGCCCTCCGTGGTGGTGGGGTCAGACCTTGGGCGCCTGCGTGCCGTCCGTGTCGTCGGACGCCGGGCCCTCGTCCGTCGCGGGGGTCTCCGCGGCCGGGGTCTCGACCTCCTCGACGACCTCGGTCACCTCGACGACCTCCGTCTCGGCGGGCGTGACCTCCTGCGCCTCCGCGACGGCGGCCGCACCGGCGGTCGTGCCGGCGGCCGTGCCCGCGAGGCCCGCGACGCCCGGGGCGTCGAGGTCCTCGGTGACGACGACCTTGTCCTCGCCGAGCAGGTCGTCCTGCGCCGGCGCGAACGCGAACGCGCGGTAGAAGAGGCCGGCGATCGCGGCGCCGAGCAGGGGGCCCCAGAGGAAGAGCTGCCAGAACTGCTCGAGCGCCCACGGCTGGGCGAGGATCGCCGACGCGAGCGAGCGGGCCGGGTTGAGCGACCCGTTGGTGACGGGCGCCGCGACGAGCAGGAGTGCGCTGAGGGTCAGGCCGATCGCGAACGGCGCGACCTTGCTGTTCACGCGCTTGTCCGTCACGCCGAGGATGACGCCGACGAAGATCGCCGTGACGACGACCTCGACGAGCAGCGCCGACGCGAAGGAGAACTCGAGGTTGCCGCCCGTCAGGCCGGCGAGCGGCGAGTGCTCGCCGAAGCCGTTCGCGGTGCCCGAGAACACCGCGGCGCGCGTCGCCTCGGCGATGAGGCCGTTCTGCGCGAGCCACTCGAGCTGGGCCGCGCCCTGCGGCGTCGTCGCGAGCAGCACGAGGCCGGCGAGCGCCGCGCCCACGAACTGCGCGAGCCAGTAGGGGAGCACGTCGCGCCACGCGGTGCGGCCGCCGATCGCCGCGCCGAGCGTCACGGCCGGGTTGAAGTGGCCGCCCGAGACGTGGCCGACCGCCGCGATGGCGCCGGCGAGCGCGACGCCGCCCGCGAACGCGACGGGCAGCACGATGCCGGCGTTCGTGAAGCGCAGGTAGAGCGCGACGCCCACGATCGCGAGGACGAGGACGAACGTGCCGAAGACCTCGGCGCCCAGACGGGCGAGGAGGCCGGGCTGGACGACCGCGACGGACTCGGTCCGCGCCGCGGTGACGTCCTCGACGACGGGGTCGCCCGGCGCGCCGGGAACGGTGGTGTCCTGGGACATGATGATCCTGTCTGGTTCGGAGGGGCCCCGGCCCGCCCGAACCGTCCCCGGGACGGGGCGCGGCGCCGGCGGGACGTCCGGGACGACGGCACGATGCCGGGGCCAACTCCGGCATCTGTGCGCATCTTGCCACCGTTGCCCGGACGAAAGGTGGAGATCGGCCGAGGAAGGGCTGAGAGGGACCGGCCGTCTCACCACTCGGGACGCGGCGGATCTCCCGGCGACCACCGCGACGCGCGCAGCGCCCCGCTCCCGAGGGAGCGCGCAAAGTATCTTGACGTCGAGAAATCGAGTACCCTGGACGGCGGTCAGCAAACGCCCTCGCGCGCGACGGACAGACCGACGGGCCCCGCGCCCGCCCGGTGGCCGTCCGGTCCGGGGGCACCAGTCCCCGACAGTTGGAGCGATCTGCGCATGGGCAAGATCAAGGTCGTCAACCCGGTCGTCGAGCTCGACGGCGACGAGATGACGCGCATCATCTGGCAGTTCATCAAGGACCGCCTCATCCACCCCTACCTCGACGTCGACCTCAAGTACTTCGACCTGTCGATCCAGAACCGCGACGCCACCGACGACCAGGTGACGGTCGACGCCGCGCACGCGATCAAGCAGTACAACGTCGGCGTCAAGTGCGCGACGATCACGCCCGACGAGGCGCGCGTCGAGGAGTTCGGCCTCAAGAAGATGTGGGTCTCCCCGAACGGGACGATCCGCAACATCCTCGGCGGCGTCGTCTTCCGCGAGCCGATCATCATCTCCAACATCCCGCGCCTCGTGCCGGGCTGGAACAAGCCGATCATCATCGGCCGCCACGCCCACGGCGACCAGTACAAGTCGACGAACTTCAAGGTCCCCGGCCCCGGCAAGATCACGATGACGTTCGAGCCCGCCGACGGCTCCGAGCCGCAGAAGTTCGAGGTCGTGACCATGCCCGAGGAGGGCGGCGTCGCGATGGGGATGTACAACTTCAACGAGTCGATCCGCGACTTCGCCCGCGCGTCCTTCGCGTACGGCCTGCAGCGCGAGTACCCCGTGTACCTCTCGACGAAGAACACGATCCTCAAGGCGTACGACGGTGCGTTCAAGGACATCTTCCAGGAGGTGTTCGACGCCGAGTTCGCCGAGGCGTTCGCCGCGAAGGGCCTCACCTACGAGCACCGCCTCATCGACGACATGGTCGCCTCGGCCATGAAGTGGGAGGGCGGCTACGTCTGGGCCTGCAAGAACTACGACGGCGACGTCCAGTCCGACACCGTCGCGCAGGGCTTCGGCTCGCTCGGCCTCATGACGTCCGTCCTCATGACCCCGGACGGCCAGACCGTCGAGGCGGAGGCCGCGCACGGCACCGTGACGCGCCACTACCGCCAGCACCAGCAGGGCAAGCCGACGTCGACGAACCCCATCGCGTCGATCTTCGCCTGGACCCGCGGCCTCATGCACCGCGGCAAGCTGGACGGCACGCCCGAGGTCACCGAGTTCGCGCAGACGCTCGAGGACGTCGTCATCAAGACGGTCGAGTCCGGCAAGATGACGAAGGACCTCGCGCTCCTCATCGGCCCGGACCAGGAGTGGCTGACGACCGAGGACTTCCTCGCCGCGCTCGACGAGAACCTCAAGGCGCGCCTGGGCTGAGCCCTCGCTCCGTCTCGAACGGCGGCGTCCCTCCGGGGGCGTCGCCGTTCGGCGTTCCTGGGGTGCTGCGGGCGGTCGTGGTCGCCTTCCGCGGGTCTCCGAGGAGGAGGGCGCGGGGGTGCGACGGGCGGTCGTGGTCGCCTCCGCGGGTCTCTCCGAGGAGGAGGGCGCGGGTCTACCATCCGGCCGCTCGTGCCTCGCGGCCTCCCGCCAGACCCGCCACGACCCGCGCCCTCCTCCTCTCCGGCCCCGCTCCCGGTGCCGTCACCTCGCGCACGCGACCGGCCGACGCCTCCGCGCCCCCGGCCGACGCTGCTCGACCCGGACGCGCCGACTCGGACGAGCGGACTCGGACGAGCCGCCCCGGGGCGCGGACTCGGGCGCGCGCGCCGTCGCGAGGCGACCCGGGCCTGCCGCCCGAGGCGGCCTCGTGAGCACGTACGCAGGGCGAGACGACGCCGGACGGGGCGGGTTGCGTGCGAAGGGCGTCAGAGCCGCGCTGCGGGAGGCGAGACGACGGACCAGGGCGACGGCGCGGCAGCCCGAGCGCGCAAGCCGGCCCGGCCACCCAGGGTGACCCGACGCGGGCGACAACCGCCCAGGGCGACGGCGCGGAGGCGTCCCGTCCCCGCTGACCAGGGCCGGGACGGTGTGGGAGAGTGAGCGCATGACTTCCCCCGTGAACGTGACGGTGACCGGCGCGGCCGGTCAGATCGGCTACGCCCTGCTGTTCCGCATCGCGTCGGGCCAGATGCTGGGCCCTGACACCCCGGTGCGTCTGCGCCTGCTGGAGATCCCGCAGGGCGTGAAGGCGGCCGAGGGGACCGCGATGGAGCTGGACGACTGCGCGTTCCCGCTGCTCGCCGGCATCGACATCTTCGACGACCCGACGGCGGGCTTCGAGGGCACGAACGTCGCGCTGCTCGTGGGCGCGCGGCCGCGCGGCCCGGGGATGGAGCGCGGCGACCTGCTGGCGGCGAACGGCGGGATCTTCAAGCCGCAGGGCCGGGCGATCAACGAGGGCGCGGCGGACGACGTGCGCGTGCTCGTGGTGGGGAACCCGGCGAACACGAACGCGCTCATCGCGGCGTCGAACGCGCCCGACGTGCCGAAGGACCGGTTCACGGCGATGACGCGGCTGGACCACAACCGTGCGCTGACGCAGGTCGCGAAGCGTGCGGGGGTCCCGGTGTCGCAGGTGCGCCGCCTGACGATCTGGGGCAACCACTCGGCGACGCAGTACCCGGACCTGTTCCACGCGGACGTCGCGGGGACGCCCGGCGCGGAGCTCGGCGCGGACCGGGCGTGGCTCGAGCAGGAGTTCGTGCCGACCGTCGCCAAGCGGGGCGCGGCGATCATCGACGCGCGCGGGGCGTCGTCGGCGGCGTCGGCGGCGAACGCGGCGATCGACCACGTGCGCGACTGGGTCCACGGGACGCCGGAGGGCGACTGGACGAGCGCGGGCGTCGTCTCGGACGGGTCGTACGGCGTGCCGACGGGCCTCATCTCGTCGTTCCCCGTCGTGTCGCGGGGCGGGTCGTGGGAGATCGTGCAGGGTCTGGAGGTCTCGGACTTCTCGCGTGCACGCATCGACGCGTCGGTCGCCGAGCTGCAGGAGGAGCGCCAGGCCGTCGAGGAGCTCGGTCTGGTCTGAGCGGGCGCCGTCCGCCCCTGCGCGGGGGCGGACGAGCCGGGCGGGGGCGAAAATGCGTGCGAGGGTGTCGGTCCCGCGCCGTAGGGTCGTCGGGCCATGATCGACGTCCCCGCCACCTCCGGCCCCCCGACCCTGCCCGACGACCCGGCGCCGCAGGCGCCCGGGCGCGCCCTCGTGGACCCGTCCCGACGCCTGGGCTGGCAGCGCCTGCGCGGGCCGCTGGCGGCGGTCGCGCTCGTCGCGCTCACGCTCGGCGCGGTCGGGACGGCGCTGGGCACGGTCGTCGCCGGGTGGCTCGCGGACGACCCGACGACGGCCGCGCTCCAGCTCCTCGCGGCGTGCATTTTCGGCGCCGCGCTGCTCGACACGGCCGGGCAGGTCGTGTGGGCGGGCGTCGTCGACCGGGCGGAGGGGCGCCTGCGGGGCGACCTGCTCACGGCGGCGCTGCACCAGCCCCTCGCGACCCTCACCGAGCAGGCCGTGGGGGAGGTGCTCGACCGCGTCGACGACGACACGCACGCCGTCGGCACGCTCGTGCGGCGCCAGCTCTGGGGCGCGGGCCGCACGCTCGTGGGCGTGGTCCCGATGTGGGTCGTCGCGGGCCTGACCTGGTGGCCGGCGTGGCTGCTCTTCCCGGCGCTCGGCGCGCTGGCGGCGTTCCTCGTGCGGCCGATGCTGGGCGAGATCGCGCGGCGCAAGGTCGTCGAGGAGATGGCCTGGACCGACCACGCGGCCGTCTTCGAGGAGGCGGTGGCCGCACGCGACGACCTGCGCACGAGCCTCGGACAGTCGTTCGCGGTGCGGCGCCTCGCCGAGCGCTCGGCGGACGTGCACCGCCGGTTCGCCGCGGTGGTGACCGTGGAGGCGCGCATGCTGCGGCGCGCGGGCGTCGTGCTGGCCTCGCTGCTCGCGGGCGTCGCCGTCGCGGGCTCGGCGCTCGCCGTCGACGGCGACCTGGGCGTGGACCGCCTCGTCACCCTGTTCCTCGTCACGGCGCTGTTCGTCGGGCAGGTGGACAACCTCGTCCACCACCTGCCCGACATCCAGGAGGGCGTCGGCGCGCTGACGCGCCTGCGCCAGATGCTGTCGGTCGTGCCGGAGCCGTCGGGCGGCGCCCCGGTGCCGGACGGCCCGGTCGGCATCGAGCTGCGCGACCTGCACTTCTCCTACGCCGAGGGCACCTTCGCCCTGGACGGCGTGAGCCTGCGCGTGCCGGCGGGGGAGACGGTCGCGCTCGTGGGCCGCACGGGCTCGGGGAAGTCGACCCTGGCGTCGCTGCTCTCGCGCGCGGTGGAGCCGCCGCGCGGCGCCGTCCTCCTCGGCGGCGCCGACGTCCGCGACCTCGACCTGCAGGCGCTGCGCGCCGCGGTCGGCGTCGTGACCCAGCGCACGGAGATCCTCGCCGGGACCCTCGCGGAGAACGTGGCGCTCTTCGCCGACGTGCCGCGCGCGGACGTCGAGGCGGCGGTGCGCGAGCTGCGCCTGGAGGAGTGGGTGGCCGGGCTGCCCGACGGCCTCGACACGCTCCTCGGCCCGGGCGGCACGTCGTTGTCCGCGGGCGAGGAGCAGCTCGTCGCGTTCGCGCGGCTGCTGGTCCGCGACGTCCAGGTCGTCGTGCTCGACGAGGCGACGGCGCGCATGGACCCCCTCACGGAGTCGCGCGTCGTCGCGGCGTCGGAGCGGCTGCTCGCGGGGCGCACGGGCGTCCTCGTGGCGCACCGCCTGACGACGGTCGAGCGCGCCGAGCACGTCGTCGTGCTCGACCACGGCCGCGTCGTGCAGCAGGGCCCGCAGGGGGAGCTCGCGCGGGTCCCGGGCCCGTACCGGTCGCTGCTCGACGCGAGCGTCGCCCAGGCGGGCCTCGACGTGGCCCCGGCGCGCGCGTCCGACGAGCCGGAGAACACGCCGACGACCACCCCGTCGTCGGGCACCTCGGCGAGCACCGCCCCGGCGGGCACCGCGGCGTCGGTCGTCGTGCCGTCGGTCCCGGCGCCGGAGGAGTCCGTGGGCGCGCGCCGCCGCCGCGGCACGCCGCCCGACCTGCCGGACCCGGGCGACGGGCCGAGCCTGGCCCGGGGCGTCCTGCACGCGCTCGTCGTGCGCCCGGCGTGGGGTCTCGTGGGCGCGGGGCTGTTCCTCGTCGCGAGCCTCTTCTCCGCGCAGGGAGCGGTCACCGGGTACCTGTGGGGGAACGCGGTGCAGGACCTCGACGGCGGGTTCCCGACCGCGCTGCTCGTCACCTTCACGGTGCTGCTCGTCGTCGCGCCGCTGTGCCTCGCCCAGGCGCTGTACGTGTACCCGCGCTGGTGGGTCGAGGCGCTGCTGCGCGTGCGCATGGCGGTCATGGTCGGGCAGACGCGCCAGCACCGGCTCACGGCCAGCCCGCCGGGCGAGGTCGTGGCGCGCGCGATGGACTCGGACCGGTTCGTCCGGTACGCCGACCGCTGGGTCGACTTCGTCAACGGGCTCGTCATCGCGGGCGTCACGGCGCTGCTCAGCCGGTCGTGGCTCGCCGGCGCGGTGCTCCTCGCGGTCATGGTGGTCTCGGCGGCCGCGTCCGCGCTGGGACGGCCGATCGCGGGCCGGTCGGCGACGCGCTCGTCGGCCGCGCGCGCCCGGTTCGGCCGCGCGCTCGTCTCGGCGCTCGACTCGGCCCGCACGGTCAAGCTCGCCGCGCGCACCCCGCAGGTGCACGCGCACCTGCGCGAGGTCGACGGCGGCCGCGTGCGCGCCGCGATCTTCGAGCACCGGGTGCAGGCCGCGCTCGACGGCGTGCCGCTCGTCATGATCCAGCTCGGTGTGGTCGCCGCGTGGGGCGGTCTCCTCACGGGGACGTGGGACCTCGCGACGGCGCTGCTCGTCGCCAACGCCGTGAACGGCTTCGGCTGGTTCGGCGTCGTGGCGGGCGCGGTCGTGACGGAGGCCCCGGGCACGCGCTCGTGGCAGCGGGCGACGAGCCGCTTCGCGGCCGGCGCGGACCTCATGGACCTGCCGCCCGGCGTCGACCTGCTCACCGGCGCCGCGCCGTCGGCGGAGCCCGGTCCGCGCCAGGCGCTGCGGCGGCTCGACCTCGCGGACGTCACGGCGCTGCACGACGACGGCACGATCGGCGTCCAGGGCGTCGACCTCACGGTCCACCGCGGCGAGCTCGTCCTGCTGCTCGGTCAGGTCGGGGCCGGCAAGTCGAGCCTGCTCTCCGCGCTCGCGGGCCTCATGGAGCACACGGGGAGCATCCGGTGGAACGGCACGGACGTCGTGGACGCGCAAACCTTCCTGCGCCCGGGACAGGTCGCGCACGTCGCGCAGGTCCCGCGCGTGCTGTCGGGCACGTTCGCCGACAACGTGCGGGTCGGCCACGAGCGCGACCTCGACGGGCCGGTCGCGACGGCGCGCCTCGAGCGGGACGTCGTCGAGGCGGGCGGCCACGAGGCGCTCGTCGGGCACCGCGGCGTGCGGCTGTCGGGCGGGCAGGTGCAGCGCCTCGCGCTCGCGCGCGCCCTGGCCACCGACGCCGAGCTGCTGCTCGCGGACGACGTCTCCAGCGCGCTCGACGCGGCGACGGAGATCGAGCTGTGGACGGCGCTGCGCGAGCGCGGCACGACGGTCATCGGCTCGACGTCGAAGCACGCGGCGCTCGCCCGTGCCGACCGGGTCGTCGTGCTCGACGAGGGCGCGGTGGCGGAGGTCGGCCCGTGGGCCGAGCTCGCCCCCCGCTGGGGTCACCTCGCGGGCTGAGCCGCCCGCAGGACGCGCTCGGCGGCGACGTCGGCACCGGCGAGCAGCGGCGACGGCACGCCGGGGCTCGCGCCGATCGCGGAGCCGCGCTGCACCGCCTCGGCGGGGATGCCGAGCACGACGACCCGGTCGTCGGCGACGCCCGCGCCGTCCACGAGCGCGAAGCCGTCGGCGGTGACGTCGAGGCTGTCGGAGTCCACGGTGGCGCCGTCGGCCGTCGGCAGGGGGTGCCGCCGCGCGCGGCCGGAGTCGAGGAGCGCGCGCAGGAGGGGGTCGTCGGTCGGGCCCACCGCCCCGCGCGACATCCGGGTCTCGACGAACGCCCGGGCGCGGACCGGGCCCCGCACGCGGCTGCGGCCGACGAACGCGCCGTCCTCGACGTCGACGCGCGTGCCCTCACCGAGCAGCTCGACCACGCCCGCCCGCACGAGCGCGAGCAGCTGCGCCGTGCGGCGCGGCGGCGGTCCCGACGCGAGCGCGAGCCCGAGCGGCGTGAGCTCGTGCTCGCCGGTGGTCTCCAGGGACGCGCCGTCGACGGCGCCGGCGCGCGTGAGCCGCGCGACCTCGCCGCGCAGCGTCTCCATGGCCTGGTTGACGCGGGCGCGCGGCGACGTGCGCGGGTCCGCGACGGACTCCTGCTCGTCGCGGACCCAGCGCTCGACCCACGCCGCCCAGTCCTCGGGCGCCACGAGCGGCGGCCGGTCGGCCCGCGCGGGGTCGAGGGCGTCGGCGGGGTCGCGCACGAGCGCGGCGACCGTGCGCGCGGGGTCGTCGGAGGAGGCGACGCGCCGCACGAGCTCGTCGTCGGTCAGCGGCTCGCGCAGCGCCGACGGCCGGCGTCCGGCGAGCGCCAGGAGGTGCGCGACGGCGAGCTCGGCCCCGACGAGCGGGAGCACGTCGCGCGCGAGGTCGAGGACCGGCCGGCCGCCCGCCCGCGCGAGCAGCGCGTCGAAGCGCGCGCGGGTCGCGACCCGGGCCACGTAGGGGGCGGGCAGGCCGTCGTCGAGCGCGCCCTTGCCGCGGTACGGCAGGCCGCGTCGCGACCCCGCGAGCAGGTGCGGCTCCGCCCCGCTCGGCACGTACCGCAGCGCGTCGCCCGCGTGGGGTCCGTCGGCGCCCCCGTCGTCGCACGGGCGGCCGGACGCGTCGAGCGGCGAGCCGGTGCGCGCGTCGACGAACCGGCCGCCGCGGCCCACGGTGAGGAGCGCGAGGACGTCGAAGAAGTTCGCGCCGAGCCCGGCGACGAGCACGTCCTCGCCCGCGGGGACGGCGTCCCACCCGCGCTCGGCGGGCATGCCGGGCTCGACGTAGACGAGGCCGTGCTCGCGGGCGGCAGCCGCGAGCCGCTCGGTCCGCGCGCCCGGCCGCGCCTGCACCATCCCCTGGGCGAGGACGACGACCGGCGCCTCGAGCGTCGTCGTCGCGCCGCCCGGGGCGCGGGGGGCGAGCACGACCTCGCGCACGCCGGGTCGCGGCGCGCGGACGTCGACGACCGTCCCGTGGACCGGGACGACCTCGACGCCGCCGCGGCGCGCGGCCTCGGCGAGCTGGTCCCGGTAGTACGCCCCCTGCAGCCGGCGCGACGGGTAGGAGCCGGGGCCGATCCCGCGCGCCTCCTCCGCCGCCCACGCGGTGCCCGCAGCGCCCGCGCCGTCCCGCCGGCCGCCGGCCCCCGTCGCGGTCGCGCGCGCCCACCCGACGAGGTCCGGGCCGGGCACGACGGGTCCCGTCATGGGCGTGGAGGAGTCGGCGTGCACGGTCGTGCGCGCGGCCCACGTGTTGTTGAGCAGGAGCGCGGGCTGGTCCGTGCGCCACGTCGCGCCGGCTCCGACCTCCACCCGGTCGACGACGGCGACGCGCAGCACGGGCAGCGCCGGGTCCGGGGCGGACCCCCACGCGGCGCCGGGCCGACGCCGCGCGGCGAGGCGCGCGACGACCGCGACGGCGCGCGGCCCCCCGCCCACGACGACGGCGTCGAGCCCTGCGGTCATGCCGGGCCGGCCGCCGCGGTCACGGCCGCGGCGAACGCGCGGCCCGCGGCGGCGATCTCCTCGTCGGTCGCGGGCACGCCCGGGAACCGGGGAGGCAGCCCCGCGAGGACGCCGCCCACGACCTCGCGGCGGCGCGGCGCGCGGGTCGTGACGGGCAGCGTGCGCAGCGACGCCTCCAGCCGGTCGGCGAGCGCGGCGGGGAACACGCGCTCCCAGCGCTCGCGCTCGGGCCCGAGGGCGTGCGCCGGGGCGGCGCCGTCGGCCGGGGCGCCCGCGGCGCGGCGTGCGCGCTCGGCGTCCGTGGCCGGGCCGTCGAGCACGCCGTCGCGCACGACGACGCCGTACGCGTCGAGCGCGTGCCGGGGCGTCACGAGACCGGCCGCGACGTCCGCGAGGACGGCCGTCGCGTCGCGCAGCAGCGGGTCGCCGTAGCCGCCCGCGCCCGACGTGCGCAGCACGACGCGGTCGCCCGCGCGCAGCGGGTGGACGTCGACGACCGACAGCCGTCGCTCGTCGGGCCGGCCCTCGTTGACGACGAGCTCGGTGAGCTCGCCCGCGCGTCCGCCCGCGAAGCCCCAGGGCCGGAAGCGCAGGCGCTCCAGGCCGCGCGCGAGGAGCGCGCCGTCGGTGAGCGCCTCGAACTCGAGCTCCAGGCCGGAGCCGCCGCGCCAGCGCCCCGCGCCGCCCGAGTCGGGGCGCAGCGCGTAGCGCAGGACGCGCACCGCGACGTTCGCCTCGACCGTCTCGACGGGGTTGTTCGAGAGGTTGGAGATGCCGGAGTCGCGCCCGTCGGCGCCGTCGGCGCCGTGCCGCGCGCCCGTGCCGCCGACCATCGGCTCGACGACGTCGACGCGCGACCCGTCGGCCGCGGCGAAGACGACCGGGACGACGAGGCCGCTCGACGCCGCGGGCAGCACCTCGGGCGCGGCCTGGACGAGCGCGCCGGAGACGACGTCGTTGACGCGCGACGTCGTCGCGTGCCGCACGCCCGTCGCGGCGGTGCCCGTCGCGTTGAGGAGCGAGCCCTCGGGCGCGGTGAAGCCGATGACGTCCATGAGCCCGCCGTTGAGCGCGACGGCCGGGTCGAGCGTGCCGACGAGCGCGAAGAGGCGCGTGACGACCCACGAGTGGGCCCGGCCGAACGTCACCATGTTGAGCGCGGCCTCGACCTGCGGGTCCGTGCCCGTGAGGTCGAGGTGGACGCGCCCGTCGTCCACCGTCGCGGTGACCACGACCCGCAGCGGGACGTCGCTCACGCCGTCGTTGTCGAGGTAGTCCTCGAACCGGTACGTGCCGTCGGCGAGCATGCGCAGGGCCGCGCGCGCCCGTGCCGTGCTCTGCGCGCGCGCGAACGCGCCGACGTCGGCGAACCCGGGCGCGCCGAGGTCGGCGGTGAGCTCGGCGACGCGCCGCCGTCCGGTGTCGAGCGCGGCGAGCATGGCGTGCAGGTCGCCGCGGTTGGCGTCGGGCGTGCGCGAGTTCGCCGCGAGGATCGCCTCGACCTCGGGCACGACCGTCCCGCCGCGCACGTAGCGCAGCGGCGGCACGCGCAGGCCCTCGGCGAACACGGAGTCGTTGAGCACGCTCACCGACGACGGGACGCGACCCCCGACGTCGGACACGTGGACGAACGCCCAGCCGTACCCGACGAGCTCGTCGCCCTCGAAGTAGGGCGCGAACGCGTGGACGTCCGGCAGGTGCGTCGAGAGCCCGCCCGAGAGGTAGGGGTCGTTCGTCAGCACGACGTCGCCCGGCAGGAGCGGGCCGTCGGCCGTCGCGGCCTCGATCGCCGGCCCGAGGTCCAGGCCGACGAAGCCCGAGACCCCGACGTCCTGCGGGTACGCGACGAACCGCCCGGAGAGGTCGGCGACGGCGCACGCGAAGTCGGCGGCGTCGCGCACGTACAGGCTCCGGCTCGCGCGGCGCAGCGTGAGGCACATCTCCTCGACCGCCGCCTGCAGCCGCGTGTGCGCGACGTCCTTCTCGACCGTCGTCAGCACGTCAGACCTCCTCCTCGGCGCGGTCCCGCACGAGGTGCAGGTTCCCGCCGTCGTCGCTCGTGGCCGTCCAGCCCGCGGGGACGAGGACCGTCGTGTCCGGCTTCTCGACCACCGCGGGCCCGGTGACCGAGGCCTCGCCGCCCGCGGGGGCGAGGGCGTGCACGCCGGCCGGTCGGGCCGTGCCGTCGTACCGCACGTCGCGCGCGCCCGTCTTCACGAACGTCGCGCCGCCGTGCCCGGCGCGCACCTCGCCGAGCCGCACGCTGACGCTCGCGCGCACCGTCTCGGCGCGCACCTGCGCGCCCGGGTCCGCGAAGCCGTGGACGCGCTCGTGCTGCGCGGCGAACCGGCGCAGCACCGCGTCCGCCTCCAGGCGCGGCGGGCGGGCCGCGGCGTCCTCGGTCGAGCGCTCGGCGAGCACGACCTCGAGGGTCGTCGGCTGGCCCGCGTAGCGCAGGTCCGCGCTGAGCGTCACCGTGCCCGTGCCCCCGACGTCCTGCGTGCGCAGCCAGTCGAGCACCTCGCGCTCGAGCTCGGCGCCGGCCTCCACGAGCGTGTCGAGCGACGCGTCGGCGACCACGGCACGCACGGTGCGCGCGACGTCGCGGCGGACGGGGGCGATGGCGGCCCCGAGCGCGCAGAACGTCCCGGCCGCCGCGGGCACGACGACGCGCCGCACGCCGACCTCGTCGGCGAGGAGCGCCGCGTGCGTCCCGCCCGCGCCGCCGAACGCGACGAAGGTGTACCGCTCGGGCACCTCGCCGTGCGCGGCGAGCACCGTCCGCAGGCGCGCGGCCATCCCCGCCGACGCGACGCGGAACGCCGCGTCCGCGACGTGGTCGGCACGGTCGGCGTCGGACCGGTCCCGCGGCTGGTCGCCGTCCTCGTGCAGGTCGTCGGCGACGCGTGCGAGCGCGGCGGTGGCGAGGTCCCCGCGCAGCGGGAACGTCCCGCCGAGGAACGTGCCGGGGTCGATGACACCGGCGTGCACGTACGCGTCGGTCAGCGCGGGCTGCGTGCCCCCCGCGCCGTACGCGGCGGGCCCGGGGACCGCGCCGACGCTCGCGGGACCCACCCGCAGGACCGGTCGCGCGCCCGAGCGGTCGCCGCCCACCACGGAGCCGCCGCCCGCGCCGATCGCGGACACCTCGACGACGGGCGTCATGAGCGGGTGCGGGCCGACGGTCGCCGTCGTGGTGAGCACGGGCCGGCCGCCGCGCAGGACGCCGATGTCGCTGCTCGTGCCGCCCATGTCGACCGTGACCATGTCGGTGCCCGGCCACGCGGTCGCGGCGGCCGCGACCCCGCCCGCCGGGCCCGACAGCACCGTCTGCACGGGCCGGCGCACGGCCGACCCGATGGAGACCGAGCCGCCGTTCGACGTCGTGATGTACACGCGCGCGTCGACGCGCAGGCGGCGCAGGCGCTCGCGCAGCGCCGTGAAGTACCCGGTCATGAGCGGCGTGATCTGCGCGTCGAGGAGCGCGAGCGTCGTGCGCTCGTACTCGCCGGCCTCGGGCCACACCGCGGCCGCCGACGTCACCGGGAGCCCGAGCGCGGCGTGCAGCCGGTCGGCGAGGACCTGCTCGGCCTCGCGCGCGGCGTACCCGCCGACGAGGCTCACCGCGACCACCTCGGGGTCCACGGCGCGCAGGCGCGTGACGAGGCGGTCCAGCTCGGCGTCGTCGACCTCTGCGCCGACCGCGCCGCCCTCGGACGTGAAGCGGTGGTCGACCTCGAGCACGTGCTCGCGCGGCACGACCGGGCGCGCGGGGACCGCGTGCAGGTCGAACGAGCGGGGCATGCGGGCGCGCGCGATCTGCAGGACGTCGCGGTGCCCCCGGCTCGTCACGAGCGCGGCGCGCGCCACGCGGCCCTGGAGGATCGCGTTGAGGCCGATCGTCGTGCCGTGCGCGACCGCGGCGACGTGCTCGACGTCGATGCCGCGCGCGAGCAGCTGGGCGACGCCCGTCTCGACGCCCTCCGAGGGGTCGTGCGGGGTGCTCGGCACCTTGTGCGTGATCGCGTCGGCGAGCGACCACGTGGTGCCGTCACCGGGGACGGCGACGAGGTCGGTGAACGTGCCGCCGACGTCGATGCCGATGCGCCAGCGGGGTGCGGGAGCTGTCATGGTCTACAGGAACCTCGAGACGTGGACGGTGCGGTCGAGCACGGCGATGGTCGCGACGCTCACGAGGAGCAGGAGCGTCGAGACGGCCGCGACGGTCGGCTCGAGCTGGACCTGCACCGCCGAGTAGATGCGGACGGGGACGGTCGCCTCGCCGGCGCCCGCGACGAGCACCGACACCGCGACCTCGCCGAGCGAGATGACGGCGGCGAGGAACGCCCCCGCGACGATCCCGGGGCGCAGCAGCGGCACGGTGACCGTGAGGAACGTGCGCAGCGGCGTCGCCCCGAGCGAGCGCGCGGCGCGCGGCAGGCGCGGGTCGAGCGCGGCGGCGCTCACGGCGACGACCCGCACGCAGAACGGGAACGTCACCACGAGGTGGGCGAGCCACAGCCCCTCGGCCGACCCGACCATCCCGGCGCGCTGCAGCTGGTAGAGCAGCGCGAGGCCGACCATGACGCCGGGGACGGCCATGGGGGAGAGGAAGAGCAGCCCGAGCGCGCGGCGGCCGGGGAAGCTGCCCGCCCCGACGGCGTACCCGCCGAGCGTGCCGAGCACGACGACGACCGGCACGACGAGGAGCGCGACGCGCAGCGAGTACCCGAGCGCGTCGAGCCACTGCGCGGACCCGAACACCTCGGCGTACCAGCGCAGCGAGAGCCCGGACGGCGGGAACCGGAAGTTGTTGTCCGCGTTGAACGAGCTCACGGCGACCACGAGGAGCGGCAGCAGGAGGAACGCGCACACGAGGACGACGGGCACGAGGGCGAGCGCGCGGCGCACGCGGGCGCGCGCGGTGCGCGGGGCCCGCACGCGCGGGGTCCGGCGCTCAGCCACGACGCCCCCTCTCGGCGGCGCGGCCCAGGAGCCCGACGAGGCCGCACACCACGAGCGTCACGGTGAGGAGCACGAAGCTCAGCGCCGCGGCGCGCGGCTGGTCGAACGCGACCATCGCCTCGGTCTGGATGCGCAGCCCGGCGAGCGACTGGTTCGCCCCGCCCACGAGCAGCGGGGTGACGTACACGCCCATGCTCAGCGAGAAGACGATGACGAGGGCCGCGACGACGCCGGGCGTCGCGAGCGGCAGGACGACCGACCGGAACGTGCGCAGGCCCGACGCGCCGAGATCCGCCGACGCGCGCAGCAGGCTCGTGTCGATCGCCCCGAGCGAGGCGGACAGCGCGAGCACCGCGAACGGCAGGAGCACGTGCACGACGGCGAGGAACACCGTCCACGGCGAGCGCAGCAGCGGGAGCGACTCGTCGGTCAGCCCGAGGGCCTGGAGCACGACGTTCACCGGCCCCTCGCCCGCCATGACGACGCGCCACCCGAACGAGCGCACGACCTCGCTCGTGAGCAGGGGCGAGAGCGTGACGACGAAGACCAGGCTCTTGCCGACGGGCGACGTCGAGCGCGCGAGGTACCAGGCGACCGGGAACGCGAGCACGAGGCACGTGAGGCTCACGCGGACGGCGAGCCACAGGCTCTCGACGACCGAGCCCCACAGGTAGGACGTGGAGAACACCTCGCCGTACTGGTCGAGCGTGAGACCCGGCAGCACGTTGTTCATCGCGTCCGTGGGCCGCAGGCTCAGCACGAGCAGCCCCGCGAGCGGGACGAGGAACGCCACGACGACGAACGCGGTGGGCACGATCGCGGCGACGTGCCCGCGCAGCTCGCGGCGCGGTGCGCGCCCGCGGCGCGGTGCGCGCCCGCGGCGAGCGGTGGGGTCGCCCGCGGCGGGCACGCCCGGTGCGGTGGGGACGGTGGCCGTCACGTCACGCCGCCCCGAGGGGCAGGAGCGCGTCGTCCGACCACGTGAGACCCACGGTCTCGCCCTCGCCGAAGCGGCGCGTCCCGGGCGGGCACGCGAGCAGGTCGGTGCCGTCGGCGGCGCGCACGCGGTACTCGTACCGCTCGCCCGTGAAGCCGACGGACAGGACGGTCGCGCCTCGTGCCTCGTCGAACGCGTCCGCGTCCGTGTCCACGAGCACGACGTGCTCGGGCCGCAGCGCGACCGTGTCGGCGTCGTCGAGCCCCGGGACGGCGCGGCCGAGCACCGTGCGCCGGCCGTCGGCCGCGCCCACCGGGAGCAGGTTCGCCGCGCCCACGAAGTCGGCGGTGAACCGCGTGCGCGGCGCGCGGTAGAGCTCCTCGGGCGACCCGAGCTGCTCCAGCCCGCCGTGCGCGAGCAGCGCCACGCGGTCGGACAGCGCGAGCGCCTCCGCCTGGTCGTGGGTGACGAACACGGTCGTCGTGCCGACCTCGCGCTGCAGCTCGCGCAGCTCGTGCCGCATCTGCCGGCGCAGCTTGGCGTCGAGGTTCGACAGCGGCTCGTCGAGCAGGAGCACGCGCGGGCGCGTCACGAGCGCCCGCGCGATCGCGACGCGCTGCTGCTGGCCGCCCGAGAGCTGCTGCGGGTAGCGGTCGGCGTACTCGACGAGGTCGACGAGCCGCAGCGCGTCGGCCACGCGCTCGGCCCGCTCCGCGCGCGCCACGCGGCGCGTGCGCAGCCCGTACTCGAGGTTGCGCCGCACGGTCATGTGCGGGAAGAGCGCGTAGGACTGGAAGACGAGGCCCGTCTCGCGCCGGTTCGGCGCGACGTGCGTGACGTCCTCGCCGTCGATGACGACGGACCCGGTCGTCGGGGCGACGAACCCCGCGAGCACGCCGAGGAGCGTCGACTTGCCGCAGCCCGACGGGCCGAGGACCGAGACGAACTCGCCCGCCTCGATCGTCAGCTCGTCGAGCTCCAGCACGGGGTCGCCGCCGTAGCCCACGGACAGGCCGCGGACCTCCACGCGCCCCTGGGTCGTCGTGCCCGTCTCCCGGGCCGTCGTCGTCGGTGCGGTCATCAGCCGAAGATCTCCTGCCAGCGCGCCTGCAGGTCGGGCAGCTGCGGGGTGATGGTCTCGTAGTCGACCCACACGAAGTCGTCGTACGCGCCCGCGCCGCTCGCGATCTGCTCGTCGAACTGCGCCGGGTACGCGTTCTCGTCGTTCGACGCCGCGTACCACGTGCCCTCGGAGAACACGGGCTGGTGGTCGCTCGACGCGACGTAGTCGAGGAACGCGTAGGCGAGGTCCTCCTGCTCGGTGCCCTCGGTGACGAAGAGCGAGGTCAGCGCGCCGACGGAGCCCGAGGCCGGGTAGGCGAAGCCGATCGGCTCGCCCTGGTTCTGCTGCACGAACGCGCGCCCGTCCCAGTGCGCCGCGATCCACGCGTCGCCGTTGGCGAGCGCCGTCTCGACGCTCGTGCCGTCCGCGGGGAAGGACGACGCGCAGTCGGCCAGCGTCTCGAGCTGCTCGAACGCCGCGTCGACGTCGGCCGGGTCGGTGATGGTCCCGCCGGCCTCGTTGATCAGGCCGGCGAGGAACTCGACGCCGGTGTTGAACGTCAGCGGCGAGACCGCGACGTGGCCGCAGTACTGCGGGTCGAGGAGGTCGGACCAGTCCGTCGGGGGCTCGTCGACCTTGTCGGTGCGGTACGCGATGCCGGTCGACCCGACGGTCAGGGGGACGCCGTACTGCGTGCCGTCGACGTTGCTCTGCTCCGCGAGCACCGCGTTGAGCTGGTCGAACTCCGCGATGCGGTCGGTGTCGAGCTCCGCGACGACGCCCGCGGAGACCGCGCTCGGGATGACGTTCGGGGTGAACGCGACGACGTCGTACGCGGGCGTGCCGCCCTGCGTCGAGCGCAGCGCCGTGAGCCAGTCGGCGGGGCCGCCGGGGACGAGCTCGACGGTCGCGCCGGTGTCGGCCTCGAACGGCTCGACGAACGCCTCCGTGAACGACTCGCCCCAGGACCCGGCGTAGACCGCGACCTTGAGCGTCTTCCCGGACAGGTCGCCCGACGCGTCGTCGCCGGACGCCGGCTCGTCGGTCGAGCAGGCCGCGAGGCCGGCGGTGAGCGCGAGCACCGAGGTCACGGCGAGCGTGCGGGGCAGGGGCCGGGCGGCCCGGCGCGGGGTGCGGGTCATGGGTGTCTCGTTCCTGTGGGGTCGAGCGCCGCGGTCGTGCGGACCGGGCGGCGGTGCGTGGCGTGCGGGGGAGGTCATGCGTCGTCGGCGTGGTGCGGCGGCCGGCGCCGGTCCCAGGCGTAGTGCCCCTCGAGGACCTGGCCGAGCCGCAGGAGACAGTCCTCGCGGCCCTGGGGCGCGACGAGCTGCGTGCCGAGCGGCAGGCCGTCGTCGTCCTGGTGGGTCGGGAGGGTCAGCGCCGGTGTGCCCAGCACGCTCGGCACGGTCGTGAAGGCGAGCGTGCGCTCGTAGACGACCGACTCGCGCGCGGGCGCGTGCCGCGTGAGCTCGTCGAGCACGACGCCCACCGCGGGCACGCGGGTCGCGGTCGTGGGGGTGAGGGCGACGTCGACGTCGGCGAACAGGGCCGCGGTCGTCGTGCGGGCGAGGTCGCGCAGGCGCAGCGCGCCGCGCACGTAGTCGGCGGCGCCGAGCGCGTCCGCCTGCGCCATGACCCGATGGATGTACGGCTGGAGCGCCTCGGGGCGGTCGAGCGGGGTCTGGCGCAGCCAGGCCGGGATGACGACGCCCGGGTACAGCTCCATGATCTCGGCGCCCTCCTCCGCGGCGTCGAGGGCGACGACCGTGTGCCCGAGCGTGCGCAGGACGTCGGCGACCTCCTCGACGGCGGCGACGCACGCGGCGTCGACGGCGATGCGGGCGTCCCACGAGCGCGTGAGCAGGCCGACGCGCAGGGGGCGGGGGGCCTCGTCGAGCCGGGCGAGGAGGTCGCCGGCGGCCGGGCCGCGCGACCAGGCGAGAGGGTCGGGGTCGGCGAGGCGCGCGACGACGGCCGCGGTGTCGCGAACGGTGCGCGTCACGACGCCCTCGGTCGCGCCGCCCTCCCAGCCCTGGACGCGCTGGGGGAGCACCCCACGGCCCGGCTTGAGGCCGACGAGGCCGCAGAACGCGGCGGGCACGCGCAGCGACCCGCCGCCGTCGCTCGCGAGCGCGACGGGGACGATGCCGGCCGCGACCGCCGCGGCCGAGCCGCCGCTCGACCCGCCGGGGGAGCGGGAGAGGTCCCAGGGGTTGTGCGTCGTGCCGGAGCGCGGGCTCTCGCACGACGTCGTCATGGCGAGCTCCGGCGTCGCGGCGCGGCCGAGCTGGACGAAGCCCGCCGCGAACGCGGCCGCGGGCAGGAGGTCCGTCGAGGCCGCGGGCGTCTCGTCGACCGCGAGCGAGCCGCGGGTCCACGGCTGCCCGGCGACGGAGAACGTGTCCTTGACCGTGACCGGCACGCCCGCGAACGGCGGCAGGGCCGCCCCGGCGGCGCGCGCCCGGTCGACGGCGTCCGCGGCCGCGAGCGTCGCGGCGTCGTCGCGCCACACGAGGGAGCGCACGGCGGGGTCGACGGCGTCCGCGCGGGCGAGGGCGCGCTCCGCGACGTCGCGCGCGCTCGCCCGTCCGGAGCGGATCCGCTCGGCCGTGCCCATCACAGACATATGTGATGGAAGATTCGTGGTCACGGGTAGACGTTAACCACGGCGGGCCGATGGCTCCAAGCCGACCCCCGCGCGGTCCACCTGGTGAGACCGTGCGAGGAGGGTGGCCGCGGTGGTCGCTCCGCGGGCCGCCGACCTGATATATATCTGGATGAAAACGAGCGTCCGCGGGAGCGGGCGCCCGAGGACCGACCGGCGAGGGGCGATGACGACGACAGGACCAGGCGCGCGACGCGCGACCCCGGGGGTGCCGTCGGACCTCTTCGCCTCGGTGCGCGGGGTGTCCGGGCCCGGGCTCGCCGAGCGGCTCAGCGCGTGGATCGAGCAGGGCGTGCTCGCCCCCGGGACGCGGCTGCCCACGATCGAGGAGGTCGCCACGGCCTCCGGGCTCGGCCGCTCGACCGTCGCCGGGACGTGGTCGCTGCTCGTCGACCGCGGCCTCGTCGAGACGAGGCGCCGGGGCGGCACGATCGTCGTCGGGCCGGCGAGCGCGCCCGCCTGGCCCCGCGCGGGCGAGGCCCCGGTGTTCGCGGGCTGGTCCTCGGTCGACCTCGCGTCGGCCCACCCCACCACGGACCGCCTCCCCGACCTCCTCGAGGCCTTCGAGCACAGCCTGCGCGAGCCGCAGACGAACTCGCTGCGCCGCGAGGCCATCACGCCCGCGCTGCTCGACGCCGTGCGGCAGGACTGGCCGTTCGACGCCGCCGAGTGGGTCACGGTGAGCGGCGCCGGCGAGGCGACGCTCCTCACCGCCGAGGCCGCGACCGCGCCGGGCGGCCTCATCGCCGTCCAGGAGCCCGCCGTGTCCGGGACCGTCGGGAACCTGCGGTCCGTGGGCTTCGAGGTCGTGGGCGTCGGGTCCGACGCGTCCGGGCCGCTCCCCGACGCGCTGGAGCGGGCGCTCGCCGCGGGCGCGCGCACGTTCGTCTACCAGCCGGGCGGGGAGTTCTCGCTCGAGGGCGGCGTCACCCCGCGGCGCCTCGCCGAGCTCGCCGACGTGCTGCGCGCCCACGCCCCCGACGCGTGGGTGCTCGAGGAGGACGTGCTCGGCCCGCTCGCGCCCGTGCGCCCGCTGAGCCTCGGAGGGCTGCTCCCGGGCCGCGTCGTGCGGGTCACGTCGTTCTGCCGCGCGTTCGGGCTCGACCTGCGCACGACCGTGGTCGGCGGGGCGCGCGACGTCGTGCTGGGCGTGCGGCGCCTGCGCAGCCACGGCATCCTCGCGCAGAGCCGCATCCTGCAGAACGCGCTCGCCCACCTGCTCGTGACGCCGAGCGTGGCGTCCCTCGTCGCCGACTCCGGCCGCTGGTACGCGCAGCGCGCCGCCGACCTCGCCGAGGCGCTCGCGGCCCACGACGTGCGCACCGCGACGCCGCCCGGCGGTCTCGTCGTGTGGGTGCGCGCCGAGAACGAGGACGAGGCCCTCGCCGAGCTCGGCGCGCGCGGGATCGTCCTCACGCCGTCGTCGCGCACGTTCGTCACGCCGCCGCGTCCCGCCTGGCTGCGGGTCGCGACGCCGCAGCTCCCGGCCGACCCGCAGCGCGTCGAAGAGCTCGCCGACGTCCTCGCGAGCGCGGCGCGCGGGGCCCTGCTCGCGGGCTGACCGCCCGCCCGCGCGGCCTCCGCAGGCCTCCGCCCGGCCTCCGCCCGACCCGACCCGCGGCTCGTCACGCGGGCGCTCCGGCGTGCCCGTACATGGTCTTGCTGCAAGTTTCTGCAACCAGTACAGTCGGCGTCACCGTACGCTGAGAAGCCGCGGTCGACGTCGCCCGCTGGAGGGCTGCTCGGCCGTGGAGCGTGCGCACCGCACCGACCCTGGACGAGGGAGTCCCCGCATGACCTCCACGCCGCGACGGCGCAGGCCGTCGCCCCGCACGTCACCCCGCCCCTCGCGCGCCGCGCGCGCGACCGCCTCCGTCACCGCGCTCGCCGTCGCGGGCTCGACGCTCGCGGGCCTCACGGTCGCCGCGCTGGCGACCCCCGCCGCCGGTGCCGACCGCACCGCCGCCCTCGTGGGCGACCTCCAGTCCGAGCTCGGCTGCGCCGCCGACTGGGACCCGGCCTGCGCCGCCACCGAGCTCGCCCCGACCGCCACGCCCGGCGTGTGGTCGGCCGAGTTCGACGTCCCCGCGGGGACGTGGCAGTACAAGGTCGCGATGGACGACGCCTGGGACGAGGCCTACGGGCGCGACGGCGGCGCCGACAACGCGCCGCTCGTGCTCGGCGGCGACACGCGCGTGCGCGTGACGTTCGACGACGCGACCCAGCGCATCGCGCTCGTGCCGCTCGGCCTCGCCGAGGGCTACGACGAGGCGCAGGACGCCGACCTCGTCGTGCCCCCCGTGCGCCAGCCCGGGTCGGACGAGCGCTTCTACTTCGTCATGACCGACCGGTTCGCGAACGGCGACCCGTCGAACGACACGGCGGGCCTCGGCGACGACCGGCTCGTCTCCGGGTTCGACCCGACGGACAAGGGCTTCTACCAGGGCGGGGACATCGCGGGCCTGCGCGACAACCTCGACTACGTCGAGGGCCTCGGGACGACGGCGATCTGGCTCACGCCGTCGTTCAAGAACCAACCCGTCCAGGGCACGGGGGCCGACGCCTCGGCGGGGTACCACGGGTACTGGATCACCGACTTCACGCAGATCGACCCGCACCTCGGCACGAACGAGGAGCTCGAGGCGCTCATCGACGACGCGCACGAGCGCGGCATCAAGGTCTACTTCGACATCATCACGAACCACACGGCCGACGTGGTCGACTACGAGGAGAAGCAGTACTCGTACGTCGACCAGGCGACGTCGCCCTACCGCGACGCGGCGGGGAACGTCTTCGACCCGGCCACCTACGCCGGGACCGACGACTTCCCGGAGCTCGACCCCGCGACGTCGTTCCCGTACACGCCCGTCGTCCCGGAGGGCAAGGAGGACCTCAAGGTCCCGTCCTGGCTCAACGACCCGACGCTCTACCACAACCGGGGCAACTCGACGTGGACGGGCGAGTCGGTCACGCACGGCGACTTCGACGGCCTCGACGACCTCATGACCGAGCACCCGACGGTCGTCGACGGGTTCGTCGACGTGTACCAGGACTGGATCGACCTCGGCATCGACGGGTTCCGCATCGACACCGTCAAGCACGTGAACTTCGAGTTCTGGGAGACGTGGACGACGGAGGTCCTCGACTACGCGCACGCCCAGGGCAAGGACGACTTCTTCATGTTCGGCGAGGTGTACGACGCCGACGCCGCGAAGCTCTCGCCGTACGTGCGCCGCACCGACATGAGCTCGACGCTCGACTTCGCGTTCCAGTCCGCTGCGACGAGCTTCGCGAGCGGCAACAGCGCCAAGGGCCTCGCGTCGCTGTTCGCGAGCGACGACCTGTACACGACGCCGGGCACGTCCGCGTCGGCGCTGCCGACGTTCCTCGGCAACCACGACATGGGCCGCGTGGGCTACATGCTCGCGAGCACCGACGACCCGCTCGCGCGCGACGAGCTCGCGCACGAGCTCATGTACCTCACGCGCGGCCAGCCCGTCGTGTACTACGGCGACGAGCAGGGCTTCGCCGGCACGGGCGGCGACAAGGACGCGCGCCAGACGCTCTTCGCGACGCAGGTCGACGAGTACGCCGACCAGCCGCTCGTCACCGGCGAGACGGCGGGCAGCGTCGACCGGTTCGGCACCGACGCGCCGCTCTACGAGCACATCGCCGCGCTCGCCGCGCTGCGCGACGCGCACCCCGCGCTCGCGACGGGCGCGCAGGTCGAGCGCTACGTCGAGAACGGCGCGGGCGTCTACGCGTTCTCGCGCGTCGACCGCGAGGAGAAGGTCGAGCACCTCGTCGCGCTGAACAACGCCGCGCAGGAGCGCGAGGCGACCTTCACGACGCTCACCCCGGGCGCCTCCTACGAGGTGCTGTACGGCGACGGCGAGCCGGTGACGGCGGACGCCGAGGGCAGCGTCACGCTCGCCGTGCCCGCGACGTCGGCGGTCGTGCTGGTCGCGGACCGCGAGGTCGGCGCGGACTCCTCCGGCGAGGTGTCCGTGGCGGTGCCCGCCGCGGGAGCCGCGCTCGCGGGCGTCGCGCCCGTCGGCGCGACGGTCGACGGCGACGCGTGGGCGGAGACGTCCTTCGCGTGGCGCGAGGTCGGCACCTCGGCGTGGCACCACCTCGGCACGGCCGAGGACACCACGCCGCGCGTCTACCACGACGTCACCGGGCTGCCCGAGGGCACGCTCGTCGAGTACCGCGCCGTGACGACCGACGCCGACGGCGACCGCGCCGCCGCGTCGACGTTCGCGAGCGTGGGCGTCGACGTGACCGGCACGGTCTCCGAGGAGCCCGAGCCCGAGATCGACCTCGTGACCGTCCCCGGCAGCCACAACTCCGAGATGGGCTGCGCGGGCGACTGGGCGCCCGGCTGCGAGGCGGCGAAGCTCACGAAGCGCCCCGACGGCGTCTACGCGGGCACGTTCGACGTCGCCCCGGGCACGTACGAGTACAAGGTCGCGATCAACGGGTCGTGGGCCGTGAACTACGGCGTCGGCGGTGTGCTTGACGGCGGCAACGCGACGTACACGACCGAGGGCGGCGCCGTCACCTTCTACTGGGACCCGGTGAGCAAGGACTTCTCGAGCACCGCGCAGGGTCCGGTCGTCACGCTCCCCGGCTCGTTCCAGGACCAGGTCGGCTGCCCCGGCACGTGGGCGCCCGACTGCCTCGCGACGTGGCTCAAGGACCCCGACGGCGACGGGACGTACACGTGGTCCACGGACGACCTCGCCGCGGGCGCGTACGAGACGAAGGTCGCGCACGGCCTCGGCTGGGCCGAGAACTACGGCGTCGGCGGCGCTCCCGGCGGCGCGAACTACCAGTTCTCCGTGGGTGACGACGAGGTCGTGACGTTCACGTACGACCTCGAGACGCACGTGCTCGAGATCGGCGTCGAGAACCCGCCGCTGCCCGGGACCGGCCAGCAGTCGGCGCACTGGGTCCGCGAGGGCCTCCTCGCGTGGCCGGCGACGCTCGGCTCGGGGGACGCGTTCACGCTGTGGACCGCCCCCGAGGGCGGGATCACGGTGTCGCCCGGCGACCCCGACGGCGAGGTGAAGGCCCCCGAGGGCGCCACGTCGTACGCGCTCGAGGTCGACGCCGACGGGCTGCCCGACGACGTCGTCGCCGACTTCCCGGCGCTCGCCGCGTACACCGCGCTGCGCGTGACGGGCGACGACGGCGAGCCGGTCGGGCGCGACGCCGTCGAGGCGGCGCTGCGCGGCCAGCTGCTCGTGACGCGGGCCGACGGCGACGCGCTCACCGCCGCGACCGGGGTGCAGGTGCCCGGCGTGGTCGACGACCTGTTCGCGCAGGACGCCGCCGACCGCGAGCTCGGCGTCACGTGGCACGCCAACGGCAGGTGGGCGTCCTTCGCCCTCTGGGCGCCCACGGCGCAGGACGTCACGCTCCTCGCCTGGCCCGCGGGCGCGTCGCTCGACGACGACCCGCGCCGGTTCGCTGCCACGCGCCAGTCCGACGGCACGTGGACGCTCGACGGCAAGGAGGCGGACAAGAAGCTCGGCGGCGCGTCGGTCGGGTGGAAGGGCGCCCGCTACCTCTACGAGGTGCGCGTGTACGTGCCGAGCACGGGGAAGGTCGAGACGAACGTCGTCACCGACCCCTACTCGGTCGGCCTCACGCTCGACTCGACGCACTCGGTCGCCGTCGACCTCGACGACCCCGCGTTCCGTCCCTCGGCCTGGGAGGGCACGCCCGCCCCGGTCGTGGAGCGCGCCGTCGACCAGACGATCTACGAGCTGCACGTGCGGGACTTCTCGATCGCGGACGAGACCGTCCCCGCCGAGGAGCGCGGCACCTACCTCGCGTTCGCGCACGAGGACTCCGACGGCATGACGCACCTCGCCGAGCTCGCGGACGCGGGCCTGACGACCGTGCACCTGCTGCCGACGTTCGACATCGCGACGATCCCCGAGGACCGGGCCGACCAGGCGACGACCGGTGACCTCACCGGGTTCGCGCCCGACTCGGCCGAGCAGCAGGCCGCGGTCGCCGAGGTCCAGGCGCGCGACGGCTTCAACTGGGGCTACGACCCGCTCCACTTCTCCACGCCGGAGGGGTCGTACGCCGTCGAGGCGGACGGCGGCGCGCGCGTCGCCGAGTTCCGCACCATGGTCGGCGCGCTGCACCGCACGGGCCTGCAGGTCGTCCTCGACCAGGTGTTCAACCACACCGCGGCGAGCGGGCAGGACGAGAAGTCCGTGCTCGACAAGGTCGTGCCCGGCTACTACCACCGCCTGAGCACCGCCACGGGCGCGGTCGAGACGAGCACGTGCTGCCAGAACGTGGCGACCGAGCACGCGATGGCCGGCAAGCTCATGGTCGACTCCGTCGTCACGTGGGCGCGCGACTACAAGGTCGACGGGTTCCGCTTCGACCTCATGGGCCACCACTCGAAGCAGAACATGCTCGACGTCCGGGCCGCGCTCGACGAGCTGACGCTCGCCGAGGACGGCGTCGACGGCGAGAGCGTCTACCTGTACGGCGAGGGCTGGGACTTCGGCGAGGTCGCGGGCAACGCGCTCTTCGAGCAGGCCACGCAGGGCCAGCTCGGCGGCACGGGCATCGGGACGTTCTCCGACCGGTTGCGCGACGCGGTGCACGGCGGGTCGCCCGTCGACGGCGCGTCCACCTTCACGCAGGGCTTCGGCACGGGCCTCGCGACCGACCCCAACGGGCAGCCCGCCCGGGCGGGGGAGCCCGGCACGGTCAACGACGGGTCGGACGACGAGTACGCCGACCTCGGCCACCAGACCGACCTCGTGCGGCTGGGGCTCGCCGGCAACCTGCGCGACTACACGTTCGTCACGTCGACGGGCGAGGAGCAGCGCGGCGACGAGCTCGACTACCGCGGTGCCCCCGCGGGCTACGCCGACTCCCCGGAGGAGGTCGTCACGTATGTCGACGCGCACGACAACGAGACGCTGTTCGACCTGCTCGCGCTCAAGCTCCCGGCGGACACGCCCATGGACGAGCGCGTGCGCATGAACACCGTCTCGCTCGCCACCGCGGCGCTCGCCCAGACGCCGTCCTTCTGGCACGCGGGCACCGACCTGCTCCGCTCGAAGTCGCTCGACCGCAACAGCTACGACTCGGGCGACTGGTTCAACGCGATCGACTGGTCCGGGCAGGACAACGGCTTCGGCCGCGGCCTGCCGATGGCGGCCGACAACGAGGACAAGTGGCCGCTCATGGCCCCGCTCCTCGCCGACCCGGCGCTCAAGCCCTCCCCGGAGGACATCGCGACGGCGTCCGCGCAGGCGCAGGACCTCCTGCGGCTGCGGCACTCGACCGAGCTGTTCCGGCTCGGCGACGCCGACGCGATCCGGGAGAAGGTCACCTTCCCGGACGCGGGCACGGAGCAGACCCCGGGCGTGGTCGTCATGTCGGTCGACGACCTCGTCGGCACCGACGTCGACCCGGCGCTCGACGGCCTGCTCGTCGTCCTCAACGCCTCGCCCGAGCCGGTCACCCAGACCGTCGGGGCGCTCGCGGGCCGCGACTACGTGCTCTCGCCCGTCCAGCAGGACGGGAGCGACGACGTCGTGCGGGACACGACGTGGGACGCGGAGAGCGGGACCGTCACGGTGCCGGCGCGCACCGTCGCAGTGCTCGTCGAGCCGCAGGCCGCCGAGGAGCTGCCGGTCACGGTCGAGGCCACGCCGCGCTGCCTCGCGGGCAAGGCCTACGTGGCGGTGCGCGCGTCGAACGACGGCGCCGTGCCGGTGGGCGTCACGCTCCGCACCGACTTCGGCAGCCGCACGGTCGCCGACGTCGCGCCGGGCGGCAACGCCTACCAGTCGTTCGCGACGCGCGCGAAGGCCGTGCCCGCGGGCGAGGCCACGGTCGTCGCGACGGCGCGCGTGGGCGGCGAGGAGATCACCTCGACGTTCGCGGCACCGTACGAGGCCATGACCTGCTCGTGACCGGGTAGGCCGAGGGAGAGCCCCGGTCGGTCGAGGGAGAGTCCTGGTCCTGGACCGGGGCTCTCCCTCGCGGTACCGGGGTTCTCCCTCGGTGGTACCAGGGCTCTACCTGGCGGGACCTCGGTTCTCCCTCGCGGGACCGGGGTTCCGCCTGGCGGGGTCAGCGGAAGACGACGGTGCGGTGGCCGTCGAGCAGCACGCGGTGCTCGGCGTGCCAGCGCACCGCGCGCGCGAGGGTCTGGCGCTCGACGTCCTCGCCGATCGCGACGAGGTCCTCGACGCGGCGCGAGTGGTCGACGCGCTCGACGTCCTGCTCGATGATCGGGCCCTCGTCGAGGTCGCCCGTGACGTAGTGCGACGTCGCGCCGATGAGCTTGACGCCCCGGTCGTGCGCCTGGGCGTAGGGGCGCGCGCCCTTGAAGCTCGGCAGGAACGAGTGGTGGATGTTGATGATCCGCCCGGGCATGTCGCGGCACAGCTCGTCCGACAGGATCTGCATGTAGCGCGCGAGCACGACGAGCTCGACGTCGAGATCGTCGACGAGCCCGCGCAGCCGCTGCTCGGCCTCCGCCTTGGTCTCGCGCGTCACCGGGACGTGGTGGAACGGCTTGCCGTAGAACGTCGCGATGTCCTGCAGGTCCGGGTGGTTCCCGACGACGCCGACGACGTCGATCGGCATCCCCTGCGAGCGCTCGCGGTACAGCAGGTCCACGAGGCAGTGCGGCGCCTTGGACACCATGAGCAGCGTGCGCACGCGCCGCCCGACGACGTCGAGGTCCCACGTCATGCCGAACCGCTCGACGACCGGGGCCAGGGCGTCCGTGAGCGCCTCGCGCGGCACCGCCGCCTCGACCTGCACGCGCATGAAGAACAGCCCGGACAGGGGGTCGCCGAACTGCTGGGACTCGCTGATGTTGCCGCCGAGCGAGGCGATGGCTCCCGCGACGGCGTGCACGATCCCGGGCCCGTCGGGGCACGAGAGCGTGAGGACCCAGTGGTGCGGCGTGGCGGGGGACGCGGTCGTGGACACCCCTCAGAGGGTAGCCGCGCCCGACGGCGGGGGTCGCCGACGTCCCGCCCGCGGACGCCCCGGGCGCACATCACCCGGGCACGGGCCGTGGCAAGGGCACATGTCTGACACGATGAGGGCATGAACGACGCGCAGATCACGACCCGCCTCGTCACCGACGCGGAGGCCGGTGAGCTCCTCACCCTGCGCCGGGCGGCGTTCGTCACCGAGGCGCAGCTGTACGGCGACCCGAACATCCCGCCGCTGACCCAGACGCTGCACGAGCTGCGCGAGGACCTCGCGCGCGAGGGCGTCGTGACGATCGGCGCGTGGCTCGGTCCGCGCCTCGTCGGGTCCGTGCGCGTCGAGGTCGAGGACAGCAAGGCGACGCTCGGCCGCCTCGCCGTCGCGCCCGACATGCAGGGCCGCGGCATCGGCACGCAGATGCTCTTCGAGGTCCTGCCGTACCTGCCGGAGCAGACGACCGAGATCTGGGTCTTCACGGGCAAGGACTCCAAGCAGAACCTCGCCATGTACACGAAGCACGGGTACGAGGAGCAGTACGACAAGGCGGCGGGCGACCTCACGTACACCTACCTGCGCCGCATCCTCGGCGAGGCCGAGGCGCGCAACGCGGAGGACGCCGGGGCCGACCAGGACGCGACCCGGGCCTGAGCCCGCGGCGTCCTCGGCCGGCGTAGCCCACCGCGTGCCGGTCGGCGCGCGGTGACCGAGGGGGTGCGTGCCGGGACGCGGTGCCTCAGCGGGCGGTGCGTCCGCGCGCCCCGGCGGGCACGGGCGACCGCCCGGCGACGGTCGTCGCGCCGGTGATCGCGGCGATGATCTCCTCGTAGCTCGAGCCCTGGCCCGAGAAGCTGCCGTCGTTGCGCCCGTGCCGCAGCACCTCGACGCGGTCGGCTCGTCGAGCACGACGACGCGCGGGTCGCCCAGGAGCGTGCGCGCGGTCGGCGGCAACCGGCACGCGGCCGTCCTCTCGGGCGTCAACGCCAAGCACGTCGACTTCGGGATCTTCGTCAACATGGGCGTCCTCGCGGCGGTCGCGGCCGTCATCACGACGTCGCGCGCCGGCGCCGGCGTCGCTGCGGCGGGCATGAACTACGAGCTCGACGCGATCGCGGCGTGCTTCATCGGCGGCACCGCGGTCACCGGCGGCGTCGGGCGCATCTCCGGCGCGATGATCGGCGCGCTCATCATGGGCGTGCTCAACATGGGCCTGTCGATCATGGCCGTCGACGCCGCGTGGCAGCAGGCCATCAAGGGGCTCGTGCTCCTCGCGGCGGTCGCGTTCGACCTCGTGAGCAAGCGCCGCGCGGCGCTGCGCTGAGCCACCGGCGCCGTCGGGCACCGCCCCTACCCGACGGCGCCGGCCGTCCCTCCCCGGGACGGCCGCGCCTCCCGCGGGGGAGTGGGTTAGGATCGTGCGCGTCGCGACTGGCGTGCGCCCCACCGGGTGCAGGGTGGATCACCACCGGGGAGCGACGAGCTGTGCAGACGACGGGTCGTTCGCCTGGGCCCCGGGTCACCCACTGGTGGGTGCGTGCCCGGACGTGACCTCGCACCGACCGCCGGCCCGGACACGGACCGACCGCCGAACACTGCCCAGACCCGCGAGGAGACGCCATGAGCGCCCAGCCCGACCGCCCAGCACAGAACGTCCTCGACGCCCCGCTCGCCGAGCTCGACCCGGAGATCGCCGCCGTCCTCGACGGCGAGCTCGCCCGCCAGCGCGACACCCTCGAGATGATCGCGTCCGAGAACTTCGTCCCGCGCGCCGTCCTGCAGGCGCAGGGCTCGGTCCTCACGAACAAGTACGCCGAGGGCTACCCGGGCCGCCGCTACTACGGCGGCTGCGAGCAGGTCGACGTCGCCGAGAACCTCGCCATCGCCCGCGCCAAGGACCTCTTCGGCGCCGAGCACGCGAACGTCCAGCCGCACTCCGGCGCGACCGCCAACGCGGCCGTGCTGCACGCCCTCATCAACAAGGGCGACAAGATCCTCGGCCTCGAGCTGGCCCACGGCGGCCACCTCACGCACGGCATGAAGATCAACTTCTCCGGCAAGCTCTACGACGTCTCCGCCTACGGCGTCGACCCGCAGTCGTACCGCATCGAGATGGACGAGGTCCGCAAGCAGGCCCTCGAGACGCGCCCCGACGTCATCATCGGCGGCTGGTCCGCCTACCCGCGCCACCTCGACTTCGCCGCCTTCCGCGAGATCGCGGACGAGGTCGGCGCCAAGCTCTGGGTCGACATGGCGCACTTCGCCGGCCTCGTCGCCGCGGGCCTGCACCCGTCCCCGGTCCCCTTCGCGGACGTCGTCTCCTCCACCGTGCACAAGACGATCGGCGGCCCCCGCTCGGGCTTCATCCTCAGCAAGGAGGAGTACGCCAAGAAGATCGACTCCGCGGTGTTCCCGGGCCAGCAGGGCGGCCCGCTCATGCACGTCGTCGCCGCCAAGGCCGTCTCCTTCAAGATCGCCGGCTCCGACGCGTTCAAGGACCGCCAGGAGCGCACGCTGCGCGGCGCGAGCATCATCGCCGACCGCCTCGCCCAGGCCGACGTCGCGCAGGCCGGCGTGTCCGTCCTCACCGGCGGCACCGACGTGCACCTCGTGCTCGTCGACCTGCGCCACAGCGCGCTCGACGGCCAGCAGGCCGAGGACCTCCTGCACGAGGTCGGCATCACCGTGAACCGCAACGCCGTGCCGTTCGACCCGCGCCCCCCGCGCGTCACGTCCGGCCTGCGCATCGGCACGCCCGCGCTCGCGACGCGCGGCTTCGGCGACGCCGAGTTCACCGAGGTCGCGGAGATCATCGCGACCGCGCTGCGCGAGGGTGCCGCGACCGACGCCGAGGCGCTGCGGTCGCGCGTCGAGAAGCTCACGGCCGACTTCCCGCTGTACCCGGACCTGCAGCAGTAGCACTCCGCGTGGCCCGGGGACGGGCGTCTCGTCGCGGGTCTACCATCCGCACCGCTCGTTCCTCGCGGTGCTCCCGCCAGACCCGCCACGACCCGCGACGAGACGCCCGACCCCGTGCCTGCCCGTCGGCCACCCGTCGGCCGCCGCCCGCCCGTCCGCAGCACCCGTCCTCGTCCGTCCCCGCGTCGCCCCACCCGCCGCACGCCACCCGGAGGTCCATCCATGACCGCACAGATCCTCGACGGCAAGGCCACCGCCGCCACCATCAAGTCCGAGCTCCGGTCGCGCGTCGCCGCGCTGCGCGACCGCGGGGTCGTGCCCGGGCTGGGGACCGTCCTCGTGGGCGAGGACCCGGGGTCCGTGTCGTACGTCGCGGGCAAGCACCGCGACTGCGCCGAGGTCGGGATCGCGTCGATCCGCGAGGACCTGCCCGCCGACGCGACGCAGGCCGACGTCGAGGCGGCCATCGACCGGCTCAACGCCGACCCGGCGTGCACGGGGTACATCGTGCAGCTGCCGCTGCCGCACGGGATCGACACCAACGCCGTGCTCGAGCGGATCGACCCCGACAAGGACGCGGACGGCCTGCACCCCACCAACCTCGGGCGGCTCGTGCTGCGCGTGAACGAGCCCGTCACGTCGCCGCTGCCGTGCACGCCGGCGGGGATCATCGAGCTCGTGCGCCGGCACGGGATCGACCTCGCGGGCAAGGACGTCGTCGTCGTCGGGCGCGGCACCACGGTCGGGCGCTCGATCGGCCTGCTCCTCACGCGGCGCGAGATCAACGCGACGGTCACGCTCACGCACACCGGCACGCGCGACGTCGTGGCCCACCTGCAGGGCGCCGACGTCGTCATCGCGGCCGCCGGCGTGGCGGGCTTCGTCAAGCCCGCGCACGTCAAGCGCGGCGCCGTCGTGCTCGACGTCGGCGTGAGCCGCGTCGTCGAGCCCGAGACGGGCAGGGCGCGGCTGCGCGGCGACGTCGACCCGGCCGTCGCCGAGGTCGCGGGCTGGCTCTCGCCGAACCCGGGCGGCGTCGGGCCCATGACGCGCGCCATGCTGCTCGCCAACGTCGTCGACACGGCGGAGCGCTCCTTCGCCTGACCCCGGTGGGCGCTAGGGTGCGCGCATGAGCAGCGCCGTCGCTCCCCGCACCCGCGTCGCCGTCACCGCCGCCTACGCCGTCCAGGGCGCGGGGTTCGCCGTCGTGCTCACGAGCATCCCGGGGTACAAGGACCGCCTGGGGCTCGGGGACGACGTCGTCACGCTCGTCGTGCTCGGGGTGTGCGTGTGCGCGGGGCTCGGCAGCGCGCTGTCGGGCGCGGTGTCCGCCCGGCGCGGGTCGCGGGCCGTCGTCGTGGGCGGGCTGCTGCTCGCCGCGCTGGGGATCGCCGGCGCGGGCGCGGCGCCGGCCTGGCCCGCGTTCTTCGCCGCGCTCGCGGTGTACGGGCTCGCGCTCGGGACGGTCGACGCGGCGATGAACATGCAGGGCATCGACGTCGAGCGCGGGTACGGGCGCAGCCTGCTCGCGTCGTTCTACGCGGCGAACGCCGCGGGCGGCGTGCTCGGCGCGCTCGCCGTGTCCGGGGCCGCGCTCGTGGGGCTGGAGCAGCCGGTCGCGCTGCCGCTCGTCGCGGTCGTCGTCGCGGTCGCGGCGCTCGTCCTCGCCCCGCGCCTCGTCGAGGTCCGCGGGCCGGCCGACGGCGCGACCGTCGCGGACGCCGTGGAGGACCGCGCGACGCCCGGCGGCCCGGTCGACGGGCCCGTCGTCGCGGACGGCGCGACGGCGGGCGACGCCGGGGCCGGGCGTGGCGGCGTGCGCGTCGCCGCGAGCACGATCGCGCTGCTCGGCGTCGCGATGGTCGCGTTCCCCGTCGCGGACTCCGCCATCTCGAGCTGGAGCGCGACGTTCCTGCGCGACGTCCTCCTCGCGAGCGCCGTCGTCGCACCGCTCGGCTACGCGGCGTACCAGGCGGCCCTCATCGTGTCGCGGCTCGCGGGCGACGGGCTCGTGGAGCGTCTCGGCCGCGTCCGGGTCGTCCGCTGGGGCGGCGCGCTCGGTGCGCTCGGCTTCCTCGCGGTCGCCGCCGCCCCTGGCTGGCCCGTGGCGCTGCTCGGGCTCGCGGCCACCGGGCTCGGCCTCGGCGTCGTCGCCCCGCTCGCGTTCTCCGCGGCGGGCGACCGCGCGCGCGAGGCGGTCGCCGCCGCGGTGCCGGTCACGGACGGCGGGGGAGCGGTCGCCGACGACCGGGGTGCCGGCCGCGCGGCGTCGGCCGCGGACGGCGCGGGAGCCGTGGGCGTCGAGGCGGTCACCGACCGCGCGGTCGCGCGGCTCAACGTGTTCACCTACGTCGGCGCGGTGCTCGGCGGGGTGCTCACCGGCGTCTTCGCGACGGCCCACCAGCTGCGCACGGGCTTCGTCGTCCTCGCGGCGCTCGCCGCGGTGTCCGCGGTCCTCGCCGGCCGGTTCCGGCCGGTGTCCGCCGCGGCCGACGTCCGCGGGTCCGCCCTCCCGCGCTGACCGCCCCGGACGCGGGTCCGGCTACGTGCCCTCCCAGTAGCTGCGGACCCTCCGCTGGACGGCCGGCTCGAGGCGGCGGCGCGGGCTCGTGGAGCCGCCGACGTGCGCCGCGATCCACGACCGCAGCGCGCTCGGCGAGAGGTCGATCTCGCGCGCGAGCTCGTCGACCGTGGGCCAGTCCGGGACGGGCTCCTGCACCGGCGGACGCGACGACGCCGAGTGCAGGTCGTCGCCCCACGCCATCGCCTCGGCGGCCGAGGAGAACCCGCCGATGCGGCCCGCACGCGGGAACGGTTTCTCCAGGCACCACTCGTCCCCGAGCCGCTCGATCCGGTACGACCCCTCGCTCGCGCGAGCCGCGTACCCTCCGTCCGGCGTCTGCCCCCAGCTCAGCCCCATGCTCCACTGTCGCAACGGAAGCGGGATCCTGCAGGACCAGAGGCCCACGACGTCGAGCCGGTCACCCCGCACGGCCGACGGAAGGGGTGGGAGGAGCGCCCCCACCCTCGCTCCGGAGGATGGGGGCGCCACGGGCGGCCGGACGCCGACGTGCGGCTCCGGGCGCCCGCGCACCGCGGCGCCGGGACCCGCGAGGGCGGGCGTCTTCACCCCGGCGGGTCCTGGCGGCACAGCGGCTGACGTCGACGCTAGGGGCGGACGAGGTCGCCCGCCATCGCGCCGAGGGGTGAAGAGGGTCTAGTGTTGCGGCACGTCGAGTCTGGCCCTGGCTCTGCACCGTGCTCTCGAAGGCGAGCCCCCATGACTCTCGACACCCAGGCCATCGAGTGGGCCCTGGCCCGCGGTACGGGCCAGCAGATCGGCCAGTACCGTCTCGACCTCACCACCGGGACCTGGTGGTGGTCCCCGGAGACCTACCGGCTGCACGGCTTCGAGCCGGGCGAGGTCGTCCCGACCACGGCGCTGATCCTCGCCCACAAGCACCCCGACGACCGCGACCGCGTGCGCCTCGTGCTCGACGAGGCCCGGCGCACGGGCGGGGCGTTCTCCAGCGTGCACCGCATCATGGACGCCCGGGGGCACGAGCGGTCGCTCGTCGTCGTCGGGCAGGGCCGTCGTGAGCGCGACACGGGTCTCGTCGTCGAGCTGGTCGGCTACTTCGTGGACGTGACGCAGGTCGTCGTCGCGCACTCCCAGGCGCGTTCCGCGCACGACATCGCCGCCGCCGCGCAGACGCGCGGCGTGATCGAGCAGGCCAAGGGCATGGTCGCGATGGCGTGCGGGCTCGACGTGGAGGAGGCCTTCGCGTGGCTGCGCCGTGCGTCCAACCACCGCAACGTCCGGCTGCGGGACCTCGCCGAGCTCGTCGTCGACCTCGGCTCGCGGGGTGGTCCGGACGCTCTCCAGGAGGTCGCGGAGCTCGTGGCGTAGCGGCCCCGCGCGGCGCGAGGACGCTAGACGACGACGAGCTCCGTCCCGTCCGGCGAGTGGTCCGCCATCCTCACGCCGCGCACCGCCGGGTCGTCGTACGTGTTCCAGTAGTACGTCGTCGTGCGCGACGAGAAGAGCCCCGTGTAGATCGTGCGCTCGAACTCTCCCGAGCCCATCGCCGCGCACCCGTCCACCATCGCGACCTGCTGCAGGGTGTGGAACGCGCGGCTGACGTTCTCCACCTCGCTCGCCTTCGCCGGGTAGTGCGCGTTGACGTAGGCCGCGCGGACGAACCGCGAGGGCGAGTAGTAGTCGCCGGGGATCCCGCGCATGTGCGACCCCGAGCCGAACGGGGCGAGGCGGGCTCGCCCGAGCACGCTCTCCTCGGGGAACTCGGGCGAGGCGTTGAGGTAGTTGCGCAGGTTCTCGTGGTGCCAGGCGAAGCCGGGCTGGTTCGCCAGGACGTCGACGTCGTCGTCGAACACGTGCATCCCGTCGCTCGTGTGCTCCAGGACGACGGCCCGCGTCGCGTCGCCGACGATCCAGTGCAGCAGCGAGCTCGGGTACCGCTCGTCGATCGGCTCGTCGACGACGACGACGCCCTCGAGCGCCGCCACGACCTCGTCGACGTCGGCGAACTGTGAGGCGATCCACAGCGGGAGCTCGTAGGCGGCGACGTTGGTCGCCCCCTCGACCGGGCCCGGCGCGTAGGCCGCGTACCCCGGGAAGTTGAGACCCGCGACGGCGAGCCCCGCGTCGTTCCCGCAGTCGAAGTAGAGCGGCGTGCCCTTCTCCACGATGCCCATGCCGAGGACCGCGTGCCGGATGCCCGGCACCGCCCCGAACGGCGACCTCGGCGTCCAGCCGGTGGGCGTCAGGACGACGCGCTCCCCGTAGCCCTCCGTCCAGTCGAGGTTGCGTGCGAGGTAGACGCCGGTGCCGCCGTCGTCGGAGAACCTGACTCCCGTGCACATGCCGATGCCCCCGGTTCGGTGCGTCCGGCCGCCCTGGGCGTCGTGCCCGCCCGTCTGGACGTCGTACCCGCCCGAGCATGGGCGGCGACCGGCTCCGCGTCCAGTGTGTGCCGGGCCTCGGTGGCAGGCAACAGAGGGTCCTCGGGGCGTCGTCGTCGCCGGTGCGGGACGCCGGACGGCCGACGTGGGGTGAAGGGGTCGCCGCGCAGCCGTCGGCATCGCTAGCATGCGCGGGTGCGAGCGAGACGATGGGCGATGCTCTCGGCGACGGTGCTGAGCGCCGCGGCCCTGGGTGCCTGTACCGGTGATGGGGGTCAGACGGGCGGTGCCGGAGGATCCGACGCGCATGTCGCGACCCAACCGTCGTCGTCGACGTCGCCGACGGAGGACGGCGGTCTGGACGACGCCGCCCTCTGCGTCGCCTACGGCGACGTGCTGACGATCGCGGAGAACGCCGACCTCGGCCTCGCCGACGGCCGGATGGAGGAGCAGGAGCGCCTCGGCTGGTACAAGCTGGCCACCCGCGTGCTCGGCCGCCTGCCCTCCGGCGAGGACAGTGCCGTGCAGACGGCGATCGGTGAGCTCCAGGAGATCGCGCCGGCCGTCGCGCCGGGGGCGTACTCGGAGTCGACCGGGGTGCGCTCCCCGGAGTGGTGGCAGGCCGAGGTCGACCTCGCCGAGGCGTGCGACGCGCTCGGTGCCCCCTTGGCGACCAGCGTGTTCACCGGCGGATGACGCGGAGACCGGCGAGCAGGGCCGTCCTGTGCGCCGGGCGGGGCCGGCTCCGGAGCGACGCGACGGCGGGCGGTGCTCGGACGTGACCGGAGCCACGCCCCGTCGCCGACGGGTCCGTGGGCGGTCCGTGATGGGATGTCCCGGTGCTGACGATCGCCACCGCCAACGTGAACGGGATCCGCGCCGCTGTCCGCCGGGGCATGGACGCGTGGATCGACTCCCGCACCCCCGACGTGCTGCTCCTGCAGGAGGTGCGCGCCCCCGACTCCGTCGTGAACGAGCTGCTCGACGGCTGGCACGTCGCGCACCAGGCGTGCGACATCAAGGGCCGCGCGGGCGTCGCGGTCGCGTCGCGCCTGCCGCTGCACGCCGTGCGCGTGGGGCTCGGTGCGGGCGAGGCGGAGCAGCCCGTGGACACGGGGCGCTGGGTCGAGGCCGACGTCGAGCTGCCCGACGGGTCGCTGCTCACCGTCGTGTCCGCCTACATCCACTCGGGCACCGTGACGCAGCCCGAGACGATGACCCAGAAGTACGCCTACCTCGTGCGGGTCACGGCGCGCCTGCGCGAGCTCGCGGCGGACGGCCGCCGGGCCGTGCTCGCGGGCGACCTCAACATCGCGCACCGCAACGCCGACATCAAGAACTGGAAGGGCAACCTCAAGAGCGCCGGCTTCCTGCCCGAGGAGCGCGCGTACGTCGACACGTGGCTCGACGAGGTCGGCCTCGTCGACCTCGGTCGCGTCCACGGCGGCGAGGGCCCCGGACCGTTCACCTGGTGGTCGTGGCGCGGGCGCGCGTTCGACAACGACTCGGGCTGGCGGATCGACTACCAGCTCGCCACGCCCGCGCTGGCCGAGCACGCCGTGAAGGTCGAGGTCGACCGGGCGCCGTCGCACGAGGAGCGCTGGAGCGACCACGCGCCGCTGGTCGTGACGTACGACCTCTGACCCGAGCCGGCAACGGCCGCCCCACCGGTCCCGACCAGAGGGGCGGCCGTCACGTGTCTCAGGCGACGACGTCCGCCGGTGCCGACGGGACGGCGAGGAGGAAGCCGGGCGCTCCGAAGCCCTCGCGCTCGAACGCGGCGCGCACGGCGTCCGCGACGGCCTCCGCGCGGTCGGCCGCGACGAGGGCGATCGCCGACCCGCCGAACCCGCCGCCGGTCATCCGCGCGCCGAGGGCGCCCGCGACGCGCGCGGCCTCGACCGCGACGTCGAGCTCGACGCTCGACACCTCGTAGTCGTCGCGCAGCGAGGAGTGCGACGCGTTCATGAGCGGGCCGATCTCGGCGACGCGCCCGTCCTGCAGGAGCGCGACGAGGTCGCGCACGCGCCCGATCTCGGTGACGACGTGGCGCACGCGGCGGCGGGAGACGTCGTCGGGCAGCTTGTCGAGCGCGACGTCGAGCGTCCCGGCCGGGTCGTCGGACGCCGCGGCGGCGTCGGCGAGCTCGCGCAGCGACGCGAGGCCGAGGGTCTGCGCGGCCGCCTCGCACGTGTCGCGACGCTGGGCGTACTGGCCGTCGACGAGCTGGTGCTCGGCGCGCGTGTCCATGACGAGCACGGCGAGGCCTGCGGCCTCGAGGTCGAACGGCTCCTGCTCGGCCGACGCGGCGGGGTCGAGGCCCGGGCGGCAGTCGAGCAGCAGGGCGTGGCCCGCCGTGGCCCGCAGCGCCACCGACTGGTCCATGCCGCCCGTGGGCGCGCCGGCGATCTCGTTCTCGGCCCGGACGCACGCGGCGGCGAGCGTCGCGCGGCCCGCGTCGGACGCGGAGAGGCCGAGGCCCGCGACGTCGTCGAGCGCGACCGCGACGGCGCACTCGAGCGCCGCGGACGACGACAGGCCGGCGCCGAACGGCACGCACGAGTCCACGGAGGCGTCGAAGCCGGGCACCGCGGCGGGGTCGGCACCGGTCGCCGCGAGGTGCTCGCGCAGCGCCCACGCGACGCCCGCGACGTACGAGCCCCACCCGGCGACCGCGCCCGGCGCGACGTCCTCGAGGCGGGCCTCCCACACCTCGCCCGGCGCCTGCGCGGACGCGAGGCGCACGACCCCGTCGGTGCGCGGGCGCAGCGCGACGTACGTGCGGTGGGGCAGCGCGATGGGCAGGCACAGCCCCGCGTTGTAGTCGGTGTGCTCGCCGATGAGGTTCACGCGGCCGGGTGCGCTCCACACGCGCGGCGCGTCGTCGCCGCCGAACGCGTCGGCGAACACCGTGCGCGCGCGGGCGGCGCCGGCGTCCTGCGCCCACGCGGGGACCCAGCCGCGCGCGGTGCCGGCGGGCGCGAGCTCCTGCAGCCGCGCGGCGATCCGCTCGGGCGTGGTGTCGCTGATCCAGGCGCCCATGCCGGACTCCGAGCCGGCGAGGTACTTGAGCTTGCCCGGCGCGCGCAGCACCGAGAAGACCTGCAGGTGCAGGCGCGCGAGCGTCACGTCGTCGGTGCCGCCGTCGGCGACGGAGCGCCCCTCGTGCGCGGGGGCCTGGTGCCAGGCCGCGATGTAGGGCAGCGGGATGGGGTCGCCGTCGGCGGTCTCGAAGAACCGGTCGAGGCGGCGCAGCAGCTCGAGGTAGGTGGTCGCGAGGTCGTCCCGCTCGGCGTCGGTGAGCGCGGGCAGGTCGGGCACGTCGCGGCGCGGCGCGAGGTGCACCTCGACGGGCCAGCGGGCCGCGTAGGGCACGTACGCGACCCAGTGCTCGGTCTCCAGGACGACGCGGCGGCCGTCGGCGAGCTCGGAGTCGAGCACGTCGCGCAGCAGGTTGCGGCCCGTGCGCTCGTGGTGGGCGCGGGCCTGCGTGAGCAGCGAGCGGGTGCGCGGCGTCACGTAGGGGTAGCCGTAGATCTGGCCGTGCGGGTGGTGCAGCGTGACGCCGATCTCCTGGCCGCGGTTCTCGAAGCAGAAGACCTGCTCGACGCCGGGCACCGCGCCGAGCGCCGCGGTGCGGTCGGCCCACGCGTCGATGATCGTGCGCACGCGCTGCGGGGGCAGCGCCCCGAACGAGGTGTGGTGGTCGCTGGAGAAGCACACGACCTCGCAGCGCCCGGCGGCGGGCCCGTGGACCTGCAGCGGCGCGTCCTGGACGCGCTCGTCCCCGACCCCGGGGACGCGCTGGAGCGAGGGGAAGCGGTTCTCGAACACCGCGACGTCGTAGTCGGTGTCGGGGATCTCGCCGTCGGAGTACGCGCTGCCGGGGCGCGCCGGGCACAGCGGGCACGAGTCCGCGGCGGGCAGGAACGTGCGGTTCATGCGGTGCGCGGCCATCGGCACCCAGTCGCCCGTGAGGGGGTCGAGGCGCATCTCGGGCCCCGTGTACGGGTGCGGCTCGCCGTCGGGGCCGACGACCGGCGCGAACCGGTCGGGCAGCGGGCGCGGGTCGTCGAGACGACGCGTGCGCTCGCCCGAGACGTACTCGGGGGAGTCGTCGAAGTACACGAGCTCGCGGCCGTCGGCGAGGTGCGTCGCGGTGCGTCGCAGGTGCTGGTTCATGGTGCGGGGACTTCCGTTCGCGGTGCTGGTGGTCGTGCGGGGGCGTGGCCCGGTCAGGCCAGGACGAGCTGCTCGACGAGGTCGCGCACGCGCTCCTGCTCGGCGGGGGGCAGGGCGGCGTCGGTGACGAGCACGTCGACGTCGGCGAAGGTCGCGAACACGCGCAGCCCCGTGGTGTGCCACTTCGTGTGGTCGGCGAGCACGACCGTGCGGCCCGCGGCGTCGATGAGCGCGCGGTTGGTCGCGGCCTCCTCGAGGTTGGGCGTCGTGAGCCCGACCTCCGGGTCGATGCCGTGCGTGCCGAGGAACGCCTGGTCGACGCGCAGCCCCGACAGCGCCGCCTCGGCGAGCGGCCCGACGAGCGCGTCGGACGGCGTGCGCGAGCCCCCGGTGAGGATGACCTCGAGGCGGACGTCGTTGGCCCGGTGCAGCGTCTCGGCGACGGGCAGCGAGTTGGTGACGACGGTGAGCGGGCGCAGCGCGGGCGTCGCGGCGATGTGCGCGGCGAGCAGGTGGGTCGTCGTGCCGGCGGACAGCGCGATCGACGAGCTCGGCGCGACGAGGCGCGCGGCGGCCTCCGCGATGGCGCGCTTCTCCGAGGCCTCGCGCGAGCTCTTCGCGGCGAACCCGGGCTCGTGCGAGGTGGTGTGGGGCGCGACCGCGCCGCCGTGCACCTTGCGGACGAGGCCCTGGTCGGCGAGCTCGAGCAGGTCGCGCCGGATCGTCATGTCCGACACGCCGAGGTCCCGGGTCAGGTCACCGATGCGGACCGCGCCGCTCTGGCGGATCTGCGCGAGGATCCGTTCGTGACGCTGTGAGGCGAGCATGCCCCACAGTATTGTCCAGGCGCGCGGATAAATCCAACAGGATCGAACATGATTGAACACGCGGCGGCCGGACGTCCCCGCCCGGCACCGCGCGTCAGACCACCGTGACGCCCAGGGACCGGCCCGCGAGGCCGCGCGGGCGGCGCGCGAGGCCGCGCGCGACGTCCTGCAGGGCGACCGCGGCCGGGGACGCCGGGGCCGACAGCACGACCGGCGTCCCGCCGTCGCCCGCCTCGCGCAGCGAGACGTCGAGCGGCACCTGGCCGAGCAGCGGGACCGAGGACCCGGTCGCGCGCGAGAGGTTCTCCGCGACCCGCGCGCCGCCCCCGGCGCCGAAGAGCTCGAGCCGCGACCCGTCCGGCTGCTCGAGCCACGACATGTTCTCGACGACGCCCACGACGCCCTGCTGCGTCTGCGTCGCCACGGAGCCGGCCCGCTCGGCGACCTCCGCGGCGGCGACCTGCGGCGTCGTCACGACGACGATCTCGCTGCCGGGCAGGAGCTGCGCCACCGAGATCGCGATGTCGCCGGTGCCGGGCGGCAGGTCGAGCAGGAGCACGTCGAGGTCGCCCCAGTACACGTCCGCGAGGAACTGCTGGAGGGCGCGGTGCAGCATCGGCCCGCGCCACACGACCGGCTGCCCGGCCGGGACGAACATGCCGATCGAGACGACCTTCACGCCGTGCGCGATCGGCGGCAGGAGCATCGAGTCGACGCGCGTCGGCTGGCGGTCGACGCCGAGCATGCGGGGGATCGAGAAGCCGTAGATGTCGGCGTCGACGACCCCGACCGACAGGCCGTCCGCCGCGAGCGCGACCGCGAGGTTCGCCGTCACGGACGACTTGCCGACGCCGCCCTTGCCCGACGCGATCGCGTAGACCTTCGTCAGCGAGTCGGGCTGGGCGAACGGGATCACCGGCTCGCCGACGCCGCCGCGCAGCATCGTGCGCAGCTGCTCGCGCTGCTCGGCCGTCATCACGCCGAGGTCGACCTGGACCCCCGCGACGCCCTCGACGGCGCGGACCGTCGCCTCGACGTCGCGCACGAGGGTGTCGCGCATCGGGCACGTCGCGACCGTGAGGTCGATGCCGACGTCGACGAGCGCGCCGGCCGACCCGTCGGCCGGCGGCGTCACGCGGACGTGGCGGACCATGCCGAGGTCCGTGACGGGCCGGCGGATCTCCGGGTCGAGGACGGTCGCGAGGGCGGCGCGGACCGCGTCCTCGGACGGGGCGGTGGGGGCGTCGGGCATGGGTCCATCGTAGGCGGGCGCGCGGCGGGGACCGGGGTCCGCGACGACCTCGGGACGAAGGTCCCCGCACGTCGGGCGGCGTCGGCGCGACGGGTCCGCGCGTGCCGTCCGCGACCGCGCTACCGTGCACGGATGGACGCCCTCGCCTCCCTCGTGCGCGACAGCGAGCTGTTCGGCGACGCGGCGCGCAGCGCGCCGCCGGACGCGCGCGTGCCCTCGTGCCCCGAGTGGGTCGGCGCCGACCTCGTGTACCACCTGGCGGAGGTCCAGGACTTCTGGGCGCGCGTCGTCGGGCCCGCGCCCGGGCAGGGCCTCGACGGCGACGACGTGCCGCCGCTGCCGCGCCCGGCCTCGGACGCCGAGCTGCCCGCCCTGCTCCAGCGCTCGACGAGCCGCCTCGTCGCCGCCCTGCGGGGGCGCGACCCCGACGAGCCGTGCTGGTCGTGGCACGACGACGGCCGCCGCGTCGGGTGGGTCCTGCGCCGCCAGGCGCACGAGGCGCTCGTGCACCGCGCCGACGCCGAGCTCACGGCCGGCCGCGAGGTCACCGCGGCGGACCCCGCGGTCGCCGCCGACGGCGTCGACGAGATCCTCGCCGTGATGGTCGACGGGGTGCCCGGCTGGGGCGTCTTCACGCCCGACGGCGCGACGGTCACGGTGGCCGTCGACGGCCCGGGGGAGACGCCGCGCAGCTGGGAGCTCGCCTTCGGGCGGTTCACCGGGACCGGGCCCGAGTCGGGCACGGCCTACGACCTCGACACCGCGCAGCTCGTCGACCTTCCCGGCTCGACGACGATGCAGGTCGCGGGCCCGGCCTGGGCGCTCGACCTGTGGCTGTGGGGCCGCGGCGACGCGACCGGGCTGACCGTCACCGGCGACCGGGCGCTCGCGGACCGCCTGCGCCGCGTCGCCGCGGAGGGCACGCGGTAGGTCAGCGCTCGGCGGGCTCGTCGTCGGCGGGGCGGGCCGACTTCTCCTCGAGCTCCTCGAGGAGGTTGCGGATCTCGGAGCGCACGAAGTCGCGCGTCGCGACTTCGCTCAGCGCGATCCGCAGCGCGGCCATCTCGCGCGCGAGGTACTCCGTGTCGGCGAGGTTCCGCTCGGCCCGCTGGCGGTCCTGCTCGGCGGTCACGCGGTCGCGGTCGTCCTGGCGGTTCTGCGCGAGGAGGATGAGCGGCGCGGCGTACGACGCCTGCAGCGAGAGCATGAGCGTCAGCGCCGTGAACCCGAACTCGGCGGAGTCGAACCGCAGGCCCTCGGGCCCCCACGAGTTCCAGATGATCCACACCGCGCAGAAGACCGTGAGGTAGACGAGGAAGCGCGGCGTGCCGAGGAAGCGCGCGATGCCCTCGGTGGCCTTCCCCACGGCGTCCTGGTCCACGCGGAAGCGCGGGATGAGGGTGCGCCGGGCGGCCTTCGGCGTGTCGAGACGGTCAGCCACGGGGCGCCTCCGTCCGGGCGCGGCCCGCCACGGCGCGCGGGTCCTCGGGGCGGTGCTCGACGTCGAGGTCGTCCGTCTCGCGCCAGTCCTCGGGCAGCATGTGGTCGAGCACGTCGTCGACGCTGATCGCGCCGAGCAGCCGCTTCTCGCCGTCGAGCACCGGGACGCACAGCAGGTCGTAGGTCGCGAGGATGCGCGTCACCCGGCCCAGCGGGGCATCGGGCGCGATGCCCTCGACGTCGGTGTCGAGCACGGACCCGACGGCGGCGTGCGGGGGCTCGCGCAGCAGCCGCTGGAAGTGCGCGACGCCGAGGAACCGGCCGGTCGGCGTCTCGAGCGGGGGGCGTGCGACGAACACCATGGACGCGAGCGCGGGCGCGAGGTCCTTGCGCCGGATCTGCGCGAGCGCCGTCGCGATGGTCGTCTCGGGGCCGAGCACGACGGGCTCGGTCGTCATGAGACCGCCCGCGGTGTCCTCGTCGTACGCGAGGAGGCGGCGCACGTCGCGCGCCTCGTCGGGCTCCATGAGCTCGAGCAGCTGCGCCGCCTGGGCCTCCGGGAGCTCGTGCAGCAGGTCGGCGGCGTCGTCGGGCTGCATGGCCTCGAGGACGTCCGCGGCGCGCCCGGTGTCCAGGCCCGAGAGGATCGCCACCTGGTCGTCCTCGGGCAGCTCCTCGAGCACGTCGGCGAGCCGTTCGTTGTCGAGCGCTCCCGCGACCTCGAGGCGGCGCGTGTCGCCGAGGTCGTGGATGACGTCGGCGAGGTCCGCGGGCTTGAGGTCGTCGTAGGCGGCGAGCAGCATCGCGGCGCCCTGCGCGCCCGTGCTCCCGGCGAGGCCGGTCACCGCACCCACGGGCACGACGACCGCGTCGCCCCGGCGGCGCAGGCGCAGCGTGCCCTTGCCCTCCGCGGAGCGGCGCACGTAGAGCTGGGTGACGAGCCAGTCGCCGGTCCGCTGGCGCTCGATCGCGAGGTCCTCGACCGTGCCGCGGCCCGACCCGTCGACGAAGTCGACCGTGCGCTCGAGGAGCTCGCTCAGCGCGAGCGTCTCCATCGCGCGCTGCTCGAACCGGCGCATGTTCACGAGACCGGTCGAGATGACCTGCCCCGCGTCGATGCTCGTCACGCGCGTGAGCGGCAGGAAGACCCGGCGCCGCCCCGGCACCTCGACCACGAGCCCGACGGCGCGCGGCACCCCTTTGGGCCGCAGCAGCACGACGACGTCCCGCACCCGCCCGACCTGGTCGCCGATCGGGTCGAACACGCTGGTGCCCGCGAGGCGCGCGACGAAGACGGTGGTGGCTGCACTCACGCGGCAAGCCTACGCAGGTGCCGCCCCGCGCGCGCCGGGAGCCCACGTCGCCCGTCGGCCCGGCCGACGCTCCCGCGCCGTGGCGGGCCTCGCGCGCGGCGGCACGCCGTAGCGCCAGGTGCCCGAGTAGGACAGACTGGGCGAATGAGCATGACGCGCCCGAACGTCAACCCCCGTGTGCCCACCCCGCCGCGCGGCGAGGAGATCGCGTCCTACGCGACGTACCTCGAGGCGCAGAAGGCCGTGGACTACCTGTCGGACAACAAGTTCGCGGTCGAGGTCGTGACGATCGTCGGCACGGACCTGCGGATGGTCGAGCGCGTCACGGGCCGGCTCACCTACGGTCGCGTGGCGCTCGCGGGCGCGGCTTCCGGCGCGTGGTTCGGCCTCTTCGTCGGGCTGCTGCTCTTCATGTTCTCCGGCTCGGGGGGCTACGTCCTCACCGGCATCGCGATCGGTGCCGGGTTCGGGCTGCTGTTCTCCGTGCTCTCCTACGCGCTCACGCAGGGGCGCCGCGACTTCACGTCGCAGAGCCAGATCGTGGCGTCCGCGTACGCGATCCTCTGCGCGCCCGAGCGCTCGGGCGAGGCGCGCCAGCTCCTCTCCCGCATGCCCGAGGGCGCGGGTGGCCTGCGCGCGCCCGCCGCGCCGGCGAACCCCACGTGGGGCACGCCGGCCGCGCCTCCGTCGCCCGCGCCCCAGGCTCCCGCCGGCCCGCCGCCCGCGCCGGCCCCGCAGCCCGCTCCCGAGCAGCAGGCCCCGCCCGCGCGCACACCCGACCCGCGCTGGACCACCCCGACGGGCGAGCCGCGCTACGGGGCGATGCGCCCGGCGTCGGGCACGACGGACGCCCCCGACGAGCAGGCGCCGCCCGCGGCCCCGCCCGCGCCGACCGAGCGCCCGGCCGACCCGGCGCCCCCGGCCTGACGCCCTCCCGACCACCGGCCCGGCGTCACGCCGAGCATGCGGCTGCGGCCCGTCCCGATCCCGGGACGGGCCGCAGCCGCATGGTCGCGGGGTGGTACCCGCAGGCTCGGCGCGCTCAGCCGCGCAGCGACGCCATCCACGCCTCGACGTCCTCGGGGCGGCGGGGGAGCGCGGCCGAGAGGTTCTCGTTGCCCGTCGCGGTGACGAGGACGTCGTCCTCGATGCGCACCCCGATGCCGCGGTACTCCTCGGGGACGGCGAGGTCGTCGGCCTTGAAGTAGAGGCCGGGCTCGATCGTGAAGACCATGCCGGGCTCGATGACCCCGTCGAGGTAGAGCTCGCGGCGCGCCTGCGCGCAGTCGTGCACGTCGAGGCCCAGGTGGTGCGACGTGCCGTGCACCATCCAGCGCCGGTGCTGCTGGCCCTCGGGCGACAGCGACTCCGCGGCGCTCACCGGGAGCAGGCCCCACTCCTCCAGGCGCGCGGCGATGACCTCCATGGCCGCGGCGTGCACGTCACGGAAGCGCGCCCCCGGGACGGCGACGGCGAACGCCGCGTCCGCCGCGTCGAGCACCGCCTGGTAGACGCGGCGCTGGACGTCGGTGTACTCGCCGTCCACCGGCAGGGTGCGCGTGACGTCGGCCGTGTAGAGGGAGTCGACCTCGACGCCGGCGTCGAGCAGGACGAGCGTCCCCGGGCGCACGACGCCGTCGTTGCGGATCCAGTGCAGCGTCGTGGCGTGCTCGCCCGCGGCCGCGATGGTCTCGTAGCCCACGGTGTTGCCCTCGAGGCGCGCGTGCGCGTCGAACGTCGTCTCGATGACGCGCTCGCCGCGGCGGTGCGCGAGCGCCCGCGGGAGGGTGCGCACGACCTCCTCGAACCCCTCGATCGTCGCCGCGACGGCGGCGCGCATCTGCTCGACCTCGTGCGCGTCCTTGACGAGCCGCAGCTCCGAGACCGCCTCGACGAGCGCGGCGTCCGTGCGCCGGTAGGCGTCCTGCGCGCGCTCGAGCCACTCGGCGTCGGTGAGCTGCTCGCCCTCGTGGGCGGACGCCGCGGCGTCGTCCACGCCCGCCTCCGCGCGGATCGCCTCGACGAGCGCCTCGACGCCCTCGTCGGAGCCGGTCACGACGAGCAGGACCGTCCCGTCGGGGCCGACGTCCTTCGCGAGCGCGTCGCGCAGGCCGTCGACGTGGTGCGCATCGATCCCCGTGCGGGTCGCGACGTCGTCGAGCGACGGGCGCGCGCCGACCCAGAACTCGCCGTAGCGGGCGTCGGCGTAGAACTCCTCGGTGTCGCGCGCGGCGAGCGGGCGCACGTAGAGCACGGCGCGGTGGCCGCTGCGGTCGCCACCGTCCGGGCCCGCGGGGTCGCCGGTGCCCGGCTCCACGGGGTGCAGGACGAGCACCGCGTCCGGGTCCTGGTCCCAGCCGGTCCCGGTGAGGTGCGCGTACGCGGAGTGCGGGCGGAACCGGTAGTCGGTGTCGTTCGAGCGAACCTTGAGCGGGCCCGCCGGGACCACGAGGCGCGCGCCGGGGAAGCGCGCCGAGAGCGCGGCGCGGCGGGCCGCGGCGAAGGGCGCGACGGGCGACGGCTCGACGTCGAGCGCGGCGCGCGGCGCCCAGCCGCTCGTGATGAACGCCTTGAACGCGGCGGAGTCGGGACGCTGGGAGCGGTTGCTGCCGCGCGCCGACACGTCCTGGGTCTCGCCCGCGGCGGAGGGGGCGCTGGCGTCGGGGAGGGCGGTCTCGGGGGTGACGGGGGTGGCGTCGGTCATGCCCCCAGTGTCGCACCGCGCGGACGGCCGAAGTCGGCGAGGGCCCGCGTGAGGACGCGGTTGAAGGCGTCGGGGGCCTCGCTGTTCACGTCGTGGCCCGCGCAGGGCACGACGACGAGCGCCGCGTCGGCCGCCGCGGCGAGGTAGCGCTGCTCGTCGAGGCGCATGTGGTCGCGCGCGCCGTTGACCAGCCACACGGGCACGTCGACGTCGCGCACGTGCGCGAGCCACGAGCGCCCGGCGAGCTGGGTGAGGGCGTCCGTGACGATGCCCCAGCCGGGCCGGTGGGCCGCGGGCTCGGGGGCGCCGTCGGCCCAGCGCACCGTGGAGGACGCCGCCCCGCCGCCCGGGACCGAGCGCCCGGCGCGCGTGAGGGCCGCCCAGGCGGACGCGCTCGTGCGCGCGGCCCATCGGGCGCTGCGCCCGGCGACGCCGCCGCCCGCGACGACGAGGCGCGCGACGTCGCGGTAGAGCGCCACGGGCTTGCCCTTGGGGTCGGACGTGCAGCCCGCGGCGACGACGCCCGCGAGGTTCGCCGGGCGGCGCGCCGCCCAGGCGAGGGACGTGTACCCGCCCAGCGAGAGCCCGACGAGCGCGACGCGGCGCCCCGGGCCGAACGACGCCGCAGCCTCGTCGATCACCTCGAACGAGCGGTCGAGCGTGAACCGCTCGTCCGCGCGCCCGCCGTGCGCGGGCAGGTCGACCGCGACGGCGTCGTGGCCGAGGGAGCGCACGTGGTCGAGCTGGCGGTCCCAGATGGCGCCGGACGTGCGCATGCCGTGCACGAAGACGACGGCGGGGGCCTCGGCGGAGGGCGCGGGGACGGCGCGCGGCGCGGTGTCCGGGGCGGCGCGGGGCGGGAGCGTGGAGGAGGTCATCGCTCTCGACCCTCGCACCGTTGCCTGGGACGACCGTGGCGGCGTCCGGTGCCCCGCGTGAACATCGTGTGCGGGTCCGTGGCGCGCACCGGCCCGCCGACGGCCGCCGGAGGACGGGGCGCCTCACTATCCTGGGACCCGTGCGCATCGACCTCCACACCCACTCGACCGCGTCCGACGGCACGGACGCCCCGGGGGAGGTCGTCGAGGCGGCGGCCGCCGCGGGGCTCGACGTCGTCGCGCTCACCGACCACGACACGACCGCCGGCTGGGCGCAGGCGACCGACGCCGCGCTGCGCACGGGCGTCGCGCTCGTGCGCGGGGCGGAGATCTCCGCCCGCTCCGGCGGCATCAGCGTGCACGTCCTGTCCTACCTGCACGACCCCGCGCACGCGGCGCTGCTCGACGAGCTCGAGCGCACGCGCGACGCGCGCACGAGCCGCGCGCGCCGGATGGTCGACCTGCTCGGCGAGGACTACCCGATCACGTGGGAGGATGTGCTCGCGCAGACCGCCCAGGGCACGACGATCGGACGACCGCACATCGCGGACGCGCTCGTCGCCGCCGGGCACGTGACCGACCGCTCCGCGGCGTTCGCGACGATCCTCGCGCCCGGCACGCCGTACTACGTGCCGCACTACGCCCCGGGCGCGGTCGCCGCCGTGCGCGGCGTGCGTGCGGCCGGCGGCGTCCCCGTCTTCGCCCACCCGGGCGCGGACGGGCGCGGCCGGGTCGTGGCGGACGCCGTGATCGAGGAGATGGCGGAGGCGGGGCTCGCGGGGCTCGAGGTGCACCACCGCGACCACGACGAGCGTCAGCGCGCCCGGCTCGACGACCTCGCCCGCACCCTGGGCCTGTTCGTCACCGGGTCGAGCGACTACCACGGGGCCGGCAAACCGAACCGGCTCGGGGAGAACACGACAGCACCGACCGTGCTGGAGCAGATCGAGGAGCTGGGACAGTTGGACGTGATCCGGTGAGCGCCGCGGGCGAGTCGACGACGGCCCGGGAGGCCGGGGCATGAGCGACGTGTTCGACGTCCGGCTCTTCACGGAGGTCTTCGTCACCCTGTTCGTCATCATGGACCCGCCGGGCACCGTCCCGGTGTTCCTCGGCCTGACGAGCGCGATGGGCGCCAAGCAGCGCAACCAGGCGGCGCGGACGGCGATCCTCGTGGCGTTCGGCGTCATCGTCGCGTTCGCCGTGTTCGGGCAGCAGATCCTCAGCTACATGCACATCTCGCTGCCGGCGCTGCAGACCGCCGGCGGCCTGCTCCTCCTGCTCGTCGCGATGGAGCTCCTCACGGGCAAGATGGAGGACCCCGAGCCGTCGGGCAACAAGGGCGTCAACGTCGCGCTCGTGCCGCTCGGCACGCCGCTGCTCGCGGGGCCGGGCGCGATCGTCGCGACGATGGTGTTCGTCCAGCGCGCGGGCGAGCGCGGCGGCGGCGTCGCCGAGTGGGTCGCGATCGCGGCGGGCGTCGTCGCGGTGCACGTGTGCCTGTGGCTCTCGATGCGCTTCGCGAACGTCATCAACCGCGTGCTCGGCGACTCGGGCACGATCCTCGTCACGCGCATCGCCGGTCTGCTCCTCGCCGCGATCGCCGTCCAGCTCGTCGCCGACGCGGTCACGGAGTTCGTCCAGACCGCCTGACGCCGCACGGCCCGGCCCGGCGCCGCCGTCGAGCATGCGCCGGTCTCCCGCCGAGCATGCGGCTGTGTCCCGTTCTCGCGCTCGCGCGGGCCACAGCCGCATGTTCGGCGCGGGAGAGGAGGGGCGACGGGGCCGTCGCGGGCCGCGGCCGTCAAACAGGGGATGTTAGGTTCTTTCGGTGACCGAACCCATCGTCCCGCCCCGCAAGGTGTCCGAGCTCGTCGTCGAGCGTCTCTCGGGGCTCGTCGAGCGCGGCGAGTGGCCCGTGGGGACGCGCATCCCGCCGGAGCCGGAGCTCGTCGCGCGTCTCGGCGTCGGGCGCAACACCGTCCGCGAGGCCGTGCGCGCGCTCGAGCACGCCGGGATCCTCGAGCCGCGGCGCGGCGACGGGACGTACGTGCGCGCGGCGAGCGGTCTGGACGCCGCGCTCGCCCGCCGCGCGCGGACCGCGGGCGCGCTCGACGTGCTCGCGGTCCGAGGAGCACTCGAGCGCGCCGCGGCGCGCACGGCGGCGACGCGCCGCGACCCGGAGGCGCTGGAGCGGCTCGAGGCGGCGCTCGCGGCCCAGGTGGCCGCGCGCGAGACGGGGTCCGACGAGGAGTTCCAGACCGTCGACGTCGCGTTCCACGCGGAGGTCGTGCGCGCCGCGGGCAACCCGCTCCTCGCCGACCTCTACGACGGCCTCGACCACGCGCTCGTCCGGACGCTCGCCGCGAGCGGGCAGCGCCGCCACCACCGCGACCTCCCCGGTCACGAGGAGGTCGTGGCCGCCGTCCGCGCGGGCGACGCGGTCGGCGCGGAGCGTGCGGTGCAGGCGACCATCGACGCCGTGGGCGCGCAGCTCGCCGCCGCGCGCGAGGAGGGCGAGGAGTGAGCGGGGCACGACGCCCGCTCGGCGTCGCGGCCGTCGTCGCGATCGTCCTCGCGGCCCTCAACCTGCGCCCCGCCGTCGTGGCGATCTCGCCGCTCCTCGGCGAGATCCGCGCCGACGAGGGGCTGAGCGCGGGTGCCGCGGGCCTGCTCACGACGCTCCCCGTCCTGTGCTTCGGCCTGCTCGCCCCGGTGGCGCCGGTGCTCGCGCGGCGCTGGGGGCTCGAGCGCGTGCTCCTCGCGAGCCTCCTCGTGCTCTGCGTCGGCTTCGCCGTGCGCCTCGTGCCGACGACCGGGGCGCTGTTCGCCGGGACGATCGTCGCGGGCTGCGCGATCGGGCTCGGCAACGTCCTGCTCCCGGCGCTCGTCAAGCGCGACTTCGCGGACCGCGTCGGGCTCATGACCGGGCTGTACTCGATGTCGCTGTCCGGCGGGGCCGCGCTCGCCGCGGGCCTCACGCTGCCCGTCGCGAGCGCCGTCGGCCTCGACTGGCGCGGCGCCCTCGCGACGTGGGGCGTGCTCGCCGTCGCCGGCGCCCTCGTGTGGGGGCCGCGCGCGCTGCGCGCGAGCCTGCCCGGCGCGACGGGGTTCCGGGCGCTGCCCAGCCCCGACGGCCGCGGCTCGGTGTGGCGCAGCCCGCTCGCGTGGGCCGTCACGGCCGTCATGGGCACGCAGTCGCTGTCGTTCTACGCGACGAGCGCGTGGCTGCCCGAGATCTTCGTGAGCCACGGCCTGTCGCCCGAGGCGGGCGGCTGGATGCTCGCGCTGTGCAACCTCGTGGGCATCGCCGGGTCGTTCGTGACGCCGGTCGTCGCCGGGCGCATGCGGCGCCAGCGCGGGGTCGGCGTCGTCCTCGTCGTGCTGGTCGGCGGAGGGCTCCTCGGCCTCGCGCTCGCCCCCGCGGCGTCCGTGCTCTGGGTCGTGCTGCTCGGCCTCGGCCAGGGCGGCGGGATCAGCCTCGCGCTCGTGCTCATGGCGCTGCGGGCCCGGGACGCCGCGCACACGTCGGAGCTGTCGGGGATGGCGCAGAGCGCGGGCTACGTGCTCGCGGCGTGCGGCCCCCTCGGCGTCGGGCTCGCGCACGACGCGAGCGGCGCGTGGACGCTCCCGCTGCTGCTGCTCGTCGTGGTCGCCGCGGCGCAGGGGGTCGCGGTCTGGTTCGCCGGCAGGGACGCGCACGTGCGCTGAGCCCGGACGAGCGCCGGCCCGCCGCGACCAGGTCGCGGCGGGCCGGCGCTCGTCGGCGTGCGGGCTACTCGGCCGCGGGGGCGCCGCCCTGCTCGGTGCGCTCGACCGGGCGGCCGCCGCGCGTGCGGCGGCGGTTGCGCGACCGGCGACGACGCTCGCCGCCCTCGGCCGACCCGCCGGCCGCGGCGTCCGCGCCGGTCGCCTCGCCGCCCGCGGGCGCGCCCGCCGCGGCGGGACGCTCGTCGCCGCCCTCGCGACGACGCTCGCCACCCTCGCGACGGCGCTCGCCGCCCTCGCGACGACGGTCGCCGCCGCCCTGACCACGGCCGCCCTGGCCGCGACCGCCGCGGTCGCCGGCCTGGCCGCCACGCGAGCCGGAGCGCGCGGGGGAGTGCCGCTTGCCGGTCTCGCCGAGGTCCTCGAGCTCCTCGGCGTCGAGGCCGGCGAGGGTGCGCTGCTCCTTCGGGAGCCGGCCCTTCGTGCCCTCGGGGATCGACAGGTCCGTGTACAGGTGCGGCGACGTCGAGTACGTCTCGACGGGCTCGGGGATGCCGAGGCCGAGCGCCTTGTCGATGAGCGACCAGCGCGGCACGTCGTCCCAGTCGACGAACGTCACGGCCGTGCCCTTGTTGCCCGCGCGGCCCGTGCGGCCCGTGCGGTGCAGGTACGTCTTCTCGTCCTCGGGGCACTGGTAGTTCACGACGTGCGTGACGTCCTCGACGTCGATGCCGCGCGCCGCGACGTCCGTCGCGACGAGCACGTCGATCTTGCCGTTGCGGAACGCGCGCAGCGCCTGCTCGCGCGCGCCCTGGCCGAGGTCGCCGTGGATGGCGCCCGCCGCGAACCCGCGGTCGACGAGCTCGTCCGCGACCTTCGCCGCGGTGCGCTTGGTGCGCGCGAACACGATGGTCCGGCCGCGGCCCTGGGCCTGGAGGATGCGCGCGAGGACCTCGATCTTGTCGAGCGCGTGCGCGCGGTAGATGACCTGCGCGATGTTCTTGACGGTCTGGCCGCCGTCGTCGGGGTCGTTCGCGCGGATGTGCGTCGGCTGCTTCATGTACCGGCGGGCCATCGACACGACGGCGCCCGGCATGGTCGCCGAGAAGAGCATCGTGTGCCGCTGCGCGGGGGTGCGCGCGAGGATCTTCTCGACGTCGGGGAGGAAGCCCAGGTCGAGCATCTCGTCCGCCTCGTCGAGCACGACGGTGCCCGCGCGCGTGAGGTTGAGGTGGCCCTGGTTCATGAGGTCGATCATGCGGCCCGGCGTGCCGACGACGACCTCGACGCCGCGCTGCAGCGCCTCGACCTGCGGCTCGTACGCGCGGCCGCCGTAGAGCTGGACGACGCGCACGCTGCGCCGCTTCGACGCCGTCTCGAGGTCCTTGGCGACCTGCACGGCGAGCTCGCGCGTCGGGACGACGACGAGCGCCTGGGGCTTGCCGGGGGAGGGGAGCTCGTCGAAGCCGGGCTCGCCGGGCGCGACGACGCGGTGCAGCAGCGGGACGCCGAAGCCGAACGTCTTGCCGGTGCCGGTCTTCGCCTGGCCGATGATGTCGTGGCCCGACATCGCGACCGGGAGCGTCATGGCCTGGATGGGGAACGGGTGGGTGATGCCGGCGTCGGCGAGCGCGTCGACGATCTCCTGGCGCACCCCGAAGTCGGCGAACGACGTGTCGTCGGCCTGCACGCTCGCGGCGACGGCGCGCGCGTCGGCGCTCACGTCGGGAGTGGCGTCCGTGGTGGTCGCGTCTGTGGTGGTCACTGGTGCCTCTGTCTCGTTCGGGCGCGCGACCGCTTCACGACGGGCCGTCGCTGACGACGGGCACCGGTGCCGGGGTGAACCGGACGTGGCCGTACGCGCCTCGTGGCCGGCAGCCGATCGTGGAGTTCGTGGCGCGGGCTCCGCCGGAGCGGGACCCGTGCCTGCCGTCGTCGCACGAGGACGGGCGTCGCCCTTCGTGCCGGCCGGAGCCGGGACGGGCGCGGGAGGTCAGGACGACCGGGCAACCGATGTACCCGGTCATGGTATCGGACCCGCGCCCCGCGGTGGGGCACCGCGCCGCCACTATCCTGGCGGGATGACCGACGTCGAGCAGCCGACCGGACAGACGACCACCGCGCCCGCCGACGCGCTCGAGCTCCTGGGGCTCGTCGCGTACACCGAGCTGGCGAGCTTCGGTCGCCTCGCGGGAGACGCCGCGCACGCGCCGACGCTGCGCCAGCGCCAGGCCCTGTCGCGCATGGCGGCCGCGATGCTGGAGCGCCAGGAGACGGTGCTCGGCCGCATCGCCGAGCTCGGCGGCGACCCGGAGGCGTGCATGGCCTCGTTCGACGGGCTGTTCGACGACTTCGACGCCCGCACGCGCCCGAGCACCTGGTGGGAGGGCATCCTCAAGGGCTACGTGGGCCAGGGCGTGGCCGACGACTTCTGCCTCCTCGCCGCGGGCGCGCTCGACGAGCGGTCGCGCGACGTCGTCGTGGGCTCGCTCACGACGGACGCCCCCGCGGACCGGTCCGCGCCGGTCATCGCGGACGCCGCCACGGCGGACCCGGTGCTCGCGGCACGCCTCGCCCTGTGGGGCCGGCGGCTCGTCGGGGAGGCGCTGGGCGTCGTCGGGGTCGCGCTCTCCGCGCACCCGGCGCTCGGCCGGCTGGTCGCGGACGCCGGGCGGGAGGCGGGCGCCGCCCCGGAGCCCGGGTCGACGCAGTCGTGGGTCTTCGCCCGGCTCACGGCCGAGCACACGCGCCGCATGGACCGCCTGGGCCTCGCCGCCTGAGCGACCGCCGACGGACGACGGCCCGGCCGCGGCCTCCCGGGCGGGAGGCCGTGACCGGGCCGTCGGTGGTCCGGGGGTCAGAGCGACCCGAAGCCCACCTTGCGCTGCTCCTCCGTGCCGATCTCGACGTAGCCGAGGGACGTCGTCGGGACGATCACCCGACGACCCCGCGAGTCGGTGAGCTCGAGGGCGGGGGCTCCGCCCAGGGCGTCGGCGACCGCCTTCGCGACCGCGTCCGCCGACAGGTCGGTGTCCACGACGAGCTCACGGGCCAGGTTCTGCACACCGATCGTGACTTCCACGTTCTCTCCTCACAGCGGCCGCGTGCACGCGGCGGGTCGGCGGTGGGCCGCCGTCGGGCGGACCCGTCGGCGACAACGCGAACGATCCTAGCCAGATTCCCTCGACGGGCCGCCCCGGCGCAGCATCCCGTGGACGCCGCGCCACACGAGCAGCGGCACGAGGCGGGTCACGTCGTCGGCGCTCGCCGCGCCGTCGGGCCGCACCGCCTCGGTCGCGGCGGCGCGGCCGACCGCGGTGCACGTGCGCGCGACGACGAGCGCCTCCGGCCCGTCGAGCTCGGTGATCCGCACGAGCACGTCGGCGAAGGCGTGCGCGATCCGGGAGTCGGGCGCGAGCACCCGCTCGCGCACGACCGGGTCGCGCATGACGTCGGACTCGAAGAGCAGCGCCGACGAGCGACCCGCGGTGTGGGCGTAGGCGACGTAGGCGCGGACGATCCCCTCGATGACGGCGAGGCCGTCGACGGCGAGCGCGTCCGCGTCGCCGGGCGCCGTGCCGGGCGCCGCGTCCCGGAACGGGTCCAGCGTGGCCTGCACCGCGCGCACCAGCCGCTCGCCCTGCTCGTCGACGATCGCGAGGTAGAGGTCGAGCTTCGACGGGAAGTGGCGGTACAGCACCGGCTTGCCGACGCCCGCGCGCTCGGCGATGTCGTCCATGGAGATGTGGTGGTACCCGTGGCCCGCGAAGAGCTCCTCGCCGATCGCCAGGAGCTGGACGCGCCGCTGCGTGCGGGGCATCCGCGTGCGCGGGAGGTCGCGCGCGCCGTCCGCGCGTGCCCTGGTCCCCGGGCCTCCGGTCATGGGCCGAGGATACGGCCAGCCGCGGCCGGGTCGACCGGGGCTCACGAGGAGTGGGACGATGACGCCGTGCCCGACCACGACGCCCCGCAGGAACGCTCCCGCCCGACGCCGTCCGTCCGGGGCGCCTGGCGCGTGGTCCCGGTCCTCGCGTGCCTCGGCATCGGCTTCGGGTCGGGGGCCGCGACGGCGGAGGTCTGGGAGCTCCCGGCGCCCGGTCGCGCCGCGCCCGTCGCGGCGCCCGAGCACGAGCCCGCGCGGGTGGCCGTCGACGCGGGCGTGCGCGACGCGCAGGCCGTGAGCCGCTCGGACGACGGGCGCGGCGACCTCGCCGGGCCCGACCTGCCGCCCCTCGCGATCCCGCGGCTCGCGGTGCCGCCGCTGCTCGCCGACCCGGCGCCGCGCGCGGCGGCGACGCCGCAGGCCGCGACGCCCGCGCCCGCCGCGACCACCGCCGTCCCGCAGGCCCCCGAGGTCCCGCCGAGCACCGTCGTCGCGGCGGAGCCCGCGCCGGAGCCCGAGCCCGGCTCGGGCCTGCTCGGCACCGAGGTGGTCGCGGACCTCGGCGGCGCGCTCGCCGTCGTCCCGGGCGAGGCGCCCGCGCCCGGCGAGGGCACGGTGCGGTCGGTGCGCGTCGAGGTCGAGGAGGGCCTGCCGGTGGACGGCGCGGTCCTCGCCGAGGCCGTGCTCACGACGCTCAACGACCCCCGGGGCTGGAGCGCGACCGACGGCGTGACGTTCTCCCGGACGGACGGCGACGAGCCGTCGGTCCGGGTCGTGCTCGCGAGCCCGGCGACGACGGACGCGCTGTGCGCGCCGCTCGACACCGGGGGGCGCTACTCGTGCGGCAACTCGGTGACGGGGGTCGCCGTGCTCAACTTCGAGCGCTGGGTGCAGGGCGCGCCGGACTTCGGCGACGACGTCGCGACGTACCGCCAGTACCTCGTCAACCACGAGGTGGGCCACGTGCTCGGCCACGGCCACGAGGACTGCCCGGCGCCCGGCGAGGTCGCCCCGGTGATGGTGCAGCAGTCGATGTCCACGGGCGGGTGCCTGCCCAACGGGTGGCCCGCGCCGTAGCGGCACCGCGCGCCGTGCCCCCGGGTGTCAGGGGCTCGTGGTGGGATCGGACCGTGCCCCGGACCCCTGCACCGCGCCTCGTCGCGCGGCCCGTCGACCCCGAGGCAGGGGTGGCCCTCGACCGCTCCCAGCGTGCGGCCGTCGCCGCGGCGACCGCCCCGGGGACGACGCTCGTCGTCGGCGCGCCGGGGACGGGCAAGACGCTCGTCGCGCAGGAGGTCGTGCTCGCGGCGCTCGAGCAGGGCGTCGCGCCCGAGCGCGTGCTGCTCCTCGCGGCGTCCCGCCGGGCGGCGGCGACGGTCCGGGACCGGCTCTCGGAGCGCGCGCGCCGCACCGTGGGCGCGCCGATGGTCCGCACGGCCGCGTCGGTCGCCTTCGCGGTGCTGCACGAGCGCGCCGCCGCCCTCGGCGAGGCGCCGCCGACGCTCATCTCCGGCCCGGAGCAGGACCTCGTGCTCGCGGAGCTGCTCGAGGGGCACCTCGCGGGCGACGGCGCGCCGCTCGCGCTGCCGCCGGGGCTCCCGGAGGAGGTGCTGGGCCTGCGCGGGCTGCGGCAGGAGCTGCGCGACCTGCTCATGCGCGCGGCCGAGCGTGGCCTCACCCCGGCCGACCTGGACGCGCTCGGGCGTCGCCACGACCGCCCCGAGTGGGTGCTCGGGGCGCAGCTCTACGCGGAGTACCTCGACGTCACGGCCCTGCGCGGGTCGACGCCGGACGCGGGGGCGCGCTTCGACCCGGCCGTGGTCGTCGACGAGGCGGCCGAGGCGCTGCTCGCCTGGGACGACGAGGTGCCCGACGCGCCGCGCCCGTCCTGGGACCTCGTCGTCGTCGACGACTACCAGGAGGCGACGGTCGCGACCGCGCGCCTCCTGCGCGTGCTGCACGACGACGGCGCGCGGCTCGTGCTGCTCGCGGACCCGGACTCCGCGGTCCAGGGGTTCCGCGGGGCGAGCCCGGGGCTCGTCGGGCGGGCCTCGGCGCCGCTGCGGGGCGCGGGCGGGGAGCTGGGCGCGCGCGTCGCGGTCCTCGGGACCGCGTGGCGCCAGCCGGGCGACCTGCGGTCGGTGACGCGCCGGGTCGCGGCCCAGGTCGGCACGCTGTCCGGGGCGCTGCACCGCGGCGCGGGGCCGCGGCCGGCCGACGGCGCCGACGGTCCGGGCGCGGTGCGGCCGGGGGCGTCGGTCGAGGTCGCGGTCCTGTCGGGTCCCGCCCAGGAGGCGGCCTTCGTGGCGCGCGAGCTGCGCGCCGAGCACCTCCTGCACGGCACCCCGTGGCACCGGATGGCCGTCGTGGCCCGCACGGGCGGTCGGCTCGCGGCGCTGCGGCGCGAGCTCGTCGCGGCGTCCGTCCCGGTGACGCTCCTGGGGTCCGACGTGCCGCTGCGCGACGAGCCCGCCGTCGCGCCCCTGCTCGCCGCGGTCCGCGCGTGCGTGGCCGACGCGGACGACGAGGACGGGCTCGACCCCGCGACCGCCGCGCTGCTGCTCACCTCCCCGGTCGGCGGGCTCGACGTCGTCTCGCTGCGCCGCCTGCGGCGCGCGCTGCGGGCCGAGGAGCTCGACGGGGGCGGGGGCCGGACGTCCGACGCGCTGCTCGTCGAGGTCCTCGGCGACCCGGCGCGGGCGGCGACGCTGCCCGCCACGGTCCGTCGCGGCCCCGTCGCGGTCGCGCGCGCCCTGGCCGCCGGGCGCGTGGCGGCCGACGCGCCCGGCGCGAGCGCGCAGACCGTCCTCTGGGCCGTGTGGGCCGCGACCGGGCTCGCCGAGAGGTGGCGCTCCGCCGCCCTCGACGGCGGGCCGGCGGGCGCGCGCGCCGACCGCGACCTCGACGCCGTCCTCGCCCTGTTCCGGGCCGCGGAGACGTTCGTCGACCGCATGCCCGGCGCCCCCGTCGCGGCCTTCGTCGACTACCTCGCGTCGCAGGACCTGCCCGCCGACTCGCTCGCCGCGCGCGCGACCGGGACGGCGTCGGTCGCCGCGCTCACGCCCGCGGGCGCCGCGGGCGGGGAGTGGGAGGTCGTCGTGGTCGCGGGCGTCCAGGACGGCGTCTGGCCCGACCTGCGCCTGCGCGACTCGCTCCTCGGCTCCCAGGCCCTCGTCGAGCTCCTCGCCGGGCGCGCGGACGACGCGCGCGGCGTCGGGCCGCAGGCGCGCGCCCAGGTGCTCGCCGACGAGCTGCGCGCCTTCGTCGTGGCGACCTCGCGCGCGTCGCGGCGCCTCGTCGTCACGGCCGTCGAGGACGCCGAGGACGCGCCGTCGGTGTTCTGCGACCTCGTCGTGCCCCCCGGCGAACCGGAGGACGGGCCGGCGGACGGCCCGGGGGACGGCGGCGACGGGCCCGGCGGCCCGGGCGTCCCGGCGCGCCGGCACGTGCGGGTCGGCGCACCGCTCGACCTGCGCGGCGTCGTGGCGGCGGCGCGGTCCGTCCTCGTCGCCGACGCCGCGGCACCCGGCCCCCGGCGCGCGCCGGACCCCGCCGCGCAGGCCGCCGCGACGCTCCTCGCGGACCTCGGCGCGGTCGGCGTGCCCGAGGCGCGGCCCGAGTCCTGGTACGGCGTGGCGGGCGTCTCGAGCACCGCGGCGCTGCGCGCCGAGGACGAGACGGTGACGGTGTCGCCGTCGAAGGTCGAGACGGTCGCGACGTGCCCGCTGCGCTGGTCGCTCGAGGCCGCGGGCGGCACGGCGCCCGACGCCGCGCACCAGAACCTCGGGACGCTCGTCCACTCGATCGCCGAGACCGCGCCGTCCGGGTCGCTCGCCGACCTGCGGGCCGAGCTCGACCGCCGCTGGCCCGAGCTCGCCCTGCCCGACGGCTGGCCCGCGCGCCAGCTCCGGCGGCGCGCCGACCGCATGGTCGTCAAGCTCGCGGAGTACCTCGCCGGGGCCGGCGAGGCGCTCCTCGTCGAGCCGACGTTCGACGTGACCGTGGGCCGCGCGCGCCTGCGCGGCACGATCGACCGCGTCGAGGACGCGGGGGAGGGCGCGGTGCGCGTCGTCGACCTCAAGACGGGACGGCGCACCGCGACGAAGGCCGAGGGAGCGGAGCACCCGCAGCTCGGCGCCTACCAGCTCGCGGTCGAGGCGGGCGGGCTCGACCTCCCGGACGGCACGCGCAGCGCCGGCGCCCAGCTCGTCTACGTGGGCAGCACGCACGTCGGCCCGGCGGTCGTCGCGCAGCCCGCGCTCGACCCGGAGCCCGACGGGTCGAGCTGGGCCCGCGACCTCGTCGAGGACGCGGCCGGGACCATGGCGGCCGCGGAGTTCACGGCGCGCCGGAACGGGCTGTGCGAGATGTGCCCCGTCCGCCGCTCGTGCCCGGTGCAGCCCGAGGGCAGGAAGGTCGTCGCATGAGCAGCGAGCTGTTCGAGCTCCCCGACGCGCCGCGGCCGGAGGTCCGGCTCGTCGACGGCGCCGCGCCCGGCGAGCCCGCCGGCGCCGTGCCGGCCGCGCCGTCGGTGTCCGCGGTGGAGATCGCCGACCTCCTCGGCCGCCCCCGCCCGACCGACGAGCAGGTCGAGGTCATCGAGGCCCCGCTCGAGCCGACGCTCGTCGTCGCGGGCGCCGGGTCGGGCAAGACCGAGACGATGGCCGCGCGCGTCGTGTGGCTCATCGCGAACGGCCTCGTCGCCCCCGACGCCGTCCTCGGCCTGACGTTCACGCGCAAGGCGGCGGGCGAGCTCGCCGAGCGCGTCCAGGTGCGCCTCGCGCAGCTCGCGCGGGCGCGCGGGACCGCGACGTCGGCCCTCACGCTGCTCGACCGCCCCACCGTCGCGACGTACAACGCCTACGCCGCCTCGCTCGTCGCCGACCACGGCCTGCGGGTCGGGGTCGAGCCGGGCGCGCGCCTGCTGGGCGAGGCGCAGCAGTGGCAGCTCGCGTCGGAGGTCGTCGAGAGCTGGGACGACGACCTCGGCACCGACCGTGCGGTGAGCACGGTCGTGGCCGCCGTGCTCGGGCTCTCCGGGGCCCTCGGCGAGCACCTGCTCGAACCGCTCGAGGCCCGCGACCGGCTCGCCGAGATCGTCGCCGCGCTGGACGGGCTGCCGCTCGGCCCCCGGCAGAAGGCGCGGACGAAGGAGGTCGTCAAGCTCGTCGGGGACGTCGCCGAGCGGGTCCGGCTCCTCGACGTCGTGGCGGAGTACCGGCGGCGCAAGCGCGCCACGGACTCGCTCGACTTCGGCGACCAGGTCGCGCTCGCCGCCCGGCTCGCGCGCGAGGTGCCCGTCGTCGGCGCGACGGAGCGCTCGCGCTACCGCGTCGTCCTGCTCGACGAGTACCAGGACACGTCGCACGCCCAGGTCGAGCTGCTCGCCGGGCTGTTCGGCGGCGGCCACGCGGTGACGGCCGTCGGCGACCCGCACCAGTCGATCTACGGCTGGCGCGGCGCGAGCGCGGGCGGCCTCGCCCGGTTCCCGGACCGCTTCCGCCACGCGGACGGCGGGCGCTCCGCGGTGCGCTTCCTGTCCACGTCGTGGCGCAACGACGCCGCGGTGCTCGACGCCGCGAACGTCACGTCCGGCCCGCTGCGCACCGACGGCGGCCCGGGCGGCGCCGCGACGGTCCCGCCGCTGTCGCTGCGGCCCGGTGCCGGGGCGGGCCGCGTCGCCGCGCACGTCGCCGCGACCGCGGACGAGGAGGCGGCGGCCGTCGCCGACTTCGTCGCGGCGCGCTGGCGCCCCGCGAGCGCGCCGGGCGGGCGCGTCACCGCCGCCGTCCTGTGCCGCAAGCGCAGCCAGTTCGCCGCGCTCGAGGTCGCGCTGCGCCGGCGCGGCCTCCCGGTCGAGGTGGTCGGCCTCGGCGGTCTGCTCACGACGCCGGAGGTCGTGGACGTGGTCACGCTGCTCGAGGCCGTGCACGACCCGTCGCGCGGCGACGCCCTCGTGCGCCTCCTCACGGGGCCGCGGGTGAACCTCGGCGCGGCCGACCTGCACGCGCTCGGCTCGCGCGCGGCGGACGTCGCACGCCTCGACGGCGGCCCGGGCCGCGGCCGGCCGGCCGCACCGGGCGAGGACGACGGCGGCACGGTCCCGGTCGTCGAGGGCGACGTCGTCGACCACCGCTCGATCGTCGACGCGCTCGACGACCTGCCGGCCCCCGGCGCCCCCGCCGCCGACGGCCGCGTGCTGTCGCCCGCCGCGCACGCGCGCCTCACGGCGCTCTCGGGCACGCTGCGCACGCTGCGCGGCCTGACGTACCTGTCGCTGCCCGAGCTCGTCGTCGAGGCGGAGCGCGCGCTCGGGCTCGACGTCGAGGCGTCCACGACGGCGGCGCTGCTCGCGACGGGCCGGCTCGTCGACCCCGACGCCGTGAGCGACCGGGCGCGCGAGCACCTCGACGCGTTCCGCGACGTCGCCGCGACGTTCGCGCAGACGGCGGACGTCGCGACCCTCGGCGCGTTCCTCGCGTGGCTCGGCGTGGCCGCCTCGCGCGAGAACGGCCTCGACCTGCCCGTGCGCGAGCCCGACCCGGACGCCGTGCAGGTCATCACCGCGCACGCCGCGAAGGGGCTCGAGTGGGACGTCGTGGCGGTGCCCGGCCTCGTGGACGGCGTCTTCCCGACCGTCGCGCGGTCCGCCTCGGGCGTGCGCGCCGACAGCGGCTGGCTCACCGACGTCGCCCAGCTGCCGTACCCGCTGCGCGGCGACGTCGCGGACCTCCCGGCCTTCCGCCACGACCTCGCGACCGACACGAAGGACCTCGTGGCGCGCCGCGACGAGTTCCGCGCCGCGTGCGGCGAGCACCAGCTCGCCGAGGAGCGCCGGCTCGCGTACGTGGCGCTGACGCGGGCCCGGCGCGAGCTGCTCCTGGCGGCGTCCTGGTGGCAGGGCGGCTCGAGGCCGCGTGTGCTCTCGCCGTTCCTCCTCGAGCTCGTCGAGGCGGGCGTCGTGGCGGCCGACGGCTGGGCCGCGGCGCCCGAGCCGGGCGCGACGAACCCGCTCGAGGACGTCGAGGTCACGGGCACGTGGCCCGCGGCCGACGACGTCGTGCCCGGCTCGGCGCGCGCCGTCCTGCGGGCCACGGCCGAGCGCGTGGAGGGCGCGGCCCTGGCCCGGTCGGCACCCGCCGACCCCGGGACGCCGGACGAGGCGCTCACCGCGGGCGCTGGCGTGCTCGTCGACCCCGACGGGCGCGACCTCGTCGGCCTCGCGCGCGTGCTCCTCGCCGAGCGGGCGGACCGCGCGGGGCGCGACGTCGCGCTGCCCGCGCACGTCTCGGCGTCGGGCCTCGTGCGGCTCGCGAGCGACCGCGACGAGTTCGCGATGCACCTGCGCCGCCCGGTGCCGAGCGAGCCGACCGTGCACGCGCGCCGGGGCACGCAGTTCCACCTCTGGGCCGAGCGGTACTTCACGAGCGCGTCGCTGCTCGACGTCGAGGACCTGCCGGGCGCCGACGACACCGACCTCGACCCGGACCAGGACCTCGACGCGCTCCAGCGCACGTTCCTCGCGTCGTCGTGGGCCGCGCGCACGCCGCTCGCCGTCGAGGTGGACATCGAGACGCCGGTGGGCGCCACCGTCCTGCGCTCGCGCATCGACGCCGTGTTCCCCGAGCTGCCCGAGCACGCGGGCGGCGCGACGGACGCCGTCGTCGTGGTCGACTGGAAGACCGGGCGAGCCCCCACGGACCCGGAGGCGCGGCGGCACCGCGAGGTGCAGCTCGCGGTGTACCGGCTCGCGTGGTCGCGCTGGTCGGGGACTCCGCTGGAGAAGGTCGGCGCGGCGTTCTACCACGTGGCGTCGGACGAGACCGTGCGTCCCGCGCGCCTGCTCGACGAGGCGCAGATCGAGGCGCTGCTGCGCGGCTGACGGCCGCGCCCGGTGGGTCAGTCCCCGGACCCCTCGCGGGTCGCGTCCTCGAGGTCGGCGAGCATGTCGAGCGCGTCCGCCACGACGTCGTCGAGGCCGTGCCGCACGCCGTGCAGGAGCCAGCGGGCGAGCGCGAGCTCGCCCACGAGCAGCGCCCGGTCCACGAGGTGCTTGTCGGTGAGCTCGGTGCGGCGCAGCTGGTACGCCTCCATGATCGAGTCGATCGCCTCGGGCGGCGCCGAGACGAGCAGCCACGCGAGGTCGTCCGCCGGGTCGGCGACGCGCGCGTCCGACCACCCGGTGACGGTCGTGACGCGCCCGCGCGACACGAGCACCTGGTCCGGCCCGAGGTCGCCGTGCACGACGACCGGCTGGAAGCGCCACAGCGACACGTCCTCGAGCGCCGTCTCCCAGCGCCGCAGGAGCGCGGCGGGGACCCTGCCGGTCGCGGCGGCCTCGTCGAGCTCGGCCATGCGGCGCAGGCGGTACTCCTCCGCCTCGTACCCGGGCAGCCCGGCGTCGTCGACGATCGTGCGCGGCAGCTCGTGGACGGACGCGACGACGCGCCCGAGGTCGGCCGCGAGCCCGGGGCCCGGGCGCAGCGAGTCGACGTCGAGCGGCGTGCCCTCCACCGCGGGGTGCACGACGGCGCGGCCCCCCTCGGGCAGCACCGCCGTCCCGCTGATGCGCGGCACCGTGAACGAGAGCACGCCCGAGTCGACGTAGTGCCGCAGCGACGCGAGGAGCTCCGCCTCGGCCTCGAGCGCGGCGCCCGCCTGGAGGCTGCGCGGGGCGCGGACGGTCCAGCGCCCGCCCTCCGCGTCGGTGACGACCGCCGTGTCGTAGTCACCGGGGTCGTCGACGGCGCGCGCCGACCGGGCGTCGAGGCCGGGGACGGCCGCCGTCGCGAGCGCGGCGAGGGTCAACGGTGAGCGAGGCACCCGACCACGGTAGTCGGTCGCCCTCGGCGCGGACGGGTGCCCACGCCGTCCGCGCCGGCACGCGCCGGTACAGGGCGTGTCGTGCGGTGCCGTGCTGCCCGGCGGCCGGGGCGAGGTCGGCGGCGCGGCGGCGTCGTGGCCTACGGTCGGGGGGTGAGCACCGAGCGCGACCTCTCCCGCCCCCTGCCCCAGCCGCTCGACGCGGCCCCGGTCGACCGCGCGGCGCACCGTCGCACCGAGCCGGGGCTCGTGCCCGGCCTCCTGCGGGAGCCGGGCACCCGGGTCCTCCTCGTGCACCGCGGCCGGCTCGCCACGACCGGCGAGGGGGCGCTCGCGCTCGTCCCCGGCGCCGCGGTCGACGGGGTGCCGGCCGAGGGCGGCGAGCGCCCCCGCTGGCTCTTCCTCGGCGAGGACGCGGGACCCGACGCGGCCGGGCCGGACGGCACGACGTCGTACCTCGCGCTCGTCCTGCCCGACGACGCGGACGCCGAGGAGGTCGACATCGAGGGCGTCGACCCCGCGGACCCGCTCGCCGTGCTCTCCCGGACGTACGCGTGGTCCGGTCTGCGCGAGCTCGTGACGCGGCTCGACCCGGCGGGCGCGGCGCTCGCGACGGAGGCCGTCGCGCTCGCCGCGTGGCACGCCGTGCACGAGAGGTGCCCGCGCTGCGGCGAGCCGACCACGCTCGAGAGCGCGGGGTGGACGCGGCGCTGCGTCGCCCAGGGGAACGAGCTGTACCCCCGGACCGACCCCGCGGTGATCATGGCGGTCGTGCACGGCGGCGACGGCGGCCCGCAGGACGAGCGGCTGCTGCTCGGGCACGCGGCGCACTGGCCCGAGCGCCGGTTCTCCACGCTCGCGGGCTACGTCGAGCCGGGGGAGTCGCTCGAGCACGCCGTGCGCCGGGAGGTGCGCGAGGAGGCGGGCGTCGAGATCGGCGAGGTCTCCTACCGCGGCAGCCAGCCGTGGCCCTACCCGGCGTCGCTCATGCTCGGGTTCGTCGCGCGCGCCACGACGACGGCGCTGCAGGTCGACGGCGTCGAGCTCACCGACGCGCGCTGGTTCACGCGCGCCGAGCTCGAGCGCGACGTGCGCTCGGGCGAGGTCCTGCTGCCGGGCCGTGCCTCCATCGCGCGCGCCCTCGTCGAGGACTGGTTCGGGTCCCGGCTCCCCGGCGCCTGACCGCGCCCGCTCCCGTGCGCGGGAACAACGACGACGGCCCGGGACGTTCCACCCTGCGGTGCCCCGTCGCGACCCGCGCCCGGGGCGCCGTCCGTGCCCGCAGACCCGAGGAGAGCCCCCGATGCCCACCGCCCCGACCACGCCCGACGCCGGTTCGATCGTCATGTACTCGACGAGCTGGTGCGGCTACTGCCGTCGGCTCAAGACGCAGCTCGAGTCCGAGGGCATCGGGTACACCGAGGTGAACATCGAGGAGCACCCGGACACCGCCGCGTTCGTCGAGCAGGTCAACGGCGGCAACCGCACGGTGCCGACGGTCGTCTTCCCGGACGGGTCGGCCGCGACGAACCCGTCCCTCGCGCAGGTCAAGGAGCGGCTCGCGGCCTGACGACGCGGTCCGGGGTGCCCCCGGCGCCGGGCACGACCCGGGGCCGGGGGCACGCCCGTCTCCACAGCCGGGCGCCCGCGCGTGCCCGGTGTGGGCGAGGGCTGCGAGAATCGCGGTGATGTCCACGTCACCGGTCCCGTCCTCCGCCCCTGCCCCGGCCCTCCTCTCGGCCGACGCGATCCTCGACGCGCTGGACCCCGACCAGCGGGACGTCGCGCTCGCCCTGCGCGGCCCCGTGTGCGTGCTCGCGGGCGCCGGGACGGGCAAGACGCGCGCGATCACGCACCGCATCGCCTACGGGGTGCGCACCGGGGCGTACGCCCCGACGTCGGTGCTCGCCGTGACGTTCACCGCGCGTGCCGCGGGGGAGATGCGCACGCGACTGCGCGAGCTCGGCGCGACCGGCGTGCAGGCGCGCACGTTCCACGCCGCGGCGCTGCGCCAGCTCGGGTACTTCTGGCCCAAGGTCGTCGGGGGCGCGCCGCCGCGCATCCTCGAGCACAAGGCGTCGGTCGTCGCGGAGGCCGCGCGCCGGCTGGGCGTCGGGGTGGACCGCGTCGCCGTGCGCGACCTGTCGTCGGAGGTCGAGTGGGCCAAGGTCTCGCTCGTCACGGCGGACGACTACGTGCGCGCGAGCGAGGCGATCGACCGCGACCCGCCCGCCGGCTACGACCACCAGACCGTCGCGCGCCTCATCACGGCCTACGAGGACGTCAAGACGGAGCGGTCCGTCATCGACTTCGAGGACGTGCTCCTCATGCTCGGCGACATGCTCGCGACGCAGGGCGGCATGGCCGACGAGGTGCGGCGCCAGTACCGCCACTTCGTCGTCGACGAGTACCAGGACGTCTCGCCGCTCCAGCAGTTCGTCCTCGACCAGTGGCTCGGGGGCCGGAACGAGCTGTGCGTCGTCGGCGACCCGTCCCAGACGATCTACTCGTTCACGGGCGCGACGCCGCACCACCTCCTGACGTTCTCGCGCACCCACCCCGGCGCGCAGGTCGTGCGCCTCGTGCGGGACTACCGCTCGACGCCGCAGGTCGTGCACCTCGCGAACCAGCTCCTCGCGCGCGCCGGCCGCGCGGGCGGCGCGCACCAGGCCCTCGAGCTCGTCGCGCAGCGCCCGTCCGGGCCGCCCGTGCAGTACACCGCGTACGACGACGACGAGAGTGAGGCCAAGGGCATCGCCGAGCGCGTCGGGCGCCTGCTCGCGGCGGGCACGCGCGCGAGCGAGATCGCGGTGCTCTACCGCACGAACGCGCAGTCGGAGGCCTTCGAGTCGGCGCTCGCGGACGCGGGCGTCGGGTACCTCGTGCGCGGCGGCGAGCGCTTCTTCCAGCGCAAGGAGGTGCGCGACGCGATCGTGCTCCTGCGCGGGGCGGCGCGCTCGACGGACCCCGACGTCGCGATGCCGGAGGCCGTGCGCGACGTGCTGGGCTCGGCGGGCTGGGCGTCGTCGCCCCCGGCCGCGCGCGGCGCCGCGCGCGAGCGCTGGGAGTCGATGCAGGCCATCGTCGCGCTCGCCGACGACGTGGCAGGGCTCGCCGCCGCGTCGGGCGCGCCGGCCCCGACCGTCGCGGCGTTCGTCGCCGAGCTCGACGAGCGCGCCGCCGCGCAGCACGCCCCGACGGTCGAGGGGGTGACGCTCGCGTCCCTGCACGCGGCCAAGGGCCTCGAGTGGGACGCGGTGTTCCTCGCGGGGATGAGCGAGGGGCTCATGCCGATCTCGCTCGCGGAGACGGACGAGGCCGTCGCCGAGGAGCGCCGGCTGCTCTACGTGGGGATCACCCGGGCGCGCGAGCACCTCGAGGTGTCCTTCGCGCGCTCGCGCAACCCGGGCGGCCGCGCGTCGCGCCGGCGCACGCGCTTCCTCGACGGCCTGTGGCCCGACGACCCGGCCGCGCAGCGCGGACGCCGGTCCCGCTCGGGCCAGGCGCGCGTGCAGCTCACGGGTGAGTACGACCGCGAGCTGTTCGACCGGCTGCGCGAGTGGCGCCTGCTGGTGGCCCAGGAGACGGACAAGCCGGCCTTCACCGTGCTCGTGGACACGACGCTCGCCGCGATCGCGGAGACCCGGCCGCGCACCGTCCCGGAGCTCGCGCGCATCAACGGCCTCGGCCCGGCGAAGATCGAGAAGTACGGCGCGACGCTCCTGGAGATCGTCGCCGGCGCCGGATCCTGACGCCGCGGACCGGTTCCGGACCCGCCCGGGGGCCGCGAGAAAACTTGTCGGAAGAAATCTCGTAAATGAGTTGTGCGTCGTTCGCCGGGCGGCATATGGTCGACGAGTCCTGATGGAGAGGGGCGTGCCGAGAGGCGGGCCTCGAACGGAGAGAGGGGGTGGGTGCTGAGATGAAGAACCAGATCGTGATGGCGATCCTGCTGGATTCCGCGGCCAAGTACACGGCTACGCCAGGAGGACTCCGTTTCCGTGTGCGCACGCACGGCGGCGCCTTCGTCAACCGCCCCGCACCCGACTCCGCTCCAGGGACACGTCCGGTCTGATCGACCGGCACCTTCCAGGCCGCGGAGTCCATCTGGGACCCGCGGCCTTCGTGTTCTCCGAGCACGACTGTCGATGAGGAACACCGGTGGTACCCGTCTCTGCTGACGGGCCCGCCGTCCTCGGGTCCTGTGACGACGACGTTCACACCACGACAGGACATCACTGGAGGACATCGTGCGGCTCACCGCGCTGCTCGACAACATCACTGCCCAGGGCGGATCCGGTCCCTGGGCCCCCCACCAACCGCTGGCCACGCCGCTCGGCGAGAAGGACGCGGCCGAGTTCGACCGCCTCCTGGCCGGCATCCTGCCCTGCCGCACCAACGACCCGGAGCTCTGGTTCGCCGAGCGCGCCGCCGAGGTCGAGGAGGCCAAGGCGCTGTGCCGGACGTGCCCCCTCGTCGAGGGCTGCCTCGCCGGTGCCGTGGAGCGCCGCGAGCCCTGGGGCGTCTGGGGCGGCGAGGTCTTCGTGGACGGCGTCGTCGTCGCGCGCAAGCGCGGCCGCGGCCGTCCGAGCAAGGCCGAGGTGCTCGCGCGTCAGGCCGAGGAGGCGGCACGCCTCGAGGCCGAGGCGTCAGCCTCGGCCGCGGCCTGACGTGCGGGCCGACCGGCGCAGCGGGGCCCCGTCCGGGGGCGCGCTCGCCAGCCCTCCGCACCCGCACGACGGGTGGGGAGCCGTCTCGCGCAGCCGCGGCACGGCATCGGGAGCAGGGATCTCGATGCAGGTCGCGGCTGCGCGGGGCACCGTCCCGTCGACGGCCGCCAGCACCTGGCCCGCCGCGACGGACGCCGCGACCGCGGCGAGCACGGCCTCCTCGTGCTCGGGCGCCGTCGCCGCACGCAGCTGCTGAACGACCTGCGGCCAGCACGGGTCGGCGTCGGCCCGGTGCAGGTCGAGGCACCGCAGGCACGGGTCCAGGCCCGGCCGGACGAACGGCCCGACGAGGACGTCGGCCTCGCGCACCACCACCGACAGGTGGGCGACCCCGTCGCCCACGAGCTCGCGCACCCGCCCCGGGTCGGCCGCGCGGTGCTCGACCACCACGACGACGTCGGGCGGCGACGCGTCCCCCGCGACGACGCGGACGTCCGTCGAGATCTCGCCGACGGCCCGCGCCAGCGCCTCCTCCCGCCGGGCCCCCACGTCGCGGACCCGGAAGCCGCCCAGGCCGACGTCGGTCACGAGGACCGGCGACGGGTCGTGCACCGTGACCGTGCCCACGCCGGCGGTCGCGAGCGTCGTGACGAGCGACGCGCCGAGCCGCCCCAGCCCGACCACGGCGACCACGGAGCGCGCGCGGCGGGCGAGCACGCGGTGCGCCGCGCCGTCGGGCAGGAGGGCGCCGAGCACGCGCGCGTCGGCCTCCCCGCCGCCCGGCGCGGGCGAGACCGGCCGGCGCGGCGGGGCGACGAGCAGCCGCGCGTCGTCGAGCAGGCGCACGAGCGCCTCGCGCCGCGCCGGGGCGAGCGCGGCGTCGTCGGGCCGGCGCACCGGCGTCGCGCCCCACGACGCGAGCCACGACTCCTCCGCTGCGTCGAGGCCGACGAACCGGACCGCCCAGCGCGGGTCGGTCCCGTACTGCAGCTCGCCGGGGCCCCGGCGCAGCACGGGTGTCGCGGGGCGCAGGATGCGGCGTGACGGCACGGGTCCCTCCTCGGTCCTGGCGCGCGCGTCCGCGCCGCCGCGTGAAGGGTGGCACGGCGGGGACGTCCCGCGGGGGTTGTCCACAGGTCCGGCGGCGCGCCCGGACGTGCCGCGGCCCGCGACGATCTCTTGACCCGCCCGCGGGGCAAGCCCGACGGGCGGGGAGCCCTCGCGCGCGAGATCTCGCGAGACGTCGGCGTGGGCCGTGGCCGTCTCATGGCCAGACGCACTACGGTCTTGGCGTGGTCCGAGAGACGGTCGTGGAGGTCCGGCGCAGCCGCCGGCGCAAGAGCACCGTGAGCGCCTACCGCGACGGCGACCGCACGATCGTCGCGATCCCCGCGCGGTTCACGCGCGAGCAGGAGCGCGAGTGGGTGCAGCGCATGCTCGACCGGCTCGCGGACTCCGAGCGGCGCCGTCGCCCCTCCGACGACGAGCTCGAGCGCCGGGCGTCGGAGCTCTCCGCGAAGTACCTCGGCGGCCGGGCACGACCGACGAGCGTGCGCTGGGCCGCGAACCAGGACCGCCGCTGGGGTTCGTGCACCCTCATCGACGGGTCGATCCGCATCTCGACGCGCGTGCGGGGCATGCCGGGCTGGGTGCTCGACTACGTGCTGCTGCACGAGCTCGCCCACCTGCTCCACGCCGGCCACGGCCCGGGGTTCTGGAAGCTCCTGGAGGCGTACCCGCGCACCGACCGGGCGCGCGGCTTCCTCGAGGGCGTCTCGTTCGCGCGCGACGCGACCGAGCCCGAGGACCCCGACGAGATCGACGACGTCGACCCCGCGCCGCAGGCCTGACCGCGGCGTCAGGGGGACGGCACCTCGACGCGGATGTTGGCGCGCTCGGTGCCCGGCGGGTCGCCGAGGACGGCCCAGAAGTCGGTGCTGCGCATCCACGCCGGGAGGCCGGGCGGCAGGTCGCGGCTCGGGATCGGCGGCAGCTCGGCGGCGGTGAAGTCGTCGCCGTAGGGGACGAGGGCGCGCGCCTCGTCGGGCTGCGCGACCCGTGCGTGCAGGCGCTCCAGCGCGACGTTCCAGTTGTCGAGCAGGTCCTTGCGCGAGATGGGCCCGCCCGGCTTGTCGGCCGTCGGGTGCAGGGCGCGCTGGTGGAACACCTCGACCCCGGCGCCCTCGGGCGACTCGACGAAGGTGCGCCACGCCCGGAACGCCGGGGTCCCGAACGTCACGACCGCCTCGACGCGCCCGGGCGCGAGCGCGGCGGCGAACCACCGGTGCCGGTACGCGGCGATCTCGGGGTCGTCGAGGTGGGGCAGCGCCATGTCCTGGTTGAAGATGCCGTAGAGGAACGCGTTGACCATGAGGTAGCTCGACGTGAACCCGAGCTTCTCGACGAAGCCCTGCACGCGGCGTCCGGCCTGCCCGGACAGGATGCGCCGGGTGAACGCCTCGGTCTGCGCCGGGTCCTGGCCCACGACGAGCAGCCGGGCCGTCCCGTTCGCGCGCCCGCGGTAGAAGACCGGGCCCCACAGGGACCGGAACCCGTCGGCGCCCCGGAACACCGTGTCGTCGGGGTAGGTGCGGCAGAGCGTGCGGAACCGGCCGGTGGGCCCGGTGTCGAACGGGTCGGTGATCATGGCGCCCCTCCGTCGGTGGTCTCCCGCGAGGAGGGAGCGGCGCGGGCTCGGCGCGCGGACGCCCCGCACCGGGTGAAGTCGGGCGCACGCCTGGTCCGGTGGGACCCGGCGCGCCGACAATGAGGGGGAAGGGCCCGGTGCGGGCGCCCGCCCGGCCGGGGTCGACCACGGGGGGACGGCCATGTCGCAGCTGGTCATCGCCGGGAACGTCGCACCGATGGCGCAGGGGGCGACGCAGCCCCCGGAGCCCGGACGGGTCTGGATCGACGGCGACACGGTCGTCGAGGTCACCACCGGGCGACGGCGGGTCGCCGGGTTCGCGCGCGCCACCGAGGTCGACGTCGGCGACGCGTACGTGCTGCCGGGCTTCGTCGACATGCACAACCACCTCGCGTACAACGCGCTGCCGCTGTGGAGCGAGCCCGGGCGCACCGAGCCGTGGCTGCACAACAAGCACTGGCCCGACGCCGACACGTACACCGAGTCGATCACCGAGCCCGCGTGGGTCTACGCGAAGGCGTGCCCCGAGGCGCTCCTCGCCTACGTGCAGGTGCGCGCGATGGCCGGGGGAGCGACGGCCGCGCAGGGCTGGCCCACCGCGAACCGCGGGTACCGCACCGTCGTGCGCAACGTCGACGCCGAGGACGTCGGCACCGGCCGGGACGACCTCGTCTACACGGCCGTCGTCACGAAGACGGGGGAGGCGCTCACGACCGCCGTGCGGCGCATGGCCGCCGGGTCCGGCTTCATCTACCACTGCGCGGAGGGGCGGCGCGGCTCCCGGGTGATCGCGGACTACACCGACCTCCAGCGCGCCGACGGCCTGCTGCCCACCCTGCTCGCCGTCCACGCGTGCGCGGTCGACGCCGACCGGTGGGCGCGGTGGGACAGCGCCGACGCCGGCGGCGTGGTCTGGTCGCCGCTGTCCAACCTGGTGCTCTACGCCGAGACGACGCTCGTCGACGACGCCCGCGCGCGCGGCGTCCTCGTCTGCCTCGGCAGCGACTGGGGCCCGTCCGGCACGAAGAACCTCCTCGGCGAGATGAAGGTCGCCCGCATCGCCGCCGACCACCTCGCGTACGACCTCACGGACGCGCAGATCGTCGAGATGGTCACGAGCAACCCCGGCACCCTCCTGGAGCGCTGCTGGCACCGCCCCGTGGGACGCCTGGTCCCGGGCGCGCTCGCGGACGTCACCGTCCTGCGCGGGCGCGGCCGCGGCGACGCCTGGACGCGCGTCGTCGCCGCGCGCGAGCGCGACGTCGCGCTCGTCGTCGTCGGCGGCGTGCCCCGCTACGGCGACACGCGCCTCATGACCGCGGCGAGTGCGCCGCCGAGCTTCGCCGCCACGGTCGGGGGACGACGGCGCCGGATCGCCCTCCCGGACCCGGCCGACCTCGGGCGGCCCTGGTCGTGGACGGCCGTCCTGGACACGCTGCGCGCCGTCCAGGAGGACCCGCAGCAGGCCATCGCGAGCGCGCAGGCCCGCGCGTCGGCGGGCCCCCGGTTCGCGCCCGACGCCGAGCTCGAGCTGTTCCTCGACATGCCCGACAGCCGGCGCACCGGTCGTGCGGGACCGCCCAAGAACCCCGCGACCGTGACGATCCCGCCCGTGCCGACCCTCGAGCACGACGCCGCGTGGTTCGACCTCCTCGACGCGTCCCCGATCCAGGGCGGCGTCCTCGACCCGCTGCGCGCCCGGTTCCTGCCATGACGACGGCGAGCCCCGCGGCACGCCGGGCCCGCGCCGGCACGCGGCTCGAGACGGTCGTCGGTCCCCGCGCCGACGACGGCCCGGCGCCCGTGGCGCTCACCGTCACGCAACAGCACGACCTCGTCGACCTCTGGACCGTCCTGCTGTCCGACGTGTACGTGCACCTCGCGCAGAAGCGCGCGCTCTACGGCCTGGACCCGGTGCGGGCGCTCGCGGCCCTGCGCCGCGACATCCCGGTGCTCGACGCCGCGGGGTTTGCGCGGGCGCTCACGGGGATCGTCAACCGCCTGCGCGACCAGCACACGCAGCTGTTCGTCGGCGCCCCGGGCGCGGACGCGTACGTCGCCGCGCTGCCGTTCCTCGTCGAGTCCGCGGGGCCGCTCACCGCGCCCGCGTTCCTCGTCACGAAGACCACGGACGAGGTGCCCGACGCGGCGTTCGCGCCCGGCGTGCGGCTCACCACCTGGAACGGCGTGCCGTTCGCGCGCGCCGTCGACCTCTTCGCCGACACCCTCACCGGCGGCCGTCCGGACGCGCGCCGGGCGCGCGCACTGGAGACGCTCACGCAGCGGCCGCTCGCGTTCCTGCCGCCGCCGGACGAGCTGTGGGTCGACGTCGGCTTCCGGTGCGCCGACGACCCGGCGGCGGACGCCGACCGCACCGTGCGGTTCACGTGGCGGGCGATCCGCCCGGGGGCCGCCGCGACCGCCGACGACCGGGTCGGCACCCGGACGCGACGCGCCGTCGACGTGGTCGGCGAGACCGCGCGGCGGGCACGCAAGCTGCTCTTCGCGACCGCCCTGTGGGAGGACGACCGCGCCGCCGCGACCCCCCGGGCGAAGGACGCCGGGTGGCTGCGCACCGAGCTCGCCGACGCCCTCGCGGCGCGGCCCGTGACGACGTCGCACGGCACGTTCGGGTACCTGCGGATCTGGACGTTCGACGTGCGCCACCCGGGTCGGTTCGCCGACGAGGTCGCGCGGCTGCTGGGACGGCTGCCCGCGGCGGGGCTCGTCGTCGACCTGCGGTCCAACCCGGGCGGCGTCGTCGACGCGGCCGAGCGCCTGTTCCAGCTCTTCACCGACCGCAGGGTCGAGCCGGCGCGGTTCGCCTGCCGCGCGACCCGCACGATGGCCGCCCTCGCCGAGGCCGACGGCAACGGCGCGGACCTCGCCGACTGGGCCGGCTCGCTGCGCACCGCGCTCGACCTCGGCGAGGAGTTCTCCCAGCACCTGCCCATCGCCGACCCCGACGCGTGCAACGGCGCCGCGCGCGCCTACGCCGGTCCCGTCGTCGCGGTCGTCGACGCCAACACGTACTCGTGCGGGGACCTCTTCGCCGCCGGGATCGTCGACCACGGCATCGGGCAGGTCGTCGCCGTGGGCACCGCGACGGGCGGCGGCGGGGCGAATGTCTGGACCGCGGACGACGTCGGGTACGCGTACCACGCCGCGCACCTCGACCTCCCGCCGCTCCCGCCCGGCATCGGGTTCTCCCTCGCCGTGCGCCGCATGGTCCGCACCGGGACGGGCGCGGGCCTCGCGATCGAGGACGTCGGCGTCGCGGGCGACGAGCGCTACGACATGACCGAGCGCGACCTCGTCGAGGGCAACCCGGACCTGCTGGAGTTCTGCACCGCGCTCCTCGCGGAGGCCTAGGAGGCGTCGTCGCGCGCGGTCCCGGGCCCGTCGTCGGGGCGCGCGTCGTCCGGCCCCGGGGCGTCGTCGTCGGAGCGCCCGCCCGGGGCGTCCGTGCCGGCGGGCGCGGGGCCGTCCGGCGCGGCCGCGGCCCGGAAGATCTCCTCCAGGGCACGGTCGACGTCGGTCTCCTCCGCGCGCTCGGCGTCCCGGCGCCCGGCGTAGCCGGCCGGGTCGTCGAGGTCCGCGGTGCCGGGCAGCAGGTCGGGGTGGTCCCACACGCCGTCGCGCCCCGCGGTGCCGGACCGCGCGGCGATGAGCGCCCACAGCGCGGCCGCGTCGCGCGACCGGCGCGGGCGCAGCTCGAGCCCGACGAGCGACGAGAACGTGTGCTCGGCGGGGCCGCCCGCGGCGCGGCGCCGGCGCAGCATCTCGCGCAGGGGCACCGCGTGCGGCAGGTGGGGGAGCGCGGCGGTGGCCGTCACCTCGTCGACCCAGCCCTCGACGAGCGCGAGCGTCGTCTCGAGGCGCAGGAGCGTCGCCTGCTGCTCAGGGGTGTTCTGGAGCCCGAACACGCCCCCGGACAGGGCGCGCTGGAGCGCGTCGGTGTCCGTGAGGTCGACGTCGGTGAGCTGGGACTCGAGCGCCTCGAGGTCGATCGTGATGCCGCGCGCGTACGCGTCGACCAGGCCGTGGAGGTGGCCCCGCAGCCACGAGACGTGCGTGAAGAGGCGCGCGTGGGCCGCCTCGCGCAGCGCGAGGAAGAGCCGCACCTCCTCGGCGGGCGCGTCGAGCCCCTCCGAGAAGGCCGTGACGTTCGTGGGCAGCAGCACGGTCGCGGGGCGGTCCAGGAGCGGCAGCCCGACGTCCGTCGCGCCGAAGACCTCGCGCGAGAGCGTGCCCGCGGCCTGGCCGACCTGCATCCCGAACACCGCCGAGCCGAGGCGCTGCATCAGGGCGGCGGGGTCGCCGCCGAGGCCCCCGCCGGGCAGGCCGGGCAGCTGGAAGCCGATCGCGGGCCGCTCGTCCTCGAGCCCGAACCGGTCGCCGAGCTGGTCGCGCAGCACCGTCGCGAGCGCGTCGGCGACGGACGCGGCGACGGGCGCGACGAACGCGTTCCAGGCGGGCAGCGTCTGCTCGACCCACTCGGAGCGGCTCCAGGCGTGGCTGCGCCCGCCCGCCGGGGGGAGGTCCGTGACGGCGTCGAGCCACAGCTCGGCGACCGAGAGCGCCTGGGTCACGTCGCGCTCCTGCGCCGCCGAGACCGACGGGTCGCCCTCGGCGACCGCGACCTGGCGCGCCACGTCGTGCGAGACGTCGGTGTTCACGGGGCCGTCGCTCGGCGTGGACAGGAGCCGCTGGACCTGGGCGAGCACGTGCTGGAAGAGCTGGGGGTCCGCGGCGGGCCCGCCCGCCGCCGAGAGCGCCGCCGGGTCGAAGCCCCGGGCGCGCAGCTCGCGCAGCGCCTCGTCGGCGCCGGGGCCGAGCATCGAGCGGAGCAGCTCCTCGAAGCCGCTGTCCGGCCCGTCCGGGTCGTCGGGTCCGGGCGTGCGGTCGGGGGGCAGGCTGCTCATGGGGACTCCTCACGGTAGCGTCGGGTTTCACCGTAACCACGATCGGACGCCGAGAACGGGGGCAGGCCCATGTCCGAGGGCGGGGTTCGCTCACGGCGCAGCGATCCGGGCTCCGCGGCGTCTCCCGGCGCGGGGCCGGTCGAGGCACGGCCGGACGTGGTCGTCGTCGGGCACGGGCAGGTCGCGCGCGCGCTGCGCGACGGCCTCGGGGCGCTCGGCGGGCACGACGGCGAGCCCACCTGGCCCGACGGCGCCCGGCGCGCGGTGCTCGTCGTGCCCGCCGGGGAGTTCGGGCCGCCGCGGGTCCGCGCGGAGCCGGGGGTCTCGGCCCGCGACCGGCTCGTCGAGGAGGCCCGCCGGGCCGGCGAGGAGGCCCGCGCGCGCGGCGCCGAGCACGTGGTCGTGGTGACGTCCGCGGCGGTCCACGGCGCCGCGCCCGGCCGTCCGGTCATCGACGACGACGCCCCGACGTCCGCGGCGGCCGACGGCTTCGCCGCGGACCTGCTCGCCGCGGAGGAGGCCGTGCGCGCCGCGCTCGGCCCGGTGCCGTCCGCGGTGGTCCGGCCCGCGGTGGTCGTCGGGCCCGGGATCGACACGATCCTCACGCGGCACTTCGAGGCGCCGCGGCTGCTCACCGTGCGCGGGGGCGACCGCACGTGGCAGCTCCTGCACGTCGAGGACCTCGTGGGCGCGGTGCGGGTCGTGCTCGACGCGCGGCTCGAGGGGGTGCTCACGGCCGGCGCCGTGCGCGACGGGCGACCGGACGTGCTCGACAGCGAGACGGTCGCGACCGTCGCGGGGATGCGGACCGTGCAGCTGCCCGCGGTGACGGCGTTCGGCGCCGCCGAGCGGCTGCACCGGGTCGGGGCGCTGCCGTCCCCGGCGAGCGACCTCGCGTTCGTCGTGTACCCGTGGACGGTCTCGGCGTCGCGCCTGCAGGACGCCGGCTGGTCGCCGACGTGGTCGGGCGCGGCGGCGCTCGAGGTGCTGCTCGACCAGGTCCGCGGGCGCGTCGGGGTGGGCGGCCGTCGCTTCGGGGGCCGGGACGCGGCGGCGCTCGGGGCCGCGGGGGCCGCGGTCGCGGTGCTGGGCACTGCCGCGGTGTGGCGGCAGGCGCGCTCGCGCCGCTGACCGCACCCGGTCGGGGTGCAGCGGGATCCCAGGAACCTCGGGGATGATGTCCCGGTGAGCGACACGCCCCCGTTCGACGACCTCCTCGCCGACGACGACGCCCCGCCGCCCGTGACCCGCCGGGCCCTGACCTTCGGCATCTCCCTGCTCGCCACGACGGTGCTCGTCGCGGGCCTCGCCGTGCTGCCCGCGCCCTACGCGGTGCGCTCGCCCGGCCCGACGGAGGACACCCTCGGCGAGCAGGACGGCCAGCCGCTCATCTCCGTCACGGGCGCCGAGACGTACGACTCGACGGGCGAGCTGCGCCTGACGACCGTGTCGGTCGCGGGCGGCCCGGGGTACCCCGTGAACCTCGCGCAGGTGGTGCAGGGCTGGTTCGACCGCTCGCGGTCGGTGCGCCCCGTCGAGGAGGTCTTCCCCACCGGTCGCACGAAGGAGGAGACCGAGCAGCAGGGCCAGGCGGAGATGATCTCCTCGCAGGAGAACGCGACCGTCGCGGCGCTCACGGAGCTCGGCTACGACGTCCCGGCGACGCTCACCGTGCAGGGCACGAGCCCGGGGACGGGCGCGGAGGGCGTCGTCGAGCAGGGGGACGTCATCGTCTCGCTCGACGGCACGCCGGTCCCGACGTACCAGGACCTCATCGACGGGCTCGCGGCGGTGACGCCCGGCGACGACGTGACCCTCGGCGTCGTGCGCGACGGCGAGCCGACGGACCTCACGGTGACGACGAGCGACGGCGGCGACACGGCGCTGCTCGGCGTGTTCATCGACCCGGAGTTCGACTTCCCCGTGGACGTGACGATCCAGATCGACGACATCGGTGGGCCGAGCGCGGGGATGATGTTCGCGCTCGGGATCGTCGACCAGCTCACGCCCGAGGACGAGGCGAACGGCGTGTCGATCGCCGGGACGGGCACGATGAGCGTCGAGGGCGACGTCGGCCCGATCGGCGGCATCCAGCAGAAGCTCTACGGCGCCGTGCGCGACGGGGCGACGTGGTTCCTCGCGCCCCAGGCGAACTGCGGCGAGGTCGTGGGCAACGTCCCCGACGGGCTGCACGTCGCCGCGGTCTCCACGCTCGCCGACGCGCGCGACGCGATGACCGCGATCGGCGCGGGCGAGGGCGGCTCGCTGCCGACGTGCGAGGCGCGCGGCTGACGCGTCCCGCCCGCGCCGCGCTCAGTCCTCCAGCGTCGCGCGGAGCGCGCCGACGAGGCCGGGCACGAGGTCGGGCCCGGACGCGACGTCGGCGGCGGCGTCGTGCGCGCGCGAGCGGACGGCGCACCAGGCCGGGCCGTCGCGCAGCACGCCCACGGCGACGCGTACGTCCTGGCGGTCGGGGTGACCCATGAGGTAGTCCAGCGCGGCGTCCGGGTCCTGCGGGACGTCGTCCTCGGCGGCGGGCGGGAGCACGATGCGCTCGACGACGAGCGCCGTCCCGTCGACGGTCTCCGGCCACGCGACGCGCGCGAGCGCCTGCTCGAGGTCGCCGTCGACGACGAACCCCTCCTGCTCGACCGAGAGGAGGTGGTGCGGGTCGGACGCGGCGGCCGCGACGACGTCGGCCGGCAGACGGCCCGCGAGCGACGGGTCCTCCTCGAGCGCGCGCGCCGTGCTCACGAGCGCGAACAGGCGCGGCGGGCCGTCCCAGCCGCCGTCGGAGGCGTGGTTCTCGACCTCGTGCACGGCGAGGGCCAGCGACCGCTGCGCGGCGGGCAGACCGGGTCCCGCGGACGGGGCCGGGTCGGGGGCGGGAGAGGTCTCGGGGCGCGGGGCGTCGTCGGGTCGGGACATGCCCCCATCGTCGCAGAGCGGGCCGGTCGCCGGACGTGGGAACCTTGGAGCAGGTGCGGGCGTTGACCCCGAGAGGGCGCGTCCCGCCGACCGCCCGCGCACGTCCGAGTCACGACGCAAAGAGGTACACCCACCGTGTCATTCGCCGCAGCGCCCCGCCGGCCGTCCTCCGGGGCGCGGCCCGCCCGGCGCCGGAGCCCGATCGGGATCGCGATCGCCGTCGTCGGCGCCCTCGTGGTCCTCCTGCTCCTGCTCGCCCAGTTCTGGACCGAGGTCCTCTGGTTCACCGAGCTCGACTTCGAGAACGTCCTGTGGACCCAGTGGGGGACGCGCATCGCGCTGTTCGTCGGTGGCTTCCTCGTCATGGGCGGGCTCGTCTTCCTGTCGTTCTCGCTCGCGTACCGCTCCCGGCCGATCTACGCGCCGTCGACGCCCGAGCAGGCGACCCTCGACCAGTACCGCGAGGCGATCGAGCCGCTGCGCAAGGTCGTCATGATCGTCGCGCCCGCGCTCGTCGGGTTCTTCGCCGGTGCCGCCGCGGCGTCGCAGTGGCAGACGGTCCTGCTCGCGCTCAACTCCGTGCCGTTCGGCACGGAGGACCCGCAGTGGGGCATCGACCTGTCGTTCTACGTGTTCACGCTGCCCGCGATCCGGTTCGTCGTGAGCTTCCTCATGGCGGTCGTCATCATCGCGGGCATCGCCGCGCTCGCGACGCACTACCTCTACGGCGGGCTGCGCATCGGCGGCGGCCCCGACGCGGGCCCGCGCACCACGACGGCCGCGCGCGTCCAGCTGTCCGTGACGGCGGCGCTGCTCATGCTGCTCATCGGTGCGAACTACTGGCTCGACAGGTACTCCATCCTCACGTCGGCCGGCTCGCGGTTCGACGGGGCGTCGTACTCCGACGTGCACGCGGTCATCCCGTCCAAGGCGATCCTCACCGCCGTCGCGGTGTTCGTGGCGGCGCTGTTCGTCGTCGCGGCCGTGCGGGGCAACTGGCGCCTGCCGGCGATCGGCGTCGGGCTCATGGTCGTCTCGGCGATCGCGATCGGCGGGATCTACCCCTCGGTGGTCCAGCGCTTCCAGGTCGCGCCGAACGCGCAGGACTTCGAGGAGCCGTACATCCAGCGCAACATCGACGCGACGAAGTCCGCGTACGGCATCGACGACGTGCAGACCGAGCCGTACAACGCGAGCACGCAGGCCGAGGCCGGCGCGCTGCGCGCGGACGCGAGCACGACGGCGTCGATCCGCCTGCTCGACCCGGAGATCGTCAGCCCGTCGTTCAGCCAGCTCCAGCAGAACAAGCAGTACTACCAGTTCTCCGACTCGCTGTCCGTCGACCGGTACACGATCGACGAGGAGAGCCGCGACACCGTCATCGCGGTCCGCGAGCTCAACCAGGACGGCCTGGGCGCCGACGCGCGCAACTGGGTCAACGACCACACGGTGTACACGCACGGCTTCGGCGTCGTCGCGGCGTACGGCAACCAGATCGGCCCCGACGGCCGGCCGGCCTTCTACGAGGGGTCGATCCCGTCGACGGGCGCCTTCACGGACGCGGGCGGCTACGAGCCCCGCATCTACTTCTCGCCCGAGGCGCCGCAGTACTCGATCGTCGGCGCCCCCGACGGCACGGAGCCGTGGGAGCTCGACTACCCCGTCGACGACGAGGGCGGCCAGGTGAACAACACCTTCCCGACCCAGGACGTCGCGGCCGGCCCGAGCGTCGGCACGTTCCTCAACAAGGTGCTCTACGCGCTGAAGTTCGGCTCCGAGCAGATCCTCTTCTCCGACCGTGTCACCGAGGACTCCCAGATCCTCTACGACCGCAGCCCGCGCGACCGCGTCGCGAAGGTCGCGCCGTACCTGACGCTCGACGGCCGCGTCTACCCGGCCGTCGTGGACGGGCGCGTCAAGTGGATCGTCGACGGGTACACGACCTCCAACGCGTACCCGTACTCGACGTCGCGCGCGCTCGACGAGTCGACCGCCGACTCGCTCGTCGCGACCAACTCGGTCGAGGCGCTCGCGCCGCAGCAGGTGAACTACATCCGCAACTCGGTCAAGGCGACGGTCGACGCGTACGACGGCTCCGTCGACCTGTACGCGTGGGACGCGGAGGACCCGGTCCTCGAGGCGTGGACGCAGATCTTCCCGAGCTCGGTGCAGCCGATGACGGAGATCTCCGGCGACCTCATGAGCCACCTGCGCTACCCGGAGGACCTGTTCAAGGTCCAGCGCACGCTCCTCGCGAGCTACCACGTGGACGACGCTCGCCAGTTCTTCTCCCAGCAGGACTTCTGGCGGACGCCGGAGGACCCGACGGCCTCCACGACGGGTGGCGTCACGCCGCTGCAGCCGCCGTACTACCTCACGCTGCAGATGCCGAGCCAGGACGACCCGACGTTCTCCCTCATGTCGACGTTCATCCCGGGCGGCCAGAGCGACCGCAACATCCTCACCGGGTTCCTCGCGGTCGACGCGGAGCCGGGCAACCAGGACGGTGAACGCGCGGAGGACTACGGCACGCTGAGGCTGCTCGAGCTGCCGCGCAACGCGACGGTGCCGGGCCCGGGCCAGGTGCAGAACAACTTCGACTCGAACCCGACGGTCTCGACGGAGCTGAACCTGCTGCGCCAGGGTGACTCGAGCGTCATCAACGGCAACCTGCTCACGCTGCCCGTGGGCGGCGGCCTGCTCTACGTGCAGCCGGTCTACGTGCAGTCGACCCAGGGCACGCAGTTCCCGCTGCTGCGCAAGGTGCTCGTGTCGTTCGGCGACGAGGTCGGGTTCGCCGACACGCTCGACGAGGCGCTCGACCAGGTCTTCGGCGGCGACTCCGGCGCGAGCGCGGGAGACGCGGACGGCGGCCTCGACACCGAGGTGCCCGACCAGCCGGCCGACGGCGAGACGGACCCGGGCACGACCGACCCGGGCACGGACGACGGCACGACGGAGCCCGACACCACCGCGCCGCCCTCGGACGGCACGGTGAACGGCGAGGCGCGCGCCCGCCTCGACCAGGCGCTGAGCGCCGCGCAGCAGGCCATCGAGGACGGCCAGGCGGCGCTCGCCGAGGGCGACTTCACCGGCTACGGCGAGGCGCAGGAGCGCCTGCAGTCGGCGCTCGAGTCGGCCCTGGCCGCCGAGCAGGAGCTCGACGCCGCGCCGACGGACGGCTGACGCCGGCACGCGCACGGACGGGCGGGACCACCACGGTGGTCCCGCCCGTTTGTCTTTTCGTGCCCGGGACGCGAGGATCGCTCCTCGTGACCCTCTCTGCAACGGCTTGCAGCAACAGTTTCAGTGCCCCGGACGACGTCGCGGTCGGCGAGGCGGCGGACGTCGTGCCCGCGGTGACGCTCGGGCACCCGTCGGGGGCGGTGCTGGTCGTCGCGCTGCACGGCGCTGCGGTGCTCGCGTGGCGGGCGCCGTGGCGCTGGTCCGACGGCTCGGTCACGGTCGAGGACCTCGTCGACGGGTACGCGGACGGGGACGAGGTCGCGGCGCACGACGCGTCGCGCTCCGCGCTCATGGCCCCCTGGGTCAACCGTCTCGCGGGCGGCTCCTACGCGTTCGACGGCGACCGCCACGAGATCGCGCCGGTCGTGCCGGGGGAGCCCGTGACGATGCACGGCTTCGCGCGCACGCTCGACTGGGAGGTCGTCGCGCGCTCCGACGCGCGCGGTCCCGACGAGGAGTCGCGCGTCGTGCTCGCGGCCGCCGTCACGCCGGGCGACGTGCCCGGCTACCCGTTCGCGGTCTCCTTCGAGGCCGAGTACGGGATCGGCCCGGGCGGGCTGCGGCTCGCGCTGCGGGCGACCAACGCGGGGCCGGTGCCCGCGCCCGTCGCGCTCGGGTGGCACCCCTACCTGCGGGTGCCGGGTCACGCGCGCGTCGACGGCCTCGAGCTCACGGTCCCGGCGTCGCGGGCCGTCGTCACCGACGCCGCCCTCGTCCCGCTCGCCGGCGACGCGGCCTACGCCGACGTCGACGGCGTGGGGCCGCTCCCGCTCGCCGGCGTGCGCCTCGACCACGCGTTCGCCGGGCTGCGCCGTGCCGCCGACGGGCGCGCGCGGACGCTCGTCCGAGACCCCCGGACCGGCCAGGGGCTCGCCGTGTGGCAGCGCGACGGCCTCGTGCACGTCTACACGGGCGACGGCCTCGCCCGCCGCGAGCGCGCCGCGATCGCGGTCGAGCCCGTGAGCACGCTCACCGACGCGTTCAACCGCCCCGACTGCGCCCCCGACGTGCGGCTCGCGCCGGGGGAGGTGCGCACGCTCGAGGCGGGCGTCGAGCTGCTGGGTCAGACCGTCCCCGCAGGCCGGGGGTGACGCAGGTCTCGTCCGGCCGATTTGGCCCGGTCGCCGAGGTGTGCGTAAAGTAGTGATCACCGACGCGGGGTGGAGCAGCTCGGTAGCTCGCTGGGCTCATAACCCAGAGGTCGCAGGTTCAAATCCTGCCCCCGCTACTACGCAGGCCCGGGATTCCAAGGAATCCCGGGTCTGATTCTTTTCCCTGGAGTGCGACACGTGGCAGCGCGGTGCGCGCCTGGCCTCCGCGGTGCAGACGCGGACGCGCCCCGCCGACGGTCCGGGTGCGGTGAGACCGTTCGATCGCGCGCCGACAACCCGAGCCGGTGTCGTCGACACGGAGCCCAGGCGGTCTCCTCGGACACCACGGCCACGCGTCCCTCTCGGCTTCGAAACCTCGCCGCGGAACTCCACGTCGGTGGGAACGTGTCGTCAGCCTTCCGGCCCGGGGAAGACGTAGAAGGTGCCTGCCTCGTAGTTCTCCAGGGCGCTGTGCAGCTCGTCGAACAGGGGTGAGGTATCGACGTGCGGTAGTGCCGGAGCCGCGAGGACGTGTCCCATGCGCTCGAGGTTGCCGGTGCTGCAGCCCTCCACGGGCTCGGCGAGCGGATCCTCGGTCAACCCGTCCAGGGACGTCGTCGCGTTGATGGCGGGCACGACGAGCCGCGCCGACCCTGCGGGCGTGAGCTCGCTCGTGTCGTCCTGCTCGAAGGCGATGTCGACACTGACGACCGCGGGCTCCACGAACACCGGAACACCCCTGGTGCCGAACCGGAACTCCAGCCGATCGAGCGCGTTCGGCTCCACGCGGTGGCTGATCGGCATCTCGAGCACCCACGGCACGGAGGCCGGCTCCAGGGGCACCTCGACGTCGATCTCTTGCGAGGAGTACAGCGCATCTCCCACCTGCACACAGCTCTGGAGCACCTCGTGCGCCCGGAACGTGAAGACTGCTCCGACGAGGAAGGCGGGGGCGTCGCCCCGGTTCCGCAGCCCGATGGAGACGACCTCCACCTTCCCGCGCCCGTCTGCACCTTCTGTCACCTCGGGGTCCTGGTAGGCGAAGGTGGCTTCCTCCAGGACGGACCGGGCGTCGAACGACGCGATGACGAGATCCGTCCTGGGAGGAGGGGGCCAGATCCTGTCGTGGAAGGCGAACCACGCGACGACGAGGGTGAGAAGTGCCGCAGGGATGCCGAGAACGGCCTTCCATCGTTCCTCGAACCACAGCAACCTCGAAGGCGTCTCAGGGCGTGCCGGCGCTGGCCGTTCCCTGCGTGCGCTCGCGACCCGCTCACCCTTCGGCCTTCGGCCGGATCCTCCGGCGACGTCGCTCATCGGAACCCCCTCCTACCGGGACTGGAGTCCTGCTCACGCCTCCGTGATGCGTCGCCGGCGTCCCGCCGTCACGGCTCCCTGCGACGGCGGGGACGAATCTGGCGTGAGCTGTCCGACCCGCGCGCTGCCCTCTGCCGGGTGGGCGGGCGTCGTCGAGGCGCGGCCGCGGTGACGAGACCCACAGACCTCGTGCCCCGGACGGGAAGCCACGGCCGTGCGCCCGGCGTTATCGTCAGTGGCCGGCGCCGGCCTCAGGCGCCCGACACCGGAAGGTCACCATGCGCCGTCTGCCCCTCGCCCGTCCTGCCCGCCGGCCCGCGGCGCTCGTCGCCCTCGCCGCGACGACCGCGCTGACCCTCGCGGCCTGTTCGTCCGGGGGCACCGACGAGGGCGCGTCCGCGTCGCCGACCGAGGGGGCGGCGTCGGGCGACGCGCAGTGCGCGCCGGAGTCGCTGCAGACCCTGACCGACGGCGTCCTCACGGTCGGCGCGGGCGAGCCGTACCTGCCGTGGTACGTCGGCGAGCCCGAGTCGGGGGAGGGCTTCGAGTCGGCGCTGATCTACGCGGTCGCGGACCGCCTCGGCTACGCGCAGGACGCCGTGCAGTGGGAGACGGTGACGTTCGAGCAGATCATCAGCCCCGCCGTGAAGCCGTTCGACGTCGCCGCGTACCAGACCTCGATCACCGACGAGCGCAAGCAGGCCGTCGACTTCTCCAGCCCGTACCTCACGACGCGCCAGGGCGTCATCGTCATGGAGGACGGCCCGTACGCGGACGCGACGACCCTCGCCGACCTCGAGGGCGCGCGCATCGGCGTGACCGCGGCCCAGACGAGCCTCACGCTCTCGGAGGCCGCGTTCGGCGAGGACGCCGACATCTCCCCGTACAGCGCGGCGGGCGACGGCATGCAGGCGCTGCAGTCGGGCACGATCGACGCGATGGTCATGGACGTCGACCAGGGCATGGCCGCCTCGACCGAGTACTTCCCGGACTCCGTGGTCATCGGCACGCTGCCCGACCAGGGCGTCGTCGAGCAGTACGGGCTCGTGCTCGACGTCGGCTCGCCGCTCACCGACTGCGTCACGCAGGCGGTCGACGCGCTCGAGGAGGACGGCACGCTCGCCCAGCTGCGCACGACGTGGCTGAAGTCGGACGACGTCCCCGTCCTCGAGTGAGCCGGCGGTGACCGTGCCCGACGACGCGGCGCCCGCCGGGGCGCCCGGGCCCGCGACGGGCGACGCCTGGTCGCCGTCGCCGCTCGCGCTCGACCGCGCGGCGTTCCGGCGCGCCCAGCGGCGACGCTCGGCCCTCGTGGCGCTCGTGAGCACGGTGGTCGTCGTGACGACGGTCGTGCTCGTCGTCGTCAGCGCCCCCGGCTGGGAGCGTGCGCGCACGGCGTTCTTCGACCCGGCGAACGCGTGGGAGTCGCTGCCCGCGATCCTCGAGGGCCTGTGGCTCAACCTGCGGGTGTGGGTCGCGGCGGGGGTGATCGGCACGGTCCTGGGCCTCGGGCTCGCCGTCGCGCGCACGAGCCGCATCCCCGCGCTGTTCCCGCTGCGCGCGTTCGCGGTCGCGTACGTCGACCTGTTCCGCGGCGTGCCGCTCCTGCTCGTCCTGCTCCTCGTGGGCTTCGGGCTGCCCGCGCTGCGCCTGCCCTGGCTGCCGTCGTCGGGCGCGTTCCTCGGCGCGCTCGCGATCGTCCTCACCTACACCGCGTACCTCGCGGAGGTGTTCCGGGCCGGCATCGAGTCGGTGCACCCCTCCCAGGTCGCTGCCGCGCGCTCGCTCGGGCTGACGCGCGCGCAGACCACGCGCCGCGTGGTGCTGCCCCAGGCCCTGCGCAACGTCACCGCGCCGCTCGCGAACAACCTCGTCGCGCTCCAGAAGGACTCGGGGCTCATCTCGGTGCTCGGCGCGGTCGACGCGATCCGGGCCGCGCAGATCGCGACGACGGGCAGCTACAACTTCACGCCGTACGTCGTGGCGGGGATCCTGTTCTTCCTCGTCTCCTTCCCGCTCACGCGCGCCGTCGACGCGTACCAGGCGCGGCGCGGGTGGGGGCGGTCGCTCGCAACCGTGAGCGGGGCGGGGGACATCCGGTGAGCCACCTGCTGTCGCTGCGCGGCGTGCGCAAGACCTACCCGGCCCCCGCGGGCGGCTCCCGCCGCGGCCGCCGCGCGGCCGAGGCCGCCGGCCCGCGCGTCGTGCTCGACGGGATCGACCTCGACGTCGACCGGCACCGGTGCGTCGTGCTCGTCGGGGCGTCGGGCTCCGGCAAGTCGACCCTGCTGCGCGTGGTCAACCTGCTCGACGAGGTCGACGACGGGCAGATCCTGCTCGACGGCGAGGACGTCGCCGACCCGCGCCTCGACGCGAACGCGGTGCGCGCGCGCATGGGGATGGTCTTCCAGGCGTACAACCTCTTCCCGCACATGCGCGTGCTCGACAACGTGACGCTCGCCCCGCGCCTCGTGCACCGGCGCCCCGCGGCGGAGGCCGAGGAGGCCGCGGTCGCGATGCTGCGCCGCGTCGGCCTCGGGCACAAGACTCTCGCCTACCCCGACCAGCTCTCGGGCGGCGAGCAGCAGCGCGCGGCGATCGCGCGCGCCCTCGTCAACGGCCCCGAGCTCCTCCTGCTCGACGAGGTGACGTCCGCGCTCGACCCCGAGCTCGTCGGCGAGGTGCTCGACCTCCTCACGGAGCTGCGCGGCGAGGGCCGCACGATGCTCGTCGCGACGCACGAGATGGGCTTCGCGTGCCGCGTCGCCGACGAGGTGTGCTTCCTGCACGCCGGCCGCGTCCACGAGCGCGGCACGCCCGAGCAGGTGCTCGGCGACCCGCAGCGCGAGCGCACGCGCGAGTTCCTGCGCCGCCTGACCGCCTGACCGCCCACCGCCTGACCGCCCGACCGCCGCGCGGCTCAGCGCATGAACGGGCCGAAGATCGAGGCCACCGCCGCCGCGGCGCGGTCGGCGTCGCCGTCGGCGATCGCCTCGACGAGCTCGTGGTGGCGCCGGTGCGCCGCGACCTCGTCCGCGTTCTCGTCGTCGCGCATGTGGACGGTGAAGACGTCGAGCATGCTCGAGTACAGCGTGACGTACAGCGGGTTGTGCGTGGCGGCCACGACCGCGCGGTGCAGCGCGAGGTCGGCTTCCGCGCGCGCGTCGGGGTCGGCGGTCGGCCAGGTCGCCTCCCGACGGTCGCGCAGCGCGCGCAGCAGCTCGACGTCGGCCTCCGTGCGGCTCCGCGCGGCGAGCGAGGCCGCGGTGCTGTCGAGGGCGAGGCGGAGCTCGAGGTAGTGGCGTCGCTCGCCGCCCGCGAGCTGGCGCTCGAGCGTGCCGGCCAGCTCGGAGGAGGAGATGACGAAGGTGCCGCGCCCCTGCTCCCGGCGCAGCAGGCCCGAGTGCACGAGGGACTGCAGCGCCTCGCGGACGGTGTTGCGGCCGATCCCGAACTCGGCCACGAGCGCGGCCTCGGTCGGGATCCTCTCGCCGACGGGCCAGCGGCCGGAGACGACCTCGTCGCGGAAGCGCGCGGCGGCCTGGTCGATGAGCCCTACTCGACGCATCGGCTGCGGTGTGCCAGACTGCCGCGGATTCATCCTACAATCCCATCATCCGTCGATCTCATACCGGAGTCTAGCGTGACGACCCTCTCTCCCTCGCGTGCTCCGGTGCGCGCTCGCCGGCCGCTCGTCATCGCCGGGCTCGCCGTCGCGCTGACGGCCCTGAACCTCCGGACGGCCGTCACCGGGATCACGCCGCTCCTGGAGATCATCGGGTCCGACCTCGGTTTCGGGGTCGCGGTGGCGGGCCTGCTCGGCACGGTGCCCGCGGCGACGTTCGCCGTCTTCGGGTTCCTCGCCCCGACCGTGACGAAGAGGTTCGGGCTCGAGCGCACGGCCACCGTCGCGCTCGGCCTCACCGCGCTCTCCCTCGTGGGGCGGGCGCTCTCCCCGACGACCGCCGTGCTCGTGCTGTCCACCGTGCTGGCGCTCGCCGGGATCGGGGCCGCCAACGTCGTGATCGTCCCGCTCGTGAAGGCCTGGTTCGCCGACCGCCTGGCCGTGTGGACCTCGCTCTACCTGCTGCTCATGCAGACGGGCCAGTTCGTCGCCCCACTCCTCGCCGTCCCGGTCGCGGAAGCGGCGTCCTGGCGCCTGTCCGTCGGGATCTGGGCGGCGCCCGCCGCCGTCGCCGCCGTGGTCTGGCTCGTCCTGGCGCTCCGGCTGCCCGCCGACCACCGCGCGCCCGCGGCCGCGGGCGCGGCGGACGCCCGACCGCGGATCGGCCGGTCGTCGACCGTGTGGGGCCTCGTGGTCCTGTTCGCCATGATGTCGCTGTCGAACTACGCGATCATCACGTGGGTCCCGGCCGTCCTCACCGACGCGGGCGGCAGCGCGGCGCTGGGCGGCTCGATGGTCGCGCTGTACTCGGCGTGGGGCGTGGTCGCGGCCCTCGTGGTCCCGCAGCTCGCCACGCGCCTGGCGAACCCGTTCGTCGTGGTCGTCGTGTACGCCGTCGTGCTCGTGGCCGGGTACCTCGGCCTGCTCGTGTCGCCGCTCGACGGCACGGTGGTGTGGGTCTGCGCGCTGGGCGTCGGGGTGAGCACCTTCCCGCTGTGCATGACCCTCATCAACCGACGGACCAGGACGGCGCAGTCCGCCTCGGCGGTCTCGGGCTTCGTGCAGGGGATCGGCTACGGGCTGGCGTGCGTCGGCCCGGTCGGGCTCGGCCTCCTGCGCGAGGCTACGGGGTCGTGGTCGGTGCCGCTCCTGGTGCTCGCCGGGACCGCCGTCCCGGGCGTCGTCGCCGGGTGGTTCGCGTGCCGTCCGCGCTTCGTGGAGGACGCCGCACCCCGCCCGGCCCGGTAGGGTACCGGGAGCGTCGCGTGCCGGTGGCGGACCACGTCAGGCATGGAGGCGCCGAACCCGGAAGGGGGTGCCCGTGAGCCGCTCACGGACCCTCTCCTCGTTCCGCACCCGTGGGTGAGGGCGAGACGACCAGGCTCGTGGCCTGGTTCGACGAGATGCGCACCGTGCACGGCCGGCTGCGGCGCGCGCTCGACCTCGCGCGCGGGTCGGCGGAGCCCGGCGCCGCCGACGACGTGCGCGCCGACCTGCTCGTCTGGTGCCGCGGCTTCTGCACGGCGCTGAGCCGGCACCACACGAGCGAGGACACGACGCTCTTCCCCGAGCTCGAGCGCCGCCACCCGGAGCTCGGCGCGACCCTGCGCGCGCTGCGCCACGACCACGGCATGATCGCGTACCTCCTGGCGGACCTCGGTGCCGCGCTCGACCGTGCGGGCGGCGGTGCGCGCGGCGGGCCTGGCGGGCCCGGCCCGGACGCCGACGAGCGGGCGGCGCTCGCGCGCCACCTCGATGGCGTCGGCGCGATCATGGAGTCGCACTTCCGCTACGAGGAGCGCGCGCTGGGCGACGTGCTCGCCGCGCTCGACCTCGACGCCGCGCGCGACGACGTGCTCGGCCCGCTCTGACGCCCGGCGGGTGCACGCGGGCTCGCGGGCGCGGGCCGCCCTGGGAGAGTGGGGTCATGGTCAACCGCCTCGCCGACGCCGTGAGCCCGTACCTGCGCCAGCACGCCGACAACCCGGTCGACTGGTACCCGTGGGGCGCCGAGGCGTTCGCCGAGGCGCGCCGCCGGGACGTGCCCGTGATGGTGTCGGTCGGGTACGCGACGTGCCACTGGTGCCACGTCATGGCCCGCGAGAGCTTCTCGGACCCGGCGGTCGGCGCCGCGCTGCGCGAGCGCTTCGTCGCCGTCAAGGTCGACCGCGAGGAGCACCCCGACGTCGACGCGAGCCTGCTCGCGGCCGCGAGCGCCTTCACCGACCAGCTCGGCTGGCCGCTCACGGTGTTCACGACCCCCGACGGCGCGCCGTTCTACGCGGGGACCTACTGGCCGCCCGTGCCCGTGCAGGGCCGCCCGGCGTTCCGCGACGTGCTCGACGCCGTCGCGCAGGCCTGGGAGCTGCGGCGCGACCAGGTGCTCGACACCGGGGCGACGATCCGTGACGCGCTGCGCGAGGCCGCCTCGCCGCGGTCGGTCGGCGACGGCCCGGGCACGGGGACGGGCGCCCTGGTCGCCGACCCGGCCACGACGGCCACCCGTCTGCTCGACCGGGTCGAGGCCGCGCACGACCCGCTGCACGGCGGGTTCGGCGGCGAGCCGAAGTTCCCCGTCGCGCCCGCGCTGGAGCTCCTGCTCGACGTCGCGGCGTCCTCGGTCGTCGACCCGGCGGACGCGGCGCGCGCCCTCGACCTCGCGGGCGGCGCGCTCGACGCGATGTCCGCGAGCCCGCTGCGCGACGCCGACGGCGGCTTCTTCCGCTACGCGACGCGGCGCGACTGGTCGGAACCGCACTACGAGCGGATGCTCTACGACAACGCGCAGCTCCTCGCGGCGGCCACGACGCTCGCCGTCCTGCGCCGGTCCCGCCCCGGCGCGAGCGGGGACGAGGGCGCGGGCGCCGCGGAGGTGGCGGCCGGCGTCGGGCGCTTCCTGCTCGCGACGCTGCGCCTGCCCGACGGGGCGTTCGCGAGCGCGCAGGACTCCGAGTCGACGCTCGACGGCCGCCGGGTCGAGGGCGGGTGGTACCTGCTCGACCCGCGCGAGCGGGCCGAGCACGAGCCGCCGCCGCTCGACGCGAAGGTGCTCACGGGCTGGAACGGGCTCGCGGTCGAGGCGCTCGCCCGCGCCGGCCACCACCTGGGGCTCCCGGACCTCACGGCCGCGGCGCGCGCCGCCGCGGACCGTCTCCTCGCCGTGCACGTGCGCGCCGACGGCTCGCTCGCGCGCGCCTCGGTCGACGGCCGGGTGTCCGACGCGGTCGCGACGCTCGAGGACCACGGCGCGCTCGCGACGGCGCTCCTCACCCTCGGCGGCCTCACGGGCGAGCCGCGCTACGTGCGCGAGGGCCTCCGCCTCGTCGCGGCCACCGTGACGGACGACGGCGGGCTGCGCGCGCCGGACGGCGTCGACCCGGTGCTCGCGGCGCTCGGCCTCGACGCGGGGGCCGCCGCCGACCCGAGCGAGGGCGCGGTCCCGTCCGGCCCGACGGCGGCCGCCCGCGCCGCGCTGCTGGCGCACCGGGCCACGGGCGAGCCGCGGTTCCTCGCCGCCGCCCGGCGGCACGTCGCCGCGTCCGGCGGCGCGCACGAGCGCCCGCTCGCGTCGGGCGGCGTGCTGCGCCTCGCGGTGCAGCTCGCCGAGCCCGCGCACCAGCTCGTCGTCGTGGCCGAGGAGCCCGCGCGGCAGGCCTTCCTCGACGCCGCGGCGGCCTGGTACCGGCCGGGTGCCCTCGTCGTCGCGGCGTCGCCGGGCACCGCGGCGGAGCTCGCCGCCGAGGGCGTCGAGGTGCTCGCGGACCGCGCTCCCGGCGCGTCCCTGTGCACCGACTTCGTGTGCCTCCTGCCCGTCGGCGAACCCGCGGCGCTGGGCGCGCGGCTCGGCGGGTAGGCGGGCGCCGGGGCGCGTCCGGAGCGGGTGCAGCCCGTCCCGTCGGGTCGCATGATGGGAGGGCGGGGGCCTGGACGCAGGGGAGCGGACGGGAACGGCCGGCGCGGACCGGCCGGAGGAGGAGCCATGAAGGCATCGGTGGGAGACAGGATCGTCACCGCCTCGGGCGTCGTGGGCGGTGCGGTGCGGGACGGCGTGATCGTCGAGCTGCGGCACGACGACGGCTCCCCGCCGTACCTCGTCGAGTGGTCGGACACGGACGAGCGCACGCTCGTCTACCCGGGCTCCGACAGCTACGTCGAGCACGTCCCTGGCACGCGGGCGGAGGACGGCGCGGGCACCACGAAGGTGTGGCGCGTGCAGGTGAGCCTCGTCGAGTCCGCGGGCCGCACCACGGCGGAGGCCGTGCTCGTGGCCGACTCACCGGAGCACCTGCGCACGGTCGGTCGCGCGCGGCGCGACCCGCACGACACCGACGTGCCGCTCATCGGCGACGAGATCGCCGTCGGCCGGGCGCTGCGGCGGCTCGCGGACCGCCTGCTCGACGAGGCGGAGACGGACATCGAGTCGTCCACCGGCGTGCCGGCGCACGTGCACCTGTGACCGAGGCCGCGCCCGGCGCGCGGGGGAGGCTGCGCGCCGTCGTGCACGGCCACGTGCAGGGCGTGGGCTTCCGGTGGACGACCCGCGTCCGGCTCGACGAGCTCGGGCTCGACGGGACCGCGACCAACCGGCCCGACGGCACCGTCGAGGTCGTCGCGTCCGGGGCGCCCGACGCGCTCGACCGGCTCGCGGCCTGGCTCGCTGACGGCCCGACGCCCGGCCGGGTGACGCGCGTCGACGTCGAGCGGGGCTGAGCGCCGGTATCACCCGGGGCGCACGGGGCCTCCCTGTCAGTGTCACCGGCGACGACGCCGGGCGAGCGCGGGAGGGGCCATGAAGCGGCTGGTGCTGTGCTGCGACGGCACGTGGAACTCGCCGGTCAACGCGAGCGTGTCGAACATCGAGAAGATCGCCCGGTCGGTGCGCACCGGCATCGGCCCGGACGGCGTCCAGCAGATGGTGTTCTCCGTCGAGGGCGTCGGCGCGCAGGGCTACCTCGTGGACCGGCTGCTCGGCGGGGCGTTCGGGTACGGGCTGACGCGCAACGTCGTCGCCGGGTACCGCCACCTCGCGCTCAACTACGAGGACGGCGACGAGATCTACGTCTTCGGGTTCAGCCGCGGCGCCTACACGGCGCGCAGCGTCGTGGGCATGGTCGCGACGGTGGGGCTGCTCACCCAGGACGCGCTCGCGCGCGACCTCCTCCTGCGGGCCGAGCGGACCTACCGCGTGCGCGACACCGCGCGCCGGCGCGAGCTCGCCGCGGAGCTCCGCGCCGAGGGGAGCTGCCACCCGCACGTGCCCGTCGCGTTCCTCGGCGTGTTCGACACCGTCGGCGCGCTCGGCGTGCCCGGGCTCTCGCGCCGCCGCAGCAGGTTCCACAACCTGCGGCTCTCGACCGACGTCGAGCAGGCGCGCCAGGCCCTCGCGATCGACGACCGCCGCATCACGTTCGAGCCGTGCCTGTGGGAGGTGCCGGTCTCGATGGCGTCGCGCGTCAAGCAGGTCTGGTTCCCGGGCGGGCACAGCGACGTGGGCGGCGGCGCGCCGTCGCGCGCGCTGTCGGACGCCGCGCTGCGCTGGATGGTGGGCGAGGCCGTCGCGCGCGGGCTCGCCTTCGACGAGGAGCGGCTCCTGCTCCAGCTGCACGACGAGGACGCGCTCGTGTGCCGGTTCCGGCCAGGGCCGCTGTTCGGGGGCCTCAACCTCGTCAAGCGCCTGCACCCGCGGGCGCGGTTCCACGGCGACCGCCGGATCCTCGCCGGCGTGCCGGTCCCCGCGGAGCACGTCGACGCCGTGTACCTCGCCCAGAGCGCGGACCGCCTCTCGGCCGACCCCGCGTCCGTCTACGCGCGGCACGCCCGCAACGTGACGTGGTGGCGCGAGGCGGCGTCGGGCCAGGCCCTGCCCCTGCGCGTCGAGCCCGTCCCCGGGGCCGAGCAGGAGACGCGCCCGCTCGCGCTCGCCTGACCGCCCGCCGTCCCGCGGCCCCGCCGCCGCGGAGGACCGGCGGGCGGCGCCGCGCCGTGCCATCCTGGGCGCGTGAGCGACCTCCCCGACGCCGACCGCCTCGTCCCCGCCGACGCCCACGTGCTCGGGGACCCGGACGCCCCCGTGACGATCGTCGAGTTCGGCGACCTGGAGTGCCCGTACTGCCGGGCGGCCGCGCCCGTGCTGCACGACGTCGTCGCGTCGTCGGGCGGTCGGGTCCGCCTCGTCTTCCGCCACTTCCCGCTCTTCGAGATCCACCCCCACGCGCTCACGGCGGCGCTCGCGGCCGAGGCCGCGGGCGCCCGCGGGCTCTTCTGGGAGATGCACGACGCCCTCTTCGCCCACGCCGACCGGCTCGACGACGCCGGGCTGGCCGAGCGCGCCGAGGAGCTGGGCATCCCCGCCGAGGCCGTCGTCGGCGACGAGGTGCAGCAGCACGCCGACGCCGTGCGGCGCGACTACGCCGACGCGCTCGCCCTCGGCGTCCAGGGCACGCCGACGCTCTTCGTCAACGGCGAGCGGTACCACGGCCGCGTGACGGCCGAGGGGATCGAGGCGGCGGTGACCGCCGCGGCCCCGGCGCGGTAGGCCGCCCCGCGGGCCCGCCGGACGTCGTCACGCGGACGTCGTCACGCGGACGGCGCGGGCGGGCGCCACGGCAGGGGCGGGAGCTCGGGCGGAGGACCGGCCGCGCCCGGCGAGCACAGCGGCCACCGCTCGCCGAACAGGCGCAGCGCGACCGACCCGAGCACGGCCGCGACGAGCGATCCCGCGAGGATCCCGATCTTCGCCTGCTCGACGAGCACCGGGTCGTCGAACGCGAGCTCGGCGATGAACAGCGAGATGGTGAACCCGATGCCGGCGAGGATCGAGCCGCCGAGCAGGTGCGAGTAGCGCACGCGCCCGGGCAGGTCGCCCAGGCCCATCCGCAGGGCGAGCGTCGACGCGCCGAAGATCCCGATCGCGTTCCCGGCGACGAGCGCGACGGCCACGCCGATCGTCAGCGGTGACCCGGCCGCGGCGCGCAGCGACTCGGCGTCGAGCCGCACGCCCGCGTTCGCGAGGCCGAACACCGGCACGACGAGGTAGGCGCTCCACGGGTGCAGGACGCGCTGCAGGCGCTCGCTCGGCGCGACGGACGCGCGCGCCGCGAGCTCGGTGAGGTGCTCGCGCTCGGCCGTCGTCTCCTGCGCGAGCCGCTTGGCGTACCGGGGCACGACCGCGACGTCGTCGGGGCGCGCCGGGCGCGAGGGCACGAGCAGGCCGACGAGCACGCCCGCGAGCGTCGCGTGGACGCCCGACGCGTACACGGCGCCCCACAGCGCGACGCCCGCGACGACGTACGGCGCGAGCTGCCACACCCCGAGCCAGCGCAGGACGTGGATCGCGACGACGAGCGCGGCCGCGATGACGAGGCCGGGGAGCCAGACGGCGTCGGTGTAGAAGACCGCCATGACGGTGATCGCGCCGATGTCGTCGACCACCGCGAGCGTGAGGAGGAACAGGCGGAGCTGGTCGGGGCAGCGCGGCCCGAAGAGGGCGAGGATCCCGACGAGGAACGCGGTGTCCGTCGACATGACGATGCCCCAGCCGTGCTGGGCGGGGGAGCCTGCGTTGAACGCGAGGTAGATGAGCGCGGGAACGGCGAGGCCGCCGAGCGCGCCGAGCGCGGGCACCGCGACGGTGCGGCGGTTGCGCAGCTCGCCGCTCGTCACCTCGCGGTTGATCTCGAGCCCGATGACGAGGAAGAAGACGGCCATCGCGGCGTCGTTCACCCAGTGGTGCAGGTCCATCTCGAACGACCACGGCCCCACGGTCCACCCGGCCGTGGCGTGCCACAGGTCCTCGTAGGCCGGCGCCCACGCCGAGTTCGCCCAGACGAGCGCGACGACCGTCGCCGCGAGCAGCAGCACGGCGCCGCCCGCCTCGGTCGCGAGGAACGACCGCAGCGACGGCGCGAGCGGGCGCAGCTGGATGCGCAGCGGCGGGCCGGGGCGCGCCGGGGTCTGGACGACGGGGAGGGACGACAGCGGACGGAGCGGGTCGGTCACGTGACCTCCGGACGGGTCGGCGCGGGCACGACGAGCGGGACCGCGGGCGTGCAGCGTCTCAACTCTTGCGGGGCGGCGATGCTTCCGCAACGGTCTGCCCGGGTCTGGTGCGCTCGTGTCGCGGACCGTCGCCCGGGTGGACGGCGCCGTCCGACGCTCTTGTGAGGCGAGTCCGGCCGCTGCTAGCGTCCGTCGTGCCAACGGCGGGCCCGGGCCGAGCGGACAGCTCGGTGGTCGACGCGTTCGACCCGACACCGGCAGCTACCAACCAGGCGGACCATCGCACCTCGCCTCCAGCGGCCCCGCCGGCCGACCCGGGCTCGACGACGAGACCGGCTCCCGCGGACGGAGCACCGGGACCGCTGCCCGAACCGTGGAGACCACCATGGAGCCTTCTGCCGTGGACGCCGCACGCCCTCCGGCGCCGCCCGCCCCCGACCCCCGCCACCTCGATCGTGCCGTCGCCCTCGCCGTCGAGTCCGTCGCCCGGGCGGGCGGGCCGTTCGGCGCGGTCGTCGTGACCGCCGACGGCCGGGTCGTCGAGGGCACCAACCGGGTCACCCAGGACAACGACCCGACCGCGCACGCCGAGGTCGTCGCGATCCGGCGCGCGTGCGCCCTGCTCGGCACGTTCGACCTGTCGGGCGCGACGCTCTACTCGAGCTGCGAGCCGTGCCCCATGTGCCTGGCCTCGGCGCTGTGGGCGCGCGTCGGCGCCGTCCACTTCGCCGCGGACCGCCACGACGCCGCGCGCGCCGGGTTCGACGACGCCGCGTTCTACGACGTGTTCACGGCGGACCCCGGCGAGCGGGCGATGCCGGTGGTGCACGCGCGCACGCCCGACGCCGTCACCCCCTTCGACGCCTGGCGCGCGCTCGGCTCCCGCGTCGAGTACTGACCCGTCGCGGCGTGGCAGGCTGGGCACCGGACCGCGCGACGGGCCGCCCCACGGGTGGCCCGTCGCCGCGCGGCGGGACGGGACGGGAGGCGGACATGGGCGAACGGGTGAGCGTGGAGCGGCACCGCGCGGACGTCGCGGCGCTGCTGGCGCCGCTCGTCGACGCGGCGCGGGACCGCACCCGCACCGAGGAGGTCCCGCTCGCCGACGCGCTCGACCGCGTCCTCGCCGGGGACCTGCGCGCGCCGCACCCCGTGCCCCGCTTCCGCAACTCCCAGATGGACGGCTTCGCCGTGCGCGCGCACGACGTGGCGGCGGCCGGTGCGGCGACCCCGGCGCGGCTGCCCGTGGCCGGCGAGATCCCCGCCGGTCCCGGGCGTCCGGCCCCGCTGCGCCCCGGGACCGCCGTGCGGATCATGACCGGGGCGCCCGTGCCGGACGGCGCGGACGCCGTCGTCCCGGTCGAGGACACCGCGGCGGGCACCTTCGCCGGGCCGGCACCCGCGCCGGGGCCCGACGGTGCACCCGACGAGGTCGAGGTCCTCGTCCCGCGGGCGCCGGGCGACTTCGTGCGCGAGGCGGGCGACGACGTGGCCGCGGGGGACGTCGTGCTGCGGGACGGGACCCTGCTCGGCCCGCACCACCTCGCGGCGGCCGCGGCGTGCGGGGTGGTGGCGGTGCGCGTCGTGGCCCGCCCGCGGGTCGCCGTCCTGTCCACGGGGTCGGAGGTCGTCGCGCCGGGGGAGGAGCCCGGCCCGGGGCAGGTCTTCGACGCGAACGGCACGGCGCTCGGCGCGGCCGTCCGGCGGGCCGGAGGTGTCGTGACGCGCACCGCGCGGTGCGGCGACGACGCGACCGCGTTCGCGCGGGCGCTCGCGGACGCGGCCGCGAGCGCGGACCTCGTCCTCACGTCGGGCGGCGTGAGCCAGGGTGCCCACGAGGTGGTCAAGGACGTGCTCGGCGGACGCGCGGGCGGCGGCGACCGCGTCGAGTTCCGCGCGGTCGCGATGCAGCCCGGCGGGCCGCAGGGCCTCGGCACCGTGCACGGGACGCCCGTGCTCACGTTCCCGGGCAACCCCGTGAGCGCGCAGGTGTCGTTCGTCGTCTTCCTCCGCGAGGTCCTCGAGCGCGCCGCCGGACGCCCCGGGGTACCGCGGGTGCGGAGCGCCCGGGTCGTCGACGCGGGCGTGTCGCCCGCGGGGAGGCGACAGCTCCTGCGCGGCGCCGCGCAGCCCGACGGCACCGTCCGGGTGGTGGGCGGCCCGGGCTCGCACCTCGTCGCGTCGATGGCGCGCGCGGACGTGCTCGTCGACGTCCCGGCGGACGTGACAGGCTGGGCCGCGGGGACGCAGATGGAGGTGTGGGAGCTGTGAGCGAGCGGACGACCGAGGGCGACGGGGCCGTGGGGCTCGAGGCCGTGAGCCGCGTGACGACCGACGTGCTGGGCGACGACGTCGCGCGCGCGGTGGAGGACGCGGTCGGCGGGCCGGAGTGCGGTGCCGTGGTGACCTTCCGCGGCGTCGTGCGCGACGTCGACGGCGGCCGGGGCGTCACCGGGCTGGACTACGAGGCGCACCCCGACGCGACCGCCGTCCTGCGCCGGTGCGTCGAGGCCGTCGAGGCCGAGACGGGCCTACGGGTCGCCGCGGTGCACCGGTACGGGACCCTCGGCGTGGGCGACGTCGCGCTCGTCGCGGCGGCGGCCGCCGGCCACCGCCGCGAGGCGTTCGACGCGTGCTCGCTGCTCGTCGAGCGGATCAAGGCCGAGGTGCCGATCTGGAAGCGTCAGCACTTCACCGACGGGCCCTCGGAGTGGGTCGGCCTCTAGGGGCTCAGCGCCCGGCGCGCCCGTTGTCGAGGAGCATCCCGATGCCCAGGCCGACGCCCGCGCCGAGCACGAGGCCGAACCAGCTGAGCACGACGGTCCCCACCACGGCGCCGACCGCCAGCCCGACGAGGCTCTTGCGCGCGACCTTCCACGGCTCCGGGCGCTCGTCCTCGCGGTAGATCGGCAGCGCGGGGGTGCCGGTCGCGGGCGTCGTGGGGGCGGAGGAGGTGGTCGGTGCGGGAGAGGTCGTCGTCACCGGTCCATCGTAGGAAGGCTCGCTGGACCTGACCTGGGCGGACGCGCCCGCGTGAGCGGCTTCACCCTATGACGTGCGCGACACGCTCAGCCGCCGATCGCGCCCATGCTGCGGGTGGTCGGCGCGAACGTGTCGCTCGCGATCGGCACGTCGCTCCCGTGGGCGAGCGGCTTGGCCCACGTCGCGGCCTGCCACGCGCGCGCGATCGCGTCGTCGACCGCGTCGTCGTCGAGACCGGAGCGCAGGAGGGCGCGCAGGTCGGTCTCGTCGTCGCCGAACAGGCACGAGCGGACGGTGCCCTCCGCCGTCAGGCGGGTGCGGTCGCAGTCGCCGCAGAAGGAGCGCGTGACCGACGCGATGATGCCGACGGTCTGCGGCCCGCCGTCGACGAGCCACTCCTCGGCGGGGGCCGACGGGTCGTCACGACCGACCGCGACGAGGTCGAAGCGGCGCCCGAGCACGTCGAGCAGCTGCGCGGCCGAGACGAGGTCGTCGCGGGTCCAGCGGCCGTCGGCGTCGAGCGGCATCTGCTCGATGAACCGCAGGTGGCAGCCGTTCTCGACCGCCCACGCGAGGAGGTCGGCGGCGCCCGCGAGGGTCTCGGGCATGAGCACCGCGTTGAGCTTGACGGGGTCGAGCCCCGCCGCGCGCGCGGCGCGGATGCCCGCGAGCACGTCCGGCAGACGGTCGCGCCGCGTGAGGCGCGCGAAGTGCTCGCGGTCGACCGAGTCGAGCGAGACGTTCACGCGGTCGAGCCCGGCGTCGACGAGCTCGCCGACCCGCTTGTCGAGCCCGATCCCGTTCGTCGTCAGGGAGATCGACACGTCGGGGGCCTGGGCGCGCGTGAGCCGCAGGATCCGCGCCAGGTCGCGGCGCACGAGCGGCTCGCCCCCGGTGAACCGGACGTCGGTGATCCCGAGGCGCCCGACGGCGACCCCCACGAGCCGGGCGATCTCCTCCGGGGTGAGCAGGTCCTCGCGCGCGATCGCGGGCAGCCCCTCGGCTGGCATGCAGTACGTGCAGCGCAGGGTGCACTTCTCGGTGATCGAGACGCGCAGGTCGCGCGCGACGCGTCCGTACCGGTCGACGAGGGCGTCGGTGTCGGGCCGACCCTCGGGGAGGGTGGCACCGGGGGCGGGCGCGACCGGGCGCACGCTGGGCATCCCGAGGGCGACGGCCGTCATGGCTCGATCGTAGACAGGACTCCTGACGGCCCGCGCGCCCGCGTGCTAGCGTGAGATTCGCTGAACGGAAGCGGTGTTCCGCAGGACGGAAGTTCGACGCGGAGGCACGTCGTGTGTTTCCGGCGCGTCACGACCGGTGCGGGCCTGGACACGCTGGGGACTCACCGCACGGGTTCACTGGGAGGACGCCGGCGCCGCCGGCGCCCTGGCGGAAGCGAGACCACATGCTCCAGCTGGTCGACCGGCTCGCCCCGTGGCTCGGCCCGGGGCAGCTCCCCTTCGCCGTCGCGACGGTCGTCGCGGCGTCGGGCTCCGTGCCACGCCCCGTGGGCACGGCGATGGCCGTGCGTGCCGACGGCGCCGTGCTCGGCAGCCTCTCCGGCGGGTGCGTCGAGGCCGCCGTGCACGCGGCCGCGCTCGACGCGATCGCCGTCGGGGCCTGCCACCGCGAGACGTTCGGCTACGCCGACGAGGACGCGTTCGCCGTCGGCCTGAGCTGCGGCGGCACGCTCGAGGTGCACGTCCAGCCCGTCCTGCCCGGCGACGCCGCGGCGCGCGCCCTCGCGGCCCTCGCCCGGGGCGCGAGCCCCGCCGCCCTCGTGCGCCGGATCGACGGCGAGCGCCGCACCGCCGTGCTGCTCGACCCGGACGGTGACGACGCCGCCCTCGCCCGCGCGCTCGCCGGCCTCGTGGGCGAGGGCGCGGTCGAGGCCGCGGCGGCCCAGGTCCGCGCGGTCCTGCGTGCGGGCGGCACCGCGACCGTGCGCGCCGCGCACGCCGGTCCGGGGCCGGAGCCCGCCGGACCGGACCCCACCGGGCCGGAGCCCGCCGGACCGGCGCCCGGACGCGAGTCGGCCGCCCTGCCGTGCGACGCCGCCGAGTCGCCCGTGACGCTCCTCGTCGAGACCGTGCTCCCCGCGCCGCGGTTCCTCGTCGTCGGGGCGAACGACTTCGCCGGGGCCCTCGTGCGCGGGGTGCGGTCGCTCGGCTACCGCGTCACGCTCGTCGACGCCCGCGAGGTGTTCGCCGACGCCCGGCGCTTCCCGGAGGCCGACGAGGTCGTCGTCGAGTGGCCGGACCGCTATCTCGCCGCCGAGGCCGCCGCCGGGCGCCTCGACGCGCGCACCGGGATCGCGGTGCTCACGCACGACGCGAAGGTCGACGTGCCCGTGCTGCGGCGCGCCCTGGACCTGCCGCTCGCCTACGTGGGGGCGATGGGGTCGCGGCGCTCGCACGACCAGCGCGTGCGCGCCCTGCGCGCGGAGGGGGTCCCCGAGGCCGCGCTGGGGCGCCTGCGCTCGCCCATCGGGCTCGACCTCGGCGCCGTGACCCCGGAGGAGGTCGCGGTGTCCGTCACGGCGGAGATCGTCGCGACGCGCCACGGCCGTGACCGCGTCGCCCCCCTGAGCCACGGCGACGGGCCGCTGCACGTGCGGCCGCGCGCCGTCGGGCACGACGGCGCGCCGGGTGCGCCGCGCGCCGACCGCCCGAGCGCACCCGAGGAGACACCCGGATGGACCTGAGCACCGTGACCGACCTCGTCCCGACCGCGGACCCCGCCGACTGGCGCGAGGGCGACGCCTGGCTCGCGGGCGGCACCGTCCTCTTCTCGAACGGCAGCCAGACGCTGCGCCGCCTGCTCGACGTGACGAGCGCCGGGTGGTCCGCGCTGACCGTGACCGGGGACGGCCTGGAGATCGCCGCGACGTGCACCGTCGCCGAGCTGTGGGCGTTCGAGGAGTCCGCCGGCGCCGTTCCCGTGCGCGAGCGGTGGACCGCCCTCGACCTCGTGCGACCGTGCTGCGACGCGTTCGTCGCCTCGACGAAGATCTGGAGCACGTCGACCGTCGGGGGGAACGTCTGCACGTCGCTGCCGGCGGGGCCGATGATCTCGCTCACCGCGGCGCTCGACGGCGTCGCCGAGGTCTGGGGGCCGGGCGGTGCGCGCCGCACCCAGCCCGTCGCCGAGCTCGTGACCGGCGACATGCGCAACACGCTCGCGCCCGGCGAGCTGCTCCGGGCGGTCCGCCTCCCCGAGCGCGCGCTGCGCGCCCGCACCGCGATGCGACGGCTGTCGCTGTCGAACCTCGGCCGCTCGGGCGTGCTGGTCGTGGGGCGCCTCGACCCTGCGGACGGGACCGCGCCGCCGGGACTCGTGCTCACGGTGACCGCGTCCACACGGCGACCCGTCCAGGTGCGCTGCGCGCCCCGCGCGTCCGCGGCGGACGTCCGCGGCGCGCTCGACGCCGCGGTCCCCGACGACCTGTGGCACGACGACGTCCACGGCCTGCCCGCGTGGCGCCGCGACATGACCTACCGCCTCGCGGAGGAGGTCCGGGCCGAGCTCGTCGACGGCACGGCCCCCGACGGAGGCCGCCGATGACCCCGAGCACCACCGACGGCGCGGGGCGCCCGGTCGTCGCACCGCCCGTCGTCGTCGACGGCCGGGCCGTCGAGGACCGTCCGCGCGCCGGCCAGTGCCTGCGCACGTTCCTGCGCGAGCAGGGCGCGCTCGGCGTGAAGAAGGGCTGCGACGCCGGCGACTGCGGCGCGTGCACCGTGCACGTCGACGGCGTCCCCGTGCACTCGTGCGTGTACCCCGCACGCCGCGCCGCCGGGCGCCGGGTGACGACGGTCGCCGGCCTCGCCCGCGAGAGCGGACTGCCCGACGGCGCGCTGCACCCCGTGCAGCAGGACTTCCTCGACGCGCAGGGCTTCCAGTGCGGGTTCTGCACCGCCGGCATGATCATGACCGCCGCGACCCTCGACGACGCCCAGCGCGACGACCTGCCCCGCGCGCTCAAGGGCAACCTGTGCCGGTGCACCGGGTACCGGGCGATCGCCGACGCCGTGCGCGGCCCCGAGCCGTGCGGGCACGAGCACCCCGCGGGGGCCGCGCCCTGCGACGCCGCGCACGACGGGTGGACCCCCGCGCGGGCGCGGGCCGTGAGCGACGGCGCGGCGACGGCGTTCGGGGCCGACGTCCCCGCGCCCGCCGGGCTCGGCGTCGTGACAGGGGCCGTGCGGTACACGCTCGACGTCGACCCGGCGGCCTACCCGGGGCTGGCGCACCTCAAGCTCGTGCGCTCGCCGCACGCGCACGCGCGCGTCGTCGCCGTCGACGCGTCGGACGCGCTCGCCGTCCCGGGCGTGCTCGCCGTGCTCACGCACGAGGACGCCCCGCGAGCGCGGTTCTCCACCGCCCAGCACGAGCTCTTCACCGACGACCCCGACGACACGCGGATCCTCGACGACGTCGTGCGGCACGTGGGCCAGCGCGTCGCCGCAGTCGTCGCCGAGACCGTCGCCGCGGCCGAGGAGGGCGTGCGCCGGGTGCGCGTCGAGTACGAGGTGCTGCCCGCCGTGCTCGACCCCGAGGACGCGATGACGCCCGGCGCCCCGCTCGTGCACCCCGACCTCGACCCCACGGCCGCGCGCGCGTCCCGGCCCGGGGCGAACGTCGTCGCCGAGGTGCACGGCGAGATCGGGGACGTCGAGCGCGCGCTCGCCGAGGCCGACGTCGTGCACGAGGCGACCTACCGCACCCAGCGCGTGCAGCACGCCGCCCTCGAGACGCACTGCGCGATCGCCGCGGTCGACGACGACGGACGGCTCGTCGTGCGGTCCTCGACCCAGGTGCCGTTCCTCGCCCGCCGCCACCTCGCCCGCGTGCTCGACCTCGACCCCGAGCGCGTGCGCGTGCACTGCGAGCGCGTCGGGGGCGGGTTCGGCGGCAAGCAGGAGGTGCTCACGGAGGACGTCGTGAGCCTCGCGGCGCTGCGCCTCGGCAGGCCCGTGCAGCTCGAGCTCACGCGCTCCGAGCAGCTCGTCGCGACGACGACGCGCCACCCGTTCCGCGTCCGGGTGCGCGCCGGCGCCCGGGCCGACGGGACCCTCGTCGCGCTGCACCTCGACGTGCTCACGAACACCGGCGCCTACGGCAACCACGGGCCCGGCGTCCTCTTCCACGGGTGCGGCGAGTCGATCGCGGTCTACCGGTGCGACAACAAGAAGGTCGACGCGCACTGCGTGTACACGCACACCCTCCCGGCCGGGGCCTTCCGGGGGTACGGGCTCTCGCAGATGGTCTTCGCCGTCGAGTCGGCCATGGACGAGCTCGCGCGCCGGCTCGGCCTGGACCCGCTCGAGCTGCGGCGCCGCAACGTCGTGCGCGACGGCGACCCCATGCTCTCGACGCGCCCGACGCCCGAGGAGGACGTCCGCTACGGCAGCTACGGCCTCGACCAGTGCCTCGACCTCGTCGCCGGCGCCCTCGCGCGCGGGCGGGAGCGCGACGTCGCGGCGTACGGCACGCGGGCCGCGGACGGGCGCGCGCCGGTGCCGTGGCTCGGCGACGGGTGGGGGATCGGCGAGGGCACGGCGCTGTCGATGATCGACACCGTCCCGCCGCGCGGCCACTTCTCCCACGCGCGCGTCCGGCTGCGGCCCGACGGCGTCGTCGAGGCCGAGGTCGGGACCGCCGAGTTCGGCAACGGCACCACGACCGTGCACGCGCAGCTCGTCGCGAGCGCGCTCGGCCAGGACGCCTCGGCGGTCGTCGTGCGGCAGTCCGACACCGACCTCGTCGAGCACGACACCGGAGCGTTCGGGTCGACCGGGACGGTCGTCGCGGGCAAGGCGTCGCTCGCCGCGGCGCAGGACCTCGCCGAGACCGTGCTCAAGGTCGCCGCCGGGATCGCGGGCGCCGCCCCGGGCGACTGCCGCCTCGTCCCCGGCGGCGTCGAGTGCGGCGGCACGGTCGTGCCGCTCGCCGACGTCGTCCGGGCCGCCGCCGACGCCGGGATCGAGCTCGTCGCCGAGGGCCGCTGGGGCGGCACGCCGCGATCCGTCGCGTTCAACGTCCACGGGTTCCGCGTCGCCGTGCACCGCGGCACCGGCGAGATCCGCATCCTGCAGAGCGTCCAGGCCGCCGACGCGGGCGAGGTCGTCAACCCGCGCCAGTGCCGCGGGCAGGTCGAGGGCGGCATCGCGCAGGCGCTCGGCGCGGCCCTCCACGAGCACGTCGACGTCGACGCGACCGGTCGTGTCACGACCGACGTCCTGCGGCAGTACCACCTGCCGACGTTCGCCGACGTGCCGCGCAGCGAGGTGTACTTCGCGCGGACCAGCGACGCGATCGGGCCGATGGGTGCGAAGTCGATGAGCGAGAGCCCGTTCAACCCCGTCGCGCCCGCGCTCGCCAACGCGATCCGTGCCGCGACGGGCGTGCGGTTCACGGAGCTGCCGATGACGCGGGACCGCGTGTACCTCGGGATGAAGGCAGCACTGCCACGAGATCGACGCGAGCGCGCGAGATAGAACCCGCCGGGCTCTGCCTCGCGACGCTCGCCTCGACGTCGCGCCCCCGGCCGCAGGGGCATGGAGCGCGAGGCGGAGGTCAGCCGAGGAGGTCGAGGTCGCCCGGCGAGTCGACGTCGCGCCCGTCGCCCGGGTGCTCGGCGAGGTCCACGAGGTCGGCGTGGGCGCGCAGGAAGCCCCGGGCGCCCTCGTCGCCGTGGGCGCTCGACGCCGCAGCGGCGGCGAGCCCCGCGTCGAGGACGAGGGGGTGGGCCCAGCGGGGGGCGTCGGGGTCGTGCGCACCGGCCCAGCGCGAGGCGCTCACGCGGCCGGGGCGGTGGGCCGCGAGGAGGCGCGCGACGTCGTCGGGCGTGACGCCGGGCTGGTCCACGTGCGCGACGACGACGCGTGCGGGGTGCTCCGCGAGCGCCACCGCGACACCGCACCGCAGGGACGACGCGAGCCCGGTCGCCCAGTCGTCGTTGACGACGACGCGCACGTCGGGCCGGTCGAGGCCCGCCGCGCGGCGCACGGCGTCGGCGCCCGACCCGAGGACGACCACGACGGCGTCGCACCCGCCCGCCGCGAGCACGTCCACGGCGTGCTCGACGAGCGTCCGGCCGCGGTGTGGGAGCAGCGCCTTGGGGCCGCGCCCCAGGCGCGACCCCGCCCCGGCGGCGAGCAGCACCGCGACGGTCGGGGCGGCGTCGGCGGCCGGACGGGCTCGGGGCACCCGGCCAGGATAGGCCGACGACCGGCGGTCCCCGCCACCCGCTGTCCTGCAGGCTTTGCCTCGGCTTGAAGAAAATCACGCCTGGGGTTGCCGTTCCGCTATGCTCGCGGCGCGGGTCGGTGGTCGACCCGCACCGCGTCGTCCGACGCACGAGAACGAAGGGGACCGGCATGGCCTTCCTCGACAAGCTGCGCGGCCAGCTCATCGACATCATCGAGTTCCTCGACGACAGCCGGGACACCATCGTGTGGCGCTTCCCGCGCCAGGGGAACGAGATCAAGAACCAGGCGAAGCTCGTGGTCCGCGAGGGGCAGGCCGCGGTCTTCGTCAGCGAGGGCCTCCTGGCCGACGTCTTCGAGCCGGGCACCTACGCGCTCGAGACGAAGAACCTCCCGGTGCTGTCCACGCTGCAGGGCTGGAAGTACGGCTTCAGCTCGCCGTTCAAGGCCGAGGTCTACTTCGTCTCGACGCGCCAGTTCACGGACCTCACCTGGGGCACGCAGAACCCGGTGATCCTGCGCGACCCCGAGCTCGGCGCCGTCCGGCTGCGGGCGTTCGGGACGTACGCGCTGCAGGTCGTCGACCCGAGCGCGCTGCTGCGCCAGCTCGTCGGCACGGACCCGCAGTTCCGCACGGACGAGATCGGCGACTACTTCCGCCGGCTCGTCGTGGGCGGGCTCGGGCCGGCGCTCGCCGAGGCGGGCGTCGCGGCGTTCGACCTCGCGGCGAACCAGCGCGAGATCGCGACCCGGCTCGGCGGGCAGCTCACCGAGGACCTCGCGGAGTACGGCGTCGCCGTGCCGCGGTTCGTGCTCGAGAACGTGTCGTTCCCGCCCGAGGTCGAGGCCGCGCTCGACAAGCGCACCCAGATGGCGGTCGTGGGGGACCTCGACCGGTACACGACGTTCCAGTCCGCGAACGCGATCGAGACGGCGGCGGCGAACCCCGGCGGGGCGGGCGAGGGGCTCGGCCTCGGCATGGGCATGGCGATGGGTCAGCGGATGGCGCAGTCGCTCGCCGGGTCGACGGCCCCGGCGCCCGCGACGGCGGTCCCGGCGCCCCAGGCCGCGGCGTCGTCCGCGGTGCCGCCCCCGCTGCCCGGCGCGGGTGCCCCGTGGCACTGGGCCGTCGGCGGCGTGCAGGCGGGCCCCGGCTCGACGGCCGACCTCGGCGTCCTCGTCGGGTCCGGCGAGGTGACGCGCGAGACGCTGGTGTGGCAGGAGTGCATGGCGGGCTGGACGGCGGCCGGCCAGGTCCCCGCGCTCGCCTCGCTCTTCGCCGCGATCCCGCCGCCGCTCCCGCCGGTCGCGGGTGCGGCTGGGGGCGCGGCGCCGGGGGCCGGCGCGTGACCGAGCTCGTGCGCACCCGCTGCGAGGCGTGCGGCTCGCAGCTCGCGTACGCGCCGGGCACGCGGCACCTCGAGTGCGTCGCGTGCCGGACGAACGTCGAGATCGTGCACGCGCCCGGCGACGCGGTCGACGAGCACTCCTACGACGCGTGGCTCGCGGCGAGCGGCGGCGCCCCCGTCGCCGTCGTGGGCGCCCAGGCCCTCGCGTGCGACGGGTGCGGCGCGACGACGCAGGCCACCGACCTCTCGGGCGCGTGCGGGTTCTGCGGGGGGCACCTCGTCGCGGCGGCCCCGGTCGCGGGCGTCGTCGAGCCGGAGGCGGTCGTCCCGTTCGCGGTGCCGGGCGCGCAGGCCCGCGAGGCCTTCCGCGGCTGGGTGCGCTCGCGCTGGTTCGCGCCCGGTGCGCTGAAGAAGGTCGGCGACACCGAGTCCCTGCACGGCACCTACGTGCCGCACTGGACGTTCGACGCCGACACGACGTCGCAGTGGTCGGGCGAGCGCGGCGACGCGTACTACGTCACGGTGAAGGACGGCGACAACGAGCGTCAGGAGCGCCGCGTGCGCTGGACGTGGCGGTCGGGGACGACGACCCGCTCGTTCGACGACGTGCTGGTCCCGGCCTCGACGCAGGTCGCCGACCGCGACCTGGACCGGCTCGGGCCGTGGCGTCTGGACCAGGCGGCGCCCTACCGCCCGGAGTACCTCGCCGGGTTCACCGCCGCGCGCTACGACGTGGACCCGCCGCACGGGCTCGAGCACGCCCAGAGCGACATGGCGCCCGTCATCCGTCGCGACGTCGTGCGGGCGATCGGCGGCGACGAGCAGCGCGTGCACTCCATCAGCACGGCGTACGCGGCCGTGATGTTCAAGCTCGTGCTGCTGCCGCTGTGGATCGCGACCTACGTCTACGCCGGCAAGCAGTGGCGGGTCATGGTGAACGCCAACACGGGGCAGGTCGTGGGCCGGCGCCCCTACAGCGCGTGGAAGATCACGCTGACCGTGCTGGCGGGGCTCGCCGTGGTCGCGGCCCTGGTGCTCTGGTACCTGAGCAGCCAGGCGGCAGCGGCCTGAGTCACGCGTCCCGGCGCGCGTCGTACGCGCGCTGGGACGCGGTCACCTCGCCGACGGCGCCCTCGAGCACGTCGATGAGCGCGCCGAGGCTGTCGGCGACGCGCCGGCCGAGGTCGGTGAGCGAGTACTCGACGTGCGGGGGGATCGTCGCGCGCACCTCGCGCACGACGATGCCGTCGCGCTCGAGCCCCTGGAGCGTCTGGGCGAGCATCTTCTCGCTGACGCCGTCGATGCGGCGCCGCAGCGCGTTGAAGCGCACCGCGCCGTCGCGCAGGCCCGCGACCGTGAGCACGCCCCAGCGGCCGGTCACCGACTCCAGCACGTGGCGCGACGTGCACCCGCGCTGGAAGACGTCGGCGACCATCTCGTCGGTCGGGCCGACGTCCCGCGCGCTGAGATCCGTCACGCCGCCAGGATACGGCGCGCCGGCGCGCGAAGCGCTGTGAGATAGGTCGCACTCTCCACCGGTTGGCACTGTCGAAAAGTAAGTGCATGCTCGAGGGGAGGCGTCGCGAGGCGCCTCGGCGGCCGTCGCGGACGGCCCCACCACGACCCGTTCTCGAAGGAGTCCCCTCATGACCATCGCCGTCACCGGTGCCAGCGGCCACCTCGGCCGGCTCGTCGTCGAGTCCCTGCTCGCCCGCGGCGCCGACGCGGGCGCGGTCGTCGCGCTCGCGCGCACCACGGGCAAGGTCGCCGACCTCGCCGAGCGCGGCGTCGTCGTGCGCGAGGCCGACTACGCCGAGCCCGGGACGCTCGGCGCCGCGCTCGCCGGCGTGGACGTCCTCGTGCTCGTCTCGGGCTCCGAGGTGGGGCGCCGGGTCGAGCAGCACCGCAACGTCGTCGAGGCCGCGCGTGCCGCGGGCGTCTCGCGCGTCGTCTACACGAGCGCCCCGCACGCCACGACGTCGGCGCTCGTCCTCGCGCCCGAGCACAAGGCGACCGAGGAGCTGCTCGCCGCGTCGGGCCTGTCCACGACGGTCCTGCGCAACAACTGGTACACCGAGAACTACGTGCCCGACGTGCTGCGTGCGCGAGAGACGGGCGAGATCGTCGCGAGCACCGGAGCCGGCCGGGTGGCCAGCGCGAGCCGCGCCGACTTCGCCGAGGCCGCGGCGGTCGTCGCGCTCGCCGCGCAGCAGGACGGCGCGCACGACGGCGCCGTCTACGAGCTGAGCGGCGACGTCGCGTGGTCGTACGACGAGCTCGCCGCCGCCGCGGCCGAGGTGCTCGGTCGTCCGGTCGCGTTCCGCGCGGTCTCGCCCGAGGAGCACCACGCGCTGCTCGTCGGCGCGGGTCTCGACGAGGGCACCGCCGGGTTCGTCGTCGCGCTCGACGGCAACATCCGCGACGGCCTGCTGGGCGAGGAGACCGACGACCTCGCGCGCCTCCTCGGCCGCCCGACGACCCCGCTCGTCGACGGTCTGCGCGCCGCGGTCGCGAGCTCCGTCCCGGCCTGACGCGGCACCGCTCCGCGACGCCCGGTCCCTCGACGGCGGCATCACGTGCCGCGCGTCGGGGGACCGGGCGCACCCGCTCACGACATCGTCGGCGTCACCATCCGCGACACGGACATCGTCGACTCCACCTACGACGGCATCCAGTTCAAGAACGGCGGCGGGAACATGCCGGACGTGAAGATCACGAACGTCAGGATCGAGAGGTCCACCAACGGCTCCGGCATCCTCGCGATGGCCGGCGCCCGCGGCAACGCGGTCCTGTCGAACGTGACCGTCACCGGCTCGCGCGACGGCGACGTCGTCAAGGAGCCCGGCTCGCCGTTCGTCTTCACGGGCCGGTAGCCGGGGTCGAGAGACCACGTGCCGAGCACGCCGTGAGGGTCGTCGTCCACCGGACGGCGGCCCTCGTGGCGTTGCACGAGGGTGGGCGACGTCGTCCTCGCGGGCGTGGCCCGGCTCGGCGACGCCGGAGCCCGCCCTAGTGCTCGGCCTTGACCACCAGCACGGGGGCGGGGGAGTCGAGCAGCACGCGCTGCGTCGTCGTGCCGAGGAGGAACTTGCCGACGGGCGAGCGCTTGCGCGCCCCGATGACCACGAGCTCCGGGTGCGTGCGCTCGGCCTCCTCGACGAGCGCGACCGCCGGGTCGACGTGCTCCGAGCGGTAGGTGACGGCGGGCCGCTCGAGCTCCGGGGGGAGGGTGTCGAGATGGTGGGCGAGCGCCGGCGGCAGGCCCGCCTCGGGGTCGCGCGGGTCGAGCACGAGGATCGCGAGGCCCGCGCCGCGCCGCACGGCCTCGGCCACCGCGGCCCGCAGTGCGGTCTCGCCCTGCGGTGAGTCGTTGTACGCCACGAGGACGGTCATCGCCGAGCCCTTTCGTGCTGCCGGTCGGCTTGCGGTTGAACTCTCTCACACGGCGGGTCGTGGCGCCGTCCGACGCTCCGTCCGCGACGAGGCCGCCGCTGGCAGGGCGAGCGCGCCCGGCAGGAGGGGGCGCACGACCCGGGCGAGCGTCTCCTCGACCTCGCGGCGGCGCCGGGCGCCGAGGCGCTCCACGGGCGCGGTCACGCTGATCGCGGCGACCGCCCGGCCGTCGCGCAGCACGGGGACCGCGACGCAGCCGATGCCGGGCTCGTTCTCCTCGTCCTCGTGCGCGAACCCCGTCTCCCGCGCGCGCTCGCACGTCGCGCCGAGGGCGTCGGCCGTCGTCGCGCCGTCGGGGGCGGCGGCGGCGTACCAGGCCAGGCGGTCGCCGTCGAGGGCACGGTGGGAGAGCAGCGCGCGCCCGAGCGCCGTCGTCGCGGCGGGCCGGCGCCGGCCGACCGCCGACCACACGCGGACCGCCCGGGCGGGCTCGACCTTGTCGAGGTAGACGATCTCCGTGCCCGCGAGCGTGCCGAGGTGCACGAGCTCGTCGGTGGCCTGGCACACGGCGACGAGTGCCGGGTGCAGCAGCGCGGGCAGGTTCTCCTCGCCGAGGTACACGCCGGCGAGCGCGGTCGCCGCGGGCCCGAGCCGGTAGCTGCCGGTGGCGTCGTCCTGCTCGGCGTAGCCGCGGTGGCGCAGCGCCGCGAGCGTGCGGTGCAGCGAGGCCTTGTGGAGGCCGAGGTCCTGCGCCAGCGCACCCAGCGCGACGCCCGTCGGCCCGGCCGCGGCGAGCGCCTCGAGCGCGGAGAGCGCCTTGTCCACGCTGCCGAGCGGGCTCGCCCCGGCGCTCCCCGCGGTGTCGGACGTCGCGGTCCCGGCTTCCGTCACGAGTGACCTTCCTCTAGAGTGCGTTCCGCAGTGAACAACAGGCGTTCACCATAGCGAAACGGAGTGAGGATGTCATCCCCCACCAGCGTCCTGGAGGAGATCGGGCGCGCCCGCGTCGTCCCGGTCGTCGTCGTCGACGACGCCGCGCAGGGCCTGCTCGTCGCCGAGTCCCTGCGCGACGGCGGCCTGCCCGTCGCCGAGGTCACGTTCCGCACCGCCGGGGCGGGGGCCGCCATCGAGGCGATCGCGCGCGAGCTGCCGGACGTGCTCGTCGGCGCCGGGACCGTCGTCACGCCGGCCCAGGTCGACGAGGCCGTCGCCGCGGGCGCGCGCTTCCTCGTCTCCCCGGGCCTGTCGGCCGCCGTCGTGCGCCGCGCCCAGGAGCACGGCGTGCCGGTCCTGCCCGGGGTCGCGACGCCGTCCGACATCATCGCGGCGCTCGACCTCGGCCTCGACACCGTCAAGCTCTTCCCCGCGAACGTCGTCGGCGGCCCGGCCGCCGTCAAGGCCTTCTCCGCGCCGTTCCCCGGGCTGCGGTTCGTGCCCACCGGCGGCGTGGGCGCCGCCAACCTCCTCGACTACCTCGCCCTGCCCTCGGTGCTCGCCGCCGGCGGCTCGTGGATGGTCGACCGCGCGCTCGTGCGCGCCGAGGACCGGTCCGAGATCGTCCGCCGCACGCGCGAGGCCGTGGAGCTCGCCGCGTCCCTCAGCACCGAAGGAGCCCGCGCATGACCGCGCAGCACACCGAGGGCGCGCCGCTGGTCGTGCGCCCCGCGGACGAGTCCGCCTACGACGTCGTCGCGCTCGGCGAGGTCATGCTCCGCCTCGACCCGGGCGAGCGCCGCATCAAGACCGCGCGCTCGTTCGACGTCTGGGAGGGCGGCGGCGAGTACAACGTCGCGCGCGGCCTGCGCCGCTGCTTCGGCCTGCGCGGCGCGGTCGTCACCGCGCTCGCGGACAACGAGGTCGGCCGTCTCGTCGAGGACCTCATGCTCACCGGCGGCCTCGACACGAGCCACGTCGTCTGGCGCTCGGACGACGGCATCGGCCGCACGGTGCGCAACGGCCTGAACTTCACCGAGCGCGGCTTCGGGGTGCGCGGCGCGGTCGGCGTGTCCGACCGCGGCAACACCGCGATCTCCCAGCTGCGCCCGGAGGACGTCGACTGGGACGCGCTGTTCGCGCGCGGCGTGCGCTGGTTCCACACGGGCGGCATCTTCGCCGCGCTCTCGGAGTCGAGCGCCGACGTCGCCGAGGCCGCGATGTCCGCCGCGCGCCGCCACGGCACGGTCGTCTCCTACGACCTCAACTACCGCCCGTCGCTGTGGAAGGGCATCGGCGGCGTCGAGCGCGCGCAGGAGGTCAACCGCCGTCTCGCGCGCTACGTCGACGTGATGATCGGCAACGAGGAGGACTTCACCGCGAGCCTCGGCTTCGAGGTCGAGGGCGTCGACGAGAACCTCACGGACCTCGACACCGGCGCGTTCCGCGCGATGATCGCGCGCGCGGCGGAGGAGTACCCGAACTTCCAGGTCGTCGCGACGACGCTGCGGGGCGTGAAGACCGCGACCGTGAACGACTGGGGCGCGATCGCGTGGTCGCGCGTGCAGGGCTTCGCCGAGGCGACGCACCGCCCGGGCCTGGAGATCCTCGACCGCGTCGGCGGCGGCGACTCGTTCGCCTCGGGCCTCGCGTACGGGCTCATGGAGCTCGGCTCGATCCAGGAGGCCGTCGAGTACGGCGCCGCGCACGGCGCGCTCGCCATGACGACGCCGGGCGACACGTCGACGGCGTCCCTCGCCGAGGTGCGCAAGCTCGCCTCGGGCGGCAGCGCGCGCGTCCAGCGCTGACCTCCGCACCGCGCGCGGGCCGGTCCGGGCGTCGCCCGGGCCGGCCCGACGCTCTCGGGCTGCCGGCACGAACGGCCCGGTCTAGTGTGGACGGGCTGTCGAGGCTCGGGAGGTACGGCGTGGTGGGTGGGGCACCCGTGCCCGGGCTGCCGCGCCGTCGTGCCGCGGAGCCGCCGGACCTGGCGCGCGCCGTCGAGCACGCCCGGATCCTGCGGGCCGCGGGCGACGCGGTCGGCGCCGCGCGGGTGCTCGACGAGGCGTTCGCGGCCGAGGGGGTGCGTGCGCGCAGCGTCTCGGAGCGGGTGCGCTTCCGCGCGCTCGTGCTCCGCGCCGACCTGGCGCTCGCGCTGCACGACGACGTCGCCGCCGCGCGGTTCCTCGAAGGCGTCGAGTGGTTCATCGCGGGAGCCGACTTCCTCCCGCGCGTCGCGGAGGCGCTCGACGCGCTCGACGACGAGCGGCACCGCGTCGAGGAGCTGCGCGAGCACCTCCTGCCCGGCGACGCGACCTGAGCCCCGGGAACCAACGCGGTCCGGTCGGCGTTGAACCCCGCAGCATCCCGGCCGAACGTCCGGTCACACCAGGAGGACCCGCATGCTCTGCCCGACCGACCAGACCGTGCTCGTCATGACCGAGCGCAAGGGCGTCGAGATCGACTACTGCCCCACGTGCCGCGGGGTGTGGCTCGACCGCGGTGAGCTCGACAAGATCATCGACCGCTCGGTCGAGGGCGAGATCGCCGCCGAGGCCGCCGGCCCGGCGGCCGCCGCGGCCGCGCAGCAGCCGCCCGCGCCCGGTCCGACCGCGTACCCGCCGGCGCAGCCCGCCGACTACGGGAGCCCGGCCGGCTACGGCGAGCGGCGCCCCGACGACCGTCGGTACGAGGAGCGCCGGTACGACGAGCGCGACCGTCGGTACGACGACCGCGACCGCCGCTACGACGACCGTGACCGCCGGTACGACGACAAGGACCGCTACCGCGACGGCTACGACCCGCGCTACCGCAAGCGCAAGAAGAAGGAGTCGTGGCTCGAGGACCTCTTCGACTTCTGACGCCCGCCGGGCGCGCGTCCCCCGGCACCTAGACTCGACCCTCGTGCGTGCCGTGCTGAGCAGGTGGGTCGACCCGTTCGTCGTGACGTTGTTCGCGGTGCTCGTGCTCGGGCTCGTCGTGCCCGTCGGCCCCGACGTGCAGCGGGTCGTGGACGTCGTCGCCGAGGTCGCCGTGACGGTGCTGTTCCTCGTCTACGGCATGCGCCTGTCGACGCGCGAGGTCTGGGCGGGGCTGCGCAACTGGCGCCTGCAGGGCGGCATCCTCGCGTCGACGTACGTCGTCTTCCCGCTGCTCGGCCTCGTCGTGGCGTGGGCCGTCGCGCCGCTCGTCGGCGAGGGGCTCGCCGTCGGGGTCCTCTTCCTCGCGCTGCTGCCCTCGACCGTGCAGTCGTCCGTCGCGTTCACGTCGGTCGCGCGCGGCAACGTGGCCGGGGCGATCTGCGGCGCCACCGTCTCCAACGTGCTCGGCATGGTGGTCACGCCGCTGCTCGTCCTGTGGCTGCTGTCGGACGTGTCCACGGGCGCGGGGACGGGCGGCGCGGTCGGCGGGCTCGGCGGCCTGCGCACCGTGCTGCTCCAGCTCCTCGTGCCGTTCGTCGTCGGCCAGCTCCTGCAGCCCTGGGTGGGGGACTGGATCCGTGCCCGCCGCTGGCTGACGCTCGGCGTCGACCGCGGCACGATCCTCGTCGTCGTGTTCGGGGCGGTGGCAGCGGCGACGTCGGCGGGCGTGTGGTCGAGCGTGTCCGGCTGGTCCGTGGTCGCGCTCCTCGGCGTGAGCGCGCTGCTGCTCGCCGCGATGCTCGCGATCACGTGGTGGGGCGGCGCCGCGCTGCGCCTGCCCCTCGAGGACCGCGTCGCGCTGCTCATGTGCGGGTCGAAGAAGTCCCTCGCGACGGGGCTGCCCATGGCGAGCGTGCTGTTCCCGGTGGCCGTCGCGGGCGTCGTCGCGGTGCCGGTGATCGTCTTCCACCAGCTCCAGCTCATGGTGTGCGCGGTGCTCGCGCGCCGTCTCGCGCTGCGCGACTGAGCGCGCCGGACGCGCGGGCGGCCGGTCGCGCGTCGTCCGCGCTCAGCCGCGAGCGGCGACCTGCTCGCGCACCTGGCGCTTCGCGCGCGTGAGCATGCCGTTCATCCCGCCGATGCGCAGCGGGCTCACCGCGCGGGTCAGCCCGATCGACATGGGGAAGTCGTCCGGCACGGCGAGCACCTGCTCGGCCGTGAGGCCGGAGAGGCCCTGCGCGAGGATCGACGCGAAGCCGCGCGTCGTCGGGGCCTCGGCGGGCGCCGTCGCGAAGAAGTGCACGACCCCGTCGCCGTCCACCTCGGCGAACGCCCGCACGGGCGACTGGCACTCCTCGATGCGCTCGAGCATGCCGGGCGCGCTCGCGTAGCGCTCCGGGAGCTCGGGCAGCTCGTTCGCGAACTCGAGGAGGAGCTGCAGGCGCTCGCGCTCGGGCAGCGCGAGGAAGTCCTCGCGGATCTCCGCGAGGGTCGCCGGCAGCGCGGTCTCGTCGGGCGTCGTGGCGCTCATGTCCCGATCCTCGCACCGGGACGGTCCGCCGGGCGCGCCGGTCCCAGCGGGCGGGACGCCGACGGCGCGGCGCGGCCCCGCGAGGGGGCCGGCACCGCGCCGTCGGCAGGGAGGGGCGGAGAGATCAGTTGAGCGACGCGGGCGCCTCGCCCGGCTGCTCGCCCTTGACGATGGGCACGCGCACGGCGTTGCCCCACTCGGTCCACGAGCCGTCGTAGTTGCGGACCTTGTCGAAGCCCAGCAGGTACGTGAGCGCGAACCACGTGTGGCTCGACCGCTCGCCGATGCGGCAGTACGTGACGACCTCGTCGTCCGTCGCGAGGCCGAGGCCGCCCTCCTGGTAGATAGCCTCGAGCTCGGCGCGCGACTTGTACGTGCCGTCCTCGGCGACCGCCGTGGCCCACGGGACGTTGCGGGCCGTGGGGATGTGGCCGCCGCGCAGCACGCCCTCCTCCGGGTAGTCCGGGATGTGCAGGCGCTCGCCCGTGAACTCCTGCGGCGAGCGGATGTCGACGAGCGGGCCGTTGCCGATGTGCGCGAGGACGTCCTCCTTGAAGGCGCGGATCGTCACGTCGTCGCGCTCGACGACCGGGTACTCGACGGCGTCGGGCACCGGGACGTCGGTCGTGGTCTCGCGGCCCTCGGCGATCCACCTGCCGCGGCCGCCGTCGAGCAGGCGCACGTCCTCGTGGCCGAACAGCGTGAACACCCACGCGGCGTACGCGGCCCACCAGTTGTTCTTGTCGCCGTAGACGACGATCGTCGTGTCGCGCGAGATGCCCTTCGAGCCGAGCAGCGCGGCGAAGCCCTTGCCGTCGATGTAGTCGCGCGTGTCGGGGTCGTTGAGGTCGGTGTGCCAGTCGATCTTCACGGCGCCCGGGATGTGACCGGTCTCGTAGAGCAGCACGTCCTCGTCGGACTCGACGACGACGACGTCCGGCCGGCCGAGGTGCTCCGCGAGCCACGCGGTGCTCACGAGCCGGTCGGGGTGGGCGTACTGCGTGATCTTCTCGGTGGTGTCGAGCGGTGCGGGCATGGTCATCCTCCGTGGGCTGGCGGGCCGGGGTGCGCGCGACGGCTGCGCGGCTGTCCGCTCGTCAGGCTAGGTGGGGTGTCCGCTGGGTGGAAGGGCCGTCGCGCATGCTGAGACGGTGTTACGCGAGGTGACGCCGCCCGTGCGCGACGAGCGCGAGCGAGGCCGCGAGGTTGAGCACCGCGGACGCCTCCACGTCCGGCCCGGGGGCCCGGCGGCGCCACGTCGCGGGCTCGGCGAGGGTCCCGGCGACCGACGTCGCGCCGACCACGACGCACGCCCGTGCTGAGCGCCGGTCGTCCGGCGCGCGCCATGCGGCCACGACCGCGACGAGCGCCATCACCGCCGGGATCGCCGTGCCCGCGCCGAGCCCGAGCGCGACCGTCCGCGCGGCGGGCAGCGGCAGGACGTCGCGGCCGAACGGCTCCGAGTGCAGGTCGTGCCGCACGGCGACCCACGAGCCGAACGCCGTCGCCCCGGCGTACGCGAGCGCGACCCGAGCAGGGCTGCTCATGGGACGACGGTACGCCCGGAGCCCCCGCGCGGCACGGCCGCCCGGCGGGCATGCTGGCTCCCGTGCCCCCCGCCGTCCCGACCCGCCTGCTCCGCGCCGCGGACCTCCTCGCCCTGCGCGGCGACGAGCGCGTGCTCGAGCTCGGCAGCGGGCCCGGCGTGCTCGCCGGGCTCGTGCTCGACCGGCACCCCGGCGTCGCGTACGTCGCGCTCGACCGGTCGCCCGTCGCGGTCGGGCGCGCGCTGCGCCGCAACGCGGCCGCTGTGGACGCGGGGCGGCTCGTCGTCCGCGAGGGAGCCGTCGAGGACGCGGGTGTGCTCCTCGCGGGAGACGCGCCGTTCGACGTCGTGGTGGCCGTGAACGTCAACCTCTTCTGGACCCGCGACGCGCGGCCGGAGTGCCGCGCCCTGGCGGGTCTCCTGCGGCCGGGCGGGCGGCTCTGGCTCGTCTACGAGACGCCGGGCAGCGCCGACGGGCGCGTGCTCGACCCGGTGCGCCTCTCGCTCGCCGTGCCAGGGCTCGCCGGGTCGGGCGGGGGAGCGGCCGACGTCGTGCGCGACGACGTCCTCGCGGTCGGGGTGCGGCGCACGCCCGCCTGAGCCACCCCGCCTGGCCGCCCCGGCGGTCCCGGCTACCCCAGGAGCTCGTGCGTCGCGTCGGCCAGGGCGCGGTCGAGCAGGTCGAGGCCGAGGTCGAGCTCGTCCTCGGAGACGGTCAGCGGCGGGGCGATGCGGAACACCCCGCCCATGCCGCGCAGCTGCACGACGTTCATGTGCAGGCCGAGCTCCAGCGCACGACGCGTCACGAGCGCGCCGAGCGCGTCGGCGCCCTCCTTCGTCTCGCGGTCGAGCACGAGCTCGATGCCCTGGAGCAGGCCGCGGCCGCGGACGTCGCCCACGACCTCGTGCCGCGACCGCAGGTCGAGCAGCCCCGCGCGCAGGCGGTCGCCGAGCACGCGGACGCGCGCGTCCATGCCCTCGGCCTCGAGGACGTCGAGCACCGTGCAGCCGACCGCCGCGACGAGCGGGTCGGACACGTGCGTCGTGAAGAACAGGAAGCCGCGCTCGTGCGCGCGCCGCTCGATCTCGGCCGTCGTGACCACCGCGGCCAGGGGCAGGCCCGCACCGAGCGTCTTGGAGAGCGTGAGGATGTCGGGGACGACAGGCTCCTCGCCGGGCCGGCCCTCGAAGGCGTACCAGGACCCGGTCCGGCACAGCGCCGTCTGCGCCTCGTCGAGGATGAGCAGCATCCCGCGCTCGTGGCACTTGTCGCGCAGCGCGGCGAGGTATCCGGGCGGCAGCTCCACGATCCCGCCCGAGCTGAGGATCGGCTCGACGATGCACGCGGCGAGGCTGCCCGTCGACTGCACGTCGACGAGGTCGAACGCGAGGTCGAGCTGACGGCGCCAGTCGTGCCCGCCGTCGGGCGTGAGGTGGTCGGGGCGGTACGCGTTCGGGACGGGGATGACGAGGTTCCCGGGCGCCGTCGGCCCGTAGCCGCGGCGCCCCGCGCTGTACGTCGCCGCCGCGGCGGCGTGCGTCATGCCGTGCCACGACCCGGCGAGGGACACGATCTCGTGCCGGCCCGTCACGAGCTTGGCCATGCGGATCGCGGCCTCGTTCGACTCCGCGCCGGTCGTGAGGAGCAGGACCTTCTCGAGCGGGTCGGGGAGGGTCCCCGCGAGCCGGCGCGCGAGGTCGACGACGGGGCGCGAGAGCATCCCGGAGAACAGGTGGTCGAGCGTGCCGATCTGGTTCCGCACCGTCTCGACGATCGCCGGGTGGCTGTGGCCGAGGATCGCGCTCATCTGGCCCGACGTGAAGTCGAGGACGCGGCGCCCCTCGGCGGTCGTGACGAACGAGCCCGACGCGCTCTCCACGATCTCGGGCGTGAACGGGCCGCCGTAGCGCACGAGGTGCCGGTCGGCGTCGGCCCAGAAGCGCTCGGCGGAGGCCTCGGGGCCCGCGGCGGGGGCGACGGCGGGGTGGTCGACGGCAGTCATGTGCCGAGCGTAGGGACGGCGCGCTGTGCACGTAAAGCACGACTTCTTGTACAGTCTGTGCGAGCGTGATGCACAGCGACCGCCCGACCCGACCCCGGAGGGAACCGTGCTCAACGCCGCCCGGCTGCAGGTCCTGGCCCGGCTCGACGCCCTCGGCACCGTGCGCGCCGTCGCGGCGTCGCTGCACCTGAGCCCGTCCGCCGTCTCCGCCCAGCTCGCCGCGCTCGAGGCCGAGACCGGGGCGCGGCTCCTGGAGCGGACCGGCCGGCGGGTGCGCCTCACGGCCGCGGGCCGAGCGCTCGCCCGGCACGCGCGGGTCATCCTCGACCAGATGGCGCTCGCCGAGGCGGAGCTCGCCCACCCCGACGGGCAGCCCGCCGGCGTCGTGCGCGTCGCCGCGTTCTCGAGCGCGGTGCGCGCGCTCGTCATCCCGCTCGCGCAGCGCCTCGCCACCGAGCACCCGCGGGTCGAGGTCGACGTCGTCGAGCTGGACCCGCGCGAGAGCGGGCCCGCGCTGCGCCGGGCCGACGTCGACCTCGCCGTGACCGCCGACCTGCTCGACGGCGCGCCGCTCGCCGGGCCGGACGTCGCGACCGTCCCGCTGCTCGAGGACCCGGTGGTCCTCGTGACCCCGGCCCGTTCGCCGGCGGACGCGGTGCCGGACGCCGCGCGCGGCCCCGTGCCGGACGGCGCGCCCGTCGACCTCGCGCGGCTCGCCGGCGCGCGCTGGGCCGCCGACCTGCCCGGCACGTACCTGTCGACGCTCCTCGACAGCGCGTGCCGCGAGGCGGGGTTCGAGCCGCGCGTCGTGGCGCGGCTGCCGAGCTACGAGCTGCTGCTCGCGCACGTCGAGGCCGGGCTCTCCGTCGCGCTCCTGCCCGGCCTCGCCGTGGACCGCCGCCACGACGTCGCGATCCACGCGCTCGCGGCGCCCCGGACGCGACAGGTCTACGCCGCGGTGCGCAGGGGCGCCACGCCGACCGCCGCCGCGGCCGTCGTCCTCGCCGGCCTGCGCCGCGTCGCGCGCGACCGCCGTGACGGGGGCTCCTGGTGACACAGCTCCTGGCGACGCGGTGACCGGCGGTGCGGTGACCGGCGGCGCTGCGCCGGATGGCGTGGTCCCCGGTGGCGCCGCCCGTCCCTGAGGGCCGTCGCCCGGGCCCCGCCCTACACTGGCCTCACCGCACGACGACGTCGGGAGGCCCTGTGGCGCGAGGACCGCACCCCGGAGGGGGTGCCGACGCGCGCCCGGCCGCAGCCCGCCGCGACCCGCGCTCCGCCCGCGCCGCGTACGACGCCTTCCTCGGCACCGGCGCGCTCCTGCCGGGCGTGGACCCGCTCGTCGCGGCGTCGTGGCGCCGGAGCCTGCGCTCGGGCGTCGACCCGGACACGCCCCACCCCGACGTCGGACTCGCCGCCGACGAGCTCGACGCCTACCGCGCGGCGCACCCGCTCGCGCCGCTCATGCCCGTCGTGCGCGAGCTCGTCGTCGAGGGCGCGCGCGACGACGGGCTCGTCGTCGCCGTCTCGGACGACGCGGGGCGCCTGCTGTGGGTCGAGGGCAGCGCCCGCACGCGCGGCGCCGTCGAGCGGGTCGGGTTCGTCGAGGGCGCGGTGTGGCGCGAGGAGCGCGTCGGCACCAACGCGCCGGGCACGGCCCTCGCGACGCGGCGTCCCGTCCAGGTGCTCGGTGCCGAGCACTTCGCGCGGCCCGTGCAGGACCTCAACTGCGCCGCGGCGCCGATCCACGACGCGGCCGGGCGCGTCGTCGGGGTGCTCGACGTGACGGGCGGGCGCGCGGCGGCGTCGCACGTCGTGCTGTCGCTCGTGCGCGCGACCGTCGCGAGCCTCGAACGGGAGCTCGCCGCGCGCGCGTCCGGGCCGCGGGCCGCGGGCACCGGTCCGGTCCTGCGCCTCCTCGGGTCGCCCGCCGTCCTCCTGCCCGACGGCGAGCAGCGCCTCTCCCTGCGGCACGGGGAGATCCTCGCGCTCCTCGCCGAGCACCCCCGCGGGCTCGCCGCCGACGAGCTCGCCGTGCTCCTGCACCCCGGCGACCTCTCCGACGTCACCGTGCGCGCCGAGGTGTCGCGCCTGCGGCGCGCCGTCGGGACCCTGCTGGAGGGCTCGCGTCCCTACCGGCTCGCGCAGCCGGTGCGCAGCGACGTGCTGCTCGTGCGCGAGGCGCTGCAGGCCGGCGACGTCCGCGCGGCGCTCGCCGCGTACCCCGGACCGCTGCTCCCGCGGTCCGTCGCGCCCGGGGTCGAGCGGCTGCGCGCCGAGCTCGCGGGGGAGCTGCGCGCGGCCGTCCTCGCGAGCGGCGACCTCGACGCGCTCGACGCCTGGACCCGCACCGACGACGGCACCGACGACCACGACGCCTGGTCGCGCCTCGCGCGCCGCGCCGAGCACGGCAGCCCGCTGTGGGCCCGGGCTCGCGCCCACCTCCTCGTGCTCGACGCCGAGCTCCGCTGACGCGTCGACACGGTCGCCGACCGGTCGGGTGGGCGGAGTCTCTCCGACGTCCCCGCCGGTGGTCGCCGGGGACTGCAACGGAGCTGCAACCCTGCGCCGCCTACCGTCACGACCACGGCGCGACGACGCGCCGGGCCGCGTACCGCCGTCGGGCATCTCCCCCCACGAGCCGACGGCGCGGCGGCGAGCAGCACTGCGAGGAGGCATTCGCATGACGGTCTACGCAGCCCCCGGCACCGACGGGGCCATCGCCGAGTACAGGTCGCGCTACGACCACTGGATCGGCGGCGAGTACGTCGCCCCGTCGAGCGGGCAGTACTTCGAGAACCCGAGCCCCGTGACGGGCCGGCCGTTCACCGAGGTCGCCCGCGGCAACGCCGACGACGTCGAGCGCGCGCTCGACGCCGCGCACGGGGCCGCGCGGTCCTGGGGCCGCACGAGCGCGACCGAGCGCGCGAACATCCTCAACAAGATCGCCGACCGCATGGAGGAGAACCTCGAGCGGATCGCCGTCGCGGAGACGTGGGAGAACGGCAAGCCCGTGCGCGAGACCCTCGCGGCCGACATCCCGCTCGCGATAGACCACTTCCGCTACTTCGCGGGCGCGATCCGGGCGCAGGAGGGCTCGATCTCCGAGATCGACGAGGACACCATCGCGTACCACTTCCACGAGCCGCTCGGCGTCGTCGGGCAGATCATCCCGTGGAACTTCCCGATCCTCATGGCCGTGTGGAAGCTCGCCCCGGCGCTCGCGGCGGGCAACTGCGTCGTGCTCAAGCCGGCCGAGCAGACGCCCGCGTCGATCCTCTTCCTCCTGGACATCGTCGGCGACCTGCTGCCGCCGGGGGTCGTCAACGTCGTCAACGGGTTCGGGGTCGAGGCGGGCAAGCCGCTCGCGTCGAGCCCGCGCATCCGCAAGATCGCGTTCACGGGCGAGACCACGACCGGCCGCCTGATCATGCAGTACGCGAGCCAGAACATCATCCCCGTGACGCTCGAGCTCGGCGGGAAGTCGCCGAACATCTTCTTCGCGGACGTGGCCGACGCCCGCGACGACTTCTACGACAAGGCGCTCGAGGGGTTCACGATGTTCGCCCTCAACCAGGGCGAGGTGTGCACGTGCCCGTCGCGCGCGCTCATCCAGTCCTCGATCTACGACCAGTTCCTCGGGGACGCGGTCGAGCGCACGCGCGCCGTGAAGCAGGGCAACCCGCTCGACACGGAGACGATGATCGGGGCGCAGGCCTCGAACGACCAGCTCGAGAAGATCCTGTCGTACATCGACATCGGCAGGGCCGAGGGCGCGAAGGTCCTCACGGGCGGCGAGCGGGCCCACCTGGAGGGCGACCTCGCGGGCGGGTACTACGTCACGCCGACCATCTTCGAGGGCAAGAACTCGATGCGGATCTTCCAGGAGGAGATCTTCGGGCCGGTCGTCGCGGTCACGGACTTCTCCGACTTCGACGACGCCATGACCATCGCCAACGACACCCTCTACGGGCTCGGCGCGGGCGTGTGGTCGCGGTCGGGGAACACCTCGTACCGCGCCGGCCGCACGATCGAGGCCGGCCGCGTCTGGACGAACTGCTACCACGCGTACCCCGCGGCGGCGGCGTTCGGCGGCTACAAGGGCTCCGGCGTCGGTCGCGAGAACCACAAGATGATGCTCGACCACTACCAGCAGACGAAGAACCTGCTCGTCTCGTACTCCGCGCAGAAGCTCGGCTTCTTCTAGGAGGGGTCCCGTCCCGACCCGCCGCCGAGCATGCGGCCCGATCCCGTTCCCGCGCAGAACCGGGAGCGGGCCGCATGCTCGGCGGTCGTCCACCGCATGTTCGGCAGTCCACCGAAGGAGGGCCCGTGCCCGACGACGCCCGCTCGCCCCGCGCGACCGCCGCCCCGCCCGCGCGGGTCGCGCTCACCGACGACGCCGCCGCGCTGCTCGCCCGGCTCCGCGCCGTGCACGGCGAGCTCATGTTCCACCAGTCCGGCGGGTGCTGCGACGGCTCGTCGCCCATGTGCTTCCCGCAGGGCGAGTTCGTCACGTCCGACGCCGACGTCCACCTCGGCGACCTCGCCGTGGCGCCGCCCGGCGCGGGGGCGGCCGACGACGCGTTCACCGTGCCCGTGTGGATGAGCCGCAACCAGTTCGAGTACTGGAAGCACACGCACCTGACGATCGACGTCGTCCCCGGCCGCGGCGCCGGGTTCAGCGTCGAGGCGCCCGAGGGCGTGCGGTTCATCATCCGGTCGCGGCTGCTCAGCGACGACGAGTGGTACGCGCTGCTGCCCGAGGAGCGCTGACCCTCCGGGCCCCCGCCCCCGCGACCCGCGTCGGCTCAGCCCTCGTCGTCGACGGCCAGGTGTACGGCAGGGACCGCGCCCGCCCAGAGCCGCCACACGCCGTCGGCCCCGGCGGGGACGGCGACGCACAGGTTCCCGACGAGCGTCGTGTCCGGCGCGACGCGCCCCGTCGTGACGAGCTCCCCGGGCACGGTGCCGCACGACGCGTCGTGCTCGGTGCCGGCCGCGTCGACGAACGACAGGCGCACGGACTCGCGCTCCTCGAGGGCGCTGTCGTCGCCCCAGTAGTACGCGGAGACGGGCACGACCCAGTACTCCGTGCCCGCCGCCGGCGCGTCGCCGCCCGGGTCGGCGGCGAGGATCTCGGCGGTCGCGTCGCGCGGCGTCCCGAGCGTCACGTCCCAGTCCGGACCGTAGGCCGTGACGCCGAGGGGCCACGGGTCGTCGGGGGTGCCTGACGTCGAGGTGTCCGCCCAGACCTCGGTCCACTCGTCGTCGTACCCGCTCTCGGGCAGGTCGTCCGGCGACGCGAGCAGGGCGTCGGCGTGCTCGTCGAGGTAGCTCGTGGTGAACGCGACGACGCCGCCGAGCAGCAGGGCCACCCCGCCCGCGAGGAGGCCGACGAGCACGCGGTGCCGGGGCGCCTGCGGCGCCGGGCCGGGGGCGGCCCCCGACGGCCCGCCGGGTCCTCGCGCGTCGGAGGGCGCGTAGGGGGAGCGCGCGCGGGCGTCGTACGCCTGGGGCGCCAGCCCGGGAGGAAGGGTCATCGTCACGCCTCCGTGGACAGGAAGAGCGGGAGGCTCCCGCCCGAGCTCAGGCGCCAGAGGCCGTCGGCCCCGGCGGGCACGGTCACGCAGAGGCGACCTTCGGCGGTCTCGCCGCGCGCGACGTCCTCGGCGTCGGCCAGGTCGAACGGCACGGCGCCGCACGGCTCGGAGTGCACGACCCCCGACCCGTCGACGAACACCACGTCGATCAGCTGCGACGCGTTCGCCGTGGGCAGCGCGCCCGTGTACGTGGCGGCGAGGGGCACCACCCAGTACTGGAAGCCCTCGGGAGGGCTCTCGTTGTCCGGGTCGTGGGCGAGGACGGCGGACGTCGCGTCCCACGGCGTGCTGACGACGACGTCCCAGCGGTCGGCCGTGTACCCGGCGTCGAACGGCCACGGGTTCGCCGGGCCGCCGCCCTCCGGGTAGAGGTCGGGGTCCGTCCGGTCGACGACCACGCCCGGCTCGGTCGTCGCCAGGGTCGGCGACTCGCCGGCGGCGTCGACGGTCGGCTCCTCGGTCGACCCCGCGCTCGACGGGCCCGGGACCGCTCGGCCGAGCCACGACCCGCCGACGACGCCGAGCACGAGGCCGGCCACCGCGGCCACGACGCCGACCGTGAGGGCGGACGGCCCGCGCGTCGTGGCGACGGCCGGCGCAGGGACGGGGCGCGCCGCGCCCGGCGGGGCGAAGGCCGCGTGCGGGGGCACCGTGGGACCGGACCCGGGGTACGGGCCGGGCGGGTACGGGCCGGGCGGGTACGGTCCGTGCGGGTACGCACCCGGCGGACCGGCCGCGGTGGACGGGCCGGTCGCTGCGTAGGGGCCGGGGACCGGGGTCTGCGGCAGGCCGGCGACCGGGGCAGGGCCGGGCGGCGGCAGCGCGACCGGAGGCGCGACGGCCGGCGGGGTGTGCGCGGGGCCGGCCTCGGGCGGGGCGGGCGGTGCAGCAGGCGCGGGACCGGCGTCGGACGGTGCGGGGGGTGCATCGGGCGCGGGCGGCGCGGCGTCCGCGGACGGCGAGACGACGGCGGGCGGCGCCGGCCGACCCGCACCCGACGGCGGGGCGAAGAGGTCGCTCACGTGCGGCTCCGTGAACTCGAAGGGACGGGACGTCACCGTCCCCGCCGACGGCGACGTGCCGCGCGCGAGCGGATCCTCCCACACCGTGAGGGCCGCGGACCACCGTCGAGCGCGTCGGGGTCCGACGGCCCTGGCCAGCCCCGTCGTCGCTGTGCGATGGTGTCCGGTATGAGTGATAGAACCCGGTTCGACGATGCCCGGGACGAGGTCGAGGTGCCGCTCTTCGGCGGCGACGTGTCCGACGGGCTCGTGCGCCGCGGCGAGACGGTCCGGCGCCCGCGCGGACCGCACAGCGCCGCGGTCGAGGCCTACCTCCTGCACCTCGAGCGCGTGGGGTTCGACCGCGCGCCGCGCTTCCTCGGCATCGACGACGACGGACGCGAGGTCGTGACGTTCCTGCCCGGCGAGATGGGCGGGCGCCCGCCGCACGCCTGGGCGACCGACGAGGACCTCCTCGTCGAGCTCGGCACGTGGCAGCGGGCCCTGCACGACGCCTCGGTGGACGTCGTGCTGCCCGACGGCGTCGCGTGGCCCGAACGGGTCCAGTTCCCCGAGGTGCCGGACGTGTTCGACGTCCCGGACGTCGTCGGGCACAACGACGTGACGATCGAGAACGCGCTGTTCGTCCCCGCGGGCGACGGCCCGGACGGTCCCCGGACGCTCGCGGGCGTCGTCGACTTCGACCTCGCCGGCCCGACGACGCGGCTCCTCGACGTCGCGACGACGCTGCGGTACTGGGCGCCGGTCAGCGCCCCCGACGCGCGGCCCGTGGTGCTGCGCGACCTCGACGCGGGGCGCCGCGCGCGGATCCTCACCGAGGCGTACGGCCTGGACCGGTCCGAGCGCATCGCGCTGCTCGACGTGCTCGCGCAGCGCTTCGCCCGCAGCTGGTACTCCATGCGCCACGCCGCCGCGACGCTCGGCGGCGGGTGGCAGCGCATGTGGGACGACGGGGTGGGCGACCGCATCCGCGACGACGAGGCGTGGTTCGCCGCCGAGCGCGGCGGGCTCGTGCGCGAGCTGGGCTGAGGTCGCCGGTCCTCCTCCCGGGCCCGACGTGGACCGTCCGCGACCACCGGGCGCGAGGGTGTTGGATCCTCACGCCCGGCGGACGACCCCGGTGCCGGGTGCGGCAGCGGGGCCGCACCCGGCGAGGGCGCGCCGCGGCGTGGCGGAGCGACCGACCTCTACGGCTGGTCGACGTCCGAGCCGACGAGGAACTGCGAGTACGCCCCGATGGTGAGGAACGTCGGGAAGTCCTCGGCGAGCGCGACGGCGCGGAACACCGCGGCGGCGTCCTCGACGCGGTCGCCGGGCGTGCGGGGCAGGTCGTCGACGATCTCGGCGAGCAGCGCCTCGACGCGCTCGCGCGTGATCGGGACGCCGTTCTCCGTGCGGGTCCCGGACGCGATCCACTGCCACACCTGCGAGCGGGAGATCTCCGCGGTCGCGGCGTCCTCCATGAGGTGGTCGATCGCGGCGGCCCCGACGCCGCGCAGCCACGACTCGACGTAGCGCACCGCGACCGACACGTTGGCGCGCAGCCCGGCGGCCGTCACGGTCGCGCCGGCCCGGCGTGCCGAACCGATGTCGAGCAGCTCGTGCTGCCCGACGCGCACGTCGTCGCGCTGCCGCGACACCTGGTTCGGGCGCTCGCCGAGCACGGCGTCGAACTCGCCGCGCGCGGTCTCGATGAGGTCGGGGTGCGCGACCCACGTCCCGTCGAAGCCGTCGCCCGCCTCGCGGCGCTTGTCGGCCCGCACCTGCTCGAGCGCGCGCGCGGTGACGTCCGGGCGGCGCCGGTCGGGGATGAACGCGCTCATGCCGCCGATCGCGTGGGCGCCGCGCCGGTGGCACGTCGCGACGAGCAGCTCGGTGTAGGCGCGCATGAACGGCGCGGTCATCGTGACCTGCGCGCGGTCGGGCAGCACGTACTGGTCGCCGCGCGTGCGGAACGCCTTGATGACCGAGAACAGGTAGTCCCAGCGCCCGGCGTTGAGCCCGGCGCAGTGGTCGCGCAGCTCGTGGAGGATCTCCTCCATCTCGAACGCCGCGGTCAGCGTCTCGACGAGCACGGTCGCCCGGATCGTCCCGTGCTCGATCCCGAGCCACTCCTGGGCGAACACGAACACGTCGTTCCACAGCCGGGCCTCGCGGTACCCCTCGAGCTTCGGCAGGTAGAAGTAGGGCCCGCGGCCGCGCGCGACGAGCTCGTGCGCGTTGTGGAACGCGTACAGCCCGAAGTCGACGAGCGACGCCGACGCCGACACGCTCACGCCGGCGCGGTCGACGTAGCGCATGTGCTTCTCGATGAGGTGCCACCCGCGCGGGCGGAAGACGATCGTCGGCAGGTCGGTGAGCGTCGTCGAGCGCAGGCGGTACTCCTTCGCGTCGGCGCCCGTGCCGACCGTGTGCTCGAGCGTCCCGCGGATCGCGTCGTGCAGCGCGAGCTGGCCCTCGACGACGTTGCGCCACGTCGGGGAGGACGCGTCCTCGGCGTCGGCGAGCCAGACCTTCGCCCCGGAGTTCAGGGCGTTGATCGTCATCTTGGGGTCGGTCGGGCCCGTGATCTCGACGCGGCGGTCCTCGAGTCCCGGCGCGCCCGCGGACCCGGCGACGCGCCACGACGGGTCGTCGCGCACCGGGCGGGTCGACGCGCGGAAGTCGGGGTCGATCCCGTCGGCGACGTCCTGGCGCCGCTGCTGGCGGTCCATGAGCAGCTCGTGGCGGCGGGCGACGAACCGGTCGTGCAGCGCGGTGAGGAAGTCGAGCGCCTCGGGCGTGAGGATCTCGCGGTAGCGCTCGCCGAGCGTGCCGGTGACGCGCAGCGTGCCCGACGGCGCGGGCCGGCCCGACCCGTCGGCGCGCGGGCCGTCGTCGGGCAGGGCACCGGGAGTGCCCGCGGGAGGGGTGGACGTGGTGAGGGTGGTCATGGCGTGCTCCGGAGGTCGGGGTCGCGAGGCAGAGCCGAGCGGTCGACGCAGAGCCCGGCGGGCTCTGCCTCGGAGCGGCGGGTTCTGCCTCGCGACGGGAGGTCTCAGTGGAACTGGGCGGTCTCGGTGGACCCGGCGAGCGCGAGGGTGGCGGCGTCGGGGTTGAGTGCCGTGGCGACCCGGTCGAAGTAGCCGGTGCCGACCTCCCGCTGGTGGCGGGTGGCCGTGTAGCCGTCGGCCTCGGAGGCGAACTCGGCCTCCTGGAGCTCGACGTAGGCGCTCATCGCGCGGTCCTTGTAGCCCCGCGCGAGCTCGAACATGGAGTGCGAGACGGCGTGGAAGCCGGCCAGCGTGATGAACTGGAACGCGTAGCCCATCGCGGCGAGCTCCTTCTGGAAGCTCGCGATCTGCGCGTCGTCGAGGTGCTTCTTCCAGTTGAACGACGGCGAGCAGTTGTACGCGAGCTTCTTGCCCGGGTGCTCGGCGTGCACCGCCTCGGCGAACGTGCGCGCGAGCGCCAGGTCGGGCTCGCCGGTCTCGACCCAGAGGAGGTCGGCGTACGGCGCGTACGCGAGGCCGCGCGCGACGACCGCGTCCAGCCCCGGTCGCACCCGGTAGAACCCCTCGGACGTGCGCTCGCCGGTGAGGAACGGGCGGTCGCGCTCGTCGACGTCCGACGTGAGCAGGTCGGCGGCGAGCGAGTCGGTGCGCGCGATGATCACCGAGGGGACGTCCGCGACGTCGGCCGCGAGCCGGGCCGCGTTGAGCGTGCGCACGTGCTGGGCCGTCGGGACGAGGACCTTGCCGCCGAGGTGGCCGCACTTCTTCTCCGACGCGAGCTGGTCCTCCCAGTGCACGCCGGCCGCGCCGGCCTCGATCATCGAGTGCATGAGCTCGTAGGCGTTGAGGGGGCCGCCGAACCCGGCCTCGGCGTCGGCGACGACCGGCGCGAGCCAGTCGCGGCGCGGCTCGTCGTCGGTCCCCGAACGCTCCGCGGTCTCGACCTGGTCGGCGCGCAGCAGCGCGTTGTTGATGCGCCGCACGACGGCGGGCACGGAGTTGGCGGGGTAGAGCGACTGGTCGGGGTACGTCTGGCCCGAGAGGTTGGCGTCGGCGGCGACCTGCCAGCCCGAGAGGTAGATGGCCTGGAGGCCCGCCCGCACCTGCTGCACGGCCTGGTTGCCGGTGAACGCGCCGAGCGCGGCGACCCACTCCTCGGTGTGGATCTGCTCCCAGAGCCGCTCGGCCCCGCGGCGGGCGAGCGTGTGCTCCTCGCGCACGGAGCCGCGCAGCGCGACCACGTCCTCGGCGGTGTAGTCGCGCTGCAGGCCGTCCCAGCGCGGGTCGGTCGCCCACTGCTCGGCGAGGTCCGCGGCGGTCTGCGTCTGGTCGCCGGGACGGGTGGACGGCCGCGCGGTGCCGCGGGTGGTCGGGGCGGGGCCGGTGACCGTCGCCGTCGTCGCGACGGCGCCGAGCGGGCGGGCGCCGCCCGCGTACTCGGACGGGGAGCGGCGGCTGACGATGGTGGGCCTGTTCACGGGTGCCTCCTGGTGGTGCGCCGGCCTGCCTGCGCAGGCCGGCCGGGCCGGTCGGTGGACCTCGGCGAGGTCCGTGCTTCGACCTTCCTCCCGCCGGCGAGCACCTCTCAAGCCACATCGGGCGAAAGAAATGCAGTTCTTCTCTTGTGCGCAAGGAGTGGCGCGTGTCACTCTCGGTCATGGCTATCCCGACGACGCGACCGGCCGGAATCGCGGAACATGCGGAAATCCCGCTCGAGAGCGAGCCCGATGCGCTGACGATCGGCCGCAGGATCCGGCACCTGCGCACCGCGCGCGGCATGACGCTCGACGAGCTCGGCGCCGCGATCGGCCGCGCGCCGTCGCAGGTGTCCCTCCTGGAGAACGGCAGGCGTGAGCCGAAGTTCGGGCAGCTCCAGGCCGTGGCCCGCGCGCTCGGCGCGAGCCTCGACGACCTCCTCTCGCCCGAGCCGCCGTCGCGCCGGGACGCGCTGGAGATCGAGCTCGAGCGCGCGCAGCGCGGGCCGCTCTACGACGCGCTCGGCGTGCGGCCCGTGCGCGTGGGCAAGTCCTTGCCGACCGACGCGCTCGAGACGCTCGTCGCGCTCCAGCGCGAGCTCGCGCGCCTGCACACCGAGCGCGCCGCGACCCCCGAGGAGGCGCGTCGCGCCAACGCCGAGCTGCGCGCGACGATGCGCGCCCAGGACAACTACTTCCCCGAGCTCGAGGACGCCGCGGCGGAGCTCCTGGAAGGGGTCGGGCACGCCGGCGGACCGCTGCCGCAGCGCGTCGCCGCCGACGTCGCGGCGCACCTGGGCTTCACGCTGCACTACGTGCCCGACCTGCCGCACTCGACGCGCTCGCTGCTCGACCTGCGCCACCGGCGCGTGTACCTGCCGAGCAACGGGATGCGCGGGCGCTCGAACGCGACGTCGGCGCTCCTGCAGGCGCTCGCGCCGCACGTGCTGGGGCACGTCGAGCCGCGCGACTACGCGGAGTTCCTGCGCCAGCGCGTGGAGTCGAACTACCTCGCCGCGGCGATCCTCCTGCCCGAGCGGCACGCCGTTCGCACGCTGCGCGCCGCCAAGGAGGCCCGCGCGATCTCGATCGAGGACCTGCGCGACGCGTTCGCCGTCTCCTACGAGACCGCGGCCCACCGGTTCACGAACCTCGCGACGAAGCACCTCGGCATCCCGGTGCACTTCATGAAGATTCACGAGTCCGGGGTCATCCACAAGGCCTACGAGAACGACGGCGTGCGGTTCCCGGCGGACGCGCTCGGGGCCGTCGAGGGGCAGTACGTGTGCCGGTCGTGGACGGCGCGCACGGTCTTCGCGGTCGAGGACCGCCTCAGCCCGTTCAGCCAGTACACGGACACGCCCACGGGCACGTACTGGTGCACGAGCCGCGTCCAGGACAGCGAGGACGGGCTCTTCTCCGTGAGCGTCGGGGTGCCGTTCGCGCACGTGCGGTGGTTCCTCGGGCGCGACACGACCGAGCGCCTCACGTCGCGCTGCCCCGACGAGGCGTGCTGCCGCCGCCCGCCCGCCGACCTCGCCGACCGCTGGGCCGGGCACGCGTGGCCCAGCGCCCGGCCCCACGCGTCGATGCTCGCCGCGATGCCCGCGGGGGCGTTCCCCGGCGTGGACCAGACGGAGGTCTTCTCGTTCCTCGAGCGGCACGCTCCGGCGTAGGTGCGCGACGTCACCGCCCGACGGTGCCGCCCCGGCTTGCCGCCCCGCGGCGCGCTCCGGACGATGAGGGCATGCGCCTGCACCGTCATGCCCTCCTCGCCGTCCCCGTCGTGCTCGTCCTGGGCCTCGCCGCCTGCGGCGGGGACGCCGACGACCCGGCGACCGTCACCGAGACGGTGACGCTCGACCCGGGCGACTCCACGTCGGACGACGCGACCGACGACGCCGCAGGCACCGACGACGCGACCGACGCGACCCCGGACGCCGACCGCGCGACGGACGACCGTCAGGTGTTCGCCGAGCACGGGGCCCGCGACGCGCGGCTCGACTGCGCGGGCGGCGCGGTCGAGATCAGCGCCGACGGCGCGGACGTCGACGTGGTGGGCGACTGCACGTCGGTGCTCCTCACCGGCCACGGCACGGAGGTCGACGTCGAGACGTCCGACCTCGACGACCTCGAGATCACGGGCAACGACGCGCGCGTCGACGTCGAGGGGCACGTCGCCTCGGTCGTCGTCTCGGGCCACGGCGCGCACGTCGAGGTCGGCAGCGCGGACGACGTGCGGATCAGCGGCAACGGGACGCGGCTCGAGTACGGCTCCGGGCCGGCGCCGACGGTCGACGACTCCGGCGAGGGCACGAGCGTCGTGCAGGACTGACGCCGACCCGGACGCGGCCCGACCCGGACCCGAGCCGGACGAGACCTGACCCGGACCCGGGCGGGCGAGACCCGACCCGGAACCGGGCGGGCGAGAGACGACCCGGACCAGACCCCATGCGTCCGAGGGGCGTCAGCCGATCGAGCTGCCCTGGGCCGGGGCGTCCATGGCCTCCTTGAGCCGTGCCGTGTCGTCGTCCGACCACCCCGCCGGCGGGTGCAGGGCCGCGAAGCCGTCGGCGTACTCGAGGTGGTAGACGTGCCCGTGACCGGCGGGGATGTCGGACGCCGCGGCGACGAACAGGTCGCCCGTGAGCTGCCAGAACGTGACGAACGGCCACCACCGCACGTCGTCCAGGACGTCGGGTCCGCGCGGCTCGCGCAGCCAGTCGGGCTCGGCCCACAGCGTCTCGGGCCCCCACCACGTCACGCCGTCGGACGCGTGCTGGAGGTAGACGACGCGCGGGGAGTCCCAGCGCGGGCCGGGGCCCCACAGGTCGGCCGTGCCGGTCCGGACCGGGTCGCCCCAGCGCACCTGCGCCCCGCCGTCGAGCACGGGGGCGTACTCGCGCGATCCGGGTTCGCGCGCGTCGGTGAGCTCGCGCCACAGCGGCGTGAAGCCCGGGGTGCCCGTGAACATCGCGCCGTCGCTGCGCGCCTCGACGTCCTGGACGCCGCTGAAAGCGCCCTGCATGCCGAACGACCCGAGCGAGATGCCGAACGCGAGCAGGCGCGGGCGGTCGTCCTCGGGCAGCTCCGACCAGCGCGCGTAGACGGCCTCGAAGAGCGCCTTGCCCGCGGCGGGCGGCGTCGAGCGGTCGCCGACGAAGCTGATCCAGCTCGGCAGGTAGGAGTACTGCATGCTCGCGATCGCGGTGTCCCCGCCGTGCATGAGCTCGACCGCCTCGACCATCCCGGGGTCGACCCAGCCGGTGCCGGTCGTCGTCGCGACGACGAGCACCGCGCGGTCCCACGCGTCGGTGCGGTCGAGCTCCGCGACGACGCGGTCGGCCGTCGCGTCGAGGTCGCCGTCGGGGTCGAGCCCGGCGTACGCGCGCACGGGCTCGCGCACGTCGGCCGGGTCGACGACGCCGCCCGCCGCGGCGAACGCGCGCAGCTCGTCGGTCGTGGGACCGACGGTGACGAACTTGCGGCCCTCGGCGCCGAGCGAGTCCCAGGCCTCGCCGGACGCGGCGGAGCCCGACCGCTCGGGGCGGGCGGGCGGGTCGAGCGACGGGTCGACGTCCTCGTTCGCCGCGGCGTAGACCGTGGTGAGCGCGCTGAGCGCGCCCGACCAGATGACGCCGTTGAACAGCAGCACGGTGACGACCGCGACGACGACGCCGCTCACGAACCGGGCGACCGGCACGGGCACGACGCGGCCGACGAGGACGCTGAGCCACCGCGCGACGCGGCGCAGGCCGCGACCCGCCTGGAGCACGAGGAGCGCGACGGCGAGCGCGACGGCGAGCGTCGCGACCTCGCGGCCGGGGACGTCCTCCGTCATGCCGAACAGGTGCCGCAGCTCGATCTGGCGACGGGCGCCGAGCACGAGCGAGAGCGGGACGAGCACGACGGCGGCGCCCGCGAGCGTCCACCACGCGATCCGGCTCGCGCGCGGGGACCACCGGACCCGCAGCCCGACCCGCAGCGCGAACCACTCGACGAGCGCGCCGAACCCGTACCCCCCGACCGCGCTCACGCCCGAGATCACGGCCTGGTAGTACCACGCGCGCGGGATGAGCGAGGGCGTGAGGGACAGGCAGAACCAGGCGAGCGCGAGCACGAGGCCGGTCGCCGAGAAGCGTCGCAGCCACCGGCCCCAGGCGGCGCGGGCCCGGTGCGCCGGGCGTGGGCGGGCACCGGGGGCCGTGGGCTCCGTACCGGTCGCGACGGCCGTGCCGTCGACGGTGGCGGGGTCGGCCGGGGCTCGCGTCGCGTCGGGCTGCACGTCGAGATCGTAGGCGCGGCGCGCCCGCGGGCGGCCCCGACGCACCGTCGGCGCGCCCGCGGGCGGCCCCGACGCGCCGTCGGCGCCGCCCGCGGGGACGTGTCAGAGCCCGGCGCCGCTCGGCGAGACGAGGATCTTCACGGCCGTCTCGTTGCGGTGGATCAGCGTGTCGAACCCCTCGTCCACGAGCTGGTCGAGGCCGATCCTGCCCGTGACGAACGGCGAGAGGTCGATCTTCCCCTCCTCGACGAGCCGGATGACGTCGGGGTGGTTGTTGACGTAGGCGATCGTGCCGCGCACGTCGATCTCCTTGAGCACGATCGTCTGCATGTCCAGCGACGCGGGGTGCCCCCAGATCGAGACGACGACCACCACGCCGCGCGGCCGGACGGCGGCGAGGAGCGTGTCGAGCACCACCTGGACGCTCGTGCACTCGAACGCGACGTCCGCGCCGCGCCCGTCGGTGAGCTTCTCGACCTCGGCGACGACGTCGACCTCGCGCGGGTCGAGCACGTGGTCCGCGACGCCCGCGTCGAGCGCCTTCTGGCGGCGCAGGGGGGACAGCTCGGACATGATCACGGTGACGCCCTGGGCCGAGAGCACGGCCGCGGTGAGCAGGCCGATCGGGCCGGCCCCGCCGACGAGCGCGACGTCGCCCGCCGCGGCGCCCGAGCGCTGCACCGCGTGGTACCCGACGGCGAGCGGCTCGACGAGCGCGGCCTGGTCGAGCGGGACGGACCGGTCGATCCGGTGCACCCAGCGGCGGCGCACGGCGATCTTCTCGCCGAGGCCCCCGCCGCGCCCCGCGAGGCCGATGAAGTTCATGTCCTTCGACAGGTGGTAGGTCTCGCTGGCCGGCCCGGTGTCGACGTCGTCGCCGACGATGTACGGCTCGACGACGACGTGGTCGCCGACCTCCAGGTCGTCGACCCCCTCGCCGAGCGCGTAGACGACGCCCGAGAACTCGTGGCCGAGCGTCACGGGCGCGGTCTCGCCCGAGATCGGGTGCGGCGTCGTGGCGGTCGGGCAGAAGATGGGGCCGTCGAGGTACTCGTGCAGGTCGGTCCCGCAGATGCCGCACCAGGCGACGTCGATCCCGACGGTGCCCGGTCCGACCTCGGGCTCCGGCACCTCCTCGACCCGGATGTCGTGGCGGTCGTGGTAGCGCGCGGCCTTCATGGTGGTGACTCCTCTCGACGGGGCCGGTCCGGCCCTCTCCTCGACCGTAACCACCGCCCGTCGGCCCGGCGCGCGCACCGGGCCGACGAGGGTCGCAGGACCGGGGAGCCGAGGACGTCGGTCCCCGCCCGCGCCGGCCCGGAGGTCCCGGGACGCCGCGCGCCCAGGCCTCCGGGAGCAGCGCCTCGCCCTGCGCTCAGGCCTCCAGCAGCAGCGCCTCGCCCTGCCCGCCGCCGCCGCACAGCGCCACCGCGGCGCGCCCGCCGCCGCGCCGGGCGAGCTCGTGCGCGGCGTGCACGGCGATCCGCGCCCCCGACGCCCCGATGGGGTGGCCCAGGGAGATGCCGCCGCCGTGCACGTTGACGCGCGCGGGGTCGAGGCCGAGCGCGCGCGTCGACACCGCGACGACGGTCGCGAACGCCTCGTTGATCTCCACGAGGTCGAGGTCGCCCACGCCCCAGCCGGCCCGCCCGAGCGCCTGGCGGACCGCGTTCGCGGGCTGGGAGTGCAGCGACGTGTCGGGCCCCGCGACCTGCCCCCACGCGCGGACGGTCGCGAGCACGGGGGCGCCCGCGGACCCCGCCCGCGCGCGCGTCGTGAGCACGAGCGCCGCGGCGCCGTCGGAGATCTGCGACGCGTTGCCCGCGGTGATGGTGCCCTCGGGGTCGAACGCGGGACGCAGCCGGGCCAGGCCCTCGACGGTGGTGTCGGGGCGCACGCCCTCGTCGTCGCGCACCTCGACGGGCTCGCCCCGGCGCTGCGGCACGCTCACGGGGGCGAGCTCGGCGTCGAACAGGCCGTCCTTCGCCGCGGCGGCGGCGCGCTGGTGGGACGCCGCCGCGAGCTCGTCCTGCTCCGCGCGGGAGACGAAGACGTCGCCGGTGTTGGTGCGCTCCGTCGAGAGCCCCATCGACATGTGGTCGAACGCGTCGGTGAGCCCGTCGCGCGCGACCGCGTCCTGGAGCGTGACGTCGCCGAACGCGAACCCGGCCCGGGAGCCCGGCAGGAGGTGCGGCGCGTTCGTCATGGACTCCTGGCCGCCGACGAGCACGACCTCGGCCTCGCCCGCGCGCAGCAGGCGCGCCCCGTCGACGACGGCCGCGAGGCCCGACAGGCACACCTTGTTGAGCGTCACGGCGGGCACGTCCCAGCCGACGCCGGCGGCCGCGGCGGTCTGGCGCGCGGGGTTCTGCCCCGCGCCGGCCTGGAGCACCTGGCCGAGCACCACGGCGTCGACCGCGTCCGCGCCGAGCCCCGAGCGCTCGATCGCGGCCCGGGCCGCGACCGCTCCGAGGTCGACCGCGGTGAGCGCGGTGAGCGAGCCCTTGAGCCGCCCCTGCGGGGTGCGGGCGGCGGCGACGACCACGACGTCGTCGGGGGAGAGGGGAGTGCTGCTCACGGCTGGACCTCCAGGGGTGCGGACGGCGGTGTCGGCGCGGGCGCCGGGGGTGTGGCGCCCGCTCGTGCGGCGGCGGCGTCGACGGCGTCGTCGACCAGCCCGAGGAGGAGCCCGAGGAACGCGGCCGGCTCCTCGAGGTGGGGGCTGTGGCCGACGCCGGGCCGCACCTCTTCACGGTACCCGCCGCCCGCCGCGGCGTAGGCGTCGAGGACGGCGCGGGTCTGGGCGACCATGGGCTGCGGCGGGTGCGTCTCGGCGCCCGGCCAGCCGGGCACGGCGCCGAGCGCGCCGAGCTGGGCGAGGTCGAACAGCGACGCGTCCGAGACGATCGCGTCGGCGTCGCCGCGCACCCACAGCACGGGCGCCGTCGCGCCGGAGGTCGCGAACCCCGACACGTCGCAGTACCGCGCGCTGATCGCGTTGTTCATGCCGCGCGTCCCGGGCGCCACGCCCGGCCAGGTGTCCGACGCCGTCCGGTCGCCCGGGTAGTTGTCGTCGCCCGTGCGCGTGGAGAGCACGGAGTCGAGCAGGAGCTCCTCGAGCTCGCCGAGCGGCGCGCCGAGCGACGCCGGGTCGGCGACGTAGAACCGGCGCAGCACGTCGCGCGGCGACCCGGCGTCCTCGCTGCGGTCGCCCGCGGCGAGCGCGGCGACGAACGCGGGGTTCGCCGTCCCGCCGCCCGAGCCCGCGAAGTCGGGGGACAGGGGCGTGCCGTCGACGTCGCGCGTGCCGCCGAACCCGTACGGCGACATGGGCGCCTCGAGGAGGATCGCGTCGAACGCGTCGGGCCGGTCGACGGCGAGCTGCAGCACGACGCCCGCCCCCGCGGAGTGCGCGACCGCGACGAGCGGGCGCGCGAGGCCGAGCACGTCGACGACGGCCGCGAGGTCGTCGGAGTAGTCGCGCACGCCGCGCGTCGCGTCGACGGGACGCACCTCGGCGTCGCCGTACCCGCGCAGGTCGACGGCCACGCCGCGCACGTCGGCGGGCAGCGCGCGCAGCAGCGGGTCGAAGAACGCCGACGACGAGCAGTTGCCGTGCACGAGCAGCACGGTGGCCCGCGCCTCGCCGTCGGGGACGACCTCGCGCACGTGCTCGCGCCCGCGCGGCGTCGCGACGTCGCGCCGCCGCACGTCGCGCGTCACGACGGCGTCCCCGCGGCCCGCGTCGACGGCCCCGGCCCGGCGTCGGTGGCGTCGAGCGGGGCGTCGTCGAGCGCGACGGCGAGCTCGGGCTCGGTGGCCGCGCGGACGTCGTCGACGCTCACGCCGGGCGCGGTCTCGCGCAGCACGAGCCCGTCGGGCGTCACGTCGATCACGGCGAGGTCGGTGATGACGCGGTGCACGACGCCGCGCCCGGTGAGCGGCAGCGAGCACGAGCGCAGGATCTTGGGCGACCCGTCGCGCGCGACGTGCTCCATGAGCACGACGACGCGGCCGGCGCCGTGGACGAGGTCCATCGCGCCGCCGGGACCCTTGACCATCTTCCCGGGGATCATCCAGTTGGCGAGGTCGCCGGCCTCGGAGACCTGCATGCCGCCGAGGATCGCGGCGTCGATCTTGCCGCCGCGGATCATGCCGAAGCTCAGGGCCGAGTCGAAGAACGCGGCGCCCGGCAGGACGGTGACCGTCTCCTTGCCGGCGTTGATGAGGTCGGGGTCGACGGCGTCCTCGGTGGGGTAGGGACCGACGCCGAGGATCCCGTTCTCCGACTGGAGCACGAGGTGCTTGTCGGCGGGCACGTGGTTGGGCACGAGCGTCGGCAGGCCGATGCCGAGGTTGACGTACCAGCCGTCCTGGAGCTCGCGCGCGGCGCGCGCGGCCATCTCGTCGCGGGTGAGCGGCATGCCTCAGCCCTCCTTCGTGCTGGTCGCGGTGCCCGCGGGCGCGGGCCGGTCGGTCGCGGCGGCCGGGCGCACGGTGCGGCGCTCGATGCGCTTCGGTACGTCGGGGCCGACCTCGACGACGCGGTGCACGAACACGCCCGGCAGGTGCACCTCGTCGGGGTCGATCTCGCCGGGCTCGACGAGCTCCTCGACCTGCGCGACGCACACGCGGCCCGCCGTCGCGGCGAGCGGGGAGAAGTTGCGTGCCGAGCGGTGGAACACGAGGTTGCCGTGCCGGTCGCCGCGCAGCGCGTGCACGAGCGCGAAGTCCGTGGCGATCGCGTCCTCGAGCACGAACTCGGCCTCGTCGGCGTACGACCCGTCGCGGCCGCGCGGCCCGACGCCGAACGTGCGCACCTCCTTGGGCGCGCTCGCCTGCGCGACGCCGCCCGCGCCGTCGTACCGCTGGGGCAGCCCGCCCTCGGCGACCTGCGTGCCGACGCCCGTGCGCGTCCAGAACCCGGCGATGCCCGCGCCTCCCGCGCGCAGCTTCTCCGCGAGCGTGCCCTGCGGGGTGAGCTCCAGCTCGAGCTCGCCCGAGAGGAACTGCCGCTCGAACTCCTTGTTCTCCCCGACGTACGAGCTCGTCATCTTCCGGATGCGGCCCGCCCCGAGCAGCACCCCGAGACCCCAGTCGTCGACGCCGCAGTTGTTGCTCACGACCCACAGGTCGCGCGTGCCCTGCGCGAGCAGCGCCTCGATGAGCGCGATGGGGTTGCCGCACAGCCCGAACCCGCCGACGGCGAGCGACGCGCCGTCGGGCACGTCCGCGACGGCCTCGGCCGCCGACGCAACCACCTTGTCCAGCCCTGTCCCTCGTGGGGACGCGATCGTGGGGCTCATGCCGTGACCTCCTCGTCACTCGCGGGCGCCGTGGCGTCGGAGGATCCGCTCGCGACGGCGTCGAGCGCCCGCAGGGTCTCGCCCGCGACGGCCTCGACGCCGGGCGGGCTCATGATGATCGTGTAGTGATTGATACCCGCTACGTCGCGGGTGCGCAGCCCCGGCAGGCGCTCGCGCCACGCGGCGAGCCGTTCCGGGGAGTAGAGGGCCTCGGGCTCGTCGAGCAGGCCGCGCGGCGCGCGCAGCAGCACGAGCGGGACGTCGAGCGGGTGCTCGCCGGCGAGCGCGTCCGCGAGCGGTCCGCCCTCGTAGAGCTCGAGCGAGTCGGCCGAGACCGCCGCACCGCGGGACGCCGGGCGCAGGGCGGGCGCCTCGCCCACGAGGTCGTAGTCGACGTAGCCGGCGACGACGTCGCCCCACGGGGCGTCCCACGCGCTCGCGAACGCGGGGTGCGCGCGCCAGAAGCCGCGGTACTCCTCGCGGTCCGCGAACGTGCGCTCCAGTCGCTCGACGGCCGGGCCGAGCAGCGCGCGCAGGACCTCGTCGTGGTCGGCGTCCGGGGGGAGGCCCACGGGGGGCGGGAGCGGGATGCCGCCGTCCACGAGCACGAGCCGGGACACGCGTCCGGGGTGGCGGTGCGCGAGCACGACGGACACGAACGCGCCCATCGAGTGCCCGAGCGCGACGACGCTCCCGATCCCCAGCGCGTCGAGCACCTCCGCGAGGTCGTCGGCGTGCGCGCCCATGCCGTACGGCCCGGGCAACGCGTTGCTGCGACCCCGCCCGCGCAGGTCCGGCGCGACGACGCGCACGCCGGGCAGCGCGGCGACGACGGCGGGCCACGCGCGGTGCGAGGCGGTGATGCCGTGCACGGCGAGGACCGTCGGGACCGCCGCGGGGTCCGCGCCGTCGGCCGTGCCGGCGCCGGGCAGGGGGTCCCACACGCCGACGCGCAGGCGGCCGCCCGCGACGGGCACGTCGAGCGTCCCGTAGGCGTGGGTCGCCGCGGTGACGTCGTGCGGTGCGCCCGCGGACGCCGCCGTGGCGGTCGCGCCCGCGCTCATCGCGCGCTCCAGCCGCCGTCGATCGTCCACGACGCCCCCGAGACCATCGACGCGTCGGGCCCGGTGAGCCAGCCGACGAGCGACGCGACCTCCTCGGGCTCGACGAGCCGCTTGACCGCGGACTCGGCGAGGAGCACCGTCGCGAGCACCTCGGACTCGGGGATGCCGTGCACGCGCGCCTGGTCGGCGACCTGCTTCTCGACGAGCGGCGTGCGCACGTACCCGGGGTTGACGCACACGCTCGTCACGCCGTGGGGCCCGCCCTCGAGCGCGGTCACCTTGGACAGCCCCTCGAGCCCGTGCTTCGCGGACACGTACGCCGACTTGAACGGCGACGCGACGAGGCCGTGCACCGACGACACGTTGACGACGCGCCCGAACCCGCGCGCGTACATGCCGGGCAGCGCGGCCCGGACGAGGAGGAACGGCGCCTCGAGCATGATCGCGTGCAGCAGGCGGAAGTCGTCGGGCCGGAGCTCCTCGATGGGGCTCACGCGCTGGACGCCGGCGTTGTTGACGAGCACGTCGACGTCGAGGCTCAGGTCGTCGAGCGCGCGCGTGTCCGCGAGGTCGACGACCCACGCCTCGCCGCCGAGCTCGTCGGCGACGCGCTCCGCGCCGTCGGGGTCGACGTCGGCGACGGTGACGTGCGCGCCGCGCGCCGCGAGCTCGCGCGCGCAGGCCGCGCCGATGCCGCTCGCGCCGCCCGTGACGAGCGCGCGGCGCCCGGCGAGCGTGGGTGCAGGCGCGGGTGCGGGTGCGGGTGCGGGGCCGGTCACTGCGCGTCTCCTTCGGTCTCGGTCTCGGTGTCGGTCTCGGTCTCGGGCGCGGACCCCGCCGAGGGGGCGGGCCGCGGTGCCGCGAGCGCGCGCTCGATGAACTGCATGGTCTGCTCGAAGACGTGCGGCGGGACCTCCGCGGCCGCGGTGTCGTACGACGGCGGCTCCGCGGCGTCGTCCCAGCGCCCGCCCCACAGGACCCAGCGCATCCCGACGATCTCGCCGATGCCCATGAGCGCCCAGGCCGCGACCTCGGGATCGACGTCGTGGCCGACCTCGCCGTTGGCGCGCGCCTTGTCGAGCCCGGTCATGTAGCCCTCGACGATGCGCGAGTAGTGCCGGCGCAGCGCGCCGGGCGAGACGAACTCGGCCTGGCGCACGATCCGGTACAGGGCCGGGTGCTCGGCGGTGAAGCGGAAGAACGCCTCGAAGCCCGCACGCTCGGCGGCGAGGCGCGTGCCCGCCTGCGAGCTCGCCTCGATCATCGCGTGCCGCACGCGGCGGTTGAGGTCGTCGACGAGCTCGTCGAACACGTCGAGCTTCGACTCGAAGTACAGGTAGAACGTGCCCTGGCCGACGCCCGCCGACTCCGTGATCTTCACGATCGACGCGTCGTGGTACCCGACCTCGGCGAACACCTGCTCCGCCGCGGCGAGGATCCTGGCCCGCGTGCGGCTGCCGCGGGCGGTGCGGGGCTGGGTGCTCATGAGTCCTCCGGGACGGTCGGGCGCTCGACGAGCGAGCGGCGCGACACCTTGTGCAGCGACGTGCGGGGCAGGGACGGGACGAGGTCGAAGCGGCGCGGGACCTTGAAGTGCGCGAGCTCGCGGCGGCAGAACGCCTCGAGGTCCTCGGCGTCGGTGGGGTAGCCGGCGCGCGGGACGACGAACGCGGCGCCGACCTCGCCCCACCGGTCGTCGGGGACGCCCACGACGGCGACGTCCGCGACGCCCGGGTGGCGCCGCAGGACCGCCTCCACCTCCGACGGCGTGACGTTCTCGCCGCCGACGATGAACACGTCCTTGAGCCGGTCCACCACGCGGTAGTAGCCGTCGGCGTCGCGCTCGACGAGGTCGCCCGTGCGCAGCCAGCCGTCGCGCAGGACGGCGGCCGTCGCGGCGTCGTCGCGGAAGTACCCCGCGAACACCCCCGGGCCGCGCACCAGCAGCTCGCCGGACGCCGGTCCGTCGAGGTGGCAGCCCGTCACGGGGTCGGCGACCGCGACCTCGACGTGCGGGTAGGGCGTGCCCGCCGACCCGATGCGCTCGCGCGCCTGGTCGTCGGGCAGGCACAGCACGTTGGGCCCCGCCTCGGTGAGCCCGTACCCCTGCGAGAGCGCGACGCCGCGCCGGTGCCACGTGCGCAGGAGCGGCTCGGGCATCGGGGCGCCGCCGACGACGGCGTGCCGCAGCGACGACAGGTCGGCGTCCGCGAAGCCGGGGTGCTCGGCGAGGAGGAGGTAGTTCGTCGGGACGCCCATCATCGTCGTGACCCGCCGCTCGGCGACGAGCTGCAGCACGCGCTCGGGCTCGAACGTGCGCTCCAGCACGACCGTCGCGCCCGCCCACCACGCGAGGAGGGGCTGGATGTTCCAGCCGCCCGCGTGGAACTGCGGCAGCACGCTCAGCACGACGTCGTGGCTCGTGAGCTCGACCGTCCGCGAGAGCGAGAGGTTCGTCCAGAAGCAGCTCGCGTGCGTGAGCAGCGCCCCCTTGCGCGCGCCCTGCGTGCCGGACGTGAACACGAGGAGCAGCGGGTCGTCGTCGCGCACGGGCCGCCGCTCGGGGGCGGGCGTCGTCGCGACGGGGCCCGCGCCGTCGGGCACGCGCGGCCGGCGGGACGGCGAGGGCACGCGCGCCTCGACGCCGCTGCGGCCGAGCTCCGTGCGCCGCGGCGGGAGCACGAGCCGGTCCAGGGCGGCGTCGGCGAGCGCCGAGAACTCCTCCTCGACGAGTACGAGCGCCGGGTCGGCCTGCTCGAGCTGCGCCGCGAGCTCGCCGGGCGACAGGCGCCACGACAGGGGGGCGAGGACGAGGCCGGTCTGCGCGCACGCGAAGAACAGCACGACCTGGTCGGCGCTGTTGCCCGTGACCGTCGCGACGCGGTCGCCCACGCCGTAGCCCGCCTCGCGGAACGCGGCCGCGAGGGAGCTCGCGCGCTCGTGCAGGTCGCGGTAGCGCAGGGTGACGCCGCGGTCGTCGACGGCGACGCGCTCCGGCGTCGCGAGCGCCCGGTCGCGCGTCCAGCGCCCGAGGGTGTGCAGCCCGTCCTGCGACGGGCCGGGCCGGTGCTGCGTCGTCATGCCACCTCCTCGAGGCGCTCGCGGGCTCCCTCCCGATCCTCCCGCGGGCGGCGGCGCGCGGCGAGGCGCGACGCGGCGCCGGCGATCCCGCCGGGCAGGAACATCACGACGAGGATGAACAGGGTGCCGAGCAGGAACAGCGGCTCGCTGAGCGGCACGCGCAGGACCGCCGGGAGGTCCGCGACCGCCGCGGAGCCCGCGAGCGTGCCGAGCCGCTGGTCGAGGACCGTGTAGAGGACGCCGCCGACGATCGCGCCCCACCGCGACCCGACGCCGCCGAGCACGACCATGACGAGCAGCGTGAGCGTGAAGTCGGCGGACGTCGCGCGCGGCACGGCGCCGGACTGCAGCAGCAGGTACGCCATGCCGACGACCGTCGCGAGCGTCGCGGCGAGGACGAACACGAGGAGCTTGACGAGGTAGGGGCGCCCGCCGATCACGCGCACGCGCATCTCGTTCTCGCGCGTGGCCGCGGCGACGTGCCCGGCGCGCGAGCGCTCGACCCACAGGACGACGAGGTAGACCAGGACGAGCACGCCGAGCGCGAGCCAGTAGAGGTTGCGCGTGTTGAGGACGCCCACGAGCGTGTCGGGGACGTTCGCCGTCGCGAGCGCGAGGCCCTCCTCGCCGCCCGTCGCGCCGCCGGGGTTGCGCCGCACGAGCACGTTGCCCGCCTGGGCGAACGCGAGCGTGACCATCGCGAACGAGATCCCGGTGACGCGCAGCGAGATCGCGCCGACGACGTGCGCGAGGACGATCCCGCCGACGAGCACGAGGGCGGCCGCGGGCAGGAGCGGGAGCTCCGTCGTGTCGAGCACGATCGCGAGCCCGTAGACGCCCGCCGCGAAGTACAGCGCGTGGCCGAAGCTCAGGAGCCCCGCGACGCCGAACAGCAGGTGGTAGCTCAGCGCGAGCGCGCCGACGAGCCAGCACAGCGCCATCATCTGCAGCGCGCCGGGCGTGTACGTCGGCCCGGGCAGGACGCCGGGCACGTGGAGCGCCAGCAGCGGCAGGCACGCGAGCACGGCGACGAGCGCGAGCCCCGCGAGCGTGCGGACCAGCGGGCCCGACGGCGCGCGGCGGGCCGGGCGCACGTCCCGCGGTGCGTCCTCGGGACGCGCGGCCGGGGCCGGGGGAGCGGTCTGGGTGGTCATGCGGCTGCCCTCCCGAGGAGGCCGGTGGGACGGACGAGGAGCACGAGCGCGAGCAGGAGCACGACGATGAGGTCGCCGTAGCCGAGGTAGTAGTTCGCGAACTGCTGCAGGACGGCGACGAGCACGGACGCGACCGCGGCGCCGGTCAGCGAGCCGAGCCCGCCGATGACGGTGACGATGAACGCGAAGATGAGCAGCGACCCGCCGAGGTGCGGCGAGACGTAGCCGAAGTACTGCGACGCGAGCACCCCGCCGAGGCCCGCGGCGGCGCCGCCGACCGCGAAGACGAGCGTGAACGCCTTGCGCACGTCGATGCCGAGCGCGGTGACCATCGACCGGTTCTCGACGCCCGCGCGGATGATGAGCCCGTAGCGCGTCCGCCGGAGGAACAGCACGATCGCGCCGAGCACGAGCGCCGCCGCGCCGATCGCGACGAACCGGTCGTTGGGCACCGGGGCGCCCGCGAGGTCGGTCGTGCCCTTGAGCCACGCAGGACCGGAGATGAACTCGGGGTCCGAGCCCCACATGCCCTCGAAGAGCGCGACGGACGCGAGCGAGAGGCCGACCGTGACGAGCACCTGCTCGATGTGCCGCTCGTAGAGCGGGCGGATGAGCAGCAGCTCGGTGAGCGCCGCGGCGCCCGCACCGACGACCGCGCCGGCGAGCAGCGAGAGCGCGAACACGCCCCACGAGTCCGCGCCGAGCGACCGCGCGACGAACCAGCCGCCGAACGCGCCGAGCGTGAGGAACGAGCCGTGCGCGAAGTTCAGCACGCCCATGAGCCCGTAGATGAGCGACAGGCCCGACGCGACGAGGAAGTACAGCGCCCCGAGGCCGAGCCCCGTGACGAGGAGGAGGACGATCGTGCTCACCGGGCCACCGCCCCTTCGGTTCCGTGGGGGTCGACCTCGGCGTGCACGCCGAGGAGCTGCTGGACGCGCGCCGGGTCGTCGAGGAGCTCGCGCGCGGGGCCGGTGTGCACGACGCGGCCCGCGTCGATGACGACGACGCGCTCGGCGAGGCGCTCGATGACCTCGAGGTTCTGCTCGACGAGCAGGATCGGCACGGTGCGGGCCGCCTCGGCGAGCGCGTCGGAGACCTCGCCGACGATGCGCGGCGCGAGGCCCTTGGTCGGCTCGTCGACGAGGAGGAGGCGGTTCGCGTTGAGCAGGGCGCGCGCGAGCGAGACCATCTGCTGCTGGCCGCCCGAGAGCGTCCCGGCGCGCTGCGCGGCGCGCTGCACGAGGTCGGGGAACAGCTCGGCGACGAGCTCGCGGCGCGGCTGCGCGTCGCGCTCCGCGAGCCGCAGGTTCTCCGCGACGGTGAGCCCGGCGAAGACCTCGCGGTCCTCGGGCACGTACCCGACGCCGCGCCGCACGATCCGGTCGGTGCGCTCGCCGTCGACGCGCTCGCCCGCGAGGAGCACCTCGCCGCGGCGCTCGACGAGGCCGAGCACGGCCTTGAGGGTCGACGTCTTGCCGACGCCGTTGCGCCCCAGCACCGCCGTGACGCCCGTGGCGGGGACGGAGAACGTCACGTCCTCGACGACCTGCTGGCCCGCGATGCGCGCCGACAGGCCGCGCACCTCGAGGACGGGCACGTCGCCCGCCCCTCCCGTGGGGTCCGTGCCGCTCATGCTGCCTCTCCTGCCGTGACGCCCAGGTAGGCGCTCTGCACCGTCGGGTCCGCCATGACGGCGTCCGGGGTGTCGCACGCGAGCAGCTCGCCGTGGTGCATGACCGCGACGCGGTCCACGAGGCCGAGGACGACGTCCATGTGGTGCTCGACCATGAGGACGGTGCAGCCGGTGGCGTGCAGGTCGCGGATGACCTCGACGAGGCCGGGCACGTCGGCCGACGACACGCCGGCCATCGGCTCGTCGAGCAGCACGACCCGCGGCTCCGTCGCGAGGAGCACCGCGATCTCGAGCTTGCGCTTGTCGCCGTGGGACAGGTCGCCCGCGGCGACCTCGGCGCGGCGGGCGAGCCCGACGGTCTCCAGGTGCCGGTCCGCCTCCCGCGTCGCGGCGTCGCCGCGACGCGGGAAGCGCAGCACGGACAGGGCGCCGCCGAGGCGCCCCTGCGCGGCGAGCCGCACGTTCTCCCGGACGCTCAGGCGCGGGAACAGGCTCGACGTCTGGAACGTCCGGCCCAGGCCGGCCCGGGCGCGCGCGGCCACCGACGTCGTCGTGACGTCGACGCCCTCGAGCAGCACCGAGCCGCTGGTCGGGCGGTGGATCCCCGAGACCAGGTTGAAGAGCGTCGTCTTGCCCGCGCCGTTGGGACCGATCACCCCGAGCATCTCGCCCTGCCCGACGGCCAGGCCCACCCCCTGGAGGATGCGCGCCCCGCCGATCTGGAGGCCGAGGTCGCGGACCTCGAGCGCGGGGAGGGCGTGCGGCTCGCCCACGTCAGCCCGCCTCGGCCGGCGCGACGTCCTCGCCCGGCACCTCGGCGACGAGCTCGGGCACCCAGGCGTCGCCGTCCGCGACGAGCCGCACCTGGTACATCGGCTGGACCAGCGCGTGGTCGGACGCGCGGACCGTCGTCGTGCCCTTGGGGCCCTCGAAGGTCCAGCCCTCGAGCGCGTCGACCATGGCGTCGACGTCGTCGCCGCCCTCCTCGATCGCGTGGACGATCATCTGCGCCGCGACGAAGCCGTCGGGCGTGAAGAGGTCCGGCTCCTTGCCGGCCGCCTCGACCGACGCGAGCATCGCGGCCTCGACGTCGGTGCCGGCCGCGCCCGGGAAGTAGTGGTTGAGGAAGTCGACCTTGCTCGCCGCGGCGCCGTACGCGCCGTAGGTCGCGACGTCGCCGAGGCCCGTGACGACGGTCGTCGCGTCGAGCACGCCCTGCTGGTCCAGGCCCTGCCACATCGCGCCCGAGGTCGCGCCCGCCCAGGCGACGAACACGAGGTCGGGGTCGGCGTCGACGACCTGGTGCGCGAACGGCGTGAACTCCGTCGCGTCCTCGGGCACGAGCACGCTCGTCACCTCGGCGCCCTGCGCGCCGAGCACGGCCTCGACGGCGGCGAGGTTGCCCTGGCCGAACGCGTTGTCCTGCGCGAACACGACGACCCGTGCGCCGTCGGGGTCGACGAACGTCCCGGCCGTCGCGACGTCCTGGAGCGACTGCCGGCCCGAGCGGAACGTGTACTCGTTGATGCCCGTCAGGCCGTCGACCGCGGCGGGACCCGAGACGTAGAGGACCTTGTTCTGCTCGGCCTGCTCGGCGAGCTTGAGCGCGACGCCGGACGCGACGGTGCCGCCGAGGACCTGGTAGCCCTTGCCGATGAGGTCCTTGGCCTGCCCGACCGCCTTGTCGGGGTCGCCGCCGTCGTCGTGGAAGGTCACGTTGACCGGACGGCCGTCGACCTCGCCGGTGCCGCCCGTCGCGTGGTCGAGGCCCGCCTGGAAGCCCTCGTAGTAGGCCTCGCCGTAGGCCGCGAGCGGCCCGGTCTTGGAGTAGATGATGCCGACGTCGACGGGGTCGGCGCTCGTGCTGCTCCCGCCGCCGGCGGTCTCGCCGCCTCCGCCGGTCGCGTCGGTCGGTGCGCAGGCCGCGAGCACGAGGCTCGCCACGGCGAGCGCGGCGACGGCCAGTGGCCGGTGGGACTTCTTCGTCCGCATGACTTCGCCCTTCGTTGGGTGGTCCTGGGGAGAGCGCCTGCTCGAACATGAGAGGCGATTCAGGTTGCGGGAATCATGGGTCCGCGACCGACGCGCTGTCAACCCGTCGCCTGCCGCGCGCTCGGCCGGCGCGGAGGAGAGGCGCCCGGGGCGGATGTTGACAGGTGATTCAGGTCACACGTAACGTCCGGACCGCCCGGGCCCGGCGCGCGACGGTGCGCGCGACCGCGCGACGTCGCGCGGCCGGAGGCCCGACCTCGACGTGGAGGTTCAGATGGTCAGGCACTCCCTCGCGCGCCGCGCCCGCCTCGCGGCGCTCGCGCTCGGCACGACGCTCGCCGTCGTGCTCGCCCCGCTCGTGACGGCCCCGGCGACCGCGGCCGGCTCGTGGTCCACGCGCTCGGCCGGCGGCATGACGGTCGAGCTCTACCGGCCGTCCACCCAGCCCGCGCTGCCCGCCGGCCGGGCGCTCATGGTCTCGCTGCACGGCTGCGTCCAGACGTCCCAGGTGCTCCGGACCGGCGGCGGCTGGGCCGCGACCGCCGACGAGCACGGCATGGTCGTCGCGATCCCGGCCGTGCCGAACGGCGGCGTCCTGCTCGGCTGCTGGGACTACTACGACACGAACCACAGCCGCGCGAACCCCGCGCGGCACGACGACAACCTGCTCGACCTCGTCTCCGCGCTCCTCGCGGACCCCGCGCTCGGGATCGACCCGGACCAGGTGTACGTCAGCGGGCTCTCCTCGGGCGGCGCGCAGGCCATGGTCATGGGCTGCCTCGCACCCGACGTCTTCGCCGGGGTGGGCATCGCGGCGGGACCGACCGTCGGCACGACCTCTGGGCAGATCGGGAGCGTCGCCACGACGCTCGCCCAGGCGCGCTCGACGTGCCGGACCTTCGCCGGCCCGCGCGCGGCGGCCTTCGGGACGCAGGTGACGTCCGTCGTGCTCGGCAGCGCGGACACGACCGTCGCGACCGGCTACGGGACGCTCAACGCCGAGGTCATGGCGGACCTGTACGGCGCGGGCACCACGTCGTCCTTCTCGCTCGCGGGCCTCGCGGGGACGAACACCGCGGGCACCGGTGCGCTGTGGTCGGACGCCGCCGGCCCGCGCGTCTCGCTGATCCGGAACACCGGCCTCGGCCACGCGTGGCCGGCCGGCGGGGGTCCGGGCGGGTCGTACGTGTCGACGAACAGCGTCGACTACCCGGCGTACCTCACGGACTTCCTGTTCGACGCCAACCGCCGGGTCGACCGCGGCGACCCCGGGCCCGGGCCGGACCCCGACGTCGCCCCGCCGACCGTCGCGATCACCTCGCCCGCCCCCGGGGCCACGGTCTCCGGGACGGTGCGGGTCGCCGTCGACGCGGCCGACGACCGCGCGGTGGACCGCGTCGAGCTGAGCGTCGACGGGTCGGCGGTCGCGACGCTGCGCACGGCCCCGTACGGGCACGACTGGGACACGACCGGGCTCGCCCCCGGCGCCCACGTGCTCGCGGCGCGGGCCGTCGACGGCGCGGGGAACGCGACGACGGCGCGGGTCACGGTCACGGTGCAGGCGCCGTCGGGCCCGTGGTGCGGCACCGCGACCAACGCGCAGCACCGGGCCGCGGGCCGCGCGGTCTCCTACGGCGTGAACCCGTACAACCCGTACTACGCCGTGGGGTCGCTCGCGTACCTCGGGCAGGGCGACGCGACCGTGACGACGCTGCGCGAGGCGTCGCCGGGCCGGTTCGAGGTCGCGACGGCCTGCTGAGCACGGCGCCGCGACGGACCGCCTCAGTGCTCGAGGCGGTCCGTCGCGTCGCCGATGACGTCGCGCACGTCGTCGGGGACGTCGTCGCGGTTCATGTCGTTCGAGCGGGCCCGGCGCGCGTCCCATCGCAGGGCGACGGCCGCGAGCAGCGCGGCGATCGTCGAGGCCGCGAGGATCGCGACCTTCGCGCCGTCCGTGTGCTCCGCGTCGGCGAACGAGAGCTCCGCGATGAGGAGGGAGACCGTGAACCCGATGCCCGCGAGCAGCCCGACGGGCAGGAGGTCGCGCACGCCGATGCCCGCCGCGAGCCGCAGCGGGGTGAACCGCGTGACGAGCGCCGTGACGCCGAGCACCCCGACCATCTTCCCGAGCACGAGGGCGAGGACGATCGCGGCCACGACCGGCTGGGTGAGCAGCCCGGCCACGGGCGTCGCGCCGCCGACGACGGACACGCCTGCCGCGAAGAAGGCGAAGACGGGCAGCGCGATCCCCTGGGAGACCGGCCGCACGGTGCGCTCGAAGCGGTGCGTGCGGGACTCGGCCTCGCCGTGGACCGCGAGGGCCGGGACGGTGAAGCCGAGCAGCACGCCCGCGATCGTCGCGTGGATCCCGGACTCGTGCATGAACGCCCACGCGACCGCGGCCACGGGCAGCAGGAGCCACCAGCGGGTCCGCCGCGCGCGCACCAGGACGGCGTAGACCGCGACGGCGACCAGCGCGAGCCCGAGCCACGCCAGGCTCAGGTCCTCCGTGTAGAAGATCGCGATGACGACGATCGCGAGCAGGTCGTCGACGACGGCGAGGGTGAGCAGGAACGTGCGGATCGCGACCGGGAGGCCGCGGCCGAACACCGCCAGCACGCCGAGGGCGAAGGCGATGTCCGTCGCGGTCGGGATCGCCCAGCCGTGCAGCGCCCCCGTGTCTCCCGCGACGAGCAGCACGACCGTGAAGATCACCGCCGGCACGGCCATGCCGCCGACGGCCGCGAGCATCGGCACGCCGGCCTGCCGCGGGTTGCGCAGGCTCCCGGCGACGAACTCCTGCTTGAGCTCGACCCCCACGACGAAGAAGAAGATCGCGAGGAGGCCGTCGGCCGCCCACGTCGCGAGCGTCAGGTCGAGGTGCAGCGGCGAGGCCGGGCCGACGACCGTGCCCGAGAGCGCGGCGTAGGAGTCGCGCCACGGCGAGTTCGCCCAGAGCAGGGCCACCAGCGCGGCGCCGATGAGCAGCGCGCCGCCCGTGGTCTCCCGGCTCGCCCAGCGGCGCAGGCGGCCGCCCCGCGAGGGCGGCGTCGGACCGGGCGGCGTCGGGTCGGAGGACGGGGTCCGGTCGGGCGGCGTGGCGGCGGTGGTCATCCTGCTCCTGGGGTCGCGGTCGTGTCGCACGGACCGCCGGCGCGGGCCGTGGCCGACCAGACTTCCCGGCACACCGCCGACGATCCTACGTGCCCGCGGCGGCGCCGGGCGTCCGGGGGCGTCCCGCTACGGCGGGTCGGCGACGTCCTCGGCGAGCTCGAGGAGGCGGGTGACCGTGTTCCAGTTGCGGCCGGTCACCGGCGTGCCGGCCGCCCTCGCGAGCACCGCCGTCGTGACCTTCGAGCGGCCGATGCCGTCGGGGAAGGTGGCGTAGAGCACGCCCTCCTCGACGGCGAGCCGCTCGCGACCGGGGTGCGCGAGGTCGAACGACGCGATCCCCGCGGCGTCGACGGGCTCCTCGCCCACCAGGACGAGCAGGTGGGCCGGGCTCTCGCGCGCCGCCGCGGGGAACGGGTTGGCGCGCACCACGCGCGCGAGCTGCTCCCTCGTGAGCACGACGACCGCCGCGTCGACGCCGAAGCGCTCGGCGACGCCGGTGCGCACGAGCCGCGCGACGTCGTCCGGCGTCGTCGCGCCCGACGTGCCGGCGCCCACCACGAGGTTCCCGCTGTTGGCGTGGGTGCGCGGCGTCGCGAGCCCGAGCTCGGCGGCGAGCGCGCGCAGCTCGCCGGAGGGGACCTTGCGGTTCCCGACGTTCACCGCGAACAGGAGCGCGACGTAGGCGGTCATGGCACCTCCGGGGGTCGACGGCCGGACCAGGGCGCCGCCTGCTCGAGCAGGGCGGCGAGCGCGAGGAGGAGGGCGTCGTCGCCGTGGTGGGCGCCGAGCAGGACGCCGACCGGCACGGTGCGCGTCGCGCCGTCGGGGTCCTCGACGCGCGTCTCCCCGAGGGGGAGCGAGACGGACGGACGGCCCGTGAGGTTGTCGACGCTGGTCCACGGCGTGAAGGCGGTCTGCGCGGCGAAGTCCGCGGCGGGGTCGTCGTCGCGGCGCTGGCTCCCGACGAGCGCGGGCGGCTGCGCGAGCGTGGGCGAGAGCACGACGTCGACGTCGCGCCAGGTCGTCGCGACCTCGCGCGCGAGCGACTGCACGCCGCCGAGGGCGGTCGCGTGCTCGAGCCCGGTCACGGAGCGGCCGCGCTCGCGCAGCCAGCGCGTGAGCGGGACGAGCCGCTCCTCGGCGTCCGGCGGGACCGGTGCCAGGAGCGCCCCGACCGACCACAGGGCCGCGAAGGACTCCCAGCGGTCGGCGGCGAACGGGGGCGCGACCTCGACGACGTCGTGCCCGGCCGCGGCGAGCAGCGCCGCGGCGGTCCGCGCGGCCTCGGCGCAGGCCGGGTGCACGGGCGCGTCCGCCGCGACGACCGGGTCGAGGAGCAGGCCGACCCGCACGGGCCGGCGCAGCGGGTGGGCGCTCGCGGCCGCGACGACGTCGGCGAAGGTCGACGGCGGGCCGCCCGGGAGGACGTCGTGCGCGCGCGAGCCCGCGGGCACGACGTCGAGGGCAGCGACGGTGTCGCCGGGCCAGGGGCGGGAGAGCACGTCGAGGAAGGCGGCGGTGTCGCGCACCGTCCGCGTGAGGACGCCGTGCGTCGCGAGCCCCGCGCCGTCCACCCCGTACGGGCCCGGGCTCACGCGGCCGCGCGACGGCTTGAGCGCGACGAGCCCGCACGCGCTCGCGGGGATGCGCAGGGACCCGCCGCCGTCGTTGCCGTGGGCGACGGGCACGACGCGCGCCGCGACGGCCGCCGCGGCGCCCCCGCTGGACCCGCCGGCGGACCGGGCCGGGTCCCACGGCGTGCGGGCGGCGGGCCCGACGTCGGGCTCGGTGTAGCACGGCAGCCCGAGCTCGGGCGTCGACGTCTTGCCGACCATGACGGTCCCGGCGGCGCGCAGGAGCGTCACGACGCCGTCGTCGACCGCGGGGGAGAAGGGCTCGATCGCGGCCGACCCGGCCCGCATCGGCACGCCCTCGACCATCGTCAGGTCCTTGACCGGGCACGGGACGCCGAGGAACGGGGGCAGGGCCCCGGGCCGGTCGGCCGTGCCGTCGCGCCGGGCCGCGAGGAGCGACGCCTCGGCGTCGCGGGCCTGGGCGCGCGCGAGGTCGGGGGCGAGGACGGTGAACGCGCCGAGCGGGCCGCCGGAGCGCTCGGCGGCGTCCAGCGTCGCGTCGAGGACCTCCGTGGGCGAGGCGTCGCCCGCGCGCAGCGTCCGGGCGAGGGCGGTGGCGTCGAGGTCGAGCAGCTCGCGGACTCCCATGCGACGCGACGCTACCCGCGCCGGACGGTCGACACCGGTCGGACGACCGCCGTATGCTCCGTACGGAATATTCTTCTCGGAGGTCGCTCCCCGACCTCGCGCCGTCCGGCCGCGGGGACCCCGCCGCCCACCGCCTCTCCTCGTCCGTCGCGCCGCGCCGGCGACCGCCGCGCCCCCACGTCCCCGGAGAACCCTGTGCCCAGCCCCCGGCTCACGCCCGCCGCGACGCTCGTCCTCGGCGTCCTGCGCGAGGGACCCACGCACCCGTACGAGATGCTCGTGCGGCTGCGCCGGCGCCGGGACGACCGCCTCGTGCGGCTGCACCCGGGCGCGGTCTACCACGCCGTCGACCGGCTCGAGCGCGACGGGCTCGTCGAGCGCGTGGGCGTCGAGCGCGACGGCAACCGTCCCGAGCGCACGACGTACGCGATCACGCCCGCGGGCGTCGCGGCGCACGACGCCCGCACGCGCGAGCTCGTGCGCGAGACGCCGCGCGAGCACCCGCCGTTCCCGGTGGGGCTCGCGCTCGTCCACCACCTCGAGCGCGACGACGTCCTCGACCTCCTCCGCGAGCGCCGCGCGGCGCTCGTCGCCGCGACCGACGGCACGCAGGCCCGCCTCGACGACGTCGTGGCCCGCGGCCTGCCGCGCCGGTTCCTCCTCGACGCGTACTTCGAGCTCCACCAGGCCGAGGCCGAGGTCGCGTGGCTCGACGCCACGATCGCCGACCTCGTCGGCGGCGGCCTCGACTGGGCCGCCGGCCCCGCCCCCCAGCTCCTCCCGTCCCGTCCCTCCGCCTCCCAGGAGACCCCATGACCACCCCCGCACCCGGCGCCGGCCCTGCCGACGCGCCCGGCACGACCACCGAGGCGTCCGCGCCCGCGTCGCGCGTCGTCCCGCTCGTCGACCTGCACGGACGCAGCGCGTGGAGCATCCTGCCGCCGCTGATCCTCGGCTTCTTCATGATCATGGTCGACACGACGATCGTGAACATCGCCGTCCCCACGCTGCAGACCGAGCTCGACGCGAGCCTCGTCGCCGTCGGCTGGGTCAACAGCGCGTACCTGCTGTCGTACGCGGTGCTGCTGCTCCTCGCGGGCCGCCTCGGCGACCGCTACGGCCCCAAGCCGGTGTTCGTCGCGGGCCTCGCGGTGTTCACGCTCGCGTCCGCGTGGTGCGGGCTGTCGGGCTCGATCGGCATGCTCGTCGCGGCGCGCGTCGTCCAGGGCGTCGGCGCGGCGCTCATGACGCCGCAGACCATGGCGATGATCACGCGCGTGTTCCCGGCGACCCAGCGCGGTGCCGCGATGGGGCTGTGGGGCGCGACCGCGGGCGTCGCGACGATCGCCGGCCCGCTGCTCGGCGGCGTGCTCGTCGAGACGTGGGGCTGGGAGTGGATCTTCTTCGTCAACATCCCCGTCGGCGTGGTCGCGCTGTGGCTCGGCCTCACGCGCCTGCCGCGGCTCGCGACGAACAAGCGCTCGTTCGACGTCCTGGGCGTCGTGCTCTCGGTCGTCGGCCTCTTCGCCGTCGTGTTCGGCCTGCAGGAGGGCGAGACGTACGACTGGGGCACGATCACCGGGTTCGTCACCGTGTGGGGGGTCATCGGGCTCGGGCTCGCGGTGCTCGTCGCGTTCGTGTGGTGGCAGCACCGCCTGGGCGACGCGGCGCTCCTGCCGCTGCGGCTGTTCCGCTCGCGCACCTTCTCGCTCGCGAACGTCGCGGGCATGTCGGTCTCGTTCGCGATGATCGGCATCTTCTTCCCGCTGACGATCTTCCTGCAGTCGATCCTCGGGCTGTCGCCGCTGCACGCCGCGCTCGTCAACCTCCCCGGGTCGCTCGTCTCGGGGATCGTCGCGCCGCTCGCCGGGCGGCTGTCGGACCGCGTGCCCGCCAAGTGGGTCGTCGCGACCGGGTTCGGCGTCCTCGCGGTCGCGGTGGGCTGGCTCGCGGCCGTCGTGGCGCCGGGCGTCTCGGTGGGCGCGATCATCGCCCCGATGACCCTGTTCGGCATCGGCACGGGGTGCGTCTTCTCGCCGCTCGCGAACCTCGCGACGTCGGGTCTCGACCACCGCACCGCCGGCGCCGGGGCGGGCGCCTTCAACACGACCCGCCAGGTGGGCGGCGTCATCGGGTCCGCGGCGATCGTCGCGACCCTCACGGCGCGCCTCGCCGTGACGCTGCCGGCGGCCGCGCAGGACGCCGCCGCGTCGCTGCCCGAGGCCGTGCGGCAGCCGTTCCTCGACGGGTTCGCGAGCGCGGACGGCGGGCTCCAGGGCGCGACCGGGGCGCCCCAGCTGCCCGCGGGGGTGCCGGACGACGTCGCGCGCCAGGTCTCCGAGGCCGCCACCACCGCGTTCCACCAGGGCTTCGCGACCGCGGCGGGGCAGACGCTCGCGGTCACGGCCGCGGTGCTCGTGCTCGGGTTCCTCTGCGCGCTCGTCATGCCGCGCCGCCACGTCGAGCACTGAGGCCCGACGCCGGCCGACGTGAACTCCGGGTTAAACCTCCGCGACACGCGTCCCCAGGGGTGGTGGCGCGAATCACACGGGCGTAGTTTCCGAAGGGACGGACGGCACCACCGCCGTCCTCCGGGAGGCCAGCCGATGGGGTTCACGCTCCGCTCAGGAGGGCCGGCACCGGCGCTGCTGGGCCCCTGTGGCCCGACGGCCGGTCGCCTGCCTCGACCAGCGAGACAACGGCGCCCGCGCGCCGGAGGGGAGCCCCCGTGGCCAGCACCTCAACCACCCCCGGGTCGCACGAGGACGACGGCGCGCGCCGCACGTTCGTCGTCGACACCTCCGTCCTGCTGAGCGACCCGCGCGCCATCGCCCGGTTCGCGGAGCACGACGTCGTCCTGCCGGTCGTCGTCATCACCGAGCTGGAGGCCAAGCGTCACCACGCGGAGCTCGGGTACTTCGCCCGCAGCGCGCTGCGCATGCTCGACGACCTGCGCGTCAAGCACGGGCGGCTCGACGCGCCGATCCCGGTCGGCGACGCCGGCGGGACGCTGCGCGTGGAGCTCAACCACACGGACCCCGGCGTGCTGCCCGCGGGGTTCCGGCTGGGCGACAACGACACGCGGATCCTCTCCGTCGCGGCGAACCTCGCCGCGGAGGGCCACGACGTGACGGTCGTGTCCAAGGACCTGCCGATGCGGGTCAAGGCGTCGGCCGTCGGGCTGCGGGCCGAGGAGTACCGCGCCGAGCTCGCGGTCGACTCGGGCTGGACGGGCATGAGCGAGATCGACCTGTCCGACGAGCAGATGGCGTCGCTCTGGGAGCACGAGTCCGTCGAGCTCGCCGGCCTCGACCCGGCGGCCGTCGAGTCCGCCGGGCCGCTGCACTGCCACACGGGGCTCGTCGTGCACTCGCCCCGCGGCTCCGCCCTCGGGCGCGTCACCGCCGACAAGCACGTGCAGCTCGTCCGCGGCGACCGCGACCTCTTCGGGCTGCACGGTCGCTCGGCCGAGCAGCGCGTCGCGATCGACCTGCTCCTCGACGACAGCGTCGGGATCGTGTCGCTCGGCGGACGCGCCGGCACCGGCAAGTCGGCGCTCGCGCTGTGCGCGGGGCTCGACGCCGTCATGGAGCGCCGTCAGCACCGCAAGGTCATGGTCTTCCGCCCGCTCTACGCGGTCGGGGGCCAGGAGCTCGGCTACCTGCCCGGCTCCGAGGCCGAGAAGATGAACCCGTGGGCGCAGGCCGTCTACGACACGCTCGGGGCTCTCGTCTCGCCGCAGGTGCTCGACGAGGTCATCGACCGCGACATGCTCGAGGTGCTCCCGCTCACGCACATCCGCGGGCGCTCGCTGCACGACGCGTTCGTCATCGTCGACGAGGCCCAGTCGCTCGAGCGCAACGTGCTCCTCACGGTGCTCTCGCGGATCGGGCAGTCGTCGCGCGTCGTGCTCACCCACGACGTCGCGCAGCGCGACAACCTGCGCGTCGGGCGGCACGACGGCGTCGCGGCCGTCATCGAGGCGCTCAAGGGCCACCCGCTGTTCGCGCACGTGACGCTCACCCGCTCCGAGCGCTCGCCCGTCGCCGCGCTCGTGACGGAGATGCTCGAGTCCATCGAGGTCTGACCCCGAGGGAGAGCTCGTGTCCGCCGAGGTGGGGCACGAGGAGGCCGAGGTAGGGCCCTGGTCCGTGGACCAGGGCTCTACCTCGCGGGACCTCGGGCCTCCCTCGGCCTATGGGGGTTCTCGCCGGTCGGGACGGGGTTCTCGCCCGGGAGGGGTGCGGCCGGGCGCCGGGCGTGGACGAGCACGACGGCGAGGACGCCGACGACGGCGCCCACCGCCGTGTCGACGGCGCGGTCGAGCGCGAGCGAGGCCGGCGCGGCGGGGTGCGCGAGCGACGTCATGAGCAGGGCCATCGGGGTGATCGTGAGCATCGCCGCCCCGTAGTGCCGCCCGACGACGACCTCGGTCACCGTCTGCAGGGCGACGACGACGGCCGCCGTGCCCCAGAAGCCGAGGGGAGCGGCGAGCAGGGGCCAGGCGAGGAGCGCGCCCGCGATCGTCCCGACCCCGCGCTGGAGCGCCCGGACGACGGCGTGCCGGGCCGTGTCGCCCTGGAGCACGGCGGTCGACCCCATCGTCGCCCACGCCGCGTGACCGAGACCCGCGACGGACGCGATCCCGCCGGCGACGACGCCCGCGACCGCGACCCGGCCGGTCGCGAGGCGCCAGCGCCCGGCCGCGTTCGCGCGGGCCTGTGCGCGCAGCGTCGTGCGTCGCGCGGCGGGCGCCTCCTCGCGGGGCGCCCCGGCGTCGTCGAGGGCGCGCTCGACGACGTCGAGCTCTCCCGCGAGCTCCGCCGCACCGGCCCGGGGGAGCCGCCACGACAGGTCGTCCGCCACCCCCTCGCGCGCGCGGGCGACGGCGGTGCGCGCGCGGTGCGCCGCGAGCGGGTCGACGGACCTCGCGCCCTGGCCGTCCAGCGCCTGGTCGACGGTCCCGGCCTCCTGGCCGTCCAGCACGACGCGCGCCGCGTCGACCGCGCGCCGCACGGCGAGCCGGGCGGGGGCGGAGGGGCGCACGAGCGCGCCGACCGTGCAGACGACCCACGCGAGGAGGGCGCCGGCCGCGCCGGCGAGGGCGCGCGGACCGACGTCCGCGAGGCCGGGCGCCCCGGCGAGGCCCGCCCCGGCGGCGAAGACGACGATGGTCGCCCCGGGCGGTCCCGTGCGCACGAGCACGCACAGCGCCGTCGTGCCGGCGGCGAGCGCCGCGACGCCGACGAGCAGCACCGCGGCGGGGACCCCGAGCGCGGCGAGCGCGGTGAACGCCGCGATGCTCGCGGTCAGGAGGAGGCCGACGCCGGCGAGGAGCGAGGCGCGGCGGCGGTAGGGGTCGTAGCGGCCGTAGAGCGAGGCGAGGGCGCCGAGCGAGGCGAAGGCCGCGAGGTCGGGGCGGCCGAGCAGGCCGGGCACGGCGAGCGCGAGACCGACGGCGGCGCCGCAGCGCAGCGCCGCGGCGAGGGTCGCGTCCGCGGGGTTCGCCCGCAGCGCGTCGCGCAGGTGCGCGGGGTCGAGGACGGCCCGCGCCGTCGGGCGCACGGGGGCGAGGGAGAGGGGCATCCCGTCCAGCGTAGCGACGATTCCGAGATGTTTCACTAGTGAAACACTGTGAGGAGCGCCCTATCCTGGTCGCGTGGACTACGTCGAGCGCGTGCGCGAGCAGTGGGCCGAGCGGCTCCCCGGGGTCGACACGTCGGCCGCGGACGTCACCGCGCGGCTGCGCCGGATCGCGGGCCTGCTCGACGCGCAGGTCGACGCGGCGCTCGCCGAGCGCGAGGTGAGCCGCCCCGAGCTCGACGTGCTCGCCGCGCTGCGCCGCACCGGGCGCCCCCTGCGCGCGGGCGAGGTGACGACGATGACCGGCGCGCCCGGGGCGTCGATCACGAAGCGGCTCGACCGGCTCGAGCGCGCGGGGCTCGTCGAGCGGACGGTCCTCGAGCGCGACCGGCGGGGCGTCGTCGTCGAGCTCACCGACGCGGGCCGCGCGCTCGTGGACGACGTCTTCCCGCACCAGCTCGCCCTCGAGGGGCGCGCGCTCGTCGACCTGCCCGACGCCGACCGGGCCGACCTCGCGCGCCTGCTCGCCGTCGTCCTGCGCCGCCTCGACCCGGTGGACTACGCAACGGACCCCGGCGCCGACGTCACCACGAGGGGCTGATCCCGGCGGATTCCCGCCCACCATGCGGCTGTGGCCCGTCCGGACGTCCGGACGGGCCACAGGCGCATGCTCGCCGGAGGGTCAGGCCTGCGGCGGACGCGTCATCGAGAGCACGTCGAGCGCCTCGTCGAGCTGCGCCTCGGTGACCTCGCCGCGCTCGACGAAGCCGAGGTCCACGACGGCCTGGCGCACGGTGATCCCGGCCTTCACCGAGTGCTTCGCGACCTTCGCCGCGGCCTCGTAGCCGATGACCCGGTTGAGCGGCGTGACGATCGACGGCGAGGACTCGGCGAAGGCGCGGGCCTTCTCGACGTTCGCGGTGATGCCGGCGACGGTCTTGTCGGCGAGCACGCGCGAGGCGTTGGCGAGCAGGCGCACGGACTCGAGCACGCCCTGCGCGATGACGGGGATCTGCACGTTGAGCTCGAAGCTGCCCGACGCGCCCGCCCACGCGACGGTCGCGTCGTTGCCGATGACGCGCGCCGCGACCATGAGCACGGCCTCGGGGACGACGGGGTTGACCTTGCCGGGCATGATCGAGCTGCCGGGCTGCAGGTCGGGGATGAAGATCTCGCCCAGGCCCGTGTTGGGGCCGGACCCCATCCAGCGCAGGTCGTTGCAGATCTTGGTGAGCGAGACCGCGATGGTGCGCAGCGCGCCGGACAGCTCGACGAGCCCGTCACGCGAGGACTGGGCCTCGAAGTGGTCGCGCGCCTCGGTGAGCGGCAGGCCCGTGTCCTCGACGAGGAGCGCGATGACGCGCTGCGGGAAGCCGGCGGGCGTGTTGATCCCGGTGCCGACGGCGGTGCCGCCGAGCGGGACCTCCGCGGCGCGGGGGAGCGCGGCCTGGAGGCGCTCGATGCCGTACCGGACCGCGGCGGCGTAGCCGCCGAACTCCTGGCCGAGCGTCACGGGCGTCGCGTCCATGAGGTGCGTGCGGCCCGACTTCACCACGGTCGCGAACTCGGCGGACTTCGCCTCCAGCTCGCCCGCGAGGTGCTCGAGCGCGGGCACGAGGTCGCGCACGACGCCCGCCGTCGCGGCGACGTGGACCGACGTGGGGAACACGTCGTTCGACGACTGCGACGCGTTGACGTGGTCGTTCGGGTGGACCTCGCGGCCGAGCGAGCGCGTCGCGAGGGTCGCGAGGACCTCGTTGGTGTTCATGTTCGACGACGTGCCGGAGCCCGTCTGGAACACGTCGACGGGGAAGTGGTCGTCGAGCGCGCCGGTCGCGACCTCGTCGGCGGCGGCGACGATCGCGGCGGCGACGTCCTCGTCGAGCACGCCGAGCTCGGCGTTGGCCCGGGCCGCGGCCTTCTTGACGCGGGCGAGGGCCTCGATGTGGCCGCGCTCGAGCGGCGTGCCGGAGATGGGGAAGTTCTCGACGGCGCGCTGCGTCTGCGCGCGGTACAGGGCGCGCGCGGGGACGCGCACCTCGCCCATCGTGTCGTGCTCGATGCGGTACTCGGTCGCGGCGTCGGCGTCGACGCCGGGGACCTCGGGAGATGCAGTCATGGACCCATCCTGCCGCACCCCGGCAGGGGCGGGCCGCACCGCGTGAGCGACGTCACGCCGCGCGGGGCGGCCCGGCCGGACGACCCGGCCGAGGCGGGCCGGGCCGGCGCGGTCAGTCGTCCGCGAGGGGCTGCTCGCCGACCTCGCCGACCACGTCGACGAGGCGCGCGCGGCCCTCGGCGAGGTCGTACTCGACGCCGACGATGGCGCAGCGGCCCTCGGCGACGGCGGCCGCGAGGCCCGCGGAGTACGAGTGCAGCATGTCGACCGTGTGGCGCACGTGCTCGCGGCGCAGCACGTCGGGGTCGACGCTCTCCATCGCCCCGTGGCCCGCGCTCGTGATCTTGACGATCGACGGGATGACGCGGTCGACGACCGCGCGGACGAACCCGCTGGCCTGCTCGCCCGTCGTCAGGGTGTGCACGGCCGCGCCGACGGCGCCGCACGAGTCGTGGCCGAGGACCACGACGAGCGGCGTGCCGAGCACCTCGACGCCGTACTCGATCGAGCCGATCACCGTCGTGTCGAGCACGTGGCCCGCGGTGCGCACGACGAACGTGTCGCCGAGGCCCTGGTCGAAGATGATCTCGGCCGCGACGCGGGAGTCCGAGCACCCGAAGATCACGGTGTGCGGGTGCTGCCCCGCCGAGATCTCCCGGCGGCGGTCCGCGCCCTGCGACGGGTGGAGGGGGGAGTCCGCGACGAACCGGTCGTTGCCCTCTCGCAGGGTCGTCCAGGCCTCGGTCGGGGTGAGGGGGCGCTCGGTCGCGGTCGCAGTCATGCGGCCATCATCGCGCACCGTGACGGTGCAGGTCGGAGCCGTTCACGTGGCGAACCGAGTCACACGGGTGTAGCCATTGAGGGTGCGGTCCGGGCGCCGGGCCCGCACCGACGACCCGCGACGAAGGGAGCCGACGTGCGCCGACGCACCCGACCGCTCGCCGCGCTCGCCGCGCTGGCGGTGCTCGCACCGCTCGCCGCGTGCGGGCCGGGCGACGACGGGACGCCCACCCTCACGTGGTACATCAACCCGGACAACGGCGGCCAGGCGGAGATCGCGGCGAAGTGCACGGAGGCCGCCGACGGCGCCTACCGCGTCGAGACCGAGCTCCTGCCGCGCGACGCCGCGTCCCAGCGCGAGCAGCTCGCCCGCCGCCTCGCGGCGAAGGACGCGTCCATCGACATCATGAGCCTCGACCCCGTCTTCATCGCGGAGTTCGCCGAGGCCGGCTTCCTCGCCCCGGTGCCCGACGACGTCGCCGACGCGACGACGAAGGACGTCGTGCAGGGCGCGATCGACGCCTCCACGTGGAAGGACGAGCTCGTCGCGATCCCGTTCTGGGCGAACACCCAGCTCCTCTGGTACCGCAAGTCGGTCGCCGAGGCCGCGGGGCTCGACATGAGCGGTCCGGTCACGTGGGACCAGATCATCGAGGCGGCGCAGGACCAGGACGCGCTGCTCGCCGTCCAGGGCGCGAAGGCCGAGTCGCTCACGGTGTGGATCAACGCGCTCGTCGAGGGCGGCGGGGGCCACGTGCTCGACAACCCCGAGGCGCCGGCGGACGAGATCCAGCTCGGGCTCGAGTCCGACGCCGGGACCGAGGCCGCGCGCATCATCGGCGAGATCGGGACGTCGGGCGTGGGCGGCCCGGGGCTGCCGAGCGAGGACGAGCCCGCGTCGCTCACCAAGTTCCAGGGGGACCGCGGGTCGTTCATGGTCAACTGGCCGTTCGTCTGGTCCTCCACGCAGGGCGCGGTGGACTCCGGCGCGCTGGACCAGTCCCTGCTCGACGACATCGGCTGGACGCTCTACCCGCAGACGGTCGAGGGCGAGGACGCGCGACCCCCGTACGGCGGCATCAGCCTCGGGATCGGCGCGTTCGGCGCCCACACCGACCTCGCCTACGAGGCCGCCGAGTGCATCGTCAGCCCGGAGAACCAGGCCGAGTACTTCGTGACGAACGGCAACCCCGCGGCGAGCATCGAGGCCTACGAGGACCCGGACGTGCAGGAGGCCTTCCCCATGTACGACGTCATCCGCGACTCGCTCGACCAGGCCGCCCCGCGACCGCAGACCCCGTTCTACAACGAGGTCTCCACGGGGCTGCAGCAGACGTGGTACCCGCCCGCCGACGTCGACCCCGACACGACGCCGCAGCAGTCCACCGAGTTCATCACCGCCGTCCTGCGAGGGGAGCGACTCCTGTGAACGCCGGACCTCCCGCCGAGCCCGCACCCCGCGGCCGGCACGCCACGCCGTCGACCACCACCGAGGAGGCCCCGCAGCGCCGCGCGGCCGCGGAGCCGTCGGGCTCCCGCGGCGCGCCCGACGCCGCGGCCCGGGCCGCGCGCAGCGACCGGTCCCGGGCCGAGGCGCGGCTCGGCTGGTACCTCGCCGGCCCCGCGTTCGTCGTCATGCTCGCGGTGACGCTGTACCCGATCCTCCAGGCGGTCTACGACTCGCTCTTCAACTACAAGCTCACCGCCCCGGACGACCGCGCGTTCGTCGGCCTCAACAACTACATCGTGATCCTCACGGACTCGGTGTGGTGGCGAGACCTCGGCGTCACGCTGTTCATCACGGTCGTCACGGTCGTCATCGAGCTGGTGCTCGGCTTCGCGCTCGCGCTCGTCATGCACCGCGCGATCAAGCGCCTGCGCGGCCTGCTGCGCACCGCGATCCTCGTGCCGTACGGCATCATCACGGTCGTCTCGGCGTTCGCGTGGTTCTACGCGTTCGACATCACGTCCGGGTACGTCAACCACTGGTTCGACTGGGTGCCCGGCATCGGCCCGGACCTCAACTGGTTCGCGCAGCAGGGCACGAGCCTGTTCGTCATCATCGCGTCCGAGGTCTGGAAGACGACGCCGTTCATCTCCCTCCTGCTCCTCGCGGGGCTCGCGCAGGTGCCGGGCGACCTCGAGGAGGCCGCGAAGGTCGACGGGGCGACGGCGTGGCAGCGGTTCACGCGCGTCATCGTGCCGAACATGAAGGCCGCGATCATGGTCGCCGTCCTGTTCCGCGCGCTCGACGCGTTCCGCATCTTCGACAACGTCTTCATCATGACGAACGGCGCGAACGGCACCGAGGTGCTGTCGCTGCTCGCGTACCGCACGTCGATCGGCCAGCTCCAGATCGGCATGGGCTCGGCCATCTCCGTGCTGCTGTTCCTGTGCGTCGTGCTCATCTGCTTCGTCGCCATCAAGCTCTTCAAGGTGGATCTCGCCGGCGCGAGGGGGGAGAAGTGATGGGCAGCGTCCTCAGCACGCGGGCCAAGATCTGGTGGACCGTCATCACCGTCGTCGTCCTCGTCGGCGCGCTGTTCCCGGTCCTGTCGATCTTCATGACGAGCTTCAAGGGACCGGCGGACATCAACTCCGGGACGTTCCTGCCGCCGCGCTGGAGCACGACGAACTACGAGCAGATCCTCGCCACCGGCGGGTCCGCGCAGGAGCTGTTCCTCTCGGCGTTGCGCAACTCGATCGGCATCTCGCTCATCGCGACGGCGATCGCCGTCGTGCTGGCGACCCTGTGCGCGTACGCGATCGCCCGCCTCGACTTCCCGGGCAAGCGCCTCATCCTCACGACCGCGCTCGGGGTCTCGATCTTCCCCGTCGTGTCGATCGTCACGCCGCTGTTCAACCTGTGGCGCAACATCGGCCTCTACGACACGTGGCTCGGCCTCATCATCCCGTACCTGTCGCTCACCCTCCCGATCTCCATCTGGACGCTCGCGGCGTTCTTCCGTCAGATCCCGTGGGAGCTCGAGCAGGCCGCGCAGGTCGACGGGGCGACGCCGTGGCAGGCCTTCCGCAAGGCGATCGTCCCGCTCGCGGCGCCCGGCGTCTTCACGACGGCGCTCATCGCGTTCTTCATCGCGTGGAACGACTTCGTCTACGGCATCTCGCTCACGTCCACCAACGCGGCCCGGCCCGTCCCGGCGGCGCTCGCCTTCTTCACCGGGGCGTCGTACTTCGAGGAGCCGACGGGCGCGATCTCGGCGGCCGCGGTCGTCGTGACCATCCCCGTCGTCGTGCTCGTCGTGCTGTTCCAGCGTCAGATCGTCTCCGGTCTGACGCAGGGGGCGGTGAAGGGATGAGCACCCGAGACCTCCGCGCCGCCCACCGACCCCGCCGACCCCGAGGAGAGAGCTGATGGCCTCGATCACCCTCAAGGACATCGTCAAGCGCTACGGCGACGGGTTCCTCGCCGTGGACCAGGTGAGCCTCGACATCGCCGACGGCGAGTTCGTCATCCTCGTCGGGCCGTCGGGCTCCGGGAAGTCGACCGTGCTGCGCATGATCGTCGGGCTCGAGGACATCACGGCGGGCGAGCTCGAGATCGACGGCACGCGCGTCAACGAGAAGGCGCCGCGCGAGCGCGACCTCGCGATGGTGTTCCAGAACTACGCGCTCTACCCGCACCTCACGGTCGCGGAGAACATCGCGTTCCCGCTGCGCCTCGCCAAGGGCAAGCACAGCGAGGAGGAGATCCGCGAGAAGGTCGAGCGGGCCGCCGCGATGCTCGACCTGCGCGAGCACCTGGACCGCAAGCCGGCGAACCTCTCCGGCGGCCAGCGCCAGCGCGTCGCGATGGGGCGCGCGATCGTGCGCGACGCCAAGGCGTTCCTCTTCGACGAGCCGCTGTCCAACCTCGACGCGAAGCTGCGCGGCCAGACCCGCACGGAGATCGCGCGCCTGCAGCGACGGCTCGGCACGACGACCGTCTACGTGACGCACGACCAGACCGAGGCCATGACGCTCGGCGACCGCGTCGCGGTGCTGCGCCGCGGCGTCCTGCAGCAGGTCGCGAGCCCGCGCGGTCTGTACGAGCAGCCGGTGAACCTCTTCGTCGCCGGCTTCATCGGCACGCCGCCGATGAACTTCCTGCCGGGCGAGGTCTCCGGAGGGCGCATCCAGCTGCCCTTCGGCGAGTTCGACCTGCCGGACGCCGTGCGCTCCGCCGTCGGCGACCGCGACCTCGTCATCGTGGGGCTGCGGCCCGAGCACTTCGAGGACGCGCGTCTCGTCGACCCGTCGAAGAAGGACCGCGGCCACACGTTCGAGGCGCAGATCGACGTCACCGAGTGGCTCGGCGCGGAGCTCTACGCCTACGTGCCGTTCGACATGCACGACTCCGTCAAGGGCCAGCTCGAGGAGCTCGACCGCGAGCTCGACGGCGAGGGGATGCGTTCGCAGTTCGTCGTCGCCCTGGACTCGCAGTCGCGCGTGCGCGACGGCGACACGACGGAGCTGTGGTTCGACCCGACGAAGATGCTCGTGTTCGACCCCGAGACGAGCGAGAACCTCACGCGCGACGACGCGGAGGCCGAGCGCATCGAGCAGGACAACCAGGAGGACCGCAAGCGGTCCCTGGAGCGCGCGCAGAAGCAGGAGGCGCAGGTCTGACGTCGCGGGGCCCCGGGGTCTCGTCCCGGGGCCCCGCGACGCGCGCCCTCCTGCGGGTCAGGCGGAGGAGAGCTCGGCGCGCCGCGGCGGGTTCGCGCCCGCGCGCGAGACGGTGATCGCGGCGACCGCGACGCAGCGCTCCAGGAGGCGGGACAGGGTCGGGCCGTCGATCGCGCGCAGCGCCTCGCGGCGGTCGGCGCCGAGGAGCCCGGCGTCCCACAGCCCGTCGACGAGCGCGCCCATGAACGAGTCGCCCGCCCCGACCGTGTCGACGACGTCCACGCGCGGTGCGGCGACCCGCTGCTCGCCCTCGGCGGTGACCGCGACCGCGCCCTCGCCGCCGAACGTCACGACGACGAGCGCGGGCCCGAGCGCGCGCCAGCCCCGCGCGACGTCGACGGGGTCGGCGCCGGGCGCGAGCCACGCGAGGTCCTCGTCGCTCACCTTGACGACGTCGGCCAGGCCGACGAGCTCCTCGATGCGGGCGCGCGCCTCGACGGGATCGCCCATGAGCGCCGGGCGGGCGTTCGGGTCGTACGTGACGGTCGCGGTCGACCGGGCGGTCGCGACGAGGGACCGCACGGCCGACGCGCCCGGTTCGAGGACGGCGGCGATCGAGCCCGTGTGCACCGCGAGCGTGCCGGGCGCGACGTCCGTCCCCGCGGGCACGCGCCACTCGAGGTCGAACGTGTAGGTCGCGGCGCCCTGGTCGTCGAGGTGCGCCGTCGCAACGCTCGTGGAGGGCGCGCCGGTGCTCCCGGCGCCGAGCGTCACGGCCGACTCCTCGAGCCACGCGCGGATCGTCGCGCCGCGCTCGTCGTCGCCGATCCACGTGACGAGGCGCGCGTCGCGACCGAGCCGGCCGAGCGTCAGCGCGACGTTCGCGAGGCTCCCGCCCGGGTGCTCGTCGACGCGCCCGTCGGCGCGGTGCACGACGTCGATGAGCGCCTCGCCCAGGACGAGGACGTGCGGGTCGCCGTCGGTGCCGTGCGTCGTGGTGCCGTGCGTCGTGGTGCCGGTCGTCGTCATCGTGCGTCCCCGTCCGTCTCGTCGTCTCCTGCGGCCCCGGCCTCGTCGTCGCGGGCCCGCGCGGCGTCGAGCCGGGCGCGGGCGCCGTCGAGCCACTGCTGGCACCGGGCGGCCAGCGCCTCGCCGCGCTCCCAGAGCGCGAGGGACGCCTCGAGGGGCTCTCCGCCCGCCTCGAGCCGCGCGACGACCTGGACGAGCTCGTCGCGCGCCTGCTCGTAGGAGAGCCCGGCGACGTCGGGCGGGGCGGGGGTGCCGGCGTCGCCCGGGCGGACGGCGTTGACAGCGTTGTCGGAATCGGTCACGGCGCTATTGAACCCCATCTGTGCGGTGTCGTGGTCATCGAGGTCATCGTGGTCGTCGTGGAGCGGTCCGCGCGGCGCCGCGGCCCGCACCCCGGGCGGGGCGGTCGGCCGCGCCCGGCGTCGGGCCGTCGGCCGCGCCGTCCGCGCCGTCCGCCGGGTCGGGCGTGCCGACCGGGTCCGCGGTGCCGGCTGCGTCCGTGGTGCCCGTGGCGGCGGGCGCCGCCGCAGCGTCGGGCGTGCCGGCCGCCAGCACCCGGGCCGCGAGCTCGCCGTGCGCGAGCCGGACGCGCAGGTCGTCCCCGGCCCCGACGTCGGCCGGCGAGCGCACGACGTGGCCGTCCGCGCGCTGCACGACCGCGTAGCCGCGCTCGAGCGTGGACGCGGGGGAGAGCGCGCGGACCTGCCCCTCGAGCCGCCCGACCTCGCCGGCGGCGCGGACGAGGCGCGCGTCGAGGGCGCGCCGGCCGCGGTCGCGCAGCGCGAGCACCTTGTCCGCGCGGTCCGAGAGCAGCACGTGCGGCGACGCGAGCACGGGGCGCGAGCGCACGGCGTCGACCCCGGCCTGCTCGCGCGCCACGCGCGCCGCGATCGCGGCGCGGATCCGGGCGCGCGCCTGCCCGACCCGTGCCCGCTCCTCCGAGACGTCCGGCACGACGCGCTTCGCCGCGGCCGTCGGGGTCGACGCGCGGTGGTCGGCGACGAGGTCGAGCAGCGGGCTGTCCGTCTCGTGGCCGATCGCGCTGACGAGCGGCGTGCGGCACGCCGCGGCGACGCGCACGAGCGCCTCGTTCGAGAAGGGCAGCAGGTCCTCGACGGAGCCGCCCCCGCGCGCGACGACGATCACCTCGACCTCGGGCCGGGCGTCGAGCTCGCGGATCGCGTCGCCGACCTGCTGGACCGCGTGGACCCCCTGCACCGCGACCTCGCGGATCTCGAACCGCACCTGCGGCCAGCGCGCGCGGGCGTTGACCACGACGTCGTGCTCGGCCTTCGACTCGCGCCCGCACACGAGCCCCACCACCTGGGGCAGGAAGGGCAGCGGGACCTTGCGCTCGGCGTCGAACAGGCCCTCGGCCGCGAGCACGCGCTTGAGGTGCTCGATGCGCGCGAGCAGCTCGCCCACGCCGACGGGCCGGATCTCGCGCGCCTGGAGCTGCAGCGTGCCGCGCCGCGTCCAGAACACGGGCTTGGCGTGCACGACGACGTGCGCCCCCTCCTCGACGGGCGTCCCGTCGAGCACGCGGGCGGCGGCCGAGACCGGCAGCGACATGTCCTGGTCCGTGTCGCGCAGCGTGAGGAACGCCGTCGAGGTGCCGGGCCGGCGGTTGAGCTGCACGACCTGCCCCTCGACCCACACCGGCGCCATCCTGTCGACGTACTGCTCGATCTTGCGCGACAGGAGGCGCACGGGCCACGGGTGCTCGGCGCTCGTGTCGAGCGCGCGGGCGGGCAGCTCGTGCCACGCCGCGGCCCGGGGCGCGCCCGGCGACGGGGCGTCGTCGGGCAGGGGGAGCGAGGCGGCCATGGGTCCAGCCTGCCGCATGCCACCGACGCCGCGCCCGGTCGCGGCGTGTGTGACGGTCGTGTGCAGGGCGGGGGAAGCCTCCGCGCCCCCGGCGCCCCGCCCGGGGAGGGACGGAGCAGGTCACCTAGACTGACGGGCGTGAGCGCCACCCCGTCCTCCCCGTCCGACGCGCCGTCCGCCGCCGCGCCTGCCGCCGTGCCCACCAAGCGCGTCCTGCTCGCCGCCCCGCGCGGCTACTGCGCGGGCGTCGACCGCGCGGTCGTCGCCGTCGAGAAGGCGCTCGAGCACTACGGCGCCCCCGTGTACGTGCGCAAGGAGATCGTGCACAACAAGTTCGTCGTCGAGACGCTCAGCGAGCGCGGCGCGATCTTCGTCGACGAGACGGACGAGGTGCCCGAGGGCGCGCGCGTCGTGTTCTCGGCGCACGGCGTCTCGCCCGCGGTCAAGGCCGCCGCGGCGGCGCGCAACCTCGACACGATCGACGCCACGTGCCCGCTCGTGACGAAGGTGCACAAGGAGGCCGTGCGGTTCGCGAAGGACGACTACGACATCCTCCTCATCGGCCACGACGGCCACGAGGAGGTCGAGGGCACCGCGGGCGAGGCGCCGGACCACGTCCAGGTCGTCAACTCTCCGGACGCCGTGGACGACGTCGTGGTGCGCGACCCCGACAAGGTCGTGTGGATCTCGCAGACCACGCTCTCGGTCGACGAGACGATGGAGACCGTGCGCCGCCTGCGCGAGAAGTTCCCCACGCTGCAGGACCCGCCGAGCGACGACATCTGCTACGCGACGCAGAACCGTCAGGTCGCGGTGAAGAAGCTCGCGCCGGACGCCGACGTCGTCATCGTCGTCGGCTCGGCCAACTCCTCGAACTCGGTCCGCCTCGTCGAGGTCGCGCTGCAGGCCGGCGCCGGCGCCGCGTACCGCGTCGACCGCGCGCGCGAGATCGACGAGTCCTGGCTCGCGGGCGCCCGCTCGGTCGGCGTGACGTCGGGCGCCTCGGTGCCGGAGATCCTCGTCGACGACGTGCTCGCCTACCTCGCCGAGCGCGGGTTCGGCGCGGTCGAGGAGGTCCGCACGGCGACCGAGGACCTCATGTTCTCCCTGCCGCGCGAGCTGCGGGCCGACCTGGCCGCGACCGGGTCCGGCCCGGACCGTCCCGCGCGGGGCGGGCGACGCTCGCTCTCGGTCCAGCCCGTCTGACGCGGACGCCCGGCGTCGACCGGACGCCTGGCGTCGGGCGAGCGTCTCGCGTCGGGCGAGGGCCGCGCGTCGGGCGAGGGCCGCGCGTCAGGCGAACGCCTCGCGCGGCGGGTCCCCGCCGTCGGGCGCGTCGTCCCGGTCGTCGCCCGGCCGGTCGTCGATCGCGACCACGGCCTCCGTCGCCGCCGCGACGAGCTCGGGCAGCGTGACCGGCCGCGGCACGTCCTCGACGACGCGCACCTGCCCGATGCGCTCCGACTCGTCGACCACGTGCAGGTCGACCATGCGGCGCGCCTGCGGCAGGACGCGCGTCTCGAGCGAGCCGACGAACACGTTGAAGTCCTTCGTCGCCGCGCTCAGCGAGCGGCCGAGCTTCGTCACGTGCCGCGCCGTCGTGACGAGCCGCGAGTGCAGCTCCTTGCCGGCGCGCAGCACCTCGTGCGCGTTGTCGGTCACGGCGTCCTGCTGCCACGCGTAGGCGACCGTGCGCAGGAGCGCGACGAGCGTCATGGGCGTCGCGACGATGACGTTGCGGCGCATCGCGTACTCGAGCAGGTCGGCCCGCCGCTCGACCGCCGCGGCGAGGAACGGCTCGGCCGGCACGAACATCACGACGAACTCCGGCGCGGGGCTGAACTGCGACCAGTAGCGCTTGGACGCGAGGTCGTCGACGTGCTTGACCATGTGGCGCACGTGCGCGTCGAGCCGCGCCTCGCGCACCGCGGCGTCGGTGGCCTGCTGGGCCTCGAGGTACCCGAGGAAGGCGACCTTGGAGTCGACCACGACGTTCTTGCCGCCCGCGAGGTGCACGACCATGTCGGGCCGCAGCGCGCCCTCGTCCGTCTCGACGTGCGCCTGCTCGGTGAAGTCGACGCGCGAGAGCATGCCCGCCGCCTCGACGACGCGCCGCAGCTGCAGCTCGCCCCACGCGCCGCGCGTCTGCGACGAGCGCAGCGCGGTCACGAGGTCGTTCGTCCCGCTGCGCAGCTCGGCGCTCGCCGTCGCCAGCTGGCGCAGGTGCTCGGAGAGCGCGGCGTGGCCCGCCGCGCGCGCCTGCTCGGCGGTGGCGACCTCCGAGCGCATCTGGTCGAGCGTGCGCGCGAGCGGCTCGACGAGCGTGCGCACCGCCTCCTCGCGCTTCGCGAGCTCTGCCGCGCCCGTCTCGTGGCTGCGCCGCAGGCGCTCCTCGGCGTGCACGAGGAACTGCTCGGACGTCGCGGCGAGCGCGCGCCGGGACAGCGACTCGAACTGGGCCTCCAGGCGGCGGTGGTCGCCCTGGACCTCCGCGACGCGGCGCTCGGCCGCGCGCTGGAGGTCGGCGACCTGCTGCTCGTGCGCCGCCCGGGCGAGGTCGAGGCGCTCGTCGGCGCTGCGCTGCGCGGCGGCGAGCTGGCGGACGAACGCCTCGCGCTCCGCGCCGATCTGCCGCTCGAACCCCGCGCGCTCGGCGTCGAGCCGCTCGGCGAGGCCGGCGCCGCGCGCCGCCTCCTGCTGCGCCTGCCCGAGCAGCCCGGTGAGCCGGCGGACCTCCGCCGCCGCGCCGTCGGGCGACGTGCGGCGCACGACGAGCACGAGCACCGCGCCGACCACGACCCCCAGCACGAGGCCCACGGAGAAGAACGCCCAGGTGTCCATGGCCGCACCCTCCCACGCGGCACCGACAGGACGGGCGCGACGCGACGGCGCAGGACGTGTCGTGACAAAACGCACGGCGCGCGCGGGGGTCCCGGCAACTACGGTGGGGGCATGGTCGACCCGACACCTCCACCGCCCGCGCCCGTCGCGGCGCCCGCCGGACCGGCGGGCCCGCCCACTTCCCCGCCCGACCTCGGCGCCGCGCTCTCGCTGCGCGGCCTGTGGAAGCGGTTCGGGGAGAAGATCGCGGTCGGCGGCGTCGACCTCGACGTGCCCGCGGGCTCGTTCTACGGTCTCGTGGGCCCGAACGGCGCGGGCAAGACGACGACGCTGTCCATGGCGACGGGGCTGCTGCGCCCCGACTTCGGCAGCGCGCACGTGCACGGCACGGACATCTGGGCCGACCCGGTCGCCGGCAAGCGCCGCCTCGGCGTGCTGCCCGACGGCGTGCGCCTCTTCGACCGGCTCACCGGCGCGCAGCTCATCACCTACGCGGGCCTGCTGCGCGGCATGGACCGCGACACCGTGGCCGAGCGGACCGGCGACCTGCTCGCCGCGCTCGACCTCGCCAAGGACGCGAACACGTTCGTCGTCGACTACTCCGCGGGCATGACGAAGAAGATCGCGCTCGCGACCGCGCTCATCCACGCGCCGCAGGTCCTCGTGCTCGACGAGCCGTTCGAGGCCGTCGACCCGGTGTCGGCCGCGAACATCCGCGACATCCTCAGCGACTACGTCCGCTCCGGCGGCACCGTCGTCGTGTCGTCCCACGTCATGGACCTCGTGCAGCGCATGTGCGACCACGTCGCCGTCGTCGCGGGCGGGCACGTGCTCGCCGCCGGCACCGTCGACGAGGTGCGCGGCGGGCAGAGCCTGGAGGACCGGTTCGTCGAGCTCGTCGGCGGCCGCCAGAGCACGGAGGGGCTCGCATGGTTGCGCAGTTCGTCCGCCTCAAGCTGACCCTCATGGCCAACGCGTTCCGCCGGAGCGCGTGGCAGACGATCGGCTTCGTCCTCGGCATGCTCTACGGGCTCTTCGTCGTGGGCCTGGTCGTCGTGGGCATGGTCGTGCTCGGCACGCAGGACCCCGTGCTCGCGGGGGCGGTCACCGTCCTCGTCGGCGCCGTGGCCGTGCTCGCGTGGTGGGTCGTGCCGCTCTTCGCGTTCGGCGTCGACGCGACGCTCGACCCCCAGCGGTTCGTGCTCTTCGGCATCCCGCAGCGGCGGCTCCTCGCGGGGCTCGCGGTGGCCGGCACGGTGTCGATCCCGGGCATCGCGACCGCGCTGTCGGCCCTCGGGGTCTCGCTCGCGTGGTGGCGCTCGCCGCTCGCGCTCCTCGCGGCGCTCGTGGGCGCCGTGCTCGCGGTCGCGCTGTGCGTCGTCGGCTCGCGCGCCACGACCACCGCGCTCGCGCCGCTGCTCGAGTCGCGCCGGTACCGCGAGGTCGTGACGATCGCGGCGTTCGTGCCGCTCATGCTCGTCGGCCCGGTCATCGCGTGGGGATCGTCCCGGCTCGGCGGGACGACGGACGGCGACGCCGTGCGCGGCCTCGTGCTGCAGCTCGCCGACGTCGTCGCCTGGACGCCGTTCGGCGCCCCCTGGGGCCTCGGCGCGGCCGTGCACGACGGCGCGTGGGGCCTCGCGCTCGCGCGGCTCGTCGTCGCGCTCGCGACCCTCGCCGTCGCGTGGCTCGTGTGGGACAAGGCCCTGGCCCGCGCGCTCGTCACCCCGCCGACGGCGGGCGGCGGCGGCCGCGCGAAGGGGCTCGGCCTGTTCTCGCGCTTCCCGGCCACGCCGACCGGCGCGGTCGCGGCGCGCACCACGACGTACTGGCTCCGCGACCCCCGGTACTCCGGGTCCATCGCCGTCGTGCCGCTCATCCCCGTCGTCCTGCTCGTGCTGGGCGGCGGTCCGGGGTCCGGGGTCTTCCTCGTCCTCGCGCCGCTCACGGCGTGGATCCTCGGGTTCGCCATCTCGGCCGACATCGCCTACGACCACACGGCGTTCGCGCTGCACGTCTCGACGGGCGTGCGCGGGCGCGCCGACCGGTGGGGCCGCGCGATCCCGGTGCTCGGCGGCGGCGTGCCCGTCGTCGTGCTCTTCGCGGTCGTCTCGGCGGCGGTCGCGGGCCGGTGGGACGCGCTGCCCGCGCTGCTCGGGCTCTCGGTCGGCGTCCTGCTCGTCTCGACGGGCGTGTCCAGCGCCGTCTCGGCGCGGCTGCTCTACCCCGTGCCGAAGCCGGGGGACAGCCCGTTCAAGCAGCCGCAGGGCGCGGCGATGGCGACGATGGTCGCCCAGATGGTCGCGATGGCGGTCGTCTTCGTGCTCTCGCTGCCGGTGCTCGTGCCCGGGGTCCTCGCGATCCTGCTGCCCTCGCCGCTCGCGGGCTGGATCGCGCTCGCCGTCGGCGTCGGGCTCGGCGCGCTCGTGCTCGTGCTCGGCGTCCGCTGGGGCGCCCGCGTCTACGACGCGCGCAGCCCGGAGCTCCTGCAGCGCGTGATGTCGTACGCCTGACCGCGTGCGCCCCGGCCGCGCCGGGGCGCACGCCGTCCCCGTAGGATGGTGGCCCGTGGCTCTCACTATCGGCATCGTCGGCCTGCCCAACGTCGGCAAGTCCACCCTCTTCAACGCCCTGACGCGCAACCAGGTCCTCGCGGCGAACTACCCGTTCGCGACGATCGACCCCAACGTCGGCGTCGTGCCGCTGCCCGACGCGCGGCTGGACAAGCTCGCCGAGATCTTCGGCAGCCAGCGCGTCCTCCCGGCGACCGTGTCGTTCGTCGACATCGCGGGCATCGTCAAGGGCGCGAGCGAGGGGGAGGGGCTCGGCAACAAGTTCCTCGCGAACATCCGCGAGGCCGACGCCATCTGCCAGGTCACGCGCGTCTTCTCCGACCCCGACGTCGTGCGCGTCGAGGGCTCGGTCGACGCCGAGGGCGACATCGAGACCATCAGCACCGAGCTCGTGCTCGCGGACCTCCAGACCCTCGAGAAGACGCTGCCGCGCCTCGAGAAGGAGGTCAAGATCAAGAAGGGCGACGCCGCGCTGCTCGCCGCCGCGCAGAAGGCCCAGACGATCCTCGAGGCCGGCACGACCCTCTTCCAGGGTGCGGCCGCCGCCGGGCTCGACCTCGCCGAGGTCGCGAGCCTGCAGCTCCTCACGGCCAAGCCCTTCATCTACGTCTTCAACACCGACGACGCCGGTCTCGCCGACGACGCGATGCAGGACCGCCTGCGCGCGCTCGTCGCGCCCGCGCACGCGATCTTCCTCGACGCCAAGTTCGAGTCCGAGCTCGTCGAGCTCGAGCCCGACGAGGCGCGCGAGATGCTCGCCGAGTCCGGCCAGGCCGAGGCGGGCCTCGACCAGCTCGCCCACGTCGGGTTCGACACCCTCGGGCTCCAGACGTACCTCACCGCCGGCCCCAAGGAGGCCCGCGCGTGGACGATCCGCAAGGGCTGGACCGCGCCGCAGGCCGCCGGGGTCATCCACACCGACTTCGAGCGCGGCTTCATCAAGGCCGAGGTCGTCTCGTTCGAGGACCTCGTCGAGACCGGCTCCGTCCAGGCCGCGCGCGCCGCGGGCAAGGCCCGCGTCGAGGGCAAGGACTACGTCATGGCGGACGGCGACGTCGTGGAGTTCCGCTTCAACGTCTGACGGCGTCGGTCCCGTCGGCGAGCCCCTGGGCGCGCCGGCGGGTGCGCGACGTGGCGGCGCCCGCATCTCGGGCCACCGTGCGAGGATCGTGCCTCCTGGACCCGACCGCCGAGGGAGAGCCGTGCCGAGCGATACTCCGGATCAGGACGAGGCACCGGGGGCGGAGCCTGCCGTGCCGCAGGGCGGGCGCCGGCCGCGCTCGATCGACGTCAGCGCCGCGGGGGTGCGCATCGACGGCACCCTGCTGGAGCGGCTGACCGTCCCGGAGCTCACCGCGCTGCTCGGTCCGCCGCGGGTCGTGCCGCCCGACGCGACCGGCGGCGCGCGGAGCACGTGGGTGGTCTGGGACGACGCGGGCGTCCGCGTGACGACCTCCGACGGCGTCGAGGCGGGCGAGCTGTCCGTCGAGCTCGCCGGCGACCCCGTCGGGCACGAGGAGCGCGCGGCCCGGTCCTTCTTCCCGGACGGCAGCTTCGCGGGGACATTCACCCTCGACGGGCGCCCGCCGGTCGAGGCCGTGCCCGAGGACGCGCTGGGCGCGGCCCGGGCCTTCCTCGAGACCGAGGTCGGGCCGTGGGACGTCGAGCTGTTCCTCGGCGAGACGGAGTGCGGCCACCTCCGCCGCATGGAGTTCCCGGAGTGGGACGCCCTGAGCCGGAGCGGGGAGGTCGCCGCGACCGTCCGTGGCGCGGCGCACCCGTTCGGCTGGGCGTCGGTCTCCCGACGCACGCCGGCGCCCGTGCGGAGGCCCTCCGGCCGGTGGACGCACCGGGCGCCCGCGGAACCGGTGCTCGAGCTCGCCTCGTTCCCGTTCCGTCTGGCCGTCGTCCAGGAGCTGATGTACGAGCAGGAGGTGCTGGGACCGCGCTTCGACGTCCACGACTTCGCGCAGGACCAGGGGGCGCGGTCGTTCGACCCCTTCGCGTCCGGCGACCGGACGATCCCCGCGGTGCGGACCTGGTTCCGCAGGCTGCCCGTCCCCGCCCGTCTTGCGGAGGCCGTCGAGACGCTCGTGCTCGACGGCGGCAACGACGTCTACCTCCAACTGGCCCCGCAGTGGGACGGCGAGGACGGCCGCTTCGACATCCCGACGCTCACCGCCGCCGACCTCGCGCCGTTCACGCGGTTGCGCACCGTCGAGGACGTCGGGGGGTTTCTCAGTCCCCGTGCGCGCGCCGCGCTCGAGGCCGCGGGAATCGCCGTCGGATAGCGCGCCGGAAGGGCACTCCGGGTGCCGGGTGCGGTCCACGCGTCCAACTGCGGTGCACGACACCCGTCCAGATGCGGTCGCGGGGGGCGGCTCGCCGACGGCGCGCGGGGCCGTGCGGTGCGCTCGGCGGCATCCTCGGGCGCCGTCGGACGGTTGCGTCGCGGTCTCACGCCGGGCCACATCGTGAGAAGCGTGACGTGCGTCACGACCCCTCAGAATGGCGTTTCCACTGGGTTTCCTAGGGATTTCGGCCGTGCAGCCGACCCGTACCAGCCAGTATCAACTCGGTAACGATCGCTTCCCCGAAGAGGGCAGATGGGAGAAGCGTCGCAACTTGGTAGGTACCGTTGGCCGAAACCGTGGTGGGCGTGCCCAACCGCGTGGCGCCGGCAGTCGTCCGGGGTGCGCGACGGGGCGTTCGAGGCGTGCTGATGCCCCTCGTGCGTGCTCACCATCCCTTGGAGGAGGAACATTGAAGATCAGGCGCACGAGCGCCGCCATCGCGGTGGCGGCCACGGGGGCACTGCTGTTCTCAGCGTGCTCGAGCCCCGCGGGCAACGACGACGAGCCGGAGTCGACGGAGACCACGTCCGCGGCGGAGGTCGACCCCAACGACCCCTGCAAGCAGGACACCGGCGTGACCGAGACGGCCGACGGGAACATCTCGTTCTCGGTCGGTGAGGACGAGTTCCTCGGCTACAACTCGGTGACCCCCGAGACCTACTCGACGTACAACAGCGTCGTCACCGAGCGCATCCTCGGCGGCTTCTGGTACTTCGGCGTCGACGGCACCATCTGCCACGACGAGACCTTCGGCACGTACGAGGTCACCAACGAGGACCCGCTGCAGGTCACGTACACCATCGCGGACGACGCGGTGTGGTCCGACGGCACGCCGATCACGGTCGCCGACTTCGTGCTCAGCTGGGGCGCGCAGTCCGTGCCCACCGAGGACGACGACGCCGCGCCGCTCTTCAACCACGTCTCGGGCCTCACCTACGGCGAGTACGTCCCCGAGGGCCCGCAGGGCGACGCGGACGCCAAGCAGTTCGTCCTCGACTACCCCGTGGTCTACGCCGACTGGGAGATCCAGGTCGAGGCGCCGTTCCCCGCGCACGTCGCCGCCGAGCAGGCCGGTCTGACGACCGAGGAGCTCGTCGCCGCGATCCGCGACCGCGACTACTCCGCGCTCGGCCCGGTCGCCGAGTTCTGGAACACCGGCTGGCTCTCCGCGTCGGGCGAGCTGCCCGACCCGGCGATCGCGCCGTCGTCCGGCCCGTACACGTTCAAGGAGAACGGCTGGACCGCCGGCCAGTCCCTGACGCTCACGGCCAACGAGAACTACTGGGGCACCCCGGCCGCGACGAAGGAGCTCACGTTCCGCTTCACGGCCGCGGACACGCACGTCCAGGCGCTGCAGAACGGTGACCTCAACGTCATCGAGCCGCAGGCGACCGTCGACACCCTCGGCCAGCTCGAGGCGATCGGCGACTCCGTGACGGTCCTCACCGGCCCGTCGCTCACGTGGGAGCACCTCGACTACAACTTCCGCGAGGGCAACGTCTTCGCCGACAGCCTGGAGCTCCGCGAGGCGTTCGCGCTCTGCGTGCCGCGCCAGCAGATCATCGACAACCTCATCGCGCCGATCGACCCCGACGCGGTCGTCATGAACGCCCGCGAGGTCTTCCCGTTCCAGGAGAACTACGAGGCGGTCGTCTCCGAGTCGTACGACGGTCGTTACGACGCGGTCGACATCGAGGGTGCGAAGGCCAAGATCGAGGAGGCCGGTGTGGAGACGCCGGTCGAGGTCCGCATCGGCTACTCCGCGCCGAACCCGCGCCGTGCCGACGAGGTCGCCCTCATCAAGTCCAGCTGCGACCAGGCGGGCTTCGAGATCACCGACGTCGGTGCCGCCGACTTCTTCGACAACACGCTGCCGAACGGTGACTACGAGATCGCGCTCTTCGCGTGGGCCGGCTCCGGCCAGATCGCCTCGGGCCAGAACATCTACGCGACGGGCCAGCCGCAGAACTACGGCGAGTACAGCGACAGCACGGTCGACGAGGCGTGGGACACCCTCGCGTCGTCGGTCGACCCGGAGGTCCACCTCGCGCAGGTGAAGATCATCGAGAAGCAGCTGTGGGACACGCTGTACGGCATCCCGCTGTTCGCCCACCCGGGCGTCGTCGCGTACAGCTCGGACCTGCAGAACGTCCGCGACACCGCGACGCAGAGCACGGTCGTCTGGAACGCGGAGCAGTGGTCGCGCGCTTCCTGAGCGCCCACCGCACCGCGTAGCACACGCTCCGTGAGCCTGCGCTGACGAGCACCCCGTGGGGCAGGAGGTCGGCTTTCCTCCTGCCCCACAGGGGTGCTCCGACGTGCGCGATAGCGGAGTCCGACGTCCGGTGGCATACAGTGATCTGCTGTCCCACACGGAGCAGGCGCCCGACCGGCGCCAGGCTTGAAGGGTAAACCCGTGCTCAGATTCATCCTGCGGCGCATCGGGATCTCGTTCCTGGTGCTCCTCAGCGCGTCATTCCTCCTGTACATCATGGTGATCAACTCGGGCGACCCCCTCGAGGATCTCCGTGAGTCGAACGCCGAGAACCGGGACCAGCTCATCGCTGCGCGCACCGAGTTCATGGGCCTCGACCAACCTGATGTCGTCCGCTACTTCGGCTGGCTGCGCGGCATCGCCGGCTGCGTGACCCTCAACTGCGACTTCGGCGTCGACCGGACGAACCGGGACGTCGGGGTCCTCCTCGGCCAGGCCGCAGGCTCGACGTTGCGCCTCGTGGTCATCGCGACCGTCCTCGCCATCATCGTCGGCGTCGCGCTCGGCATCCTCACCGCGATCCGCCAGTACTCCGGCTTCGACTACACCGTCACGTTCGGTGCCTTCCTCTTCTTCTCGCTCCCGGTCTTCTGGGCCGCGGTGCTGCTCAAGGAGTACGGCGCGATCCGCTACAACGACTGGATCGCCCAGGGCGAGGTCAGTCCACAGGTGATCCTCATCGCCGCCGCGGTCCTCGGGTTCGTCGCGCAGGCGATCCTCGGAGGAGAGACCCGCCGCCGCCTGCTCACGGCCGGCGCGACCTTCGTCTTCGTCACCGTCGTGATGTTCGTCTTCAACGCCATCGACTGGTACCGCAACCCCTTCATGGGCCCGGTCGTCGTCACGCTCGTGGGCGCCGGCGCCGCCGTGCTCGTCACGTCCCTCGTCACGGGCCTCGCGAACCGCCGCGTCCTGTACGCGTCGCTCACGACCGTCGTCGTCGGCGTGATCTCGTACTTCGCGTTCGCGGGGATCCTCGTCGAGCCGAGCGGCTGGCTCGTGCTCATCGCGCTCTTCGTCCTGGCGCTCGCGATCTCGATGCTCATCGGCTACCTGTGGGGCGGGTACTCGCGCCGCCAGGCCATGTTCGCGTCGACCGTGACCGGCATCATCATGAGCGTGCTCATCGTCGCGGACATCGCGATGGCGCACTTCTCGAGCTTCCTCGACCTCAAGTCGCGCCCGATCTCGACGATCGGCTCGGAGACGCCGAACTTCACCGGCGGGTTCTGGGAGTCGTTCCTCGACAAGGGCGCGCAGCTGCTCCTGCCGACGATCCTCCTGACGCTCATCTCGGTCGCGTCGTACAGCCGCTACACGCGCTCGTCGATGCTCGAGGTCATGGGCCAGGACTACGTCCGCACGGCGCGGTCGAAGGGCCTGTCGGAGCGCGCGGTCATCACCAAGCACGCGTTCCGCAACGCGCTCATCCCCATCACGACGATCGTCGCGTTCGACTTCGCCGGCCTCATCGGCGGTGCGGTCATCACCGAGACGGTGTTCGGGTGGAAGGGCATGGGAGAGCTGTTCAAGACGGGCCTCGACAACGTCGACCCCAACCCGGTCATGGCGTTCTTCCTCGTCACCGCGATCGCGGCGATCTTCATGAACATGATCGCGGACATCGCGTACGCGTACCTCGACCCGCGGATCCGGCGGTGACCGGCATGACGACGGCACGTACGACGGACCAGCCGGCCACGACGACCGGCACGCACACATCGACGAGCGGGCGCACGACCTGCACGACCCGCGCAGCGACACCCGGAGGCCGGGATGAGTAACGACGACCGCGCCCAGCGAGGCGACCAGTCCTTCGAGGTGATCCCCACGGTGCAGGGGATCGACGCCGAGGGCTCCAAGCCGACGGCGATCGACGTCCAGCCGGGACCCGGCGAGGACAAGTCCTACAGCCAGGGGCAGCTGGTGCGCCGCCGGTTCTTCCGGCACAAGGGCGCCATGGCGTCCCTCATCGTGCTCGCGGTCGTCGTGGTGGTGGCCTTCACGTCGATCGGCATCGGCCCGATCCCCGGCTGGTGGCACCACGACTACTCGCTCGCGGGCACGGTCGTGAACGGCGGGCGTCCCTCGTGGGAGCACCCCTTCGGCCAGGACACGGTGGGCAAGGACTACTTCGCCCTCGTCATGCGCGGCACGCAGCAGTCGATCATCATCGCCGTCGGCGTGGGGCTCATCTCCACGTTCCTCGGCACGCTCATCGGCGCGCTCGCGGGCTACTACCGCGGGTGGATCGAGGCGCTGCTCATGCGCATCACCGACCTGTTCATCATCATCCCGCTGCTCGTCTTCGCGGCGGTGCTCGGCAAGATGGCGGGCGGTGGCATCTGGGCCCTCACGGCGGTCCTCGGCATCGTGACGTGGACGGGTCTCGCCCGCCTCGTCCGCGGCGAGGTGCTGTCGCTGCGCGAGCGCGAGTTCGTCATGGCGGCGCGCGCGGTGGGGACCGGCCCGGGCCGCATCATCACCAAGCACATCCTGCCGAACGCGATCGGCGTCATCATCGTCTCGGCGACGCTGGCGATCGCGTCCGCGATCCTCCTCGAGACGTCGCTGTCCTACCTGGGCTTCGGCGTGCAGGCGCCCGACACGTCGCTCGGCCTGCTCATCTCGCAGTACCAGAACGCGTTCACCACGCGCCCGTGGCTCTTCTGGTGGCCGGGCGTCATGATCCTCACGATCGCGCTCGCGGTGAACTTCCTCGGCGACGGCCTGCGCGACGCGTTCGACCCCCGCCAGAACAGGAGCAAGGCCTGATGACGACGATCGACATCACCCCCGGGTCGAGCGGGTTCCGCTCGGACGCCGTGCTGTCCTTCGAGGACCTCGACGTCCGGTTCGGCACCGAGTTCGGCACCGTCCACGCGGTCAAGGGCATCACGCTCGACGTCCGCCCGGGCGAGGTCGTCGCGCTCGTCGGCGAGTCCGGCTCGGGCAAGTCCGTCACCTCGATGACGGCGCTCGGCCTGCTCCCGAAGAACGCCAAGGTCGCGGGCACGATCCGCGTCGGGGACAAGGTCGTCAGCGACCTCGACCTGCGCGGTCTGCGCCGCATGCGCGGCAACGACGTGGCCATGGTCTTCCAGGAGCCCATGACCGCGCTCAACCCGGTGCTCACCATCGGCGACCAGCTCACCGAGGCCCTGCAGCTCCACGGCATCGCGTTCGGCAAGCAGGCCGACGCGCGGGCCGCCGAGCTGCTGCGCATGGTCGGCATCCCCGAGCCCGAGCGGCGCCTCAAGCAGTACCCGCACGAGCTCTCGGGCGGCCAGCGCCAGCGCGTGGTCATCGCGCTCGCGATCAGCTGCGACCCGAAGGTGATCATCGCCGACGAGCCGACCACGGCCCTCGACGTCACCGTGCAGGCCGAGATTCTCGACCTGCTGCGCTCGCTCAAGGACAAGCTCAACACGGGCATCCTCCTCATCACCCACAACATGGGCGTCGTCGCCGACATGGCCGACCGCGTCGCGGTGATGCTCAAGGGCGACCTCGTGGAGATGGGCACCGCGGACCAGGTGCTCAACCACCCCCAGCACGAGTACACGCGGCGGCTCCTCGCCTCGGTGCCCCACCTGGGCTCCGGCCCGGGCCAGTTCGGCACCGCGACCGAGGACGCCGGCAACGGTGTCGCGGACGCCGTCGAGGCGCCCGCGCTCGACCTGCGCAACCTCGTCATCGAGTACCAGCGCCTCGGCAAGCCGCCGTTCCGCGCCGTCGACGACGTGTCGTTCCAGGTCCGCAAGGGCGAGATCGTCGGCCTCGTCGGCGAGTCCGGCTCGGGCAAGTCGACGATCGGCCGCTGCGCGCTCGGGCTCATCCCCGCGGCGAGCGGCTCCGTGTCGATCTTCGGCGACGACTTCGGGCGCATGGGCAAGTCGCAGCTCAAGGCGATGCGCAAGCGCATCGGCGTGGTGTTCCAGGACCCGGCGGCGTCGCTCAACCCGCGCATGCCCGTCGGCGACTGCATCGCCGAGCCGCTCGTCGTGCACCAGGTCGGCGACGCGAAGTCGCAGCAGGCGCGCGTCTACGAGCTGCTCGACGCCGTCGAGCTGCCCCGCAGCGCGTACAACCGGTACCCGCACGAGCTGTCCGGCGGCCAGCGTCAGCGCGTGAGCATCGCCCGCGCCCTGACGCTCGACCCCGAGCTGCTCGTCGCGGACGAGCCGACGTCGGCCCTCGACGTCTCCGTGCAGGCGAGCGTCCTCAAGATGTTCACGGCCCTGCAGGAGCGGTACCAGTTCGCGTGCCTGTTCGTGAGCCACGACCTCGCCGTGATCGACCTGCTCGCGCACCGCGTCGTCGTGCTCCAGAACGGCAAGATCGTCGAGCAGGGCCTGCGTGCGGACGTGCTGCACGACCCGCGCGAGGAGTACACCAAGCGGCTCATCGCGGCCGCGCCGGTGCCCGAGCCGGGCGAGCAGCGCCGCCGTCGCGAGGCGCGCCACGCGCTCCTCGCCTCGCTCGGCGACCAGGTCACCGAGCTGCAGGACCCGGTCACGCCGTTCGAGCCGCTCCAGACCTCGGCCAACCCCGAGGGCGGAGCCTCGTTCCGCGGCTGAGGACCGACGGTCGGCCGGGCCGGTGCCGAGCGCACCGGTCCGGCCGGCCGGCACCATCCACCGTCCGTCACGGCCCAGGCCCTGACCCCGGCAGCACGACACCCGAGGAGGGGTGCCGCACGTGAGACGCGCAGGGCTGGCGGGACGGCGGTCGCGTGCGCAGGCGGGCCTGCTCGCGACGATCCTGCTCCTCGCGGCGATCATCGTCGCGACGGTCGGCGCGACGGTCGGCTACGTGCAGTCGTCGGCCACGTCGGGCGCCCGGGACGCGCTCGCTGGCGCCGCGCCCACCGCGCGGGCCGTGCAGGTCCAGACGCGCCTGGCGGCCGACGCCCCGGCGCAGGACGAGCGCGTGCGCGCCGTCGTCGCCGACGACCTCGCCGGCGTCCCGGTCGAGGTCGAGCGGTCCGTGCGGACCGAGCCCCTCCCGCTCCTGGTCCCGTCCTCGGGCACGACCGACGACGCCGCGCGCGCCGTCGTCGAGGCCGACCCGGCGCTGCCCGACGTCGCGGACGTCGAGGGCGCGTGGCCCGCCGAGGCGGGCGAGACCGCGCTCCACGCCGGGGCGGCCGAGGCGCTGGGCCTCGCGGTCGGCGACGTCCTCGTCGTGGACCGCTCCGCGAGCGACCCCGAGGCGTCCCCGGGCGCCGAGCTCACCGTCGTCGGCACGTGGCGGCCGGCCGACGGCGACGACCCGCGCTGGTTCGACGACCCCCTCTCGGTGTCGGGCGTCGACGGCTCGGTCGTCGGCCCGCTCGTCGTGACCCCCGAGACGCTCGACGCGCTCGGGACCGCCCCCTTCGTCCGCTGGACCGTCGTGCCCGACGCCGCGCGCGTCGTCCCCGCCGACCTCTCCACCCTGGCCGCCGGGGCGGGCTCGCTGCGCGCCGACCTGCGCGACGACGACGCCGTCGCCGTCCGCGGCCTCACCGTGAGCGGCGAGCTCGCGACCACGGCCACGGAGGCCCGGGCGATGCTGCGCGCGGCGAGCGCCGTCACGCTCGTGCCCGTCGCCCTCCTCGTCGTCGTGAGCGTCGTCGCGCTCGTGCAGGTGGCGCGCCTCCTCGCCCAGACCCGGTCGGGGGAGGTCGGCCTGCTCGTCGCGCGCGGGGCGTCCCCGCGGCAGCTGACGGTCGTCTCGGGGGCGGAGGCCGCCGTCACGGTGTGCGCCGGGGCCCTCCTCGGCGGGGCCGCGGCCGTGCTCGTGCTCGTCACCCAGACCGCGGGCGCGCGCGAGGTCGCCGTGCCGTGGCTCGTCGCCGCGGCGGGCGCCGTGGTCGGGACGGGCCTCGTCACGGGCGTCGCGGGGCTCCAGGCGCGCGCGGTGGCGCGGCTGCGCCAGACCGACCGCTCGGGGCGCGCACGGTCGGCGGCGGCCCTCGGCACGCTCGTCCTCGCGCTCGTCGCCGCGGGCCTGTGCCTGTGGCAGCTCCTGCGCTACGGGTCCCCGGTCGTGGTGACCGGCGGCGAGACCCAGGTCGACGTCCTCGCCGTCCTGGCGCCCGCGGCCGTGCTCGTCGCGCTCGCGATCCTCGCGACGGCGGTGCTCGGGCCCCTCGGCGCGGTCGCGGAGCGCGTGGCCGCGCGCGGCCGCCGCCTCACCGCGACCCTCGCGGCGCGCCAGGTGGCCCGGCGGCTCGTCGTCGTCGCCGTCCCGGTGGTCCTCGTCGTCCTCGCGGCGGGCTCGGGCACGCTCGCGGGCGCGTACTCCGGCACCACGCAGTCCCTGCGCACGTCCGTCGCGGAGCTGCGCACCGGGGCGGACGTCCGCGTGACGACCGACGGCCCCGTGACCGTCTCGGGCACGGCGAACCCCCCGGTCGTCGCGCGGTACGCGGCGCTCGACGGCGCGACGGGCGCGTCGAGCGTGCTCGACCTGGCGGGGATCCTCGGCGAGGACCCCCTCGCGGTGCTCGCGCTCGACGCGGACGCGGTCGTCGGGCCGGCCGGTCCCGCCGCGCCCACGTCCGGGCTGCGCGACGACGCCGCGGGCCGCGGCGCGCCGCTCCCCGAGGGCACGGAGCGGCTCGCGCTCGACGTCACCGCCGCGGTGCGGCCGTCCGTCGACGTCACGGCCGGGCAGACCTACTACTGGTACGACGTCCACCAGGACCGCACGCTGCGCGCGGTGGCGTGGGTCGTCGACGAGGCCGGCGCGGTGAGCCAGGTCCCGCTGGGCGAGCTGAGCGTGACGTACGCGCCCGAAGTCGAGGCCGACGTCGCGGCGACGCCGACGTCGCACACCCTCGCGGGCGACCTCCCCGGCCCGGGCACGTGGGTGCTCGCCGCGGTCGACGTCGTCGTCGGCACCCCCGTCATGGAGGCCGAGGCGACCGTCACGCTCGACGCCGCGACAGCGACGACGCCCGAGGGCGAGCAGGACGTCGCGCTCGACGACGCCTGGGCGCCCCTCACGTCGCTCGTGCGCGCCGAGCGCGCCGAGGTCGAGGCCGCGGAGCCGGCCGGCTTCTCCGCGACCCTGCGCACCGACGGCCTGCCGCTCGCGCTGCGCCTCCTGCCCGGCGGGGACGACGCCCCGGCGCCCGTGCCCGTCACCGTGCCGGCGCCCCTCGCCGAGCGCTACGACCTGGCCGCGGGCGACGAGTCCGTGCTCACGACCGCGGGCGTCGACGTGCCGGTGCGCGTCGCGGAGGTCGTCGACGTGATCCCCGGGGCGGTCGACCGCACGGCCGTGCTCGCCGACCAGGGGACGCTCCTGCAGCACCTCCTGCGCGTCCTGCAGGCAGTGCCGCGCGCCGACGAGGTGTGGCTCGGCGCGTCCGACCCGGCGGCCCGGACGGACCTCGCGGCCGCCGCGCTCGACCTCGCGCGCGCCGAGGGCGGGACGGACCCGTCGGTCGAGGTCGCGGGCGCCGAGGCGGGGCCCGACGCGTCGGCGCCCGTGCGCGTCGCGTTCTGGCTCGCCGCGGCGGGAGCCGTCGTGCTCGCGCTCGCGGGCGTGCTCGCGGTGGCGCTCGCGCTCCTGCGGACCCGGCGCGCGGAGGTCATGGTCCTGCGGGCGCTCGGGACGCCGCCCGGGGCCCAGTCGCGCGGGCGCGCGCTCGAGCTCCTCACCGTCACCGCGACCTCCGTCGTGCTCGGCGTCGGCGCCGGCACGCTCGTCGCCGTCCTCACCGTCCCGCCGCTCGCGCGCGCGACGCTCGGCGACGCCGCGGAGGTCCTGCCCGTCCCGCTGGGCGCGTCCCTCGCCCCGACGGCCCTGCTCCTCGGCCTGCTCCTCGCGGGCCTCGTCGGCGTGGCCGGCGTCGTCGCGGCCCGCGTGCGCGGCCAGGCGCTCGACGCGGAGTACCGGGAGGAGATCCGATGAGCCTCGCGCGCCTCACGTGGCGGCAGTTCGCGGCGCACCGCGCGGTCTCGCTCGCGCTCGCGGTCGTCGTCCTGCTCGTCGCGGTCGTCGTCACGGCGTGGCCGCGCGCGGTCGCGGCGACGAACACCGCCCAGGTCGAGCACGTGCTCTCCACGGCCACGCCCCTGCAGCGCGACGTCGTCGCGGTGAGCCAGTCGGTCCCCGACGCCGGCCCGGCGGACCCGGCCGGCGCGACCGGGCTCGACCCCGGCGCCGAGGAGCTGTGGGGCGCGTTCGCGCAGGGTCTCGACGCACTGCGCGCCGCCCAGGCCGAGCCCCTGCGCTCGACCCTCGGCGACCCGGGCTTCACGGTCGAGGACGACGCCCGCGACCTGCCCGAGATCCCCGGCAACGACGTGCGGTTCCCGTCGGGCGCGCTCAAGGTCGACCCCTACCTCGACCGGCACGTCACGCTCGTCGAGGGGGAGTGGCCCGGACCGGTCGCCGACCCGGCCGCCCCCGACGGCAGCGTGGGCCAGGACGGGACGTCCGGGCCCCAGGTGCTCGACGTCGTGGTCTCCGCCGACGCGGCCGACGTGCTCGGCTGGGCGGTGGGCGACGTCCACGCGGTCGACCCGCTGACGTCCGTGCGCCTCACCGGGACGTTCGCGGCGGACGACCCCGACGAGGACTACTGGCAGCACAACCCGTACTCGGCCGCGCCGCAGGTCGTCGACGACCTCAACCTCGGCCGCTCCGCGCGGACCGCGATGTACCTCGACCCCGCGACGGCGGACCGGGCGTTCCTCGTCGACCCCACGACGCGCGTCTGGTACCCCGTCACGGGCGCCGGCGTCGAGGCCGACGAGGTCGCGCCGCTGCTCGCGCAGCTGCGCGGGTTCACGGCCTCGCCGCACACCGTCGTCGAGGGCGGGACGTTCGTGCTCACGCCCGCGAGCGAGATGACGACCGTCCTCGCGTCGCTGCTCGCGCAGCAGCGCGCGTCGGCGGCGATCCTCGCGGTCGTCGCCGTGGGCCCGCTCGGCGTCACGCTCGCGGTGCTCCTCCTCGGCGCGCGGCTCGTCGTCTCGCGGCGACGCCGCTCGCTCGCCCTCCTGCGCGCCCGCGGCGCCTCGGCGACCCAGCTGCGCGGCCTCATGGCGGGGGAGGGGCTGGCGCTCGGCCTGCCCGCCGCGGCCGTCGGCGCGGTCGCCGCCGTGCTCGCGCTGCCCCCGTCGTCCGGGGCCGGCGCAGTCGGGCCGGGCACGTTCGCGCCCGCGCTCCTCGCCGCGCTCGCGCCCGCCGTCCTCTTCGCGCTCACCACCTCGCCCGCCGGGCTGCGCGACGCGCGCTCCGACCTCGGCGCGACGCGGAGCCGCTGGCGCGGCCTCGTGGAGGGGCTCGTCGTCGTCGCGGCCGCCGTGTCCGTGGTCCTGCTGCTGCAGCGCGGCGTCCTCGTCGGCACGGGCTCGCCCGACGACGTCGTCGCGACCGGGTCGGGCGTCGACCCCCTCCTCGCCGCGGCGCCGCTGCTCCTCGCGCTCGCGACGTGCGTCGTCGTGGTGCGCGTCTACCCGCTGCCGGTGCGCGCGCTCGAGGGCGTGTTCCGCCGCCGGCGCGACCTCGTGCCGTTCCTCGGCGCCGCCCGGGCGGTGCGCGACCCGGCCGGCGGCGTCGTGCCCGCGCTCGCGCTCGTCGTCGGGGTGTCGGTCGCGATGTCCTCCGGGGTCCTCTACTCGACCGTGCGCGCGGGCGTCGAGTCGCTCGCGTGGGGCACGGTGGGCGCCGACGTGCGCGTCAGCGGGCCGATCATGGACGAGGAGGTCGTCGCGGAGCTGGAGGCGGTGGACGGCGTCGCGCACGTCGCGACCGTCACGGACGCGGGCGAGCTGCCGCTGCGCGCGGGCGTGTCCGGCGAGCGCGTCACCGTGCTCGCCGTCGACGCGGACGCCCTCGCGACCGTGCAGGCCGACGTCCCGGGCGCGACCGCGCTGCCGGCGGCGCTCGCGACGCCGGGCGAGCGGCTCCCCGTCGTCGTGTCGACGAGCGTCGGGATCCCCGCCGGGACCCCCGACGTCACGCTCGTGTCGAGGACCTCGGCGGGCGTCGACGTCCTCGCGACCGCCGACGCCGTCCCCGGGCTCGCGACGCCGCGCTCGTTCGTCGTGGTCGACCGCGACCTCGCCGCCGAGGCCCTGGGTGTGACGTTCCGCCCGCGCGTCGCGCTGCTCGCGCTCGACGAGGGCGCCGACCCGGCCCAGGTGCGCGCGGCCGTCGCCGACGTCCTGCCGCGCTCGGCGGTCACGAGCCCCGACGCCGTCTCGGCGGAGCTCCTGGACTCGCCCGCCGCGGACGGGATGAACGCGGCGTTCGTCGTCGCGATCCTGCTGTCGGGGCTCCTGTGCGCGGCGGCCGTCGTCATGACGCTCATGATCGGCGCGCCCGCCCGGGACAAGCTCGTCGCGGTGCTGCGCACGCTCGGCCTGGAACGGCGCGGGACCCGCGGGATCGTGGGCTGGGAGATCGGCCCCTGGGCGCTCGCGGCGCTCGTCGTGGGCGGCCTGCTCGGGCTCGCGATCCCGGCGCTCGTGCTCGCGAGCGTCGACCTGACCCCGTTCACGGGCGGCAGCGCGCAGCCCGCCCTCGCGGTCGACCCCGCGCTGCTGGGTCTCGTCGTGGGCGGCTTCGTGCTCGTGGTGGTCGCGGCCGTCGCGGTCTCGACGGCCCTGAGCCGGCGCACGAACCTCGCAGCGGAGCTGCGCATCGGTGAGGAGAGGTGACATGACGACCAGGACCGGACCGGTCGGGCCCGCCGTCGTCGACGACGGCGCGCGTCCCGGCGAGAGCGCGGCGACCCGCACGCCGGGCGCCGCGACGGAGCCCGACATCCTCTGCCAGGACCTCGTGCGGATCTTCTCCGCCGACGGGGTCGAGGTGCAGGCGCTGCAGGGCCTGAACCTGCGCGTCGACCCGGGCGAGCTCGTCGCGATCGTCGGCGCGTCCGGGTCGGGCAAGTCGACGCTGCTGACGATCCTGTCGGGGCTCGACCGCCCGACGGGCGGCTCCGCCGTCGTCGCGGGGACCGACCTGCTGACGATGGGCCGGCGCGAGCGCGTGCGCTACCAGCGGCACACGGTGGGCTTCGTCTGGCAGCAGACGAGCCGCAACCTCCTGCCGTACCTCACGGCCGCGGAGAACGTCGCCGTGCCGCTCACGCTCGCGGGCGACCTCGGCGCGCGCGACCGCCGCGCGCGCGTGGACGCCCTGCTCGGCCTGCTCGAGGTCGGGCACGTGCGCGACCGCCGCCCGGACCAGATGTCGGGCGGGGAGCAGCAGCGCACGGCGCTGGCCGTCGCGGTCGCGAACGCCCCGCGCGTCCTCCTCGCGGACGAGCCGACGGGCGAGCTCGACGAGGCCACGTCCGTCGAGGTGCTCGAGGCCATGCGCGGCGTCAACGCCGAGCTCGGCGTGACGACGCTCATCGTCACGCACGACCCGACGGTGTCCGACCACGTGCGCCGCACCGTCCAGATCCGCGACGGGCGCACGTCGACCGAGGTGCTGCGCCGGACGGAGGTCGACGAGCACGGCTCGGAGCGGCACGTCGCGGAGGAGTTCGCCGTGCTGGACCGCGTCGGCCGGCTCCAGCTCCCGCCGGACTTCGTGGCGAGCCTCGACCTGCGCGACCGCGTGCGGCTCGCGCTCGAGACCGACCACGTCGGCGTGTGGCCGGACGGCCGGGGGCGCGCGGACGAGAGCGGCACCGTGCCGCCGGACGAGGGGAGCGGACGATGACCGAGGGTGTGGGAGCGCCGGCCCTGACCGGCGCGGGCGTCGCCGCCCTGCGCGCGGACGGCGTCGGGCGCGTGTTCGGGCACGGGGAGACCGCGGTGCACGCGCTCACGGACGTGAGCCTCGTCGTGCACCCGGGCGAGCTGCTCGTCGTCCGGGGCCCGTCCGGCTCCGGGAAGACGACGCTCCTCAACATCCTCGGCGGGCTGGACCGGCCGACGACGGGGAGCGTGCACCTCGCGGGCGACCGCGAGCTGTCGGCGATGCCCGAGAAGGACGTGCTCGCGGCGCGGCGCAGCGAGATCGGCTATGTGTTCCAGTCGTTCGGGCTCGTCCCCGTGCTGTCCGCCGCGGAGAACGTCGAGGTCCCGCTGCGGCTGCAGGGGGTCGACGCGCGCGAGCGCGCCGAGCGCGTCGGGCGCGCCCTCGCGCTCGTCGGGCTCGACGGCCACGCCGCCCAGCGGCCGTACGAGATGTCGGGCGGGCAGCAGCAGCGGGTCGGCATCGCCCGCGCGCTCGTCGCCGAGCCCGCGATCCTCGTGGCCGACGAGCCGACGGGCCAGCTCGACTCGGGGACCGCGGCGACGGTCATGGACCTGCTGCGCGACGTCGTCCACGAGCGGAACGTGGCCGCCGTCGTCTCGACGCACGACCCGATCCTCATGCAGCGCGCGGACCGCGTCGTCGAGCTGCACGACGGGCACGTGGTGACGCCGACGGCCTGACGCCGCCGGACCCGGCGCGGCGCAGCCCGAGACGGGTCCGGGGGGACGTCCGCCCGTGGGCGTTCCGGTTGCCGGACGGACCCCGCGCGACAAGCCTTGTCGGATGAGCACCACCAGCGACGGCCCCGCGGGCGACGCGCCGCCCCGTGAGAACGACGACGTCCGGTCGGGGCGGCCGTTCCCACCCGTGTTCTACCCCGCGGCGGGCATCATCCTGCTGTTCGTCCTCGCGACGGTCCTCTTCACGGACGCGGTCTCCGGGCTCATGGACACCCTCCAGCGGGACGTCATCGGCGGGTTCGGCTGGTACTACGTGCTGCTCGTCGCGGCGTTCGTGGTGTTCGCGCTCTGGATGGGGCTGAGCCGGTTCGGCGACATCGTGCTCGGCAAGGACGAGGACCAGCCCCTGTTCAGCCTGCCGGTGTGGTTCTCGATGCTCTTCGCGACGGGGATGGGCATCGGCCTCGTGTACTGGGGCGTCGCGGAGCCGCTCACGCACTACGTCACGCCCAAGCCGGGCGTCGAGGGCAGCCCCGCGAGCCTCGCCCAGGCGGCGATGGGCCAGAGCTACCTGCACTGGGGCATCCACGCGTGGGCGATCTACGTCGTCGCGGGGCTGTCCCTCGCGTACGCGATCCACCGCAAGGGCCGCCCGGTGTCGATCCGCTGGGCGCTCGAGCCGCTCCTCGGCGACCGGGTCCGGGGCTGGGCCGGGAACGTCATCGACGTCGTGGCGATCGTGGGCACGGTGTTCGGCGTCGCGACGTCGCTCGGCTTCGGCGTGCTGCAGATCTCGGCGGGCCTCGGCTACCTCGACGTCGTCGAGCCGGGCGTGGCGCTGCAGATCGGGCTCATCGCGGCGATCACCGCGCTCGCGACGTTCTCCGTGGTGTCCGGCCTGGGCAAGGGCATCAAGTGGCTGTCCAACGGCAACATGGTCCTCGCCGGGGTCGTGGCGGTCGTCGTCCTGGTCCTCGGCCCGACGCTCTTCCTGCTGCGCGAGTGGGTGCAGTCGCTCGGCTACTACCTGCAGAACGTCGTGCGCCTCACGTTCGACACGACCGCGTTCCAGGGCGAGGCCGGGCTGGAGTGGCAGTCGTCGTGGACGATCTTCTACTGGGGCTGGTGGATCTCGTGGGCGCCGTTCGTCGGCGTGTTCATCGCCCGCATCTCCCGGGGGCGGACCGTGCGCGAGTTCGTCCTGGGGACGCTCCTCGTGCCGACGATCGTCACGACGCTGTGGTTCTCGATCTTCGGCGGCTCGGCCCTGGAGCGCGAGCTCACCGAGCCGGGCAGCATGCTCGTCGGCGGCGAGGTCGACAGCGACACGGCGCTCTTCCAGCTCCTCGACGGGCTGCCGGGGTCGACCGTGCTGTCCGTCGCCGCGATCCTGCTCATCGTCATCTTCTTCGTCACGTCGTCGGACTCCGGCTCGCTCGTCGTCGACATGCTCGCGAGCGGGGGGAACCCGAACCCGCCCACCTGGAGCCGGGTGTTCTGGTCCTGCGTCGCCGGGCTGCTCGCCATCGCGCTCCTCCTGGCGGGTGGTCTCTCGGCCCTGCAGACGGCGGCGATCCTCATCGCGCTGCCGTTCTCGTTCGTCATGATCGGCATGGCGGTCTCGACCGTGCAGGCGCTGCGCGCCGAGCACGCGGCGATCCTGCGCGCCGAGCGCCGGGCCGCGCGGCAGGCGCTCACCGAGCACGTGACGACGCGCGTCACCGAGTCGATCTCGGAGCAGTGGGAGGAGCTGTACCCGGACCGCCCCGCGCGCTGGGGCCCGCGCCGGCGCAACGGCGCGCGCGGCAGGACCGAGGGCCGCGACGGGGCGGAGACGCAGGGCCGCTGAGCGGCACGGGACCCGGTCCTCGGCGGCGCGCGCCCGCGCCCCGCGGCTGTGGCGGGCGCCACGGCCGGGGACTGGGTGCGGCCCTGTAGGATGGACGTCGCCCGGTCGACGGCGTCGAGCCGTGCGTGCGCGAGCCGCCTCGCTCGTCCGCGCCGCGGCGTCGCGTGGGCACCCGTCCGCGACGGGCGCCCGTGCCGCGTCGTCCCGCCCCTCCTCCTGAGATGAGTACTGACATGTCTGTGCGCTCCGACCTGCGCAACGTCGCGATCGTCGCCCACGTCGACCACGGCAAGACGACCCTGGTCGACGCGATGCTGCGGCAGTCCGGCGCGTTCTCCGCGCACCAGCAGGTCGACGACCGCGTCATGGACTCCGGCGACCTCGAGCGCGAGAAGGGCATCACGATCCTCGCGAAGAACACCGCGGTCCGGTACGCCGGCCCCGCGGCGGCCGCGGTCGGGGAGCCCGAGGGCATCACCATCAACGTCATCGACACCCCCGGCCACGCCGACTTCGGCGGCGAGGTCGAGCGCGGCCTGTCGATGGTCGACGGCGTCGTGCTGCTCGTCGACGCGAGCGAGGGCCCGCTCCCGCAGACGCGCTTCGTGCTCCGCAAGGCGCTCGCGGCGAAGCTGCCGGTCATCATCGTCGTCAACAAGGTCGACCGCCCCGACTCGCGCATCACCGAGGTCGTCGCCGAGGCGACCGACCTGCTGCTCGGCCTCGCGAGCGACCTCGCCGACGAGGTCCCGGACCTCGACCTCGACGCGATCCTCGACGTCCCCGTCGTCTACGCGTCGGCGAAGGCCGGCCGCGCGTCGCTCGACCAGCCGCTCGACGGCCAGCTCCCCGCGAACGAGGACCTCGAGCCGCTCTTCACGACGATCCTCGAGAAGATCCCGGCGCCGACGTACGAGGAGGGCGCGCCGCTGCAGGCCCACGTCACGAACCTCGACGCCTCGCCGTTCCTCGGCCGCCTCGCGCTGCTGCGCGTGTTCAACGGCACGCTGCGCAAGGGCCAGGTCGTCGCGTGGGCCCGCCACGACGGCAGCCTGCAGAACGTCAAGATCACCGAGCTCCTCGAGACGAAGGCGCTCGACCGCGTGCCCACGGAGTCCGCGGCCCCCGGCGACATCGTCGCCGTGGCGGGCATCGCCGACATCACGATCGGCGAGACGCTCACCGACCCCGAGGACCCGCGTCCGCTCCCGCTCATCACGGTCGACGACCCGGCGATCTCGATGACCATCGGGATCAACACGTCCCCGCTCGCGGGCAAGGGCGGCAAGGGCCACAAGGTCACGGCCCGCCAGGTCAAGGACCGCCTCGACTCCGAGCTCGTCGGCAACGTGTCGCTGCGCGTCCTGCCGACGGACCGCCCCGACGCGTGGGAGGTCCAGGGCCGCGGCGAGCTCGCGCTCGCGATCCTCGTCGAGCAGATGCGCCGTGAGGGCTTCGAGCTCACCGTCGGCAAGCCGCAGGTCGTCACGCGCACCATCGACGGCAAGACGCACGAGCCGATGGAGCGCATGACGATCGACGTCCCCGAGGAGTACCTCGGCTCCGTCACCCAGCTCATGGCGCAGCGCAAGGGCCGCATGGAGACCATGTCGAACCACGGCACCGGCTGGATCCGCATGGAGTTCATGGTGCCCGCGCGCGGCCTCATCGGGTTCCGCACGCGCTTCCTCACCGAGACGCGCGGCACCGGCATCGCGTCCTCGATCTCCGAGGGCTACGAGCCGTGGGCCGGCCCGATCGAGACCCGCACGACCGGCTCGCTCGTCGCCGACCGCGCGGGCAAGGTGACCCCGTTCGCGATGATCAACCTCCAGGAGCGCGGCTCGTTCTTCGTCGACCCCACGCAGGAGGTCTACGAGGGCATGATCGTCGGCGAGAACTCGCGCAACGAGGACATGGACGTGAACATCACCAAGGAGAAGAAGCTCACGAACATGCGGTCCTCGACGGCCGACAACTTCGAGAACCTCATCCCCCCGCGCCACCTCACGCTCGAGGAGTCGCTCGAGTTCGCGCGCGAGGACGAGTGCGTCGAGGTGACCCCCGAGGTCGTGCGCATCCGCAAGGTCCTGCTCGACCAGACCGAGCGCGCTCGCGCGACGTCGCGGGCCAAGCGCGCCTGACGTCGCCGTGACCGGCACCTCGACCGGCACCTCGATCGGCACCGCCGAGCAGCCCGTCGTCGACCCCGACGGCGGGCTGCTCGCCGTCCACGCCCACCCCGACGACGAGACGCTCGCCACGGGCGCGCTCCTCGCGACGTGGGCGGCCGCGGGGGAGCGCGTCACCGTCGTGACGTGCACGCGCGGCGAGCGCGGCGAGGTCATCGACTCCGCGGCGCACCCGACGGGCGTCGGGCACCTCGAGGGCGACGGGCCGGCCCTCGCGACGTACCGCGAGGGCGAGCTCGCCCTCGCGCTCGACGCGCTCGGCGTGCGGGACCACGTGTTCCTCGACGCCGTGCCCGACGGCGCGCCCCCCGCCCGGTACACCGACTCCGGCATGGCGTGGGCCGCGCCGGGCATCGCGCGCGCGACCGCCGAGGCGGAGCTCCCGGACGGCGCGTTCGTCGCCGTCCCGCTCGACGAGGCGGCGGCGCGGCTCGCGGCGGTCGTCCGCGATCGGCGGCCGGCCGTCGTCGCGACGTACGAGGCGGGCGGGGGCTACGGGCACCCCGACCACGTCCGCGCGCACGAGGTCGCCGTCCGGGCGCTGGCGCTCCTCGCCGAGGCGGGCGAGCCGGTCCCGGCGCTGTGGACAGCCGTCGCGCCCGCCTGGCGCGTGCGCGCGGCACGCCGCGCCCTCGCGGCGCTCCCCGAGGTCCGCGCGCTCCTCGCCGACGACGCGTCGCTCACGCTGCCGGACCCGGACGAGCCTCTGCCGCCCCTCGCCCTGCCCGGGACGGAGGACGCGGCCGCGCCCCTGCCCCCGGGCGTCGTCGCCGTCCCGGTGGCCCCCGTGCTCCCCGCCGTGCTCGGCGCGATGCACGCGCACGCGACCCAGGTCCAGCGCGCGCAGCCGGCCCCGGCCGGCGCCGACCCGTCGCTCGTCGGCTGGTACGCGCTGAGCAACGACGTGCTCGCGCCGGTGCCTTCACACGAGTTCTACGCCCCCTCCCGCGCCGCTCTCCCGGGCGACCCGGGTTCGCGGACGTCCGGCCAGTAGCCTTACCCCGTGGAAACCAGCACCGGACGCCTCATCGGGCGCGGCCTGGCGTGCGCGCTCGTCGGCGTGGTCGTCGGTCTCGTCGGCACCGTCGCGCACCGCGCGCCCGTCGTCGACCTCCCGGTGCACCTCGGGCTCGTCCTCGCCCTGGTCACGGTCCTGGTGGCGGGGGTGCTCGCGCGCGCCTGGGCCGGGTACGCGGGGCTCCTGGGCTACGGGATCGGGTGGGTCGCCGTCGTGCAGCTCCTCTCGCTCGAGGGCCCGGGGGGCGACGTGCTCGTGCCGAGCCAGCCCGTCGGGTACGTGTGGATCTACGGCGGGCTCCTCGTCGTCGTGGTCGCCGCGTTCCTCCCACGCTCGTGGTTCGGCGACCGGCCCGTCCGGTCCGCGCTGCACGGGCGCGAGGCCGGGCAGAGCGGACATCAGGGGTAGATCCGCCCGGATAGAATCCCGGTGCGGGACACCGCGCCCCCCTCGTCGTCAAGCGCGCACGTGCGCGCCCTTTCGTCACGGAGACAGTGGATGGGTCAGCCGACCGAGCCAGACCAGCCTCGCGACACGCCCCAGGACGCCCCGGAGGGCGCCCGCACGGACGGTCCGACCCCGGAGACCGCGGCCGAGGACGCCGCGACCGGGGGCGTGGAGACCGTCGGTGCCGAGACCGTCGACGCGACGGGCGGCCGCGCAGCCGCGGAGGACGCTGCCGACGAACCGGGCGAGGCCGGCCACGCGCAGCAGGCGGGGGCCGCCGACGCCCAGCCCGAGCCCGCGTCCGCCGCGCCGGACGACACGGCCGCTGCCGACGACGCGGTCACCTCCGACGAATCGGCCGCCTCCGACGACGCGGGCGCTGCCGACGACGCAGCCGCCTCCGACGACGGGCGCGCACCCCAGGCCGTCGGTGCGCGCGAGGACGGCACCGATGCCGCAGAGGACGGGCTCGCCCCGGGCTCCGCCGACCCGGCAGAGGTCGCGACGCAGGACGCGACGACGGGAGACACCGTCGGCGGCAGCGACGCGCCGCAGGCCGTCGCCGAGCCGGGCGCAGTCGCGCACGACGGGGCGGGCGACGCGCACGCCGACGTCGCGGGCACGGCGAACGCCGACGCGACGAGCGGTGCGACCTTCGGCGACACGGTCGACGGTGGGACGGCCACCGGCGACACGGCCCCCGGTGACACGGCCGTCGGCGACGCCGCGGAGCCCGCGCAGGCGGAGCCCGAGGCGGTCGCCGCGCCGGAGGCCGCCGCCCCGGTCGAGGCCGCCACGGCGCCCGAGGCGGAGCCCGCCGGTGCCGCGGCCGAGGCTGCCGCGTCGTACTCCACGGCGGACGGAGCGACCGGAAGCGCCACGACTGCGGGTGACCCGACCGCGGGTGACCCGACCGCGGGTGGCCCGACCGCGGGTGGCCCGACGGCGGGTGACCTGACCCCGGGTGGCGCGGCCGTCGACGCCGCGACCCTCGACGCCGCGACCCTCGACGCCGCGACCCCGGCCGACCCGACCGGACCTGCCGCGACGCCGACCGACGGTGCCGACGCGCCGACCGACGGCGCCGACGCGCCGACCGCGTCCGCCCCGACGCAGCAGCCCGGCGCCGAGGCCGAGGACGACACGCCCTACGTGCCTCGCGTCTTCGCGTTCGACCCGACGGTCTCCGCCGTCGTCGGCGCGGTGAGCGGCGACGACGCGGCGTCGGCCCCCGGGTCGGACGCCGACGTCGCCCCCGAGCAGCCCATGGCCGCGGGCGCCGCCGGCACGGAGGTCGTGCCGCCGACGGCCGAGCCGAGCCGCGCCGCCGCGTCGACCGACGCCGCCGGCGAACCGACCGGTGACCCCTCCGCGCCGACCGCGGCGGCGACGAGCGCCGCCCTCGCGTCGGCCGGCGAGCCGGTCACCCCCGCGAGCGAGCCCGCCGCGCCGTCCGGCGACTCCGCGACGCCGACGAGCGACTCCGCGACGCCGACGAGCGACGCCGCCGCGTCGTCGGGCGCCGCCGCACTGTCCGGCACCACCGTGCCGTTCGACAGCGCCGCGCCGTCCGACACCGCCACGCCGTCCGGCGACGCCGCGGCGCCGACGGAGCCTGCCGCGCCCTCGACGCAGCCGTCCGTGTCGGGGTCCGACCCGGACGTCCCGGCCGCTGCCGGCCCTGCCCTCGGCGTCGGGCCGACCGGCGCGACGTCCGGTGACGACGCGCCGACGCGCGTCTTCGCGCCCGTGTCGCCCGCGCCCGCGGACCCGGCGGGCGACCGGACCGAGGTGCTGCCCCCGGTCGCGCCGTGGGAGCGGCCCGCGGTCCCGGCGCGCCCGGTCGCGGGAGGCCCGGTTCCGGGAGCCGCGGGCGGCGACCCGGTCCCGCCCGCGGTCGTCGCGGGGGCGTTCGGCCCCGTCCCGCCGGACGAGGAGCGCGTCACGTCGCCGTTCGACGGCTTCGAGGAGGACGCGCCGCGCCGGGGCTGGGCCCGCGGCCTGCTGTGGACCGGCATCGGCGTGCTCGTGGTCGGCGGCCTGTACACGGGCGCGCAGTGGTACTTCTCGGACAAGGTGCCGAGCGGGACGACGGTCGCCGGCGTCGACGTCGGCGGCATGACCCGCACCGCGGCGCAGGACGAGCTCGAGTCGACGCTCGGTCCGCGCGCCGCGGAGCCCGTGACGCTCACCGCCGGCGACGCGACGACGACGCTGGACCCTGCCGCCGCCGGGCTGACGCTCGACGCCGCGGCGACGGCCGAGGAGCTCACGTCGTTCTCGATGAGCCCCACGCGCCTGTGGGAGCACCTGGTCGGCGGCGCGGAGAAGCCGCCCGTCGTCGCGGTCGACCAGGAGGCGTTCGACGCCCAGGTGGAGGCGCTCCACGGCAGCCTGGACGTCGAGCCCGTCGACGGGACGGTCCAGTTCGTGGACGGCGCGCCGACGGCGACACCGGCGAGCGACGGCGCGTCGCTCGTGACCGACGCCGCGGCCGAGGCGATCCTCGCGGGCTGGCTCGTCACGGACGGGCCGATCCCGCTCGAGACGGAGGCGGTCGCGCCCGAGATCACGCAGGAGGAGACCGACGCGGCGCTCGCGGAGGCCGAGACCGTCGTCTCGGCCCCGGTCGTCGTGGCCGTCGGCGGCCAGTCGCCGGAGCTGCCGGAGGACGTCCTCGCGGAGAACGGGTCCTACGCCGCGGCGGACGGCGAGCTCGCGCTCACGTTCGACGGCGCCGGGCTCGTGGACGCGATCGTCGACCGCACGAACGACCTCCTCACCACGGCCGACGACGCGCACTTCGTCTTCTCGGGCGGCGCCCCCGTCATCGAGGGCGGCGAGCCGGGCACGACGATCGACCCCGGTGCCCTCGTCGAGGCCGTGCGGACCGCCGCGACGGGCGACGACCGCGAGGCGTCCGTCGAGCTCGTCGAGAGCGACCCCGAGCAGTCGGTCGCGGCGCTCGAGGAGCTCGGCGTGAAGGAGAAGATCTCGGAGTTCTCCACGCCGCTGACGAGCGAGCCGGTGCGCACGGAGAACCTGCGGGTCGGGGCGAGCAAGGTCAACGGCACGCTCGTGCTCCCCGGCGAGACGTTCTCCCTCACCGAGACGCTCTCGCCGATCACGGCCGCGGGCGGCTACTTCTCGGCCGGCATCGTGCAGGACGGCAAGCACGTCGAGGGCGTCGGCGGCGGGCTGTCGCAGATGGCGACGACGGCGTACAACGCGGGCTTCTTCGCCGGGCTGGAGGACGTCGAGCACCGCCAGCACAGCTACTGGTTCACGCGGTACCCGGCCGGCCGCGAGGCGACGATCTTCGTCGGCTCGCTCGACATGCGCTTCAAGAACGACACGCCCTACGGCGTCCTCCTGCAGTCGTGGGTCGGCGGCGGGGAGCTGCACGTGGCGGTCTGGAGCACGAAGTACTACGAGGTCGAGACGTCGGCGAGCGAGAAGACGAACGTCGTGCAGCCCACCACGGTCACGCACACGGGCGCCGACTGCGTGCCGCAGCCGGCGGGGAACGCCGGCTTCTCGATCACGAACTACCGGAAGGTCTACCTGGACGGCGACCTCGTCAAGGACGAGGCCGACCACTGGACGTACCGGCCGGACAACCAGGTCGTCTGCGAGTAGGCGGACGGGACGAGGAGGGCGCATGCTCGGACGCAGCGAACGGGAGTCGGGACCGCAGGCGCTGCTCGCGGCCACGAGCGCGGGCTGGGTCGCCGACGACGGCGCGGTGGTGCGCGGCGAGGCCGACGCGCTCCTCGACCTCGGGTCGACGACCGCGACGCTCTCGACGGTGGCGAGCATCGACGGCCTGTCGGCGGTCGTGCACCTGGGCCACCCGGCGCAGCCGTCGCACGAGCTCGAGCGCGCGCTGCTCGCCGCGCCGCCGTCGCTCGGGATCAGCGCGGCGGTCGCCGTCCCGGCCCAGTGGGTGTGGGTCGGCCGGTCGGCCCGGGCGCAGGACGCCTCGGGCCCGGTCGTGGTCGACGAGGCGGGCATGCGCGACCGGCGGCACGCGCTGCGCACGATGGGCATGACGCCGCGGCTCGTGCCGACCCGCACGCCGCTCGACGAGCGGGTCGCGCTCGCCGGCGCCGATGGCACGCTGGTCGTGGAGCGCTCGGTCGCGACGGCCGCGCTCGCACCGCTCGGCTTCGTCGAGCTGCCCGGCAGCGAGCGGCTCGGCGACGGCGCCCCCGTCTGGTACGGGCTCCTCGAGTCCCGCGACAGCGCCCCGCGCGTCGAGGGGCCGGCCCAGGTCTGGCTCGCGTTCGGGCCGCGCGACGACCACCGGGGCTCGCTGCAGCAGACGCTCGCGCTCGTGGCCGCGGCGGGCATCGACCTGCAGCACCTGCGCAGCCACCGCTCGCAGGCCGGGCCGCACATCTTCTTCACCGCGTTCTCGTGCCCCGGCGCGGACGTGCTCGACGGTCTCGTGCGCGACTTCGGCGAGCGAGGCGTCGCGTGCCGGGTCCTCGCCGCCGTGCCCGGGCAGGAGTTCGTCCCCGGCCCCGACGCCCTCGCGCCGCGGTGGGCGGACGCCGCGCCGTCCGCGGCCGTCCCGGGGACCGCGTGAGCGGCGTCGGCTACCTCGGCCCGCAGGGGTCGTTCACGCACCAGGCCGCCGCGGGCTGGGCGGCCGAGCACGCCGACGGCGCGCCGCTCGTGGCCCGGGGCTCGGTCGCCGACGTCTTCGCGGCCGTCGCCGACGCGACCGACGCGCGCGGCGTCGTCGCGATCGAGAACACCGTCGAGGGCTACGTCGTGCCCTCGCTCGACGCGATCGTCGGGAGCGCCGACGTCGTCGCCGTCGACGAGGTCGTGCTCGACATCTCGTTCGACGCGTTCGTCCGGCCCGACCACGGCGAGCTCACCGAGGTGAGCGCGCACCCCCACGGCCTCGCGCAGTGCCAGGGGTTCGTCGCCCGGAGCGGGCTGCGCGCCGTCCCGGCCGCGTCCAACGCGGCCGCGTGCCGCGACGCGGGGCCGCACCAGGTCGCGCTCGGCCCGACCATCTGCGGCGAGCTGTACGGGCTCGACACCCACGCGCGCGCGGTCGAGGACTTCGCCGGGGCGCGCACGCGCTTCCTCGTGCTCGCGCCGCGCGCCGAGGCGCCCGGCGTGCTCGCGCGGACCCGCGCGTCGCACGCGGGCACGTGGCGCACGATGCTCGCGGTGACCCCCGTCGTCACGGGGCCGGGCGTGCTGGCCCGCATCACGCGGTCGTTCGGCGAGCGCGGCGTGAACCTGTCGAGCCTCATCACGCGCCCGCTCAAGCGCGTCCACCGGGTCGCGGGCGCGTACGTCTTCGTGCTCACCGTCGACGGTGCACCGTGGGACGCGCCGGTGCGCGCGGTGCTCGAGGATCTCCTCGCCGCGGGCGACTCGCTCAAGACCCTCGGCGTCGTCCCCGCGCGGGGCGAGCTCGACGTCGCGGTCCCCGCCGACGTCGACGCCGCGCACGTGCCCGTCGACAGCGTCGGCGGCGGCTCGTCCGCGGACGCGCTCGACCGGGGCCTGCTGTGGTGAGCGGCGCGACGGACGCCGGGCCGGTCTCGGTCGCCGTCGCCGGGCTCGGGCTCGTGGGCGGTTCCGTCGCCCGGCTCCTCGCCGCCCGGGGCGTCGACGTCACCGGGTTCGACGCCACCGCGGCGACCCGTGCCGAGGCGCGTGCGGCCGGGCTGCGGGTCGTGCCGGACCTCGCCGAGCTGTGCGCGGGCGAGCCGGACGTGCTCGTGCTCGCCGTGCCCCTGCGCGCGATGCGCGCCGTCGCGGGCGACGTCGCGCGGCACGTGCGGGGCGCGACGGTCGTCACCGACGTCGGCAGCGTGAAGTGCGCGGTCCGCGACGCCGTGCGCGCCGCGGGGCTCGACGACCGCTACGTCGGCGCGCACCCGATGGCCGGCACGGAGCGCTCGGGCTTCGCGGCGTCCGACCCCGGGATGCTCGAGGGCGCGCGGTGGGCGCTCACCGTCGACCCGACGACGCGCGGCGACGCCTTCGCGACGGTCCTGCGGCTCGTCACGGGACCGCTCGGCGGCACGGTGCACGTCGTCACCGACGACGTCCACGACGAGTCGACCGCGCTCGTCAGCCACGTGCCGCACGTGCTCGCGACCGAGCTGCTCGGCGTCGTGGGGGACGCGCCCGTGCGCGACGTCGCGCTCGGGCTCGCGGCGGGCAGCTTCCGGGACGCGACCCGCGTGGGCCGCACGGACCCGCGGCGCACCGAGGCGATGGTCACGGACAACGCGGCGTGGGTCGCGTCGGCGCTGCGGGTCGTCGTGCGCGACCTCGAGCGCCTCGTCGACGCGCTCGAGTCGAACGCGCCCGTGGGGGAGTTCTTCGACCGTCCCGACGCGGTCCGCGCCGTGCTCGCCGACCCCGACGCGGGCGCCGCGCCCGAGCGCGTGGTGCTCGACGACGCGGGGGAGTGGCGCGACCGGCTCACCGCGCTCGGCGCGCAGGGCCGCGTCGCGGTCGGGGTCGAGGGCGACGCGGTCGTCGTGCGCTGACGCGGGCAGCCGTCCCGGGCCGGCGTCTCAGGACGGGCGACGCGGCGGCCGCGGCGGGACGGGCTTGCCCGCGACGATCTCGGCGACGGGGACGACGACGAGCGGCGGCACCGGGTCGGCGGGCCCGTGCCCGCGGTGCGGCGGGCCGCCGCCCGCGTCCTCGCGCAGCACGAGCTCGTGCTCCCCGGCGCTCACGACGACCCCGATGACGTCGGTGACGGTCTTGCCGCTAGCGGCGGCCTGCTCGGCGGACAGACGCCGTCGCACGACGACGCGCGTGCCCGCGGCCCACGTCGTCCACGGGCCCCCGGCGCCCTCCGGGAGGTCCCGTCCCTGCTCGTGGGTCATGTCACGTCCGTCCACTGGCTGGTCCGCGGTGGCCGACCACCGCCCGACCTGAGCGATACTAGACGTGCATGCCCTCCGTGACCGCGCGCGGACACCGCCGGGGGCACGTGCCCCCCACGTGACCCGGCACCCCTCGCCGCGCCGGGTCCGAACGCCGCCAGAAAGGTTCCCGGTCGTGACCTACGTGATCGCCCAGCCGTGCGTCGACGTCAAGGACAAGGCGTGCATCGAGGAATGTCCGGTGGACTGCATCTACGAGGGCAAGCGGTCGCTCTACATCCACCCGGACGAGTGCGTCGACTGCGGCGCGTGCGAGCCGGTGTGCCCGGTCGAGGCCATCTACTACGAGGACGACGTCCCCACGGAGTGGAGCGACTACTACCGCGCGAACGTCGAGTTCTTCGACGACCTCGGCTCGCCCGGCGGTGCCGCGAAGATGGGCCTCGTCGAGAAGGACGACCCGATGATCGCCGCCCTCCCGCCGCAGGCCTGACGGCCCGTCGCCGGACCATGGGACTCGCCGACCTCTCCGGCCTCGCCTACCCCTGGGACACGCTCGGCCCCTACGCGGCGCGGGCGCGCGCCCACGAGCGCGGTCCGGTGGACCTGTCGATCGGCACGCCCGTCGACCCGACGCCGGCCGTGGTGCGCGACGCGCTCGCCGCGGCGTCCGACGCGCACGGCTACCCGACGACGCACGGCACGCCCGCGCTGCGCGAGGCCGTCGCGGCGTGGTTCGCGCGCCGCCGCGGCGTCCCGGGCCTCGACCCCGACGCCGTCCTGCCCACGATCGGCAGCAAGGAGCTCGTCGGGCTCCTGCCGTCCCTGCTGCGGCTCGGCCCGGGCGACGTCGTCGTGCACCCCGAGACGGCGTACCCCACCTACGACGTGGGCGCCCGCCTCGCCGGTGCGACCGCGCTCGCGACCGACGACGTCGACGCGTGGGCCGGCCGCCGCGACGTGCGCCTCGTGTGGGTCAACTCGCCGAGCAACCCCACGGGGCGCGTGCTCGACGCGGCCCACCTCGCGCGCGTCGTCGCCGCGGCGCGCGAGACCGGCGCCGTCGTGGCGAGCGACGAGTGCTACGCCGAGCTCGCGTGGTCCGAGCCGTACGCGTCCTCGGGCGTCCCGAGCCTGCTCGACCCGGCCGTGAGCGGCGGCTCGCACGAGGGGCTGCTCGTCACGTACTCGCTGTCGAAGCAGTCGAACGTGGCGGGCTACCGCGCGGCGTTCGTCGCGGGCGACCCCCGGCTCGTCGCCGACCTGCTCGCGACGCGCAAGCACCTGGGCATGATCGTGCCCGCCCCGGTGCAGGCCGCGATGACCGCCGCGCTCGGGGACGACGCCCACGTCGCCGCGCAGCGCGAGGTGTACGCGCGCCGTCGCGAGGTCCTGCTCGCCGCGCTGGCCGACGCCGGCCTCGCGGTCGACCACTCCGAGGCGGGCCTGTACCTGTGGTCGCGCCCGGCGGGCGACCCGGCCGGCACGTCGGACTGCTGGGAGACGGTGTCCGCGCTCGCGGACCTCGGCATACTGGTCGGACCGGGGGCGTTCTACGGCACCGCGGGGTCCGGGCACGTCCGCGTCGCCCTCACCGCGACGGACGAGCGGGTCCACGAGGCGGCCGCGCGACTGTCCGGAGCCCGCCTGTTGGTGTGATCGTCGTCACGACCCGCGTGGGGATCTCGTGACGGTTCAGGATTGGTCACGTGCGGGTGAGGCGGGGTACGGTCGACCGCGCGGCAACGGCGCGAGCAGCAGCGGGAAGGGAACCATGACCACCACACAGCAGGCGACGGTCCGTCTCCTCGTCGACGACCAGGCGCAGGACCTGCCCGTGGTCGCGGCCACCGAGGGCAACGACGGGATCGTCGTCTCCTCCTTGCTGAAGTCCACCGGGCTCGTCACGGTCGACCCCGGCTTCATGAACACCGCGTCCTGCGAGTCGAGCGTCACGTACATCGACGGCGACGCCGGCATCCTGCGCTACCGCGGGTACCCGATCGAGCAGCTCGCCGAGCAGTCGAGCTTCCTCGAGGTCGCGTACCTCCTCATCCACGGCGAGCTCCCCGACGGGCCGACGCTCGACGCGTTCGTCGAGCGGGTCAACCGCCACACCCTCGTCCACGAGGACTTCCGCACCTTCATGGGCACGTTCCCGCGGAACGCGCACCCCATGGCCGTGCTCTCCTCGGCGATCAACGCGCTGTCGACGTTCTACCCCGAGTCGCTCGACCCGTTCGACGACGAGACGGTCGAGCTCGCCACCGTGCTCCTGCTCGCCAAGACGCGCACGATCACGTCGTACCTGCACCGCCGCCGCGTCGGCGAGCCGCTGCTGTACCCCGACTACTCGCGCGGGTACGTCGACGACTTCCTGCGCATGACGTTCGCGACCCCGTACCAGCAGTACGAGGCCGACCCCGTCGTCGTCGACGCGCTCGACAAGCTCCTCATCCTGCACGCCGACCACGAGCAGAACTGCTCGACCTCGACGGTGCGCGTCGTCGGCTCGTCGCACGCGAACCTCTACGCGTCGGTCGCCGCCGGCGTCAACGCCCTCTCCGGCCCGCTGCACGGCGGCGCCAACGAGGCCGTCCTCACGATGCTCGACAAGATCGCGAGCGCCGAGTACGACGTCGACACCTTCATGAAGAAGGTGAAGAACAAGGAGGACGGCGTCCGGCTCATGGGCTTCGGCCACCGGGTGTACAAGAACTACGACCCGCGCGCGGCGATCGTCAAGAAGTCCGCCGACGCGGTGCTCTCGACGCTCGGCAAGAAGGACCAGCTCCTCGACATCGCGATGCGCCTCGAGGAGATCGCCCTCGGCGACGACTACTTCGTCGAGCGCAAGCTCTACCCGAACGTCGACTTCTACACCGGCCTCATCTACAAGGCGATGGGCTTCTCGCCCGCGATGTTCACGCCGCTCTTCGCGCTCGGCCGCATGCCCGGCTGGATCGCGCAGTGGCGCGAGATGATGAAGGACCCGCAGACGAAGATCGGCCGCCCGCGCCAGGTCTACGTCGGCGAGACGGCCCGCGACTACCGCGCCGTCGCCGACCGCTGACCTCCCGCCCGGCACGACGACGGACGCCGCGCACCCCGCCGGGTGCGCGGCGTCCGTGCGTCCGGGTGCCGTCGCGCCCGCGCGCCCGGGTCGTCGCGGTCAGGGTGCCTCGGGCGTCGCGACGGTGAGGCGGACGGTGCCCGGGTCCGGGAACGGGGGACCGTCCTCGGCGCCCGGGTCCCGTGTCGTCCACGCCGCGTCCTCGCGGCTCCAGATGCGGTCCCCGACCTCGACCGCGACGACGTTCGTCGCGTCGGCCGAGGCCACCGCCCACTGCGCCACGGCCCAGGCCGCACGCTCGGCGCCCTCGTCGCCGTCCGCCGTCGGCAGCGACGTGGCGTCGACGACCACGGTGCCGGAGGCCGGGCCGCCCTCGGGCGCGACGTCGAGGTCGCCGAGGTCCCGCCGGAGGCGGTCGCGCAGGAGCGTCGCCGGGTCCTCGCCCTCGGCGGGCAGCTCGCTCGGGGCGACGGCGGCGAGGTCGCACGTGAGCGTCGCGGGCGACCAGCCGGTGAGCGCGGACGCCCACGCGCGCGAGCGCGTCTCGTGCTGGGCGTACGCGTCGGGGAACGCGGAGCGCTGCACGGTCTGCGCCGCGACCGTGACCTCCATGTCCTCGTAGCCCTCGACGGTCTCGAGCACGTCGTAGAACGCGTTCGTGGAGTAGACGGGGTCCATGATCTGCTCGACGGATCCCCAGCCCTGCGACGGGCGCTGCTGGAAGAGGCCGACGGAGTCGCGGTCGCCGTAGTCGATGTTGACGAGGCGCGACTCCTGGAGCGCGGTGGCGATCCCGATGGTCGCGGCACGCGCCGGGAGCCCCCGGCGCAGCGACGTCGCGACGACGAGCGCGGCGTTGTCCGCCTGCGTCGTGGACAGGTACCAGGTGCGGTCGCCCGCCGTGGCGGCGCAGCGCTCGGCGACGGGGGTGTCGTCGTCGAGGCGGTTGAGCGCGACGACGACGCCGCCCGCCGCGACGGCCGTCACCGTGAGGAGCGTGACGGCCGCGCGCAGCGGACGGCGTCGGCCCGCGCGCACGGAGCGGCGTGCCGCGGCGGTGCGGTCGGGGCCCATGGTCGCGCGGAGCGGGTCGTGCCGGTCAGTTCGCGTGCAGCGCGGCGTTGAGCTCGACGCCCGCGCCGGTGCGCGACACGGCCTCGACCCCGCCGGTGAGCGAGTTGCGGCGGAAGAGCAGGCCCGAGCTCCCCGCGAGCTCGCGGGCCTTGACCACGAGCGGCTCGCCCGCGGCGTCGGACCGCCCGACGACGGTGACCTTCGTGCCCGCCGTCACGTACAGCCCGGACTCGACGACGCAGTCGTCGCCCAGCGGGATGCCGAGGCCGGCGTTCGCCCCGAGCAGGGAGCGCCGGCCGATCGAGATGACCTCCCGGCCGCCGCCGGACAGCGTGCCCATGATGGACGCGCCGCCGCCGATGTCGGAGCCGTCGCCCACGACGACGCCGGCCGAGATGCGGCCCTCGACCATCGACGTGCCGAGCGTGCCCGCGTTGAAGTTCACGAAGCCCTCGTGCATGACCGTCGTCCCGGGGGCGAGGTGCGCGCCGAGGCGCACGCGGTCCGCGTCGGCGATGCGCACGCCCGACGGCACGACGTAGTCGACCATGCGCGGGAACTTGTCGACGCCGAGCACGGTGACCTGCTGCCCGGTCGCGCGCAGGCGCAGGCGCGTCTCCTCGAAGCCGTCGGCCGCGCACGGCCCGGCGCTGGTCCACACGACGTTGGCGAGCACGCCGAAGATCCCGTCGAGCGCGAGCCCGTGCGGGGCGACGAGGCGGTGGGAGAGCAGGTGCAGGCGCAGGTAGGCGTCCGCCGTGCCGGCGGGCGGAACGTCCAGGTCGATCTCGGTGCGCACGACGACGACGTCCACGCGTCGTACGTCGTCGCGGTCGGCCAGGGCCTCCAGCGACGCGGGCGCGCCCGCGTCCGCGGGCGCCGCGCCGAGGGCGGGCGAGGGGTACCAGACGTCGAGGACGGTGCCGTCGTCGGCGACGGTCGCGAGGCCGAAGCCCCACGCCGCGCGCGGCTCGGAGGCTGCCGGCGCGGAGGCGTCGGCAGGGGTCGCGGATGTCATGCGCACCACCCTATCCGCGCCGATAGGGTGCTGGCGTGACCTCTCCCACGGCTGCGTCCGCCACCCCGTCACCGCTCGTCCTCGACCCGGCGGGAGATCTCCTCGCCCTCTTCCGCGCCGTGTGCGACGCCCCGTCGGTGAGCGGCGACGAGCGCGTGCTCGCCGACGCGGTGGAGGCGGCGCTGCGCGCGTACGACCACCTCGAGGTGACGCGCGACGGCGACACGGTCGTGGCGCGCACGACGCTCGGGCGCGAGCGCCGCGTCGTGATCGCCGGCCACCTCGACACCGTGCCGCTCACCGACCCGCCGAACCTCCCGACGCGCGTCGTCGGCGAGGGGCCCCGCGCCGAGGTCTGGGGCCGCGGCACCGTGGACATGAAGGGCGGCGTCGCCGTGCAGCTCGCGCTCGCCGCCGAGCTCGTCGCGCCGCAGCAGGACGTCACGTGGATCTTCTACGACAACGAGGAGGTCGAGGCCGAGCGCAACGGGCTCGGGCGCCTGGCCCGCAACCGGCCGGACCTGCTCGCGGGCGACTTCGCGATCCTCGGCGAGCCGACCTCCGCCGGGATCGAGGGCGGGTGCAACGGCACGCTGCGCGCCGAGGTGCGCGTGCCCGGCGTCACGGCCCACTCCGCGCGCGCGTGGATGGGCGCCAACGCGATCCACGCGGCGCACGAGGTGCTGGACCGCCTGGCCGCGTACGCGCCCGCCGACGTGGACGTCGACGGGCTCGTCTACCGCGAGGGGCTCAACGCGGTGGGCATCCGCGGCGGGATCGCGGGGAACGTCGTGCCCGACGAGTGCGTCGTCACCGTGAACTACCGGTTCGCGCCGTCGCGGACGGTCGACGAGGCGGCCCGGCACGTCGCCGACCTCTTCGCGGGCTTCGAGGTGACCGTGACGGACGCCGCGTCCGGTGCGCGCCCGGGCCTCGACGACCCGTTCGCGGCGGAGTTCGCCGCGAGCGTCCTCGCGGTCACGGGCGGCGCCCCGGCGCCGAAGTACGGCTGGACGGACGTCGCGCGCTTCGCCGAGCTCGGCGTGCCGGCGGTGAACTTCGGACCGGGGGACCCGCTCCTGGCGCACAAGGACGACGAGCGCTGCCCCGTCGGGGAGCTCGAGCTGTGCCGCGACGCGCTGCGCGCATGGCTGACCGGCGCCTCCGCGGCATAGGCTCGGTGACCATGAGCGACGCGAGAACCGACGAGGGCCTGGCCCAGTCCGGGTCCGGCTACCGCAAGGGCCCGGTGCTGCTGCGCGGGAGCCAGATCCCGAAGCAGACGACCGACCAGCGCCTGCTGGACTCGGCCCAGTCCGCCGACTGGGTCCACAGCGACCCGTGGCGCGTGATGCGCATCCAGAGCGAGTTCGTCGAGGGCTTCGGCGCGCTCGCGGAGCTCGGGCCGGCCGTGTCGGTCTTCGGCTCCGCCCGCACGCGCCCCGACCACCCGGACTACGCGCTCGCGCAGGAGGTCGGCCGGCTCCTCGTCGAGGAGGGGTTCGCCGTCATCACCGGGGGCGGCCCGGGCATCATGGAGGCCGCGAACAGGGGCGCGTCCGAGGCGGGCGGGACGTCCGTCGGCCTCGGCATCGAGCTCCCGTTCGAGCAGGGGATGAACCCCTGGGTCAACCTCGGCGTGAACTTCCGCTACTTCTTCGCGCGCAAGACGATGTTCGTCAAGTACGCGCAGGGGTTCGTCGTGCTCCCCGGCGGCTTCGGCACGTTCGACGAGCTGTTCGAGGCGCTCACGCTCGTCCAGACGCACAAGATCACCGAGTTCCCGCTCGCGCTCGTCGGCACCGACTACTGGGGCGGGCTCCTCGAGTGGGCGCGCACCGCCGTCGTGGACCGGGGCATGATCAGCGCGCACGACCTCGACCTCGTGCACCTGTGCGACGACCCGGCCGAGGCCGTCGCGTACGTGCGCGAGCGTGGCGCGCAGCTGCGCGCCGAGGAGCTCGAGGCGGCGGCCGACCTGCAGGCCGCCCAGCAGCGCGCCGCCGACGCCAGCTGAGCGACGTGCGCGGCGACCTGCCTCCGCTGGGCGTGCCGCCGCGCGGCACCCCGCTCGTCCTGCGCGGCCGCGAGTTCGCGCGCCCCGCCGTCATGGCGATCGTCAACCGCACCGACGACTCGTTCTGGGCCGGGGCGCGCACGCTCGACGACTCCGCCGCGCTCGACGCCGTCGCCCGGGCGGTCGAGGAGGGGGCCGAGATCGTCGACGTCGGCGGCGTGCGCGCGGGCGTCGGCCCCGAGGTCACGCCCGCCGAGGAGACCCGCCGCGTCGTGCCGTTCGTCGCCCGCGTGCGCGAGGAGTTCCCCGACCTGCTCGTGAGCGTCGACACGTGGCGCGCCGAGGTCGCGCACGAGGCGGCGCTCGCGGGCGCGGACCTCGTCAACGACACGTGGGCGGGGCACGACCCGCGGCTCGTCGAGGTCGCGGGCGAGCACGGCGTCGGCGTCGTGTGCTCGCACACCGGGGGCGCTACGCCGCGCACGGACCCCTTCCGGGTCGCGTACCCCGCCCGGCCGGGCGCGGCCGACCCGCGCGACGGCGTCGTGCAGGACGTGCTCGCGACGCTCGGCGCCGCGGCCGAGCGCGCCGTGGCGTGCGGCGTGCCCCGCGAGTCGGTCCTCGTGGACCCCACGCACGACTTCGGCAAGAACACCTGGCACTCGCTGCACCTCCTGCGGCGCACGCAGGTGCTCGCCGGCCTCGGCTTCCCGCTCCTCATGGCGCTGTCGCGCAAGGACTTCGTCGGCGAGACCCTCGACCTGCCCGCGGACGAGCGCCTCGAGGGGACGCTCGCCGCGACCGCCCTGGCCGCGTGGCTCGGCGCCCGCGTCTTCCGCGCGCACGACGTCGCCGCCACCCGGCGCGTCCTCGACCTCGTCGCCGTGGTCCGCGACGAGGCCCCGCCCGCCGCGGCGCTGCGCGGGCTCGCGTGAGCGCGCCCGGCGACCCGCCCGGCGACGCCGCGCCGCCGGCCGAGCCGTCGTCCGCCGACCCGTCGCCGGTCGACGCGCCGCCCGCCGGTCCGTCGCGCGCCGTGCGGCCCGTCCGGGCCGTCGTGCGCCCGCGCACGTGGCCCTGGTGGGCCCAGGTGCTCGCGGTCTACGGCCTCGCGCGGGCGCTCAGCGCGGCGGTCCTCGTCCTCGTCTCGCGCGCGCAGGAGGCGAACCTCTGGACGGACGCGGCGCCGTCGTACCTCGCGTACGTGGGCCGCATGTGGGACGCGAGCTGGTACGAGCAGATCTACGCGTCGGGCTACCCGGCCGTCCTGCCCGTGGGCCCCGACGGCGCCGTCGAGCAGAACGCGTGGGCGTTCTTCCCGCTGTTCCCGACGCTCGTGCGCGGGCTCGACGCGGTCACCGGGGCGGGGTGGGACGTCCTCGCCCCGACGCTCGCGCTCGTGTGCGGCGCGGGCGCGGTCCTCGTGATCCACCGGCTCGTCGCGACGGCCGGCGCGGCCGCCGTCGCGCGCAGGCCCGGCCTGCCCCTTGCGACGGTCCTGCTCGTCAGCGTCTTCCCGTCGAGCCCCGTGCTCCAGGTCGCGTACACCGAGGCGCTCGCGCTGCTCCTCGTCGCGTCCTGCCTCCTGCTCGTCGCGCGCCGGCGCTACGGCGCCGCGGCCCTCGTCGTCCTCCTGCTCGGCCTGACCCGCGCGGTCGCCCTGCCGGTGGCCGCGGTCGTCCTGTGGCACGGCCTCGTCCGGTGGCGCCGCGGCGACCTGCCGGGGGCCGACGCCGCGCGCGTCGCGGCGCTCTTCGCGGTCTCCCTGGTGAGCGGCCTCCTGTGGCCCTGGGTGTGCTCGCTCGTGACGGGGACGCACCAGGCGTACTTCCGCACGCAGGAGGCGTGGCGCGGGGGAGCGGAGGTCGTGCCTCTCGTGCCGTGGGTCGACGTCTCGCGCTGGCTGTTCGACGGCGCGGGGCCGTGGCTCCTCGCCCTCCTGCTCGTCGCGGTCGCCGCCCTCGTGCTCAACCCGGTCGCCGCGAGGCTCGGTCCCGAGATGCACGCGTGGTCCGGCGCGTACCTCGCCTACCTCGTGGCCTCGGTCCAGCCGGGGACGTCGCTCGTGCGGTTCCTCCTGCTCGCGTTCCCGCTCGCCGCGGTGACGGTCGGGTGGACGCGCTCGCGCGCGTGGCTCGCCGGCGTGTGCGTCGTGCTCGTCGCCGGGCAGGCGTGGTGGGTCTGGGAGCTGTGGCGCCTGGTCCCGCCGTCGGGCTGGCCGCCGTGACGCCCGGGACGTCGGTCCAGGTGAACTAGACTGTCGTGCGGGCGTCGTCGGAGGTCGGACGCGCGTCCCGGGTGTGCCGGAGCGGTCACCCGGGCGCGGGACGGACCAGGGAGCGACGCCTCTCCCCGCGCACGCGGGGTGGATCCGGGACAACGGAATGGAGAGCCACCAATGGCTGCGATGAAGCCGCGGACGGGTGACGGCCCGCTGGAGGTCACCAAGGAAGGGCGAGGCATCGTCATGCGGGTCCCGCTCGAGGGCGGGGGGCGTCTCGTGGTGGAGCTCAACGCGACCGAGGCCAGCGAGCTCGGCGAGGCGCTCCAGGCCGTGGTGGGCTGATTGACGGCGCGTGATCGCGCCGTGACGGCGGCGCCCGCGTCCCCGCGACCGCTGCCCGAGGTGGTGGCGGCCCGCGGGACCGTGCGCGAGTCCCCGCTGCTGGCGGACGACGCCGTCGCGGCGCTCGTCGTCGCGGTCGCTCCCGCCCGCGAGGCCGAGGACGGGCTGCAGCCGCGCGGCGGCACCGTCGACGCCGCCGTGCGGTACGGGCTCGACCTGGCCGAGCTCGCCGAGCGCTCGGGCGGGCCGTCCTTCCGTGGCGAGGCGGGCGACGTCGTGCGCGTCGACCTCCCGCGGACGCACGTCGGCTCGACCCACCGCCTGCCCTGGGCCGGCCTGCCGGCGCGCCTCGTGCTGCTCGGCGTCGGCTCCGGCGACGCCGCGGCCCTGCGGCGCGCCGGGGCGGCCCTCGCCCGCACCGTGCGCGGCGTCGAGCGCGTCGTCAGCGCGGCCACGGCGGACGCGGACCCGGACGGGGTGCGCGCGTTCGTCGAGGGCTACCTCCTGGCCGCCTACCGCCAGGAGCGCCGCTCCGAGGCCCCGGCCGCGGGCGCGGACGCGCCGGCCGAGCAGCTCGTGCTCCTCGTGCCGCCGGGCCGTCCCGACCCGGACGCCGCCCTCGAGGCGGCACGCCGGTCCGCGCGCGCGACCTGGCTCGTGCGCGACCTCGCGAACACCCCGGCGGACGTCAAGGGCCCGGCCTGGCTGGCCGACAGGGCCCGCGAGCTCGCGGACGCGTGCGGGCTCGACGTGCGCGTGCGCGAGCCGCGCGAGCTCGAGGCGGAGGGGTTCGGCGCGCTGCTGGCCGTCGGCGCCGGGTCGGACCGCCCGCCGCGGCTCGTGACGGTCACGTACGACCCGCGCGACCACGGCGTCCTGCCCGACGGCGCCGGGGAGCCCCGGCACGTCGTCGTCGTGGGCAAGGGGATCACCTACGACACGGGTGGGCTCTCGATCAAGCCGCGCGAGGCGATGGTGCCCATGAAGACCGACATGGCGGGCGCCGCGGTGGCGCTCGCGGTCGTGCTCGGCGCCGCGCAGGCCCGCGCGGCGCGCCGCGTCACGGCGGTCCTCCCGCTCGCGGAGAACCACGTCGGCGCGTCGTCCTACCGCCCCGGCGACGTGCTGCGCACGTACAGCGGGCACACGGTCGAGGTCGCGAACACCGATGCCGAGGGGCGGCTCGTCCTCGCGGACGCGCTCGGCTTCGCCGTCCGCGAGCTCGCCCCGGACGTGCTCGTCGACGTCGCGACGCTCACCGGCGCCGCGAGCCTCGGGCTCGGGCGCGGCCACGCGGCGCTCTACGCCACGGACGAGCCGCTCGCGGGCGCGCTCGAGGACGCCGCGGACGCGACCGGTGAGCGCGTGTGGCGCATGCCGCTCGTGGAGGACTACGCGGGCGCGCTGCGCTCCGACGTCGCGGACCTGCGGCACGTCCCCCTCGAGAGCCCGGGCGGCGGCTCGATCACGGCCGCCCTGTTCCTGCGCGAGTTCGTCGGCGACGTGCCGTGGGCGCACCTCGACATCGCGGGGACGGCGCGCGCGACCGCGGACCGGCACGAGGTGACGGCCGGCGCGACCGGGTACGGCGCGCGCCTGCTCCTGGCGGCGGTCGACCGGCTCTGACGCCCGGCCCACGAGCACCCGGCGCACGAGCGTGCGCCCGGCGAGCGCGGAGCCCGCGAACGACGACGACGCCCGGTCCGCGCGGACCGGGCGTCGTCGTGCGAGCGGTGGATCAGCGGCGCACGGCCAGCAGGAGCCCGTCGCCGCTCGGCAGGAGCGCGGGCAGCGCACGCTCGTCGGTGCGCAGCGCGCGGCCGACCTCGCGCACGACCGTCGTCATCTCGTCGCGGCGCGCCGGGTCGGGCACGCGGTCGTGGGACAGCGCGCCGTCGACGGCGAGCACGCCGCCGGGCCGCAGCAGCCGCAGGCCCTGCTCGACGTACTCCGGGTAGCTGTGCTTGTCGGCCCCGACGAGCACGAGGTCGTACGCGCCGTCGGTGAGCCGGGGCAGGACGTCGCTCGCCCGCCCCGGGATCGTGCGCGTGCGCGTGGGCGGGACGCCCTCCTCGGCGAACGCCTCCTTCGCGGCGCGCTGGTGCTCGACCTCGACGTCGATCGTCGTGAGGACGCCGTCCGCGGGCATGCCGCGGAGCAGCCAGAGCGACGCGACGCCCGTGCCCGTGCCGATCTCGACCACGGACCGCGCGGAGAGCGCCGCGGCGAGCACGCGCAGCACGGCGCCCGCACCCGGCAGGATCGCGGGGCAGCCGAGCTCGGCGGCCCGGTCCCGCGCACGCAGGAGAACCTCGTCCTCGGGGACGAAGTCCTCGCTGTACACCCAGCTCGCCGCCTTGGCGGAGCGGTTCGTGCCGACGTCGCTGCTGATCGAAGCCTCCGCGTGCTCGGGGGAGTGACGCTCGCCGCGCCCGCGGGCCCGGCGGCCGGGCACGAGGGGCCCGGCTCCTTCGGATCGTACCCGGGATCGCCCACGCCGCCCGGGACCCTGCGCGCGGCGTTGTGCACGTCGGGTGGACGTGCCGGGCGGGTCCGGTCGGCGTCGGGGAACACCGGCGGGAGGCGGCACGTTGTTCTGGGACGATGGACGGTGTGAGCGACAGACGACCGACGACCCCGCCGAGCACGCCGGAGGGCGGCGCGGCGTGGGCGCCACCCTCCTGGGACGAGATCGTCCGCGAGCACTCCGCGCGCGTGTACCGGCTGGCCTACCGCCTCACCGGCGACCGCCACGACGCCGAGGACCTCACGCAGGAGACGTTCGTCCGCGTGTTCCGCTCGCTGTCGAGCTACACGCCCGGGACGTTCGAGGGCTGGCTGCACCGCATCACGACGAACCTCTTCCTCGACCAGGTGCGCCGCAAGCAGCGCATCCGCATGGAGGCGATGGGCGACGACGACGCGCTCTACCCCGCGCGGCTCGACCAGTCCCAGCCCGAGCGCGGGTTCGAGCACGCGAACCTCGACCACGACGTGCAGCGCGCGCTCGACGCGCTCTCGCCCGAGTACCGCGCGGCGGTCGTGCTGTGCGACATCGAGGGGCTCTCCTACGAGGAGATCGCCGTGACCCTCGGCATCAAGCTCGGTACGGTCCGGTCCCGGATCCACCGCGCGCGGGCGCAGCTGCGCGCCGCGCTGCCGCACCGCGACCCGGCCGACCGCGCCGCGTCCGCCGACGAGCGCGCCCTGCGCGCCGCCCAGGAGGTGGCGTGACGCACCTCGGCTCCCGGCTCTCCGCGCTCGTCGACGGCCAGCTCTCGCCGGCCGAGAGCGAGCGCGCGCTCGAGCACGTCGCCGGGTGCCCGCGGTGCACCGAGGAGCTCGCCGCCGCGCGGGCGGCGCGCCGCGCCCTGAGCGCCGCGGCCCACGTCGAGCCGGCGCCGGACCTCACGGCGCGCCTCCTCGCGCTCTCCGCGCAGATCCCCCCGAGCGACCAGGACCCGCTGCGCCGCCCGCCCGCTCCCGCCGACCCCTGGGCGCCCGCGCGCCCGACGCTCCCGCACGGCGCATGGCGCGGCGACCTGCGCGGCGGCGGCGTCCGCCGCCGGCTGACCGTCCTCCTCGCGGGCGGCGTGGGCGTGGCCGCCGTGGGGCTGTTCGTCCTCGGCGAGAGCCCGGTCGTCACGCCGAACCTGCACCGCACCGACCCCCTCACCGTGCTCGCCCAGGCGGCGCCCCGCGTCACGGCGGCGAGCGCCGCGGCGTCCGCGCTGCCCGGCTCGGCCGCCGCCACGCCGGACGACGGCGCCGCGACGCTCGCGGCCCTCGGCGCCGACGGGTGGACGTGCCCGGTCGCGCTGCCCGACGGCGTGCGGGTCGCCGCGGTGCGCGACGGCGCGGGCCCCGTGCTCGAGATCGACCTCGTCACCCCGACCGGCGACGTCGTGGTGCGGGAGCAGGTCGGCGTGCTCGACGCCTCGGCGCTCGCGGGCGTGGGCACGTGGGACGTCGACGGCCGCAGCGTGCACGTGCTGTCGGAGGAGCCCTGGCACGTCGTGTGGCAGTCGGGCGACGTCGTGATCGACGTCGTCGCCGACACGGACCGCGACGACGTCGCCGACCTCGTGGCGGCGTTCCCCGCCCGCGACTACGATGCCGGGGTCCCGGCGCGCATCTCCCGGGGCTGGACGACGATGACAGGAGCGCTCGGTACCTCATGACCGACCCCGAGGCCGGCGGGCCGGACGAGCGCGGCGCGCAGGGCGTGCCGCCGAACCCGTTCGCGCCGCCGTCCGCGTACCGCCCCGCCCCGCCCGTGCCGGCCTCCGCCCGGCCGCCCGCGCCGCAGCCCACCGGCCCGTCGCCCGCCCCGGATCGCCCTGCGCACCCCGGGCCCGTGCCGCCGCCGCCCGCGGCCGCCGTCCCCGGCCACGGCTCGCCCGACCGGCCCGCGGACGACCCGTGGAACCCCCTGCGGGGCTTCGGCGAGCCCGAGCGCGGTCCGTCCGTGCCCGTGCCCCCGGTCGGCCCGAGCGTCGACCCGGCGCTCGTCGCGCCCCCCGCCGTCCCCGAACGCCGACGCGGCCTGCGCCCGGGCGCCGTCGCGGGGCTCGTCGCGCTCGCGCTCGCGGCGGGCGCCCTCGGTGGCGTCGCGGCGGACCGGCTCGTCGACGACCGGCCCTCGGGCCAGGCCGCGGGCCTGCCGGCGGCGAGCGTCGACGCGCAGGTCGACCGGCCCGACGGCTCGGTGGCCGACATCGCCGCGACCGTGCTGCCGAGCGTCGTCTCGCTCCAGGTGCGCGGCGGCGACGGCGTGTCCACGGGGTCGGGCTTCGTGCTCCGCGAGGACGGCTACATCCTCACGAACAACCACGTCGTCGCGGCCGGGGCCGACGGTGGGGAGATCGTCGTGCTCTTCGCGGACGGCCACGAGAGCCCCGCCGAGCTCGTGGGCCGCACGGTCGACTACGACCTGGCCGTCGTCAAGGTGGAGGACACGGGCCTCACGCCCCTCGCGCTCGGCGACTCCGACGGCGTCGTCGTGGGCGACCCGGTCGTCGCGGTCGGGGCGCCCCTCGGGCTCAACGGGACCGTGACGACGGGCATCATCAGCGCCCTGAACCGCCCGGTCCAGGCCGGGGAGGCCGCGGAGACCGCGTTCATCAACGCGATCCAGACCGACGCCGCGATCAACCCGGGCAACTCCGGCGGCCCGCTCGTCGACGGCAGCGGCCAGGTCGTGGGCATCAACTCGGCGATCGCCCAGCCGCCGGGCGCGACGTCGGCGACCGGCAGCATCGGGCTGGGCTTCGCGATCCCGTCGAACCAGGCCCGCCGCACGGCCGAGCAGCTCATCGCCGACGGCGTCGCGACCTACCCCGTGATCGGCGTCCTGCTGGACCAGCGCTACCAGGGCGAGGGCGTGCAGGTCACGACCGACGCCCAGCAGGGGCAGCAGGCGGTGACGCCCGACGGGCCCGCCGACGTCGCGGGCATCCGGCCGGGGGACGTCATCCTCGCGATCGACGGACGTCCCGTCACGGAGTCCGACGAGCTCATCGTCGCGATCCGCGCGAAGGCCCCCGGGGACGCCGTGGTGCTGCGCGTGCGGACCGGCGAGCAGGAGCGCGACGTGCGTGTCGTCCTCGACGAAGCCACGAGCGAGTAGTCTGACGCCGTGTTCGGGATCAACGGAGCAGAGTTCATCGTGCTCCTCGTCGTGGCGGTGATCGTCATCGGCCCTGAGCGCCTGCCCCGCTACGCCGAGCAGCTCGGCGGGTTCGTGCGGACAGCGCGCGGCTACCTGCGGGACGCCAAGGCGCGCGTGGACGCCGAGATCGGCGACGAGATCGGCGACGTCGACTGGTCGAAGCTGGACCCGCGCCAGTACGACCCGCGCCGCATCGTCCGCGAGGCGCTCCTCGACGACGACCCGGTCCCGTCGCGGACGGCGCCGCCGCCCCCGCCGGCGCCCGTCGCGCCCACCGGGCCGGCACCGTTCGACGACGAGGCGACCTGATCGGTTCCGGTCACCGCGATTCGGTGGGTGCCGAGCGACCTGTCAGAATGGGGCAATGTCCATCGAGGCCACGAAGATCGGGGCGGCGCGCGCCGCGGCGGAGCCGACCGGGGGAGCGCAGGTCCCTGTGGCCCCCCGCATCCTGTCCGGGATGCAGCCGACGGAGGACTCCCTCCAGCTCGGCAACTACATCGGTGCCCTGACGCAGTGGGTCGCGCTGCAGGAGTCCTACGACGCCCTGTACTGCGTCGTGGACCTCCACGCGCTCACGGTGAACCCCGACCCGGAGCGCCTGCGCGAGCGCACGCGGCGCACGGCCGCCCAGTACCTCGCGGGCGGCGTCGACCCCGAGCGGTCCGCGCTGTTCGTCCAGTCGCACGTGCCGCAGCACGCCGAGCTCTCGTGGGTCCTGTCGTGCCAGACGGGCTTCGGCGAGGCCGGCCGGATGACGCAGTTCAAGGACAAGTCCGCGAAGCAGGGCGCCGAGGGCACGACCGTGGGCCTCTTCACGTACCCCGTGCTCATGGCGGCGGACATCCTGCTCTACGACGCCGCGCTCGTCCCCGTCGGCGAGGACCAGCGCCAGCACCTCGAGCTCGCCCGCAACCTCGCCGAGCGCCTCAACGCGCGGTTCGGCGACGGGACGGCCGTCGTGCCGGAGCCGCACATCGTGCGGTCGGTCGCGAAGATCTTCGACCTGCAGGAGCCCACGGCGAAGATGAGCAAGTCCTCGTCGGGCGGCAAGGGCGTCATCTGGCTCCTCGAGGACCCGAAGGTCGCGGCCAAGCGCATCCGCTCCGCCGCGACGGACTCGGAGAACGAGATCCGGTACGACCCGGTCGCCAAGCCCGGCGTGTCGAACCTGCTCACCATCTTCTCGGCGCTCACGGGCCGCGACGTCGAGGCGATCGCCGCCGAGTACGACGGCCGCGGCTACGGGCACCTCAAGGTCGACCTGGCCGACGTCGTCGTCGAGTTCCTCACGCCGTTCCAGGAGCGCGCGAACGCGTACCTGGCCGACCCGGCCGAGCTCGACGCGGTGCTCGCGCGCGGCGCGCAGAAGGCGCGCGAGATCGCCGCGGGCACGCTCGCGCGGGTCTACGACCGTGTCGGGCTGCTCCCCGCCGGCGGGGCCCGGGCGTGAACCTCCCCGAACGCGGGCCCTCGCAGCTGCGGGTCGGCATCGCGATCGCGGTCCCGCCGCCGTTCGGGCCCGAGCTGCAGGACGCGCGGGCCCGCTTCGGCGACCCGCTCGCGGCGGCCATCCCGCCGCACATCACGCTGCTCGGCCCGACGGTGCTCGACCCCGAGGAGCTCGCGCCGGCCCGCGCGCACCTCGAGGAGGTGGCGGCCGGCGTCGCGCCGTTCCGCATCCACCTGCGCGGGAGCGCGAGCTTCCGGCCCGTCTCGCCGGTCGTCTTCGTCCAGGTCGTCGAGGGCATCGCCGAGTGCGAGCACCTCGAGGCGGCGATCCGCCGCGGCCCGCTCGCCCAGGAGCTGCGCTTCAACTACCACCCGCACGTGACGGTCGCGCACGAGGTGGACGACGCCGCCCTCGACCGCGCGTTCGACGAGATGGCCACGTACGAGGCGCAGTTCGACGTCGCGGGCTTCCACCTGTACGAGCACGGCGACGACGGGGTGTGGCGCCAGGCGACGCAGTTCCCGCTCTCCGCGGATGCCCCGCCGGCGGGCGCCTCGTAGTCTCGGGCGCGTGACCACGCAGGACGGGGCCGACGAGCACGGGATCCGACGCGCGACGCGCCGGGCGAAGAGCCTCCTGGAGTGGTGGAAGGACAGCCGGGCCGGGCGTGCCACGTACCGGTACCTGTACGCGCGCGGCGCGCTGCTGTGCGGCGGCATCGCGTACTCGGCGCTGTTCTCGCTGTTCGCCGGCCTGACGATCGGCTACACGATCTTCGTCCGGGTCCTCGGCGGTCGCCAGGAGCTCATGGACGCCGTCTTCGACGAGATCAACGAGCTCGTCCCGGGGCTCATCGACACCGGCGACGGGGGAGTGCTGCAGCCGTCGGACCTCCTCCTCGACGGCGGGCTGAGCGTCACGAGCGTCGTCGCCGGGTTCGTGCTCCTCTTCTCGGCGATCTCGTTCATGACCCACCTGCGCGGCGCGGTGCGCACGATGTTCGGGGTGAGCGACGTGGGGCAGAACGCCGTGCTCGCGCGGGTGCGGGCGCTGGCCGGCTTCGTCCTGCTCGCCGTGATGATCCTCGTCTCGGCCGCGGCGGGCCTCGTGGTGACGACCCTCGGCAACCAGGTGCTCGGCGCGCTCGGGCTGAGCGGCGGTCCGGCGATCGCCGTGACCGTCGCCGGTCTCGTGGTGAGCGTCCTGCTCGACGCGGTCGTGGTCGCCCTCGTCGTCGTCCTGCTCGCGGGCGTCACGGTGCGGCGGCGACGTGACCTGCTCCTCGGCTGCCTCACGGCGGGCGTCGCGTTCGGGCTGCTGCGCTACCTGGGGTCCAGCTTCGTGGCGAGCAGCGCGAGCCGCAACGCGCTCCTCGCGTCGTTCGCCGTGATCGTCACGCTCCTGCTGCTCGTGAACTTCGTGGCCCGGGTCCTGCTGCTGGTGTCGGCGTGGATGGCCGACCCGCCGCGCGAGCCGGAGCCCGAGCAGGACGGGCCGCGGCACGCGCGGGACGGGCGCCCGGAGCTGCCCGTCCTCGACGGGCCGCCCCCGCCGGGCGCGCGCCACGTGCTCGCGGTGCGCCACCGTGCGGTGCGGGGGGACGACCGGGGAGGGCCGCGCGCGGGGGCCGCCGGGTCCGTCGAGGAGCGGCTGCGCGCGGGGCAGGGCAGCGGGCGGCCGTGGAGCCCGGTCGTGCGGGGCTACCGCCGGGCGCGCCTGCCGCGCGGGACCTGACCGGACGCACGACGGCGCCCCACCCCGCCGGGGTAAGGCGCCGCGGTGACGGGCGGACCGTCAGAAGGCGCGCGTGATCATCGCGCGCTTGACCTCCTGGATGGCCTTGGTGACCTCGATGCCGCGCGGGCAGGCCTCGGTGCAGTTGAAGGTCGTGCGGCAGCGCCACACGCCCTCCTTGTCGTTGAGGATCTCCAGGCGCTGCGTGGCGCCCTCGTCGCGGCTGTCGAAGATGAACCGGTGCGCGTTGACGATCGCGGCCGGGCCGAAGTACTGCCCGTCGGTCCAGAACACGGGGCACGACGACGTGCACGCGGCGCACAGGATGCACTTGGTCGTGTCGTCGAAGCGCTCGCGCTGGGCGGCGGACTGCAGGCGCTCCTTGCTCGGCTCGTTCCCCGACGTGATGAGGAACGGCATGATCTCGCGGTAGGACGCGAAGAACGGCTCCATGTCCACGACGAGGTCCTTGACCACGGGCAGGCCCTTGATGGGCTCGACCGTGATGGGCTTGTCGGGGTTGACGTCCTTGAGGAGCGTCTTGCAGGCGAGGCGGTTGCGGCCGTTGATGCGCATCGCGTCCGAGCCGCACACGCCGTGCGCGCACGAGCGGCGGAACGTCAGCGAGCCGTCGTGCTCCCACTTGATCTTGTGCAGGGCGTCGAGCACGCGGTCCGTGCCGTGCGCGAGGACGGTGAACTCGTCCCAGTACGCGTCCTCGCCGTGCGCCGACTCGGGGGAGTAGCGCCGGACGCGGAGCGTGACCTCGAACGAGGGGATCTCCCCGGCCTTCGCCTCGGGGGCGGGAGCCGCGGGGCTCTCGAGTGTGGCAGTCATCAGTACTTCCGCTCCATGGGCTCGTACCGGGTCTGGGTGACGGGCTTGGAGCCCAGGGCGACCTTGTAGCCGTCGAACGACTCGACGTGGTCGAAGTAGCCGGCGACGTGGCCGTCCGCGACATCGCTCGCCGACGTCGGGCGGCGGTAGGCCATCGTGTGCAGCATGTAGTTCGCGTCGTCGCGGTCCGGGAAGTCCTCGCGGTAGTGACCGCCGCGCGACTCCTTGCGGTTGATGGCCGCGACGACCGTGACCTCGGCGATGTCGAGGAGGAACCCGAGCTCGATCGCCTCGAGCAGGTCGGTGTTGAACAGCCGGCCCTTGTCCTGGACCGAGACGTTCCGGTACCGCTTCTGCAGGTCGCGGATGTCGACGAGGGCCTGGTTCAGCGAGTCGCCCGTGCGGAACACCTGCGCGTTCGCGTCCATCGTCTCCTGGAGCGCCTTGCGGACGTCCGCCACGCGCTCGCCGTCGGGGCGGTTGCGCATCTCCTCGAGCTGCGCGATCACCGCGGCCGCCGGGTTCTCCGGCAGGTCCGTGAACGACGCGGTCGCGGCGTACGCCGACGCGGTGCGCCCGGCGCGCTTGCCGAACACGTTGATGTCGAGGAGCGAGTTCGTGCCGAGGCGGTTCGAGCCGTGCACGCTCACGCACGCGACCTCGCCCGCGGCGTACAGGCCCTTGACGACGTTGCGGCTGTCGCGCAGCACCTCGGCGTCGACGTTCGTCGGGATGCCGCCCATCGCGTAGTGCGCGGTCGGGTACACCGGGACCGGCTCCGTGTAGGGCTCGATGCCCAGGTACGTGCGCGCGAACTCCGTGATGTCCGGGAGCTTCGCGTCGATGTGCGCGGGCTCGAGGTGCGTCAGGTCGAGCAGGACGTAGTCCTTGTTCGGCCCGGCGCCGCGACCCTCGCGGACCTCGTTCGCCATCGACCGGGCGACGATGTCGCGCGGCGCGAGGTCCTTGATCGTCGGGGCGTAGCGCTCCATGAAGCGCTCGCCGTCGGCGTTGCGCAGGATGCCGCCCTCGCCGCGCGCGGCCTCGGAGAGCAGGATGCCGAGGCCCGCGAGGCCCGTCGGGTGGAACTGGAAGAACTCCATGTCCTCGAGCGGCAGGCCGCGCCGGTAGGCGAGCGCCATGCCGTCGCCCGTGAGCGTGTGGGCGTTGGAGGTGGTCTTGAAGATCTTGCCCGCGCCGCCGGTCGCGAAGATGATCGCCTTCGCCTGGAAGACGTGGATCTCGCCCGTCGCGAGGTCGTAGGCGACGACGCCCGTCGCGGTGACCGTCTCGTCGTCGGGGATCTCGCCCGCCGACAGGTCGTGGTCGGTGATGAGGTCGAGCACGTAGAACTCGTTGAAGAACTCGACGTCCTGCTTGACGCACTGCTGGTAGAGCGTCTGGAGGATCATGTGGCCGGTGCGGTCCGCGGCGTAGCACGAGCGGCGGACCGCGGCCTCGCCGTGGTTGCGCGTGTGCCCGCCGAAGCGGCGCTGGTCGATGCGGCCCTCGGGCGTGCGGTTGAAGGGCAGGCCCATGCGCTCGAGGTCGAGGACCGCGTCGATGGCCTCCTTGGCCATGATCTCCGCGGCGTCCTGGTCGACGAGGTAGTCGCCGCCCTTGACCGTGTCGAACGTGTGCCACTCCCAGTTGTCCTCCTCGACGTTGGCGAGGGCGGCGCACATGCCGCCCTGCGCCGCGCCCGTGTGGGAGCGCGTCGGGTAGAGCTTGGAGATGACGGCGGTGCGGACCGTGCCGGACGACTCCAGCGCCGCGCGCATCCCGGCGCCGCCGGCGCCGACGATGACGACGTCGTACTGATGGGTTTGCATCGGTTCCGATGCCTCCTGGGAGAGAGCTGAGATGGTGCCGCGGGCGGCGGGGTGGGGGCGTGGCGTCCTGCGGTCGTCAGTCGAAGCAGAACGAGGCGAGCAGCTCGGCCGGCGCGTTGGCGGGGCACGGCTCGAAGGTGAAGATCACGAGGGTGCCGAGCACGGTGACGATCGTGAACGCGAGGTAGAGCGCGAGCTTGAGCACGAGGCGCGTGCCGTCGCGCTCCGCGTAGTCGTTGATGATCGTGCGCACGCCGTTCGTGCCGTGGAACATCGCGAGCCACAGCATGAGCAGGTCCCAGACCTGCCAGAACGGCGACGCCCACTTGCCGGCGACGAAGCCGAAGTCGATCGCGTGCACGCCCTCGCCGACCATGAGGTTGACGAAGAGGTGGCCGAAGATGAGGACGATCAGCACGACGCCCGAGGCGCGCATGAAGATCCAGCTGTACAGCTCGTAGTTGCTGCGCGTGGACTTGCGGCGCTTGTACGGGTCGCGAGGGCTCGCGACCTCCACCGTGGGTGCGGCGGCCATCAGTGCCCCCCTCCGAAGACGTTCATGAGGTGACGCGGCAGGAAGCCCGCCATCGTCACGACGAACAGGCCGACGACGACCCAGAGCATCACGCGCTGGTACCTCGGGCCCTTGGCCCAGAAGTCCACGAGGATGATGCGGATGCCGTTGAACGCGTGGAAGACGATCGCGGCCACGAGGCCCGCCTCGCCCAGTCCCATGATCGGCGTCTGGTAGGTGCCGATGACGGCGTTGTACGCCTCGGGCGAGACTCGTACCAGTGCCGTGTCGAGCACGTGGACGAGGAGGAAGAAGAAGATGAGCACGCCGGTCACGCGGTGCGCGACCCACGACCACATGCCTTCACGGCCGCGGTAGAGCGTGCCAGCGGGTGCACTGGGCACTTTGGGGGCCTCCTGTGGCGAGATCAGGGGGAGATGCCGGGCGGGGCCCGGAGCGGCCGGGACCACGGTCCCGCACCACGGAGCGCCCTCGTCGGCATCAGTCTCTGGGCTCCCACCATAGTGACATCGGCGTCATGATGCGGACCGCCAGGGGCCGCCTCGCGCCCCTGCACGGGGTGTTTGTGACTGATCCCACAGCCCGACGGGGAACCCGTCGGCTCACTATGCTGCCCCCATGGCCCCTTCGTCCGCCTCGCCGTCCGCCGCGCCCTCGACGCCGCCCCGAGGAGCGGGGGGAGCGCCGGTCCCGGGCTTCTACGCCGTCGTCCCGGCGGGGGGTGCGGGCACCCGGCTGTGGCCGCTGTCGCGCGCCACGGCGCCGAAGTTCCTCCTCGACCTCACGGGGTCGGGACGCACCCTCATCCAGGCGACCGTCGACCGTCTCGCGCCGCTCGCCGGCGCCGAGGGGATCGTCCTGGTCACCGGTGCGCGCCACGTCGCGGCGGCGCGCACCCAGCTCCCCGCCCTGCCGGAGCACAACGTGCTCGCGGAGCCCTCGCCCCGCGACTCGATGGCGGCCATCGGGCTCGCGGCCGCGGTGCTCGAGCGGCGGCACGGGGACGTCGTCGTGGGGTCGTTCGCGGCCGACCAGGTCATCACCGGGCAGGACGCCTTCGAGACCTCGGTGCGCGAGGCCGTCGAGGCGGCCCGCGCCGGGTACGTCGCGACGATCGGCATCGCCGCGTCGCGCCCGTCGACGGCGTTCGGCTACGTGCGCAGCGGCGACCCGCTGGGCGTCGCGGGCGCCCCGAGCGCGCTGCACGCGCGCGGGTTCACCGAGAAGCCCGACGCGGCGACGGCGCAGCGGTACCTCGTGTCGGGGGAGTACCGGTGGAACGCCGGGATGTTCATCGTCCGGGCGTCCGTCCTGCTGGGCCACCTCGAGGACCAGCGCCCCGAGCTGCACGACGGCCTGCGCGCGGTCGCGGCGGCCTGGGACGGCCCCGACCGCGAGCGCGTGCTCGCCGAGACGTGGCCCCGCCTGGAGCGGATCGCGATCGACCACGCGGTGGCCGAGCCGGTCGCCGCCGTCGGGGGCGTCGCGGTCGTGCCCGGGGCCTTCGGCTGGGACGACGTCGGCGACTTCAACTCCCTCGCCGCGCTCCTGCCGTCCGTCGACGGCGCGGGGTCCAAGGTGCTCGGGGACACGGGCAAGGTCGTGCGGCGCGACAGCGCCGGCTCCGTGGTCGTGCCGGCGAGCGACCGGGTCGTCACGGTGCTGGGCCTGGACGACGTGGTCGTGGTCGACACGCCGGACGCCCTGCTCGTCACGACGCGCGCCCGCGCGCAGCAGGTCAAGACGATGGTCGACACGGTGCGCGAGCTCGGGATGGACGAGCTCCTGTGAGCGCCGGCCGGACCGTGCCCGCCGACCTGCTCGCCCGGGTCGCGGCGCGCTACGCGGACGAGGTCGTCGCCTTCCGGCGCGACGTCCACGCGCACCCCGAGGTCTCGCGCGCCGAGCACCGCACGACGGCGCGGCTCGCCGAGCGGCTGCGCGCCGCCGGGCTCGAGCCGCGGCTCCTGCCCGGCACGGGGCTGGTGTGCGACCTCGGCCCGGAGCCGGGCGAGGTCGTGGCCGGGCCCGACGGCGCGCCGTCGCCCGCCCCGGGGCGCGTGGCCCTGCGCGCGGACATCGACGCGCTGCCGCTGCAGGACCGCTGCGACCTGCCGTGGGCCTCGACCGTGAGCGGCGTCGCGCACGCGTGCGGCCACGACGTGCACACCGCGGCCGTCCTGGGGGCGGGTCTCGTCCTCGCCGACCTCGACGCGCAGGTCGGGCTGCGCCGCGGCGTCCGCCTCGTGTTCCAGCCGGCCGAGGAGGTGCAGCCGGGCGGGTCGCTCGACGTGCTCGCGGCGGGCGGCCTCGACGGCGTCGACGAGATCTTCGCGATCCACTGCGACCCGAAGGTCGACGTCGGGCACATCGGCACGCGCATCGGGCCGATCACGTCGGCGTCCGACGAGGTCTCGGTGACGATCGCGAGCCCGGGCGGCCACACGTCGCGCCCGCACCTCACGGGCGACGTCGTGTACGCGCTCGGCCAGGTCATCACGCAGGTCCCGGCCGTGCTCGGGCGCCGGTTGGACCCGCGCTCGGGCGTCAACCTCACGTGGGGCGCGGTCCACGCCGGCTCGGCGCACAACGCGATCCCGAGCACGGGGACGGTGCGCGGCACGCTGCGCTGCCTCGACGTGCGCGCGTGGGAGTTCGCGGGCCAGGTGCTGCACGACGCCGTCGAGCAGGTCGTCGCGCCCTACGAGGTCGAGGTCACCGTGCACCACACGCGCGGCGTCCCGCCCGTGGAGAACGACGAGCGCTGCACCGGGCTGCTGGAGGCCGCGGCGCGCGACGTGCTCGGCCCGGACTCGGTGCTGCTCACCGAGCAGTCCCTCGGCGGCGAGGACTTCGCGTGGTACCTCACGAAGGTCCCGGGCGCGATGGCACGGCTCGGCACGCGCACGCCGGGCGGCCGGTCGTACGACATCCACCAGGGCGACCTGCAGGTCGACGAGCGTGCCGTGGACGCCGGGACGCGGCTGCTCGCGCGGGTCGCGCTCGGCTGACGGGGAGTCACCCCCGCGGCCTCCCGCGGGTGACGTGGTCCCGACCCGTGGACTGCCCTGTGTCACGCCTCAGACGCAAAGTGACGCTTGCATAACGAAGCAGCCGCGTTACCGACAAGTAACGTGCGGGACGCATGGGGCTGACTACTCTTCCGACCATAGAGGCCGACGGACCCCGCGGTCCTCCCGTGCAACGGCGCCCGGGGGGATCTCGGTCAAGCCCGCCGGTCAGTGACGGACATCGACAGGAGCTCATCGTGAAGAGAGCAATGCAGTTCTCCGCGCTCGCGGCAGCCGCCGCGCTCGCGCTGGCGGCGTGCGGCGCGGCCCCGGAGGACGAGGAGACTACGGCCGGCGGCGACGAGACCGCGGGTGGTAACACCGACTTCTCGGCGTGCATGGTGTCCGACGCGGGCGGGTTCGACGACCAGTCGTTCAACCAGGCCGGCTACGAGGGTCTCGAGCAGGCCGAGAGCGAGCTCGGGATCACGGCGACCGAGGTCGAGTCCTCCGCGGACACCGACTACGCCCCGAACATCGACAACCTCGTCCAGCAGGGCTGCAACCTCGTCATCGGCGTCGGCTTCCTCCTCGAGGACCCGATCCAGACGGCGGCCGAGGCGAACCCCGAGACGAGCTTCGCGCTCATCGACTCGTCGTTCTCGGACGCGGAGTTCAACCCCGTCGAGATCGACAACGCCAAGCCGATCCTCTTCAACACGGCCGAGGCCGCGTTCCTCGCGGGCTACCTCGCCGCGGGCATGACGGAGACGGGCACCGTCGCGACGTTCGGCGGCATCCAGATCCCGTCGGTCGCGATCTTCATGGACGGCTTCGCCGACGGCGTCGCGAAGTACAACGAGGACGAGGGCACCGACGTCAAGGTGCTCGGCTGGGACAAGGAGAAGCAGACCGGCTCCTTCACCGGCGACTTCGAGAACCAGGCCAACGGCCAGAACCTCGCGCAGGGCTTCATCGACCAGGGCGCCGACATCATCATGCCGGTCGCCGGCCCGGTCGGCCTCGGCGCCGCCGCGGCCGCGCAGAGCGGCGACGCGAAGATCATCTGGGTCGACTCCGACGGCTTCCTCACCACGGAGTACGGCGACATCATCATCACGTCCGTGATGAAGCAGATCGGCCCGGCGGTCTTCGACACCGTGAGCGAGTCGGTCGACGGCAACTTCACCAACGAGCCGTACGTCGGCACGCTCGAGAACGAGGGCGTGGGCCTCGCCCCGTTCCACGACTTCGAGGACCAGGTGCCGACCGAGCTGCAGGACAAGCTCGCCGAGTACCAGGAGCAGATCATCGCGGGCGACCTCGTCGTGGAGTCGAAGAACACCCCGTGACGACAGGCTGAGACCGTCGGGAGCGCCGCGCGCTCCCGACGGGACGGTGGCCCGGGCGAGCCCGCCCGGGCCACCGTCGTCATGAAGCGCCGAGACGACGGAAGTACGGTTCGATGGAGTTCCCTGTTCCAAGAGAGGCCGGCCGGTGAAGCTGGAGCTGCGCGGGATCACGAAGATCTTCGGGTCCCTGGTCGCGAACGACCACATCGACCTGGTCATCGAGCCAGGCGAGATCCACGCCCTGCTCGGGGAGAACGGCGCGGGCAAGAGCACGCTCATGAACGTGCTCTACGGCCTGTACGACCCCGACGACGGCGAGATCCTCGTCGACGACGTCCCGGTGACGTTCACGGGCCCGGGCGACGCGATGGCCGCCGGGATCGGCATGGTGCACCAGCACTTCATGCTCGTGCCGGTGTTCTCCGTCGCCGAGAACGTGGCGCTCGGCCACGAGCCGGTCCGCGGCGGCGGCCTCATCGACGCGCGCCGTGCGCGCTCGCTCGTCCGCGAGATCTCCGACCGGTTCGGCTTCGAGGTCGACCCGGACGCGATGGTCGAGGACATCCCCGTCGGCGTGCAGCAGCGCGTCGAGATCATCAAGGCGCTCTCCCGCGACGCGCGCGTCCTCATCCTCGACGAGCCCACCGCCGTGCTCACCCCGCAGGAGACCGACGAGCTCATCGCGATCATGCGCCAGCTCAAGGCCGCGGGCACCTCGATCGTCTTCATCACGCACAAGCTGCGCGAGGTCCGCGCGGTCGCCGACCGGATCACCGTCATCCGGCGCGGCAAGGTGGTCGGTACGGCCGACCCGACCGCGAGCGAGACCGAGCTCGCGTCCCTCATGGTGGGCCGCTCCGTCTCGCTCGGCGTCGACAAGGAGCCGGCCGCGCCGGGCGACGCGACGTTCCAGGTCAAGGACCTCACGGTCATGGACGAGGTCGGCACGGCGGTCGTCGACCGCGTGAGCCTCGACGTGGCGCGCGGCGAGATCCTCGTCGTCGCGGGCGTGCAGGGCAACGGCCAGACCGAGCTCACCGAGGCGATCGTCGGCCTGCGCAAGCCCGTCGCGGGCTCCATCGCGCTCGACGGCAAGGAGCTCGTCGGCCGCGGCGTGGCCGACGTGCTCGGCGCCGGCGTCGGCTACGTGCCCGAGGACCGCAGCACCGACGGCATCATCGGCACGTTCTCGGTCGAGGAGAACCTCGTCCTCGACCTCTTCACGTCCGCGCCCTACTCGAGCGCGGGCGCGCTCAACAAGGGCGCCATCCGCTCCAACGCCGAGCAGCGCGTCGTCGAGTTCGACGTGCGCACGCAGAACGTGCAGGCGCCGGCCGGCACGCTGTCCGGCGGGAACCAGCAGAAGGTCGTGCTCGCGCGCGAGATGTCGAGGCCGCTGCGCCTGCTCATCGCGTCGCAGCCCACGCGCGGCCTCGACGTCGGGTCCATCGAGTTCGTGCACCAGCGCGTCGTCGGGGAGCGCGACAACGGGACCCCCGTGATCATCGTGTCGACCGAGCTCGACGAGGTGCTCGCGCTCGCGGACCGCATCGCCGTGATGTACCGCGGGCGGATCGTCGGCGTGGTCCCGGGCGACACCGACCGGGACGTGCTCGGCCTCATGATGGCCGGCGTCCCGCTCGACGAGGCGGTCGCCCAGGCCGCCGAGCACCACACGACCCTCGGCGAGGCCGACCTCGAGGCGGACGCCGGGGCCGACGACGCCCCGTCGGGCGTGCCGACCCGGGACGAGCCCGCACGGGACGACGCCGTCCGCGGTGACGCGCGCGAGGAGGAGGACCAGTGACCCAGCAGGCCATCCCCGAGGACGACGGGACGCCCACCGCCCCGCCGACGGCGGCGCCGCCCAGCGACGCGCCCAAGCCGGAGCGGCCCGCGGGGCAGAGCATCCTGCGCGAGATGCTCGAGAGCAGCTGGCTCGTGTCCCTGCTCGCGATCGTGGCGGCGCTCGTCCTCGGCGGCGTCCTCATCGCCGCCGCGGACCCCGAGGTGCAGCAGGCCGCGACGTACCTCTTCGCGAAGCCCTCGGACTTCTTCGAGGCCGTGTGGAACGCGGTGTTCGGCGCCTACAGCGCGCTCTTCCAGGGCGCGGTCATCAACTTCTCCGCGCCGGACCTCCAGCGTGCGCTGCGCCCGCTCACCGAGACGATGACGGTCTCGGTGCCGCTCATCCTCGCGGGCCTCGGTCTCGGCATCGGCTTCCGCGCCGGCCTGTTCAACATCGGTGCGCAGGGCCAGATCATCCTCGGCGGCGTGTTCGCCGCGTTCATCGGCTTCACGTTCTCGCTCCCGCCCGGCCTGCACCTGCTCCTCTCGGTGCTCGGCGCGGCCCTCGGCGGCGCGATCTGGGCCGGCATCGCCGGCGTGCTCAAGGCCCGCACCGGGGCGCACGAGGTGATCGTCACGATCATGCTCAACAACATCGCGGTGTACCTCGTCGCCTACCTGCTCACGACGCCCGCGTTCCAGCGTCCGGGCAGCTCGAACCCGATCAGCCCGCCGATCCCCGGCACCGCGACGTTCCCGCTCCTGCTCGGGGAGGGCTTCCGGCTCCACCTCGGCTTCGTGCTCGCGCTCCTCGCCGCGGTCGGCGTCTGGTGGCTCATGGAGCGCTCGACGCTCGGCTTCCGGTTCCGCGCCGTGGGGGAGAACCCGCACGCCGCGCGGACCGCCGGCATCTCCGTGCCGTGGGTGACCGTGTGGGTCATGGTCATCGCGGGCGCGCTCGCCGGTCTCGGCGGCGCGGCGCAGGTGCTCGGCACCGAGAAGGTGCTCACGGCGGGCGTCGCGGCGAGCTTCGGGTTCGACGCGATCACCGTGGCCCTCCTCGGGCGCTCGCGGCCGCTGGGCACGGTCCTCGCCGGCCTCCTCTTCGGCGCGCTGCGCGCCGGCGGCTTCGCGATGCAGGCCCGCACCGGCACGCCGATCGACATCGTCCTCGTCGTGCAGTCGCTCATCGTGCTCTTCATCGCGGCGCCGCCGCTGGTCCGCGCGATCTTCCGCCTCCCGACGCCCGGCGGTCCCACGCGGGCCGAGCGCCAGGCCGCGCGCCGGCGCGAGCGGGCCACGACCCCGACCACCCCGACGACGCAGGAGGCCGGCGCATGAGCACCGCGACCACCCCGGCCCCGGCGGCGCCCACGGCGTCGCGCCCCGCCGCGAAGCCCTTGCCGCCGATCAGCTGGCGGGCCCCGATCGCGTACGCGGTCATCGGGCTGCTCTCGCTCGTGTTCTTCGCGCTCCTGCCCGCGGGCGGCCGCGAGACCACGTTCCGGCTCTCGACGGCGAGCGACTTCTTCCAGATCGAGCCGATCACCGTCAGCTCGTCGGGCGCCGCGCTCTTCCTGTCGATCCTCGCGCTCCTGCTCGCCGGGCTGTCCTTCTGGGCCGCCCGCGACCGGCGCAAGGTCGGCGTGTGGCTGCCCATCGTGTTCGGCGTGCTCGTCGTGTTCGCCTTCCTGTGCTGGGCGGGCGCGGGCAAGGCCGCGATCCCGCTCACGGGGCTGCTCCAGGGCTCGCTGTTCCTCGCGGTGCCCCTCGTGTTCGGCGCGCTCTCGGGCGTGCTGTGCGAGCGCGTCGGCATCATCAACATCGCGATCGAGGGCCAGCTCCTCGCCGGGGCGTTCCTCGCCGCGGTCGTCGCGTCGCTCACCTCGAGCGCGTACGCGGGCCTCATCGCGGCGCCGGTCGCGGGCGCGCTCGTCGGCGTGCTCCTCGTGATCTTCTCCGTGAAGTACTGGGTCAACCAGATCATCGTCGGCGTCGTGCTCAACGTGCTGGTCGTCGGCGTGACGAGCTACCTCTACTCGACGGTGCTCACCGAGGACCCGGGCACGTGGAACACGCGCACGCCGCTGCCGGTCATCGAGATCCCCGTGCTCTCGCAGATCCCCGTCGTCGGACCGGTGCTGTTCCGCCAGACGCTCCTCGTGTACCTCATGTACGTCGTCGTGGTGCTGCTGCAGATCTTCCTCTTCCGCAGCCGCTGGGGCCTGCGCCTGCGCGCGGTGGGCGAGCACCCCAAGGCCGCGGACACCGTCGGCATCAAGGTCAACGCGACGCGCGTGCGCAACACGATCCTCGGCGGCGCCGTCGCCGGCCTCGGCGGGGCGTTCTTCACCGTGGCCGCGGGGCTCGCGTTCGGCAAGGAGATGACGGGCGGCAAGGGCTTCATCGCGCTCGCCGCGATGATCCTCGGGCGCTGGAACCCCGTCGGCGCGCTCGTCGCGGCGCTGCTCTTCGGGTTCTCGGACAACCTGCAGACGGTGCTCGGCATCGTGGGCACGCCCATCCCGAGCCAGATCATGCTCATGACGCCGTACGTCGTGACGATCTTCGCCGTCGCCGGGCTCGTGGGCCGCGTGCGCCCGCCGGCCGCCGAGGGCATCCCCTACGTGAAGTGAGGCTCGCATGACACAGCAGCCCGAGGCGGCGGTCGACTGGGGCGCGCTGCGCGAGGCCGCCCGCGACGTCATGGCACGCGCCTATGCCCCCTACTCCGGGTACCCGGTGGGGGCCGCGGCCCTCGCCGACGACGGCCGGCTCGTCGTGGGGTGCAACGTCGAGAACGCCGCCTACGGGGTGACCCTGTGCGCGGAGTGCTCGCTCGTCAGCGCGCTGGTCGTGTCCGGCGGCGGACGCCTCGTCGCGTTCGCGTGCGTGGACGGGCGCGGGGAGACGATCATGCCGTGCGGGCGGTGCCGCCAGCTCCTGTGGGAGCACGGCGGCCCCGACCTGCTCGTCGACACGGTGCGTGGTATCAAGACGATGAGGGACGTGCTGCCCGACGCCTTCGGGCCCGAGGATCTGGAGGGACGCCCGTGACCAGCGACGACGGGGCTCCGCAGGGTGGCGGACCCGAGCAGGAGCAGAGCGCGCCGGACGGCGCGGAGCAGGCGGGGCCGGCGCCGGAGGCGTTCGACGCGGTCGACGTGATCCGCACCAAGCGCGACGGCCGGCGGCTGGACGGCGCCCAGGTCGACTGGGTGATCGACGCCTACACGCGCGGCGTCGTCGCCGAGGAGCAGATGGCCGCGCTCGCGATGGCGATCTTCCTCAACGGCATGGACCGCACCGAGATCGGCCGGTGGACGCAGGCGATGATCGCGTCCGGCGAGCGGATGGACTTCACGACGCTGTCCCGGCCCACGGTCGACAAGCACTCGACCGGGGGCGTGGGAGACAAGATCACGCTGCCGCTCGCGCCGCTCGTCGCGTCGTACGGCGTCGCGGTGCCGCAGCTGTCCGGGCGCGGCCTCGGCCACACGGGCGGCACGCTCGACAAGCTCGAGGCCATCCCCGGGTGGCGCGCCGCGCTCACCAACGACCAGATGATGAACGCGCTCGAGCACGTCGGGGCCGTGATCTGCCAGGCCGGGTCGGGGCTCGCCCCCGCCGACCGCCTGCTCTACGCCCTGCGCGACGTCACCGGCACGGTCGAGTCGATCCCGCTCATCGCGAGCTCGATCATGAGCAAGAAGATCGCGGAGGGCACGGGCGCGCTCGTGCTCGACGTCAAGGTCGGCTCGGGCGCCTTCATGAAGGACCTCGACTCGGCGCGCGAGCTGGCGCGGACGATGGTCGACCTCGGGACCGACGCCGGCGTGCGCACGGTCGCGCTGCTCACCGACATGTCGACGCCGCTCGGCCTCACCGCGGGCAACGCCCTCGAGGTCCGTGAGTCCGTCGAGGTCATGCACGGCAAGGGTCCCCAGGACGTCGTCGACATCACCGTCGCGCTCGCGCTGGAGATGCTCGCCGCCGCGGGCCGCCCGCAGGACCCGGACGACGTCCACCACGCCCTCGTCGGCGGGCGTGCGCTCGACAAGTGGCGCGAGATGATCGCGGAGCAGGGCGGCGACTCGCGCGCCCCGCTGCCCGTCGCGCGCGAGCGGGAGCACGTCGTCGCGGACCGTGACGGCGTCCTGGCGCGGCTCGACGCGTACGCGGTCGGCGTCGCGGCGTGGCGCCTCGGCGCGGGACGCGCGCGCAAGGAGGACAAGGTCCAGGCGGGCGCGGGCGTCGAGATGTTCGCCAAGCCCGGTGACACCGTGCGCAAGGGCCAGCACCTCATGACCCTCCACACCGACACCCCCGAGCGCTTCGACCGCGCGGTGCAGGCGCTCGAGGGGGCGTGGGAGATCGTCGACCCCGGGACGGACGTCACGACGCTGCCCGTCGTGCTGGACCGCGTCGACTGACCGTGGCCGAGCGCGAGCCCCGCGAGGCGGCGACCGAGGCCGACGGGGCGCCGGCGGCCGACGACCGGCGCCCGCGGTCGGTGTACGGCGTCGGCACCGAGCCCGACGCCCGGTTCAGCCTCGCGAACGAGCGCACCGCGCTCGCGTGGGTCCGGACCGGCGTCGGCCTCGTCGCGGGCGGCGTGGCGCTCACGTCCTTCTCCACGTTCGCCGACCTGCCCCGGCTCGTCGACCTCGTCGCCGCCGCGGCGTGCCTCGTCGGGGCGGCGTGCGCCGTCTACGCGCTCGTGTCGTGGCGCCGCAACGAGCGCGCGCTGCGCCTGCGCGAGCCGCTGCCCGCGCCGGGCGGGGTCCCCGTGCTCGTCGCGGGCGTCGTCCTGCTCGCCGTCCTCATCGCCGGGTACGCGCTCGCCGTGGGCATGGGGGAGGGCGGGCCGTCGTGAACGCGCCCGCGCCCCGGGACGAGGGCCTGCAGCCCGAGCGGACGGCGCTCGCGTGGCAGCGGTCGGTGCTCGGCGTCGTCGTGGGGGCGCTCCTGCTCGCGGCGGCCGCCCTGCGCAGCGGTCAGGCGCTCGTCGTCGTCGCCGCGACCGCGCTCGCCGTGCTCACGCTCGTGCCCGCCGTCCTGACCCCGCCCTCCGGCCGGCTGCCCGCCGACGGCCGGCTCCGGTCCTGGTCGTTCCTCGTGCGCCTCGTCGCGCTCGTCCTCGCGCTCGCGGCCGTCGGCGCCGCGTGGGCGCTCGCCCGCGTGCTGGGGCTCGCATGAGCGCGCTCGGGGGGCTGCGCCTCACCTCGCTCGCCGCGCTGCTCGGCGCCCGGCGCCCCGGCGTGCCGCGCCCCGCGCACCCGGCCACCGGGCCGGGCACGGCCCTCACCGTCGCGGGCGCGCTCGACCGCGCCCGCGCGGCGGGCCACCCGGACGACGTCGTCGCGGCGCTCGCCCGGCGGCTGCCCGGCCTCGCGCCGGACGTGCAGGACGAGGTCGTCGACCCCCTCGGGCGCGCCGCCGCCCTGGCGCGGGCCGCCGGGCCGGCCGTGCGGCCGCTCGCCCTCGGCGGCGCACGCGCCCGCCAGGTCGACGGCACGACGTGCGGGTCCTCGGTCCTCGGCCTCCTCGCGGCGGCGGGCGACCCGGTCCTCGCGCTCTGGCTCGTCACCGGGACGGCGCTCGGCGCCGCGCCGGGTCCGTCCGCGGACGCGGCCGGACGCTGGCGCGGCCTCCAGCGGGTCGTCAAGGCACGGACGGGGCGCGGCGGGCTCGGCCCGTTCCCCTGGCCCGCCGCGCTCGGCACGCCCCCGTGGGGCGCCGCGCGCACCGCCCGGTACGCCGGGGTGCGCTACACCCACCGCGTGGTCGACGGAGCCGGTGCCCCCGCGGTCCTCGACGCCGCCCTCGACGCGGCTGCCCGGGGCGTCCCGGTGCCGCTGTTCACCGGCGGGGACCTGTCCGGCGGTCTCGCCGCCGCCGTGCCCCGCCACGTCGTGCTGCTCACGGCCGCCGACGCCGACCGCTCGCCGTCGGGCGTGGCGCGCTCCGAGGACGGGGAGGCCGCGCGCCGCGGGGCCCGGCGGTGCTGGGTGTACGAGCCGTCGTCGGGCACGGTGCACCGCCTCGACGCGGCCCTGCTGGGCCAGGGCGCACGGGACGCCGCGGTCCGGCGTGCGCTCGGCGGCTGGCCCCACGTCGTCTGGGCGCTCCTGCCCGACGCCTGACCCCGGGCGGGCTGGCGACCGCGCGGCGTCGGCGTGACGATGGACGGGCAGCACCCGCCACTCGGAAGGAGACGCCATGAGCACGGTTCCCGGGGACGACACCTGGCGCGACGCCGGACTCGTCGAGCAGGACGAGGAGGCCGTGAGCCTCGTCGAGGAGGTCGAGGGCGAGGACGACGCCGCCCCCGAGCACGAGCGCGACGAGTACCGGCCGCGCTCCGCCCGACCCGACCTCGAGGGCGAGGCGGACGAGGCCGACGTCGCCGAGCAGGCCTCCGCCGTGCCGGGAGCCGAGGACGACTACGCGTGACCGGCCGACCCGTGCGCGGGCCGGTAGCGTGAGCGCATGACCACCGAGAACCGCGCGCTGACCGCGGACGTCATCCGTGCCCTGCCCAAGGTCGTGCTCCACGACCACCTGGACGGCGGCCTGCGCCCGTCGACCGTCCTCGCGCTCGCGGCCGAGGTGGGCCACGAGCTGCCCGCGGCCGACGCCGACTCGCTCGCGGCCTGGTTCGCCGAGTCCGCCGACTCGGGTTCCCTCGTGCGCTACCTCGAGACGTTCGACCACACGATCGCGGTCATGCAGACCCCCGAGGCGCTCGCGCGCGTCGCCCGCGAGGCCGTCGTCGACCTCGCCGCCGACGGCGTCGTCTACGCCGAGCAGCGCTGGGCGCCCGAGCAGCACCTGCAGCGCGGTCTCACGCTCCAGGAGACCGTCGACGCCGTGCAGTCGGGCATCGAGCAGGGCATCGCCGCCGCGGCCGCCGAGGGGCGCACCATCCGCGTCGGGCAGCTCGTGACGGCCATGCGCCACGCCGACCGGTGGCAGGAGATCGCGGAGCTGGCCGTGGCCAACCGCGCGAACGGCGTCGTCGGGTTCGACATCGCGGGCGCCGAGGACGGCTTCCCGCCCTCGCGCCACGCCGAGATCTGGCGCTACCTCGCCGAGCAGAACTTCCCCGTGACGATCCACGCCGGCGAGGCCGCCGGGCCGGAGTCCGTCGCCGAGGCCGTCCACCTGGGGCAGGCGAGCCGCATCGGCCACGGCGTGCGCCTCGTCGAGGACATCGCGTTCGACCCCGAGCACCCCCACAACGCCGAGGGCCGGCCAGGCACCGCGGCGCTCGGGCTGCTCGCGCACTGGGTGCGCGACCACCAGATCCCGCTCGAGCTCTGCCCGTCGTCGAACGTCCAGACGGGTGCGGCGACGTCGATCGCCGAGCACCCGATCACTCGCCTCAAGGAGCTCGACTTCGCCGTCACGCTCAACACCGACAACCGCCTCATGTCGCGCACGACGATGAGCCGCGAGATGACGCTGCTCGTCGAGCAGGCGGGCTGGACGATCGACGACCTCGCCGACGTGACGATGACCGCCGCGTGGAGCGCGTTCGTCCACCACGACGAGCGCCGCGCCCTCGTGGACGACGTCATCCTCCCCGGTTACCAGCTCGTCGAGGGCGCGCAGCTCTAGCCCTTCCAGGCGGGCGCGTGAGTTGGGCGTGGGTGGAACGGCGCGTGGGTGGCCCGCGGCCTCTGCGGAGGGGGTCGCGGGTCTACCATCCGCCGCTCGTCCCTCGCGGCTCCCGCCAGACCCGCCACGACCCGCGACCCCCTCCGCGCCGGCCGCTCGTCCGTCGGCTCACCCCCGTCCCGGGGCGAGCACGGCGAGGTGGAGCCGTGGTCGGGCGAGGTAGGCCGTGGTCCCGCGGGGTAGGGCCGTGGTCACCGCAGCGGGCGCCCACCGGTGCCGAGGTAGGGCCGTGGTCGGGCGAGGCAGGGCCGTGGTCACCGGGGCGGGCGCCTGGCGTCGGCGAGGGGGATGCGTGGCTCCGAGGTCCGGCCGGGTCCGGGCAGACGACGACCCCGGTGCCGCCGTCCCGGACGGCGGCACCGGGGTCGTGGTCGGAGGTCAGACGCCCTTCGGGTGCCAGACCGTCTTCGTCTCGGTGAACGCGAGGATGCGCTGCGGGCGCGGGGCCTCGGTCCAGTCGGGCTCGGCGTCGTTGCCGCGGCGGTCGACGGCGGGACGCAGGACGCGCTTGACCGAGTCGGCCGCGGCGGCCTCGAGCTCGCCCCAGGTGACGTCGGCGGCGCCGACCGCCCCGCCGACGTCGATCGCGTTGACGTCGAGGTGCGAGGCGAGCGGGGGAGCGAGCTCCTTGGTGCGGCCCGTGAGGACGTTGACGACGCCGCCCGGGACGTCCGACGTCGCGAGGACCTCCGCGAGCGTGACGGCCGGGACGGGGCGGTCCTCGCTCGCGACGACGATCACCGCGTTGCCCATGACGAGCGGCGGGACGATCGTCGAGACGAGGCCGAGGAGCGACGAGCGCTGGGGCGCCAGCACGACGACGACACCCGTCGGCTCGGGCGAGGAGATGTTGAAGTAGGGGCCGGCGACCGGGTTCGCGGAGCCCGCGACCTGCGCGACCTTGTCCGTCCAGCCGGCGTACCAGACCCAGCGGTCGATCGCCTCGGACACCGCCAGCTCGGCCTGGCGCGCGGACAGGCCCTCGCCCGCCGCGACCTCGGCCACGAACTGCTCGCGGCGGCCCTCCATCATCTCCGCGACGCGGTAGAGGACCTGCCCGCGGTTGTACGCGGTCGCGCCGGCCCAACCCGCCTGCGCGGCGCGCGCGGCCACGACGGCCTCGCGCGCGTCCTTGCGCGACCCCTGCGCGACGTTCGCGAGGAACCGGCCCTTGGCGTCGACGACCTCGTAGGTGCGCCCGGACTCGCTGCGGGGGAACTTCCCGCCGACGTAGAGCTTGTACGTCTTGCGCACGCCGAGGCGCTCGGGCGCGGACGTGCCGCGCGTCGGACGGGTGGACGCGCTGCCGCTCGCGGTGGTGCGGGCCATCAGTAGGTGCTCCCCTCGATCAGGTAGGGCGCCAGGCCGTGCCGGCCGCCCTCGCGGCCGTAGCCGGACTCCTTGTAGCCGCCGAACGGGCTGGCAGGGTCGAACCGGTTGAAGGTGTTCGACCACACGACGCCGGCGCGCAGGCGGTCCGCCATCCACAGGATGCGCGAGCCCTTCTCGGTCCAGATGCCCGCGGAGAGGCCGTACGGCGTGGTGTTGGCCTTCGCCACCGCCTCGGCGGGCGTGCGGAACGTCAGGACGGACAGGACCGGCCCGAAGATCTCCTCGCGCGCGATGCGGTGCGCGGCCGAGACGCCGGTGAACAGCGTCGGCGCGAACCAGTAGCCCGTCGAGGGCAGCTCGCACGCCGGGCTCCAGCGGGTCGCGCCCTCGGCGGTGCCCGCGTCGGTGAGCTCGGTGATCCGCGCGAGCTGCTGCGCGGAGTTGATCGCGCCGACGTCGGTGTTCTTGTCCATCGGGTCGCCCACGCGCAGCGTGCCGAGGCGGGCCTTGAGGCGCTCGACGAGCTCCTCCGCGACGGACTCCTGGACGAGGAGGCGCGACCCCGCGCAGCACACCTGGCCCTGGTTGAAGAAGATGCCGTTGACGATGCCCTCGATCGCCTGGTCGATCGGCGCGTCGTCGAACACGATGTTCGCCGCCTTGCCGCCGAGCTCGAGCGTCGCGTGCTTGCGCGTGCCGGCGATCTCGCGCGCGATGCGCTTGCCGACGGGCGTGGAGCCGGTGAACGCGACCTTGTCGACGCCCGGGTGCGCGACGAGCGCCGCGCCCGTGGCGCGCGCCCCCGTCACGATGTTCACGACGCCGGGCGGCAGCTCCGCCTGGCGCAGCAGGTCGGCGAAGAGCAGCGCGGTGAGGGGCGTGGTCTCGGCCGGCTTGAGGACGACCGTGTTGCCCGTCGCGAGCGCGGGGGCGATCTTCCACGCGAGCATGAGGAGCGGGAAGTTCCACGGGATGACCTGGGCCGCGACGCCGTGCGGGCGCGGGTCGGCGCCGTAGCCGGCGTGCTCGAGCTTGTCGGCCCAGCCGGCGTAGTAGAAGAAGTGCGCCGCGGCCGTGGGCACGTCGACGTCGCGCGACTCGCGGATCGGCTTGCCGTTGTCGAGCGTCTCCAGGACGGCGAACTCGCGCGAGCGCTCGGCGAGCAGCCGGGCGATGCGGAACAGGTACTTCGCGCGCTCGCGGCCGGGCATCGGGCCCCAGACCTTCTCCTGGGCGCGGCGGGCGGCGCGGACGGCGCGGTCGACGTCCTCCTCGGTCGCCTCCGCGACCTCGGCGAGGACCTCCTCCGTGGCCGGGTTGACGGTCTTGAACGAGCCCGCGTCGGACGCGGGCGTGAACTCGCCGTCGACGAACAGGCCGTACGACGACGCGATGTCGACGACGGCGCGCGACTCGGGGGCCGGCGCGTACTCGAAGGGCGAGCCGGACGGGGTGGTGTGTGTAGTCATCGTGCTGGTGTCCTCGGTTCCGCTCAGTCGACGGTCACGTAGTCGGGGCCCCAGTAGGTGCCGGTGGCGAGCTTGTTGCGCTGCATGAGCACGTCGTTGAGCAGCGACGACGCGCCGAACCGGAACCAGTCCGGGTCGAGCCAGGCGGCGCCCGCGACCTCGTTGACCGCGACCAGGTACTTGATCGCGTCCTTCGACGTCTTGATGCCGCCGGCGGGCTTGACGCCGACCTGGACGCCCGTGAGGGCGAGGAAGTCGCGGACCGCCTCGAGCATGACGACCGTCACCGGCAGCGTCGCGGCGGGGGAGACCTTGCCGGTGCTCGTCTTGATGAAGTCGGCGCCCGCGAGCATCGCGAGCCACGAGGCGCGGCGCACGTTGTCGTACGTCGCGAGCTCGCCCGTCTCGAGGATCACCTTGAGGTGCGCGTGGTGCCCGTTGGCACGGCACACCTCGCGCACGGCGACGATGTCGTCGTAGACCTGTCCGTACCGCCCGGAGAGGAACGCGCCGCGGTCGATGACCATGTCGATCTCGTCGGCGCCCGCCTCGACGGCCTCGCGCGTGTCCGCGAGGCGCACGGCGCGGCTGGCCCGGCCCGACGGGAACGCCGTCGAGACCGCGGCGACCTTCACGCCGGTCCCGGCGAGCGCCTCGACGGCCACGGGGACCATGTCGTTGTACACGCAGACCGCGGCCGCGGACGGGCACGTCGGGTCGTCCGGCTCGGGACGCACGGCCTTCGCGGCGAGCGCGCGCACCTTGCCCGGCGTGTCGGCGCCCTCGAGCGTCGTGAGGTCGACCATGCGGACGATCGTGTCGAGCGCCCAGGCCTTGGACGTCGTCTTGACCGACCGCGTGCCGAGCATCGCGGCACGGCCGTCGGCGCCGACCTTGTCCACGCCCGGCAGGCCGTGCAGGTAGCGCCGCCACGCGGTGTCGTCGAGGGCGGCGGACCCGGTCACGGAGCGCGCGATCTCGGCGATCTCGGCGGCGGAACGGTCGGCGGCGGCCGGGGTCGCCGGAGCCGCGACCGAGCCCGCCGGGCCGGTCTCCCGGACCGACGACGGTGTCGTTGTGCTCATCGCCCCAGGTTACCCGTCGGTACGGCTCGTGCCGGTCCGCGGGCGGTGCGCGACCACTGGCACCACGCGAGGGGCACGCGCGTGCGCGAGCTCCCCGGGCCCTGACCTCAGAGACCCAGGGCGCGCTGCATGTCGGCCTTCACGCGGTCGATCCGCTGCCGCGCGAACGCGCGCGCCGCCGTGAGGTCGTCGTGCGACGCGTCCCCGGCGACGGGGACGACGACCTCGAGGTAGCACTTGACCTTCGGCTCGGTACCGCTCGGGCGCACGATGACCTGCGTGCCGTCCGCGGTGAGCAGCCGCACGCCGTCGGTCGGCGGGAGGCCGTCGAGGCCCGTCCCGAGGTCGGCGACGTCGGAGACCCCCGCGCCCGCGAGCGTGCGCGGCGGGGCGGAGCGCAGGTGCGCCATGGTCTCACCGATGCGGTCGAGGTCGGTGAACCGCGCGGAGAGCTGGTCGCTCACGTGCAGGCCGTGCCGGCGCGCGAGGTCGTCGAGGGCGTCGACGAGGGTGCGGCCCTCGGCCCGCAGCCGGTTCGCGAGCTGCGCGACGAGCAGCGCCGCGCTGATGCCGTCCTTGTCGCGCACGTGCGCGGGGTCGACGCAGTACCCGAGCGCCTCCTCGTACCCGAAGACGAGGCCGTCCACGCGGCTGATCCACTTGAACCCGGTGAGGGTCGTGGCGAAGCCGAGCCCGTGCGCGGCGGCGATGCGCCGGAGCAGGCGCGACGACACGACCGAGGACGCGAGCACCCCGCCGGCGGCGCCGGACGACCCGGCGCGCCGCGCGGCGTCCTCCCCGAGGAGGGCGCCGACCTCGTCGCCGTGCAGCGTGCGCCACCCGTTCGACCGCGCCGTCTCGGCGCCCTGGTACGTGCCGACGCGCGGGTCGAAGACCGCGACGGCGCACCGGTCGGCGTCGGGGTCGTTGGCCAGCACGACGTCGGCGCCCGAGTCCTGCGCGACCGCGAGCGCGAGGTCCATCGCGCCCGGCTCCTCGGGGTTCGGGAACGACACGGACGGGAAGTCGGGGTCGGGGTCGAGCTGCTCCTCGACCGGCACGACGGTCGTGAAGCCGGCCTCGCGCAGGACCCGCGACACGACGGCGCCGCCGACGCCGTGCAGCGCGGTCGTGACGACCTTGAGCCGGCGGGGCGCGCCGTCGGACAGCGCGGCGACCGAGGCGACGTATGCGTCGAGGACGTCGGGGCCGAGGACCGTCCAGCCCTCGGCGGCGCGCGGGACCGTGCGCGCCGGGCCGACGGCCGCGATCGCCGCGGCGATCCGCGCGTCGTAGGGCGGGACGATCTGCGCGCCCTGGCCGGAGTCGGTGACGACCCGGCCGCCGAGGTACACCTTGTACCCGTTGTCCGCGGGCGGGTTGTGGCTCGCGGTGACCATGACCCCGGCGTCGGCGCCGAGGTGGCGCACGGCGAAGGCCAGCACGGGCGTGGGCAGCGCGCTCGGCAGGACCGAGACGTCGAGGCCCGCCGCGGTGAGCACGGCCGCCGTGTCGACGGCGAAGGCCCGCGAGCGGTGGCGGGCGTCGAAGCCCACGACGACGCGCGGCCGCACGCGCGCGACGTCCCCGCCGAGGGCGTCGACGAGGTACGCGCCGAGGCCCGCCGCAGCGCGCACGACCACGGCCCGGTTCATGCGGTGCGGGCCCGCTGCCATGGCGCCGCGCAGGCCCGCGGTGCCGAACTCGAGCGGGCCGGAGAACCGGTCGCGCAGCTCGGCGAGCGCGGCGAGCCGCACGTCGTGCTTGCGGGGGTCGGGGGAGTCGGCGAGGTCGAGCAGGTGGCGCAGCTCGGCCTGGTCCACGGCGTCGACGTCGTCGTCGATCCACCGGGCGACGCCCTCGAGGAACGCGGCGTGCGTGGAGCCCGGGTCGAACGCCGGGTCGTCCGCGGCGTCGGCCGGTCCACCGGCCCCGTAGGTGGCGCGCTCGGTCATGTCACACCAGCTTCGCGATGTCGGCCAGGAGGGCACTGATACGGGGTCCCGCGGCCTGGCCGGCCTCGATGACCTCCGCGTGGGAGAGCGGCGTCGGGCTGATCCCGGCCGCCAGGTTCGTCACGAGCGACACCCCGAGCACCTCGAGGCCGCAGTGGCGTGCGGCGATCGCCTCGATCGTCGTGGACATGCCGACGAGGTCGGCGCCGAGGATGCCGGCCATGCGGACCTCGGCCGGCGTCTCGTAGTGCGGCCCGGGGAACTGCGCGTACACGCCCTCCGCGAGCGACGGGTCGACGCGGCGCGCGAGCTCGCGCAGCCGCGGGGAGTAGACGTCGGTGAGGTCGACGAACGTCGGGCCCTCGAGCGGGCTGCGCCCGGTGAGGTTGACGTGGTCGGACAGCAGGACGGGCGTGCCCGCCGACCACTCGGGGTTCAGGCCGCCGCACCCGTTCGTGAGGACGAGCGTCTCGGCGCCCGTGGCCGCCGCGGTGCGCACGCCGTGCACGACGGCGCGCACGCCCTTGCCCTCGTAGAGGTGGGTGCGCGAGCCGAGGACGAGCGCGTGGCGCACCGAGCCGTCGGCCCGCTCGACGCGGATCGAGCGCGTCACCGAGAGGTGGCCGGCGACCGCCGGCGCGGAGAACCCGGGGATCTCGTGGGTGGGGATCTCGGCGACGACGTCGCCCAGGAGCTCCGCCGCGCCGCCCCAGCCCGAGCCGAGCACGAGCGCCATGTCGTGGCCCTCGACCCCGGTGGCCTCGGCGATGTGGTCGGCGGCGGCCCGCGCCACGAGGAACGGGTCGGTGCTCGGGTCGTCGAGCGTGGGTGTGCTCGCAGGCGTCGTCGTCATGGTCGCAAGGCTAGTCCCCCCGCGGGACGCCGACCTGGGGTGCGGGGGTCCGCCGACCGCGGGCGTCCGCGCCCCGGAGCCCCGGGCCGTCTCGCATCGTGACACGGGCGGGACCTTCGGCCTGACAGAATGGGCCGCGTGACCCACGAGACCCTCGACCGCCAGGCCAGCCGGATCGTCGTCGTCGGGGGTGGTCCCGGGGGCTACGAGGCGGCGCTCGTCGCGCGCCGGCTCGGGGCCGACGTCACGGTCGTCGAGCGGCAGGGCATGGGCGGCGCGGCCGTCCTCACCGACGTCGTCCCGTCCAAGACCCTCATCGCGACCGCCGACTGGATGACGATCGCCGAGCGCGCCGCCGACCTCGGGATCCGGCTCCCCGTCGACACGGCGAAGGCCCAGCACCCGGCCATGCGCCGCCACATCGTCGACCTCGAGGCCGTGAACACGCGCGTCATGGCGCTCGCGGCCGCGCAGTCCGCGGACATCCGGGCCCGGCTGGAGCGCGAGGGCGTGCGCGTCGTCACCGGGACCGGCCGGCTCGACGGCCCCGAGCGGGTGCTCGTCGAGGGCGGGGGCGACGGGGGCGGCGACCTCGCGCTCGACGCCGACGTCGTCCTTCTCGCGCTCGGCGCGACGCCGCGCGTGCTGCCGACCGCGCAGCCCGACGGCGAGCGCATCCTCACGTGGACCCAGCTCTACAACCTCACCGAGCTGCCCGAGCGGCTGATCGTCGTGGGGTCCGGCGTCACGGGCGCCGAGTTCGCGGGCGCGTACAACGCGCTCGGCTCCGACGTCGTGCTCGTGTCGAGCCGCGACCGCGTGCTCCCCGGCGAGGACGCCGACGCCGCTGAGCTGCTGGAGGGCGTCTTCCGCTCGCGCGGGATGACGGTCATGTCGCGATCGCGCGCCGAGTCCGCGGTGCGCACCGCCGACGGCGTCGAGGTGACGCTCGCCGACGGCCGCGTGGTCACCGGATCGCACGTGCTGCTCGCCGTGGGGTCGATCCCCTCGACGCAGGGCGTCGGTCTCGAGGAGGCGGGCGTGCGGCTCACGCCGAGCGGGCACGTCGAGGTCGACAAGGTGTCGCGCACGACGGCGCGCGGGGTCTACGCGGCCGGCGACTGCACGGGCGTGCTGCCGCTCGCGTCCGTCGCGGCGATGCAGGGGCGGGTCGCGATGTCGCACGCGCTCGGCGACGCCGTCGCGCCGATCAAGCTCCGCACGGTCGCGGCGAACATCTTCACCGCGCCCGAGATCGCGACCGTGGGGTACTCCGAGGAGCAGCTCAAGGCGCAGAACAGCAAGTACGTCACGACCACGCTCCCGCTCGCGCGCAACCCGCGCGCGAAGATGCTCGGCATGCGCGACGGCTTCGTCAAGCTCTTCGCGCACCCCGAGGCGAGCGTCGTCCTGGGCGGCGTCGTCGTGGCGCCGCGCGCGAGCGAGCTCGTCTTCCCCATCACTCTCGCGGTCTCGCACCGCCTCACGGTCGACGACGTCGCGTCCGCCTTCACGGTCTACCCGTCGCTCTCGGGGTCGATCGCCGAGGTGGCGCGCATGCTGCACCACCGCGAGGGCTGACGCCCCGCGCGGTCGGGGAGGCCGCGGCCCCGGGGGAGGGCGTGGCGCGGGGAGTGGTCTAGAGCCGGGAGTCGAGGCGCAGCACGCCGTCGGCCGACGCGAGACCGGTGATCTCCAGGCCCGGGAGCGTCTCGGCCAGCGCCGCGGCGAGGAGCGCCTGGACGTCGAGCGCGAGCCGCGCGTCGGGCAGGACGCGCAGGGCCTCGGGCGGCAGGCCCCGGGCGCGCAGCAGGCCCTGGAGCGGACCCTCGACGACCCCGAGGAGCTTGTGCGCCGGCAGCCCGGCCGCGCTCGCCTCGACCGCGACGACGGCCGTCCCGGCGACGAACGACTCGACGCGCAGGGTCGCGCGCACGACGGGGACCAGGCGGGCGGCGAGCCGCAGGGCGGACGGCGGGTCGGGCACCTCGCGCAGGTCCGCGACGACGCGCACGTCGTCGCCCTCCGCGGTCACCGAGCGCACGAACGGGGGCAGCGCCCCGGTCGCGCGCGCGAGCTCGACGGCCTCGGTCACGGTCAGCTCGATGCGCACGCGCCGACCCTACCCGCGCGGTGGGCGGCTCGCGCCGGGGGTCGCGCGGGTCAGCCGCGGGCGCGCAGCTCGGTGAGCAGGGGGCGGTGGTCCGACGCCGTGTCGTCGAGGACCTCGAACGAGCGGAAGGTCACCGGTGCGGACGCGAGGACCCAGTCGATCCGGTGCGCGGGCGCGACGGCCGGCGACGTGAGCGCGGCGGGGTCGCCCGCGACGTCCTGCCCGCTCTCCAGGCCCTGCCCCTCGAGCAGCACGATCTCGTCCCACCCCGGCTCGGCGTTGAGGTCCCCCGCGAGGACGTACGCGCCCTCCACGGGCTCGGCCGCGAGGAGGGCGTCGAGCTGGTCGAGCCGCGTGGGGGTGTTCTCCTCGCGGTGCTGCAGGTGGACGGATGTGACGCGCACGGGCACGCCGTCCGCGTCGACCGTCGCGGAGACCGCGGAGCGCTGCTGCGGGCCCGCGCCGTAGGGCAGGGCGTGGCGCTCGACGTCGGTCAGGTCGCCGAGCGCGGGGTCCCACAGGAGGACGTTGACGAACTGGCGGTCCGCCGCGGGCGCCGCGACGAACCGCATGCCCGTCCCGCGCGCGAGGTAGGAGGCCATGTCCGCGCCGCCGCCGAGCACCCAGCCGCGCGACACCTCCTGGAGCGTCACGACGTCGGCGCCCGACCGCTCGATCGTCGCCACGACCTCGTCGAGCCGCACGGACGGGTCGGCGCTCACGCCGTAGTGCAGGTTCCAGTCCAGCACGCGCAGGTCGCCCGGGGTGCGCTCGGCCGCGACGCCGGAGGTCGGCGGGAGCACCTGCGTCGTGCCGACGAGCGCGAGCACGGCCGCGCCGCCCGCGACGGCGAGGACCCAGGTCGTGGGCGGCTCCGCGGCGGCGCGGGGCACCCCGCCGCCGCCCGTGCGCAGCGCGGTGACGACGGCGACGCCCGCGAGGGCCGCCGCCGCGGCGACGGGGACCCAGCCGTTGCGGACCGGGAGCGGGACGTCGTAGTCGAGCTGGTAGCCGAGCAGCGGGACCGCGGTGGCCAGGCCCGCGACCGTCGCCGCGCCCGCGAGGCGCAGCCACGTGACGGGGCGCGCGGGCCGGACGAGGCACAGCGCGAGCGTCGCCCCGGCGGCCGGGACGAGGAGGGTGAGCAGCACGACGAGCGCCCAGCCGCCGGCCGTGCCCGGCCCGTCGAGCCGCGGCACGGCGAGGAAGGTCGTGGCGACGCCGGCCACGAGCAGCAGGGGCGGCGCCCCCACCGCGACGAGCCGCCGGGTCCCCGTGCCGCCGGCCGCGCGCACGACCCACGGCACGGCCCACGCGGCGAGGAGCGCCGCGACGGCGAGCGCCACGACCGCCGGGGCGAGCGCGACGCCCGCCTGCGACGCGACGAAGGCCGGGTTCGCGAGCGCCTGCACGGCGAGCGCGACGAACGGCCCGAGCGTCCAGAGCCCGCGCGACCCGGGCCACGCGCCGCGGCCACGCACGCGCCACGCGCACGCGAGCGCCCCGAGGGCGACGACGAGCGTCGTCGCCCAGGCGAGCGGGCCGCTGCGCCAGTAGGCGTCCCACGTCCCGAGGACCGCGCTGAGGGACGCCGCGAGCAGCGCCCCGAGCGTGAGCCCGAGCGCGACGAGCCCGCCGTTCGCGGTCGCCCGGCGCGCGAGGCGGCCCGCGGGCCGCTCGGCGTCGTCGCGGGCGGGCCGGACCCCGCTCGCGAACGCGGCCACGAGGACGAGCGCCGCGATCCCCAGCGCGACGGTCGCGAGCCCGACGCCGTAGCGCACGAGCCCGAGGTCGGCCCCGGCGGCCACGGCCGTGCCGAGGCCCTGGAGCGCGAGGCGTGCGACGACGAGCGCCGCGACGGCGAGCAGCACGACCTTGCCCGTGATCTCGAGCCGCGCCGCGATCATCACGACGAGCAGGCCCGGGGCCGCGTACGTCGCGAGCGCCGTGAGCGCGACGGTCACGACGCCGGCCGCGAAGGCGTGGTCGAGCAGGGGGCCGCTCGCGCGCACGAGCTCGACGACGAGCGCGGTGACGAGGACGAGCAGGACGAGCGCGGTGCGGCCCTGGGCCGATCGCGCCCGGCCGGCCGGCGGGGTCGGGGGATCCTGCGGCGTCGTCGCACTCACGCGTCCGAAGGTACCGGGGGCGGGCGGGCGGCGCGACGCCCTGCGCCGTCACCGGTCGCCCGACGGTCCGGTGTGATCCGTGCCACACTGAGGAATCGGCTGCGACGGCGCGCCACCACACCTCGGCGCGCGAGGAGGAGACGTGGAGCGGACCACGACGGACGGCGCCCCGAGCGGTGCCGCGCGCGACGCCGCGCCGGCCGCGCCCGTCGACGCCCGCACCGGGACGCCGGGCCCGACCCGCGTCGTCGGGCACTGGGTCGGCGGCGCCGAGCGCACGACGGCCGAGCGGCTCGGGCCGGTCCACGACCCGGCACGCGGCACGGTCACGGCGCAGGTCGCGCTCGCGAGCGCCGCCGACGTCGACGCCGCGGTGGCCGCCGCACGCGAGGCGTTCCCCGGCTGGCGCGCGACGAGCGTCTCGCGGCGCGTGGAGATCCTCTTCGCGTTCCACCAGCTCCTCGTCGAGCACCGCGACGAGATCGCGGCGGTCGTGAGCGCCGAGCACGGCAAGGTGCTCTCCGACGCGGCGGGCGAGGTCGCCCGCGCGCTCGAGTGCGTGGAGTTCGCGTGCGGCGCCGGGCAGCTCCTCAAGGGCGGGTACACCGAGCAGGCGTCGGCGGGCGTCGACGTGCACGAGGTGAAGCAGCCGCTCGGCGTGGTCGCCGGGATCACGCCGTTCAACTTCCCGGCCATGGTGCCGCTGTGGATGATCCCCAACGCGATCGCGTGCGGGAACGCGTTCGTGCTCAAGCCGAGCGAGCGCGACCCGTCCGCGTCGCTGCTCGTCGCGCGCCTGCTCCAGGAGGCGGGCGTGCCCGACGGCGTCGTCAACGTGGTGCAGGGCGACCGCGTCGCGGTCGAGCGCCTGCTGGAGCACCCGGACGTCGAGGCGGTGAGCTTCGTCGGGTCGACGCCCGTCGCGCGGCACGTCTACGAGACGGCGACGCGCCACGGCAAGCGCGTGCAGGCCCTCGGCGGGGCGAAGAACCACATGGTCGTGCTGCCGGACGCCGACGTGGACGTCGCGGCCGACGCCGCCGTGTCCGCCGCGTACGGGTCCGCGGGGGAGCGGTGCATGGCGGTCTCGGTGCTCGTCGCCGTGGGCGCCGTCGCCGACCCGCTCGTCGCGGCGGTCCGCGAGCGGGTCGAGCGCCTCGTCGTCGGACCGGGCGACGACCCGGCCTCGCAGATGGGCCCGCTCATCACCGCCGAGCACCGCGACCGCGTCGCCGCGCGCGTCGCGACGGCCGAGGCCGAGGGGGCGCGGCTCGTCGTCGACGGGCGCGCCGCGCAGCACGGTGCGGGGGAGCCCGGGGACGGCTTCTTCCTGCACCCGACGCTCGTCGACCACGTGCGGCCCGAGCACACCGTGTACCGCGAGGAGATCTTCGGGCCGGTGCTGTCGGTCGTGCGCGCGCAGACGTACGACGAGGCCGTCGGGCTCGTCAACGACAACCCGTACGGCAACGGCGCCGCGATCTTCACGCGCGACGGCGGCGCGGCGCGCGCGTTCGAGGTCGACGCGCGGGCCGGGATGATCGGCGTCAACGTCCCGATCCCCGTGCCCGTCGGCTACTACTCGTTCGGCGGGTGGAAGAGCTCCCTGTTCGGCGACCTGCACGTCTACGGGCCCGAGAGCGTGCAGTTCTACACGCGCACGAAGGTCGTCACGACGCGCTGGCCCGACCCCGCGACGTCGGGCGTCGACCTCGGCTTCCCGCGGACGCGCTGAGCGGGGGACCCGATGACGACCGAGGAGCTCGCGCCCGGCACGTCGCGCACGCGCGCCGACGACCGGTACGTCTTCCACTCGTGGTCCGCGCAGGCGGCGATCGACCCGCTGCCCGTCGCGGGCGGGCAGGGCGCGTGGTTCTGGGACGAGGACGGCAACCGCTACCTGGACTTCGCGTCCCAGCTCGTCAACCTCAACCTCGGCCACCAGCACCCGCGCCTCGTCGCCGCCGTCCAGGAGCAGGCGGCCCGGCTCGCCACGGTCGGCCCGACGTTCGCGAACGACGTGCGCGGCGAGCTCGCGCGCCTGATCGTCGAGCGGGCGCCCGGGTCCGTGCCGGGCGCCGTGCCCGGAGCCGCGACGGGCGCGGCCCCCGAGCGCCGGTGGCGCGTGTTCTTCACCAACGGCGGCGCGGACGCGAACGAGTACGCCGTGCGCCTCGCGCGCCTGCACACCGGACGGCACAAGGTCCTGTCGGCGTACCGCTCGTACCACGGCAGCACCGCGACGGCGATCTCCCTCACGGGCGACCCGCGGCGCTGGCCCAACGAGGTCTCGGCCGACCCGCACGTGCGGCACGTGCTCGGCCCGTACACCTACCGCTCGGCGTTCGGCGCGCGCGACGACGCCGAGGAGGGCGAGCGCGCGCTCGCGCACCTGCGCGAGGTCGTGCGGCTCGAGGGCCCGGGGACGATCGCGGCGGTCGTGCTCGAGACGATCGTCGGGACCAACGGCGTGCTCGTGCCCCCCGACGGCTACCTCGCGGGCGTGCGGGCGCTGTGCGACGAGCACGGGATCCTCCTCGTCACCGACGAGGTCATGGTCGGGTTCGGCCGCGTCGGGGAGTGGTTCGCGGTGGACCGCTGGGGCGTCGTGCCGGACCTCGTGACCTTCGCCAAGGGCGTGAACTCCGGCTACGTGCCGCTCGGCGGGGTGCTCCTCGGCGAGCACGTGGCGCGGACGTTCGACCACCGGCCGTTCCCCGGCGGTCTCACCTACTCGGGTCACCCGCTCGCGTGCGCGGCGGGGGTCGCCTCGGTCCGGGCGTTCGAGGAGGAAGGCATCCTCGACCGCGTCCGCACGCTCGGCGCCGAGCTCCTCGGCCCGCGGCTGCGCGAGGTCGCCGCGCGGCACCCGAGCGTCGGGGAGGTCCGCGGGCTCGGGTTCTTCTGGGCGGTCGAGCTCGTGCGCGACCGCCAGACGCGCGAGCCGCTCGTCCCGTTCGACGCGAGCGGTCCGGACGCCGCGCCGATGGCCGCCGTCGTCGCCGCCGTCAAGGCGCGGGGCGTGTGGCCGTTCGTCCACTTCAACCGGCTGCACGTCGCCCCGCCGCTCGTGACGTCCGCCGACGACCTCGAGCACGGCGTCGCCGCGCTCGACGCCGCGCTCGACGTCGCGGACGAGCAGGCCGAGGCGCTGCGGCGATGACCGACCGGACACCCGAGGAGGCCCCATGACCACCGTGCGCGCCGCGCTCACGCAGGTCCGCTGGACCGGCGACAAGGAGTCGATGATCGACGTCCACGAGAAGCACCTGCGCGACGCGGCCGGCCAGGGCGCGCGCCTCGTGTGCTTCCAGGAGCTGTTCTACGGCCCCTACTTCTGCCAGGTGCAGGACGCCGCCTGGTACGCGTACGCGGAGTCCGTCCCCGGGCCGACGGTCGAGCGGTTCTCGGCGCTCGCGGCCGAGCTCGGCACGGTCGTCGTGCTGCCGGTGTACGAGGAGGAGCAGCCCGGCGTGCTCTACAACACCGCGGCGGTGATCGACGCGGACGGGCAATACCTCGGCAAGTACCGCAAGACCCACATCCCCCACGTGCGCGGGTTCTGGGAGAAGTTCTACTTCCGGCCCGGGAACCTCGGCTACCCCGTGTTCGAGACGGCCGTCGGCCGCGTCGGGGTCTACATCTGCTACGACCGGCACTTCCCCGAGGGCTGGCGTGCGCTCGGCCTCAACGGCGCCGAGATCGTGCTCAACCCGAGCGCGACGAGCCGCGGCCTGTCGAACTACCTGTGGAAGCTCGAGCAGCCCGCCGCGGCCGTGGCGAACGAGTACTACGTGGGCGCGATCAACCGCGTGGGCGTCGAGGACCTCGGCGACGACGACTTCTACGGCACGTCGTACTTCGTGGACCCGGAGGGCGCGTTCGTGGGCGACCCGGCGGACGACCACGACGAGGAGCTCGTCGTGCGCGACCTCGACCTCGACCTGCTGCGCGTCGTGCGCGACCGCTGGCAGTTCTACCGCGACCGCCGCCCCGACGCGTACGACGACCTCACCCGCCCCTGACCCGCGCCACCCGTCACCCCCCAGGAAGGAGCTCGGGCGATGCCGCACACGCTGATCCGCGGAGGGACCGTCGTCGGGCCGACGGGCTCGGTGCTCGCCGACGTCCTCGTCGACGGCGAGCAGGTCGCCGCGCTGCTGCGCCCCGGGGACACGAGCCTCGGCGCGGACCTCGCCGCGAACGCCGAGCGCGTGGTCGACGCGACGGGGAAGTACGTGATCCCGGGGGCCGTCGACTGCCACACGCACATGGAGCTGCCGTTCGGCGGCACCGCCGCGTCGGACACGTTCGAGACCGGGACCCGCGCCGCGGCGTGGGGCGGCACGACGACGATCGTCGACTTCGCGGTCCAGCGCACGGGCGAGCGCGTCCAGGACGGGCTCGCGGCCTGGCACGAGAAGGCCGCGGGGCGGTGCGCCGTCGACTACGGGTTCCACCAGATCCTCGGCGGCGTCGACGACGACGCGCTCAAGGCGATGGACGAGCTCGTCGCCGAGGGCATCACGAGCTTCAAGCTCTTCATGGCCTACCCCGGCGTGTTCTACAGCGACGACGGCCAGATCCTGCGCGCGATGCAGCGGGCCCGCGAGAACGGCGCGATGGTCATGATGCACGCCGAGAACGGGATCGCGATCGACGTGCTCGTGCGCCAGGCCCTCGACCGCGGCGACACCGCCCCGTCCTTCCACGGCACGACCCGCCCGTGGGAGACGGAGGAGGAGGCGACGCACCGCGCGATCATGCTCGCGCGGCTCACCGGCGCGCCCCTGTACGTCGTGCACATGTCCGCGAAGCAGGCGGTCGCGACGCTCGCGCGGGCGCGCGACGAGGGGCAGAACGTGTTCGGCGAGACCTGCCCGCAGTACCTGTACCTCTCGCTCGAGGAGCAGCTCGGCGCCCCGGGCTTCGAGGGCGCGAAGTGGGTGTGCTCGACGCCGCTGCGCTCGCGCGCCGAGGGCCACCAGGACGAGCTGTGGCGGTACCTGCGCACGGGCGACCTGTCCGTCGTGAGCACCGACCACTGCCCGTTCTGCCTCAAGGAGCAGAAGGAGCTCGGGCTCGGGGACTTCTCGAAGATCCCCAACGGGATCGGCGGCGTCGAGCACCGCCTCGACCTGTTCTACCAGGGCGTCGTCGACGGGCGCATCACGCGCGAGCGCTGGGTCGAGCTGTGCTGCACGACGCCGGCCCGCATGTTCGGGCTCGACGGCCGCAAGGGCGTGCTCGCGCCGGGCGCCGACGCCGACGTCGTCGTGTACGACCCCGCCGGGCACACCTCGATCGGGTACGAGCGGACGCACCACATGAACATGGACCACTCGGCGTGGGAGGGCTTCGAGATCGACGGGCACGTGGATGTCGTCCTGTCCCGCGGGCGCGTGCTCGTCGAGGACGGCGCCTACCACGGCAGCCCGGGCCACGGCCGGTTCCTGCGCCGCGGGCTCTCGGCGTACCTGCGCTGAGGAGCGGGCATGGACCTGGGGGTGGTGCTGCAGAACGACCCGCCCGCGTGGCGGGTCGTCGACCTCGCGCGGCAGGCCGAGACCTACGGCTTCAGCCACGTGTGGACGTTCGACTCCCACCTGCTGTGGGAGGAGCCGTTCGTCGTCTACTCCCAGATCCTCTCCGCGACGCACCGCGTGCTCGTGGGGCCCATGGTCACCAACCCCGCGACGCGCGACGTCACCGTCACCGCGTCGCTCTTCGCGACGCTCAACGAGATGTTCGGCAACCGCACGGTGTGCGGGATCGGTCGCGGGGACTCGGCGGTGCGCGTCATCAACGGCCGCCCGGTCTCGCTCGCCGAGCTCCGCGAAGGGATCCGCGTGATCCGCGGCCTCGCGTCGGGCGAGTCCGTCGAGTACCGCGGCTCGACGCTGCGCCTGCCGTGGAACCCGGGGTCGCGCCTGCCCGTGTGGGTCGCGGCGTACGGGCCGCGGATGCTCGCGCTCACCGGCGAGGTCGGCGACGGGTTCATCCTCCAGCTCGCCGACCCGGACGTCGTCGCGTGGTCGGTCGGCGCCGTGCGCGCGGCCGCCGAGCGCGCGGGGCGCGACCCCGACGAGGTGACGGTGTGCGTCGCGGCCCCCGCCTACGTGACCGACGCCGCCGAGGGCCGCTCCCTCGCGCACGCGTACGACCAGTGCCGCTGGTTCGGTGGCATGGTCGGCAACCACGTCGCGGAGATCGTCGCGCGGTACGGGCCCGGCGGCACCGAGGAGGCGGCCGGGGTGGAGATCCCCGCCGCGCTCACCGCGTTCGTGGCCGGCCGCGAGGGCTACGACTACAACGAGCACGGGCGCGCCGGCAACACGCACACCGCGTTCGTCACCGACGAGATCGTCGACCGGTTCTGCCTCGTGGGCCCGCCCGAGCGGCACGTCGAGCGGCTGCACGAGCTCGCCGCGCTCGGCGTCGACCAGTTCGCGCTCTACCTCCAGCACGACGCGAAGGACGAGACGCTGCGCGCCTACGGCGAGACCGTCGGCCCGGCCGTGCGCCACCTCGCGCGCGCCCGCGAGTAGCGCGCCGCGCGTCCTGCGGACCGGCGGTCGGTCAGGCGGGCGGGGCGTCGAGCAGCGCGCGCAGCTCCAGCCACGCGTCGGCGAACGCCGGGAGCAGGGGCAGCCCCGCGACGTCGTCGACGGGCACCCAGCGCACCTCGACGCTCTCGGCGTCGGTGGCTCGCGGGTCGAGGTCCGCGCCGTCGGCGACCTCGGCGACGACGGTCGTGTAGCGCCACGGGCCGTGGTCGAGGACGCGCTCGCCGAGCACGCGCACGGCGGCGGGGTCGACGCCGGCCTCCTCGTGCGCCTCGCGCAGCGCCCCCTGGGCGGGCGTCTCGTCGGGCCCGACGGCGCCGCCCGGCACGCCCCACGTGCCGCCCTGGTCGCTCCACGGCGCGCGGTGCTGCAGCACGACGTCGGTCGCGCGGCCGTCGGTGCCGCGCCGTGCGAGCAGCAGGCCCGCCGCGCCGAACAGGCCCCAGTGCCGGCGCCCGCACGCGCACTCGACCCAGCCGTCGCCGGGCTGCAGGTGGCGGGGGAGCCGCGGCGCGGGCTCTCCCGGGTCGCGGGGCGTCGTCGGGATCGTCACGGTGCCATGCTGCCAGGACCCGGCGGCCACGCCGCGCGCGTCCCACCTGCGGCGCGGCGCGGTCGTCGCCCGGGGCACGTAGGCTCTCCCCCTTGTGAGCGAGGGACGGGTCGTGGGCAGGGTCGTGGAGGCCGTCCTCCCGCGACGCATGGGGACGAGCTTTCGCTGGCTGGTCGGGTCGTCGTGGACGAGCAACCTCGGCGACGGGATCGCGCTCGCCGCCGGCCCGCTGCTCGTGCAGTCGCAGACGGGCTCGGCGTTCCTCGTCGCCCTCGCGGCGCTCGTCCAGCGCCTGCCCTGGCTCCTGCTCGGGCTGTGGGCGGGCGCGATCGCGGACCGCGTCGACCGGCGGTTGCTCGTCGTCGGCGCGAACCTCGCCCGGGCCGGGGTCGTCGCCGTCCTCTGCGCGTTCGTCGTGACCGACCACGTGAACATCGCCGTCGTCCTCGTCGCGCTGTTCTGCCTCGGGGTCGCGGAGGTCTTCGTCGACACGACGGCGAGCACGCTCCTGCCGATGCTCGTCGACCGGCACGACCTGGGCACCGGCAACGCGCGCCTCCAGGCCGGGTTCCTCGTGGGCAACCAGCTCGTCGGGCCGCCCGTCGGGGCGTTCCTCTTCGCCGCCGGCATGGTGTGGCCGTTCGTCGTGCAGGCCGTCGCGATCGTGCTCGCCGTGCTGCTCGTGGCGCGCATCGCGACGACGCCCGGCCCGGTGCGCACGAGCCGCACGCACGTGCGCCAGGACATCGCCGAGGGCGTGCGGTGGATCCTCGGCAACGCGCCGGTGCGCACGCTCGCGCTCGTCATCCTCGTCTTCAACGTCACCTGGGCCGCGCCGTGGGCGATCCTCGTGAAGTACGCGATCGACCACCTGCACATGGGGGAGGTCGGGTTCGGGCTGCTCACCACGGCCTCCGCGGTCGGGGGCGTCGTCGCGATCGGCGTGTACGGGCGGCTCGAGCGGCACGTGAGCCTCGCGACGCTCATGCGCGTGTGCCTCACGCTCGAGGTGGTCATGCACGCCGTCCTCGCGCTCACGACGACGGGCTGGGTCGCGATGGTCGTCATGGGCGTGTTCGGCCTCTACGCGTTCGTGTGGGGCACGGTGTCGAGCACGGTGCGCCAGCGCGCCGTGCCCACCGAACTGCAGGGCCGCGTCTCGGCCGCGTACATGGTCTGCGTGTACGGCGGCGTCGCGCTCGGCCAGCTCCTCGGCGGGATCCTCGCCGAGGCGTGGGGCCTCACCGCGCCGTTCTGGTTCGCGTTCGCCGGCGCCGGCCTGACCCTCGCGCTCGTGTGGCGCCAGCTCACGAACGTCGCCCACGCGGGCGAGGCCGACGCCCCCGCCCCCGACCCGGAACCCGAGCCCGACCCGGCCTGACTCCCCGCCCCACCCCGCCCCTCCCTGCGCGCCGGGCATGTGGTTGCCGCTGCCCGCGCACCCACCCCGCGCGCCGAACATGTGGTTGGCGCCGCCCGCGCACCCACCCCACGCGCCGAACATGTGGATGGCGCCCGGTTTCTGGGCGTTTCGGGCGCAGGCCGCATGCTCGGCGGGGGACAGGCGCATGCTCGGCGCGGAAACCCGTGGACCGGTGTGGGTGGGCCGGGCGAGGATGTGCGCGTGAGTCATACGCCGTACGAGAACGACGCCTCGCCCGACGACGCCACGACGTCCGACACGGCCACGGACACCGCCACCGACGCGACCACGGGGACGGCCACGGGGACGGCCACGGGGACGATCACCGGTACGACCACGGGCACGACGACGGACGCGGGCGCCGCGTCGTCGACCCCGACGGACGACGTCGCCGCGCTGCCGCGGTGGCGGCGCGACGCCACGGTGTTCCTCACAGGGCAGACGGTCTCGCTGTTCGGCTCGATGCTCGTGCAGTACGCCGTGATGTGGCACCTGACCATCGAGACCAAGTCCGGCGGCGTGCTCGCGCTGAGCACGCTCTTCGGGTTCCTGCCGCAGGCCGTCGTGTCGATCTTCGGCGGGGTGTGGGCGGACCGCGTCAACCGCAAGGCGCTCATCGTCGCGGCCGACGCGACGATCGCCGTGACGACGCTCGCGCTCGCGCTCCTCATGCTCGGCGGCGCCGACGACCTCTGGCTCATCTACGCGGCGCTCGCGATCCGTTCGACGGGCGCTGGCATCCAGACCCCGGCCGTGGCGGCGCTCCTGCCGCAGATCGTGCCGACGAGCAAGCTCCTGCGCGTCAACGGCATCAACCAGTCGATCCAGTCGGCCATGATGCTGCTCGCCCCGGCGCTCGCGGCGGCGGTGTACGCGAGCGCGTCGATCGTCGCAGTGTTCTTCGTCGACGTCGTCACGGCGGTCGTCGGCATCGGGCTGCTGCTGCTCGTGCCGGTGCCGACGCTCGCGCACGCCCGCGCGGGCGCCGACCGCGCGGGCTATCTCGACGACCTCGTCGAGGGCTTCCGGTACCTCGGCTCGCACGCCTTCGTGCGGTGGGTGCTCGGGCTCTACGCGGCGATCTTCCTGCTCATCGTGGCGCCGTCGTACCTCACGCCGCTCATGGTGGCGCGGACGTTCGGCGACGAGGTGTGGAAGCTCACCGTCAACGAGATCGCCTTCTCGGTCGGCATGCTGCTCGGCGGCGTCCTGCTCGCCACCTGGGGCGGGCTGAAGAACCGCATCGCGATGATGGTCGGCGCGACGTTCGTCTTCGGCATCCTGTCCGTCGCGATGGGCCTGTCGACGAACATGTGGGTGTTCTTCACCTTCATGTTCCTGCTCGGCCTGTTCGTGCCGCCGTTCTCCACGACGTCGATGACGATCCTCCAGGAGACTGTCGAGCCGGAGCGCCAGGGCCGCGTGTTCGGCTTCGTCGGCATCGTCATGGCCGTGTCCATGCCGCTCGGCATGGTCGTGTTCGGGCCGCTCGCCGACCGCTACAGCGTGGAGTCGCTGCTCGTCGTCTCGGGCGTGCTCATGTTCGCCGTCATCGGCGTCGCGGTCGCGCTGCCGTCGGGGCGCCGGGCGATGCGCGCCGCCGCGCAGGCCGGCTAGGGACCACCGTCCCGGCCCGGCCCGGCGGGCGGTGCGCCGGGCGTCAGTCGACGATCTCGCAGATCGCGGTGCCGGCGCTCACGCTCGCCCCGGCGCTCGCCGCGAGCGAGCGGACGGTGCCCGCGCGGTGCGCGAGCAGCGGCTGTTCCATCTTCATCGCCTCGAGCACGACGACGAGGTCCCCCTCGGCGACCTGCGCCCCGTCCGCGACGGCGACCTTGACGATCGTGCCCTGCATCGGCGACGCGAGCGTCGTGCCCGACGCGCCGCCGTTCGCGCGGGCGGCGGCGCGGCGCGCGGGCCGGCGGGCGGCGTTGGCGGTCCGGGCGCGCCCGGCGGCCATGCCGAGACCGGCGGGCAGGACGACCTCGAGCCGCTTGCCGCCGACCTCGACGACGACGCGCTCGGTCGCGACCTGCTCCTCGGCGTCGTCGTCCGCGGGGGCCGGGGCGGCCGCGGGGGCGAGCGTCGCGAGGGTGTCGGCGAACTCGGTCTCGATCCAGCGCGTGTGCACGCGGAACGGGCCCTCGCCGGCGGGGACGAACGCGTCGGCGTCGAGCACGGCGCGGTGGAACGGCACGACGGTCGGGATGCCCTCGATCTCGAGCTCGCGCAGCGCGCGGCGCGCGCGCTCGACGGCCTGGCGGCGCGTCGCGCCGGTGACGATGACCTTCGCGATCATCGAGTCGAACGCGCCCGAGATGGTGTCGCCCTCGACGACGCCCGAGTCGACGCGCACGCCGGGGCCCGACGGGAAGCGCAGCGTCGAGATGCGGCCCGGCGCGGGCAGGAAGTTCGCCGCGGGGTCCTCGCCGTTGATGCGGAACTCGATCGAGTGGCCGCGGGTCGCGACCGACGTGTAGCCGAGCGGCTCCCCGGCGGCGATGCGCAGCTGCTCGCGCACGAGGTCGATGCCCGTGACCTCCTCGGACACCGGGTGCTCGACCTGCAGGCGCGTGTTCACCTCGAGGAACGAGATCGTGCCGTCGGCGCCGACGAGGAACTCGCACGTGCCCGCGCCGACGTACCCCGCCTCGCGCAGGATCGCCTCGGACGCCTTGTAGAGCTCGGCCTCCTGCTCGGGGGAGAGGTAGGGCGCGGGGGCCTCCTCGACGAGCTTCTGGTGGCGGCGCTGGAGCGAGCAGTCGCGCGTGGAGACGACCACGACGGTGCCGTGCTCGTCGGCGAGGCACTGCGTCTCGACGTGGCGCGGGGTGTCGAGGTAGCGCTCGACGAAGCACTCGCCGCGCCCGAACGCGGCCGTGGCCTCGCGGACCGCGGACTCGTAGAGCTCGTCGATCTCGTCGGCGGTGCGCGCGACCTTGAGCCCGCGGCCGCCGCCGCCGAACGCCGCCTTGATGGCGATCGGCAGGCCGTGCTCGGCCGCGAACGCGTGCACCTCGCTCGCGTCCGCGACGGGGTCGGGCGTGCCGGGCACGAGCGGGGCGCCGGCGCGCTGCGCGATGTGGCGCGCGCTCACCTTGTCGCCGAGCGCGTCGATCGCCGACGGCGGCGGCCCGATCCACACGAGGCCCGCGTCGATGACGGCCTGCGCGAAGCCCGCGTTCTCGGCGAGGAAGCCGTACCCGGGGTGCACCGCGTCGGCGCCCGCGCGCCGCGCGACGTCGAGCAGCTTGTCGACATCGAGGTACGTCTCCGCGGCGCGGACCCCGCCGAGCGCGAACGCCTCGTCAGCGAGCCGCACGTGCAGCGCCTGGCGGTCCGGGTCCGCGTAGACCGCGACGGACGCGATGCCGGCGTCGGCGCACGCGCGGGCGATCCGGACGGCGATCTCGCCGCGGTTCGCGATGAGGACCTTGCTCAGGGGGCGGGGAGGGTTCACGGGCACGGCTCACGGTAACGCGTGCCCGGACCGCCGATCACGCTCCGACGCCCGGTACCGGGCAAGATTGGAGAAGCGGCCAAGGGGCGGTGAGGGCGGTTGGAGGAAACCTCCATAGCGGGGCCGCGCCGACGGCCGGGTGCGCTCCGGTGTTGTCACCCACCGACAATCGGGGGCGTCAGGCGCGCAGCTCGTGCCAGGCGACCCCGACCTCGTCGAGCAGGCCCCGCAGGAGCGGCAGGCTGATGCCGACGACGTTGTGGTGGTCGCCCTCGATCCGCTCGACGTACGGCCCGCCGAGCCCGTCGACGGTGAACGCGCCCGCGACGTGCAGCGGCTCGCCCGTCGCGACGTAGGCGTCGACCTCGGCGTCGGACAGGTCCGCGAAGTGCACGGTCGTGGACGCGGTCGCGCCGAACGTCGCGCCCGTGCCGCCGTCCTCGGGGTGGCGCAGGTCGACGAGCCAGTGCCCGGTGTGCAGCACCCCGGCGCGCCCGCGCATCGCGCGCCAGCGCTCGCGCGCGTCGTCGGCGTCGCGCGGCTTGCCGAGCACCTCGCCGTCGAGCTCGAGCATCGAGTCGCAGCCGACGAGGAGGTCGGCGTCCGCGCCGTCGGACGGCCCGTCGCCCGGACCCTCTGCCTCACCGTCTGTCTCGTCGGTGCCGTCCGCCTCCGCGTCGAGGACTCGCGCGACCTCCTCCGCCTTGGCGCGCGCGAGGACGAGCACCGCGTCGACGGGCTCGAGGTCGCCGTACCGCTCGGCGGCGTCGCGCAGGACCGCGTCCTCGTCGACGTCCGAGACGCGGACCGCGGGCTCCACGCCGGCGGCGCGCAGGGTCGTCAGGCGGGCGGGGGAGCGGGAGGCGAGCACGAGTCGGAGCACCCGCGCAGACTACCCGCCGGCACCGGCCGGCTCAGGCGAGGAGCAGCGCGGCGACGACGAGCACGACGGGCGAGGCGAGGGTCGTGACGAGGATCGTGTCGCGCGCGAGGATCTCGCCCCGGCCGAACCGGGCGGCGTAGTTGTAGACGTTCTGGGCCGAGGGCAGCGCGGCGAGGGTCACCGCGGACGCGACCGCCGCGTCGTCGAACCCGAACGCGTACCGCGCGACGAGGAGCACGACGACGGGCATCACGAGGAGCTTGACGAGGCTCGCGACGCCCACCGCGCGCCGCGCCCCGCCGCGCTGCAGCGGCCTCGTGCCGTGCAGGGACATGCCGAACGCGAGCAGGATCATGGGGATCGCCGCACCGCCGAGGATGTCGAGCGGCGCCATGACCGCCGTGGGCGGCGTCCACCCGGTGAGCGACACGACGGCGCCCGCGGCCGAGCCGAGGATGATCGGGTTGCGCACCGGCTGGGCGAGGACGAACCGCCACGACACGCGCCCGCTCGTCGTCGCGTCGAGCACGAGCAGCGCGACCGGCGCGAGCACGAGGAGCTGCAGGAGCATCACCGGCACGACGGCGGTCGCGTCGCCGAGCACGTACACCGCGACGGGCAGCCCGATGTTGTTGGCGTTGACGTACCCGGAGGCGACGGCGCCGACCGTCGCCTCCGGGGCGGGCAGCCGCAGCCACACGCGGTCCACGAGCACGAACACGCCCGCGGCCGCGACGGCACCGGCCGCCGCGACCGCGAGCGGCGCCTGGACGAGCTCGTGCACGTCGGCGCGCGCGAGCACGGTGAACAGCAGCGCGGGGCTCGCGACGAAGAACCCGACCTGGTTGAGCGCCGTCCGCGCGTCGGGCCCGCCGATGCGCAGGCGCGCACAGGCGTAGCCCGCCGCGACGACGACGCCGATGATCGCGAAGCCGACGAGGACGGCGCCCACCGCGGGGTCAGGCGAGCGCGCCGCGCAGCACGTCGAGCCCGACGGACCCGAGGTTCAGCGCGCGCTCGTGGAACGCCTTGACGTCGAACGCCTCGCCGCGGGCCTCGGCCGCCGCGCGCGCCGCGTCGCGGGTCTGCTCCCACAGGCGCTGGCCGACCTTGTACGACGGCGCCTGGCCCGGCCAGCCGAGGTAGCGGTCCAGCTCGAAGCGCACGAACGACTCGGGCATGTTGACGTTGGCCCGCAGGAACGTCCAGGCCTTGTCCGCGTCCCAGGTCCCGCCGCCCCACTCCTCGGGGCACTCCAGGCCGAGGTGCACGCCGATGTCGAGCACGACGCGGGCGGCGCGCATGCGCTGCGCGTCGAGCATGCCGAGCCGGTCGCCGTCGTCCTCGAGGAAGCCGAGGTCCGCCATGAGGCGCTCCGCGTACAGGGCCCAGCCCTCGCCGTGGCCCGAGACCCAGCACGCGAGGCGGCGCCACGTGTTGAGCGTGGCGCGCGCGTACACGGCCTGGCCGCACTGGAGGTGGTGGCCGGGCACGCCCTCGTGGAAGACGGTCGTCTTCTCGCGCCACGTGTTGAACTCCGTGACGTCCGCGGGGACCGACCACCACATGCGGCCGGGGCGCGAGAAGTCGTCGCTCGGAGGCGTGTAGTAGATCCCGCCGGTCTGCGTCGGCGCGATCATGCACTCGAGGTCGAGGACCGGCGCGGGGATGTCGAAGTGCGTGCCGTTCAGCGCGGTGATCGCGGCGTCCGACGTCTCCTGCATCCACGACCGGAGGGCGTCGGTGCCGGTGAGCGTGCGGGACGGGTCGGCGTCGAGCGCCGCGACGGCGTCCTCGACGCTCGCGCCCGGTCCGGCGATGCGCTGCGCGATCTCCTCCTGCTCCGCGACGACGCGCGCGAGCTCCTCGAGCCCCCACGCGTAGGTCTCGTCGAGGTCGACCTCGGCGCCGAGGAACGTGCGTGAGAAGAGCCGGTAGCGCTCGCGCCCGACGGCGTCCTCGGTGGGCGCCTGCGGCGCGAGCGTCGTCTCCAGGAAGTCGGCGAGGCGCCCGTACGCCTCGCGCGCCGCCGCGGCGCCGCGCTCGAGCTCGGCGCGCACGAGCGAGCACGCGGCCGAGTCGTCGAGCACGGCCGCGGCCTCCTCGCCCTGGACGAAGGTCGTGAAGAAGGAGGTCGTCGCGTCGGCGAGCTCGCGCGACTGCTGCACGCCGATGCGGACCTGGCGGACCGCCGCGACGTTCCCGCGCGACGCGGCCTCGGACAGCGACGCGATGTAGCCGTCGATCGCGCCCGGCAGGCCGTTGAGGCGCGCGGCGACGTTCTCCCACGCCTCGACCGTGCCCGTCGGCATGAGGTCGAACACGTCGCGCAGCTCCTGCACGGGCGACGCGATGTTGTTGAGGCTCGCGAGCGGCTCGCCGGCCTCGTGCAGCTCGAGCTGCAGGCCGAGGCGCTCGCGCATCGCGGCGAGCGTCACGCGGTCCACGTCGTCGACCGGCTCGAGGCCGTCGAGCTCGCGCAGCACCGCGCGGTCGGCCTCGGCGCGGGCCTCGTGGCCCGCGGGGGACAGGTCCGTGACGAGGTGGTCGTAGCCGGACAGGCCCATGGCGGTGGCCTGGAACGGGTCGAGCTCGGCGAGGCGGGTCGTGTAGGCCTCGGCGACGGCGTCGATCGCCGACGGCGTGCGGGTCGCGACCGGGGTGCCGGCGTGGTCGGGGGCTGAGGGAGTGTCGTGGCTCACCCGCCGAGGGTACTCGCGCGCGGCGCGGCGCCGCTCCCGTCCGGGTTCACGGCCCGTTCACCCGCGCGCACCCGATGTTCGTCCGGGGACCGCGTCGACGTCGCCTCGCGGTCACCTCGCGCTCCTACGTTCACCGCATGCACGACAGCCCCGCCGCGCTCCCGAGCGGCCCCCGGGGGACCTCGTCCCCGACCGCAGTACCCGGCGCCGACGGCGCCACGTCCCGCCCTCCCGCCCTCGTGGTCGTCCCGGCCCGCGGCGGCTCGCGCGGCGTCCCGCGCAAGAACCTCCAGCACGTGGGCGGCGCCTCGCTCGTGGCCCGCGCGGTCCGCTCCGCCCTCGCGGCGACGAGCGTCGACCAGGTCGTCGTGAGCACCGACGACACCGAGATCGCCGACGAGGCCCGCCGGCACGGCGCGCGCGTCGTGCTGCGGCCCGCCGACCTGTCGGGCGACCTCGCGTCCTCCGAGTCCGCCGTCCTGCACGCCCTCGACGCCCTCGGGCTCGCCGAGGACCCGCCGGTCACCGTGCTCGTGCAGTGCACGTCGCCGTTCCTCGACCCGCACGACCTCGACGCCGCCGTGGAGCGCGTCGCGTCGGGCGAGCGGGACGTGGTCGTCGCGGTCGCCCCGACCCACGACTTCCAGTGGCGCGCGGACGACGACGCGGTGCGCGCCGTGGGCCACAGCGTCCTCGAGCGCCAGCGCCGCCAGGACCGCGCGCCCCACTACCGCGAGACCGGCGCGTTCTACGCGATGCGCACCGCCGGTCTCCGCGAGGGCGGCCGCCGCTTCTTCGGCGACGTCGGCCTGCACGCGGTCGACCCGGTGACCGCCGTCGAGATCGACGACCACCACGACCTGTGGTGGGCGCGCCAGCTCGCGACCCTCACCCGCACCGGCTCCGCCGACACCTACCCGCTCCTCGCGGACCTCGACGCCGTCGTCACCGACTTCGACGGCGTGCACACCGACGACCACGCCTGGGTCGACGCCACGGGCACCGAGCACGTGCGCGTCCACCGCGGCGACGGGCTCGGGATCGCGGCGCTGCGCGACGCGGGGCTGCCGTTCCTCGTCCTGTCGACCGAGCGCAACCCCGTCGTCACCGCGCGCGCCGACAAGCTGCGCGTCGCGGTCCTGCAGGGCGTCGACGACAAGGCGGCCGCCCTCACCGCGTGGCTCGACGAGCGCGGCCTCGACCCCGCGCGCGTCGCGTACGTGGGCAACGACGTGAACGACCTGCCGGCCCTGCGGCTCGTCGGCTGGCCCGTGGCCGTCGCCGACGCCCACCCCGACGTGGTGGCCGGCGCGCGTCTCGTGCTGACGCGCCGCGGCGGCGACGGCGCGGTGCGCGAGCTGTGCGACGCCGTGCTGGGCCGCCGCCTGCCCGACCCCGTGCCCGACCCCGCCTTCGCCCAGCACCTCGACCCGTTCGACGTCTCGGCGCGGACGCTCACCCCCACGCACTCCCTCTCCGACGAAAGGTCCCGACCGATGAGCACCACGACCACCCCGCGCGTCCCCGAGGACGCCCCCGCGCCCGTCGCGATCGGCGACCGCCTCGTGGGCGACGGCCGTCCGGTGTACGTCATCGGCGAGATCGGCCTCAACCACAACGGCGACGTCGAGATCGCGAACCAGCTCATCGACGTCGCCGCGGCCGCCGGCGTCCAGGCGGTGAAGTTCCAGAAGCGCACCCCGGAGATCTCCACGCCCGCCGACATGCGCGACGTGCGCCGCGAGACGCCGTGGGGCGAGATGTCCTACCTCGAGTACCGCTACCGCGTGGAGTTCGAGCGCGAGCAGTACGAGAAGATCGCCGCGCACGCGGCCGACCGCGGCCTCCAGTGGTTTGCCTCGCCGTGGGACGTCCCCTCCGTCGCGTTCCTCGAGGAGCTCGACGTGCCGACGCACAAGGTGGCCTCGGCGTCCGTCACCGACCACGAGCTGCTGCGCGCGCTCGCGGACACGGGCAAGCCGATCATCCTCTCGACCGGCATGTCGACGCTCGAGGAGATCGACGCGGCCGTCGGGATCCTCGGCACCGACCGCCTCGTCATGCTCCACGCGACGTCGACGTACCCGCTGCCGCCCGAGGAGGCGAACCTGCGGACCATCGCGACGCTGCGCGAGCGCTACGGCGTCCCCGTCGGCTACTCGGGCCACGAGCGCGGCCTGCAGATCTCCCTCGCCGCGGTGGCCCTCGGCGCCGTCGCGGTCGAGCGGCACATCACCCTCGACCGCACGATGTGGGGCTCGGACCAGGCGTCGTCGCTCGAGCCGACCGGCCTCGAGCACCTCGTGCGCGACATCCGCATCCTCGAGCAGGCCATGGGCGACGGCACCAAGCGCGTCTTCGAGGGCGAGCTCAAGCCCAAGGCCCGCCTGCGCCGCGTCGACTCGCTCGCCGCCGACGTCAGCGCCGCCGGCGCCGGCGTCCGGTGACGGGGCGCGCGACCGCGCTCGTCGAGTCCCCGCTGCAGCTCCTCGGTGCGCTCGAGGCGGTCCACGCCGGCGTCGTGACGACGCCCGTCGAGGTCCGCTGGCGGGGCACCGTCCCGGGACTGGCCCAGGCCGTCGCCGCCGTGCGCGCCGAGCCGCTCCCCACCGGGTTCGACCTCGTCCGGGCAGGTCGCGCGTCCGCGCGCGACCTGCCCCGGGCCCGGCGGACCTACGTGGCCGGCGACGTGTTCTCCGGCCGTGCCCAGGCCGGGCTCGCCCTCGCCCGCCCGGGCCGCCTCGTCCTGCTCGACGACGGGCTCGCGACCGTGGAGGCCGTGCGCCGGCTCGCGCACGACGGACCGCTCGTCCGCACGGGGGTGCCCGCCGGCCCCGCGCGGCGCGCGCTCGGCGCGCTCGCCGTGCGCCGGGTGCGTGCGACGGCGCGGCCCGGGCGGGGCGTGGTGCTGTGCACCGCGCTCGACCCCGCGCCGGCCGACCGCGCGGCGCTCGCGGCCGCGGGCATCGACGTCGTGACGCACCGCTTCGACTGGGTCGCCGGCCTCCCGCCGGCGCCGCCGGTCCCCGAGCCCGTGGTCGTCGTCGGGTCGGGGCTCGTCGCGGACGGGCTCGTGCGCCCCGACGCCTACGTCGCGTGGGTGGCGGGGGTGGCCGCGTCCGCCGCGGCGTCGGGGGGCACGTGCTACGTGCCGCACCGGCGCCACGACCCCGCGGTCCTCGCCCGGCTCGCGGCGCTGCCGGGCGTGCGGGTCCTGCCCGCCGGCCCCCCGGTGGAGCTGCGCCTGCGCTCGCTCGGCCCCGGCCAGAAGGTCGTCTGCCTGCCCTCGACCGCCCACCGCTCGCTGCGCCTCGTCCTCGCGCGCTCCGGCGCCGACGTCGAGCTCGCCGGGGTCGCGCCGCACTGGTGGACCGACCGCGCCGACGCGCGGCTGCGCGAGCACCTCGAGACCGCGGCCGCGGGAGGCGTGCGATGACCGCGCGGCCGGCCGCGGGCGCGCGCGTCCTCGCCGTCGCCGACTCCGACTCCTACCTCAAGTGGGCCGCCGCGACCCTCGCCGGGCTCCCGGACGCCGCCGCGTCGCTCGCGCTCGTGCGCAACCCCGTCGTGCCGTCCGGCGGCCAGGTCGAGGCCGCGCTCGCGGGCACGGGGTTCCGGCCGCAGGACGTCGTCGACGTGCACGTGGCCCGGCTGCGGGCGCACGTGCGCCGGGCGGCGCCCGACGTCGTGCTCGTCGCGGCGACCGGGCCCGTCGTGGAGATCGTGGCCCGGGCGGTCGCGGGCCTGCGGCCGCGCCCGGCGATCTTCACGGGGCTGCCGGGCATGGCGCTGCCCGCGACCCCGCTCGGCGTGCGGTACCGCGCGGCGTCGGACGCGTTCGTCGTGCACTCGCGCACCGAGCGCGACGCGTACGCCGCGGCGTTCGGCGCCGAGGGGCTCTCGCCCGTGCTCGTCCTCGAGCACCTGCCGTTCGCGCGCCCGGCCCGTGCCGGGCGCGGCGGGACGGTGGCCGTCGAGCGCCTCGTGTTCGCCGCGCAGGCCAAGGTGCCCGTGACCCGCGACGAGCGGCTCGCCGTCCTCGACGCGCTCGCGCGGGCGGCGGCGGACCGCGACGTCGTGGTCAAGCTGCGCGCGGTGGGCGCCGAGCGCCAGACCCACGCCGAGCAGCACCCCTACGACGTGCTCTGGGCGTCCGAGCGCGCCGGGCGCCGGGCGCCGGGCCGCGTGCGGTTCGGCGCCGGTCCGCTCGCGGAGTGGCTCGGCCCCGGCGCAGGGCTCGTCACGGTGAGCTCGACCGCCGCGCTCGAGGCCGTCGCCCTGGGCGTGCCGGTCGCCGTCGTGAGCGACTTCGGCGTCGACGACGAGATGCTCAACGCCGTCTTCGCGGGCAGCGGGCTGCTGCGCACGCTCGACGAGGTGGTCCGGGGCGAGCTCGGCCACCCCGACCCGGCCTGGTGGGACCGCAACTACGGCCACGACGACCCGGACGAGCTGCCCGCGGTGGTCGCCTCGCTCGCCGCGGCCGCGCGCGCGGGGCGGCTCGCACGCCCCGTGGTCCGGCCCCGCTCGTGGCGCCGGTACGCCCGGTCCTGGCTGCGGTGCGCGCTCCCGGAGCGCGCGGCCCGGGCCGCGGGAGGGCTCGTGGCCCGGCTGCGCGGCCGCGGCGGCGCACCCGGCGCGGCAGGCCCGCCGGCGCCCGGCGCCGGCACACCCGACGCGGGCCCGGTGCCCGTCCACGTCCCCGTCCGCACCGGGGGAGACGGCGCGGGACGACCCGACAGACCCGGCACGGCCGGACCGAAGGAGCAGGAGGCGTAGTGGCGACCATGCGCAGCGTCCCGCACGGGCGCGAGCCCGGCGAGCGGGAGATCACGGACCTGGCGGGTCTCGTCGACCGGCCGCTCCTCGTCGTGGGCAACGGCCCGTCGGCGGCGATGCCGCAGCACGACGTGCTGCCCGCGGACGCCGTCGTGTTCCGCATGAACTGGTTCTTCCTGGAGAGCCACTACCACTACGGGCGGCACGTGGACGCGTGGTTCTCCGCGGTGCCGCACGCACGCATGGAGCAGATGCTCGCCGAGGAGGCGCGCACCGGGCGCTACGTCGTCGACCGGCTCGCGAACCCCGTGCGCGTCGCGTCCGCGCGCGAGGGGGAGCGGTCCGGCAACCCCTTCCTCGGGCTGGGGCTGACCGAGCTCGACTCGTGGTCCGTCGTCGCGCGGCACCCGCGCCTCGCGCGGCACTTCATGAGCCGCCCGGGACTGCCGACGACCGGCCTGCAGGCCCTCGCGTTCGGGCTCGCCGTCGGCTTCCGCGACGTCTACCTCACGGGCATCGACCTGTACGAGTCGAAGGACGCGCGCTACGGGTTCACCGTGCCCGAGGAGGTCCAGGCGACCCTGCGCGACAAGGACCTGCGACCGGGGTACGAGGACGCGCACTCGGTGAGCACCGACCTCGCGTTCCTGCGCGCGTGCCTCACCGAGTTCCCCGACGCGCGCATCACGACCCTGTGCGCGTCGGAGACGCTCGAGCTCTACCTGCCCGGGCCGCGGCCGCTGCCCGAGGGACGGTCGATGACGCCGGAGACGGTGCCCCTGCTCGGACGCGCCAAGGCGCGCGCCGTCCCCGTGGGCACGGACGCCGACGGCGCCGCTCGCCTCGAGGTGCGCGAGGTCCCCGGGGAGGACCCGTGGGCGACGGTCGACGGCCGCCGGTGCGCCTACGTCACCGTGGTGTCGGGCGACTACCACCACGGCGCGCGGGCGCTCGCGAACTCGCTGCGCACGGTGAGCGACGTCCCGCTCGTCGCGCTGTGCACGCCCGACGCCGACACGTCGGCGCTGCTCGCGAGCGGCATCCACGTCGTCGACGTGCCCCCGATCGTCAACCCGCACACGGCCGGACGGGGGCGGGCGGGCCGCGGCGACGCGCGCGTCCAGGAGCGGTTCGCCGCGACGTACACCAAGCTCCACGTCTTCCGCCTCGACGCGTGGGACCGCCTCGTCTACCTCGACGCCGACACGGTGGTGCTCGGCCCCGTGGACGAGCTCTTCGCGGGCGACGACTTCGCGGCCGTGCCCGACGCGGGCCTCGACCTGCCGCGCGGCGACGTCTTCAACTCGGGCGTCTTCGCGTTCACGCCGTCGCGCGCGACGTTCGCGCGGATGGAGGCGCGCCTGCGCACGGGCGGCTCGTACGACGGCGGCGACCAGGGCTTCCTCAACGAGTTCCTGCCGCAGTGGCGCGCGCTGCCGCTCGAGTTCAACACCACCAAGCGGATCTTCGCCCACCACGCGCCGCTGTTCGACGCGGAGGACGTGCGCGTCCTGCACCACGTGGGCGCGAAGCCGTGGCAGCCGGGCACGCGCGGCGGGGCCTACGACGAGCTCGACGCCGCGTGGCTCGAGCACCTGCGCCCGTGGGAGCTGCGCGAGCTCGTGCGCGACCTGCGCGACGCCGCGGCCGCGGGCGGGACCCGCGCGCCGGGCGCCGACGGCGCGGGCTCGCCGCACCGGCGCGCCAAGGAGCTCGCGGCGGACGGGCGCTGGGACGACGTCGAGGCCATCCTCGTCGAGGCGTGGCGGGCGCGCGGCGGGACCGCGGCGGAGCACCGCCAGCTCGCCCGGGCGTACCGCCACCTCGGCCGGTACGACGAGAGCCTCGACCAGCTCCGGCGTGCGCGCGAGCTCGACCCGCGCTCGGCCCAGATCGCCAAGGAGGAGCGCAACGCCCTCCTGCGGGCGCGGTACGCGCGCGCGGGCGTGCTGCCGCGCGTCCTGCGCACGCTGCCCGTGGGGCGGTCGATCGACGAGGCGATCCGGTGACCACGCTCGACGCGCGCGTCGTCGAGGCGCTCGGCGCGGAGCGCGCCGCCGCCGTCCGGAATGCCGTCGGGCGCGCCCGGCGCGGCCTCGCCGAGGCGCCGTTCGAGGGCGCGCGCGACGTGCCGACCATGCTCGCGCCCGAGGAGGTCGACCTGCTCTACCTGCTCGCGCGCGACACGGGCCTCGACGGCGACGTCGTCGAGCTCGGGACGTTCCTCGGCGGGTCCACGCTCGCGCTCGGGCGGGGCCTGCAGGACCGCCCCGGCGGCCCGGGCGCCGTGCGCGTGCACACGTACGACACGTTCGTCCAGGAGGCGTGGCCGGAGTTCGGCGTCGCCGACGGCGAGGACGTCCTCCCGCGCTGGGAGCGCACGGTCGCGCCCGTGCGGTCCCTCGTCGACGTGCACCCCGGCCGCCTCGGCGGGCGCGAGCCGACGCCGCTGCCCGCCGGCCCCGTGGACCTGCTGTTCGTCGACGTCGTCAAGGAGGCGTCGACCGTCACGCCCGTGCTCCACGACTTCGTGGCGCGCACGCGCCCGGGCAGCGTCGTGGTGCACCAGGACATGTTCCACTGGGGCTCGCCGTGGGTCCTCGTCACGGTCGAGGCGCTGTGGGACCGGTTCGCGTACGTCGGGCACGTGGCGCGCGCGAGCGGGGTGCTCGTCGTCGCCGAGCCGCTCGAGGAGGAGGCCCGCGGGACCGACTGGGGCGCGATCTCCCCGGCCGCGCAGCTCGCGCTGATCGACGCGCTCGCGACCCGCTTCGAGCACCCCACGCTGCGCGGGTCCGTCGAGGCCGCCGCCGTGTACCTCGCCAAGCTCCACGACCCCACGACCTACCGCCGCCGCCTCGAGCGGGCGCGCGCGCAGGACCCCGGCCCGCGCGTGCGGCGCTTCCTCGACGAGGTCGAGGCGGCGGACGACCGCGGCGCGCTCGCCCCCGCGGGCCACCACCCCTTCGACCCCACGACCACAGGGAGCCGCGCGTGAAGCGCCTGCGACTCGTCCACTTCGACATCCCCACCTACGGCAACTACGGCGACACGCTCCTCTTCGAGGCGGTGCGCCAGACGTTCGAGGGGTTCGCCGACGGCGCGTGCTTCGAGGTGCGCGAGACGCACCCGCTGCGCGAGCCGGTCGGTCCGCGCCTCGTGGACCGCATCAACGCGACGGCGGACGCCGTCGTCGTGGGCGGCGGCGGGCTGTTCCTCAGCGACACCAACCCGAACCGGCGCTCGGGCTGGCAGTGGAACATCTCGATCGAGCAGCTCCGGCGCCTCCAGGTGCCGATCATCCTCTTCGCCGTGGGCAACAACCGGTTCTACGGCCAGGCCGACTTCGCGGACCCGTTCCGCGAGCACCTCGCGCTCACGGCGGAGAAGTCGGTGTTCTTCGGCCTGCGCAACCACGGGTCGGTGCGCACGATCCGCGAGTACCTGCCGCCCTCGCTCGCCGAGCGCGTCACCTACCAGCCGTGCCCGACGACGATCTCCTCCGCGCTCTTCCCGGACCTGTTCCGCGAGGAGCTGCCGGCGCGACGCCTGCTCGCCGCGCAGTCGATCGTCGGCAAGCGCCAGCGCGCGGCGGGGTTCGACCCCGAACGGATCTACCGCGACGAGGCGCGCGCGCTGGCCCGTCTCGCGGGGGACGGGTGGGAGGTGCGCAGCATGCCGTTCGCGCGCGCCGACCTCGGCTTCCAGGAGGTGCTCGCCGCGGCGGGCGTGCCGACCACCGAGACGCGCCTGTACGGCCGTCGCGAGCTGCTGTTCGACGGCCTGCGCGAGCTCTCCGACGTGCCGCTGGTCCTCGGCACGCGCGGGCACGCGCAGATGGTGCCGTTCGGGATGGGCGGCGTCCCGCTCTCGCTCGACGTGCACCCCAAGACCGGGTACTTCGCGCAGGACGTCGGGCACCCCGAGTGGGTGCTCGACCCCCGGGCCGACGACTTCTCGGACGCCGTCTACCGCGCGGTGCACGAGGCGCACGAGCGTCACGACGAGCTGCGCGCGGACACGGCGCGCGTGCGCGAGCGCCTGCTCGGCACGACGCTCGACAACCTCGCCGGGATCTACCGCGACCTGACCGGCACGCCGGTCACCCCGTCGCTGCGCGCCGCCACGCCGCGCGAGCGGGCCGTCGCGGAGCGCGCCTACGACGACGCGCTGCGCCGCACGGCGGCCGAGCAGCGGGCCGCGGCCGCGCGCACGGACGCCGAGCGCGAGCGCGTGGAGCGGCTCGTCGCGCGCGCGGTGCACGAGGCGCGGGCCGGGGACTACGCGACGGCGCGCACCCTGCGCCGCGCGGCGGGCGTGCTCGACCCCGCCGCGCTCGGCCCGGCGCCCGCGTGGGACGCGGGCGCGGGGCGCCTCGTGCCGCCGTCCGTGCTCCGGGCCGCGCGGCGCCTGCGCGGCCGCTGACCGACGCCGACGGCGCGGTCCCCGCCCCGGGGGCCGCGCCGTCGGCGTGCCCGGGACCGGGGGTCGCCGGCGTGCTCAGGCGCGGTGGTCGGTGCGGGCGTGGCGCCGGACGCCGCACAGGAACCCCGCGCCCCAGCACACGTGCATGACGACGAGGACGGCGGGCAGCCGCCACCGGGTCGCGGCGTCCTCGCGCGCGCCGGCGTGCACCGCGGCGACGAGGACGCCGAGCCCGTACAGCACGGGGACGAGCAGCCACACGCGCGCCCAGTCGAGGCCGAGGACGGCCCCGGCGACCCCGGTCACGGCGGACAGCGCGAGCCCGAGGACGAGGGCCGGGGGAGCGAGGTAGCGCACGCCCGCCGTCCGCCGGTCGCGGCGCACGAGCTCGCGGCGCCACATGCCCGTGCGCCAGAACTGCTTCGCGAGGGCGCGGAACGTGCCGCGCGGGTAGTAGACGACCTGCAGCTGCGGGTCGAACCAGACCACGCCCCCGTTCTCGCGCAGCCGCTTGTTGAGCTCCCAGTCCTCGCCGCGCACGATCGTCTCGTCGTAGCCGCCCACGGCGAGCAGGGCGTCGCGGCGGAAGACGCCGAGGTAGACCGTCGCGACCGCGCCCTCCTCGCCGCCCGTGTGGAAGGCCGCCGCGCCGATCCCGGCGGGGTGGCTCATCGCGCGGGCGGTGGCGCGCTGCGTCGGCGACGTGCCCACCGGCATCATCATGCCGCCGACGTTCGCGGCGCCCGTGCGCTCGAGCGTGCCGACCGCGCGGCGCACGTACGTCACGGGGAGCACGGCGTGGCCGTCGACGCGCACCACGACGTCGTTGCGCGGGTCGGCGGCGTGCACCGCGAGGTTCAGCCCGGCGGAGCGCCCGCCCGTCGGGTTGTCGACGACGACGACGCGGCCGTCGCGCCGCGCCCACTCGCGCGCCATCTCCTCGGTGCGGTCGTGGGACGGACCGACGGCGAGCACGAGCTCGAGCCGCCCCTCGTAGTCCTGCACGAGCGCGGAGCGGACCATCGCGTCGAGGAACGCCTCCTCGTCGCGGACCACGGCGACGACGCTCGCGCCCCGCAGCCGCCGCGCGGGCGCCTGCCGGGCGGCGGGGAGCGGGAGGCCTCGGGAGCGCGTCGTGACCTGCGTCGTCGCGCCGCTCGGGCCTGGGGTCGACACGGCCCGCGACGGCCCCACGCCGCCCGGCTCGGCACGGACACCGTTCATGGGCGGGACGGTACGGAGCCCGGACGACGGGCGGGCCAGGAGGCGGCGAACGACGGGTGAACGGTCGGCGACGTCCGCCTGGCGGGGCGCTCGGGCCGGTCAGCCGCCCGCGAGGCGGGCGAGGATCTCGTCGGCCCAGCGGCGCTCCCAGCGCACGAGGAGCACCCCGGTCGCGTCGGCGTCGGCGTCCGCGTGCCAGACGGCGAGCGGGTCGCCCGCGCGCGGGCCGGCGGCGCCCGCGGGCACGACGACGCGCACGGGACGCGCGAGGGGCTCGCCCGAGGCCGGCGTCACCGTGAGGAGGCCCCGCACGGTCGTGGGGCCGGCGTCGTCCGCGTCGCCGTCCTGCCCCGTGGGCGCGAACGTGCCCGTCGCCCGTGCGGGGGCGTCGAGCAGCGCGCGGCGGCCCCGCGCGTCGGCGGCGTCGGAGCGGTCGTCCTGGTAGCGGACGAGCGCGAGCAGCGCCGTGAGGAGCAGGCCCGCCGTCGCGGCGACGACCACCGCGTCGGGGACGGGCCAGTCCCGACCGGCCGCCGCCCGCTGGTACACGAGGAGCGCGACCGTGGGGACGAGCGCGACGGCCCAGCCCCAGCGGCGCCACGCCGCGCGGCGCTCGGGCCCGGGCAGCGTCGCGGGTGCGGTCTCGACGTCCTCGGGCGTCGCCGCGAGCTCGACGAGCACGGACCGGACGGGCAGCCGGCGCACCCGCGGGCCCGCCGTCACGAGCGCAGGCTCCAGCGCCACGCGTCGGCGTTGTGCCGCCCCGACCGGCCGCCGAAGCTCTTCGCCGTGGCGCCCGCACCGGTCCCGCGCAGGCCGCGGACGCGGTTCGTCCACTCCTCGACGGGGGCGACGTCGTCGGGCTCGTCGGCGGCCGCCGCGGCCGCCGCCAGCCCGGCGACGAGCGCCGCGACCTCGAGGTCGTCCGGCGCGCCGCGCACGACGCGCACGCTCGGGCGCGCGACGTCGCTCACCGGCCGTCCTCCGTGCCGTCCTCGTCGTCGTCCAGGTCGTCGAACGCGTCGCCGCGCGACGCGGTCCACTCCACGACGTCGAAGCCCGAGTCGACGAGGCGCGCCACGACCGCCGAGCCCGCGTCGTCGAGCAGGCCCACGACGTCGTCGAGGCCGACGTCGGACGTGCCCGCCGGGGGCGCCACGACGAACCCGAGGTAGAACTCCTCGGCGACCGCCTCCTGCTGCGCCTGCTGGCCGGGCGCCTCGCCGGCCTCGTCCTCGTCTGGCTCCCAGACCGAGGACGTGAGGTCGGGGTGCATCCCGAGCGAGCCGTGCAGGGCGTCGAACAGGCGCGCGTTGAGGGTCCCGACGCGCTCCTCGAGCGCGAGGATGCGCGGGTCCTCGTCGGCCTCGTGCGCGCCGAACTCGGCGCGCACGCCGACCGCGGCCCCGACGTAGTCGTGCAGCGCCGCGGCGAGCGCGTCGACCGCCGCGTGCAGGGGCGCCGGGTCGACCGACCCCAGCGGTGCCGGTCCGTGCGTCGCGTCCTCGTGGCTCATGCGTGCTCTCTTCGCGTCTCGGTGCGGGCGGTGCTCACAGGGGGATGTTGCCGTGCTTCTTGGGCGGCAGGCTCGCGCGCTTGGTGCGCAGCGCCCGCAGCGCGCGCACGACCTGCACGCGGGTCTCCGAGGGGCGGATCACCGCGTCCACGTAGCCCCGCTCCGCCGCGTCCCACGGGTTGACGATCGCGTCCTCGTACTCCGCCACGAGCCGCGCCCGCTCGGCCTCGACGTCCTTGCCCTCGTCCGCGGCGCGCTTGAGCGTGGCGCGCTGGAGGATGTTCACCGCGCCGCCCGCGCCCATCACGGCGACCTGCGCCGTCGGCCACGCGAGGTTGACGTCGGCGCCGAGCTGCTTGGACCCCATGACGATGTACGCGCCGCCGTAGGCCTTGCGCGTGATGACGGTGACGAGCGGGACCGTCGCCTCCGCGTACGCGTAGATGAGCTTCGCGCCGCGCCGGATGATGCCCTGGTGCTCCTGGCCGACGCCCGGGAGGAAGCCCGGCACGTCCACGAGCGTGAGGACCGGGACGTTGAACGCGTCGCACGTGCGCACGAACCGCGCCGCCTTCTCGGCGGCGTCGATGTCGAGCGTGCCCGCCATCGACAGCGGCTGGTTCGCGACGACGCCCACCGACTGGCCCTCGACGTGGCCGAACCCGACGATGACGTTCTTCGCGAACAGCGGCTGCACCTCGAGGAACGCGCCCTCGTCGAGCACGTGCTCGACGACGGTGCGCATGTCGTACGGCTGGGAGTCCGAGTCGGGGACGAGCGCGTCGAGCTCGAGGTCCTCGTCCGTCACCTCGAGCACGGTGTCCTCGGGCGTGAACGACGGCGCGTCGGACAGGTTGTTCTGCGGCAGGTAGGACACGAGGTGGCGCACGTAGTCGATCGCGTCGTCCTCGTCCGCGCCCATGTAGTGCGCGACGCCGGAGCGCTCGTTGTGCGTGAGCGCGCCGCCGAGCTCCTCGAAGCCGACGTCCTCGCCCGTCACCGCGCGGATCACGTCCGGGCCGGTGATGAACATGTTCGACGTCTTGTCCGCCATGACGATGAAGTCCGTGAGCGCGGGGGAGTACACGGCGCCGCCCGCGCTCGGCCCGAGGATGAGCGAGATCTGCGGGATCACGCCCGACGCGGCGACGTTGCGGCGGAAGATCTCCGCGAACTGCGTGAGCGCCGCGACGCCCTCCTGGATGCGCGCCCCGCCGCCGTCGGAGATGCCGACGAGCGGCACGCCCGTGCGCAGCGCGAGGTCCTGCACCTTGGTGATCTTCTGCCCGTGCACCTCGCCGAGGCTCCCGCCGAACGCGGTGAAGTCCTGGCTGTACACGCACACCTGGCGGCCGTCGATCGTGCCGTGCCCGACGACGACGCCGTCGCCCGCGAGGCGCTTCCTCTCCAGCCCGAAGTTGTGGGAGCGGTGCTTCGCGAACGCGTCGAGCTCGACGAAGCTGCCCTCGTCGAGCAGGGCGTCGATGCGCTCGCGCGCCGTCTTCTTGCCGCGCGCGTGCTGCTTCTCCCGCGCGGCCTCCTCGGGCGCGGTCGTCGCCTCGGCGCGGCGGCGGTCGAGGTCCGCGAGCTTCGCGGCCGTCCCCGTGAGGGGAGCGGTCGTCGAGGGCGCGTCGGTCGTCGTGGAGGGTTCGGTCACGACGTCGAGCCTAGTTGGTGGGTCGGGCCACCTCGATGCGGCCGGCGGCAGAGCGCGGGGGGTGGTCGTTGGTGGGTCCCGACAAGGCGGCGCGGTCCGCCCTGCGCGCGGCCCGCGGTGGGGGAGGATGGGCGCATGACGAGCGCGCGCGACGACGAGGTGCGGTCCGACGCGGAGCGCCCGGCGCTGCGGGCCGCGTTCCTGCGGGAGCTGCTCGTGGACCCGGCCGGCCCGCTCGGCCGGCTCGAGGTCGTGGCGGAGTCGGGCTCGACCAACGCCGAGCTCGCGCGCGCCGTCGCCGACGACCCCGACGCGTGGCCGGCGCCCGCCCTGCTCGTCGCCGAGCACCAGGGCGGGGGCCGCGGCCGCCTCGGCCGGACCTGGACGACGCCGCCGCGCGCGGCGCTCCTCGGCTCGCTCCTCCTGCGCCCGCGCGTCCCGCGCGACGCCCTCACGTGGCTCCCGCTCCTCGCCGGTCTCGCCACCGTGCGGGCGCTGCGCGCCACGGCGGGGGTCGACGCCGTGGTCAAGTGGCCCAACGACGTCCTCGTGCCCGACGACGCCCCCGCCGCCGGCGCGCCGGGCGAGGCGCCGGACACGCTCGGGGGCGGGCTGCGCAAGGTGGCCGGCATCCTCGCGGAGGTCCTGCCCGACGGCGGCGTCGTCGTCGGCGTCGGGCTCAACGTGTCCCAGCGCCGCGACGAGCTGCCCGTGCCGACCGCGACCTCGCTCGCGCTCGCGGGCGCCGCGACGACGGACCGCGAGGTGCTGCTCGTCGCGCTCGCCGAGGCGCTGCACGAGGTGCTCGTGCGCTGGCAGGACGCCGACGGCGACGCGCGCGCCGCGGGGCTCGACGGCGAGCTCGTCCACGCGTGCGCGACGGTCGGGTCGCGCGTGCGCGTCGAGCGGGTCGGCGGCGACGAGGTCGTGGGGACGGCGACCGGGCTCGCCCCCGACGGCGGCCTCGTCCTGCGCCACGACGACGGCTCGACGAGCGTGCAGCGCAGCGGCGACGTGCACCACCTGCGCGCGGCCCGCTGACCGGAGCACGGACCGGTCGGCTCCCGGGCACCGGCGGGCTGCCGCGCGGCCGCGTCGCCGACCGGTCGGGCCCCGGGGCGCGGGTCTAGGATCGCGGGGTGCCTGAGGAGAACTCCGCCGTGGACCGGACCGACGCCGAGACGACCGCGCCGGCCGCCCCGGCCGGCGCCGCGGAGGTCGGGGCTGTCGGCGCCGCGGAGGCCGCGACCGAGGCCGTCCTCGACGAGGCCCTCCTCGGCGGGCCCCGCACCCTGACCCTCGAGCACCTCGCGCAGCGCGCGGGCGTCGGCGAGGACCGGCTGCGCGCCTACTGGCAGGCGCTCGGGCTGCCGATCACGGAGGACGAGGAGCACGCGTTCACCGAGCTCGACGCGCAGGCGCTCGCGGACGTCTTCGCGTTCGCCGAGTCCGAGCGGCTCGACGAGCGGGCCCTGACCACGCTCATCCGCTCCACGGGCCACACGACCGAGCGGCTCGTGCTGTGGCAGGTCGAGGCGCTCGTCGAGCACGTCACACGCCGCTTCGACCTCGACGACACGAGCGCGCGCCTGCTCGTGCTCGACCGCCTGCCCGAGCTCGCGCCCGTGCTCGAGGAGCAGCTGCTGCACGCCTGGCGCCGCCAGCTCGCGGCCGTCGCGGGCCGGTTCGCCGTGGAGTTCTCCCAGGCGCGCGCGACGGCCGTCGACGAGCACGAGCTCCCGCTGCCGCGCGCCGTCGGGTTCGCGGACATCGTCTCGTTCACCCAGCGCACGCGCGGCCTCGGGTCGAGCGAGCTCGCGGAGTTCGTCCAGGCGTTCGAGACGAGCGCGCGCGACGTCATCACGGCGGCGGGCGGGCGCGTGGTGAAGACGATCGGCGACGCGGTGCTCTACGTCGCGGACGACGTGGCCACGGGCGCGCGCGTCGCGCTCGGTCTCGCGGAGGCGGGCCGCAGCGCGGAGGACGTCGACGTGCCGCCCGTGCGCGTCAGCCTCGTGTGGGGCCGCGTCCTGTCGCGCTTCGGCGACGTCTTCGGCCCGAGCGTGAACCTCGCCGCCCGGCTCGTCGACATCGCCGACCCGACGACGGTGCTCGTCGACCGCGACACCGCGGGGATGCTCGCGCGGGACCCGCGCTTCGCGCTCACCGCCCAGCCCGAGCGCGAGGTCCAGGGGCTCGGCACGATCGAGCCCGTCCGCCTGCAGTGGGCGTACCGGGGCTGACCCCGGTCGCCCGCGGCGCCGGGCGCGTCGCGGCTCAGACCGCGGCGAGGAGCCCCGGGCCGTCGTTCGTCACGGTGTTGACGAGCGTGGACACCTCGCGCGCGACCATCGGCACGTCGTCGTGCGGCCCGCCGAGGCCGAGCAGGTCGGCCGCGCCCCGCGCGTCGACCGCCGGGTCGAGCCACGCGTCCCACGCGTCGGGCGGGAGCGCGAGCGGCATCCGGTCGTGGATCTCGGCGAGGTAGGGCGCCGCGTCGGTCGTGACGATCGTCGTCGAGACGAGCCAGCGGTCGGGGTCGTCGTCGGCCTTCGTGCGGTCGCGCCAGAACTCGTAGAGCCCCGCGAACGCGGCGCTGCGCCCGTCGCCCGGCGCGATCCAGTACGGCTGCTTGGGCGTCCTGCCGCGACGCGGGCGGGCCGCGTCGCCCGCGGGGGACGCGCCGTCGGCCAGGGGCCGCCACTCGTAGTAGCCGTCCGCCGGGACGAGGCAGCGCCGCACGCCGAACGGCTTGGCGAACGCGGGCTTGTCGAGGATCGTCTCCGCGCGCGCGTTGATCATGCGGGCACCGCCCGCGGGGCTCTTCGACCACGACGGCACGAGCCCCCAGCGCGCGACGCGCAGCGAGCGGCGCACCTCGCCCGTGTCCTTCGCGGCGCGCTCGACGACGATGCGCACCGGGTCCGTCGGCGCGAGGTTCCACGACGGCGGCAGGAGGCGCGCGTCGTCCGCGACGTCGGCGACGGCGAACTCGTCGGCGAGGTCCTGGGCGTCCCGGAAGGAGGCGTAGCGTCCGCACATGCCTCCAGGGTGCCGCACGGCGCCCACACGCGCGGGCGCTCCCGACGGGTCCCGGGGGAGAGGCGAATCACGTCGCCCGGGGCGACGATCCGGCGATCGAATCGATACGATGGCGGTCATGCCCTCCTCCTCGGCCGAGTCCGCCGTGCCCCGACCGAGGTCCACCGCACGCTGGGTCCTGCTCCTCGGCGCGCTCGCGACGCTGCCGGCCCTCACGGTCGACATGTACCTCCCGCTCCTGCCGGAGGTCGGCGCGGAGCTCGGCGCCCCCGACTCCCTCGCCCAGCTCACGCTCTCCGGCATGCTCGTCGGCGGCGCCGTCGGCCAGCTCGTCATCGGGCCGCTCTCCGACCGCTACGGCCGCCGCCTGCCCGTCCTCGTCGGGCTGACGCTGCACGTCGTGACCTCGCTCCTGTGCGCGATGGCGCCGAACATCGGCATGCTCATCGCGCTGCGCGTGCTCCAGGGCTTCTTCAACGCGTCCGCGTCGGTCGTCGCGATCGCCGCGATCCGGGACCGGTTCACCGGGTCGGACGCCGCGCGCGTGCTCTCGCGACTCATGCTCGTCATCGGCCTCGCGCCCCTCCTCGCGCCGTCGATCGGCTCGTTCATCGGCGTGCACGCGTCGTGGCGCGCCGTGTTCTGGGTGCTCGCGCTCGGCGGCCTCGCGCTCGGCGCGATCGTCGCCTTCTGGATGCCGGAGTCCCTGCCGCTCGAGCGGCGCCGGCCCGCGGGGGGCCGCACGGTGCTGCGCGGCTACGCGAGCCTGATGCGCGACCGCCACTTCGTCGCGCTCGCCGTGCTCCCCGGGCTCGGCCAGGCCGTGCTCATGAGCTACGTCGTCGGGTCCCCGTTCGTGCTCCAGGAGGGGTACGGGCTCAGCCACGGCCAGTTCGCGGCGCTGTTCGCCGTCAACGGCATCGGCCTCGTGCTCTCCGCGCAGGCGAACGCCGCGCTCGTGCGGCGCGTCGCGCCCGTGCGCCTGCTGCGCGCCGCGCTCGTGCTCCAGGGCGTCTTCGCGGTCGGCCTCGTGGTCGTCGCGGTCACCGGGGCGGGCGGGCTCGCCGGCATCCTCGTCGCGCTCTTCCTCGTGCTCTCGCTCCAGGGACTCATCCCCGCCAACGCCTCCGCGCTCGCGCTCACGCGTCACGGGGAGATCGCGGGCACCGCGGCCGCCGTCATCGGCGCCTTCCAGTCCGGCGTCGCGGGGCTCGTGAGCCCGCTCGTCGGCGTCCTCGGCGGCGACGCCGTCGCGATGGCCACCGTCATGCTCGGCGCGGTCGTGGCCTCGCTGCTCGTCCTCGCGCTCGCGACGCCCGCGTTCCGCAAGGGCGGCTGGCACACGCCCGTCTGAGCCCCGCCGGCGGGCCCGGCGGCACGCGCCGTGCGCCGTGCGGCACCCGAGCGCCACCGAGCCGTCGCCGGCGCGTCGCCCTGCGGACATGCGGACGACGCCCCGCGGCGGTGTCATCGAGAGCATGAGACCCGCCGTCGTGCTCCAGGCCGTCGCCGCCGCCGTCGCCGCGACCCTCGTCCTGCCCGTCACCGCGTCCGCCGCGCCGCCGGACCCGCCCGCCGCCGTCGAGAAGGGCCAGGGCACCGACGCCCGCGGCGGCAAGGGCGCCGGGCGCACGTGGGCGACCGTGCCCACGCTCGTCGCCCGCGCCACGCTCTCCGCCGACCACCTCGAGGAGGGGCCGCCGTCGGGCGCGCTCGCGACGCCCGCCAACGGGCGCCAGGGGCCGTTCGACGGGCAGGTGGTCCCCGGGTTCTCGGCCGTCGTCGACAACGGCGACGGCACCTTCTGGGCGCAGCCCGACAACGGGTTCGGCACGAAGGCCAACTCGGCCGACTTCCTCCTGCGCCTGTACCGGGTCACGCCGCACTGGGAGACCGCGCGCGGCGGCTCGGGCGAGATCGAGGTCGGCGAGCACCTCTCCCTGCGCGACCCCCACCACCGGATCGGCTTCCCGATCGTCCACGAGGACACGGCCGAGCGCCTCCTCACGGGCGCCGACCTCGACATCGAGTCGGTGGTGCGCGCGCCGGACGGCAGCTTCTGGATCGGTGAGGAGCTCGGTCCGTTCCTCGTGCACGTCGACGCGACCGGCACGGTGCTCTCGGCGCCCCTGCCGACACCCGACGGGAAGTCCCCCGCGAACCCCTACCTGGCCCCGGGAGAGACCCCGCGCGTCGGGTCGAGCCGCGGGTTCGAGGCGCTCGCGGGCTCGCGCGACGGTCGGTACCTCTACCCGGTCCTCGAGGGTGCGCTCGTCGGCGACGACCCGCGCGACCGCGTCGTGCGCCAGGTCGACACCCGCACGGGCCGCTACACGGACCGCACGTGGACCTACCGCGTCGACACCGACGCGAACGTCGTGGGCGACGCCTTCATGGTCGGGCGGGACGAGATGCTCGTCGTCGAGCGCGACGACTTCGAGGGGGATCAGTCGGTCACCAAGCGCGTCTACCGCGTCGACCTGGGCGAGCGCGACCGCGCGGGGAACCTCGAGAAGGAGCTCGTGCTCGACGCGCTGAAGATCGCGAACCCGCACGGCATCGGAGCGGGCGACGGCTACGGCACGGGCGACCCGTTCTCGCTGCCCGTCCAGTCGTTCGAGACCGTCGTCCAGCTGCGCGACGGCCGCCTGCTCCTCGCCAACGACAACAACTACCCGGGCAACGACGCGCGCGTGCCCGGCACGCCCGACGACACCGAGATGGTGCTCGTCGACCTGCGGCACGAGCGCGTCGTGACCGACGACGTCACCGTGGTGGGCCACCGCGGCGCGAGCGGCTACCGCCCGGAGCACACCCTCGCCGCGTACGGGCTCGCGATCCGCCAGTGCGCCGACTACATCGAGCCCGACGTCGTGCCCACGAAGGACGGCGTGCTCGTCGCCCGGCACGAGAACGAGATCGGCGGGACGACCGACGTCTCGACGCGCCCGGAGTTCGCGGACCGCCGCACGACCAAGGTCGTGGACGGCGTGCCCCTCACGGGCTGGTTCACCGAGGACTTCACGCTCGCCGAGCTGCGCACGCTGCGCGCGAAGGAGCGCATCCCCGCGGTGCGCCCCGCGAACACCGCGTTCGACGGGCTCTACCCGGTGCCCACGCTCGCCGAGGTGCTCGACCTCGCGCGGCACTCGACGACGTGCGACGGGAAGCCGGTCGGCGTGTACCCGGAGACCAAGCACCCGACGTACTTCGACTCGATCGGGCTGTCGCTCGAGGAGCCGCTCGTGGCCGCGCTGCGCGACGCCGGGCTCGACTCGCGCCGGGCGCCCGTGATCGTCCAGTCGTTCGAGACGGGCAACCTGCGCGAGCTGTCCCGCACCACGAAGGTCGACCTCGCGCAGCTCGTGAGCAGCAGCGGCGCGCCGTACGACCTCGTGGCCGCGGGCGACCCGCGCACGTACGCGGACCTCGTGACGCGCTCGGGCCTGCGCGAGATCGCGCGCTACGCCGACGGGGTCGGGCTCGAGAAGAACGTCATGATCCCGCGCCGCGCCGACGGCACCCTCGGCGAGCCGACGGGCGTCGTGAGGGACGCGCACCGCGCGGGGCTCGAGGTGCACGGGTGGACGTTCCGCGCCGAGAACCAGTTCCTGCCCGCCGAGTTCCGCTCGAGCGCGGACCCCGCCGCGCGCGGCGACGTCGAGGGCGAGATCCGGGTCTTCCTCGACGCCGGGATGGACGGCTTCTTCACCGACCAGCCCGACCTCGGCGCCGCCGCGGTCGCCGGCCGCTGACGACGCCGCCGGAGGGGCGGGGCCTCGCGGCCCGCCCCTCTGACGTGCCGGAACGTCCCGTCTCCGCCGCCCCTTCACACGTCCTCCGGTCGGTCGGACGCGTGGATCCACGGCGCAACCCTTACTCTCGGACCGTGCCATCGACCGCCGACCTCGAGTCGCCTCCCTCGCGACGTCGCCCCAGCGGGCAGGACCGGTCCGCCGAGGAGGCCTCCCCGGGCACGGGAGGACCCCACCACGCGCGCGCCCTGCGCTCCCACCGGGTGCTCTTCGTCGTCGGGCTCGTGCTGACGGGTGCGCTGGCCTTCGTGGGCGTCGGCGCGGCGACCGTGTACGTCGACCTCAAGTCGCGGATCACGGTGAGCGACGTGTCCGACCTCGTCGTCGGCGGGCCTACGGTCGAGCCGCCGGAGGACCCGGACGACCCGTTCGCGGGCCGCGCGCTCAACGTCCTCGTCATGGGGACCGACTTCCGCGACGCCGAGAACGAGGCCATCGCGGGCGCCGAGGACGGGATGCGCTCGGACACGACGTTCATCGCGCACGTGTCCGGCGACCGCACGCGCATGGAGGTCGTCTCGATCCCGCGCGACTCGCTCGTCGACCTGCCGGCCTGCAAGCTCCCCGGGGGCGGGATGTCCTCGCCGCAGTACGGCATGTTCAACGCGGCGTTCGAGATCGGCTCGGGCGGCGTCGACGACCTCGACCATGCGGCCGCGTGCACGATCACCGCCGTCCAGGAGCTCACGGGCATCCCGATCACCAACCACGTCGTGGTGAAGATGACGGGCGTGATCGGCGTCGTCGACGCGCTCGACGGCGTGACGATGTGCTTCCCGGAGGAGGTCGTCGGCGGGGCGCACTCGCCGGGCCTGCACATCGAGGCCGGCGAGCAGACGATCGACGGCGACACCGCGATCGACTACCTGCGCGCGCGGCAGGGCACCGGCATGGGCCTCGAGATGGGCAGCGACCTCGCGCGCATCGAGCGCCAGCAGGGCTTCATCGACGCGATGGTGCGCCAGATCCTCGCGCAGAACATCATCACCAACTCGCCGCAGCTCTACCGGGTCATCGAGGCCGTGCTCGGCTCGATCAGCGCCGACCCGTCCATCGCCGACCCGGCGGCGCTCGCCGGGCTCGCGTTCAGCCTGCGCGCGATCGACCCGTCCGAGGTCGTGTTCACCGAGCTGCCCGTCGCGACGGCGCCGACCGACCCGAACCGCGTCGTGTGGACGTCGGAGGCCGACGCGATCTGGGAGCGGATCGCCGCCGACGAGCCGCCGCCCGGCCACGAGGGCACGACCGACCCGCGCGACGACGCGACGTCGGGCGGCTCGGAGACGGACGGGACCGACGACGGGTCCGGCACCGACGGCTCGACCGACTCCGGCACGGACGACGGCACCGCGACGGACGGCGCGACGGACGGTTCCGGCGACGGCTCCGGCGACGGGGCGACCGAGCAGCCCGAGGAGGAGCTCCTCCCCGGCGTCTGCGGCTGACGCGGCGGGTCGTCGGGCCCGCCGGGCGACGTCCGACGCGCGCGGAGGGGTGCTAGGTGTACGGACCCGCTGCGTTGTTGACGCGGTCGATAGGGCGAGCGCCGTCGATGCCGAGGTGGGGTCGGTTCATGTTGTAGTGCTCGAGCCATCGAGGCAAGGCCGCGGCGCGTTCGGT